>Ga0315277_10000094_pt1 | contig 143954 bp, 102 predicted proteins | sample YL17G05_15_MG_FD_203695 | JGI IMG/M metagenome (GOLD analysis project Ga0315277, IMG submission 203695) | Sediment microbial communities from Yellowstone Lake, YNP, Wyoming, USA - YL17G05_15 | ecosystem: Environmental > Aquatic > Freshwater > Lake > Sediment | place: USA: Wyoming | collected...
TGAATTGGCGCTGAAGCCTCCGAACACCACGGAATGAATAGCCCCAATTCGCGCGCAGGCTAACATAGCGATGGGGAGTTCGGAAATCATCGGAAGGTATATACACACCATGTCGCCCTTTTTCACCCCAAGGCCCTTGAGAACATTGGCAAATCTGCACACTTCGTCCAGGAGTTCCTTGTAGGTGTAAGTTTTGCTGTCACCCTCGGGTTCACCTTCCCAGATTAGAGCGGTCTTGTTGCCTTTTCCTTTCTTGACGTGCCTGTCTAAGCAATTGTAAGAAACGTTTATCTTACCACCACTGAAGAACTTCGCAATTGGAGGGTCCCATTCCACAGCTTTCTGAAATGGCTCATACCAATCGAGCATTTCCTTTGCACGTTTTCCCCAGTAGCCTTCAAGGTCCTTAATAGATTCCTTCCATAGTTTATCGTATTCCTTGCGACTTTTAATATACGCTTTTTCAACAAACTTTTTGCCAGGAAGGAACTCCCGCTGCTCAATCAGGACCGAGTCAAAACCTTTCTTTTCTTCCGTCATTCATAGTCTCCTTATCTCATTATCAATATTATGGCTTGCCAACCGGCTTGCCGCCATTTGCCAAAGGGGTAGATAATAATGGAAAATATATGCTTCGTCAATAGTAATCAGACATCAATAGGGTTTTCATATCTATATAATCCCAAGGTGGGGGAAATCAAAATGAAATAAAAGAAAAATATGGTGCGTCAGAAGACCGCTTTTACAGGAGGAGGCTAGGCCAGCGGGATATTTGCGTTCATTACTACTCAGGAGGAATTGGAGGATCTCATTGTACCCGGAATCCCCGAACTCAGGTTGGCTCCGAGAGTAGTGGGCCATGCCACATATCGCGATTGGCTTGATTTGACTAATAACCAGCAAACGGTAGAAATGCCCAACCCCTATTGCTTATCTCGGTTACATATAGTATATTATGCCTCTTGTTGCTTGTGAAAGATATCACATATGGCTATCCTATCTATTCCTTTAGATTTGTGAGATGATAAATAGACGCCCCTACAAAACATAAGAAGCTTATTGTCTGGGTCCAGAGAATTGCTGAGTTGACCCAGCCCGATAGAGTCGAATGGTGTGACGGTTCCAAAGAGGAATACGATCGCATCATTAAAATCACGGTTGATGCCGGCCTTGCCACGCAGCTCAACCCGGAGAAGCGTCCCCATTGCTACCTTTTTCGCTCCGACCCATCGGATGTGGCCCGCGTCGAGAAACGCACCTTCATCGCTTCCGAGAAGGAAGAAGACGCCGGACCTACAAACAACTGGGTCAACCCAAATGAGCTAAGGGACACCATGAAGGGTTTGTATAAGGGCTGCATGAAAGGCCGTACAATGTATGTGATTCCCTTCTCAATGGGCCCAGTCGGTTCCCATATCGCCAAGATAGGTTTTGAGATTACCGACTCCCCCTATGTAGTTGCGAATATGCACATTATGACCCGTGTTGGCACAAAGGTCCTCGAAGCCTTAGGTGATGATGGTGAATTCATTCCTACCCTCCACTCGGTGGGGAAACCCCTGGCCCCAGGTGAGGATGATGGTGGAAAATGGCCCTGCGCGCCCATCGAGCAGAAATTTATCTCTCACTTTCCCGAAACCCGGACTATCTGGTCCTATGGTTCAGGTTATGGCGGGAACGCGCTACTCGGTAAGAAATCCTTAGCGTTGCGAATTGCCTCCGTGGCGGCTCGCGATGAAGGCTGGCTCGCCGAGCATATGCTGATCCTCGGAATCACCAACCCGGAAGGCGAGAAAAAATATGTAACGGGGGCCTTCCCATCAGCGTGCGGTAAGACCAATTTGGCAATGCTCATCCCCACGGTCCCGGGCTGGAAGGTTGAGACGGTCGGCGACGATATCGCCTGGATGAAGTTCGGCAAAGACAGGCGTTTATACGCAATCAACCCCGAATATGGCTTCTTTGGTGTAGCCCCGGGCACCTCGGTGAAATCCAACCCCAACGCTATGAGCGCCATTAAGAGCAACACAATATTTACTAACGTAGCCTTGACGGAAGATAAGGATATCTGGTGGGAAGGCATCGGCTACAATCCGCCCGGCAAGCTTATCGACTGGCACGGTAATGTATGGGAGGCAAGTAAAGCGGATAAACCGGCTGCACATCCCAATTCCCGGTTCACCGCCCCGGCTTCACAGTGCCCTTGCATCGCGCCTGAATGGGAAGATCCAGCGGGCGTGCCCATCAGCGCCTTTCTGTTCGGCGGACGCCGTCCAAGCACCATTCCGCTTGTTCACCAGGCTCGCGATTGGAACCACGGGGTCTTCATCGGTTCCATCATCGGCTCCGAGGTTACTGCGGCGGCGTTAGACCTTACCGCCGGCACTGTCCGCCGCGACCCGTTCGCCATGCGGCCGTTTTGCGGCTACCATATGGGCGACTATTTCAAGCACTGGATTGAAATCGGCAAGAAAGCCGATTCGGATAAGCTCCCCAAGATTTTCTGCGTGAATTGGTTCCGCAAGAACAAGGAAGGCAGGTGGCTATGGCCCGGTTACGGTGAGAATAGCCGTGTGCTGAAATGGGTTTTCGAACGATGCAGCGGAACCGGCAAAGCTGTCGAGACTCCAATCGGTTACATGCCGACCATCGACGCTATCGATCGGCCCGAGGGGGTATCTAAGGACAATATGGCCGAGTTGCTTTCAATCGATAAAGAAGGCTGGCTTAAAGAACTGGCGGATATCAGGAATGCGCATTACCCCATTTTCGGGGACAAGCTTCCTAAGGAGCTTAAGGCCGAACTCGACAAATTAGAGGAACGCCTGAAAAATTTCTGATTAAGGGCAATATTTTAGCTGCGACCGTGAGGGAGCGGACCACCGGTTTGTCCGAGCCGCGACCGTAAGGGAGCGGACATACACGAACGGGTGCCGCACATCTATGATGTGCGGCTTTTTATATTTTCATACCATATCATAATTCGGCTGTGTAGCTCCCTGACGGTTCCGGGTCGGATGATTCATTCATGTTTTTGTAGGGGCGACCCGGCGGGTCGCCCTGGGCGACGCTCCGCGTCGCCCCTACAAATCCATGGCCATATAAACACATTAAATGCTAAAATAATCCCCGCTGTGAGACTCAACATCGAATACAACCGCTCCACCGTTCCACTCGAAGTCGATGACGCGCGCGTCGCACAGGTCGTTGGGCTCAACCATGTACAGGTAGGGGACGAAACCTCCACCCTGCGCAACGCCTTTGAAAATCCGCTTAACTCGCGGCCATTCTCCGCGTTCATCCACGATGCTAAGAACATCCTCTTCATCGTCAACGATGGCACGCGCCCAACGCCGACAGCAAAAATTCTCGAATCGCTCCACGATGAAATCTCCACTGTGAAAAATCCCCGGTTCCTCATCGCCACGGGAAGCCATCGCGCGGCGAACGAAGAGGAATGCAATCGCATATTCGGCTCGCATTTCCATGGACAATATGCCGACCGTATAAAAAGCCACGACGCAATAAAAGATGAAATCGTCGAGCTCGGCGTCACAAGCTATGGCACACCGGTTCGACTTAACCGCATCGCCCACGATGCCGCCCGGCTTGTGGTGATAAGCTCCGTCGAGCCGCATTATTTCGGCGGCTACACGGGCGGGCGTAAATCGATATTCCCCGGCGTTGCGGGATACGACACCATCGAGCAGAATCATTCGTTGGCGATGCGTCCCGGCGTCGCGCCGCTTGCGCTCAAGGGAAATGCGGTTCACGAGGATCTGGTCGAATCGATGAAATTCATCCACGGCACGCCCATCTTCTCAATACAGACGGTGCTGTCGCACGATGGCCGCATCTATGCCGTGACCGCGGGGGATATCCACGAATCGTTCAATGCCGCAGTCGCCAAGGCGCATGAGGTCTTCGCTGTGCCGATAAAAGAAAAGGCCGAGATAGTCCTGTCCGTGGCGACATTCCCCCTTGATGCAAACCTCCTCCAACTGCAGAAGGCGTTGAATAACGCGAAGGCCGCGTTGAAGGATGATGGCATCCTCATTCTCGTAGGCGCTTGCCCGGAGGGGATTGGCGACGGTAATTTCTATGAGCTGATGGAATGGGCCCGCGACCCGTTCAAGGCGCGTAACGCCGCAAAGTGGGATTACAAGTTGGGGAATCATATCGCTTATAATATGGCCGATATTGCGATACGCTATGGAATATTCAGCGTCACCGGGCTGCCGGATGATGTCGCGCGTACGGCATTCATGACCCCCGCGCCCTCGGTCCAGGACGCCGTCGATTGGGCGTTCGGCGTAAAGGGGAAGGACGCGAAGATTCTTATATTGACGAATGGGAGCCTTACGGTGCCGTATGTAAGAGGGTGATGAATGCAACAATTTATTGTCGACGGGGTCAATATATAAGCATGGGAAAGATTATTCATAAAGAGTATACGGGCTTTTTGGCTAAGCCATGGTTGTGGTTTATTGCCGCTTTTGTAACTGCTTTTTGGGTTTGGGGCTACATCCCAATCATACAAGACCCTATGGCACAATGGAGACGACCATTGTGGTTGCATCTAACTCACTACTTTTCAATAATCCCAATTATGACGTTCCTTGTAATGATTCAGGCCCATGAGGCGGTTAAATATGGTACCGAGGGGATTATTCTTAAGTCGGGTCTATTCTATGGTCTTTTTAAAGTCAAGCTGGACCGACGCCGGATTTCTCGAATATCCATTTTCCAGCCGCAATTTCGCGACTTACCTGTCGCCCCTGCAAGTTTCAAAAGACGGCATGGACATAACAGGCTTGAAGATGTTGTTGTTTGGAATTCCAATTATTTAGTACCGTATAGTGATATTCTGTCTAAAGCCGATCAAGCTGCCCCAAGAGGGCTCCTCATTGAGGTCAAGGATGGACGGAAATATTTTGTCTATTCCAAGGACCCGGATGCAACTCTTGAGAAGCTGCGGGATTATTACCCGGTTGCAGGCAGCGTCATATAAGGTGATGCAACTTTGGGTAAGCGGAAGAGTCAACCAGATATGGGCGAGCTTATACATAAAGACAAACTTGTTTACATGCCATTACTTTATTTAAGTGCAGCGCTCCCTTTGTACTTAGCGATGCTCTTTATTGTGCAATCGGTTCATATACCCACCATATTCGCAATCCTTTATGGTCTATTGTGGGTCCTGCTCATTTGGCTCCAATTGTACTATATACCAACGGTCTATTTTTATAATGATAGAATTGTGTTCATAAGGCTTTTTTTATTCAACAGGAGGTTTGAAATACCCAAGGATTTCATCGTAAGTATTTCAATTTCCCATTTTTCTCCTTTGAGAGACTTTCCTTTGTCAAACAGGGGCCGCGGCAAGTTTGAGGGGGTTATACGCTTAGGCGGGTTGCCTTTGGCCTGGGGGCTTCTAATTCGAACAAAGGGTATATTGAACTATCTATTAATTGTCCCTAACCCCAGAAAGACATTAGTGAAAATCTGGGGCGACTATCAAGTAGATAAGGAAACAGAACAATGGGTGAAACGATACACAAAATAAGAACCGGGCATCCATATTGGACATGGGGATTCGGTATATTAATTGTATTCATGCTTTGTATGGCGATATACGCGAGCAGGGAGGACATAACAGGAAGCTTTATCGTATTATTCGTCGCCTTAAGCCTCTTATTGTCTTTGCCTGATATGCAGACATATTTCGGCACTGATGGAATTATGTTGACCTTCGGTGTTGGCGGAATCTGGAAGAAGCGAATCAAGCGTGATGAGATAACTTCCGTGACAATAACTTCGTTTTCAGGATTGAAGGATTTTTTAGGGTGGGGTATAAAGTACGGCATGGGCAAATTCAATCGCACCCTTATGTGGGGCATGCCGGTCAATGGTTCGCGCGGAATTTGGATTACTACGAAAAAGGGTAAGAAATATCTAATCCCCGACCCAGATCCTGATATGACGATAGAATATATCAAGAATTATTACCCTGTTGATGTTGCACCATTGCGCAATATCTAATTTAAAAGTAATTCGATGGGCGAAATCATTGTTGAAACAAATATGGTCAAGCCATTCTGGCTATGGAGCTTCTGGGCTATGGTAATCGGCTTTATCGCAATGATATTTCTCATCCCGGACCAGCCTATTGGGGCGACTCTGTCACTTATTGGTGTTGTAGTAATGTTCCTGCTGATAGTGCCTGATATGAAAGCGAAATATGGTTCTGATGGCATACGATTGACATTCGGGATAAAAGGTATATGGCATAAAAATATTCCGCGTGATGATATAACAAGGATATCAATCGTGGAATTCAGCCCTATAAAACATTTCGGCGGATGGGGCATAAAATATGGCCGCGGTGAATTCGCCAGGGTTCTCATGTGGGCAATGCCGAGAAAAGAGCCAAGGGGTATAATGGTTGAGACGGTGAAAGGAAGGAAATTCCTTATCGGCGATGAAGATCCTGATACTACTCTGACGATGTTGGCGAGTGTATATCCTGTTGATACAGGGCTGCGGAATAATTAAATCATCCCTTCGGCATTCTGTTTCTTCCACAAATAAAGCTCATCCTCGTTTGGGAATTGAATCTCCGGGGTCAATTGGGGGTTATTGTTGAGACCAAGAAGGCGCCCTCCGCTATGCCGTTTCTGCGCGCGGCGGAGGTCGCGAAGATTGGAATAATTTACCCTGTACAAAACAGCTCCGCCATTGCGTACATTTCCACTTGATTCCGCTGCGGGATTTTCCAATGTATCATCTAAGTCAACTTGTTCAAGCAGGTATCTTTCAAGCAGCCAGAAATGGCGGATGAATCGAAGGTTACGCGAATATTTCGACCGCCTTTCAATCGTGGCTTTATCAACCCAGTGCCAGTCGCGGCCGGATGCGTCTTTATAAATATCAAAACCTCCGATGGCAGAAAGGCTGTAGAGGTCTTCCTTGGTGAAAAAATGGGAGATGCCGTAACGTTTCTCCATCTCCTCGACTATACCTTCATAACAGTAATACCGTCCCTCAACACCGGCGGGAATTGTGGCGAGGAAGAAGTCCATCGCCATGGCATGCTTAATCTGCCTCGATGAGGAGTCTATGAATATATTGGTGAATCCTTTTGCCTGCATATCAACTGCCAATGCTGCAGTATTCTCCTCGTCCCACCGTGGGCTGTCAGGTGCTTCGATTCCCGGTGTTCCGATTACCGTTCCTTCGGGCATGTAATATACCCTGGGCTCAATGCTCAACAACTTTCCACCGGGGGGAATATGCCCCTTCATTTTCTTGGCAACAATATGCGATGGCATTTCTTGGGCTATGACATCATCGCGTGACTCCTGCCCGGCAAAATATGGCGTCAGTTCGACAAATAATTTCCCCTCCTGCGCCAACATAAGGCATAATGGAATTATAAGGACAGCCGGTATCAAAAACCTGCGCAGGAAGCGCGAACCATCCGAAACCCGCGCCATTCCCCAGGCGGCTGATGGCGCTAATATCGCCCATAGGGGAAGGAGATACCTTGTGTGTCCCGGCGACATAAAGAACGCAAGGCATAAATTAATAATGCCGAGCCATATTGTGAGGTTGAATATTGGCCGGAATTTATCGCGTCCCCCGATGATTAATCCGAGCGGTATAAAGCAGAGAAATGCGGGAGTTATTGCGCTATACCAGTTGCGTATTAATTTATAATCGAACGTAAGCCTAATGGGGTAAAGGAGAATATCGAGCGGTGATTTGTGCATCTCCGGGCGTGTGAATGCATAGATATCGAACGCGGCATTATGTTCCCTGTTAAAAAATCCCTCGAGAAACGGATACACCGGGTTGCCGTATAATAGCAAGTTGCGCAGATACCAGCCGCCGCTTACCACCAACGCCGGAAGGAGAAATGTGATAAGCAATGCCACGGTTCTCTTGATACCGAGCCGTTTTAACAGGAGGGTAACCGTCAGCATTATTACCCAGCTTAATGCCACAAGCAGTCCGGTATATTTGACGGACATGGCGAAACCGAGGAAAATACCGGCGGTGAAAATCATGCCTGATTGGGGACGGTCCTGATTTAGTTGACGTTGGATGTTGGTTTCAAGGTTGTTTGAATCAGGACTCTCCCCAATCTGGTAAGTCAAAGCTATCGAAATCAAATAAAAAGCTGCGAAACAAAAACATGAAAGAGGCAAATCCACCAGTGCGGAGCGCATCAGGTCGGCCATAAGCGGCATCGAGAAAAGGATGATGACTGTGGGGTTCGCCCATCCCGGGGGGAGGAATGTGCGTGCAAATCCTGCAAGCATTAAAAACAAGGCCACAGCGAACATGAATACCGTAACCGCACAGAGCTCACTTGTGAGGCCGGTGAGCGGGGCGAATATCAGCTCGCACAGGGCAGGGTAGCCGGAGAAGGGGTTCGATGTATCATCGGCCAATGCCCCGTTATCTGCAATAAACCTCGCACGCGGGAGATGATCGACAAGCTCATCCCATCCGCGGCTTGGGCCACACGCGTTCAGGAACGCAACTGTCAGAAGTATTATTAGCAGTACGCTTAGAATGGAATGGAAGCTTTTCCTCTGTGTGGAGGCGCGACGGTATTTCCTCCAGTTGCTGAATAATTCGGTCAAATCCTCGATATGCCGGTGCCAGCGCGCGATGATTAAAATCATCAGGACTATAAAGAACGGTTGCCCGAAAGTTATCCAGAAGCCTTCGATGGCGCTGAGCGGGAAATAAATCAGTCCCCATAAGCCGATGCCGAGCGCTATTTCAATGCCGACCTTCCCTCGCGCCGATTGAAACGAGCCGCGTCCAAGGCCGATCCGGCTGAGCGCAGCCCCTCCGAGGCATAGGGCCGCCAAGCCGAATATGACGAAGTAGAGTATGCCGATGGCTATCATTATGGCGCCCATAGGTTATGCCCATCACCTTTCGATGGTATAACGTACCGCCCAATGGGTGACAAGGAAATAATAGAATGTTATATATATGCCTATTATCCACACGGATATAAGCACGGCAGCCCAGGTGGGACGCTTGATTTCCTTATCAGCGGGCTCGGTTATGACCGCGGTTTGCCCATCAGGGGAAGGATGCTCGATATCCTGGGCAGCCTCCGGTGCCGGGATGCTAAGCTGTCCATCACCCTCTTCATGCCCCTGAAATTCCTCTTGATTTGATTCCATATTGCTCATCATCACCCCTCACGAAGGGGTTTTTTTCCAACGGGATATCTTACTCTACGCCTGCATTGAAGTAAACGCACAAGCTGCAACCTGCATTGACCATCCATACTTGACCTCCTATAATCAGGGTAGCCCCGTGGCGGGGCTTTTGAATTTTTACGGAGTGACTATAGAATGGTGCGCATACGCTTCATAGGGGGTGCGCGAACGGTTACCGGTTCGTGCTTCATTGTTGAGGGATCTTCAGGGAACCTGATGGTCGATTGCGGCATGTTTCAAGGCCCAGAGGAGCTTGAAGCCCTGAACTGGAAGCCGTTGGAGTTCAAGCCATCCGAGGTGGAGCGTTTGGTTTTGACCCACGCTCATATTGACCACTCCGGCCTCATACCCCGTATCTGTAAGCTGGGATTCAAGGGGGATGTGTTTTGCACCTACGCCACCGCCGACCTTGCAGGCCTAATGCTCCCGGATTCAGGGCATATACAGGAACGCGAAGCCGATTGGGAGAACAAGAAACGGTTACGTCGGGGGGAAAATTTCAAAAAGGCGTTGTATACACAGGGCGATGCCGAGAAATGCGTCAGGCAATTTAAGGGGGTACCCTATGACGCCTGGAACGAGATAGGCGGAGGATTCAAGGTACGGTTCCGGGATGCCGGTCATATACTCGGGAGCGCAATAATCGAGCTTGACGTCCAGGATAACGGAGAGTGGAAACGGATTGTATTTTCTGGGGATTTAGGCAATATTCATCCGCCTATTCTACGGGAACCGTCGAATGTTGAGGGCGGGAGACTTGTCGTCTGTGAATCGACCTACGGGTCGCGGATACACGAACCGGCGGAAGAGAAGAAACGGATGCTCGCTGAAGTTGTAAATGAGGCTTTCCACCATGGAGGTAAAGTGCTCATCCCGGCATTCGCTATCGGACGCACCCAGGAAATAATATACATCCTTAACGAGCTTTTGCGTGAGAACGCCATTCCTCATATGCCGGTTTACATCGATAGCCCCTTGGCCATCTCGGGAACGGAGATATTTCTGCGCCATCCCGAATGCTACGATGAAGAGACCAAAGCGCTTATAAATTCTGGGACCTCATTTCTTGATTTCCCCGGTTTAAGGCTTACGCGCGACCTGGAAGAGAGTAAAGCCATCAATGAGGAACCCGGTCCCGCGATAATCATTGCTGCAAGCGGGATGTGCGAAGCGGGACGTATCAAGCACCATCTAATGCATAACCTCTTTAAACCAAACGCCCATATTGTGTTTGTCGGATTCCAGGCGGCGGGTACGCTTGGGCGGTTGATACGGGACGGAGTTAAATATGTGAAGATACTTAACGAGCATATCGCAGTAAAAGCTAAGATACATTCCATCGGGGCGTTCTCGGCACATGCGGATAGGGAAGGGTTATCAAATTGGCTCGCTGCGATGAAACGCCGCCCAGAAATGGTTTGCGTTGTCCACGGCGAGGACCGGGAAGCTTTGGGATTTGCCGAATACGCAAAGGAACGTATCGGGTTGGCGATGTATGTCCCATCCAGGGGCGAGGAAATCGATTTGGATCATCTGCCGGAGGTGACGAAGGAACTGCCGGCGTTCGATATTTCAGGGAAAGGTTTGATAGACGAAATATTACAGCTGCATAACCAGACATCAGACCTCTCCGGACACCTCGCGCGGTTAAGAGACTTATTGCAAACGCGCGTTATCAGCCTCGATGAAAAGACCGTCGAGAACTTGCGTGGGATTTGCCGTTCGCTTGGCGTCGAGGCTGGACAATTAATGGACGTCATTGCGGAGTTGGATGCCAAGGATGAAATCGAGAGTGATTGATATTGTGTGCGTTACTGTGTACGCGACTGGGGACGCCAACTTTCCAGTGGGCATGGTCAAAAACCCGAGCCGCGACCGTTAGGGAGCGAAAACATGGAAGATGAAAACACAATCAAAAGCCCTGATACTGAGAAGAAAAACAGGATACCCCCCGGTCAAAGGCGCACAGAGGATTTCCCCGTGCTTCATCATGGTGAAGTCCCTATCATAGATATCAACAAATGGGCTTTCGCCATCACAGGGCTGGTTGAGAACCAGCGGAACCTTAGCTTCCAGGAATTCATGGCTTTACCGCAAGTTAAAGTGATATCCGATATCCACTGTGTTACGGGTTGGTCGAAGCTCGACAACTTTTGGGAGGGAGTCAGCGCTAAGACGATAAGAGACCTGGTCATTATCCAGCCGGAGGCTAAATTCGTGTTGGTGCATTCCGTCGGCGGTTTCACGACCAACTTGTCATTTGAGGATTTTTTCAATGATGATGTGCTGTTTGCGACCAAGCACAACGCCGAACCGCTGACGCCCGAGCATGGCTATCCTGTAAGGCTCGTGGTGCCTCGGCTTTATTTCTGGAAGAGCGCGAAATGGGTCACGGGGGTTGAATTCATGAAGAAAGATAAGCGTGGTTTCTGGGAATCAGCTGGTTACCATAACCACGGCGACCCTTGGGAAGAAGAGAGATATAGCAGCCAGGAGTAATAGTCATGTCGGGACTAAATCACCTGGATTATTGAAATAATGCATAGGAATGCCGTCGCGGGGAAGAAGAAGTCCCATTTGGGATAGAGGATTTGTTTAATCATGAAGTATATTGTTAATGCAAGTGCAATCGCCAATGCCAATAATCCTGCGAGAATGGCTATTACCGGCACAGTTGAGGGGTTTATCAGATGAAGGATTATCCCGGTAATTACCAGCACCAATACGGCCCCTGTTGCGGTTAACGTCAAACGCCTGTAAATAAGGGTTTCGAACCATGCCGCCCACATCATCGCCGATGATAAGGCGATTGCCCCTGGGACAACGAAAGCGACATTCGAGCCCATCCCAGGCACTTTCGGCGATGCAGGCAGCAAGGCAAGGAATAAAGCTGAAGCAAGCCCGACCACCTTCAACAGGATGATTGTCAAATCTATCTGCGGCTTGTCATCGTCTTCCTCATCGAAGAGGAACCTTGCCGCGTTATCCTCACTCAATCCGTCTTTATGCGTCGGCACCACGTTTAAAAGATAATTGATATAAACCTACTGGGCAATAAATTAATGGTTATATTCACTATTTTTAACAGCGTTTCAAGCTTATAAATAAATCGACTCTCTATGTATAAGAGATTATGTTGATTGAGCTAAAGGGTCTTTCGGGTCTATATACGCGCTTTTGTGCGTTTGCTGGAGATAATATGGAGAAACTGAAAATATGTTATTTGGGAAATGACAAAGTGGTCATTTCAGGCCTTCGGGAGTGTTTCGCGCAGGATGGGAAGTATTCTATTGAGACATTTTCCAATTATAATGAACTCCCAATGCGGTCAGTGGAATATTTACCCGATGTAATTATCATTGACCAACCCCAGGGTCGTTTGTTAATCACCCCTCAAAAAATCAGGGCAATGGCCCCCAGCGCGGATTTTGTAGTGGTATTCCTATTTCGTGAAAGCAACTTGGATGCAGCAGTAGAGGCGCTTGGCGCCGGATATGATTTATGCTGGGATACGTTTGGTGTGGAATCAGCCCTCTTCAGGGCCGCCATTAATAGAGAGGTCACCAAGAAGATAGAGTCATCGGACAGAAAGAACGGAACGTTTATGCCGGCAGACGGAGGCAGTAAGTTGCTAAACGAAACTGTTGCAGCCCTCGTGGAAGGTTCGGTGGAACTCTTGGCGCTCAAGGAGGACCTTGAGAAGCATAACCGGGAGCTTGAGCTTGTTCGCGACGAGCTTGAGCAGTTTGTGCATACGATAAGTCACGACCTTAAGGAACCGCTTATGGCTTTGCGTACTTTCACCAAAATGTTGTCCGAACACCTTGGAGAAGTGGATGGTGAGTCTGGCGAGTACTTAAAGATGATCAGACAATCCGTAGAGCGGATGAGCAAGCAAATCGACGGTTTGCTGGCGTTTTCCCGGGCCGGCCGGGTGAAGGCGGATTCCCTCGTTGAGGACCCGGCGGCTATAATTGCCGATATCAAGCGCGACCGCGGCTTAGACCGCAGGGGCGATGTTGATATCCGGATACAACCAAACCTGCCTCCGCTGAAAGCTCACCCGGAACAGCTTAGGCAAATATTCGGCAACCTCATATCGAACGGCATAAAATACAACCGCAATTCGCACAAAGTTGTCGAGATAGGCACTGCGTCGGCACCGCCTGAGGAAATTGAGCAAAGCTTCGTGAATAACGAGGATGCAAGGGAGTTCGCTCTTTTATATGTCTCCGATAACGGCATCGGGATTCAAGCGGAAGACAGAAACGCTCCTTTCGAATTGTTCAGAAGGCTTGATGAGAGTCCTGAATTTGAAGGGGATGGCGCCGGATTGACGATAGTCAAGCGTGCAGTGAATTCCCTTGGTGGTGAAATTGATTACATATCCGAGCCTGGGAAAGGTACTGTGATGTATTTCACCCTCCCCGTTGCCGTAAAACCTATTCTTGCTCAAGCCCCGAAACCATGGGAAGGGAAACGTACCGCCGCACAATTGCGAGACGCCCTTTTCAACAAGAATTGATAGGGTATAAAGGCGGCAAAAAAACCTCGCGTTCGCGAGGTCATATATTTTCTATTACCTGCATTTCTTACTTTGATTCGGCAGCCTGGATTATCGATGGGTTCATTTCAATTATTGTTTGCACGAATTTTCTATATTCCGCGGCAGCGGGTGAACGCGGCAGAGCTGCTACAGGTATGCGGTTTTCTTCGGCCAAAACATACTTATCCGGGTATTTCCGGAAAACCCCGAAGCAGTATATGCCTATGAATTTCATGAGCTCGTCCAAGTTCAACTTGTCTGTCCGTTCGACCTGGTTGAATATGAAAGCCAACTTATTCTTGTCTATCCCGATTCGTGAAAGGGTGTTGATGGTGTCGTGGAGGTTTTGAAGGCTGTGTATGGTGGTGTTCGTTATCAGAATGCAGGTCGCTGCATGCTCGAAGATGAACAGGTTTGATTCGCTGAAGGAATGGTCCATGTCAACGAGGATGTAGTCGAAATGCGTTGATAGCACATGCATGACCGCCGAAAATTCCTCTTCGTGGACAAGCTCGAACTGCCCCATCTTTTCTATGGACGGCAGGACATACAGGTTCTCGGTGACCTGTGTAAGGCGTTGAAAGAGGAAATCCTCGTCAAGGTCGAACGGGTTTTCCTCCAACAACTGGTAGAGGCAATCACTTTTCTTTAAGTCAAAGTAGAATTTGGTTGATGAATAGTAGCAGTTGTTGTCGATAAGCAGCACCTTTTTATCTTCGCTTGCCAAGGATTGAGCCAGGAACAGCGCTGCATTGGTGGCGATTGTGGAAGCCCCTACGCCGCCCTTGACGCCGAAAAAACCAATCAGGTGCGTGTTTAAATCCCGATTTAGACTGCGTTCGATGACTTTCAGGTTTCCGATGATGGAGCGGATTTTTTCCCTGAGTATTCTCGGCACTATCGGTTTGTTTATAAAGTCTATCGCCCCCAACTGGTAGAATCCTTCAATTATTTCAGGGTTGTTTGCCGTGCTCATGATGATGACCGGTATATCTTTCGTCAGGCTATGGTCCTTCATCTCGCGAAGGGCGTCCATACCGCTGATTTCAGGGAGGATATAGTCCAGCAAAATCAAATCCGGACGGAAACGTAGTACTTCCCGCAACCCAACTATTGTTTCCTTTTCCATCCTGAGGTCGAATTCCTCCTCAGGCAAGCTCTGGCGTACAATATCGTGCACCTTCTCTTCATCATCAACGAGCAAAACCTTGATTTTTCGGTTCATATACCATCGCCTTTCTCCGGGGTCAGGACACCGGATTGGAATTTCCCTTGAATTCTATAATATCTTCCTCAAATAATGGGCGGTTAGTATTTATAAGGTTTAAGGTGCCCTAATCGAAATTGGAAACGCCGCCCCCCCTTTCTCTCCCCCGCAAGCTGTGGGGAGATTACGAAAATACCCGCAACGCAGCGGGTAAAATACCAGCAACGCAGCGGGTGAGGCTACATGCGGGGTCTGCTGTTATCTCCCCCCCGCGTAAGCGGGGGGGACTAAAGGGGGGGCTCCTTCTTGGGTGTGGGAAAATCAATAAAAGGAGGCACCACAATCGCCGCAGCTATTGACAGGGTCAAGTTGGCGTGGGATAAATAGGATAAAATCGTATATGATATACAAGGCTCGGATGTGATACTTTCTCTTGCTTGCCGATATGTTGCCGTTTGACGATTAGGGCAAGGGAATGGCCGGAAAGGAGAGCCATAATGTCCTGTTCCTTAGCGTGCGACAAGGCGAATTTCGGAAGGTTGCATTTCATCGGGGTGAACCTTACACAGCATATCGCATGCGTTGACTGCATGGAATTCATCAATTGCGATGACAAGATCGGCCTTGAATGGGGCTATCCCCTCAGGGAAATCGACAGGACGGAACCCTTTGTTCATCCTTTTTTCCTTAGCTATAAAATGGATGATAACTGGTCCCTTTTCCCGGACCGTTACTTATCTATTCATCGCGGAGTCGATTTCTTTGCCGCAAGTGATCGTGCCGTGGTCGCTGCCGCTGATGGGGAGATCTTCCGTATCACCGCTCACGGCGTTTATATGCATCATCCGAACTTGGGTTCCTGCTATACATCTTATTACATGCATGTCAAAGGCAATCCATTCCTCCAGGGGTTGAAAATAAGCAAAGGCCAGGAAATAGGCCAGGTAAAACAGGGGATGGGCCATGTTCATCTCGAAATGTACCGCTCCAAAATTAACCGCGCCGCCGAATCGAGCAAGTTTTACCAATCGGGGCAGGATTGGTACTACGGGTTCCTTCGACACCAGGACCTGGATTTGCTTAACCCCTTAGATTTGATTTCAAGTTGATTGAAGGTAGCAGATATAAGCGACCCGTCCTCAAGGAGTAAGTGCGATTTCCCCCCAGCATTCGTGTTCCCGCAGAGAAATCATCCTACCGGGGCTTTATCCTTGGGCATGAGATCATAGATGCAAGTTTTTTTGATAAGGTCCCTTGCTAAGATAAGGTTTATGGCATCTGGTTCCAGAAGGTATTGCGTGCTTATGCCGTCAACTGTTGCTATGAGCATTGAAGCCGCCAACATCGGTTCGATGTCCGGTTTGAAGAGCCCGTTATTCTTACCCAATTCATAGAAGCGAGAGATATTCTCTCTTAATTTTCTATATGTTCCCGTGCTCGCGGCTTCACGACGCCCCTTGCGTGATGCCTTGGATCGGCTCGCACGGCTTGCCTCGCTACGCACTCCCCTGGCCCATAATTCGAAATAGGTAGTGGCTGTTTTTTCCTCAAGGACAATGCTGCATACAAAATCAACGTGGTTTTCAAGCCCCTTTATCGGGTCGTCGGTATCGGTAATGAAGTCATACCATTCGCCCCCTACATCAAACATGAATTCCTGGCAAGCTCGCTCCAATAGGTCCTTTTTTGAACGGAAATAGCGGTAGAAGGTCCCCTTACAAACTCCGGCGTGCTTTAAGATATCCTCGACATAAGACCGTTCATACCCATTTTCGCTAAATACTTTGATAGCAGCTTGAATAATCCTTTCCCTTGTTTTTTTTCGCCTCATTTGGTGTTTTCCTTTTCCCCCACATTTATTCGATTAAAATCATTTTAACCGAATATTATGGAAGTGTCAATTTTCAATTCGGTAAAATATACATACTTGTATTTTATTTGGACAGCTCTAAAGCCTGCCCCCTATCCATTAGATACTTGCTTGCCTTGGATATGAGCCCTAACCCCAGTTTATACTGATGTTGTAATCCTTTCCGCCTAAAACCAACACAAGGTTGGTCCCTTGGGCGTCCCAAGAGAAGGTGGGTTCATCAGCTCCTTTTATATATGGGACAAGCACGGTGATAAACCTTATGTCCGCAGCGGTTGCTTTCAACCGGTATGCAGTATGGGTTGTCCACTCGCCTACCGCGAAGGAATTACTGGCCGTATCCAATGCCTTTTCGGCAGCATCGGCATCGCACATCGCGAAGCATTTCACGCTCGCGTTCGCCCCTTCCCACGATACCGCTTCGCCTTTCGGCTGCAAAACATCGTCCTTGCTAACCCCGCCATGACCATGAAGGTTCAGGGCATAAAGGTGCTGGTTTTGCGATGTGACGGTGTCCCTTATGATGAAGAATTTACCGTCAACGAATTCGATGCGGCGTGTGATGTCAGCCCCATGGTATTGCGTGCGCGCTTCAACGTAAGGCTGAGGGGAGGTGCCGTAGTTGACAACTTCCACGAAACCTTCCACCTGGACGACCCCCGGTATGCGCGTCGGGCCTGCCCCATCGACTGTAATCATGTTGTGGTTATCCGAACCGGCCACCTTGTTTCGCAGGTCCCACTTGATATAACCCGGGTCAAGCAGCAAATCCTCGCCATAAGCCTGCAGAAAAAATGACAGGGAGTCTGGCTGGTTATGCCCCCCGGCATTCAGCGTGGCCCGCCGGTTCTCAACACGCATATTAAGATAAATCGCCTCCGGGCCGTCTCCTGCGCGGATGACGGCATCCCCCGCATTCGCCAAGACTTCCGGGGTCGGATACACGGGCGGTACGGGAGCGATGGAGTCATCATAGTGTACCAGCGAATTTATATAATCGTCACCCATGGCAATCCTCTGCCCGTCATTCTTGGCTTCGCCGTAACCTGCATTCCACGCGGATTGCCTGGCCTGGAATTGGTTGACGAAAAGACCCGCGTCATTCGGGTATGCATCGCAGAATATCTGGCATGGGAAATATCCATAGGATGTATCATCGAACATCGGGTAGCATCCGGTTGGCATCTGCGCCCTTGCAGCCCATAGATGCATCGCGCGTATATCCGGCTGAGCCCACAGGTCCTGCCCGGTGACATTCTTCAGGGCGTGGAGAAAGTCCCACATTATCATGCCGGAGAAATTGAAGTAGCCGAAGCCCTCGGCATAGCCGCCCTGTACGGGGTCGCACATCTGAAACCGCAGGAAATCGAGCAGATTGGGTATGGCATATGAAAGCCACGCGGATGCATCGGTTGCGTATTTCGCATCGTCGCGCAGCGCCAATGCAGCAAGCCCAAGGCCGGAGAATTGACGTATGCCGTGATTGTTCTTTTTCGAGCCGTAAAAGTTGGGGCCATAGTTGCGCAGTTCCCAGCCGATGTAATGCAATTTATCGGTGACAGCCTGAAGCTGGTCGGGATGGTTCTGCTGAAGCCAGGGGAGGAGGATGTCATACGCTTCCGCGAAGTCCCTTCCAACCTGGCACATCTTGAGATGCGCGTTGGCGGTCAAATCCTGCCCGTTTATTTGCGGCAGGCTATTCAACCGGGCAAGGGCGATTTCAGCGAATGCTTCATCGCCGGAAATGAAGTAACAGAAGGCGGCATGACGTGCGCGGACGCCATACTCTATCTGATTGTCCTCGGGTAGCTGGCGCTGCACCGGGTCCGGCTTTGCCACTTGAATTGCCGAACTCCACCATAGATTATATGGGCTACGCTCAATGCGTTTGCGCATTAGCGACAGCTCATTCACAGAACACAGCAACGATGGATGCGAGGCTGATGATATGATTAGCTGATCCTGCTGCGCCGTGCCCCTTATGATAAGGGTCATCAGAATGGCTAACGCGAACATTGATTTGCTGAAGAGTTGCTTCATGGTGAATATTATATATTATTTAATAAGCATGTTTATAAAACCTTTTCGAATAGAAGACATCCAAATCATTATGGGAGGACCTGTGATGATTAAAAGATGCAAAGGTTTCAAGCTTACGGAATTCGTGGTTGTTGTCGCCATTCTTGCCATAATAGCTTCATTGGCTTTTCCTGCGTTCGTAAAATCACGCGATAAAGCTCGGGAACGCGAGGTTAAGTCGAACATCTTTATAATCCAAATGGCCCTTGCCAGGTATTGCGTTGATACGGGCGGACATTACCCGCCGTTTCTCATCGGGGCTGAAGCGGAGTACAACATAATCCAGGCACATATTGACCCAGGCTATAAGAATGCCGCTAAGATTCGGAGTGGGGTAACACCGTTCGCAAAGAGGTGGGATGAGAGCTTGGCTGGGCAGGAATATTGCGCTTTCACCATGGACCCTCTCATTTACTACGGTTACATGTCCGGTTATCCTCGTAACCCCTTTGCCAAGCGCGATAGCAATATATTTTGTGCTTCACCTCCTGACGGCCCGGATAAGAGCGGGACGTTTCCTTACGCCGGTTTGCACGGCGATAGGATGTTCGACCTTGGTTTTGGCTATGGGGATACACCCCAGACGGATTTCGTTCTGTCTGAGGAGGAGATTCTTCAAGAGGAAGATGATAACGGAAAAACTATTTTAGCCCTTCCGGACCTGGATGCCCCGGGTAATTTTTATTATCACCCGATATTCGCTGACTTGCAGCCTGTGTATCTTCACTATGTGGCGCTATATAACGCGGTTTATGGGAATGGAGATCCCGATGAGATAATCAAAATTTATGGCAGCGGCGTTTCGTACCAGGATTTTTATAACCGTAGTCAGGTTGAAGGCTTAAGTTATGAGGTCATCGGTTATTACCTTTATGCTTATGGCTCAGGGCGCAAAGGGCATCGCGTAATTCAACAGGGCTATGATATATTCAACACAATGCCGGATAGCGCATCCGGTGATTTGGGGAAATTCGGTAAAATCGCAGAATGGTTGAAAGATGTCCCGGATTTCGGTAGCTCCAACTTCTTGGATTCCACGGTCAATACTGAAATGCAGCAGAGACGTGTTGAGACGACCGGTTACCCATCAAGCGAATATGACCCATGGACTGCGGCTTACCCCGATGGCATCAACCCTCGTGACCTTACAGTGAAGTATTTGAAGTCCGGTAGTGATGGGATTTTGGATTGGATTATCATGGAGGATATGCCTGATGACAAGAATGTAGGCCCGGCGGTCAAAACGGAATATCTCAATGAATGGCGTCCGAACTGGGCGGAGAATGAGTATCAAGATGGAAATCAAAGGTTTTATTATAAGGATAACGGTTAGAACATCAACATTGTATGAGGCGAATATTTATGTTTAGAATGACAATATGAATAATACCTTTTCAACTAAAGAGACATCCAAATCATTATGGGAGGACCTGTGATGATTAAAAGATGCAAAGGTTTCACATTAGTTGAATTCGCTATAGGCATGCTGATTCTTGTTGTAACGGCGGGAATTGCTGTTCCTGGATTTGTATGCTTTGGCCCCAATTTCGCACCGTATGGCGTCGAAGCAAAAGAGGCGGAGGTAAAGGCCCACATCCATACAATCCAAATTGCGTTAGAACGTTATGCTGTCGATACCGGCGGCATCTATCCCCCTTTCCTTATTGGGGCTGAGGCCAACTACAACGTGATAAGGGCGCAATATGAGCAGCAATATGCAAGCAGCGCCAAAATAGCTTCCGGGGCGACACCCTTCGCGAAATCGCGTAACGCGCCGGTTTCGCAGCAGAATTGCTTCATCACAATGGACCCGCTGATTCAATTTGGTTATCTCAGCGAATATCCTGAGAACCCCTTCGCGAAACGGGACTCCGGAATGTGGAATGCAAGCCTGACCACCGGCTCAGATAAGAGCGGCCTTTTCCCGTATGGTGGTCTGCACGGGGACAAGATGTTCGACCTCGGGTTTGGATATGGGGATACTCCACAAACTGATTATGTCCTCACAACTTCTGAAGGTTTGGATGAGAGAGAAGACACCGGTGCAATCGATTCCAAAGTCATAGCAGACCCCGACCTTGATGCGCCGGGGGACTTCTATTATCACCCGATATTTGCGGATCTGCTTCCAGCATATGTCCACTATTTAACGCTCTACAACAACATCTATGGTGATGAGCCTCAAGCTCCCCAAACATCCACCATAATTGAGACAGTGCCGCTCGACGTAATTGGGTATCACCTCTATGGATATGGCTGGTCGGGTAACAGGGATTCGACTGTCAGGAGGGGATTGGATGTATTCAACCGTATGCCCACAGCATTCCACGGCCCGAATGGCAAGTTTGTGAATATCGACAAAATGAACCTGCCCGACTTCAGTGTGACATCATATCTCGACTCGGCAGCTTTTGGCGCGGGGGGACAAAAGCGTGTTGAGACTACCGGCTATCCATCGAGCGAATTTGACCCGTGGACATACGCATTCCCCGGTGGTATCGACCCCATGGATCCCTCGGCAAAGCATAATGTCTCAGGTCCTGATGGGATTAATGATTGGGTGATTGTTAAGGTTAGCAGTCTCCTTCAATGATTTAACTTTTCCCACATCCGTGATTTTTCGTTTATAATGAGTCATATAGGCTAACATCAGTAAGCTGGATATATGATGCAAGGCAAAGTCGTAATTATCGAAGGTGAGCAGGGTCTTTCGGAGGCCATTGAGTATAACCTCACCGTGGTCGGTTTCGGGGTCACGTTTTCCCGCGATGGCGAGGAGGGCGTTGAGCTTGTCAAGAGGGAATCTCCCAACATCGTGCTCCTTGACCTTGTGCTGCCCGGGCTCGATGGGATAGAGATATGCCGCAGGCTGAAGTCGGATGCGGAAACCTCCGCAATTCCCGTAATACTGGTCACGGCTAAGGGGAAAGAGGACAGTATCGCCGTCGGCTTAGGGGTGGGGGCCGACGATTACATTATTAAGCCGTTCAGTCCAAAGGAACTTGTAGCATGTGTCAAAAATGTGTTACGCCGTGTTGCTCTAAGGGATGAAATCGCGAATGCCGAAAGTATCATCAGGAAGGGCCTTGTGCTCAACCTGAGACGCCGTGAAGTAATCGTGGATAAAAAGCCGGTGTCATTCACGGGGAGCGAATTCCGGCTGCTTCAGACCCTCGCTACATATCCTGGCAGGGTATTCACCCGCGATATGTTGGTGAGCCGTATCGCTAAGCATGACGAATTCATCATCGAGCGGAACATCGATGTCCACATCAGGAGCGTGCGGAAGAAGTTGGGGCCTTATCGCAGTCTTATCGAGACAGTACGGCGTATAGGCTATCGTTTCTCGGATAAAGTGGAATGGGAAATTCCCGGCAGGTGATTTTTGAAGGATGGTAACCCACGAAATGGGATTCGTGGGTTACATTTATTGATAGGACCATTGAATGACCCCTTTTCTCTGTAGGGGCGCACAGCGTGCGCCCAGTTCGCCGCATATCACAGATATGCGGCACCCCTTTCTTCATGCGGTCATTCTACCTTCGTTTAACCCACCTGTAAATCATGCTTATTATGAAGGCGACTATTGAGAAGAGGACGACTGTCGCGCCGGTTGCCGTCTCGAAATAGAATGAGCTTACGACGCCTAAAAGGCCCGCCGCAGTTGCAATTCCCACCGACCACCAGAAATTGCTGCCGGCTCCGAAAGTGAGATTTCTTGCTGTAGCGGCCGGTACGACGAGCATAGCCGTCACAAGCAAAATCCCGACGGTATTAATGCTGATGGCGACCGTCATAGCAAGTAAAAGCGAGAACAACATCTGCTGAAGCTCCACCCGTATACCCTCAGCCGACGCTAAGTTGGCATCGAGGGCAATCATTATCAACTGGTTATGTGCATGCAAAAGGTAAGCGAAAACGGCGATGAAAAGGCATATTGCAAGGAAGACATCGAGGCTCGATACGGCAATCACATCGCCAAAAAGAAATGCATCGAGGCTTTGGCCGAACGCCTTCTGCCTGCTTATTATGGCAACGCCGAGGGCGACGGTCCCGGCGAAGAATATGGCGATAATCGTGTCTGTGCTCAGGTCTGTTCTTCTTATGAGCCGCGCAATACCAAATGCCACCAACAAAGCCAATCCGATTAGCGTAAATTTCGGCTGAATGCCGATGATGAGCCCCACCGCAATGCCGGCAAACGCCGAGTGGCTTATGGCGTCGGCGAAAAACGACATGCGCAAATTGACGACATGGACCCCCATTGCCCCGGTTATCGGCCCTGTAAGCAGGAGAGCCAACAATGCTCGACGCATGAATTCATATTGAGCCCATTTGAAGGGCAGCAGCTTTCCGAGGAAGCCGACAAGAGTATCGATAATATGCTCAATCAAACAATGTCCCCCCCTTTACCGGCGGTCTTATGTTCATCCTGGTGGGCGTGCTCATAGATGCCCTTGTGCGGGCCATATATTCGCAGCAATGTTTCCTGGTTGAGTACCGCCAGTGTCTCCCCGGCGCAGTGGATATCGCGGTTCAGGCAGATAACATAATCGGCGTGGTGGGTTACAATTGAAAGATCGTGGCTGACCATGAGAAGTGTAAACAGGTACTTACGCTGGAGGTTTTCCAACAGGTCGCAGAACAATTCACCGCCAGCCGGGTCAATCGCTGCGGCGGGTTCGTCCAGCAAGACTACCTCCGGCTCCTCGATAAGCGCCTTCGCTAAAAGCACCCGTTGCAGCTCCCCTCCGGAAAGTCTCCCGATGGGGCGCTTGGCAAGGTGTGAAACCTCGACGGGCCGCAGGTAGTCATCCGCACGTTCTCGTACCTTCAATGAGATCCCCGACCACAGCGGTCGCTTCTGGACCTGCAGGGCGAGGAAATCGAGCACCGTAAGCGGTAATCCGCGGTCGAATGAGAGCCGCTGCGGAACATAGCCGATTACAGGCCTGTACTTTAGCTTCTTGCCGTCACGCGTGAACTTTATCTCACCCTTGTAATGAACAAGGCCGAGAATTGCTAAAAGAGTGGTGGTTTTCCCGGAACCGTTGGGGCCTATTAATGCAGTAGTACGTCCCGCCGGAATCTCCTCGTTCAGGTTGCCGACAATTTCAACGCCGTCAAGTCTTACGGTTAGGTTAATCAGTTCAATTTTCGGGCCTTCAATCGGCATAGAGCCACCATAATGTTACAACTTCTACGAGAAGTCTAACTTAGCGCTTCCGCGAGATTCTTCAAATTCGCCTGCCATATCGACTCATACCCGTCAAGGGAAAATTCGCCTGAAGCATATGGGTCAAGTATCAGGACTTCGGCGTCTGTTTCTTTAGCTAACACATCCGCAACCTTTGCGGGATATTGCGGCTCAGCGAATACGAATCTCACATCCGATTCTTTCATCAAATTCGCCAACTTGGCCAATTCACCGGCTGACGGTTGCTGCCCGGCATGGGTCTCAATAACAGCGATTATATTAAGCCCGTAATCCCGCGCCACATAATCAAATGCATTATGAAACGTGACAATCCCGCGTTTCGACCTCCCGGCAAGCGCTTCTGTTATTTGGGCATCGAGTGCCTTTAGCCGGTTGATATAATTCTCGGCATTTGCTTTATAGATTTCCGCCCCTGCCGGGTCGGCTTTGATTAACCCATCCCGGATATTCTCAACCATCTTGATTGCCGACTTGGGACTTGCCCAGCAATGCGGGTTGATGTCACCCTTATGCTCCGCCTCATTTTCAGCGCTATCCTTACCATAGTATATCGGCGTGATTCCGTCCGATGCCGTTATCACAAGGCATTCAGTCTTGATGTCATTGATGGTATCACCCAACCATGCTTCGAACCCGAAGCCGTTTGTTATGACGACATCGGCATCCCAGAGTTTCGAGACATCTTTGGGAGACATACTGTAATTATGCGGGTCAATACCTTGCGCGGGGAGCAACCGGTCGAGGACAACGCCTTGCCGAGTACCGATGACGTTCGCCGCGAAAACCTGCAGGGGGAGAAAGGTTGCCACGACGCTTAACGGAATTGGTTCATCAGGCGGTTTGCTTCCGCAACTGAAGTTTACCATCAGCGCCAACAGGAAAAGCATTGATGCAATCCGCCGCTTCAATTCAAGGGCTCCTCGCGTGATTTCAGATAATGATACCGTATAAAGGGGAAATGCCAAATACACTTGCATTATACCGGGCCTTAAAGTAATTTATGAGCACTAAAAAGTGGCATTGCTGAGGGATGCGAAAGGCCGATTGTACATCTCCCTCCTGGTTCAAATCTCGAGTGTACCAAGCAAGCGGCTTTATCCCGGAGCAGGTCCTCAACAACCACATGTGAATCCGCATCATCATCAGGCAAACCCACCCCCAGTGTTTTGACTTGGAATTTGAAGTGCGAATTATCAAGGGATGCTGAAAAATGAAAGGCCAAAATAAGACAAAGGCAGAACTCATACGGGAATTGGACGAGGCCCGCAAGTTGGTCAACGACTTGAGTGAGGCGACAAGGCACTTGATGCTGGTGGAGGAGGAGTTACGAAGAGGGCGTGATTTCTCATATTCCATACTTGATACAGCCCCCGCGATTATATTGGTGCTTGATACGCAGGCCAGAATCGCCAGCTTTAACCCCTATATGGAAAGGATATGCGGCTATAAGCTCGAAGAGGTAAAGGGCGAGGATTGGTTCGAAACATTCTTGCCCGAACGTGAATGGGAAAAAGTAAGAGAGGTTTTCATCGAAACAGTCGGCGATATTGAAACCAGCGGGACTATAAACCCCATAAGAACAAGGGATGGGAAGGAACTCCTTATTGAATGGTATAACAAAACGCTGAAGGACGCGGATGGTAATGTCCTTGGTGTTCTATCAATCGGCCAGGATATCACCGAACGCAAGCGGGAAGAGGAGGAACGCCGTAAACTCGATATGCGCGTGCAGGAGATGCAGAAGTTCGAAAGCCTCAGCATATTTGCCGGCGGTATTGCACACGATTTCAACAACCTTCTGACGGGTATACTTGGGTTCGCGGAGTTGGCCTTGGATGAATTGGAACCGGGTTCGCCTTTACAGCATAATTTAGACCAAATAGAGAAATATGCCATGCACGGGTCGGAGCTGACCAACCAGATGCTGGCTTACTCGGGAAGGGGCAAATTCGTCACCGAACAAGTCAACTTGTCCAAACTCATGATTGAGATGAGCCACTTGTTCGAGGCCACAGTATCCAAGAAATTAGCCCTCCATTTCCATCTTGATGATGATATTCCTCTTATAGAAGGTGACCCCACGCAGCTAAGACAGGTAATCCTGAATATAGTCATAAATGCATCCGATTCCATTGGCAACGAAAGTGGTGATATAACCATCACAACCGGTGTTATGAAGTGCGATGCCGATAATCTGAGCCGCCTCCATTTGAAGGATGGATTGCAGGAAGGCGATTGTTGTTACTTTGAAGTTGCGGACACCGGTTGCGGTATGGATGAAGAGACCACAGCAAGGATTTTCGACCCGTTCTTTACAACCAAGTTCGCCGGGCGCGGATTGGGTCTCGCCGCGGCCCTGGGGATAGTGCATAGTCATAAAGGCTCCATTGACGTTTCAAGTGAGCCCGGATGCGGGTCGACTTTCCGTGCTTTGTTCCCTTGCTCAGCCAAACCCGCTATGGCATACCCTGAGGTGAGAGAATCGGATATTGATTGGAAAGGGGTCGGGACAATTCTTGTGGTCGATGATGAGGAAGTAGTGCGTTCCGTCGCAAAAGCCATGTTGGAAAAAGCCGGCTTCGTGGTAATTGAGGCCGCTGACGGCCGGCAGGGCGTTGACCTTTTCCGCGAACACAAGGACCAGATCGTGGCTGTGTTACTTGATTTGACTATGCCGAAGAAGAGCGGTGAGGAAGCGTTTTATGAAATGAGGTCTATCAAACCTGGCATACGAGTCATATTATCCAGCGGTTATGGGCGGGAGGAAGCTGTCAGCAGGTTCGCCGGAAACGGGCTTGCCGACTTCATCCAGAAACCATACCGTTCGGCATCATTGATTGAAAAGTTGCATAATATACTTAAATAGCCTGGGAGCGCAGCCATCCTTGGCTGCATGCGGGCAAGGATGCCTCTCATTCACATTATATGAGGGCTTGTTCTGTACCTGACCCCATATACCCCTTTACCTTCACATCAAATTAGGTTATGATACCCCAAGCGGGGAGAATCTTTCCCGCGGGTTTAATATAAAATTTGTGCTTTAAGCATTTAAGACTGTTTAATTAACCCCGCATGCGCGATATGATGCGGGGCATAAGGCGTTTATATTTTTAGGTAGTTGGAATCCGGATAGCACCATTATTTATCACCCGGGCGTGCCCGGAGGTTAACGGGTAAAAAATATGAAATTAAGGTGTCAGGGCAAGGATTTCCTAAGGACATTGAATATCGTCATAAGGGCCATCGCCACAAAGCCGACCCTGCCGATATTGGCGAACATACTCATCGATGCGAAAGACGACGGGGTCGAGCTTACCGGCTACAACATGGAGGCCGGAATACGCTGCCACATCGACGCCGATGTCGCTGACCCGGGCCAGGTGGCGGTACCGGCGAAAATGCTGCAGGAAATCGTCTCCAACCTCGCCGAGGAGGAGTTCGATTTCGAATTCAAGGATGTCAGCCAGGTGACGATAAAAACCCCCTCGTCAAATTACAAGCTCGCCGGCCGGCCGGGGGAGGATTACCCGAACCTCCCTGAATTCACCGACCGCGACGAGCAGGTCGTATTGCCCATCGATATATTCAACAATTACCTGCGCAAGGTCATCTTCGCATCATCGGCTGAAATGTCCAAGACATTTACAAGCGGCATATTGATGGAATTCGTAAAGGATAAGCTGAGCATAGTCGCCACCGACGGACGGCGTCTCGCCCTCATGGAAGCCGACCTGCCGTCGGGACGCAAGGCCAAGAAGGATATACGCGCCCTTGTGCCCGGCGAGGTCATGACCGACCTGAACCGTATCCTCGCCGGCGATTTCAAGGGCGATATTGAAATAAGCATCTCCCCGACGCTCGCGGGTTTCAAGTTCGACGAGGTCGAGGTCATAAGCCACCTGATGGATGTCAGCTTCCCTGACTACCGCAAGGTCATCCCGACCGACCTCAAGGGAAGCCTCGTCGTTGACAGGCAGGCGTTCATACGCTCCCTCAAGGGCGTGGCGATTATGGCCAAGCTGCGCGAGGGGCGCGATATGGCGGTTGTCAGCACCAAGGGGAAGGAACTAAGCGTGACGTCGAGCGTCGAAAATGTCGGCTCCGCCCACGAAAAGCTGCCCGTCGAGAAGGACGGCGATGATATGAAGGTCGCGTTCAACTACAACTTCCTGCTCGACCCGCTTAACAGCATCGATGAAGAGAAAGTGACGCTGCAATATTCCGGCGCCCTCGACCCCGGCGTCCTCAAGGTCCCCGAAATCCCCGGCTACACCTACGTCATAATGCCGGTCAGGCTTGCGGAATAAATTATCTTTTCGATATTGAACTTGACACCCCTTACATTTGCCGGCGGGTCCCCCCGCCGGTTTTTTTGTGAAGTAGCCCGGCAGGCCATCTGCCGGGGAATCTTACATATATATATTTAACCCGGCAAATGGCTTGCCGGGCTACGTGACTGTGGAACTTGCCAATCTAATTGGAAAGGTTTAAGATTAGTCCCATCGGAGGAATGCATGAGATGAAATGCCCAAATTGTGGTTTTGAAGATGAAGGTCATTATTGCAGCAAGTGTGGTGCAGAATTATCTTCTGTTGCTCCTACACCTGTCCAGGAAACAGAAAAAGTCCCTGAGGGGGCTCACTGGTATGATAAATGTCCTGTATGTAAATCAGGACGGTTGTCAAGTAATACAAAGAAATCTTTTTTGGGTTTGGTTTCAACAGAAGAATTCGAGTGTGATGGCTGTAACAGCGTGTTTCGGCACAAAAGAGGAAAGATCGAGCTTTCATATGTGAAAGACACTAAAAACAGCGTCTGGGAAGAATATAAGGGGAACCCTCTCGGAGAAAGGGAATGGATAAATATTACATACGGGGGTATGTCGGATGTGAAGCAAAGAGAATCTGATAGGGAATTTTGGATGTCCAGTATCAAAGAAGGCAAAACCGCAATAATTATGCCGCATGAAGCACCAATTATCTTAAAGAAGGATGAGGCCCTGCAACTTGCTCTACCTAATATTGCTTTACATGAACCGAGGGCAGTCAGGACGGGGACCTACGGAGGCCCCAGTTTCAGAGTAATGAAAGGACTCTCTATTAGAGTTGGTGCATTCAGAGCAGAATCACATGAGGAACTAAAAATTATTGACCAAGGGATATTCACACTCACAAACAAGAGAATTGTGTTTTCAGGTTCCAAACGGACAGTTGATTTTGGCTTAAACAAGATTCTATCAATGGAGCCTTATAGCGATGGCATTGCTATACACAGAAGCGGTAAGCAGAAAACAGAATATTACACAGGCATTGTCAATGCCGGCCTTCAGATTAAAATCGATGGCAGATCATACATAGAGCCATTCACTGGTTTAATACTGATGTATGCTATTGAAGGACTTGTCAAAAAGCTGTAAGAGAAGCATAGAAAAGGCTATAAGCACAATGGTAAGTAATGATTAGGAGGTCAATAAATGAGAGTATTCTTGGTGATTATCTTGATTTTGGCTTTCCCTTTAGGAGTCATTGCACATCCTGGACGCACAGACTCCAAGGGTGGCCATTATGACCGGAAAACCGGGACATATCATTACCACTCTAAGCCCGGTAGCAGCAAGTCAGCGACCGAGAGTAACAGCACCGAAAAGCCAGTAAAAATGAATGTCAAGCTGTTCATTAATGAAGAGCAAGTCCAAAACGCAGCAGTTGAAATACGTGAAAACGGACGCTCCTATGCGCTGCTTGGGCCAATGGCAAAAGCCATGGGCATCACAGATGAAATCGTAACATCAAATGATGACCCGGTTCCTGTCGTGGCTTTTTTGCGCAGCCATAATTATGACGTTGAGTGGCTGCAGAAGGATTCCCGGACAGGATTGATAAATGCGACTCGCAAAGTGCAAGAACTGCTTCCTGAAAGCCAGCCCGGAGGAGAGAATAGGGGTGATGATAAAAGCGAGAAGCAAGAGCAGTAATAAAGGAAGTTCTCGTGTATCCTGATGCTCTCCGGTTGAGGACCCTGAACCCTCGCTATCAAGATATTTATATCAGCGGATCTGTTGACTCATCGCGGATAAGTGCGGTTGAGGGGAAAGGAATTGAGAAGGGATGAGATGCTTCGAATATATCAGGGGTGAAACATTAGGAGGATAAATATGTTAATGAATAGGTGTCTTTATTATTGCTTCATTATTCTGTTTGTCTTGTTGTTTGTAAATCTGGCTTTTGCCAGTCAATATCAGAAAAGCGGCACTTTGGGGGAATCTCAGATGAGCGAGGACGAGGGATGGGTTCCAACCGTCCTTAAAAGCAACGTGCCGGGCATCGAAAATCAAGGGTTACGAGCCTATAATGAGATGACAAAATGTTTCTCGATTATTATTGGCCTTATAATCCTTATTATCTTTTTCGTGATTTTATGCACTATCAGCAATAATACAAGGGTGATTAAAGCACTTCTACTTGGTATCTTAGAAGAACTGCGAAGCGCGAAAAGTAAATGAATGGGAATATGTGATATATTATAAGCTACGCAGGACCTTGGCAATGTAATTGCCAAGCTATAATATGTTATGAAGAATAATGGTCAATTATCGAAGGAACAAGCCGGGAATATTTCTGGAAATCCCTAATGTTAAGATTTATTTCCCGGCATCAGAATGCCGGGCTACATATAGAAACATGCAGGTGGGACGCCTGCACCACAAACACCAAAATATATGGGGTTGAAGGAATTACTTCGCCAGCAGAATAGGCAACTCGCATTCGCGGAGGATTTTGTCCGATGTTGAGCCGAAGGCACGTTCCCAGAATGTACGGTGGCCGAATGCGCCCATAAGCACCATACCGCATCCGTATTTGGCCGCGGCGAACAGCACCTGCTCCGACGGGTCGCCGCTCATAAGGTGATATTCAACCTTGACGCCGTGGGGGGTTAGGTATTCCCGTGCCTCGTCGATGGTCGTCTCGCCGGCGCGCTGCGGCTCGCTCACGGTTACGAGGTGGAAGTCATAGCCGTCCTTGCCGCTCAGCTCGACAGCCACCCGCAGCGCGTGTGCGGCTTCGGGGGAACCGTCGTATGCAATAAGCACCTTCTCAATCGGATGAAACGTCGTGTCGGCGACTAAAACCGGGCGCGGGCAATGCTTCGCGACGTGGAGGACTTCCTTCCCGAGCGCTTTTTTATCATCGCTGAACCCGCGCTTGCCGATGAAAAGGCAGTCGTGCGATTTCGCCGCGTGGGTGAGGATTTCCCCCGGCAGCCCCATTGTCTGCACCGGATTGAACGCCACTTTCTCATTGGCGGCGATGTCCGCGGCATCTTTAAGTGCCGCCTGGCCCATGGCGGTGAGTTTTTCCTGGAGCTCGGCGTAGAAGCTCAGCGGCTTGATGTCGATGGGGGCGTATGGCACGCCGGGGCTCATCATCGTCTGCGTAACCTTGGCCTGGTCAACTATATTAAGCGCCGTGATTGCCCCCCCGAAGCGTTTCGCCATATCGATGGCACACTTCAGGGCGGCTTTCGCTTCGTCGCTGCCGTCGATGCCGACAATGTATCTTTTCCACATAGGACCTCTCCTCCTATTTCAAGATGGGGCTGATTATAGCAGCAGCAAATACTGTTTACCAGTAACCGGTCGGGCGTAATTTGACAAGGAAGCAGTCATCTCCACCGTTTGTAGTATGAATATCTTCCTCCGTACTGGGGTTAAAATCACACGATGCGTCATAGCTCCCCGAAAAATATACGGATGTCCCGAAAGTGGTCACTCCCCCCGCAGTATTTTCAAACGAAGATTCCCCTCCCCAATTACGTCCCCATTGATAAGCGCCATCGGAACTGAATTTGCTGAGGTACACATCTCCATAGCCCTTGGCTTTATGATTATCGACCCCCGGCCCGGGATCCAGATCAGCCTGCCCCATGAAGGAACCTACTACATATACATCACCTGAATTGGCGACACTGGCCCGGCAATCGAGTTCAACATCGCCTGATTCCCATGTACGCGCCCATTGGAAGTTGCCGCTTAAATCGAATTTGCTCAAGAAATCGTCATGGCTGAATCCTGATTGATAATGTATATCCACCCCCGGCCCCGGATCAAAATCAGCATCATCACTGAAATTCCCTGTGACATATACCGCATCTGCCCCTTTAATAATAACTCCGCTACATTCGTCCTCTTGTGCGCCACCCCAGGTGCCTGCCCATTGAAAGTTGCCGCTTGAATCGAACTTGCTCAGGAAGCAATCATCGCCATTGCCAACCCCCGTATGGTTATCAACCCCCGGCCCGGGATCGAAGTCCACTGTCGAACTGAAACATCCTACAACGAACACATTACCGGTTGTATCAGCGGCAACCCAGAAGCCGTAATCACCCCATTTGCCGCCCCATGTACGGCACCACATGAAATTGCCGTTGGAGTCGAATTTGCTGAGACATACATCAATATTACCAACCGGGGAATGATTATCCACTCCGCTGCCCGGGTCGAAATCGGTGGTGCTATCGAAAGATGCTACGACATATATATCCGTGCCGCCCGCCGCTGCAGCGGGCCTGAACCAGCCGTTATCACAACCCTGCCATGTCCGGACCCACTGGTAATTGCCGCTGGAATCGAATTTGCTCAGGAATGTGGAACTGCCTAATGAACTGCGCATATCCACCCCCGGCCCGGGGTCGAAATCAGTATCATCGTTGAAATCTCCGCATACGTAAAGGCAATCATTGGAATCCGCAGTCACCGTACGTCCGCAGCAATCCCCATACTCGCTACCCCATGTCCGAGCCCATATAAATTGGCCGTTGGAATCATATTTCGCTATGAAAGCATTACGGTTGTAAAGGTCAGTGGTATGCTCATCCACCCCGGGACCGGGGTCGAAATCGACTGTACCGGAATATTGCCCGGTGACATAAATATTGCCGGAGCTGTCATGGCCGGGGCTGTAAGCCATATCTATATCATCCCCACCCCAGGTGCGCGCCCATCCGCCTCCCGCCTCGCCGATTTTTAAGGGGACGGCCTGGTATAGCGGGAGAACAGGCGAGTCGGTGGAATATGCCCTTATGAACACCGCGTAATCCCCCTCCGATGCGCCTAATGCATTCGTGAGCTTCCCGCCCCACGTGCTGCCGCTTATCAATGAAAGGTAAGTGTCCGCTTCTCCGGTAATCCCGGGAGCGGATATGATGACCTGGCTGACATCGTTCTGCCAGTCGCGCACGTCCGCCTTAATACTGGTCGAGGATCCGGGCGATGCGAATAATTCTCCCTGGGAGAAGTTCTCGATTGTATATGGCTCCCTGCAATTCCCAGGCCAGGATGCATCTACAGCGTATTGGATAGCCCAGTATTGCGGAGGCTTGGGGACATGAATAATATATTTCTCCGTCTGCTTTGTCATCCCGGCGAATGCGCGCATCGGGGCAGCCTTCGCGAACGCCTTGAAGGGGTTGTACGGCATCCCGCCGGGGACATCATACAAATCGGTCCATGCATCGGGGTTCAACAGCGAATGCCCGACGTCATTCGTGAAAAGTATGCCGCGGATATCGTGCCCAACAATATGGGTTGGGTTTTTCAAGGTAACATCCATGTCCAAAATCTGGCTGACGGGGTCGTATGAATTTACTTCCACTTCGAGGCAATCATTACAGGCAGGAGGGACCAGCATACTTGTGACATTGAAGTGCGTTGATGTATTCCTCATCGGTTCAATAGCTGCCGCCAAATTGGACGTATCGATACAAATATCCCACATGCCCCACAACGAGTGCGTGGAGGTTATCCCGTTGTCGATGCCCCTTACACTGTTATTCAAAAGTTCGTCGGGGGCCACACCCGGCATGGAGCATCCGGTAACAAGGAGCGTTGCCAAGAAGATGGCTGCAATGAAGTTTGGTTTATACATCGGCTTAACCTCCTATTCCCGCGTTTCATTATACATCTATCCAACGATGATTAATAACCCGAATTAGATGGGGTGTGTCACTTCGTCGATTTCCAGACAGCGAGGAAGGGGGGGTAGATGCCAATTTACGATATACAAGCTACAATATCCACCTGATGATTGCCTTTGCTGAAATACGCCTTCTCCTCTGGGTGCAATTCAGGGCCCTGATTAACGGGCTTCTGCGCGGGGAGCCGTCGTCGCGCCTGAAGAATTGGGCCGGCTCGTTGATACGGCTGATAGCGTTCGGGGCAATTTATGTGGTGATGCGTTACGGCTTCTTCGAATTGGCAGCCATGCCTGAAGCCCCTAAGGGCATGGCCGATCTATTCATAATATTCCTGCTTCACATGTTGGGGGCGATACTTCTTCTCGGCGCTATAAGATACGCCTACCAGGTCTTTTATCTATCCGATGACCTCGAATGGCTGCTATCGTCACCGGTATCATCCTCGCGTATTTTCACCGCCAAGTTTATCGAAAACTGGATGTATGGCGGCCAGATAGTATTCACCTTAGGCTGGCCGATATGCATTGCTTATGGGGTAAGTGTTAGAGCGCCATTCGGGTATTACCCATTGACTCTCGCAGCAACCGCGCTGTTAGCGGTTTACACCGGCGCCGTCGGCGTTTTGGTGTGCCTGCCGCTCATGAGATATGTGGCGGCGAAGCGGCTCAGGGAACTATTGCTGACGCTGTCGATGGGATTATCAATCGGGTTATATATCATCCTACGGCAATTGGGCTATGCATTCGGGGGGAATGTATTGAACAAAGGGCCGGAATGGTTACCCACAACACAGCTTGTGGAGGTTGTCAGGGCGTCGGCCATGGGAAAATGGGATTCCGTCGTGCTTCCGGCGGTTATATTCACGATTCCCGCCATTGTCCTCTCTATCGTCGCGCACTTTTTATCGTTGCGTTTATACATGTATGGGCTGCAAAAGAAGGGTGAGGAGGAGGAGCGCATTCATACGGCACGCGGTGAGGGGTGGCTCTATCGGGCTTCGCTGCTGTTGCCGGCTGATGTACGGGCAATGGCGCTGAAGGATACACTTGAGACAATACGAAACCCGCGCCAGTGGTTCTATCTTCTTTTCGCCATCATATTTCTTGGCTTTCAGGTACTCGACCCCATAGGTCACGAGACCGGAGCAGTGCATATTTTCTTCTTGGTCTTCATAGCATCGATTTTCTCGCAGGAGTTGACGGTACTCGGGGTGGCGCGTGAAGCGGAGATGTTATCCTTGGTTGCCGCGTCGGGAATTTCATCGTGGCGTCTATATTTGGCTAAATGGATGACTGGGTTCGTACCGACGGCAATCTTTGGCCTTATCGCGGCGACGGCTATGGGTATTGCCAAAGGGGAGGAGATGATGGAAATAGCTGCCGATGCAGGCATGGTGCTTGTTGGAATTACACCGTTGGTCAGTTATTCGCTGATGATAGGAAGCCTGTTCCCGAATTTCAAGGCATATCGTACGCGTCAGAGATTAAGCCCATGGGTACTGCTGTTGAACATGTTTTTCACTTTTATACTGATGGCATTGGTATTGTTTCCCCTTACCCTTTTGAGGCAACCTTCTGCAAGGGCTTATTCCGTCTGGCTTGTGGGGTTTCTTATTGTATTCCCCTTGGGTGCGGGGGCGATGATGTTTGCACTGAGTTTTGTGGTGGGTTCAACAAGGTTGCGGAAATTCCTGGCTGATGTGCCGGAAGGGGTTTCGTAGATCAGGAAATGCTTGCTGGCACACACTAAAGTGTGAGGGCCCTTTTATTTTTTCACTTCGGGACACTCCAGGTGACGCCCACAGCCGACCCTGCGAGGATGTAGGTTATACTGCGTACGCCGGTTTTCCAACCGGCATGCCCAAACTTGAAATTCCGCTTACAACAACTCCTCGATCGCCTGTTCGAGGGAGTTGACTATTGTTGGTGTAAGCGCACCGGCATATGCCCAACGGCAACGTCCGTCGCGGTCGAACAGAAGGTAAACAGGGACACTGCTTGGATCGCCCGCCCAATCGTTCATTACCCCGAAATACGATGCATCAGTATCAAGCAACCAATGGCTTGCCGAGAGGGAGTTTGTATTGACAAAATCCTTAACTGTCTCTGCAGTTTCTCCTTGGTTAATACATATATGAACGTATTCCCTGTCCTTAAACGTGTTGTAAATGTCAGTGAGCGTTGGCATATCATCAACGCTCGTGCTGGCGTAAGTTGCCCAGAAGGCGACGAAGGTCACATTGCCGTCGGGGTAATAGGCATAGCGGAAACTCCCCGGGTCGATTGTCCCGCCAAAAGCAGAAGGCAAAGGTTTTGAGATAATCTGGAAAGCTGTCGGGTGGGGGAGTTCGGGAAGCGTGGTCGACCAAAGCTTAAGCGTCCTCTCGGCATACAAACCGTATTGGTCAGTCACGCGAATCGTGACCGATGCATCTGTGGCATAGTCCGGTGGATACCATTCGAATACTGCCGGGTCCCAGGAGCCTTCATCGATGATGTATCCATCAGTAAGCTGCCATGAATACTGGCCGATGTCATCATCAGGAAGCATGTCCTCGTAAAGAAGTTGTATATAAGTAAATGAATCGGGGTCGCCTGCGGTGCAGGTTGTTCTGCTACGGTGCATATCCGTGATAACCGGTGCTGTATTCTGCACAACCTCGATTTGGAGCGGCACATCGAGCATATCCATGTGCCCCGCGTAATCGGTTACCCGCAGTTGGATTTGAAATATGCCTGCATTGAGAAACTGATGATTCGGTTCCCTTTCGGTAGATTCGCTCTTGAAACCCAGGGGCTGGTCGTAGGAGAAATCCCATTCCCAATTGGATATATCAGCAGCGCCGTTTGAATCGGTGGAGTCGTCATAGAATTGGACATACTGCCCGTTGGCGATTTTGGTTTTGTCGCTATGCCCCATCGCCTCGGGCGCCTGGTTGGAATCGACCACCTCAATATCCTTGGACTGCTTCACCGGGCCCAATTTGGTCGTTTGAACCACGAGTGTAAGTTTCGCTTTTGTAGTTTTGTTTATCTCATAGGTATAAAGGGTCACTTTGTTCGTCGTTACCCCCTTTAGAAACCCGACTGTCGGCGGGTCGAAGGTCCATAGGTAAGTCAAATCATAATCCCCCGACGCATCCACGCTGTATTCTGCGGATTTCTGTTCCTGGACCGTCGCCGGGCCCTTGATGCCGCTCAGCTCAAGGGGGGTAATGCTGCTTCCGGAGCATCCGGTGATAACACAGATAAATATCAGTGCCAGTGGCATTAAAGATAATTTCATATCAAATCTCCTATACCATATTAACTAAATCCATTAAGCAATGGTCAAATAATTAGCCACCTAAACCATCAAATATTGAATACACACAGAAATAACGCGCATAGCTACCGCCGCCGGCATCTATAATGCTGAAATAAGCATACCTGCCCTGTTCCGTGATAAATGCGACGGAGTCACCATTTATAAGCTTATACGGCTGGTCTCGTGGGGGCGCCCATACTTGAAAGTAGGTCGGTGTCTGGGCCAATTTGCCTGTTTCAGATAGACTCTTTATGAAACTCCTGGTCGGGTATTGGTAATCCGGGAGACGGGCCCATTCTACATTTGTCGGTTCCATCAGATAATAAGTCACTGTATTCTGGGGAGTCTTGATATATTTCAGGTCAGAGTCGGCGTTTCGGGTGGTACCGAAAGTGTCATACTCAGCATCCCAGTAATAAGTCCCGGCCGCTGATGCAACTAACCACCATCCATAGTTATACGCTTGAGGCGGTGTAACATACGACTCAACCTTCTGAATTGTCTGATAACCGGCATCGTTGACAGCTAAGATCTTCTCATTCCCGTCGGGCATGTATGTCGCAGGATTACTCGATGATGTAAATAAACCGCCCGACGCCGGGCCCGAAAGCTGGCATATATGCTCGCCTAAGGAATTGACAAGGTAAACTGTGGATATGACATAGTCACCTGAATAAGCCGGGGTAACGTCGGCTTGTACACTGAACGTCAAATGTGTCAATGTCTCGCCGATGGTGATTTTCGAATTTTCAATTGTTGGTACAGGATCTGCAGGTGGAATGGGGGCTTCAGCATTTTTGTCAATACTATAGGGGACCGCATCCATTCCTGAGATGTTGGTCGCGCCAATCGTATCGGCCCCATCAGTATAGGTATATGCCCCGGAGAGCTCCGCAGTGTAACAGCCAAGGTTGGTGTCGTAGGTCATGGGGAAGTCTTTGGTTCCAGGAATAAGCGGTGAATCGAGCCATACTTCATCAACGGCGAAATAATCCGTGACACCCGCGTAGACTGTATCCTCCTCCTCGACATAGCATGCCCAATGAATCTGCGGTTTATCCAAAGGCGGCTGCGGCGGCGCTTTGCCAACTATCACCGCCCCTGGTTTAAGCGGGATATCCATAAGGGAGAATGTGTCGCCGCCGGTGAGATTATCCTGGATGGTCGCCCATGTAACCGGGTCGAAGGAAAATTGGAAATTGTTGATGTCAACTTTGGTCAACGAGCCGTCGGCAAGTTTGTAATTCACGTATACCGAACTGCCCATTTCCTCGGCGCCCGCCGCCCAGATGAAGGCATCGCCAAGGGTTACCTTCGGAGAAGATGGGTCGTCGTCGGCATAAACTTTGTAATTGATCGGGTTCCCGTCGCCGCCGTCGATGTAGAGGGTTGCGCTTACAGCGTTAACCCTGGCCATGAATTCACCCCAGTCGCCGACATACTCCCAGTAACCCTTGTCGTTCAATGCGGCGACAGACGCCTTCATCTGCGGGATTGAGATTGTGATAGGTGCGCCTGTCTCAAGCAATTTTAGTTCATCAAGCGAAAGGTATATCGGTTCGCCGGCCCCCTTTGAATCCACAACCCAGAAGTTGCCTGCCCCCGATGGGTAAACGCCGCCTGGCGGAAGGATGTTTATCTGGGTATTACTTGGGGTGAATGTGGTTACCGGTTTATTTCCAATTGTGAGAGTCAGAGTGGGAATAATGTTGCTCGCGGAAGCTGCACCTTTGTTCTGCACTTTAAGGAACAGCTTGATTTTGGCCGTCTGGGTTGTATTGGAAGTGCTTGTGGTTGACCATTGCCATGTTTCACTCAACGATGTACCGGTCCCTACAGTCGTAGCGGTGGAATTCTCAGTGGTGTAGGTTCCACCCAATGTCCCCTCAACGCTAATCTCATGGCTGGTTTTTGTGCCGATCGAAACCTTGTAACCGGCCTTCACCTCCCATTTATGCTCCGTGTTGAATGAGCTTGTCTGTTCGGTTTGACGGTTCCAGTTGTCCTGCTTCGATGCGGACTCGCCTTTCGAATTCTGTATCTCTGAGTTAAGCGTAACTTCATAACCGGCAAGCCTTACGACAATATCCGGGCATGCCGGGACCATCGGGCTGTCGCCCGGTTCCTGCACGGACTGGTCCATCAGCAGGCCGGACACTTCCATCCCGTCCCCATATGGGTCCTGGTCAGACGAGGGCTGCATCGGGTCCGTCCTGAAGTAGGGGACTGTGAAGTCGTTCTCCACATCTCCTTCGTCGTATTTTAGATATTTGCCCGTAAGCCAGTTATATGTGAACCCGTAATATTCAAGATAATTGGCGACACCATCTTTGTCCGAATCGACAAGCTCGCCGTCGTGAATACCGTCGGCGTTATCGTCAGTATCCTTGGGGGCGTATTCCCCATCACCGTCAGAGTCGGGAATAAGGTCGTAGGCCCCGTAGCTGATCTCTGTGAAGAGCTCGTTGAAGTCGTACATCCCGTCGTGGTCGGAATCGAAGTCGTCCTGGTTCATCGCCAACAACGTTTCGACGCCGTTTTTCACACCGTCATCGTCGAGGTCACCTGATGCCGCGCTGTTCTTGCCATTCAGGATTCCCAACGTAATGGGGATGGTGAATATATTCGCCGATTCGCTATGGAGTGACGGATTGCCCGACGCCTCAATTCTTATCTTGGCTTCCTTGCTCGTGAAGTCCCACTTGGTATGGTCGGTAAGCCATGCGGCATCGAGGAAGGCAATATCAAAAGAACCTGTGTTAGGCTCGTCTTGGACGATGTAATTGTCAAATGTCATTCCACCATCGAGGGACATCTTGATGTCAACAAGCGGTATATTTCCCGTCCACAGCCATTCAATTGTCTGCGGATAACCGATTCGCCATACCTCACCGCCATTGGGGTAGGTGAGGGTCATGGTTTTTTCGAGGATGGTGAAGTCGGGGCTGTCATCAAAATACAATGCAGGGTTTGCATGATCCTGAACCCTGATACGCGCCTCTATCGTCTGCGCCAACGCTGCATCATCAACCCCCCATGCAAAGCTCCCGTCGTTGGGCGTGTTGGTTGCAACCGCAATCGGGTATGTCGCCCCTCCATCGAGGGACAGCAAGATATCCAAGTTGCTTATTACATCACTTGCCTTCCACGTTACATCAACCGGATTACCAATCTCCCAGATCTCATTGACAATGGGGGTGACGACTTCAATGCCGGGTTCAGCTATGGTGAAATCGGCATCGCTTGCGTCATATATATTGGGGTTGTTGGCTGCGAATACGCCTATCCTGCACTTGCTCCCCACATTCTCTTGAGGGATGGGCCCCCAACTATATTCCCCATCAACCATCGGGGTGGAATCCTTAATCGTCAGCGGCCATGTCTCCCCTGAATCGCCGGAAAGCTTGATAGCAACATTGGGAATATTCGGGTCGCCTACCCATTCGATATTTTCACTGGTCCCTGCTATCCATTCTTCGCCGCCGTTTGGCTTCGCAACAAGAATTTGGTCTTCCATCTTCGGCAGAATTGTGAAATCGGAATCGGACTCATCATAGAGCGCAGTGTTGGCCGTATCAACTATCTTTATCCGATTATGGCTCCCGATGTATGTCTCCGGTATGTTGTAGAAAATGTATGACCCGGTATTAGGTGCGGAATATGTGATTGCAGCATTGTAATCAACACCGGAATTTTTCGAGATGAGAATCGCGACATTCTCAATCCCGGCGTACGGCGATGTCTCCCATTCAATCGTGCTTGATGCTGTCGCCATCAAAAGCTCATTCCCGTTTGGTTTTATAACGTGAATCGTATGCGTCTCACTATCGTTGATGGGAATGTTGACAACGGCGTATGCGGAAAGGCGCGCGCCAAGCGGATATTTCGGCCCGTTTACCGGCGGCTTGTATGTATCGGGCTCCTTGGAGCGTACTGTTATGAGAATTTCCTGGTTATCCTTTCCGGTTGGAGTTACATTGGGGATTGTGAAGTTGAAGATACCGCTGGTCACATCTGAGCCCGGGTCGGGGGTTACAGGCCACGCATAGTAAGAGTCAAAAAGCGTCTTAGATTCGACCCATATCGATTCAATCTCTCCCAAAATTCCTTCCGGATTCGTTGCCGCCTGCCAATCGAAGACCTCGACGGCAAGCTTGATCTCGCCACCGCGCTCGGCATCGTTCTTGTACCACGCCGTCGTGCCTGTTGTGTCAACATTGATGTGATAAGCCTCGCGGCAGTTAGCATTCATCGGGAAATCGTCGATGGGCTTAGGCGTAGGGGAATTTCCCGTGGGTGGAGCCCAATTTACATCAACCGCGTAATGGAAGACAAATTTTGATTGCCCGCCAACCTTCGGGAATTGGATTTCATAATTTCGAGTAAGCTTCGACGGATTCAAATCGGTGGAAAATGTCCCACGGTTGCTCATATCGACATTCGGCACAACCGCATCATCCGCCCCAAGGCAATCGGCGAAATATTTATATGGGTTGAGCGTTGTCGTTGGAATGAGAAATCCGGGTATGATGCTGTTATCGTCATAGCCGAATGTACCCGCCGTCGTGAACTCCGGGGCATTCCACCAGCGGGTGTAACCGTCGGCATTCAGCACCCGGCAACCGTTGGGGGCGGGATAAATTATGCTTGGATCGTTGGTTGATTTAAGCGTCGCGCCGGGGCCCATGAAAATCCCGCGAGTATCGAACCCGCGGAAATCCGAATTAGGGTACGGGTGCGTAAGCGTCACATCGACACTCGCTGTACCTTTTATCATATCGAAACTTTTAACTTTGTAAGTAAGCCCCAATGGGGTATTCCTCAGCACTCCCGCAAGGTTCGCATGGAACTCCGCCTGCCGTAGCCGCACGACATCCACACTTCTCGATGCAAGGTCGAACGTCCCCTGCCAATATCCCCACAGCACATGCCCGCCATCGGGCATCGATGCTGCGGCCAAATCATAGCTCTCCCCGCCGGACAGATTGTCCTCTCCAGGCGTTTGCGGCGCAAACGGCGAACCGCCACCGCCGGAGCATCCAATCACAAGAAAGAATGCTCCGAGCATCAGAAAAAATAATCCGAATCGCATAGTCATCCTCCTGAGGTATGCTCAGATTCAGTAAAAGAATGGTATATCACTATCTATAAATGATGGATGCATTAATTCCTGTGATTCTTATGGAGAACCTATTAATATATGATACTAACATCTTAGCTATTTTAACAAGCTGCCGGATTCTCCCGGGTGCCGCCCACAGCCAAGCCTGTGAGCCGTAGCCTCGACGAAGGCTCATCCGCGAGGATGCGAGTGATTTCACCAGAAGCAGGGCTTGGAACGCCGGTCTTCAGACCGGCATGCCGACTTGAAAGTCTGCGTTCCCAGCCTTTAGATTTTCGTTTACAGCAACTCCTCGATCGCCTGTTCGAGGGAGTTGACTATTGTTGGCGTAAGCGCACCGGCATATGCCCAACGGCAACGGCCGTCGCGGTCGAATAATAGATACATTGAAATTGTGCTAACATCACCTGCCCAATTGTTCATCAGGCCGAAATAACCCGAATCGTGGTCGAGCAGCCAATATGATGCATCATAGGAATTTGAATTGACGAAGTATTGCACATCCGCTGCCGTTTCGCCGACATTGATACACATATGTACATAATCCCTGTCACGGAACATATTGTAGATATTGAGCAATGTGGGCATATCCGCAACGCTCTGGCTGGCATAGCTTGCCCAAAAAGCCACGAATACGACATTGCCATTGGGTTCAATATTCGGGAAGTGGAATGCAGCTGTGTTGATTGGAGCGCTGAATACAGAATCCAACACCCGCGGGATAATCAGGTCATCCGCAGCGTTGGGATTGTGCAGAACCTGTAAGTCGGTTGCCCACTGAATTGTAGTGTAGTCTTCGAACAATCCGAAGGAGTCGGTGACGCGTACGGTTACCCCGCAGTCGGCGGCATTGTCAGGCGGATACCATATGGGCGTACGGCTTGTCGGGTCATCAAATGTACCATATGAACAAGCCCAAGAAAATTCATGGGTGTCATCGAGGGGCAATGCGTCGGAAAATACCACTTCCAATCGGACAGTCTCATCGCTGTTACCAGCCTGGCTCGTTGTGCGAGGGTGATTTATGGCGGTTATCACCGGCGGCGTATTGGCGATGACCTCGATGGTCAGCGGTTCATCGAGCATATCCATGTGCCCCGCGTAATCGGTTACCCGCAGTTGGATTTGAAATATGCCTGCATTGAGAAACTGATGATTCGGTTCCCTTTCGGTAGATTCGCTCTTGAAACCCAGGGGCTGGTCGTAGGAGAAATCCCATTCCCAATTGGATATATCAGCAGCGCCGTTTGAATCGGTGGAGTCGTCATAGAATTGGACATACTGCCCGTTGGCGATTTTGGTTTTGTCGCTATGCCCCATCGCCTCGGGCGCCTGGTTGGAATCGACCACCTCAATATCCTTGGACTGCTTCACCGGGCCCAATTTGGTCGTTTGAACCACGAGTGTAAGTTTCGCTTTTGTAGTTTTGTTTATCTCATAGGTATAAAGGGTCACTTTGTTCGTCGTTACCCCCTTTAGAAACCCGACTGTCGGCGGGTCGAAGGTCCATAGGTAAGTCAAATCATAATCCCCCGACGCATCCACGCTGTATTCTGCGGATTTCTGTTCCTGGACCGTCGCCGGGCCCTTGATGCCGCTCAGCTCAAGGGGGGTAATGCTGCTTCCGGAGCATCCGGTGATAACACAGATAAATATCAGTGCCAGTGGCATTAAAGATAATTTCATATCAAATCTCCTATACCATATTAACTAAATCCATTAAGCAATGGTCAAATAATTAGCCACCTAAACCATCAAATATTGAATACACACAGAAATAACGCGCATAGCTACCGCCGCCGGCATCTATAATGCTGAAATAAGCATACCTGCCCTGTTCCGTGATAAATGCGACGGAGTCACCATTTATAAGCTTATACGGCTGGTCTCGTGGGGGCGCCCATACTTGAAAGTAGGTCGGTGTCTGGGCCAATTTGCCTGTTTCAGATAGACTCTTTATGAAACTCCTGGTCGGGTATTGGTAATCCGGGAGACGGGCCCATTCTACATTTGTCGGTTCCATCAGATAATAAGTCACTGTATTCTGGGGAGTCTTGATATATTTCAGGTCAGAGTCGGCGTTTCGGGTGGTACCGAAAGTGTCATACTCAGCATCCCAGTAATAAGTCCCGGCCGCTGATGCAACTAACCACCATCCATAGTTATACGCTTGAGGCGGTGTAACATACGACTCAACCTTCTGAATTGTCTGATAACCGGCATCGTTGACAGCTAAGATCTTCTCATTCCCGTCGGGCATGTATGTCGCAGGATTACTCGATGATGTAAATAAACCGCCCGACGCCGGGCCCGAAAGCTGGCATATATGCTCGCCTAAGGAATTGACAAGGTAAACTGTGGATATGACATAGTCACCTGAATAAGCCGGGGTAACGTCGGCTTGTACACTGAACGTCAAATGTGTCAATGTCTCGCCGATGGTGATTTTCGAATTTTCAATTGTTGGTACAGGATCTGCAGGTGGAATGGGGGCTTCAGCATTTTTGTCAATACTATAGGGGACCGCATCCATTCCTGAGATGTTGGTCGCGCCAATCGTATCGGCCCCATCAGTATAGGTATATGCCCCGGAGAGCTCCGCAGTGTAACAGCCAAGGTTGGTGTCGTAGGTCATGGGGAAGTCTTTGGTTCCAGGAATAAGCGGTGAATCGAGCCATACTTCATCAACGGCGAAATAATCCGTGACACCCGCGTAGACTGTATCCTCCTCCTCGACATAGCATGCCCAATGAATCTGCGGTTTATCCAAAGGCGGCTGCGGCGGCGCTTTGCCAACTATCACCGCCCCTGGTTTAAGCGGGATATCCATAAGGGAGAATGTGTCGCCGCCGGTGAGATTATCCTGGATGGTCGCCCATGTAACCGGGTCGAAGGAAAATTGGAAATTGTTGATGTCAACTTTGGTCAACGAGCCGTCGGCAAGTTTGTAATTCACGTATACCGAACTGCCCATTTCCTCGGCGCCCGCCGCCCAGATGAAGGCATCGCCAAGGGTTACCTTCGGAGAAGATGGGTCGTCGTCGGCATAAACTTTGTAATTGATCGGGTTCCCGTCGCCGCCGTCGATGTAGAGGGTTGCGCTTACAGCGTTAACCCTGGCCATGAATTCACCCCAGTCGCCGACATACTCCCAGTAACCCTTGTCGTTCAATGCGGCGACAGACGCCTTCATCTGCGGGATTGAGATTGTGATAGGTGCGCCTGTCTCAAGCAATTTTAGTTCATCAAGCGAAAGGTATATCGGTTCGCCGGCCCCCTTTGAATCCACAACCCAGAAGTTGCCTGCCCCCGATGGGTAAACGCCGCCTGGCGGAAGGATGTTTATCTGGGTATTACTTGGGGTGAATGTGGTTACCGGTTTATTTCCAATTGTGAGAGTCAGAGTGGGAATAATGTTGCTCGCGGAAGCTGCACCTTTGTTCTGCACTTTAAGGAACAGCTTGATTTTGGCCGTCTGGGTTGTATTGGAAGTGCTTGTGGTTGACCATTGCCATGTTTCACTCAACGATGTACCGGTCCCTACAGTCGTAGCGGTGGAATTCTCAGTGGTGTAGGTTCCACCCAATGTCCCCTCAACGCTAATCTCATGGCTGGTTTTTGTGCCGATCGAAACCTTGTAACCGGCCTTCACCTCCCATTTATGCTCCGTGTTGAATGAGCTTGTCTGTTCGGTTTGACGGTTCCAGTTGTCCTGCTTCGATGCGGACTCGCCTTTCGAATTCTGTATCTCTGAGTTAAGCGTAACTTCATAACCGGCAAGCCTTACGACAATATCCGGGCATGCCGGGACCATCGGGCTGTCGCCCGGTTCCTGCACGGACTGGTCCATCAGCAGGCCGGACACTTCCATCCCGTCCCCATATGGGTCCTGGTCAGACGAGGGCTGCATCGGGTCCGTCCTGAAGTAGGGGACTGTGAAGTCGTTCTCCACATCTCCTTCGTCGTATTTTAGATATTTGCCCGTAAGCCAGTTATATGTGAACCCGTAATATTCAAGATAATTGGCGACACCATCTTTGTCCGAATCGACAAGCTCGCCGTCGTGAATACCGTCGGCGTTATCGTCAGTATCCTTGGGGGCGTATTCCCCATCACCGTCAGAGTCGGGAATAAGGTCGTAGGCCCCGTAGCTGATCTCTGTGAAGAGCTCGTTGAAGTCGTACATCCCGTCGTGGTCGGAATCGAAGTCGTCCTGGTTCATCGCCAACAACGTTTCGACGCCGTTTTTCACACCGTCATCGTCGAGGTCACCTGATGCCGCGCTGTTCTTGCCATTCAGGATTCCCAACGTAATGGGGATGGTGAATATATTCGCCGATTCGCTATGGAGTGACGGATTGCCCGACGCCTCAATTCTTATCTTGGCTTCCTTGCTCGTGAAGTCCCACTTGGTATGGTCGGTAAGCCATGCGGCATCGAGGAAGGCAATATCAAAAGAACCTGTGTTAGGCTCGTCTTGGACGATGTAATTGTCAAATGTCATTCCACCATCGAGGGACATCTTGATGTCAACAAGCGGTATATTTCCCGTCCACAGCCATTCAATTGTCTGCGGATAACCGATTCGCCATACCTCACCGCCATTGGGGTAGGTGAGGGTCATGGTTTTTTCGAGGATGGTGAAGTCGGGGCTGTCATCAAAATACAATGCAGGGTTTGCATGATCCTGAACCCTGATACGCGCCTCTATCGTCTGCGCCAACGCTGCATCATCAACCCCCCATGCAAAGCTCCCGTCGTTGGGCGTGTTGGTTGCAACCGCAATCGGGTATGTCGCCCCTCCATCGAGGGACAGCAAGATATCCAAGTTGCTTATTACATCACTTGCCTTCCACGTTACATCAACCGGATTACCAATCTCCCAGATCTCATTGACAATGGGGGTGACGACTTCAATGCCGGGTTCAGCTATGGTGAAATCGGCATCGCTTGCGTCATATATATTGGGGTTGTTGGCTGCGAATACGCCTATCCTGCACTTGCTCCCCACATTCTCTTGAGGGATGGGCCCCCAACTATATTCCCCATCAACCATCGGGGTGGAATCCTTAATCGTCAGCGGCCATGTCTCCCCTGAATCGCCGGAAAGCTTGATAGCAACATTGGGAATATTCGGGTCGCCTACCCATTCGATATTTTCACTGGTCCCTGCTATCCATTCTTCGCCGCCGTTTGGCTTCGCAACAAGAATTTGGTCTTCCATCTTCGGCAGAATTGTGAAATCGGAATCGGACTCATCATAGAGCGCAGTGTTGGCCGTATCAACTATCTTTATCCGATTATGGCTCCCGATGTATGTCTCCGGTATGTTGTAGAAAATGTATGACCCGGTATTAGGTGCGGAATATGTGATTGCAGCATTGTAATCAACACCGGAATTTTTCGAGATGAGAATCGCGACATTCTCAATCCCGGCGTACGGCGATGTCTCCCATTCAATCGTGCTTGATGCTGTCGCCATCAAAAGCTCATTCCCGTTTGGTTTTATAACGTGAATCGTATGCGTCTCACTATCGTTGATGGGAATGTTGACAACGGCGTATGCGGAAAGGCGCGCGCCAAGCGGATATTTCGGCCCGTTTACCGGCGGCTTGTATGTATCGGGCTCCTTGGAGCGTACTGTTATGAGAATTTCCTGGTTATCCTTTCCGGTTGGAGTTACATTGGGGATTGTGAAGTTGAAGATACCGCTGGTCACATCTGAGCCCGGGTCGGGGGTTACAGGCCACGCATAGTAAGAGTCAAAAAGCGTCTTAGATTCGACCCATATCGATTCAATCTCTCCCAAAATTCCTTCCGGATTCGTTGCCGCCTGCCAATCGAAGACCTCGACGGCAAGCTTGATCTCGCCACCGCGCTCGGCATCGTTCTTGTACCACGCCGTCGTGCCTGTTGTGTCAACATTGATGTGATAAGCCTCGCGGCAGTTAGCATTCATCGGGAAATCGTCGATGGGCTTAGGCGTAGGGGAATTTCCCGTGGGTGGAGCCCAATTTACATCAACCGCGTAATGGAAGACAAATTTTGATTGCCCGCCAACCTTCGGGAATTGGATTTCATAATTTCGAGTAAGCTTCGACGGATTCAAATCGGTGGAAAATGTCCCACGGTTGCTCATATCGACATTCGGCACAACCGCATCATCCGCCCCAAGGCAATCGGCGAAATATTTATATGGGTTGAGCGTTGTCGTTGGAATGAGAAATCCGGGTATGATGCTGTTATCGTCATAGCCGAATGTACCCGCCGTCGTGAACTCCGGGGCATTCCACCAGCGGGTGTAACCGTCGGCATTCAGCACCCGGCAACCGTTGGGGGCGGGATAAATTATGCTTGGATCGTTGGTTGATTTAAGCGTCGCGCCGGGGCCCATGAAAATCCCGCGAGTATCGAACCCGCGGAAATCCGAATTAGGGTACGGGTGCGTAAGCGTCACATCGACACTCGCTGTACCTTTTATCATATCGAAACTTTTAACTTTGTAAGTAAGCCCCAATGGGGTATTCCTCAGCACTCCCGCAAGGTTCGCATGGAACTCCGCCTGCCGTAGCCGCACGACATCCACACTTCTCGATGCAAGGTCGAACGTCCCCTGCCAATATCCCCACAGCACATGCCCGCCATCGGGCATCGATGCTGCGGCCAAATCATAGCTCTCCCCGCCGGACAGATTGTCCTCTCCAGGCGTTTGCGGCGCAAACGGCGAACCGCCACCGCCGGAGCATCCAATCACAAAAAAGAATAATGTAAGCAAAATGGGAATTAATACGGACCTCATGATTATCCTCCTTGGGGATATTCAGTTTCATTAGCAAGAGAAGCATAATCTTCCTTAATAACTGATGCAACGACACATACAAATAATATGATTATTTGGAAATGCCTAAAATAAGCCTGATTTTCTGATTTTACAATGCGTTAATCAAATTTATATATTAAGATTCTTCGAATGGTCGACAATGAATGGGATTATCATCTTCCACCCGAGCTTATTGCGCAGGAGCCTCTTAAGGACAGGGCGGCATCGAGGCTTCTGGTCTACGACCGTGCGACCCGCAGCACCGCTCACAAGCGATTTCGGGAAATCGTGGAATACTTAAATCCATCCGATTGCCTTGTGCTCAATTCATCAAGGGTCATTGCCGCGAGGCTCTACGGCACCAAGACCGAAACTGGCGGAAGGGTGGAAGTTTTTATTCTAAGGCATATGGGCGACAGCCTTTTCCAAGTGCTGCTTAAGCCGCGACGCAAGGTAAGGGTAGGTGGCGAAATCGAATTTGCGCAGGGTCTTCGCGGCAGGCTTATAAAGCGGGCCGAAGAATATGGTGAAGATATATTCGAACTTGAACCTCCGGTTGGGATTGAGCTTTTCGAGGCCATAGAAACTGCAGGAACTGTGCCGCTTCCACCATATATCAAGCGGGGCCTGGATAACCCGGAGCGGTATCAGACCGTTTATGCTGACCGGCCCGGCAGCGTCGCAGCTCCGACAGCGGGGCTTCATTTTACTAATGAATTGATTAGTCAGCTCGAAACGAAGGGGGTCCATATCGCGAGGCTCGATTTGAAAATAAGCTGGGGGACATTCAGCAAGGTCACTGACGCGCAATTGGCGAGTGGTTCATTGCATCCCGAAGAGGCCGAAATACCGGGAAAATGCGCTGACATCGTCAGGAAAACAAAGCAAAAAGGTGGCCGCATTATTGCATGTGGGACTACATCGGTACGTGCTCTCGAAGCATGCGCCAAACTTCATGGCGAGGTCCGCGCGATGTCCGGCAGCATCAACCTGTTCATCCGCCCCGGATTCGAGTTTAAAGTGGTTGACGCAATGATAACAAACTTCCATCTCCCTGGAACAAGCCTCCTTATGCTGGTTGCTGCGTTTATGGAGAAGGACGAATTGTTTAGAGCATATGAAGAAGCAATCCGGGAACATTATCGCTTCTATTCTTTCGGCGACGCGATGCTCATTATTTAACCATGCGTAGGGGCGAAGCATTTTGTCTGCAATATGCTTCGCCCTTCTGCCGTAAATTCCACGATAAAGCTTCTCTAACCATATCCGAATAAATCATCAGGGCTTGTATAGCCGTAAATTCGATTCTATTATATGATAACTGTGTTGATGCGGGGTGATATTATGCGTTTGGCAACTATGACATTGCTGCTTCTGATTATCTTAGCGGTTGGGGCGGCCGGAGAGGAAGCGCCTGAATACAGGCTCCAGGTTGGGGATATGCTCAGATTCACAGTCTGGGATGAAACCGGGCTGCTGGTGGAGACCAATGTCCTTCCCGATGGCTCTATAAGCTTTCCTCTTGTCGGACGCATCGTGGTCGAGGGGATGACTCTCGCCCAAGTCGAGAATATATGCAACGAGCGGCTCAAAACATACTATGTCAATCCAATCGCCACGGTTATCGTGCTGACCTCGCATATTCCCGAGGTTAAAATTCTGGGCCGGGTTACGTCGCCGGGGAAATACAAGTTGAAACCGGGTGATACGCTGATCGATGTCATCGCCTATGCCGGTGGATTTGCAAGTCGATGCGATATAAAGCATATACTTATAATCAACCGCAACAGCGCCAAGATGGTCAACATCAAAAGCTATATCAAAGGCGAAGGGGCGCTTCCGGATACCGACCTTACAATCTATGACGGGGACCTGATCATGGTTCCCGAAGTACTGCGTCCTGACTATGCCAAGGTGATGGGGATTGTGAATGGGATCGTTCAGAGCCTCATCATTCGCAAGGGTGGAGGAAGCAGTCCCAGCGCGTAACACTAAATAGATGTGATTGAAGTATATTTGAGTCAAGGCAGCGATACAATTCCTATCATTACACTTGTTGCGAATTGCCCTATGGTCTAAAATGATGCGGTCGGCGAAAGCCGCATTTTTAATGCTTTATTATTGGAGTTCAGGAAATGTCCAAGCAGGCTGAAATGAAGTTCGAACCGTTCAAGATAAAAATGGTGGAGTCAATACACGTCACAACCCGAGCCTATCGCGCCCAGGCTTTGAAGAAAGCATATATGAACATATTCTTCCTCAGGGCGGAAGATGTGATAGTCGACCTCTTGACCGACTCGGGCACCGGCGCGATGACTGATAAGCAGTGGGCGGCGTTAATGCGGGGCGATGAGGCCTACGCCGGCAGCCGTTCTTTTTACCGTTTGGAAGGTACCGTTCAAAAGCTTTTTGGTTTCCCCTATGTCCTCCCCACACATCAGGGCCGTGGCGGTGAGCATATATTCATGAGGGTGCTCGCGAATCCCGGCGACCTTATCCCCGGCAATCACCATTTTGATACAACGACCGCGCATATCGACCAGCGTGGCGCCGAGGCGGCGAATCTGGTTGTCGAGGAGGCATGGGACCCCGATTATATCAGCCCCTTTAAAGGTAACATCGATATCGAACGCCTTGGAAAGCTGCTCAAAAAAGAACATAAACGCATCCCCTTTGTGCTCTTGACCCTCACCTGTAATTCAGTGGGCGGACAGCCTGTCTCGATGGAAAACATCAAGGCGACGCGGGAACTCTGTGATAAGTATGGTAAACCGTTATATATCGATGGTGCCCGCTTTGCTGAGAACGCGTATTTCATTAAAACCCGTGAAAAACAATATGCCGACCGGCCCATTGATAAAATCGTGAAGAAGATGATGTCCTTCTTCGATGGCGGCACATTCAGCCTGAAGAAGGACGGCACGGTGAATATAGGCGGTATGCTCTGCTTCCATAATGAGGATAATTATTGGCGTGCGGCCGCTTTAGCCACTATCTATGAGGGATTCCCGACTTATGGCGGGTTGGCTGGACGTGATATGGAGGCGTTGGCCCAAGGGCTCGAGGATGTGCTTGATGTTGATTACCTGGCATATCGCACAGGCCAGGTAAAGCGCTTCGGCGAGATGATGGAGGCGCGCGGTTTGCGGGTACTTAAGCCAATCGGTGGACATGCGGTTTATGTTGATGCCGGAAGGGTATTGCCTCATATACCGGCTGAAGAAATGCCCGGCGTGGCGTTTGCAAATGAATTGTACCTTGAGGGGGGGGTACGCGCGGTTGAAATCGGAACTTGCATGGCAGGCCGTGACCCCAGGACAGGGAAAAACAAGATAGCGAAATTGGAAATGGTCCGTTATGCCGTCCCGCGTCGCGTTTACACCGATGCGCATCTCGAATGGGCGGCCGATTCTTCTGCGGCGGTGATGAAACGGGCTAAGAAAGTCCATGGGGTCCGATTCACCTTTGAACCTCCCGCATTGAGACATTTCATAGCGAGATACGAGATGCTGTAATTCGTTGTATTGGGAAGGCCGACTTTCCTGTCGGCATGACGAATTCTCAGCGGTTGGGTAACCGATTTTTACATTTGTCACATTCCGGCTTAATCAACTTTAATAGAATTGGAGATATTAATCGGGGGTGAAATGAGGTGTTGGCTTGGAGCGACACGAGGTTGCAACACTACCTTCGGTTCCTTATACCGAAGGAAGAAGAGTGGAACGGGTTACCCGGGGCGGCGACGCTGCCTATATCCATCCGGTCGGGCGTCTTGGCTGTTTTCTCCTGTCCTTGGTTTTGCTTGGGTTTTATTCGTTTATAATCCTGATGGGTTCGGATGAGGAGAACCCTTATGAAGTGGGACTCAGGGCAGTGTGCTACGGCCCAAGCTGCCTGCTTATGGGTATCGGTTATATGTTGATGGCGTTCATAAGCAGGCGCGCAGTGAAAGTGCTTTTGTATCTTCTGCCTGTAATCATTTCAGGATTGAACATATTTCTTTTCAGCAGGATTTATCATCCCGCGATTGAGAAGGTTTTCTTTCAGGCTGAAAGTCATATCGGCATGTTTCTCCTGAAATTGGTGCATTGGTTTGGGAGTGCCGGGTTTTCATAGGGTTAGCCGCGAAATCCACATATCTTTCAGATATTCTTCCCCAACCTTAATTTTATTTCACCGACTTCCTTCTCAACCGCATCGAGGATTTTCCCCTGGTTAATCAGCTCAACTATCTTGTTTATATCGGGATAAAGTACACGGTCGTTTTCGAGATGCATGACATGCTGCCGGATGATGTCGTAGGCGACTCGCGTTCCACGACCGGGTTTCTTTGGCGCGCGGAAATCGAACGCCTGCGCCGCAGCGTTCATCTCGATGGCAAGTACTGCGACAACATTCTTCTGAATCTCCTTCAATTTACGTACCGCTATCGGCGCCATAGAGACATGGTCCTCCTGGTCGGCTGACACGCTTATACTGTCAACGGTCGCCGGATGACTCAGCACTTTATTCTCGCTGACAAGTGCGGCGGCGGTGTACTGGCTCACCATAAGCCCGCTGTTGAGGCCCTGCGCACCCACGAGGAAATCAGGCAACCCGCTAAGAACCGGGTTGAGCAGCCGGTTCGTATGCCGCTCGCTCAAATCGGCAAGCTCGCTCATCGCGATGGCCATAAGGTCCATCACCATACCGATGGCTTGGCCATGAAAGTTGCCCCCTGCAAGATGTGTATTATCCTGCGGGATGAATATCGGGTTATCGGCCGCGGAATTCATCTCAGTTTCAACCTGTTCCCGCGCATAAAACCAGGCGTCGATTGTGGGCCCTATCACCTGCGGGGTGCATCGCATCGAGTAACCGTCCTGAACCTTCCCCGATGGGTCGGCCATTACTTCGCTGCCCTCGAAAAGCGTTCGCAGCGCGGCAGCCGCGGCATTCTGTCCCTTGAAAGGCCTGATGGCGTGAAGCCTTGCATCATACGCCCCCGCCACACCTTTGAGTGCGTCAATGGTCATAGCTGCGGCGATAAGCGCATGCTTTATAATCCGTCGCGCGTCTACAAGACGAAGCGCGGCTTCACCCGTAAGCATCTGGCTTCCGTTGATGAAACCAAGCCCTTCCTTGTATGAAAGGTCAACCGCTTTTAAGCCGGCCTTCTCAAGCGCCATTGCGCCGGGCATCCTTATTCCTCTGAAAAAAGCTTCACCCTCGCCTAAAAAGACTTCGGCTAACTGCGACAACGGGCTTAAGTCCCCTGATACGCCAAGCGAACCCTTTTCGAAGACAACAGGCGTGACCCCCTTATTAAGGCAGTCGATCATTATTTGCACATTCTGAAGGCGTACGCCGGAATAACCCTTCGCAAGCGTATTGGCGCGAAGCAGCATCGCCGCGCGTACCGCCTCTTCCGGCTGAATGTCCCCGGTCCCTGCGGCGTGTGAGTAGATTATCCTGCGCTGGAGTTCGCTTCCCATTTCGGGGCTTACGCGTATGCGAGCTAATTCCCCTATCCCTGTAGTGACGCCGTAAATAGCTTCGCCTGAAGCCACGAGGGCTTCCAATACCGCACGCGCTCTCTCGATATTCTCAACAGCCTTTTTGCTTAAAGCGACCTTCCCCCTGCGACGCGCAACATCCTCCACCTTCTCTATCGTTAAAGTCTCACCATCAAGTTTAACCGCCATATTTATGACTCCTCACGGTTACGCAGCTTTGTGATGTAAGGAAGCACAATATACACTGCATATGACATGGTGTAAAGACGGCATGATTGCCAATATACATATGTCCGGGTGCCACGCCCATTCGAATCTTCGAGAATAGGCGTGTCTCGGAACGCCGGTCTTCAGACCGGCATGCCGACTTGAAAGTCGGCGTTCCAGGCAGTGATTTATGCCCCCTCTACTCCAACCCCTTCACGTACTCCAAAACTTCCCCAGCGTGCTTGTCAACATTGATATTGGTATATATTTTACGTATAGTCCCGGCTTTATCAATTACGAATGTCGTACGCTCAATGCCCATAAATGTATGTCTGTATCTCCCTTGCTCCTTATACACTCCATACAAATTTGAAACCCTCGCATCGACATCGCTAAGCAAAGGGAAGTTGAGCCGGTGTGAATCAACAAAGCCTTCGTGCGATTCCATATCATCTAAGCTAACCCCCAGTATTACAGCACCAACCATTTCAAATTCGGCCATAAGGTCGCGGAGGGTGCACGCTTCTCTGATGCAGCCCGATGTCATATCCTTCGTGTAGAAATATAACACCACAATGTTCTTGGTTTTGAAATCCTTGAGGCTGATATTCCCCCCGGTGCTCGCCGGAAGTATGAACTGCGGGGCCTTCTGTCCTTCCCTGAGGGCGCACATGCCGATTCTCCTGCTTCAACAATTGACCCTCCATAAACCAAGCCCTTGCATTATATCACCCTCTAAGATTACTATTTATTCAGTATTTGGCTCCTTAGGAGGCGAATCTATGTATAAGGGATTTATTGCAGCTTTGCTGGTGGGGGTTGCCCTCGCATGTATATCCTGTAGTGGCGGTGGGGGTAGTGTTCCGTCAATACCCGAAATTCCCGACAACTCGCTTGAGCGCCCCGTCGGCGTGCACAACGGGCATGCGTTTATGGGCGCTTATACTCTGAGCCTTGGGGAAAATGGTGAATACACCGTCGGTGAAACAAGGGATGCCGCGGCTCATTTCAACATCACTTCCTTTGTGCTGCCGCCGGGATGCCCCGACTGTTTCTGGGTTGACCTTACCGGCGTTTATGGCGACATCTGGGAATTTGACATCCACCTGAAGAATCCTACGCCCCTTACCGGTTACGATGTTCGCGGAATCATATACAACTCCGGCCCGATTGATGTGGTAAACCCCGATTCATTCACGAAATGCCTTGCCCCGGACAATGATATGGCGCCTATTAATCCTTTCCTGATCTTTAACTCAGGAGTGGACAATAATAAATGGGGTCCGGCTGCTCAAGGCACTGCCCACGCCATATTCAAGAAACCCGCCGGTGTTGGTTGGGTACTGATACAATTCCTGGTTGATGCATCCTGGCCGGCAAATCAGAAGGACCCTGTCCGTGTCAAAAATCTGAAAGCGCAGCCGTACGAAATATATGACGACGCATCCGATTCCTGCACTCTCTCGTGCAGAGTAGATGATTGGCAGGGCGATGTTTCCGCTGTAACCATCGACCTCACACCCATCGGCGGTGACCCCGACGCCGCATTCACCTGGGACGGCGTGAAATGGACGTTGCCGGATATTGCATTCAAACCCGGCTCGGGCCACGGGCCCGGAGTGTATGACTTGCTCGTCCGAGCCGAATCCAGCGGCGGGGCGACATACAACTATCTCCGTATAACCGTGAAAGAAGGGGGCGTCAGCGAGGAACCGTCTGAATGGACGCTGCTCATATATATGCACGCCGCGAATTTGCCGGATGAAGAGGATATCAACGAGATGGAGATGTCCGGGTCGGTTACCGGGGAATTAAATATCATCGTCCTTTGGGACAAGCCCGATGGCGAAGGGGATGACGTCATCGTACGCGTCCTGCATGACCCCAATCCCTACGACGGTTCGGACCAGACCCTCGTCAGCCAGATAGTCAACGATTACGGCGCCGTCATCCCCCCGGGCAAGCAGCTTGAGATGGGCAGCACCGATACGCTGCGCAATTTCCTTATATGGGCGATGAAAAAATACCACGCGCATCATTACATGCTCGACCTGTGGGACCATGGCAGCGGAATATTCGGCTATGCCGAGAAGCCGATACTCTTCCGCGAAGTCTGTAACGGCCTGAACTTGTGGGAAATACGCGACGCGATGAACGACGCCCTTGCCGCACAGACCCTTGTTGATAAATTCGAAGTAATCGGTTTCGATGTCTGCGTCCTTGGTGAAATAGAAACCGCATATCAATTGAAGGACCTTACCAACTATGTAGTTGCGTCGGAAGCAAGTGAACCGGGTCCCGGATGGGATTACGGCCCGCCATTTGTTTCGCTTAAAGAAAATATCCATACACAAACAGGTGAGGAATTCGCGTATAACATCGTATCAGCCTGGGAGGATAGTTATGATGAAGACCCGGCGCCGTATCATTATTCCGCCGATACAACCCAGGCCGCAAGTTCAACGCAGAAGGTGGTTGATGTCCTCATCCCGCAGTTGAACCTGTTGGCCGATGAACTCATTGCTGTCGTAGGCGACCAGAAAGAACTAATACAACAATGCCGCGATAATTCGCTGAATTTCTGGGATTACACCTTCCCCGACCTCGGCGATTTCTGCCTGCAGTTGATCAACCAGACGGATTTCCCTCAATCATTGCGTGACCAGGCGCAGGCTGTTAAAGATGCGCTTGATGAGGCGATGGTCCTGCATATTAATACAGGCGTAGAATTTGTTAACGAGACCGGCTTCCGTATCTGGCTTCCTGACAATATCGACGAGGATTTCTACGAAGAACAGTATATGAACCCGGACTACTTGAATTTCCAGGAGACAAACTGGGATGAATTCCTCTATGCCTATGGCAACCCGCAGCATCCGGTAAACCTCCTTGTTGAGGAAGTCCAGGTCGATGATTCCACCGGCGGCAACGGGGACGGCTATCTGCAGGCGAATGAAACCGCGGATATATCTATAAAACTCCGCAACACAGGCTATATGCCTGCAATACAGCTTAATTGCTGGCTCCAGGAAGATGACCCATATATTGAAATCACCAGTGACTTTTCCCCATGCGCCGATATCCCTCCCGGCGAATCCCGCTGGGTAACAAACAAATACCAGGTCTCCATACTTGGGGCTTGCCCTGGGGAATATACATATCCGTTCAACATGTACATCACTGACGATGTTGACAAGGTTTATACACCTGGATTCAAGCTGCATACAGGCCCAGTCAAAATCCTTATCATCGATTATGACCCAAGCCTGAATTCGGCTCCCTCAATTGCCGCTGCGCTTGATGAACTCGGAAAGGGCTATGATTATGTGGATTCCACCACTCCGTTCCCTTCGCTGGACGGTTATGAGACGCTTTTCATGTGCCTTGGGATGTTTGATTATTTCGGCCCCCCTCATTTTCTTATCCAGGAAGAAGGTGAGGCGATAATGGCATTCCTTAATGCCGGCGGATCGGCTTATCTCGAGGGCGGGGACTGCTGGTTTTTTGACATCCTTTGGGGGGCTTATGATATAGCCACGCCGTTCGGCATAACCGGGATCGAAGACGGTTGGGAATTTGATTTCAGCACAATAAACGGCGCCGCTGCAACACCGTTCCAGCAGTTCGTTTTCAATTATTCAGGCGACAATTTTTATCCCGACCATCTCGCTCCACTCAATGGCAGCGGCTCTTTTACCGCTATGACCAACCAATTTCCCGTGTTCGACTGCATGATCGCCTATGATTCAGGGATATACCACACCGTTGGCGCGAGCTTCGAATTCGGCGGCTTGCAGGAGGATGTCTCCCCCAACACCCATGCAGAATTCCTGCAGGCGATATTGGATTTCTTGGAAGGGTAGCAACGCAATCAGATTCTTCTGTAGGGGCGAAGCATTTTGTCTTCAAAATGCTTCGCCCATATTTGTCGTTATCGAAAATCAATTCACGGATGCACCATATAATGTTGTTGAATGGCTTTATTGGTAGTATATTCATCACAGGGGAAATATAGAATTTGAGGCCAAATCAATGCCAAATGCCCAGCGCGGGTTCACACTGATTGAGCTTCTGGTGGTTATCACGATCATCGGTATCCTCGCAGCCATCGCCCTTCCGAACTACATCAAGGCTAAGGATAAAGCCAAGGAGGTCGAGGCAAAGTCCAACCTGCATACCATCCAGATTGCAATTGAACGCTACAACGTCGATCACAGGCAATATCCCCCCTTCCTTCTTGGCGGCGACTCCGACGGCTGGCTGAACTGGCATGCCAAGTGGAACGAGAATAACCCCGACCGTAAGGAGCCGGCCAACGCATGGGTTCAGGATTCCTTGGTCGAATATGGTTATATCACCAGCTATCCCGAGAACCCATTCATCGATGCCGGTGACGCGAATATCATCATCGATGCCACCGCGCCGGATATGGCCGACCCGCAGCAGGGCGATGGCGACCCCCGGTTCGGATATAAGGGCAACATCATGGGAAACGGCCTCGATGACCCCGCGTACTTTGAATACGACCCCGACAACTGGACCTATAACAGGGCTGAAACCAAACGCACGCTCGACAGGGGCATGGTATTTGACCCGACAGCTTATGGCTTCCCTTCCAGGAAGGCGCAATGGGACCAGTATCCCGGCCTCTATTACAATTTCGGCGGACGCTATAACCGCGAGACAGGTGGAACCATCATGACCTTCTGGCCGGGCAATTTCTTCTATCGCAGCGCATCCGATGTCCAGCCCGCGCGTAAAGGCTGGACGCTGCCCAATCCCAACTGGGGTTATTCGGGGCATGTGGTCAGATATATGCTCGGCGTATGGGGATGCCAGGCCAGTCCGGGGAAGGATGTTATGAGGCTCGAGGAGCGGACCCCGGATAAGGAAGCGAAGCAGTTGTACTGGCGCTACCCGCCCCCGTTCCCCGATCCCCCCGAATCGGGTAATCCGATGATAGCGTGCACTTATGCCGTTGATTGTTCGGGGCAGGGCGATGCAGGCGGCGGCGGCTTGCCTGCTGTATTCGGCGGCGGCGGCCCGCGTCAGGGCCCTGCATTCCCGGCCGACCGCGACCCCGCCCATATGGGCAACTTCATCTACGGCGCCCCGGACGGCATCAGGGATGGGATTATATTGATTCTTACAACAGGCGAAGAATTGAGTGCGGTTGTGGATTGAGCCTTCCCTTCTTGGAACGCCGACCTTCAGGTCGGCATGGGTGCCGGTTTGAAAACCGGCGTTCCCAGTAGGCCACCATTCTGTTGCCGGGGGAAATATTTAGAAGTTTGGATAACTTGTAGCAAATGTATTCGTTATAATATTGCCCGACTCTTGGATCATGTTAAAGGAGGAAGCGATGGGTGATAATGCTCAATCCGTTTTTGTGCAATATTTGAGCATCGTGATCGCAACTGTCTCTATAATAGTTGTCATAATCCTATACCTTTGCCAAAGGCGCTTTAAGTCATTGGTCTATGAAAAGATATATCGTTTGCCAGTTTTGAGGGAAAAGGAGATAAAGGAAAAACTCAAGATCCTTTACGATGGTGAACCTGTAGAGGGCGTATTTATCATTCTATTAAATATTCGGAATGCGGGCAACATTCCCATTGTAGCCCAAGATTTCTATGACCCAATATATTTTAAGTTTGATGACAAAGCTAATATCCTCTCAGCTGAGATTTCTGAAACAAACCCAAGGGACCTTGATATACAAATAAAGATTAATGGTCCTATAATCATAATTAAACCAGTACTTCTGAATTCTGGTGATTCAATACTATTGAAAGTTATCGTTTGTAATTACAATTATGATTCTAAGTTGGAGGTTGGTGGGCGCATTGTAGGAGTCAAGACAATAAAAGAATATCCTGAATCTAGAGCCAGGACGATAAAATTTGGAATGCTTGGTGGACTTATTATGATGTTCGCTGGGTTGACTCCTATAATTGTTAGGACACTATACACTTATACTTCCTGGAATTTGCTGGCCATGCGATGGTTTTTTATCCTGGTTTTCTTTGGCATTGGTTCTTGGATCTATATTAAATGTTTTCTATCAATGCTAAGAAAGCCTTCTCCGTGGTGAGGAATATTGTTATGCTATAATTGGGCAACAGATATGGGCTGTATATGCCGCCCACAACTGATTAAGCGAGGTTGTGGGTGATCGTGCATCGTAAAGTCAATCAATAAATACTATAACATGAAACACCCTCAAGCTCGAAGACTCGCGTGAGGGCGCCACAAAAGCATTTTTTATTGTTACTATAAATGTCAACCCTGTTTTTGCTTTTCAGCTTCCTTCTCCTTCTCCAACCTATCCTTATCCCACTTATCGTACAAATGAAATTCCTTGATGTCGCCCTGCGCGATGTCAATGCCGATGCCGTAGTTGTCATAGCCCCATATATCACTCCCCTTTTCGGGCATATACCAAATGGAGTCGTTGATATATTTCGCGGATGCCGCGAAAGTTGGCGGGTCGGCGGATGTATCCCATTCCTCATATGTATCTTCGCCGCCGACATCGATGAACAGCCCGATGGATTTGGCATAATATGAAAATGGGCACATCGGATGCGGCGTGCGGTAATCCTCGAGGAATGTCCCCGCGCCCATGCCCTGCTGCCCCTTGCCGAGGGCATAATAATCATTGCCCCCCAAATCAAAGAGGAATGAATTCGAGCGTATCTGCGCGCACGCGATGGAGATGATCTTAGCCTTATAAATATCGTTGCCTTCCTTGTCCACGAGCAGTGTATTCACAAAATCCCATCCGAAGCTCAGCCCCGCGCCGGATGTCTCGCTGAGCTCGTGCACATCATTCCCGTGTTCATCAATAAGGCAGCCCATCGCGTAATGCGCCCCCGATGCGTGCGTGAAATATACCGACTGGTACACATCATCGCCCCACTTGTCATATGCGAACCCCGCGCCGTACCAGTAGCCGCATCCCAAGGACCAATTGCCGCTTATATATTTATCATTGCCATGAATATCAAGAATCGCGCCGATACCCCCGGCCCACGCGTGGCCATCGGAGCCGTCGCCGCGACGTCCCGCGCCCGCCCCCTGCGCCTGGCTGACATTAATCTTGTTCGCCGAATGGTAATCGCCACGGTTAAATACACTCGTCAAGGGTTCGGCAGTATATATATCATTCCCGTCATATTCGCACAGCACTCCTATTCCCCCGCCAACGCCGCCGTATCCCTGACCGTCGCCGTATAAATAATAGGTATCATCCCCCACAACATCCGCGAGCAAGCCGCAGCCGAACAAACCGCATCCTTGCCCGGATGATTCGCACCGGTAATCATCGTTCCCCTCTTTGTCGAACAATATGCCCAACCCGAAATAACCGCATCCCTGCGCGTGCACCGTCGAACGATAGACATCATTCCCCGCATTATCCACGAGAATTCCGCATCCGAGCACACCGGAGCCTTGCGCGGCATCACCCGGATGCTCGCTGATATATCCATCATTGCCCGACATATCGATGCATAACCCAATCGGATATTTCAGCGACATCGATGCGCCCACCGGTCCCTCATAGCGATCATTACCGCCTAAATCGACGATAAGGCACGCATCATCATAGTTATATTTATCATCTCTCGTGCCCCCAATAACTACACGCCCAATCGGTGAAAGGATATTGAAATCGATGTCCTCAAGATCGAGCGTGGCGGTTGTAACTTCACCGAGGAATTTCTCCAGCTCCAATCGTGCTATGCCAACCGCGTGGGCGCATTTCAAGCCGCAGTAATAAAGGCATTGTTCGTCGATTGTCTGCGCGACATCATCCACGGCGGGGTAATATATCATCCCGTCACCCTGTGTCGCGCCCAAATCGCGGGTGTCGAATACCGACTGCAGCGCATCGGGATTGCATCGCCGTAGCGCCTTCTCTTGCCATTGATATGAATCCGCGAGGTTGTATATGAGCTTGGCGAATATTTTATCCAGCGCGGGAGGGAGTTTGATGAGCTTGTCGATGACCTCTTCCTTGCTGTTCGGCCAGCCGCCTATTTTGCCGAACGACATATATTCCATCTCCGCGCCGCCTGCATTGAAGAGGGTCTCGAGCGCAGTAAGCGTCGACAGCTCATATTCTTCATAGGGATAGAGATTGGCATCATAGTTGCGGAAGCTCTGAATCTTCGGCTCTATGCAAAGGTTGTATGCAAGATAATAAATGGCCTTGTTGTCTTCGCCGAGAAATTTGGGGTCGCAGAATGTCTCGCATGCGTTGCCCATCTGCCGCGTGTAGTCATACATACGTAGCGGCTCGGCGAAGAGGTCGTCGAAGAAGCGCAGCTTGTATGGCGCTTCAAGGGGGTAACGCCGCCAATAACCCTTGGGCTTGTATCCCAAATCTTCATGCCTGAAATTTACCAGGTTAAGAGATGCAGTGATAAGGTCATCCGCCGGTTTGATTGACCCCCTGGCGAATAAAGGCAGCGCCATAAGCAGTAAAGCTAAGATTGATATTGCTTTAAATATTCGCATGGGATTTTCCTCCGTAAAAATAAGGCCCCCTGTTTCTGGGACCGTTGTATCTCAATGCTTGCAGTGAATATATAATAAACTGTTACCGTGCGACTCCGTCATCTCTCGCCTTCCGATTTCATCATCAATAATGCGGCTAATGCGATTGACAGCAGGTTTGTCGATACCGAGTCGGCGCGCGACGGCAGGATGAGCGGGATTTTCGCCCCGATGACGAGCGCCGCGTTGAGATAGTCGGGGACAAACGCCGCGAACACCTTGTAGACCGCATTACCTGCGTTGATATCATGGAAGACGAGAATGTCGGCATCGCCGCATACTTCACCGGTAACACCCTTCTCCGCTGCTGCGTGTTTGCTGATGGATATGAAGACGTCGTATGGCCCTTCGATGATGAGCTCATCCGGGTGCTCCGCCCTGAGCTCATCCCTTACTTGTACAGCTTCGACAGTGCTTTGCATCTTCGGATTGACCTTTTCAACAGCCGCCTGCATTGCCACCTTGGGCTTGCGAATCCCGAGTTTCTGGCATACCCGCACTGTATTCATGACAATTTTCTTCTTCTCTTCAACGGTGGGGGCGATATTGACCCCGACATCCGTGATTGTAAGAAACTTGTGATAGCTGGGGATTTGCATTACCGAAGCGTGGGACAATAAATTCCCTTCCGGAACCATCCCGGGGTGTTTAAGGACGGCCTTGAGGTAATCGGATGTCATCAATTGCCCCTTAAGGAGGAAATCACCTTTCCCCTCACTTATCAGGTCGACGGCCTTAGCCGCCGCCGTAGACACATCCTCCGCTTCAATCAATTCAAATTGCTCCAATTTCAACCCTGCTTCGTTAGCGACTTCTTTTATCTCCTTGACCTGGCCGACAAGAATGCCTCCGATAAGTATACCCGCTGCTATTGCCTGGCTTACCGCTTCGAGCGCTTCCAAATTATTCGCGCATGGGACAACAACCCTTCCAGGATTTGAAACCGCGGCTGATAATACACCTGCAAAGTCCTTATACAATAATCCATCACCGTCTGCCGAACCTGTAATACTTCGCATTGTTCGGTTCTTTATACATAAATTTTCGCTTCCTCCTCGCCCATCAAAACCCTGCGGGCTGCTTCTTTAAGGGCGAACATCTCATCCCCACCTGGAAATACAAGTATCGTCGCCAACCATTCTAACCTGTCCCTTAATAATTTTAGAATACGTTCATTGTATGTGATTCCACCTGTCAGGACAATGGCATCGGGCGGGCCCGGAAATACCGCCGTTAAACCGCATATTTCTTTGCCTATCTGGTAACACATGGCCTCGATTGCCTCGAGGGCTTTTCCCGGTGTAAGGTCAGGTAAAAGCATTTTACGTTCCTCTTCGGAAATATCTTCCCCCGTGATGAACCTCTCAAGGAGTTTTAGGTCCGATGTCCCGGTGTGGGCCACAAGCCCGCCGTGGCCTTTTATCATCAATTTTATCTGGAGGTTTGAATACTCACGTGAAAAACACATCACCGCTAACCTGCCCACGGGGACCGATCCTGAACGTTGCGGGGTGAATGGGCCCTCTCCGTCAAGGGCGTTGTTCACATCAACAACTCTCCCTTTACAATGCGCCCCGACAGAGATGCCTCCACCGCCGTGCATAATTATCAGGTTGCATTCCTGGTATGGCTTGCCCAATTCCTTTGCCGCCAAGCGCCCGACCTGTTTATGATTGAGGGCGTGGAATAACGAAATCCTTGGGTTATCGACCATCCCGGAATACCGCGCGAGGGGCTCCATCTCGTCCACGACCGGCGGGTCGGCAATATAGGCAGGTTTCCCAAGCGGATTCGCGATTCCCCAGGCAATTATTCCCCCAAGGGATGCAGGATGGTCCCCTGATACCCCGGCCCTTAGATCCTTAAGCATGGCCTCATTGACGATATAGGTTCCCCCCTCAACTGGCTTAAGGAGCCCGCCACGGCCTACAACCGCATCGATTTCGCGAAGCTCAACATTTTCCTCGCGAAGCGTTTTGAGGACGAATTCACGGCGCATTTCCGATTGGGCTGTCGCGAGTTTGCTCTCATAGGGGGCTAAATCCACGGGGGAATAACCGACGGTTTTGTGGAATGCATCATCCTCTCCACGGTAATAACTTACCCTGTCACTGGTTGAACCAGGGTTTATGACTAATATATTTAGGCTCATCCTAAGTCTTTCACTTTATTCGATATATGCTTATGCGGGAGCGCAGGCTTCCAGCCTGCATGATTTAATCATACAAAATGCAGCTAAGATGGCTGCGCTCCAAGGCGGAATTATAATAGTCTCTATCATTAAAGCGCTATTTAGATGTATTGCAAACCAATCAATCCTGCCATATTACATCCCCGTTGGCGAAATCGCCCCCGGCGCCCTTGGCGCCCTTGGTCCATTTGGCGTCGTTGTCTGCGGGCCACGAACCGTCGTTGTATGTATCAACAGTACCGCCCATATCTATGAAAATGCCCCATGAATCCCGGTTACGTCCGGTGGAGAAATTTCCCCCGCCCAAACTCGGTTCGCTGTCAACGTTATAAGTGTCAGTCCCGTTCCAGTCGATGCAAAATCCTGTGCCGCATTCATTCCCGCCCCCGAGACTGTAATTGGAACCATCATATGTATCGTCCCCGTTGTAATCGAGCAGGAATGAATTGGAAAAGTCATGCGCGCCGCCGACACCGACACTTGCCACACATTTGTAATAATCGTTACCACCGTACTCAAATATTATTGATGAGCCATAGTGGGCGGTTCCCGCGACATTGTACCAGTAGCCGCGATACTCATCGTTCCCGTCGCCGTAATCCGCGATTATCCCGGAGCAGTACCAGTAAGCGAACGCGGTGCCCATTATGTCCGTCTCGTAATAATCATTGCCGCCGCCGTCAACCATTACCCCGACACCACCGGAGAGGAAAGTGTAGTAGCCGTCGAGCCTTAGACCGAATCCGCATCCCTGGCTCATGGATGAGTTATGCGCGGCGTCCTGGGCTGATGGGTATTTTATGTCTGTAAGGTTCGCTTGGTAAATATCATCTCCCTGCATATCAATTAGCGCGCCGAACCCCTTGAGGAAGCCGAAGCCCTGAGCGTAATGGTATGTATCATAGCGGTCATCTCCCGATTCGTCGATTAGCAGCCCGATACCGCCATAACCCGCCCCCTGGCCGATGCCGTCAATATTGTAAGTATCGGTACCTTCACTATCGCAGAGAATGCCGACACCCCAATTACCACAACCCTGGCTCAGGTCATAGCCGGTGTAGTCATCATTGCCGTGGACATCCCACAGAACCGCTGTACCGTGGCGGGACCCGCCCAACCCCTGCTGGTTTGTTGCACCGGAGTTATATGTATCATCACCCCAGAGGTCGATGCATACCGAGAAACCGTTATTGTAGCTCGCGTTTCCGGCTACATTTTTGCCATAGGTATCATCACCGCCGCAGTCGAATATCAGGCAGTATTCATCATCGCTGTAATTGGAATTCCCGGTACCGTCAATGATGACTTTCCCCAATGGGCAGGTCCAATTGAAATCAAAATCACCGGATGGTGTGTAACTCATGAGCGATGCCCTTATATCATCCAAGCCCGCCCCAACCCAGGCGGCTGCCTGGTATTGCTTGTCGTATTTATAAGCTACGACATAATCGAGGATATCAAGGTAGAATGACCCTTGAAGGATGTCCGCTGCTTCGTCCCACAGTTTATTTTTCTGGGTGGTGCTGTAATTTGATAGCGCCTGGTCGCGATATGGGCACCCTTGTTTCATGCCATATAGCACTTTGGCTGCCATAACCTGGACTTCCATCGGCACATCAGCGGCATCCGATGAAATCTGGTCTTTTTCGGTCTGGTTCAGCGGGTCGCCGAGCGCCGAATGAAGCGCTGTAAGGGCTTCTAAGAGCGGCTCGGTGCCAGGGGTGTAATTATAGAATACATCACTTGCATCCTCGTCGAGTATCACGGAGCCGCTGACTATTAATTTCTCGAATGATGAATAGTTGGAATGAAGGTCATCCGTAAGCCCCTGCGCCCATTCGGGGTATTTCAAGATGTTGCGATGAACATTGTCATAGTAACCCAAACGGGTCGATTTAGAGGTGTTGCTGGACACCTGGTCGGGAACGAAGAAGTTGAGATCGGTGCCGGAATATTTCAGCGTCGTTTTTGTCTTCGCCATCTCATCCAGAACTTCCGCAAGCCTGTCCGGCTCGACTTCGTACACCTCCGCGGTCATCATCTGGTGCAGGTATTTAACCGAACCGAAGCTTTTGGCGTCAATACGCAGGCCGTAGTAACCGGGGGGCATAAGGTAAATATTGCCGAATGTAGCCCTGTATGTATCCGGGCTTATCGGGCTCAAGGGCATAAGGGAGGGAAAGCCCATTGCGGTTGCGTCAATCCATACCCCTTCGATATCCCCCTGCCAATCCTTCACTATGACATCCACATTAACCGATTTTTTGCCTTCTTCATCAAACTTGGGCATGGTAGCCGGCGGAACAATTTCATAGGGTTCCTTGCAATTACCCGGCCATGATGCGTCGACTGCGAAATCAATGTTGAAATCCCCCGTGGGCACATAAAGCTGAAACTCCGCCTTATGCGTCGTGCCCGGCCCGAACACCCGGTTCAGCTGGTCGGTGGCATAAGCCTTGAACGGGTTTATCAGCGGCTGAAGGCCGTCATCCCAGAACGGCGTGTATCCGTCGGCATTCAGCAGCTGATGATTCTTGACGGGGTCCAGCATAACTATGCCGCGTATATCATAAGCCGTAAGGCTTGTATTATTCTTCAGCCCTATCGAGAAAGTGTAAGTCTGCGTGAAGGGATCGACGCCTGTGAGTTTGATTTTCAGACAGTCATAGCAATTAGGTGGAAGTATGAACGGCTTAACATTGAAATGGGCCAATGCAGAACGGTTTTCAGTGATCATCAATTCACCCGTCTGCCGGTCGTATGCAATGTTCACATATCCGAATAACTGGTGCCCGGCATCGTGTACATCAACCGCCTTTATTTCGCTGGGTTGCGGCAAAGGTTGAATCGCGTCAACTCCATTTCCCGAACATCCGATAAGAATCGTGAAGGCCAACAGAATGCCAACGAGTATTAAGTTTCTCATGATTGTCACCTTGCTCAATTATTTGCCTAAAGCGTTAAGCCTCTGATTGCTTAATTCTAACCAAAACCCGCACGTGTTTCAATCAAAGGGTAGTATGAGGGTGTGTCCTTAGGAACACATCCCGGTTGTTTGTAAAGCATTACTTCTTATGATACAAAGTCCATATTCAATATCGATTGATGGAGGTCACAGATGGAAGATTCGTTTCGTGCCGGTGTGGGATTGAGCCCGTTAAGGGGCTTGTGTGTCGCCCGTGATATGCGCCGTCTGAGGCTTTCGAGCTATGACCGCAGCGGCGGTAACGAGGATTTTGTGCGCGTTTACAAGGGGCAGCCGCATGAGCTCGGCGGCATCAATGGGGCGGGTATAATCAACCATATCTGGATGACTTATGCATCGGATGACCCCGCATCATCGCGGAAACTTGTCCTGCGAATGTTCTGGGATGGCGCCGGCAAGCCAAGTGTCGAAGCCCCTATCGGCGACTTCTTCGGCGTTGGCCACGGGCTCAGGACGAATTATTCCTGCGCGGTTCTCTCGATGAGCCCGGAAAATGGCAAGGGCATGAACTGCTGGTTCCCAATGCCCTTTGCCACTGGCGCCCGTTTTGAAATAGTTAACGAAACCGAGGCCGATTATGTAGTCCTATATTTCTACATCGATTATGAGAAGCACGCGACAATCCCCGACGATATGCTTCGTTTCCACGCGCATTGGCGGCGGGATAACCCTTGCGATGGGATTCCGCCGGATATAGCTGCAGCTATGACCAACAAAGATTTTCAGCTTGAGGGTAAAAATACATCCAGTGAAAAAAATTATGTGATACTCGATGCGAACGGCCGCGGCCACTATGTCGGGTGCAACCTTCACATAACCAACCTGCGAATGACCCGCGATTGGAACTGGTATGGCGAGGGGGATGACATGATATTCGTGGACGGCGAAAAATGGCCGCCTGCGATTCACGGTACGGGCACGGAGGATTACTTCAATATGGCATTTTGCCCGACTCAGGAAATCCGCGAGCCTTATCACGGCGTCATCTTCGGCGGCGACCGCAACTGGGCGGGACGCATAAGCCTCTACCGTTACCACATCGAGGACCCCATAACATTCAAAAAAAGCATACGGGTCACTATCGAGCACGGCCACGACAATCGCCGCTCCGACGATTATTCGTCCACCGCCTATTGGTATCAGGCGGGCACAAACAAGGATATGCCACCTCTACCTCCGGTTGAAAAGCGGTTGCCTGTGGCCATAGGGTAAGTAGTGCGTGATCACTTCAGGGTCCGCTTGCTGACGCGCGCGGTTCGGAATCGTTACAGAGTCAGAACCGCGACCGTGAGGGAACGGACTTTTAGGTAGGTGGTGTTCGAGTTTAAGCCATACTCACCCGCTTTTTGTTATAATACATAATTCATGACATCATCATTTATGCGGAGGTTGCTCGCGCATGAAGCTCGTAGAGTGCGTCCCTAATTTCAGCGAGGGAAGAGATAAAGCAAAAATCGACGCCATCACATCCCAGGTCGAAACCGTCCCGGGAGCGCGGCTTCTCGATGTCGACCCCGGCATGGAGACTAACCGTAGCGTTGTGACTTTCATCGGCACACCGGATGCGATTGTTGAAGCTGCTTTTCGCTGCATCAGAAAGGCGTATGAAGTCATCGATATGTCCAAGCACAGAGGTGCACACGCAAGGCAGGGGGCATGCGATGTCTGCCCATTCATACCAATCAGCGAAATGACGATGGATGATTGCGTCGCGTTGGCGAATCGCCTCGGCAAAAGGGTGGGGGAGGAGTTGGGGCTGCCGGTGTACTTATATGAATATGCCGCCACGAAACCTGAGTGGCGCAAGTTGGCGAACATACGCGTTGGCGAATATGAAGCGCTCGCCCAGAAAGCGAAAGACCCCTATTGGAAACCGGATTATGGCCCCCAGGAATTCAACCCGAAGTTTGGCGTTCTGACCACCGGCGCACGTAAATTCCTCATCGCATATAACATCAATCTCAATACCGTTGATGTCAAGAAGGCCAAGCGCATCTCGCGTACAATAAGGGAAAAGGGCGCACCAAAGCGGGATGAATCCGGACAGATAGTCAAGGATGAGAAGGGCGAAATTGTATTCGCGCCCGGCCTTTTCAAAAATTGCGCCGCGACAGGATGGTTTATCCCCGAGTATGGCTGCGCGCAGATTACGATGAACCTTACCGATTACGAGGTCACTCCGCCGCATTTGGTTTTTGATAAATGCTGCGAACTTGCTGCCGATATGGGCATACGGGTAACAGGTTCGGAACTCGTTGGCCTCATACCCAAAACCGCCATGACAATGGCGGGGGAATATTTCCTTCGTAAACAGAGGCGAAGCCGCGGGGTTCCTGAGAAGGAGCTCATACGCGTTGCCGTAATGAGCATGGGTCTCGACCAGCTTTGTCCCTTTGACCCGAAAACGAAAATCATCGAATCGTTTGTCGAATCTGATGAAGGCAAGCTGCGCGGTATGACCATCCGCGAATTCGCCGATGTACTCAGCACCGACTCTCCCGCCCCCGGAGGCGGCTCGGTATCTGCGTTGGCCGGATGCATGTCGGCATCCCTGAGCGCTATGGTGGGGAACCTTACCTGGCCTAAAAAGGAATACAGAGAACATCGCCAGGAGATGTTGAAGCTCCCTGTCGCCGCTCAAAAATTAAAGGATTTTTATTTGTATGCCATAGACCGCGATACCGAGGCGTTCAACAGGCTTATGGAATGCTTCCGCATGCCCAAGGATACCAAGGAAGGGAAGAAAGCGCGGAAGCAGGCCATCGAGGACGCCTCGAAGGGGGCCGTTGAAGTACCGCTGGATGTCCTCAAGCACACAATCGAGGCTTTTGCTTTGGCCAAAGCTGTCGCGGAGCGGGGCAATAAGAACAGCGTAAGTGATGCCGGCGTGGCTGCAGTAATGGCAAAGGCCTGCGCGGAAGGGGCGTATTACAACGTGAAGATAAACCTGCCGAATATTGCCGATAAAGAATATGTGCGCAAATCTCTTATGGAAGCCGATGCGGCTTTGGCTTTGGCGCGTGAGAAAGCAGCGGAGGTCATTGGCATTGTAGATGGGATTTTAACGGGCAGGATGAAGGAATAGACATTTATTTTCCCTTGCCTTGAAAATACGCTAATTATTGACATGTTAATATTCATATGTAGAATAGCATCTTGAAGCTTATTCGAGCCAGGGAAATGATAGCCAAATGTTACATGGCATTTCCTATTGGATGTTTGGGAAGGTGTTCCTATGTTTAGAGCGGACCTGAAACTGGATAAAGATATAGCCACCATCGTATTTTTCGGTAATGCCGCCGATATTAAGCCCGGCATAATCCCGGAGGTGCGTAAAGCCCTCGACGGCAATGTGCGTATCATCCTCCTCGATATGTCCTCAGTCCAGCATATTGATGCTGAAGGTGTACAGACATTCGCTGATACAATACGCTATGTCCACAGGCGCGAAGGGAAAATCTTCCTTACCGACATGCAACCCCAGGTTATGCGTATGGTTTTCATGAATCAGCAGGGCGTGACCCTTCCCATGTTCAGCACAATGAGGGATGCCAAGAGGGAAATAGGCTTTCAAAGGGTGGGTGAATACCGACCGCCAAAAATGAATATTTTAGTTATTGAGAATGCTACCCCCATCTCAAGGGACCTTGGAGGGATCTTCGGCGCCAAGAGGCTTTGGTACACATATAAGCTGAAAGCCACTACGATAGGGAAAGAAGCCCATAATATGGTGAAGGAGATAAATCCAAACGCTATCCTGATGGATGCCACGGTGGGTACCAATGATGGCGTTACGTTTATCGAATGGCTTAAATCGGATTTCATTTATTGGTACATCCCGGTTATCATAATCACTGAAGAGGGAATGGTGCGTAAGGCTTTGCATTTCATACAGAATGGGGCTGATGATTTGCTTTTCTATCCCTTCCGGCCCGAGGAAGTCAGCCCGCGGCTCCAATTCGCCATCCAGATGAATAACCTCGTGAAACGCGAGAAAGAACGGCAGGCTAACGCCGAACAGGAAAGCCACCTGTAATTATAGTTTTGGATCTTCGGGATGGTGAGGCTGGAAAAGACTGTTTGAGCGCCGGAAGGGGACTGTCCCCGTTTCCGATTCTTATAGAGGTTTCAGGATGGTGAAATATATAACCGAAGCCAAACTTGTCGAGAAGAAATCCTTGTGCCCGGAGCATTTCTTTATGCGTTTTATTTCCCCGGAAATTGCATCGGAAGCCAAGCCGGGGCAATTTGTGAATATCCTCACCGGGGCCGAGGGGGCTGTATTACGACGCCCATTCAGCTTCATGCGCGCGAGCGCGAAAGAAGGAACATTCGATATTATTTTCCGAGTCGTGGGCATCGGCACTGGTTGGATGTCCGAACTTAAACCAGGGGATAAAATCAATGTTATTGGCCCGTTGGGCAATGGGTACAACATGGCGAAAGCGGGCAAGAAGCCATGTGTTGTAGGAGGTGGGGTAGGCATCCCACCGCTGATATGGGTTATCGAAGAGCTTCATAACAAAGGCCTGAATCCGCTTATATACCTCGGCGGGCGTGAAGCCGCCCACCTTTTCGGGCTGGATGAAATTCGCGCGTTAGGCTATGAGCCTGTTCTTGCCACGGAGGATGGTTCGGTTGGGGCGCACGGGTTCATCACGCGTCCTCTGGAGGAATCAGTGCGACCGAGTGATGTGTCGCAGGTTTATGTGTGCGGGCGTATTGAGATGCTTCGCACCATCACGGCATGGGGGGCGCGTATCGGCGGCAGAATTCAAATCAGCCTCGAATGTAAAATGGCATGCGGGTTTGGAGTGTGCTTGGGTTGCGCAGCGCCATCGCGTAAGGGGGGGTATATGCATGTATGTACGGATGGGCCGGTGTTCACGCTGGATATGGTTGATTTGTCGAGGATGTGAGGGAGGTCTGATTAGCGCACACTGAAGTGTGCGGTACCCGTTTTCTATTTTTTGGATTCGTGCTCTTAAAGGATTCGGGTTGTGGCGCCCAAAAGCGATGTCTTCCGAGCTTGTGGGTGATATACAATCTACGCAACTCTGATATCTCTTGATGTTTCGGGACGCCCTTGTCCCGAAACTATGGCTGGTATGTAAACCTATGCAACTTTGAAATCCACCCCCGGTTTGACTGATGCGCCCGCAGGCTCATAATACCGATAGGCCTTCACTTCACCGGAATTTGCCCGTATTGGGAAGGATGATGTGATGTCAAAGTTGAAATCATAATTCGAGTTGGATGCGACTTTTTCCAAGTAGATAGTTATCTGGCTACCCTTCCTCTCCCAGCGCATAATCTTGCCCTTGTCGACCAAATCATCCAGCGACGCCGCATCGGGCGCGAATCCCGGGGCCAACCCCAGGTCGACGAGAACCATCATCGCGTCGCGCATATCGCGGTTGGCAACGCTTACGTTCACCTTGACCTTATCACCCGACGCCAACTCAGTTCGGTCATAGTCGACTTTGACTTCGAAATTTATTTGTCCCGAGATGCCTTCCATTCCGGTGCCCGGGGTGTTGTACCAGTAGCTCAACTGATACGCAAGCCCGGTCGTATCGGCAGTGACGGTTATATCATTGCGTCCAATACGAAGGGCCGGGCGAAGGTCCACCATCTGCAGGAGATCGTTATTCTCCTTGGTCAACGAGATGGTTTCAAGTTTTTGGCCGTTTAATATCACTTCGACATTACCGGTGATATTACGCCCCGCTTTACCTTCAGCATTGATAAGTGCCTTGAGCGACATAACTGTGCCGGAAGTCGTCGGCCACGTGCCATCGGGGATTTTCTTGCTCACAAGCCAGTTGACCGCCCCTTCGACGAGGTCGGTATGTAGCCCCGTTTCAATAAGCCCAAGGACTGCGATTGCCGTTGTCTCGACGTCCGCCGAATCGCCGAAGGAATATACGGCAGTATCCGATTTGGTCTTCCAGTGAACCAGCCCGTCGGCGTCTTTGACTGCTGATGCGGCGAGTGCGTCGGCAACCTTGTTCGCGGTGTCCTTATAGTTGGCGTTATCACCGATTGCATTCAGGATTAGTGCGCGGACATAATCATCGGTGAGTTCACCGAGGTTCTTCTCGATGGCCCCGATGGCGCGGCGATATGTATCAGTGTCGCCGTAACCGGCGTGGCGCAGCGCCCATGCAACGAACGCCGTCGCTTTTCCCCGCGTGGAGCCATAGGATGTTATCCCCTCCGGAATTCCCCCCTGCGAGAAGAACGCGCCATCGGCTTCCTGCTTCGACGCCAACCAGTTATATGTCCGCTCAAGCACTGAATTATCGACATAACTCACATCGGACATATCCTTGAATTCCATGAGGCCGTATGCGGACAGCATAATATTGGACGGCGCATTGCCGAACCAGTCGAAGCCGCCGCCCTTGACCTCGAATGAAAGGAGCCGCTGGTAACCCATCTCGATGAATGTCAGCGCCTTCGCTTCGGTCTCGGGGCGCACCTGCTTTGTGTCGCGCATATATTTGAGCGCGAGGATGTTGGGGTATGTGATGGACGAGGTCTGCTCGAAGCAGCCGTACGGCTTGTTGAATATATTGTCAAGCCCCTCGACGATTTGGGACATAACGCCCGGATGCAATTTCAGCACGGCAATGTCGCTATCCGGCACCGCCGCTTCCGGGATGGTGAACGCGAATGTATTCTCGCCTTTATTCAACTTGCCCTGAAGTGACTCTTCTTTCTTGATGCCTTCGGGGATGACACCGAGTTCGCGCGAGACCCGGTCGGCGGCGTCGGGGCCATATGCAGCCACTTCGAGGTTAAGCTTGCCGACTTTCTTAGCTGTGATGGGATAATGCACCGCGCCGACTTCGCCGGGCTTGAGTGTGATAAATTGCTCATATTCCTGCCCGCTAAGCTCAAATCCGGCGTCGGGCTTGAGCTCCACGCGTACACGCTGCTCGGTATTCAGAAAGTTATAAACGACAACCGGCAGTTCAATATAATCGCCCCGGCGCAATTCGACCGGCAGATCCATATCGACAAATAGCGGCTGGAATACGCGGACATCCATCTGATGCGTGAGATATCCGCCCTGCGATGTTATCGCGTCGGCATCGAGCCGCCAATCGGTGATGGAATCAGCAAAGTCGATGGGCAATGTTGCTTTGCCGTCGGGGTCAGTAACGAGTTCCGGAACCCAAAGCATTGTTTCGGGAAAGCGTTGGCGTAAGCGGGGCTGTTGACCAGGTGCGCCTGGGGCCAGTGCTTGCAGCGGCATTGGCCCTGGTGCGGCTTCTGCTTTCTTCATCATATCAGGGGCAGCCATAGGGGCCCCTTCCATACGACCCAAAGCCCCTGCTTCTCCTCTTAGCTGAGCAAAGTCCTCAGCTTCCTTATCCCATTTCTCCCCTGCCATTGGCGGGACTGCCTTGACCGCCAGCGCTCCTCTTGTCGCATTGCTTTTCGCACCAAATGCCCCAAATAAAAATGGTCCTATGAGAATTGCCAACCCAAATAACGAAATGATACAAATTGCTACGCTTCCGATTGCAAATGGTCGCCAGGAAATAGTAACGCCTGTTACGAGACGGTTGATGAAAACAGTAATGGCAATTATCAGGCCAATAGCTAATAGATACCACCATGGAATCCGGGCAAATACGGATAATTCAACTCCCTTGTATCCCACGATGAGAAGTATGAAGCCAAGTATTCCCAACAATAAATATAATAGACTCAATGAACCGAACTTGGCGGCGAAAGCTCGATTTGTTGTGTATCTAAGCCCCGAGACCCAAAGCTTATAGAGCATTGCAAATGAACTTATTATGTATACAGGGGGCAATAAACCGAGCCAGATAAATGGCCAGAACGCAGTCTTTGTAATACCAATGAAATCGCGACCTTCGCCTGGAAGGGCTATAAACACAGGGCGGGTCCATAACAATATATTAGCAGCCAAGTAAACCAAGAACGCAAGTGAGATCAAGAACATCAAGGTTTTCAGTCCGCTTCCCCAAGCTTGTTCCTTGGAATATGATGCCATCATCGGCACAACCTCTGCGTTATTCATATCCACCGCGAATTTGACTTCCATCGGGCGCAACTGGGCCGCGATGACATTCCCGATTGCCCTTCCCCCTTCCGGATTATTCGCCGCAACAGGCTCTACAAGGCCCTTGAAGTGGCGCAGGAATTCTTCACCCTTTATTTGAAATTCAGGTTCGAGAATATCTTTCACCAGCTCGCGATACAAACTCTCCAAGTTGCCCTTCTCACCGGCAAGTGTGTAGAGGGCTTCATCGACCATCTTCAAGCCAAGGGCGCCTTGAACCGGGTTCCCGTTGGCGTCTTTGAGCTCAATATTAAGGTTCCCCTTGCCGCCGGGGAGATATTCGTTCGTATCAAATTTGGTCGCAATCTCTCCCCCTGCTTTTTCGGACTCCATGAAGACGATTCGGGCATCGCGCAGCCAAATTTCCGCCCCGCCTGTCCAGCGTGCATCGATGGGGCTATGCGAAATTGCATATGCCCTCACTTCAACCTTGCCGTTTGTATCGGCGGGAGGCGAAAGGGTCAGCTCCGCTTTGCCATCTTTGACTTGAACAGATTTGGTGAGGATTGTATGTCCGCTTCCGTAAAGGTCGATGAACACAGTCTTCACATAATCAGGTGCGCTGATGATGCATTCGATGGCATCGCCGGGTTTGTAATATACGGCGTTAGTCATCAGGAGCAAGCCTTCCGGTTCAGCGTTTACAGTGAGACGCCTGTTGAAAGCGCCTTCATCCGGGTCATTCCCGGTGATGGTGAGCGCGATGGTTTGCTGTTCGCCTTTTCTGATATTCGCCGCAATCGGTTCGACTTCGGTGCGAAGCATACCGGGCGTGACTTCGGCTGCATCATAGGATTTATTCCCAAGCCCAATTTTAACATTGGTAATTGAAACCGGTGAATGGTCGGGACGGTATGCGAGAATGTAAATTGTATTCAGCGTATCCCCCACAACACGTCCGCCTGCGGGAACGGCGCGCAGCATAAGCCGGTCGGGATAAATCTGCACGCTCTTCGTCGATGCGAATTTCTGGCCGCCGGTATCGCGCACATCGACATCGATATAAAGCTCCGTCCCTCCCTCAAGGAAAGAAGACCCCGCGAAGAAGTCAGGCAGTTTATATTCGAACGCATACTTCCCCTCGCCATCCAATTTTTTGGTGATTGTTTCGAGGAGATTCGGGCCGACATCGAATGTGCTGAATTTGATGGTCACATCACCATTCGCGACCGGCTTGCCGAAATGGTAATCAGCGGTGATGGTGCCCTTGAGCAAATCGCCGGGGAGGTAATAGCCCGAGTCGGTATCGATGGTTATTTTAAATTTAGGCAGAACATACTTATCCACTGTAAAATCCAACTCTGCATTGTCTTTATCAGCAGTGGCCCTTATGAGATATTTCCCTGTCTGGGCGAGGTCGCTCAGATGCAGCTCGGTTGACACAATTCCCCAATCGCTGGTTTTAAGCGGCTTGCGGAATATCTTCGTGCCGTCCGGGTTCTCGATTTCGATAGTGACATCGCGGCCGGAAATCCCCTTCCCGGATACCGGGTCCCTGAGAAGGCCTTTGATATGCACAACCTGTTCCGGCTTGTAGAGCGGCTTGTCGGTGTTAAGCAGGATTGATGCGGGTTTGCCCGATGTTATGGGGAAGCTTAGCGGCTCACCGGTATTGGTGTTGGGCACATCGACATAGAGGGTATAGTCTCCGACGGTATTCTCCGGCACCTTGAACGAAGCATCGATGGTGCCGAAGCTGTCAGTGCGTCCTTTGAAAAGGGCCTGGCTATGCCCCTCGGTGTCCTTTATACCGATTGTGACCGGCACTCCGCGCACTGGGCCGGGTGATTCGGCGTTGGCGTTGTCGACGAGCACCCTTACGCTTGCCGGGGCGCCGGCGACGAGGGTATCGCCGCTGATTACATGTAACTGGTATGCTTGCGGGTTGGCCAATTTGCCATGAAGGTTGATTACCAGGCCGATGAGGATTACAGCAGCCACCGCATATGCCGCTTTCAGACCGTTGCCGCCGAATATCGCCCAGAACCATCCGGCGGGGGATGGTGCGGCCGGTTGCGCTTGCGGCAATTTCGCTTTTATCGCGGCAAGTATTTCATTACGCTTCACATCATCGAGGCCTTCGACCGGGTCGGGCAGATTTTTGAAGAAATTTTTGATGCGCCCCAATTCCTCGCGGCATATGCTGCATGTCTGGAGATGTACATCGATTAATGCTTTCTGGCGTGGATTGAGGTCGCCCATGGCCAGGGCGGTGAGAAGCCCTTCCCAATATTCCCCGGGATATCCGTTATGTTCCGGCATTTTATTTTTCATAATTCAAAACCCTCCTCCCTGAGAGCATCGCGAAGCTTGCGTATGGCGAAAAAGCTGAGGCTACGTATCGTCTCTTCCGTGCAACCCATCACCGTCGCTGCGTCGGAGCAACTCATACCCTCATAGTGCCTGAGAATCAGCGCCTCGCGTTCGCGTGTGGGCAGTTTCTGGAGATGGCGGCGTACTGCCTGCTTCGTCATTTTGCGGTCGATTTTGTGCAGCATGCCGTTGCCATTCGTTTCGGCGGGGATGTTGGGGAAGTCATCGATGGGGGCCCATTTCTTTTTGCGATGATGGCTCCGGGCTAAGTTGAGGATAATGGTATATAACCATGTCGTGAATTTTGCCTCGAAACGGAATCGCCCCAAGCTGCTATAGACGCGGATGAACGCGTCCTGGCATATATCCTGGGCCGTATCGCTGTCGCCGGTGAGCCGATAGGCGAGGTTGTAGGCCTTATCGATATGGCGGGAATAGAGTTCGTCGAATATTGCCGCCTCTCCCGCCTGGAAGCGTCCGACAAGCGTCTTGTCATCTTCTATGCACATCGTGGCCACTTGCACGCTCACCACCTCCTTCGAATATGAAACGCCTGAAGGCGGCGGCGCGTTTAATGTGATAGTTAAATTCCCCCGAAATAATTCACGGGGTAGGATGCCGGAATTTTAGCATTTAATTAGGGACGGGGGTGATTTTTCTGTTACCAATTTCACAATCCGCTCAGGAAGCGGGTTGCAGAGGGCGAAAAATATCCCCCGTCCCTAATTTTAGCAGTTAGTAAGTTTTACTTAATTAGCATCTAATGATTATGTTTGGCGATTAACGCGCTTGAACGATTGTTGCGAGCGGTTTGGCGAGAACAGGAAAGGTTTTTGTTTCGCACTCTCAGTAAATAGGGAAAAATTGATATCAGGTATAGGGGTGCTTTATGAAGAACGGGCATATAGCCCTATGGCTCATACTGATGCTTGGGCTTAGCATCATGTCGGGATGTTCAGGGGAAAAGTCATCGTGGTTGGCTCCAACGGAAGAACCGCTTGGGAACCAGTGCAGCCATACTTGCTGGGGCTTATGGCAACTCACTGCGGACATGCATAATAAAACACTTGATGCCACCCCCTTACGGGGGCCGGATATGCATATCAACGCCCTTGTATTCCTCGAACCGCCGCCCCTTGTCAACCTTACGCTTGAGAGCCTTGTATTCAACGGCAATATAATTGAAGCCGACATCGGTCTTAAGCATCCATTCCTTGGGCTGACGGAATTCACGGGATTTGATGTCTGCGGCGTATTGATTACTAATGGCTCCCTGACCGGCTTTGAGGACCCGGATATCCGAATGGCTGCTTTTGGTGATGTACGCCTTCTGAACCCCGACGGCTACACCCGCTGGTGGAATCCCGCGGAGTTTCCGGTAAATAATGGCACCATGTTTTCTTACAAAGATGGACTCTTAGGCACCCCATATTCAACGGCCGGTTATAATTCCACAATCAACGCATACAAGCTCTTTTGCGATGAACTTACCGACCCGGATTGCTCTGTCAGCGTTATGAATCCTGAGTCGAGATGCGTTTTTTCCGCGGGACATAAGAATATACGGCATTACACCATAAAACTCGGGCCGGGGGTTCTGGTTTTCAATTATGCTGTCGATGCCTGTTGGATATTTCCTGAAGGAACTCCCCCCTGGCAGGCACCGGATGACTTCCCGCCCGATGCCAACCGTCCTGAGGCGTGGTATGCCGAAGTTACGGAAACCGAAAATACATTATGGAATAACGGCTCAAACAAAGGGGGCAAACTCAGCTTGCAGATTGAGCTTTGGGATCACTTCAATGCTGATTCGAACATGGTCTATGTTGAATCACCAGGTAACTTCACACCAATCGGCCCTGTAACCCCAACCGATGGGGGCAAAGGTTACAGCACTTATGAAATTGACATACCTTCCGCCACACCCGCTGCAAATTCGATAGATGTCCTCATCACTGCGGAATGTGAGGAAACCGGATACCAGGGGCTGCTCCCCGGTAAAACCGTGGCGGCATATTTCACCCATGCCGCAAAAGTAAGCGATAAGCCCTTTCCAATAGCAGGCGAGCTTGCCCCGGCAGGGGAATGCCCGGATATGTTATGTGCCGAACATATTATTACTATAGGTATATCTGAAGCATATGACCCAGGCGGTGCTGATGTGACCGTCACATGGGATTTCGACGGCAACCTTGATTTCGCCGATGACCTTGATGGGGATAACACCAACCTTACAGGTGATTATATGTACTCCACACCCGGCGACTATGAAGTCTGGTGCCGGGTGGATAACGGAATCAACCATGTTGATGTCGGCCCATTGCACATATCCACAGTCGATTGCACACCGAGTTCCCCTGTGGTTAGCAATGTCGTCACATTCGGTGACAACACTGGATATAATGTTGCCTGCTCAGGAACCGGTTATGCTTATGTCACTCATGGCGGCACGGTAAGCTCCCCTGCCGGCCTATACATTTTCAAAGTTGAACCTATAGACGAGGCCGCCGAGGTCAACTTTGTTTCAGTCGGCCACCTTGATGCTTTAGCTTATAAAGACGGCTATTGCTATGTCGGTGGGCCATATCCCGTGGGAATCCATGGCATCGATGTCGACCCCCCTGAGGAAGCCCATCTTGTTCATAGTGAACCGGGGTTATTGCAGAACGGCTGGATATACGAGATGGTAACCTATGGCGATTACCTCTATGTGGCTGCACAATGGGCTTTTATGATATATGACATAAGCGACCCCGAAGATCCTGTTTTGCTGGGGAAGCTCCCTACACCCAATTATGAGATTATCCTGGGCATCGATGTATCACCTAAGAAGGCGTATGCATTCATCAGTTGGGGTTACGAAGTCAATCCGGATATGACGGATTACTTTCATGTTGTGGACATATCTGACCCCACGGATCCCAAAATCGTCCACTCCATAGTTATGCCTCACAACCCGCATAGCATTATCGTTGATGGCGATTATGCGTATCTGACTGAGAGCGAGATAACGCCACTCTTCAGCGAATGGCGCTTGCATATAATAGATATTGCTGACCCGCCCAACGCTTACGAAAAAGCTGTTCTACCTATTGATACCACACCCGAAGTCGGATGCATCCCTTACGATCTGACCAAGGACGGTAACTACATTTATGTCGTGGATGATGAAGTCTGGCACTCCTCGGGGAAAATGTATGTGATCGATGTAAAAGACCCCGGTGCGCCCTCGTTGTATACTACAATCGGCATCTCCCGACATGGGATGAGTATCGTCGATCACTGCGGTGTAGCTTATGCTACAGGGCGCGGCTGGGATGGTGGAGTCTCGTTGAACATAATCGAGCTGTACTGAGTGGCTGGGTAAGTAAGTAATTGATTTCAAAAAAACTTATTCTTTTAGGAGGTCGGTAAGATGATTAATAGCAGGTTGTTATTATTCGCAGCCTTATTTTCGTTAGCCTGCATCATCGGTTGCTCAGGAAACAGTAGTAATACAACCGTTCCAACTGTTGAAACAATGAACACAGTTGGATCGAACGGCCATACATCCTGTTTGGGCTTATGGCAGGTGGTGATCGATAAATATACAGAGAAGGTCGACGTTGTCGATATGAGGAGCAGCGACCTTATCCTCAATGTGCTTGGATTTCTCGAACCCCCCGCCCTTTCGGGAATGACCATAAATTTTACTACCCTGCATATCGACGCCGATAACAAAGTTGTCAATGTCGATGTGGTTCTCAAACATCCGATTAATGACCCGGTGTTCATGGGGTTTGATGTACGCGGTGTTGTCTTCGGGCCGGAGGTTACCAACGCAGATGGGCTAACCCGTATCCCCAGTCCTGAATTCTTTGCAGGAGTACCATTCGGCTACAAAGATGGTTTTCTCGGCACACCCGACAGTGTCGCCGACTATGAAGGTCTTGCAGGATACAAATATTTCTGCGACGGCCTTGGATTGAATGATGGCCTCGCGGATTTCATGTCAAACCCGGCGAATTTAGCCAAGCGGGGTGTTTTCAGTAACGGCACGACTCATACACGCCATTATGACCTGAGTTGGGCGAATACATCACCTCCGATCAATTTCTTCGTTTTCAATTACGCCATCTACGCCAACTATAACTGGCCGACCGGCGCACCACCTATTGACATCAATGACTTTGATATTATGACAGCTAATAGCCAGGAGGCGTTCTGCGTAAAGGTGACCGAAGTTGCCAACAGCTTATGGTATTCAGGCGGTACCGGTGGCGGTGAAATAAGCCTGGACGTTGAAGCCTGGGATTGGCAGGGGAACATCGCTACGGTGCTTCTTGAGTCTATCGGACCAGGCCTCGGGGCTAAAGCGTACGATATGTTCGTAGGTCCTGGAACCACTGATTGCTCGTATATATATCGATGGATCGATACACCTGCGAATCCGCCGGCTTCCGGCAATTGGGACCTAAGGATAATTGTCAGAGATACCAAGACATTCGGCGAAAGCTGGTTCATGGGCCTTCTTCCCGAAACCAATTCGAAGTACACCTGGCAGGTAGACAATTACTTCCTCTACACAACTACCGTTATAGAATGCGCACCTCCTGTCATCACAAGCATCAATCCAAACAAAATGAAGCTCTATCCTGATCCGGTTTATGATGATGTGACAATTGCCGGCCAATATTTTTCGGGCTCCGGTGGGATAACCGAAATATATCTCACCGATGGAACTACACAAATTGATGGCACTGATATAAACGTTATAAGTGACACTCAAGCGACCTGCGATTTCGACCTTACCGCATTCACCGGGAACCCCGGCACATACGATGTTGTAGTCAAAACGGCTTGTTCCGGTCAGGGTGATGGCTTGGTCACAATAACCAACAACATTCTCTTTAAGCAGGACTTCGCTGATGGAGATGGGGGCTGCACTAACATTACCGGGTCTGAGGGTTATCAATATTGCTCGTCAACCGGCCGCTGGGAAGAGTATTATTGCGATACTGGTCCCCCCTATTGGCCTGACAACCCCTGGGCATGCTATTGCGGGTTCTTCCTTACACCTGCTTTCAATGTCCCATCAGACGCAACAGATGTCCACTTTAGGTTGAGACATTCCCTGGATGTCTATGCCTTTGCCCCGTATGCTTATTATGCAGGCGCAGTTGCTGGTTGGACCTTGGATGACGGTAGTACTTTCTATGGCGACATCAACGATGGAGAGAACTATTGGAAATGGGAAGAGGGACAGAAGTATAACTGCGGGGATAATTACTACGCCCCGATTGACTCGGGTTGCGTAGGTTACTTCGGCAGCAGCTATGGCTGGACAGAGCGTGCATGGGCTGACAGCTTCGGCACACTCGGGGAGGGCGATTGGTCCCAGTTCCATTGCGGAACCGGTACTAACCTTATCGGCGTAAACAACGTCAAATACGAAATCGTCTTTATGGCCAGAAGTAACTGGAATGGCAACCGCGGTCATGAGATTTACGAGTTGATAGTCTGGTACGATCCGGCATAAAAAATAAGTCCGCTCCCTTATGGTCGCGGTTCGGAAAGAGTTACGCATCGTGATATATATCCGAACCGCGCGCGTTAGCAAGCGGATTTTAAATAAGACATAAAATATATTCACTGAAAAATTATTTCACTAATGCACAAATCCTTCCACTGTTCCCCGGTGTAAGCTTCCTTGATTGTAAGCTTGAATGTGCTGGTGCTGATTTTATCGCCGAGGTCGATAAGCTGGGGCAGTTTCGTGTCGGCGAAGTTGACATCGATTTTCTTTCCCCCGTCGAATTCGATTGTCGCTGCTTTAAGCCTGCTGTTCATCTTGAACAAGTCACCAAAGTCGGCATGGGTTTTGTGGAAACCGGTGATGATGTAAATTTTCTTTATCGAAGTCGGCTTCGGGAACTTGACGTTGACCCACTCCCCGACGCCGTCCCCTTCAATCCCTTCAATCCAAGCGGTACGCCAATTCCCGTCAAACGCCTGCATGGGGCTGTAGTCGGTAGCGGACGATTCAAGTTGCGAGGATGCATTGATGAATGCGCCTGCCGTTACAGGTGTATGGTCGATGAATTCATCGACATAAAATTCATATTCCCCTGAAGCCTTGCCTGACTTCTCGTATGTCGTATAACTTACTCCGCCCCCCGGGATAGTACCCTTGATTGTGCCGGGGAATGAGATGAGTGTGCCTCTCGTGCCGAGGTCGAAGAGAACCACCATGTCGTCTCCGATGCTCCCGCTTTTTCCGCGCGTGTAAAGGATGAAATCCCTGTCGAGCCGTTTCACCCATGTAAGGCTTTTGATGATGTCGGTAAACTGGAAGAGTGGCTCGCGCAAGCGCTTTGACGGGTCATAGATGAACAGTGAACGCCCTGTGTCCCCCTTGCCTCCCCCAGTGCGTTTTGCGTATATGATGGAATTCCCATCAGGCGATACAATCGCCTCATATACTTCCATATCCACCATCTGCTTCTGGTCGCCGTATTGCACGTATAGCGTATTGTTATCCAACCAGGCTTGTGTTCCGGTCGCAGCCGAGGCAGTTATGGACGGAACAAGGATAAAAACAATGAGGGATAGAACCACCATATAAATCCGTTTCTCAAACATCATCTTCCTCCGCAAGTGGTCTGGAAGCCAAATAAAGGCTGAAAGCGAATATGAATACAAATGCAGGCCATACCGAGCGAAGCCCGTACGGCAGCTTGAGCGCAAAGTAACAAATCGAGAATATCACGACCGAGGCAAATGTCACGCCGGTCGCTATCGCATATCTTACCCTTTTATTCATGGCTTACTAATATATCAGATTTATTCGCATACGGTTAAGTGGGGAGATATATTTATTGAATTTGATCATATTGGAGTGCAGGGTTCAAGGGTGTGTTAAAAAGAGTTAGTTAATAAATTATTGATACATGTGGGGTGCCACGGATAAGCCCGTCTTCGGGCTTACCCATGGCGGCGTAAGGCTCAAGCAACCATTCACAGGCAACACCCGAAGGCTCGGGCTGTTCCGCATGCAGCCAAGATGGTTGCGCGCCCAGGCATTATTATTCAATCGGGGGATGAATCTCGTGAGAATAAGCGGATAGACTTTCGGGAAAGACTTTTTTGCTTGCTAAACATTATATATTGTGTTATATTCTTTACCGTTGATTCCACATGAAAGTGGGTTATAACCCGCTTTTTTTTGTGGCTTATTATGATTATGTTTTTTTCCGGGGCAGCACCCTGGGTGTTTGTGTTGAAATATGCTGAAAAAATTGCCGAGCTTGAGAAGTTCATCGAAACTCGTTTGGTGGAAATGGGGTTTGAACTCGTGGACTTACGGCTCACGGGTCCGGATGAGCGGCAGGTCCTGGAGTTGTACTGCGACCGTTTCGGTGATGAGAGCATCTGTGTTGATGATTGCGCGCAGATTTCGGAACGTTTTAAATATATTTTGCAGGCCGAGGGTTTTTTCCCGGACGGTTTTTCCCTTATTGTTTCATCCCCCGGCCTTGACAGGGTCGTTAAGCACCCGCGTGATTTCGCGAAGTTCGCGGGCAGGAAAGTGAAGGTCTTCAAATCGCGATCAGCGGGTGGAGGCAGTGTGGTGGGGATACTTGCCGGCTACGATGATGGCAGGTTGAAATTAGTTTTCGATGATGGCCTTGACGAATTTTTTGAGGCCGGACAATATAACTCGGTGCGTCTGGTTCCCGAGTTGAAAGGCTTTGAAGGCCCGAAAGAGAAACGCATCAAGACGGCAGGTAAGTAATTGCCGTTTTAATAAGATTTTTTGCAGACCGGTTTATTGAATTCCGGGTATTAAAAGGATACCGAAGTCATTTTTACCGCGTGGAGCGTTTAATGGCGGAGGGATAAGGTGCTAAAGGATCTAAAATACGCATTTGAGGACATCCTGAAGGAACGGGGCGTTCCCATCGAGGTCGTGCTTGAAGCCCTCGAAGCCGCTCTTGTCAGCGCATACAAGAAAGACCACGGGAAGGAGATATTCCCGAAATTCGTGCTTTCACAAAACGGCAAGGATGTCATGGTACGTCTTTACAAGGAAGTTGTTGAGAATGTTGAAGATACGGATACCGAGATTTCCCTCGATGAAGCGAGGATGATTAAACCCGATGCCGGGCTTCACGAGATGGTTGAGACCGACGGCAGCCATATTGATTTCAGCTTCGGGCGTATCGCCGCGCAGAGCGCCAAGCAGGTCGTAATGCAGCGGATTAAGGAAGCGGAGCGGGGCATCATATTTGAGGAGTATCTCAACCGTGTAGGGCAGCTTGTCACCGGGAAAGTGCGCCGCCGCGAAAAGGGGAACATTATCATCGAGCTCGATAAACATGAAGGTATCATGCCGCAATCAGAACAGGTTGACGGTGAAAGATATATACCCAAAACCTCGGTAAAAGCCATCATCAAGGAAGTCTCACAGACTCCCAAGGGACCGAAAATTATCTTGTCAAGGGCACATCCGGATTTTGTGAAGAGGCTTTTCGAGCTTGAGGTCCCTGAAATCGCCGACGGTACGGTCGAAGTGAAGCGCATAGCGCGCGAAGTCGGCAGCCGCACCAAGATGGCCGTAGCAAGCAACTCCCCCGATGTTGACCCGGTCGGCGCCTGTGTCGGTTCGAAGGGGAGCAGGGTTCAAGCCGTGGTCAATGAACTCAAGGGTGAAAATATTGACATCATCCATTATACCGACGACCCCTTTGACTTCATAGCCAACGCCCTTGCACCGGCAAGGGTCTATTCCGTGGAAATTTTCGACGAAGAAGAATCGGCTGAAGTGATTGTCCCAGACGACCAGGTTTCCTTAGCAATCGGCAAGAATGGGCAGAATGTTCGCTTGGCTGCGAAGCTGACGGGCTGGCATATTGATATCAAGAAGGAAAGTGATAAATTCGAATCGGAGCTGCGTGCGGTCGAGGAGGACCGTCAAGCCAAGGTGCGGGAGATACTCGATGGCCCCATTGATGTCTTGCCATTGAGGAAAACCGCATTGGAAGCCCTTGTCGGCGCGGGATTGACGACAATACGCGATATCCTCGAGATGGGCCCGGAAGGCTTGCTCACGGTGAAAGGCTTTGGCGAGCAGGCCCTTAAAAATGTGCAAACCTACCTTGCGAGGGAAGGGATAACATTTGAGGATTGGCGTGAATTGATTGGGGAAGGTGAAGAAGGGGACAAGGAAGAAGAAGGGAAACCCGGTAAGGGGGGGCATGTACGTACACGTTATACCGGGCCTAAAACCCTTTCGTTCGATGCATTCCGCCAGGCCACACAAGGCGAAAGGGAAAGAGAGGATCAACCGGATGATGATGTAAGCAAGGGTGAGGGAGAAAAGAATGATATAAACCTCCCGGTAGAGGGAGATAAAAAGATAGAAGGACAAAATGGAGGGGATGGGGATGAGCCATCATGAAAGGGTCTTTGAAAAGGCTTCTGGGGTGGGAGTTGTTGAGGAGCAATGATTGGTCCTCGCGGGCATAGACCTGAACGTATGTGTTTGGGCTGCAAGCGGCGTGGGGCGAAAGGCGAGTTTATCCGTATTGTGCGCCTGCCCTCGGGAGAGGTCGCCGTAGATGATGTGGGCCGCTCGCCCGGCCGCGGGGCCTACATCTGCCGGTCGGCGGATTGCCTCGGGAAAGCCCGTAAGAAAAGGGCTTTCGCAAGGGCCCTCAGGGTCGATGAGGGGTCGATACCTTATGAGGCATTGTTGTCTGCCGTCGTGCAAAGCGATCAAGCCAGCGGGTGTTGAAATGTAGTTAAATATTAAGTTTTAAATACTATTGGAGGGAACCTGACGTTATGGTTAGGGTCCATGAATTGGCCAGAGAGCTGGACCGTACCTCGAATGAACTCCTCGCTGAGCTTCAGAAGATGGGCTCTGAGGCGGTCAAAGCTATTAATACGTTAACCGCCGAAGAGGAAAAGGTCCTCAGGGAGAAGTTCGGGGGGGGGCAGGCGGTTGATTCCTCATCAAGAGGCAGACCTCAGATAGGCAAACGGGTTACCCTGTCCGATGAAAGCCAGCAGTATGAACCGGTAAGGCTGAAATCCCGTGAAGCCGGTGTCAAAAGGGATTTCAGAGGTTCCGAGCAAGCAGCATCCTCTACTTTAGCGCCAAGGCTTCCAAAAAAAGGGCCCACTCGCGAGAGGGAAACCACCACAACAAAAATTATTAAGAAAACAATCGTGCGGAAACGATATGTTCCCATGCAGGGTCAACCCACCGTAACTGCCACGCCTGTCGCTGAACCTCGGGCTGCACAACCGGTAGAGGGGCCTGGACAGCCTCCCAGGGAGCGCCGGCCCAGGAAGAGAAGCAGGTTGACTATTGAAGGGGCTGTGCTTCCAACAACCGCGGAGGAAGTTGTCCAAACCCCGCCACCTACGCCCCAACCTCCTCAACCCGTCGCCAAGGCTGGTGAAAGAGGAAAACCAGCAAGGGTCGAAATGAGGCCAAGAGAGGGCAAGCCCGAGCGCCCCAGGACTGCAGCATCACCTACGGCTGCCGCGTCCAAGGACCTCAGGGAGAAAAGAAGGAGGCGCAGGCCGCCCAAACCCAAGGAACCGCCCGAAGTTGACCTTCAGCGTTCGCTCGAGCAATTAAAGGAAAAAGGGATCAAATCCGATTTGACTACAGCCGGGCGGAAACCCCTTACAGGCAAGAAAACCAAGAAGAAACGTAAAAAGATATTAGCCACGGAGAAAGACCGAAGGTACGAAAAGGGGGAGCGACGCCTTAAAGTGAAGGGCAGAGAAAGGGAAAGGGGCGCTGAGGCTGGAAGTCTGGTCAAGAAAAAGTCGCGCCGAAGGTTCGAGGGAAGAGTCGCGCTTCCGGCCAAGCCCCCTATGCCCCAGCGCAGGGTTAAGGTCACCCCGTCGATGACCATCAAGGGCCTCAGCAAAGCTACCGGGATTAAAGCAGGTGAGGTTATAAAGTTCCTCGTGAGCGACCTCGGTGTCTTTGCCACAATCAACCAGGTTGTTGACCTCGATATCATCAAACTTGTGCTGGAGAACTTTGATTTCGAGTATGACGTAAGAATTCGCGAAGTGGAAGATGAAATAGAGCACGAAACCGATAAGGAAGAGGACCTTATAAAGCGTCCGCCGGTTGTGGTTGTCCTTGGCCATGTCGACCACGGCAAGACAAGATTGCTGGATACAATACGGCACGCCCATGTAATCGACACCGAAGCCGGGGCTATTACACAGCATATCGGTGCTTACCAGGCCCAGGTAAACGACAGGAAAATCACATTTCTCGATACACCCGGCCATGAGGCTTTTACTGCAATGCGCGCCAGGGGAGCACAAGTCACTGATATCGCGATATTAGTCGTTGCTTGCGATGACGGTGTCATGCCCCAGACCATTGAGGCTATCAACCATGCGCGGTCCGCCGGCCTGGAGATTATCGTAGCTCTGAATAAAATTGACAAAGACAATGCCGACCCGGAACGCATTAAATCACAGTTGGTGGAGCAAGGCCTTGTGCCCGAGGAATGGGGCGGCAAGACAATTATGGTCCCGATTAGCGCCAAATTCGGGCAAGGTATAGACGATCTTCTGGAAATGGTTATCCTTACCGCGGATATCCTCAACCTCAAAGGTAACCCGAAGGTTAAGACCGAGGGAACGGTGCTTGAAGCCCGGCTTGATAAGGGATTGGGCGTTGTGGCGACTGTTCTTATCCAGCGTGGCGTCTTAAGGCCGGGTGATGTCGTTGTAGGCGGTGTAAGCTGGGGCCGGATGCGTCAGATGACCGATGAGCACGGGCTTTCAATGAAGGAGTGCGGCCCGGGTACACCCTGCCTGATTACCGGCCTTTCGGATGTACCGGCCGCCGGGGACAAGCTCTACCAGGTCAAGGATGAGAAAGTCGCCAAGACCATCTATAACCAGCGGCAAATCAACAAGCGACAAGAGAGAATCCATGCCGTCAACAGGATAAGCCTTGAAGATTTCTACGAGCAACTCGGAAAGGGCATTGTTAAAGACCTTAATATTATCCTCAAGGCCGACGTACAGGGCTCTATTGAGGCTATAGTCGGCGCCTTGGAGAAGCTTAGCACCAGTGATATCAAGGTAAAATTCATCCACTCGGCTGTCGGGAATATCAACGAGAATGATGTCATGTTAGCGATAGCATCCGCCGCGATAGTTATCGGGTTCACTGTTGATGTAAGCCCCGGGGCCAAGCGGCAGGCCCAGGTGGAAGGAGTGGATGTACGGATTTACGATGTGATTTACAAAGTTGTTGAGGATATCGAACTCGCCATACAGGGCATGCTGGAACCCGAATACGAGGACCGCATCATTGGGCGTGGCGAGGTTAAAGCAGTATTCCGCAAAACAAAGACCTCAGTCATTGCGGGTCTCCTGGTTGGGTCCGGGAAGATGGTCAAGGGGATGAATATACGGGTTTACAGGGACAAGGAGATTGTCCATGAGGGCATCTTGAACAGCCTGAAGCGTTTCCAGGAGGATGTACGCGAAATCGATGAAGGGCTCGAATGCGGGATAATGCTTGACGGATATAATGACCTTCAGGAGGGGGATATCATCGAGGGTCATGAAGTTGTTGAAGTCAGCAAGGTTTAGGACGGCTTCAACCAATTGCCGGAAACCGACTTGAGTTGGAGATAAGCCATGTACAGAGTTGGAGTTTTGGAAATCGAGTTGCATTTGCCCACCGCGCACAGCTTGAAGGAGAGGAGGTCCTTGCTCAAGGGGCCTATTGAGAGGGTGCGGGGACGGTTTAATGCCTCCGTTATTGAGCTTCCCGGCAGAAACGGATGGCAGAGGGCTACAGTGGCTGTCGCGTGCGTGGCCGGTGAACCCGAGTTGGCGCGGCAGATGCTCGATAAGGTCCTTATGCATTTCGAAAATGCCGACGGCCTTGTGGTGCTTGAAAATCACATGGAGTTCTTTTAAATGAGTGATTAAATCCGGAGTTTCAACTGATGGCTACACGCAGACAAAAAAGGCTCGAGGGCGTCCTGCGCGATGAAATCGATAGAATCATCCGGCGTGAAATGGGTGATTTGATAACGCCGCTTATGTCCATAACAGGCGTCGAGGTCGCGAAGGACCTTAGCGTCGCGAAGGTTTTTGTAAGCTTCCTTGAGGGGCAGGATACGAAAGATGTCTTGGCCAAATTGGACAGGGCAGGGGGATTTATAAGGTCGCAGTTGAATAAAGTCTTGCGTATGCGTCGAATTCCAAAACTCTACTTCAGGTTGGATGAGACAATTGCAAAGGCTTTCAGGATTGAAGAAGTCCTTTCACGTGTTATAGGCAATGAGTCAGATAGTTCAGAAGATAGCGAAGAAGATAAGTGAGGCCAGACGCCTTCTTCTCGTAACGCACGTCTACCCCGATGGTGACAACCTCGGCAGCGCCCTCGCATTGCTTCAGGCATTAAGGGCGTTGGGGAAGGAAGTGCATTTCTACCTCAGCGGTGATATCCCGCGTGTGTATCAATGGCTCCCGTTGAGCGGGGAGATTGAGGATTCCCTCCCGGGGAAGACGGGTTTCCCGTGGGTGGTAATCGCACTCGATTCCGGCGACCCATCGAGGATGGGCGAGGATTTTGTGAATTGGTATGACGAGGGTTCCATGCTTGTCAATATCGACCACCATACATCGAATTCGCAATTCGGCCATATCAATTGGGTTGACCCTGATTATTCCTCCACCGCTGAAATGGTCATCGAGATAATCGACGCGCTTGGTGTGGAGTTAACTCCGGATATGGCGAATTGCATTTTCTGTGCGATATATACCGACACTGGACGTTTCAGCTATTCGAATACCAACTTGAGATCACTATCTGTGGCCGCCCGATGCGTCGGCGCGGGGGCTAAACCGCATCAGTCATACAGCCTGGTTTACGCATCCCGGACATTAGCCGGGTTGAAGCTTCTTACCAGGGCTTTGGAAACCCTCAGATTTTTTGCGGATTCCATGGGATGTGCGTTCCATATTGACCAGGAGATGTTTAACGAGACCGGTACTGATGTTTCGGATACCGAAGGGTTTATAGAAACGGTAACGCAAGTCAACCGTTTTAAGATTATTGTCTTCTTCAAAGAAGTGGCGCCGGGGGTTATCAAGGCAAGCTTGCGATGCCGCGAACCGGTTAATGCTTCCGAGCTTGCGGGGAGATTCAAAGGCGGGGGGCATCCGCGCGCGGCGGGTTTCTCACTGAATGGCACCATTGAAGAGGGCTATACCAAATTCATCGCTGAGGCTGAGAAATTCTTAGCGGCTGTGGAAAGATGAACATACCGCGGACAAGCGGTTTCTTGAACATTTACAAGACGGTCGGCCCGACATCCTATGATTGCATAAGGGCGTTGAAGCGGGTTTATTTGCGGGAGAATTCGACCCCGCCTAAAATGGGTCATCTCGGAACCCTTGACCCCTTGGCGGAAGGGGTTCTCCCTGTAGCCATAGGCCCGGCAGGGAAATTGATAAGGTTCTTCACTGCTGAAAAGGTCTACCGGGCTACAATCCGCTTGGGATTAGCCACTGCTACCGATGACTCCCAGGGGGCGGTATTGGCTGAAGCTGATACTTCCCTTGTAGATGAAACCAGCATTAGAGCTGCTTTGGCCAATTTCGGGGGGGAGATAGAACAAGTTCCACCCAGGTTTTCAGCGGTGAGCACTGGCGGGGTCAAGGCTTATAAACGCGCGAGAGCGGGGGCGGATTTTGCGCTCAAACCCAAACGGGTTCGCATCAGCAGGATTGAGCTGCTTGACTGGACTCCACCGGAGCTTGAGGTACGGCTTACCGTGGGACCGGGCACTTATATAAGGGCTTTCGCTCGCGACTTGGGAGCTAAACTCGGCGTGGGAGGATGTATCGCGGCACTTGTGCGGGAATCCGATGGTCCTTTCCTCGCCGCTGATGCCTTGACTGTCGCTGAGATTGAGCGCACTGGCGTGAATGGAATCGCGGGCGCACTATACCCGCCGGATTTTATACTACGCGGATTCCAGCGGGTTGATTTGACCCTTGAACAGGGGAAAGCGTTCACAATGGGGAAGGGAATTCATGGTGTCGAAATTCCCGATGATGGTTTGGGTTACATCGGGGTTTATGACGATGAGGGTTTTATTGGTATGGGTACCAAAAGTGCAAACGGTTGCCTGAAGCCCATTAAAATTATCAGGGCTGAGGGCTATTGATATACGATGCAAACGGTTTCAAACATCAGCGATTTCATCCCTGCAGCGAACGGCTGCGTGCTTACCATCGGCGTTTTCGATGGTATCCACCTTGGCCACAGGGCTGTTATAAATAGGGCCAAGGGCATCGCTATAGCTGCGTGGCGTGAGTTGGTGTTATTGACTTTTGACCCGGGACCTAAGGAGTTCTTCTTCGGAACCGATGAAGGTTTCTACCTTCTGACCCTGAAGGAGCTTGAGCATGAATTGACGCCCTTGGGCGTGGATCGTATGGTTCTATTGCCTTTTGATAACCGGTTTCGCGAACTCAGCGCCGTGGAATTCCTGCGTGATTACGTCCGCATCGGGCTTAACGCCAAGACGCTTGTAGTCGGCAATGACTTCTCATTCGGATTTCGTAAAGAGGGTAATATTGAGTTGGTAAAAACGCTGGGCGACGAGCTTGGCCTTGAGCTTGTCACGGTTGATGAAGTTGCCGTCGATGATGTGCCGGTACGCTCGACGATACTGCGTAAACTGATTCGCGAAGGCAGGATTGAAGATGCGAACCGTCTGTTGGATTACGTGTTCTACGTAATCGGGATTGTCGGTCCGGGTCAGGGAGTAGGCAAAGCGCTGAATTGCCGGACCGCGAATATCGAATGGCCCATTAGCAAGGTAAAGCCAAAGCGTGGTGTTTACATTGTGAAGGCGTTGATTGGAAGCGTGGAATACCCCGCGGTGGCTGATTTTGGTGTAAGGCCTACTGTAACCGGCGGTGATGCCGAGGACAGGTTGGAAGTTCATCTGCTTGATTTCGATGATGCATTAGAGGGGAAGGAAATCATTGTGAAATTTCTTCATTTCATCCGGGATGAAGAGAAATTCCCCACGATGGATGCACTCGCGAAGCAGATAGCCGATGATATTGCCAAAGCACGTGAATATTTTATATCTGAAAAATCATAGTGAAAGGAGGTGAGGACTTGTCACTCACGAGCGATAAAAAAGTGGATATTATGCGAAATTTCGGGCGGGGCGAAAAAGATTCCGGCTCCCCCGAAGTCCAAATCGCCCTCTTGAGCGAGAGGATAAACCAACTCAACGAGCATCTTAAGGAGCACACCAAAGATTTCCATTCGCGACGTGGTCTATTCAAGATGGTTGGCCGAAGGCGCAATCTCTTGGAATACCTTAAGCGTATTGATATCGAACGCTACCGGCGTTTGATTTCCGATTTGAATTTAAGAAAGTGAGGAAGAAATCAGCATGCAACTGTTCGCGAAGGAGTACGCCTATGAGATCTCCGGCAAGAAACTTAGGTTGGCTGTAGGTCCCTTCGCTTTTCAAACCAATGCGAGCCTTATCGTATCCTACGGCGAAACGAGCGTACTTGTGAATGTGGTAATGAGCAAACACGCCAGGGAGAGTATCGATTTCTTCCCCCTGGTGGTCAATATGGAGGAGAAGATGTACGCCGCGGGGAAAATCCCCGGCGGGTTCATCAAGCGTGAGGGACGTCCAAGCGACCCGTCGATTATCTCATCGCGTATGATCGACCGTCCGCTGCGTCCCCTGTTCGACCAGGACATGCGCAACGAGGTGCAGATTACGATAATGGTCCTCTCGGTGGACCAGGAAAATCCACCCGATATCATCGGGCTTATCGGTGCCGCAGCCGCCCTCCATATCTCCGATATACCGTTCAACGGCCCCATTGCGGGGGTACGTATCGGTGAAATCGACGGCAGGTTCGTCGTAAACCCGACCAACAGCCAATTGGATGTAAGCCCGATGAACCTTGTCGTGGGAGGTACGTGCGATGCCATCCAGCTCGTGGAGTTTGAGAGTAATGAAGTCACGAGTGAAAGGCTCCTCGAGGCTATCGAGTTGGCTTGCGAGGTAAACGGGGGACTATGCGATTTGATGAATCGTATGCGTGACGAAATAGGCAAGGAAAAAGCCGAGGTGGAACGCATAAAAGAACCTCCGCAGGATTTGGCTGAACGGGTAAATGCTGTGGCGGTCGGCAAATTCGCGCATGTATTCGAAGCCAAAACCAAGAAAGACCGCGACGCGGCGGTCGATGCTCTTCAGGAAGAGGTTATCTTGGCTATACTCGGCGAAGAGCCCGAAGAGCTGAAATGGGATGAAGCTGCCGAGAGGGCGGCCAGATCAAGCGCCATAAAAACCATCCTTTATGAGCTCTACAAGTCGCTCGTACGCAAGAGAGTCCTCGAAGAGGGCAAGCGTGTGGACGGCCGTAAGCCCGATGAAATCCGCGAGATATGGGGCATGGTAGGCGCAATCCCCAGGGTACATGGCTCGGCTATCTTCACCCGTGGCGAAACGCAGGCGCTGACATTCGTCACCCTCGGGGCGATTGGCGATAAGCAGGTTGTCGATGACATCCATGTCATTGAATCCAAGCGCTATATGCACCAGTACAACGGCCTTCCATTCTGCTATGGTGAGACCGGTATCATACGCGGCCCCGGACGCAGGGAAATAGGCCACGGTATGCTGGCCGAAAAAGCCATGAAGAATATGATTCCCACCGAAGATGAATTTCCGTATACCATACGTCTTGTCACGGAAATTCTTTCCTCGAACGGCTCAACATCAATGGCAGCCACTTGCGGGTCATCGCTCGCACTTATGGACGCCGGTGTGCCTGTCAAGCGCGCTGTTTCGGGCATCGCCATGGGGCTCGTTGCAGGTGAGGATGGGCGCTCGATTATCCTCAGCGACATTATGGGCGCAGAGGACTTCTTCGGCGATATGGATTTCAAGGTCGCAGGCACAACCGAGGGGCTTACCGCGATTCAGCTCGATTTGAAAATCCGCGGGATGTCCTTAAAGGTTTTCCGTCAAGCGTTGGCGCAAGCCAATATAGGCCGCGCGTTCATCCTTGATAAGATGAACAGCATAATCGATAAGCCGCGCGAGGACTTGTCCCCATATGCCCCGCGCATATTCACATTGACCGTTCCCGTTGACCGTATCGGTGAAATCATCGGCCCAGGCGGAAAGATGATACGCAGCATCATCGAGGAGACCGGCGTCGAGATTGACATCAATGACGACGGCAGGGTTTTCATTACGGCGCATGATGCTGAAGCCGCAGCAGCGGCGAGAGCGCGTATCGAGGATATTATCAGGGAAATCGAGCCGGGCGAAACCTATCTCGGCAAAGTGGTCAAGCTTATGCCCTTCGGCGCATTTATCGAGGTGCTTCCAGGCAAGGACGGTTTGCTGCATGTAAGCCAAATTGGCGGTACGCGCCGCGTGAATAATGTCGAGGACGCTATAAGGCTCGGTGATGTGCTGAAGGTCAAGGTTACGGAAATCGATGACCAGGGGCGTGTAAATCTTTCCCGGCGAGGGATAGGCAGTGATCCGTTCGATGCTGTCCTTGAGCAGAGGATGGCATCGGCCCCGGAACACCGCCAGGGGGGACGACCTAATTCGGGCGGCCGTCCGCCGCGTAGAAGGCCGGGAGATGGAGGGCGCAACGATAGATAAACGCGAGGGAAACAGCACCATCGTTGAAAGGTTCACACTTCCGAACGGGGTGAGAGTAATCAACGAGGAAATCCCGTGGGTTGAATCCGTCTCCCTCGGGTTCTTCTTCCTTGTCGGTTCTACATGCGAGCCGAAACGGCTCAGCGGGATAAGCCATTTCCTTGAGCACATGGTTTTCAAGGGAAGCGAGAAAAGGTCCGCCAAGGATATCGTGATGGAAATCGAATCCCTCGGCGGGATTATCAACGCCGCCACGGGGAAGGAATTCACGCATTTTTATGCCCGTATTTATCACAAGCACCTTGGTCAAGCTTTAGATATCATAACCGACCTTGTTTTCCGGCCGGTTATGGATGAAGCCGATATAAAGCGCGAAAAGGGTGTCGTCCTTGAAGAAATCATGATGGGGGAAGACAATCCCGAGGAATTCATCATCGAACGCTTCCACCGAAATGTCTATGGCGATACCCCCCTCGGCAGGAAGATCGTCGGCACAGAAGCCACCGTTAACGGATTCACGCGAGAGAACCTTTTCTCCTTTCATGGGCAACATTATCATCCTTCAAACCTTGTGATAAGCGCAGCCGGACATATCAACGCCCAGCAGCTCAGGGTCCTATTGGAGGAAGGCTTCCGCAACGCGCGTATGTGGAAGCCGGTGAAAAAGCCGCGCGTTGTGAGACCGCGATTCGACCCTGAATTTCATCCTATGAGATTCCAGCTTACAAAAGATGTCGAGCAGACAACATTAATGTTGGGATTCCCATCTGTGGCCATCACGGACCCGAAGCGCTATACATTTGCGCTTATCGATGCGTATTTGTCCGGCGGTATGTCGAGCCGTTTGTTCCAGGAGGTAAGGGAGAAGCGCGGGCTTGCCTATTCCGTCGATTCCAACCAGGCTCCGCTCTCCAAGTGCGGCTTGTACACCATCGAGGCCGGTATGGCGGCGGAAAATGCCCGGCGCGTGGCGAAGATTATCGCCAAGGAATTGAAGCGTATCGCTGCAAATGGGGTCCAGCCAAAGGCTTTAAGGAATGCGTGCGAATATATGAAAGGGGTTAATCTCCTCGCCCTCGAAAATTCGATTTCGCGGATGGGGCGTAACGCGATGAACGAGATATACTTCAAGCGCGCAGTCCCGTTATCCGAGCTCCTGCAAGCCCTTGATAATGTAAAACCGTCCGACACCAAAGCCCTGGCGAAACGCATATTCAACCCGAAGCGCTTGGCCTGCGGCATACTGACATCGAACAATGCAAAAGGTAAAGGAGACGGATTGCTTGGCGAGGTATGTAAAGAACTCGCTAATCTGTAACCCCATTTCACTCTGCAGAACCAAATGCATGCCATCTATTGATGGCTGCTTTTTTATACACAAATTATGGGAATGTCCGCTTGCTGACGCGCGCGGTTCGGGAATATTAAATGTCCGCTTGCTGACGCGCGCGGTTCGGGAATATTAAATGTCCGCTTGCTGACGCGCGCGGTTCGGGAATATTAATGTCCGCTTGCTGACGCGCGCGGTTCGGGAATATTAATCCGAACCGCGACCGTAAGGGAGCGGACATTCTGATCCTGCTATAATATTCCCAATGGCAACACTTATCCTGATAAACCCTGCTGCAGGGAGGAGTATGCCGCCCGATAAACTGTCGGGCATTGTAGAGGTTAAATTCAGGAAGGAGGGCGAGGAATACAAAATTCATACTCCACCCTCACCGAATGATTGGATTGAGGCAGTACATACCGCCCCCGATAAGGGCTTCGATAAGCTGCTCGCCGTGGGCGGCGACGGCTCGGTGCACCTGTCGCTTCAATCGATGGATTTCGAGAAACTATCCCTTGGTGTAATACCCGCAGGAAGTGGCAATGATATCTACCGCGCATTTGGTATTCCCATGAATATTACATCCGCCCTCGACAATTTCTTCGCCGGTGAGGAAATTGTCGATGTCGGTGAAACCGCCGGGCGTTATTTCCTTAACACAGCCGGCTGCGGGTTGGATACGTGGACCATCGAGATAAAGAACAGATCAAAAGGCAGGCTTGCGCGGAACTATTTATTCCTCTTCCTCAAAATCGCCCGCGCTTTAAAGCCGCTCGATTTGGAAATCACCATTGATGGCATTACTCTCAAGCGGCGCGCGTATTGGGCTGTCGCCGCGAATAACGGTTCTATCGGGGGCGGCATGAAACTCGCTCCCGGTGCGGATATGCGCGACGGCTTGCTGGATGTCCTTATCGTGGGCGATGTCTCCAAAGCTGAAATGATCTGGCGTATCCCACAAATATTCAAAGGAACACATGTGGGACGCACGAAAATCGAGGTAATTAAAGGGCGGAATATCGTTATCCGGTCCGCAGAGCCAATCTCCTGCGCCCTCGATGGAGAACTGCATGGCAATACCCCGATTGAGATAAAGCTGCATCATGCGAAGCTGCATCTTCGGGGCAGGTTAAAGTAGGGGCGAAGCATTTTGTCTGCAAAACGCTTCGCCCTGCTTTATCAAATTTGACTTTTTGACGATGATATTAACTTGGATGGGTTGTTACGGCCGTAGCAGCCCGATTTTGTCCTGTGCGAATGAATGGAGCATGAAATGCTGGATTTCACCGCGGATAAAAACCCAGAGGCCCTTAAGGAATTCATCAAACGCGAGGGGATTGCATGCATCGACATGAAATTCTGTGACATGGCCGGCTTCTGGCGGCACATGACCTTACCGATTGACGGTTTATGCGATGATATGTGGACCAAGGGTGTAGGTGTTGACGGCTCCAGCATCCCGCAATTTGCCGGGGTGAACAAGGCCGATATAGGCATTGTACCTGACCTGAGAAGCGGATTCATTGATGAAGCTTTTGACCGCCCCTGCCTTTCATTTATATGCGATGTCGTCCGCCCTGGTAATCTTGCTCCTCACCCCGCTGACCCGCGTGGGGTGGCGAAAAGGGCGGAAGGCTATCTGTGCAAATCCGGGGCAGCTGATGAAATCAGATTCATGGCGGAGTTGGAATATTATGTTTTCAACAGGGCCGAATATCATGTTGGCGAGGATGAGGCCTATTGGGCCATCACTTCGTCCGAAGGAAATCCTGTCAACTCCGGTGCCGATTCATGCGATTGCTGCGGCGAAGGTTCATCCGCGATTTTAAAGATACCACCCGGCTATGGTTATCTGATTACACCGCCCCTTGATGCCTATACAAATATGAGGGATGAAATTGTTGAGAAACTGACTTCCCTCGGCATTGGCGTGAAATATCATCATCACGAGGGGGGGGCTTACGGCCAGCAGGAAATCGAGCTCAAATTCGCGGGATTATTGGACTCGTCCGATCATATACTCCTTACCAAGTATATAGCCCGGCTCGTCGCGGCTGAGTGGGGAGCGAACATCACATTTATGCCCAAACCATTGCCGAATAAACCGGGCACCGGGATGCATTATCACATGCAGCTTCGCAAAGGCGGCAAGACCGTCAGTTGCTCGAAGGACGGTTACGCTGGCCTTTCGCCGACAGCCCTCTCCTTCATCGGCGGCATCCTCAGCCATGGTCGCGCCCTGATGGCCATTACATCGGCGTCAACCAATTCATACAGGCGTTTGAAACCAGGTCATGAAACACCGACGAGTTTCTACTTCGCTGCGGCGAACCGCGAAGCTGCGATAAGAATTCCCATCTATACCCGCGACCCTGACGAGAAGCGTTGGGAATACAGGCCGTCCGATGCCACCGGCAACCCGTACCTGTCGCTTGCAGCCATTGTCATGGCCGGGTTGGATGGCATCGAGCGCAATATCGACCCCACAAAAGAAGGTTTCGGCCCGTATGACGGTCCCGGCCCGAATATCAAGCGCTCACCCAAAACGCTCAAAAAATTGCTGCCCACGAGTTTAGAGGAAGCGCTTCTCGCCCTCGACGCCGACCATGATTTTCTGCTGAAAGGCGATGTCTTCAGCGAGGATCTCATAAAGACATATATCGAATTCAAATATGAGAAAGATATCCGCTTGTTGCAGAACCACCCGCATCCGTATGAGTTTGAGTTATATTTTAATTTATGACACGCTGTGTATATATCTAATGGCTTGTGGCGCCCACAAACCTGGGCAATTCCGATGGAATCCTCCTGCCCCAATTGTGCACGCACAACTCCTCTTGTACAATCAACTGATGAATATGTATAGGGATTTGAGACCATGGATGGTGAAACATTGCGCACTAAGCTGATTGGTATATTAAATGTAACCCCCGACAGTTTTTACGACGGTGGGAAATTCATCGATGCCAACTCGGCTATCGAACATGGGTTACTTCTTGCGCGTGAAGGCGCTGATATAATCGATATCGGCGGCGAGTCGACGCGTCCCGGGTCAAAGGGTGTGGAAGCTGATGAGGAAATTGCACGTGTTGTCCCTGTAATTGAAGCCCTCGCAAAGCAAATAAGTATTCCCCTTAGCATAGACACAAGAAAAGCGAAGGTTGCCCGAGCCGCGCTGGAAGCCGGGGCGTCTATTGTGAACGATGTCAGCGCGTTGCGCTTCGACCCTGAAATGGTCAATGTGGTGGCGTCATACAATGCCGGCTTGGTGCTCATGCATTCCCTTGGCGACCCCGCCACGATGCAGGTTGACCCGCACTATGATGATGTCGTCGCTGAAATAAATTCCTTTTTCGCCGAAAGGCTCGAATTTTCAACCTCGAGGGGCATTAATGAATCAAAGATAACGTTGGATCCCGGCATAGGGTTCGGGAAAAAATTGGCGCATAATCTTACTATCCTCAGGCGATTGGGCGATTTCAAGCGCCACGGGGTTCCTGTACTTGTGGGCCCTTCCAACAAATCGTTCATCGGCTTGGTGCTTGATGCGCCAGTGCATAAGCGGCTCGAGGGCACAATAGCCGCGTGCGTGCTTGCTGTCGCGAAAGGTGCGGATATGCTTCGCGTGCACGATGTAGCCTCGGTAGGCAGGGCTGTACAGGTAGCTGAAGCGATTATTGGTAACATGATGCCGGACGGTTAATTTGGAGCAGGTTAAATTCAAAAAGCTAAGGCGTCTCAAGCTGAAAACGGAACGGCTCGTCGACACCATCTTTTTCGGCGAGTACCTTTCCGCTTTCAAGGGCAGGGGAATTGAGTTCAGCGAAGTACGCCGGTACTCCGAGGGGGACGATGTCCGCCTTATCGATTGGAACGTCACCTCCCGCATGCTTGAACCTTATGTCCGCCAATATCTCGAGGAGCGTGAACTTAACCTTTACCTGCTTTTAGATGTGAGCCCATCGCAGGATTTCGGTTCGGCTTATAAGTTGAAACGTGATATTGCCCTCGAATTTTGCGCAACTATCGCCCATATGGCCCTGAAGCATAACGACAAAGTCGGCTTGATAATGTTCACCGATGCGATTGAGGGAGTTGTCCCGCCCGGTAAAGGCAAAAAGCAGTTGATGCGAATCATTGATGCCGTATTGAGCTGCCCGCCAAATGGTAAAGGAAGCCTGCCCACTACCGCGTTCAGGCATTTAGCTGCGGTTTCAAAGCATAGGGCGGTTGTTTTCATTGTGAGTGACTTATTCACCGATGAGGATTTCACCCGCCCCTTGAGAATTCTGAATAAAATGCACGATGTCATAATAGCCCGTATAACCGATGGACGGGAGTATGACCTTCCCCCGGTCGGCCTGGTTGAAATTGAGGACCCGGAATCGGGGGAGATATTCACCATCGACACATCGGACAAATACACGATGAACCTTTACCACACAGCTCTCAGGCGCTATGACGAACGCCTGCGGAAGACCATTTCATCCGCCGGGGTCGATTACATGGAAATCGATGCGCGCAAGGGTTACATAAAACCTTTATTAAGGTTCCTTCGCTCAAGGGAGCGTAAGCGGAGAAGATGACCAACATCGCTTTAGCAACCGGTTTTCGTTTTCACCATCCCGAGATTCTGTTTCTACTCGGGTTGCTGCCGATTGTCGTTACGGCGGCTATCATCAAATTCATGCGACGTCCCAACCGGTTCACCCTCCCTGTGGCTCATCTTGTTGGCGCTGCTCCGCTTAAGCGCCGGCGGAGCATAATGCGCGGCGGCCCGCTTGTTATGCGCACCATGGCTTTCACCCTGTTGGCCTTCGCAGCCGCCCAGCCTCAGTGGGGCGAAGGGCATGAGGTCGTAACAGCCCAGGGCATCGAAATAACCCTCGTGCTCGACCTCTCGGGAAGCATGAACGCACAGGACTTCAAGCCGAGTCGTTATGAGGCCGCCAAGCAGGTGGTAAGCGAATTTATCGATGGCCTTCAGACAGACCGTGTAAGCCTTGTTGTCTTTTCGGGGACAGCGATGACACAATGCCCCATGACCCTCGATTACGAAGTGCTCAAGGGATTTCTCGAGTACCTTGACACGAGCACGGTAAGCCTGCCGGGAACCAATATCGGCTCCGCGATAATGACCGGCATAAATAAATTCGATTTGGAAAATCCTGCGGTTGACAAAGTCATGGTTCTTCTCACGGATGGCGAAAATAACATTCAGGATGTCGTCACTCCCCTCGAAGCGGCGAAAATAGCGAACCGCAAGGGCATTAAGATATACACCATCGGTGTAGGCACAACCGAAGGGGCCTATGTCCCCAGCGGCAATCCCTTCGGGCCCAAATATCTCACCGACAGGTGGGGACGCCCACAGGCGACCAGGCTCGATGAACCCACGCTGGTTGATATTGCCAATGCCACGGGGGGACAATATTTCCACGCTTCGAACGAACAGAAACTTAAGCAGATTTATAATCAGATCAGCAGTATGGAAAAAACCGAAGTTGAGAAGGAGGAGTATGTTGATTACAGGGAGATGTTTCAATATTTTTTACTCCCCGGCATCATCCTGCTTCTATTTGAAATTATCATGACAAATACGCGTTTTCGCGTTTTGCCTTAAGGTTGTGAGCTGTCTATAGATGTTTGGCGATTCTGAAATATTGTGGATATTGTGGGCAGTACCTGTTATGGCCCTTCTGTTCGCCTTTTGGCGTATAAGAACGAAAAGGGCGCGCGCAAGGTTGGCATCCAAGGATACCGGTCCCTATGTCCTTCGCTCGGAGCCGCCCGGGATATGGGTTGCACGCTCAATCCTGCTGCTCATCTCCTGCTCCCTCTTTTTCATTGCCTTGGCGCGTCCGTTGGGCGGGACTGAATACACCGATGTCGAAACCCGTGGGATTGATATGGTCCTCGCCATTGATATATCCAAAAGCATGCTTGCCGGTGATTTCAGCCCCAACAGGCTCGAATTCATCAAGCGGCAGGCGAAGAATTTCGTCCGTTCATCAAAGGGCGACAGGTTCGCGATAGTGGCCTTCGCGGGGTCTGCTTATGTCCATATGCCTTTGACTACCGATACGAGCACCGCGCTGACATTCATTGACAAACTCGCCATCAAACCTGACATAACCCAGGGGACTGCCATCGGCGACGCTATCGACCTTGCAGTGAAAAGGTTTATCGGCGATGAGAAAAACGCCAGGGTAATCATCCTTTTCACCGATGGTGAAAATAACAAGGGTGATGATCCCGCAAGGGCCGCTAAGAAAGCGGCGGACCAAGGGGTCGTCATATTCCCGGTGGGCATCGGAAGCCCCCAGGGATCCTATATACCGGACCATGTTGACATCCTTGGGCGTATAAGCTACAAGACCGACCAGAAGGGGCGCAGGGTTTTGTCGAAATTGGATGAGAGTACCCTGCGGAAAATCGCGTCGGTGACCGGTGGGAAATACTACTATGCCGCCGACCCGAACCAGCTTATGGCTATCTACATGGAACTCGACCGTTCATTGACCCAGACTTATGTAACCCGCAAGATGAGCCGTAGCGAGGAGCTTGCCCCGTTATTTCTTGTTGCGGGCCTGATAATGCTTTTCATGGAATCGGGGTTGAATTACCTGACCCCTGTGGTAAAGGCGCGGAAAGGAGGGCGCTATGGATTCGAGAGATAGGTTGGTAATACTTCTACTCATGGTCGCCGCACTGCTGTTTACCGGCGCGGCGCCATACCGGGATAGCGCCATAAAAGGCCAGGCGGCGTATGAAAAAGGAAATTACCCTGAGAGCGCCGACCATTTCAAGGATGCCATAGAGAATGGCGGGGATTCCGGGGTCCTGCAATATGACCTCGGGAACGCCCAATACAAGTCAGGTGATTATAAGGACGCGGAGGAAAGCTTCCAGAAGGCTTTGGATGCAGAGGGGCAAAGCCCTGAGGAATATTACAACTTGGCGAACGCAATCGCTATGCAGGCGGAATCCGCTGCGAATTCCGGCGATATCTCCGCTGCGAAAGATTTATATCAACAGGCCATCGAAGCTTATGGGAAAACGCTTGAAAATGATTACACGGATGCGGACGCGATTCATAACCTTGAATATGCCAAGCGCCGCTTGCAGGAATTAAAGGATACTGAATCATCTCAGGGGCAGAGTAACGAGGATGATTCGAAGTCAGGCGAAGACTCCGATAAAAACGATAAATCCCAGGGCGGTAAGGATTCCCAGCAGCAGGACAAATCTCAATCAGGCGGTGATAATCAGGATCAGAGTGATAAGAGTGACGAGGGAAAACCGGACGAGAAAAATGGTCGTGAGGATGATTCCAAACAGAATTCCAGCGGGAACCAACAGACGGATGATGGGCTGAAATATTCTGATGAATATATAGATAATCTTCTTAGGTACTACGACCAAAAGGAAAGAGAAGAAAACCAGCAGGGATTGAGCATGCCATTCACCCCGGATAACAGTTTCCAGGGCGGTTTCTGGGACCGGTTTTTCGCCACCCCCCCTCAGAATGATGATGACTGGGTGGACTGGTAGGGCATTTATATCAGAAAATTCAATTATATTGCAGAATATCCGGATATTATTGCAGGATAACATTAAATTTACGTCCCGGGGATTTGATAATTTAGTGATTATATAATATAATATTAGGTAGCCTAATTTCGCGTGTCTGAGGTTAATCGGAGGAATCGGATGCGGATTGAAATTGCCAAGGTTTTCGACGTCATTGTAATCAGGTTAGTAGGGACGTTCAATGAGGAAATCGATTTGGGCAAGGGGATAGTGCGCTGTCATCCGCTCGATACCGCCGCAAAAGTGCTTATAAACTTCCACGAGGTCGATTATATCAACTCCAACGGCCTGAGGGCCCTCGCAAAACTGAACCAGTTGCTGGCTACCAAAGGCGGGGATTTAAGGCTCTGCTCACTACCTCAAAATGTCCGCCAGCTCTTCAAGTTTGCCAAGCTCGATAATGGGTATCATATTTATAACGGTGAGGATGAGGGAATTTCAAGCTTCTATAATAAATTCGTAAATCCTGATATTTTAGCCCTAAGGGTCGTCTACACCGGCTAATCGAGTATCATCTTAATATCAGTCAGCTTCATGCACCGCCTAAGGCGGCTTTTTTTTGCATTCATTCTGGCTTGGGCGCAACTGGGTACGCCGGTTTTCTAAACGGAATGAACCACTGGGAACGCCGGTCTTCAGACCGGCATGATATGAAACACCCACAAGCTCGGAAGACCTCGCTTGTGGGCGCCACAAAATAACGATTTGATATACGAAAAATGGATTACTTCCTCTTCTTCATCGCCACGACTTCTCTTACTGCCTCGGCAATCTCCTTGGATGTCAACCCCCATCTTTCGAGCAATTCCTCCGGCGCCCCCGATTCGCCGTAACGGTCGTTGACGCCCACTATCCGCATCGGGACGGGATACTCCTGCCCGAGCACTTCCGCACAAGCTCCACCAAGCGCGCCGATGACCGAATGTTCCTCTGCGGTAACTATGCATCCTGTTTTTTTCGCGCATTCGATGAGCCTTCCACGGTCAAGTGGCTTAACCGTGTGCATATTTACAACCCCGACTGACAGACCGTCCTTGTCGCGAAGCTCCTTCGCCGCCACCAAGGCCATATGTATCATTATGCCGTTGCAGACGATGTAGCAGTCCTTCCCTTCGAGGAATGTATTTGCTTTGCCCATTTCGAACGGGTCATCGGGGTCCGTGACCACCGGTACTTTCTCCCGGCCCATACGCATGAAATACGGCCCGATGTACTTGATTCCCGCCCTTACGGCTTTTGCGGTTTCGTAATAATCCGCCGGTACTACAATGGTCATATTCGGGACAACCCGCATTATGGTGATGTCCTCAATGGATTGGTGGGTGGGGCCGTCTTTGCCGACCGAAATCCCTCCATGACAAGCGCCGAATTTGACATTGAGTTTTCCATAACAGACCGTATTCCGCACCTGGTCCCAAGTGCGCCCTGCAACGAACACGGCGTATGTGCTTATCCACGGGATTTTTCCCTGAAGGCTTAGCCCTGCTGCTACATTGGTCATATTCTGCTCGGCTATGCCCATGTCAAAAAAACGTTCGGGAATGGCGTCGCGGAAATATGATGAAAGCGTCGATGCCGCCAGGTCGGCATCGAGCACGACAATGCGCTCGTCCTTCAAACCCTCCGCTACAAGCGTCTCGCCATAAGCCTTACGGGTCAATTCCATCTGGGGCGGTTGCCCCTTCTCAACAATATCAAGGATAGTCTGCATCATTTAGTCCTTTGAGTATTAAAATAAAAAGTGACTCGCACTTGGGACAGTCCGGTGCTTGCCCTTAAGCCGTCCATGATTACCCGCTGGAACCTTTTCATATTTACTGCCCCCATGGGTATTTCATCGCTTCTATATCCTTCAGCGCAATCTCGGCCTCTTTATCATTCGGGGGTTTGCCGTGCCATTCGGCTTTATCCAGCATAAAACTTACCCCCATTCCCTTGTGCGTCTTGAAAATTATCGCCGTCGGTTTGCCCGACCCCTTGTTCGCACGCGCTGCTTTGATGGCGTCATATATTTGCTTGAAATCATGCCCGTTGGCCTTCATGACATTCCAGTTGAATGCTTTTATCTTATCATCGAGGGGATAGATGGTCATTACCTCATTCACGTTCCCGTCGATTTGAAGGTTGTTGTTATCGATAAGGGTGATGAGGCTGTCGACCTTATAGTGGCCCGCGGCCATATAAGCTTCCCATATCTGCCCCTCCTGCATTTCTCCATCACCGTTCATCACATATACGAACTCATCGCCCCTGTTAAGCCTTGCTCCGAGGGCCATCCCAAGCCCCACGGACAACCCCTGGCCCAGTGAGCCCGTGCTTACCTCGATCCCCGGGCATTTGAGCATATTCGGGTGCCCCTGCAGCCTGCTTCCCGTGAACCGGAAGGTCAGAAGCTCCTCAGGGGGGAAATAGCCCATTCGCGCTAATATTGCGTAAATAAGCGGCGCGCAATGTCCCTTGCTCATGATGAAACGGTCACGCCCCGCGGCGCAAGGATTGTCCGGGTTGAAGCGCAGGAAATATGAGAACAGCACGCATAGGATATCCGTCCCGGAAAGGCTGCCCCCCGGATGTCCCGAATAAGCGTGGTTGGTCTCCCGGATAATATCGGTCCGGATTGTCTTCGAAAGGGATATCATGTCATCGATATTGAGCGGTTTAAGTTCCGTATTTCTCAGTTTACCGTCAATCTTAGTTGTGCCTGACACTTCCACTCCTTAAATAAGGGATTTCTCGGCCCTCAGTCACTTATCCCGACCCTGTAATCTTCATGATTCGGGCGCTTCTCCCTCGGCTTGAGTTTTTTCAAGGCGGCTGTGATGCGGTCCATTGCCTTGTTGATATTTTCCAAGCTGTTGGCGTAGGAGAAACGTATATAGCCCTGGCCGTACTTGCCGAACGATGTCCCTCCAAGGCAGGCGACATGGGCTTCCTCGATAAGGTAATTCTCCATCTCGCGGCTTTTCATCCCAAAAGATGAGAAGTTCGGGAAAACATAAAACGCCCCGCCGGGATTAAGGCAGCTCACTCCGGGAATCTCATTAAGGCGTCTGACAATGAGGTCGCGGCGCTCCTGGAATTTCTTGACGAAAACGTCCACCTCGTCCTGGGGTCCTTCATAGGCCGCCTTCCCGGCGATCTGGGTGAATGATGATGTGCATGAATTGCAGTTTGTGATAAGCCGGGTGATTATCTGCATCAGGTCGGTATTGACCGCGCCATAACCGAGCCTCCATCCCGTCATTGCGTAAGTCTTTGAATGCCCCTCGACAAGGATTGTGCGCTCCTTCATCCCAGGCAGGCCGGCGATGGTATGGTGAACATGTCCATCATAAACGATGCGGCTGTATACCTCGTCGGACATCACCCAGAGATTATCGCGTATCGCCACATCGGCTATCTTCTTCAAGTCCTCGAGTTCAAGCATTCCGCCGGTGGGGTTGTGCGGGGAATTGATGATAATCATTTTTGTGCGGTCTGTGACCGCTGCCTCGAGGTCAGCGAAATCGAACCTGAAATTCCTCGATTCCCTTAGCGGCAGGCGTATTGGTACAGCCTTAATGTAATTTATGACCGATTCATATATGGGATACCCCGGGTCGGGGAAGATAACCTCATCTCCCGGGTTTATCGTCGCTAACAGCCCGTAGAAAATAAGCGGCTTAGCGCCTGGTGTAATGACTATTTCATCGAGGGTATAATCAGTCCCGCGCGTACGGTTAAGGTAGTCCGCGAATGCCTTACGCACCTCGGGGAGTCCCGGTACGGGGTTATAGTGGGTGAAACCCGCATCGAGGGCCTTCTTCGCCGCCTCGATTATGTATTTCGGCGTGATAAAATCGGGTTCACCTATCTGCAGATAAATCATGTCAATACCGCCGGCTTCCATGGCCTTAGCCTTGGCCATGACATCGAAAGCCGTTTCAGTGCCGAGGGCATAAACCGCCTTGGCAATGGGGAGTCGACCTGGGTCACTTAAAATCGTTTCAAAAGATCTGGTTGGCATCTATTTCAACCTCATAAAAACTGAATTCGCCAATAATACAAAACAAGACCATTCCGGGACAATTCGCCCTGGGAAGGGGTCTGGTATTATAACATAAACGAATGTGAAGAATTGCGCAAGGAAATAAGGTCAAATATTTGCGAATTTCATTTCCCTCAAAAAAGAACGGCCCTATGGGCCGTTTGAATTTCTATTTTCGCGTACTCCCCTCGGGGTTTCGGGAACTTGTTCCTGAAACATGCTCAAGCCTTAGCCTCGTCGGCATTATCTACAGTATTTTCGTCCCATTGGAACTCCTCACGGGTACGGTCGTTTGACACGAAATATATCGGCTCCTTCAGACCCCAACCAACTATGGAATAAAGACAAGCATCGCGCCATGATTCTCCGGGGCTGAATTCAGGGGAGCCTTTGACAACCTCTCCCGTAACGAGATTGAAGTACGCAACAATCTTCTCATACCAGAAATCCCCGGGGCTCAAATCAGGGGAATTCTTGACAACATCCCCCGTAATGGGATTGATGTATGCAACATTCACATCCCCCTTGGCGAGTTCTTCGTAGCTGTCAGGCATATACCCGAACCTTATCTGGTAACTCTCAAGCGCGTCCTCGAATTGCAGGCAGTAAACACGCACCAATTGCTCCTCCCGCGTGGCATCATCCTTGAAAACCCAGCTCTTAAGCTCCTCATGGGTGTATGGCCAGATGTCCTTCCTCATCCACCGTGTTTCTTCGGGATTGTTCCACCCGACAAAATAGGCGGTCGTGCCGATATAGTCGCCATTGTCAATGACTTCCCAGGCTATATCGCCGATTTCTTTCTTAAAGGTCTGCTTCACCGGCTCCCCGGTATATGGGTTCGTCCACTTAACGCGCAGGTGTCCCGTATCTATCATATCCTGGAGGCTCTGAGGGACTTTTTCGAATTCCATGGTGTAGGTATAGTATGCCGCCTCGACCGCGCCGAAGTTGCGCGCTACTTCATCGAATATGCGGTCATAATCCGCACGGTCCTTATATTGATAAACTGCCTCGGTATGAGCGGCGATGGGAAATGTGAAAAGAAATAACACTGCAAGGCAGAAGAATTTTTTCATCACATTCTCCTTTGCGGACTTCATTATTATCACACCAGCGGCGTTTCAATATTCTGCATTCGGTTGTTAAGAGTGGGGTTGGGGGGAAAAGGTTGAAAGATTTCCGATTATTAAGAGGCTTTACCAGAACGAGTTGGAGGTGATACGAATAAGATTGCAGCGGACAATTGTGACAGCCCTGGGACTGCCCAAGGGATGTCCCCTTTTTGGTAGAAGGTTTAAATGTTTTTAGATACTATCATCCAAGCTCAGCGAGTTTTTCCTTGACCCAGGCTACTTCATCAGGGTCATCCTCGGATTCGAGATATTTTTCCAGGAATAGTCTTGCCTCCCGTTTTCGCCCGGTTTCGAGGAAAAGTACTGCAAGAGCCTTTAAAACAGCGATGTCTGAGGTGTCATTCAAGTGGGCCCGGAGGCAATAATTCAGGGCCGATTCATTCTGTCCTAATTTGCGATATGTTGTCCCTAACGAAGCCAGTGTATCCACATCAGCCGGATGTTCATCCAATGCCTCATGGAAATGGGCCAACGCAGCTTCATAATCGCCCTTGAGGAATGCCGCTTCGCCTTGTATCCTCAAAGCGCTGTGTTTCTGCGAATCATCCTCGCCGAGCTCTTCAAGGGTCTCAAGCGCCTCATCGATGCTGCCGCGGGAAAGGAGCAACTCCGCTTTCTGGCAGATTAATTCGGCATAATCACCGCCGTCCGCTTCATCGGGCGCAAATGGATGTTCGCTTATGATGAAACCCTCATAGTCCTCGACATAATGACTTAACGCCTTTTCAGTCCACTCTAATGCCTTGCCGGCTGCATCAAGGTTGCGATATGCCTGAGATATCAGGACCTCGAACGGAGGTGATATGCTCTTATCGTCCGCGAGCGGCATAAGAAGCCTGATGGCGTGCTCCGATTCGCCGCTTTCTATAAGATATTGGCCATATAGCAATGCCTGGTGGGGACCAAAATTCTCGCCGGCTTCATCGAGGAAAGCAATCACGGGGTCGTCGTCCTCGACCTCGTCGGCGTTCAGGAGATACTCAAGCCCATGATTAAGGGCGCTTCCCGGGTCCTCCTGCTCAAGGGCCAGTTCAAAAAGGTGGAGATGTACATCGGGGTCGTTGGGGTCGGTCGACGCCACAATTTCCAGCTCACTCTGCGAGCGGTCGCTGAAGCCCATTTCGCGCAACAGGACCCCCATATTAAAATGGGCTTTCATGTCGCCCGGGTTATGATGCAGTGCGGTACGGTAAGCATCCAAAGCGTGATCGTTTCTACCGAACTCGCTCAGGGCATCGCCATAAAGACGGTGGATATCGGCGCGTTGCGTGGATGTTTCAATAAGCGGTTTGAGGATTTCCATTGCCCGTTCCGGGTCGCCCGAGTCAAGCAGGAGCTTGGCGATGGTGCCCCTTACATCAGCTTCCTCATTTCGCGGGGCTTTAGGCAGAAGTCCAATCAATATCTCCGCCGCTTCGTCCGGTATTTCCTGCTTCTCGCACCATTCCGCCTTAAGCGTGAGGGCGCGTACATCTTCCGGCATATCGCGAAGGATGTTTTCGATAATCTCACGGGAGCTTTTATAATCGCCGATTTCCATGAGTATTCGCGCAACAACAAGGGGGATTGCCCTATTTTCGGGAAGGAGTTCCCAACATTTCTCAAAATCGAGCAGGGCTATATAGTGATCGAGGTTCTGGAAACGTAAGCTGCCCCTGAAGAGGCGGACTTCCAGGGCGCTGGGGAAAGCCTGGACCGCCTCATCAGTTTTGGCCAATGCCGATTTCATTCGTTGGTGAAAGGGCATCGTCCGGTCATCGACAAATTGCTGGGCTTCGGAAAGTAATTGCAGGGCTTCCAGCGGGGCAGGGGGGATATCCCCAAATGCTCCGCCCATTAAGTCTGCCGCCCTGGTTCGCTCAATCCCATCCCTTGGGCCTTTGCTTCCAAAAACCAATCTGTCTACCTCAATATGTTTCGTATGCTATTTCCCATCGACCTTCTGACCCTGGGGTGGCTTCAACGGCAACGAAGTGGCCCTGCGAGGCCATGCCATGGTTTACGACCGGGATGCCGCCAAGCTTGTCTATGCCTATAGCTTCGTGAATGTGTCCACAGAGAACAAGCTTTATCGAAGGATGTTTCAGGATAAATTCCCTCAATGTCGGCGAACCTACATGGGGGCCGGATGAAATTCTATCCGCATTCGTATCCTTCGGTGGGAAGTGGCTTAACAGGATAACCGATTCACAATTCTCAACTTCTTCAAATCCGTCGGCTAAAAACTTGGCTATATCATTCTCGGTGAATTCAATCGGTGCCTTGAAGGGGCTGATATTCGAGCCTCCCACCGCCATTATTCCTAAACTTCCGGCGATAACTTCGCCCGAACGGTGGAGGTTAATGCCCACTCTCTCGATCTCCAGAAACACCTCCGGTGTGTCGCAATTACCCGGCACAGCCTTTATTGGAGCCGATGTGTATTCCCTCAGATTTTCAAGCAGTTTGTGCAGGTGTTGGGGAGTACCGAAATTCGTGAGGTCGCCGTTAAGGAATATCAAATCGGCCGATCCTATCGCCGTGCGCATACGTGGCGTCAAATCAAGGTTCCCGTGGATATCACCAATGACAACGATCTTCATACTATCACCCTTAGTTCAGACAGCGACGGATTGTTTCAATTTTTTGAACGAATCCCTCGTCCCAAGCCCCACAATTACATCACCCGCCTTGAATTCCGTTTCCGGCGGCGGGTTGGTGATAACCCTGCATCCTGAAGTGCAGAAATACCCGATGATATAGATACCCATCTCGTGCCGTATGCCGCTCTGTTGGATGGTCTTACCGATAAAGTGGCTCCCTTCCGGTATCTTTATTTCTTCGAGGTGGGTTTCGCTTACAGTCGCGTCCAGCAAGAGTGACAGCATCTCCAAAGTACTCGGCCTGATCATTGCGCTAAGCATATTGCGCGATGCCCAATCTATATAGCTGACAACACTATTGGCCCCGGCTTTTTTGAACCTTTCGCGCATTTCGTTGGAAGTCACCCGGCTTACGATTGTGAGATCCTCATTCAGCATCCTCGCGCTCAATACAACCAAGAGGTTGTCTGCATCCTCGTTAAGGACGCTGAACAGCCCCACGGCCTTTGATATCTCGGCCTTTTTAAGCACCTCCTCGTCCGTGGCGTCCCCTTCTATATACATGTGGCCCTGCTCTCGCGCAAGCTCGCAAGCCCTTGGTGATTTTTCAATGATGAGGAAACTTTTATCTTCGTAAGCGATATCCTTGGCTATCTGCCGCCCCGTAAGGCCGTAGCCGCATATTATGTAGTGCCCTTTCAAGAGGCGTATTCTCTCGTCCATTTTCCTTCTCCCGAGGAATTCCTGTATGCTCCCCATGAGAAAAAGCTGGCTGAATGTTGCGATGAAACCGACGACAATCGTTATGGCCCCAATTGATAAAACAGTGCACACGATTTTCGACGCGGCGCTCAATTGGGCTGTGTCGGCCCATCCCACCGTTGATAATGTGCTTACAGTAAGAGAGAGCGCATCAGGGAATGCAAAACCCTCAACGATCATGAAAAATGATGTGCTGATGCTCGCGAGAAAAATAATCACCGCGAACATTGTAATAAGCCTTACAATACTTTCCCGCATTAAATAGAAGCCCCTCCGAGAGCACGTTGAGCTGCAATAGCACGACTACGATAATAATAGTCCAATACCACGAGCGGATGCAATGAGCTGCTCCTCACACGGCACCGTCCTTCGATTCCCATATCGGCATAATCCTCGGATGTTGTCTCAAATCCATACTTGGCCGGGTCCTGGGAAAAACCGCTGCCGGGGAGGGGGTTGAAAATATGGAACCCCAATGATGCTATAGGGAGTCTCCCGGCAAATTCCAATGTAGCTTTCAAATCCTCCTCGGTTTCGCCGGGAATGCCAAGCATGAATGATGCGTGCACGGAGACCCCTATTTTACGACACTCTTCGAGCGCGGAATCCAGATTCCCCTCGTTGAAATCTTTCCCAATTGCGTGGCGTATCTTTTTTCGCCCCGATTCCAATCCAAGGAATATCCGGTCCAATCCCGCTTTGGCCATCATGTCTATTAGTCCGGCATCAAGGTCATCCGGATGCGCCGAGATGCCGAACCTGGGCTTGATGCCGCGCGATTGCATACATTCGCATATTGAAGTAACCCGGCCGCGGTCAACCGCGAAATTATCATCGCCAAAAGAAATCGGGCGGTCGCCGAAGAGCAGGAGCGCCCGTTGAATTTCGTCGAGCACTCTTTCCGGCGAATGCGCGCGCCATACGCCTCCCCAGAATTTTGTGGAAGCGCAAAATTCGCATCCGCGCGGACATCCGCGTGAACTCATTATCCGTGGGGAATAGAACCCGGGATTCCTTATAAGGCTATAATCGGGTAACGGCAGATTGTCGAGGTTTGCTTCCTGCCTGCCAAACCCTTTCGAAACGAATTTACCGTTATCGATATAGGCTATGCCTTCATCTATCCCGGCTATTGTATCCGTTGCCCATTGCCCGGTTGAGCTTATCCCATTCAAAAGCCGGTTCATGACTCTTTCCCCTTCCCCCAGAACGATACAATCCAATTCGGGGAATTCCTTCAACGTCCGTTCGGGCATAAAGCTGACGTGCTCTCCACCCGCGATGGTTATGCACCCCTTCAATTGCCGCTTTACTCCTTCAGACAATGCACCAAAGCTGACCATCTGCGGGGAAAATGGCATTGAGAAGGCGACGACATCAGGATTTGCACCGGTAATTTCCATGATTGTGTCTTCGATGGGAAGCGGAGCGGAATAGGCGTCAATGAGGGTTGCATGCCATCCTTCGGGCAAAGCACCGGCAAGATATAACGGGCCCAAGGGTATTCCTGAACTGTCAGGCATATCACGGCCTGGGAAAGGGGGTACCACAAAAGCTATTTTCATCCTTGCCATTATTCAGTAAACAATCTGCAAAAAGATGAGCCGGCATATTTTCCGTTGATTATATCATTCTTATAACCCCCTCACGCAGGACAGATGTTATAATACGGTATGCATAAAAAATGGATAAGAATTGCTTTCACCTCCATTCTGTTATTCACATTACTCATTGCCGTTACATCATTTAGCGGCTGCAAGGGCAGGAAGTCAGCCCGTGCACCGAAACCCAAGCCCGCTGTGTTTACCGCCGAAGAGTTGGCTGAAGGGTTCGTGGTGACCCGCCTGATGGGGTCAACTGTAGTCAAATTAGCCGATGGTATCGAACTTGCCCCGCCGCCTTACGAATTTTTCTTCACGTTGACAAACCCTGACAGCCGGTCGAAACGGCTGATGTTCTCATCACCGAATAATGCCGATTTCGTCGTAAAAAAGGGGGAAATCGAAATATTCCGCTATTCAAAACGCTTCCCGGGAAGGGGGAATCCCGAAGAGGTCGAATTGAAGCCCAAGGCCAAGAAATCCTGGCGGCTGCAATGGGATGGGAAGCTTGTCGATGGCAAACGATTAGAAGAGGGTATTTATACACTCGAATTTATATTAAACACCGAACCGGTACAATCCCTGACGTTCAGTGATATTTCCTTCAAGTTCCCGGAAGAGGAACCGCCGGAATAGTAAACTCTCACCAGCAGCAGCTATCTTTCGAGTCCTCGAGAAAGTGGCTGCTAACCGGGAAACCTTAATGTTCATACACTCTCTATCCCTCTGTTTAAAGGGGCTTTGTAGTTAAGTCCAATCAAAACGGCTAAGTAACGCCCCCCGAATGGGCAAGATAATAATGTTACGGGGCCCCTTTTTGGGGACGATTGACTATGCAAGGGCTTAAGGACGAAAGAAAGCTCAGCATCTTAGAGACCATCTCGCGTAAGATAAACGCCATCAGCGATTATACCGAGGGTCTCCAGGATCTCCTTGAAACCTTGGCCGAGGTAGTTGGCGCGGAGGCCGGGTCGGCGCGTCTGTTCAATTATTTCGTCGGGCGTTACTTTGATGAACAGGTTATTATGGGGAAACCCGACGATGCCGCATTGGAGTTATATGACGAAATTTCCCGAAGGCTATGCCCCGTCACCAGGAATCTGCCTTCATCACCGGCGGGATACAGCCATATCGGCGTCCCGGTTATCCGCAAGGATAACCTCCTTGCAGCCATTGTTTTCCGCAGCCGCATGGGGGGCGGGATTACCAAGGACGCCATTGGCAAGTTGGTTGATTTCACCGAATTTTTCGCATCACATTTCGAGTCGGCGGTGCTCGAGAAGGTCATCACCGAGGGCTTCCTCAGCACGATAGAATGCCTTGCCCTTGCTCTCGAAGCCAAGGATTATTACACAATCGGCCACTCCAACATGGTATGCGCCTATTCCATTGCCATCGCGAGGGAGATGGGACTTAAGCCGAGGACAATCGATGAAATCGAGGTCGGCAGCATTATGCACGACATCGGTAAAATCGGCATCGATGATAGGATCCTCAAGAAGGAAGGCCGCCTCACCGATGAGGAATTTGAAATCGTCAAGTCGCACACAATCATCGGCGAACAAATCCTCATGCCTCTTCACAAGAACCTGTTTCAGACCATAAGGATGATAGTTCGCAACCACCACGAAAGAATGGATGGGAAGGGTTATCCGGATGGGCTTACAGGTGATGTGATCCCCGTTGAGACGAAAATCGTCATCTGCGCCGATGCGTTCGAGGCTATGACATCCAACCGGCCTTACAGGCAGGCTTTATCCATCGATGAAGCTGTCAGCGAAGTCAAGCGATGCCGCGGCCGCCAGTTCGACCCGGACATCGCCGATGTCCTCTGCGGGTTGATGTCCCCGGCAGACAAATAAAGGGAACATCCGTGTTTCCCAATATTTATCATCCATTGCTCCCTATTTAACCAAGGTGCTATAATCCGCCTGTTTTTTGGTATAGAAGCTACTGATTTGTGGAGAGGTATTATGGCGCGGGCTTCCAGGGGCTGTTGAAAAAGTGGGTTTGAATGGGTAGCGCATATCTATCAACCGCGTAGCGGTTGCGGCGTATGCCGTGATATGCGTTTTCCAGGGATACCGCGCACATCAATAGATGTGCGCTACCTATTCGATACTTTTTCAACAGGCCCTTCCAGCCTGCATGATTGGAGCGCAGGCTTCCAGCCTGCATGATTGGAGCGCAGGCTTCCAGCCTGCATGACTAAAATGAAAAACCGTTGCCCCTACATAATATTCTGCATCTTCCTGGTAATTTTTATCGTCGGGATTTCGTTCGGGCATATCGAAAGCCTTCTCGGAAAGGCCATACGGATATGCCTTGAGTGCATCGGCATCGGTTAAATTCGTTTTGAACACTACTGACAAAAAATGCGAAACTTGCCAAAGAGGGGCTGCCGGTGATGCCCCGGTGTCCCCATGCACGACCGCATGTCCCATCGACACAAAGGCGGCCCAATACATACGCCATATCGCCAAGGGGGAATATGAGAAAGCATGGGATGTCATCCTTGAGGACAACCCGTTTCCCATGTCCTGCGGCCTTGTATGCCACCATCCCTGTGAAATCCATTGCCGTGCGGGGCAGATTGGCGAACCCATTGCAATACGGGCCCTCAAGCGCTTTGTCGCGGAATATGCCAAGGACAATGGGCTGACCGGGAAATGGGTCAATCCTGCGCCAACGGGGAAAAAGGTCGCAATTGTCGGAGGGGGGCCGGCAGGGCTTACTGCAGCGTATTATCTCAGGAAAAAAGGTCACGCGGTGACGGTATTCGAAGCTTCAGACAAAATCGGCGGGATGCTTGCCTTCGCCATACCGGCATTCAGACTTCCCGGCGAAGATTTGGCGTTTGACCTTGAGAATATAAAAGCCTCGGGGATGGAAATAAAAACCGGCGTGGCATTGGGGAGGGATTTTACCATCGGGAGTCTCAAGGATGAATACGATGCCATTTTCATTGCCTATGGAGCCAACCGGAACCTGAAGCTTGAAATTGAAGGGGAGGATTCTGACGGGGTTATTCCGGCCCTTGAATTTCTGCGGCTTGCCAAGGAAGGCAGGGGTGTAAAGCCGCGTGGATCTGTGGTTGTAATCGGCGGGGGGAATTTGGCGGTGGATGCGGCGCGCACCGCCTTACGCCTTGGCGCATCGGCAGTCCACATCTACTACCGGCGGAGACGCCAGGATATGCCGGCATATTCATGGGAAATTGCGGAAGCCGAGGAAGAGGGGGTTGTTATTCATACAAGGTTGACGCCGATTCGGATTTCGGATGATGCCGGAGCGAAAAAAATCACTTTTCACAATGCGGTTTCATTATTCAACGATACCGGGCATTTCGCCCCTGTATTGGATGCCGAATCACCTGTATATGCCCAAGCCGACCGGGTGATTGTAGCGATTGGCAACCTCCCGGAATCTCTCATAGACCGGAATGATTTGCCCATCCATATCGAAACATGGGGCGGAATCAATATCGATGCCGGCACCCTTGCCACGAATATCGAAGGTGTCTTTGCCGGCGGGGATTGTGTAACGGGGGCAGCGTCGCTGGTTGAAGCAATAGCGGCAGGGAAAACCGCCGCTGATTCAATCGATAAATTTCTTCACGGCAGGAGATTAGAGCGCAGGTTCATACCCTGGTTTGCTTCTTCCAAAACTGAAAAGAGGGGAATAATCAATACCGAAACACTTGCCGGGAAGCGCTGCCCGATCCCGTATCAGCCTGCTAATGAACGTGTCCGCGACTTCCGCAAAGTTGAGGGTATGTACTGTGAAGAGGACGCAGTGCTTGAAGCAACCCGATGCCTCGGGTGTGACCTTAGACCTAAAGAAGAAACCAAGCTGCGACGATTCGTCCAGTTCATGTCCCTTGTAATATTCAATGCATATATTCCGGGCTTTTATCTCTCTTTTGCAAAAAAAGAAGCGGTAATTTACCAGGGCCAGATAAAATCGGTATGCATCCCCGGCCTGCACTGTTACTCCTGCCCGTCAGCTATCGCATCCTGCCCGATCGGCAGCCTCCAATTCTGGCTCAACAACTCGAAATACAATTTCCGGGCGGGTTCCCTTGATTTGATCGGGCTTTATGTCATCGGTTTCCTTGGGATGGTTGGCGCAGCCGTAGGTCGCGCTGCTTGCGGCTGGCTATGCCCGTTTGGGCTGATACAGGACCTTATGCACAAAATCCCGACGCCGTTTAAGCTTCGAATCCCCAGGGTTCTGAGGTTTTTTAAATATGCCGTTCTGCTTATCACCGTGATTCTGCTGCCTCTGCTGCTTGTTGATGAATTCGGTATCGGCCTTGGACCGTGGTTCTGTAAAACAATATGCCCATCGGGGACCCTTCTCGGCGGCATACCCCTTGTAAGCGCCGATGCCGATTTACGGGACCAGCTTCATATCTATTGGCCCATCAAAATGACGATACTGATTATTTTCCTATTATGGATGATCCTCTCCAAGCGCCCATTCTGCCGTACAACCTGTCCCCTTGGCGCATTCTGGTCGCTTTTCAACCGGGTGTCGATTCTACGGGTTCGCGTCGATTCGAGCAAATGCGAAGACTGCAATTCATGCAAGGCCGTATGCCCGGTGGATATCAACCCGCCGACCGAAATCGATTCCACCGAATGCATACGTTGCATGAATTGCCTGAATACCTGCCAGGTCGGCTCGATGCGTCTTGAGGTAGCGGGTTTCGAACCGACATCAGCGCTGTTTGATAAGTTGAAGAAAGATCGACCGTAGGGGCGAAGCATTTTGTCTTTGAAATGCTTCGCCCTTAACAAAGGAGCCGTATGAAAATGAAATCATATCTATCCCTCTTCTCCGCAATATGCGCTCTCGGATTCGGATTCAACATTGCCTGCAGCGGAAATAACCAGGGCGACGGGGGAGGCAAAAATGAACCCAACTCGGACATTAAACTAAACCAGCCCGTTCAATTCACCATCAAGAAATATGAAGGCGGCACTGTAACGCCGGAAGAATTCAGGGGCAAGGTGCTTATCGTGGATTACTGGGCCACATGGTGCGCCCCTTGCCGCGCGGAATTCCCGCATTTCAAGAAGTTGCTCGAGATGTATGGCGATGACCTTGCCATCGTCGCGATAACTGTCGACGAGGACAAGAGGGCCCTTGATAATTTCATGTCCGATAACAAGTTGCCGTTTATCATCGGTGTCGCCGCCGATAGCAGCACTCCATCGTGGGGTAAAACCCCTCCCGCAATGCCGACAACCTTCTACATTGACAGGGATGGTATCCTTGTAACGATGGCCAAAGGCGGCCACGGGTTCGATGAACTGAACGCCATCGTCCAGCCGTTGATAAATAAACCCGCATCAGCATCCCTTGGACCTGTTGATTTACCTGCTAATGAACCTGCTGATAAACATCCCATGGGTTGAGCCCCCTGCAGACATGATAAATCTCTACTCTCTATGTGTAGCGGAGTATTATTGATGGTTTGGGAGTTAAGCGTATTGACATATCCTCGAACTCCTTATACATGATGCACTTAAAAAGCGCCCCTCGTAGAAGCGAGGGGCGAGAGTTATGGAATATAACCAGTGACTGTTGACCTACGGTAATTCATTCGGTAGGAAAATACTCAACCCGTTACTATGCAACACGAAAATCTTGCCGTCATAATCGCCGCCCTCGATCCTTAATGGAATGCCGGAAATATTAGTTGTATCGCCGCAAGACCCCTCTTGGCTGCCGCTGTCACTATACTTCTTCACTAATGGGAGGCTTGTTGAAAGGTAATCAAGGACATAATAATAATTATCGTTGTCACGCGTAATGTCTTTTGGGTCATAAAAACCGTCCATGCCGTCGCTCTTTGTCCCGCCCCAATAGACATAGGTAAAGCCATACCAATCATTATAAGCCTCGACGCGAAATTCGGGATCCCCTTCGAGGATATACATCCTGTCCATCGTACTGCATGACCACTCCATGGCAATAATGTAATCGATATGTACGTTGCCGACGCCCGAGGCATTCGGTCTAAGGTTCCCGCCGCCCTCGGTATAGTTCGGCGGGTCTAACCGGTTGAGCCAGGACCCGTCATAACCTATTGTGATTCCCGAACTTATTAAAGCATGATAGCCGGTCATCACCGAACCGGTGATTGCCATCACATCCTGGACGCGGTAGCAATAGCTGTTTGTCGGAGGCCACCCGTCCTGCAACTGCTTCAATGGTGTGCCGGTGGAGGAGAAGGAACGGCAGTATTGTATCGTCCCATCGTCATTGCCGCCCACTATGCTGTCACCATTGGTATTGACATCGATATATGTTGCCCCGGCCATAGAACTATAGAAAGACGCACCATCCTGGTACCAACCGCCCTCGGTGTACTTCCAGACCTGTCCGTCGCTGTAAAGCACAAGCAGGTCGCCATCACTGTGGTCATAACCGATATCATACGCCGTGACCCCGGAGCGAAGCGTAAGGTTTTTTGAAGCATGAACTGTAAGAAGGCCAGGAGCTGTGCCGGGCGTGCCGCAACCATTGGTTACCTCTACATCCCAGGCTCCCACGGCAGCCCCTGCCAAGTCGATATCACATGTGATGGTGGTTGAGCTAACGAATTGTACATCGGTGCAAGTAATGTCGGTCTGATCAGTCTTCTTCAGCTTTACAGCCAGCTGTAGGCCATCCATGAAGGTACCGGTAATAGTGGCGTTATCCAGGGACGCTCCCGACCAGGCTCCATTCGGGTTTATCCCGGTTATGACAGCCGGTGGGCACTCGCTGACAGTGGTTGTATGTATGAAGCAGTTGTAGACCTTTTCATTGTACTTCTGCTTGCTTGGGGGAAGCAGCCCCATAAGCCAGCTCTCGCCGAATGTCTTGGCGTCTGTGGCGGTTATCAATATGTCCAGGTCACCTGTTTTTGCGGGTGTTCCCGGCACATCGAGGAAATCATAAATCGAGCTTTTAGGTGTGGTTCCAGGTCCGAAATCATCCCACGGTGTCTTATTTATCCCCGGTTCCATAGTCTCAATGGTTACATCATTGATGTTACCCTGCCAGTCCCATACTTCAACCTGGAGGCTGATACTGCCACCTCCGTTGGACCCCCCAGCGTAATACAGGGAGTTGGCTAACTCCGTCACCTTGCAGCAGAATGCTTCCTGGCTGTTCGCAGTGGTGATGTCGAAATCGTTGATATCTATCGGCGCCTCGCCGCTTGGCCAGTCGTAGTTGGCATAAACGGAATAGTTGAAGACCAAGAAAGGTTGTGCAACAACGGTCCAGTCGAGGACATAATGCCGGGTATTTTTCGCGGGGGACGGGCTGAACATACCGCGTTTCGCAAGATTGCTTGGATCGGACATGAACGCGGCCAAGTCATCATCCTTGGCAAGACCGTCACAAAAGTATTTGTAACCCGCGAGCCCAAAATAGTGTCCCACGCTGTCCGGGGGGCCAAGGAGGCCGTCCTTGTAGCCGAAAGGTACGCCAGTGAAGAATTCCGGGCATGTGACGACGGTAAGTCCGTCGGCATTGGTGACTATCGGCCCGAACACTACGCCCCGCACATCGAACCCCATGAATGTCGCGTCAGCTATCGGGTGAGTCAGGATGACATCCACTTCGATTATGGGGTCGGCGATTTTCAGGGACCCGAAGTCGATAGTCAAACCCTTCAACGCCGGTGGTTCAAGGAATCCCAGCACGTTGATGATAAGGTCGCTTGAGCGCATATCGACCGCATCGATAGTGCCGGATTCCTTATCGATTGTCACTTGCCAGAACCCGAGGCAAGCAGTGCTGCCTTTGGCTTCAGAAATGGTTGCCCTATCATTAAGCAATGGGGCAATCCCATTTTCGCCTCCACCCGAACAAGAAATGGCAAGCATCAGGGCGGAAGTGAAGACCAAGCAGAAGATAATTTTATTTGGCATTTAAACCTCCTGTATCGTTATATTTATGCCCCCTGCATGGCAAACTTCGTTACGCCTTTAGAATGAAGCACATGGACCTCGTCAGGGTCAGATGATAGAAAAGCATCGACCCGGAGGGGGTCTCCGGAGATTTGGGCGGTTGATAATGGGCCGCTGCTGCCGACCCGCATACCGTCGGTTGTATAAGCCCAAATTGCGGGGCTGCCGTCGGATTTCTTCTCAAGCACATATACAAAGTCATTTGAGTCAACGGTGATATCGAGCGGGTTGTAGAGAAAATCTTCACCGAACGAAACATCCAGGTATATCGGGGCCATCGTATACTGGCCGAAGCCCCATTTTTCCACAACACCGGTGTCGCTCAGTGTTTCAAGGGTGTACAGGATATAATTTCCACCACCGCCATATTTGGCGAAATCTATTGCGCGCAGATTTTCCATAATCACCCCTGTCGTTCCGGTCCCGTTATACCACGGCGGCAGCCCGAATGCGTAAAAACCCTGGTAATGGTCAATACCAATGCCGTCCATCCGAATGAAGGAACAATAACCGTAAGGCGCACCCGGGATGTCGTATAACATGATGAGCTCATTGGCCCCCTGGATGTTGGCCACATCGCGGGCGCCATAGGAAGCATCCGCATAAGCATACCACGGGGCCCCTGATCCGTTCCAATCATCCCAGGAGAAATAGTAGTATCTGTTGTCTTCAAGATAGTCAAACCCGAAATAGAAAAATTCCGATTGGGCATCCCAATACGATATGACCTTTCCCTCCGCGGGGCTGTAGCCCGTCGAGGAAGTATAGTCGTCCGTCCATTTTCTCCACCCGTTCGGGTCTGTATAGGTAATTGCGACGCGGTCGGATGATGGGTCGATGGCGATATCCTTCGGTGCGCCGAACCCGGTCTTTATGTCTATATTGGGATCATCGACAACGCCGATGTAGTAATACACTTCCCACGCTTCAGCCGCGGTACCCTGAGTCCCGCAGCCGTTGGTTATAACGACATCCAGTTTATCACCAAAAGCAGCACCGGTTAGGTCAAGATCAGCCGTCATTAGAGCACTGTTTTGATAATGGACATCTGTGCCGGGCCATTCAGTTGCGCCCTTCTTAAGCTTCACCCCAAGGCTCGGCCCATCGACCAAGTTCTTGCAGTTGAACTTGACATCATCGAGAATCCCCGCTCCAAATGGTGGGTCACTGCTTAGAAAAACCGGTACGGGGCACTCAACAACTGAAGCTGTATATATGAAGCAATTGTAAATTCTTTCGTAATATTTCGGATTGTCCGATGGCAGCAACCCCATAAGCCAACTCTCGCCGAATGTCTTGTCGTCGGTTACTGTGACGAGGATATCCAGATTGCCCTTTTTCGTGGGTGTCCCTGGAACATCGAGGAAATCATATATGGAACTTTTTGACGTCATGCCGGGGCCAACATCGTCCCAGGATGCCTGGGCGATGATTCCCTCCTCCAGACTCTCAACAGTCGCATTATTGATATTTCCCAACCAGTCCCATACTTCAACCTGGAGGCTTATGCTGCCGCCCCCGCCGGACCCTTCCTCGTAATACAATGAATTGGCCAACTCCGTCACTTTACAGCAGAATGCTTCCTGGCTGTTTGCGGTGGTTATTTCGAAATCGTCTATATCTATCGGCGGTTCACCAACAGGCCAGTTCCAGTTGGCATATACTGCATAGTTGAAAACAAAGAAAGGATGCGAAGCGCCAGTCCAGTCAAGCACATAATGCCGGGCATTTTTCTTAGGCCCCTGGCTGAATATACCGCGTTTGGCAAGGTTATCCGGGTCGGACATGAATGTGGCCAGGTCATCGTCCTTGCCTAACCCGTCGCAGAAATATTTGTAACCGGCAAGTCCCTTATAGTTCGCCACACTATCCGGGGTACCGAGAAGGCCGTCTTTGTAGCCGAAGGGGATACCGGCGAAGAACTCGGGGCATGAGACAATTGTAAGGCCGTCAGCGTTGGTTACCCTTGGCCCGAACACTACCCCGCGAACATCGAAGCCGGTAAATGTAGGGTCGGGTATCGGATGGGTGAGGATGACATCCACCTCGATTACAGGGTCTGCTATCTTCAAGGTCGCGAAATCGATGGTCAATCCTTTCAATGCAGGCGGCTCAAGGAATCCTAAAACATCGATGATAAGGTCGCTTGAGCGCATATCGACTGCATTGATAGTGCTGGATTCCTCATCGATTTCCACCTGCCAGAACCCGATGCAGCTTGTGTTGCCTGTATGCAGCGTAACGGGCGCTTTATCACCGGTGGTGGGGGCAACTGCATCGCCGGTACCTGAGGAGCATGAAACGGCAAAAATGAGGATAAACATAAACCCAAGACAAAGGGTGGTTTTTTCAAACACTTTTACCTCCTTTCAGCGCGATAAGCAGCAACGATATTACATTGAAACACGACATAAGTTCTGTCAACTGCCATCAGGCAAAAACTTGCTCAGGAAGAAGTCTAATCCGGCATCTCGCTTGGGTTGAATACGCTGACCATATATGGGGGGGTGTCACCATGAAGGACAACGATGTCGCCATCAAAATCGCTGCCCTCGATCCTGCGGGGGATTCCGTTGATGGCAGTAGAATCCCCGAAGCCGCCGATGGAGGTTGTAAGATTCCCATTGACGGTCCACACCTTCACGCGCGGCTCCCCGGTCGAGAGCTCATCAAGCACGAAGTACCGGTTCAGGTTGTCTCTTGTGATGTCCTTTCCGTCGTTCCACCCGTCGTCATCATCCGTCTGCGAGCCTGTCCCGAAATAGGCGCTATTGTATTCTAAGTAATATATTTCATAAACTGGGTCCTTAGTAAGCGCCCATCGCGAGGCATAGTAATCCGGGTCTTCCAGGAACCACATATAGTTGCCCGTAAGGTCGGATTCCGAGCCTTTGATGAAGCCATAATAGACCTTTTCAATCCCGTAGTTGTTGCCATCGCTGATGGTGAAATCATGGTTATATGGCGGCGGGTACCAGAAGGCGTCATCGAGCCGGAAGGCAACCGTTACCGGGTAGCCTGATATGTAATTGTTGTAACCTCGAATGTAGCCAAGATCGTTTGCATACGATCCGCCGGTCATGGCGAAAGCTTCGAGCGGTGCAGGCGGTCCCTGGCCGATTCCTGTGATGAAGTAGCCATCCGGGTCGTACACCCAGATTCCAGGTGTATCAGGGGTGACGTAGGTAAGCGCGAGTGCGATGTAACGGTTTGCCGACATATCTATGGCAATCATTGTTTGTGGAAGGTACTGTGTGACCGAGATAAAAAGTGTGCCGGTCTTGTAGCAATCGGCTTTATGGTATTTGTATATTGTTTTGTCGTCGTAAAGAACAAGCAAATCCGCGTTGGTATGGTCGAGGGCAATGTCAATCGGCACGACACCATCACGCAGTGGGATGTTCTTGCAGGGGGAGGGCTGAGTGGGCGGCTCTTCGGCGACAGGTGCGGAATGGGTGAAGTAGGCGGTGATGTTTGTGCCGGGGATAAATCCCTCAAAGTCGGCCTTTTCGGAAACAACGCTTACCAGGAGTTCGATTTGGCCCGCGGCAGGGGTTGCGTCGGTTATATCAATTCCATATGTCGAATAACCCGGTCCGCCGCCAGTTGGGGTAGGTGACTCAACCATATCGAAATTGCCCGGTGACTCAACGCGCACTGTGTTCAACCCGGCGTTGAACCAGTCATAGACATCCACCTGCAGCTTCAAATCGCCGCCGTAATCAGTGCCGTCGTTCCAGAGGGTGTTTTCGGTTTCGGTAACCTTCACCCTCCATGCCTCAGAACGATTTGCATCCGGCGGGAAATCATCCGGCACAACCCACGGCTTGCCGCCGGCGGGAAAATGCCAGCAGGCGTCAACAGCATAGTTGAATATCAGCCCGGAATCCCCCATCTCTATCGTGTAATGGCGAATATTCTTCTGTCCGGCTGAGAACATGCCGCGTTTATCCAGGGTAACATCATCCAATGGGTCGTTCGGATCCAAATAATCGCAGAAGTACTTGTAAGCGTTGAGGGTAGAGTTGTAATTGGCGAAGGAGTCCGCTGCTCCCAAAAGGCCGTCTTTATAGGAGAACATAGTCCCATTATTCACAGGAAACTCAGCGGTATTCCACCAGCGGGAATATCCGTCGGGATTCAGCAGCCGTGTGTCGCCTTCACCCGCCATCCGCAAGTCCGGGTCGTCAAAACCGGTAATCGATCCGTTGGTGATAAGTACCCCGCATACATCAAACCCGGTGAATTCGGTCAGTCCGAGGAACGGGTGCCTCAACCCGATATCCGCCTCGACGATATTGCCGTTGAATTGAAGGCTTTCGAGCGTGAGAAATACAAGCGGCGGGGGTTCGAGGAACAATAAGGCGTTGAGATGAAAATCCCCAGAGCGAAGATGAACCACATCGAGCGTCTTCGCTTCCGGGTCGGCAACAAACTGCCACAGACCCCACCAGAAGTGGGTCTGGTTTTGCCCCTCTTGACTTGAGGTCCCGAGTGTCATCTCGGACTCATCAGTCCCAGTGCTGAATGCGTTGCCTCCGCCGGTACAAGATGTTGTAACCAGCAAGAGTGCAGCGATTATCAGGGAAAAAAGTATCTGTCGCATTTTAGCCACCTCCTTTAGAGTTGCGGTTGATTCTATCTTAATATATAGGGATTAGGATCTATAACTTGGGTACAAAAAAACATGGAACGCCTCGAAAAATCCTCACCATTTCGGATTCGAGCCAAATTCCCACAGATTTCAACTATGTCATAGTACGTATAGTTACTATTATTTATTGCTTAATTAGGCCCTAATTTATTAGATGCTATTTTCTATGATTATTAGGCCCCAATAAATGAGCGAATATTCTACCCAAGCCTTTTCTGAAAACGCAAGCTCGAGAACCATATAAGGACTATGCCGAATATTGCGAGTGCCAGAATGTTCGGCAACAGCTCATAGAATCCGGCACCCCGGATGATAATCCCCCGCAAAATCTCAATGAAATATGTCACCGGTATCAACGTTGACATCCATTGGATTATCTCCGGCATCGACGAGCGCGGGAACATGAAACCCGAAAGCAATACGCTGGGCAGGATTGTGAAAAATGAAAGCATAAGCGCCTGTATCTGCGTCGTCGCTACAGTGCTTATGAATAAGCCTAAGCCGAGCGCAGAAAACAGGAACAACACCGCCAATGACAACAGAAGCACCAGAGAGCCGGTTATCGGTACAAGGAAGATGTAGTGCATCACCAGGAGAACCGTGCAGGTTTCAACGAATCCGACGAGTGAATATGGCAATATCTTCCCGATCATCAGCCCGAGTCGAGTGACCGGTGTAACCATCAGCTGCTCCAATGTCCCCTGTTCGCGTTCGCGTACGATTGAAAATGCCGTGAGAAAAACGGTAATTACCTGCATGACAATCCCCGCCAAGCCGGGCACCATGAAATTCGCGGAGCGCATAGTCGGGTTGAATAGAATGCGCTGCCGCATCTCAACCGGCGGCTCGGTCGATGTCCATCCCGTTCTTGGCAACAGGCGCTCCATCGATTTTATAAGCCCCACCGAACTGGTTACATTCAAAGCATTCATAGCGGGTGTTGAGTCGGACCCGTCGATCAACACCTGCACGGCTGCCGAGCGGTTTCCTTCAAGGTTACGCGAGAAATCGGCGGGGATGATTACACCCACGCGGATTTTTCCTGATACGATAAGCGACTCCAATTCGCGCGAGTCCGTGGTGGAATACTCAACCTTGAAATACCCCGAATTTTTCAGTGCTGAGATGATATCCCGGCTATCGGATGTACGGCATAAATCGACTATACCGGTTGAAATATCTTTTACATCCATATCGATGGCGTAGCCGAATATGGTCATCTGAATCATGGGTACCATAAGCATGAGGAACAGGCTGAACGGGTCGCGTCTCAGGTGGATGAATTCTTTATAAAGAATCGAGCGCATACCGCGGAACATTATGCCGCCACCTCCTTCTTTGTGAGGGCGACGAAAACATCCTCGAGCGTAGGGGCGATAGGCCGCATTTCCCCCGGCCCCAAGCCGGCGGTATCTATGGCGGCAAGTAAATGTTCGGGAGTATATTGTTTATCCATAAGTACATGGATTGTGTTCCCGAATATAGTCACATCACGGATGTAATTCAGCGATTTCAGATGCCTGAACCCTTCAGTCGGCTTGGGAAGCATAAGCTCATATCGTTCCGCCCCTGATGGATGAGCTTCAGGTATTGTCTTGAGATCATCCGGCGTGCCGCTTACGATGAGCTTGGACATATAGATATACCCGATATGGCTGCAACGCTCCGCCTCGTCCATATAATGCGTGGTCACGAACAATGTTATCCCGCCGGCGGAGAGCTCGAACAGCAAGTCCCAGAGGTTGCGCCTTGCCACCGGGTCTATTCCCGCCGTCGGTTCATCGAGGAACAGCACCTTGGGCTCGTGTATCAATGAGCAGGCCAATGCAAGCCGCTGTTTCCACCCGCCGGAAAGTTTCCGCGTAAGCAAGTCAACATATGGCCCAATCCCCACGAGCTCCACCACCGCATTGTAACGCTTCTTGAATTCGGGACCATGTAACCCATGGATGGTTCCGTAAAATTTCAAGTTTTCCCGTACTGTAAGGTCCGTGTATAGCGAGAACGACTGGGACATATATCCGATATACGGCTTGAGCTTCTCCGCATCCGATGTGACATCGAGCCCCAAAATTGTCCCATGTCCCTCGCTCGGCTTGAGAAGGCCGAGGAGTACGCGGATAAGTGTGGATTTGCCGCTGCCATTCGGGCCGAGGAAGCCGAAAATATCCCCGCGTTCCGCGCTTAAGCTGACCTTATCCAGAGCGCGGAATGTCCCGAAGTCCATCGAGATGCCGTCGACATTTATCACAACTTCTCTTTTAGCCGGTGTGACCATCGAGCGGTATCACCACCTCGCATCCCATGCCCGGTTTGAGGCGGGGGTCATCGTTGGTAATAGTCAGCTTGATTTCAAAAACCTGCAGTACTCTATCCTGCTGTGTCTGGATATTTCGCGGCGTGAATTCCCCTTGCGGAGATATGTACATTATTGACGCTTCAATCTTCTCGCCGGGAATTGCGTCGGGATAAATATACCCCAACTGCCCCAGATGAATCGCCCCAAGCCTGTAGGCCGGAATATATACTTTCACCCACAAACCGCCAATTTCGGTTAAAGACGCGACTGACGCCCCGGGAGGGAGGACATCGCCCGGACGCGGCGGCAGTTCGCGGATGTAGCCCTTCGTGGGGGCATAAATCTTTGATTCATTTATCTGTTCGTCAACCTGCGCTATTCCCGCTCTCACCCTGTCCAATTCAGCCGCTGCCGAGTCGATATCCTCCGGCCTCGCGCCCTGTTTCAGGGCTATGTATTGCTCATTGAGCGACTTAGCCTGATGCTGAGCCGCATTTATTTCATCCTTCGGAGTACCTGTCTCCATCTGGTTTATCTGCTTTACTAACGCATCGCGCTTGCTTTCGGCAACTGATACCGCTGTTTCAGCGCCTTCATATTCTGAACGTGATATGACCTGCTCATTGTATAAATATGTCATCCTTTCAAAATCGCTCTGCGCCTTGGTCACCGATGCCTCCGCGCCTTCAAGCTGTGCGCGTACCGGGGCGATATCTTCCTCCCGATAACCCTCCTGCAGCCGTGCGACTTTCGATTCGGCCGAAAGGTATGCCTGGTATGCCGCCTGCACTTCCTCGGCCCTTGGCCCGTTAAGCAGCTTGGCATATTGGCTTTCCGATGCAGCGAGGGCGGCCTGGAGCTCAGCTTTCTTCAATATAAGCGGCTCGGCATCCAATTCGGCAATAAGCTGCCCCGGTTCAACTTCCTGCCCTTCGCTCACATTGATATTCAGCAGCCTTCCCCCATTAAGGCTCGCGACGCGCACCTCGTGCCCTTCGATATAGCCCGATGTCGTTATCTTATTAGGGTTGGGTGTGGTCTTAGCCCTTTCGTAGAGAAAATATACGGTAAGCAAAATTATTATAAGCAACACAGGTATGATGCGGTTTAGTATGCGCATGTCAATCCACCCTCCTGACACCATCCCAGAAGATGGTGTCTATGGTTTTTTCTATCTCATCCCATCCGATGGGGTCGAATTCTTTAGCGCCGAGTATTTCCTGCGTGATGATGAAGACGAGATGCATACCTATCAGGCATTGGATGACGATTTTCGGGTCAAGGTTCTTGACTTTGCCCATGCTCAAATCAGAGATGTATGCCTTGGATGCAAACTCGATGCCGCGCAGGGGGATGCCGCGATAGAACTCACTTCCGAGCTTGGGGAAGCGTCCCGATTCGGCCATAACAAGCTTGATGAAGTTGGGATAATCGGGGTCGCGCATGAAGTTACGGATTGAAGGCAGGGCTTCTGAGAATAATTCCCTGAAATTCGTTATCCCCTTATTTGTGATACGCTCGCTAAGTTCGTCAAGCATGGCGCGTGCGCGGCGTTTCATCATATTGAGGAATAAATCTCTCTTGCTCCGGAAATATAGGTAAATCGTGCCTTTTGTGATTCCTGCGGCCTTAGCTATTTTATCCAGCGATGCCGCCTGGAAGCCATACTTTCCGAACACTTGCTCCGCGGCGTCCATTATCTGATTTGGCCTCTTGTCAGGCAGCCTTCGGAACTTAAGCTTGGTTTTCGTCCTTGCCATCGCCATAATAATTAACTAACCATTCAGTTAGTTATTATAACCTAACCCATCCCTTTTGTCAACAAAAATCCCAACCGGATTAGGGACAGTCTTAAGAACGGCCTTTGGGGGACTGTCCCCAAAATGGGGTTTCTGGGGCATCCCTTTTATACGGCAAAATTGAGCATATAAGTTAAATATATTTTTAATGTTTTGCCACTACATTAAAGATTATTTTATGTTGATTTTCTATATTTGTCACGATTTTTGCGCTTGTGCCCATTTCAAAGGGTGTATAGGCGGTTGATAGATTTTGCGCTGAAAATATCGAACGCGAAGGTCATTAAAAATATATGTAAAATTTATGGAATACCCCTTGCGGAAGAAATATACTCCTTGTATAATTCGTTAGAGATTAGGGCAACCACCCTTTTTTACGATCAACTCTTGCTGAACCCGCCCCGGCAGTTTTGGGACGGGTTCTGCATTTATAGCCATTTGTAGGCATTCGGATGTACTTGTTTCAATGCTGTTTTCGCATGGTGTCATGCCAATTTGACATCAGACATAGAAAGCACAATCCAGCATTTCGAGAGTAAGGGGGGTGGCGCACATCTATCCACCACGCTATAGCGGGGTGGCGGCGTATGCCGTGATGTGCGGCTTTTTAGCAGTGCGCGTATCGCACATCAATAGATGTGCGCCACCCGGAGGATAAAATCATTAAAAGACACACTCGGCCAATGCTCTATGTTTGGTATAGAGGTAGTATTGTAGCTCCAATGTGTCCTGCAAAAATATTTCTATCGACCTGCTATGCATAACCTTGTAAAATTGCCCTGCAGCGACCGTGAGACTGTGAGCATCGAAATGGGTATTATAAAAAGACTCGACAACGAACTGATTAAGAGAATTGCCGCCGGCGAAGTAATCGAGCGTCCCTCGTCGGTTGTCAAGGAACTTCTCGAAAATGCCATCGATGCCGGCGCGAATCGTATCAACATTGAATTATCCAACGGCGGGCTTACAGCCATAAAAGTCACTGATAACGGTATCGGCATAAGCTCCGATGATGTTCCCCTTCTAATTGACCGTCATGTCACAAGCAAAATAAGCAATCTCGATGATCTGGAAATGGTCGGCACTCTCGGCTTCCGTGGCGAAGCGCTATACTCCATTGCTTCCGTTGCACGGTTCATCCTGAGGACACGCCATCGTGGCGAGGATGCGGGTAGTGAGTTGTCATTCGTTGATGGCAGCAAACATATAAGGACCATACCCCACCCGATTGGAACATCAGTTGAAGCCGGTTCGCTTTTTTACAACACACCGGCGCGACGCAAATTCCTTAAGACATCTTCATCCGAATACGCCCGTTGCGCCGAGGTGGTTATGCGCTACGCCCTTGCGTATACGCAAATAGCATTCGAGCTTATTCACGATGGGCGCCTGAACCTGCAGACCACGGGCGGGGGGGCGCAGGATGTCCTGCTGGCGATATTCGGCAGATCCGAAGCTGTGCATTTTATTCCAGTACATTTCCGCGACCAGACCGTCGGCATCACAGGGCAGATATCCGACCCCGCACTAACACGAACTACGCGGAAGGATCAGACATTTACGATTAACGGGAGGGTCGTTTATGACATCGCGCTGAACCTCGCCTTGGAACGTGCTTATTCAAAGCTCATCTCCGAAGGAAAAAAGCCGCTTTGCATGCTTGACATCTCGATTGACCCCGGTTCAGTCGATGTCAATGTCCATCCGCATAAACGTGAAGTGCGTCTTGCCGCACCGAGGGCGGTTTATGACGCCATTCAGCGTGCATGCATCGAAGCGCTGCATCGCGAAATCGGCGGTTCCTTTGCAGCGGAAAGTATGGGGGCGCTGCCGGAGGAACAGCCCGTTACCCCATTCGCCCTCGCGGAAGAGAACGACCCGGGGGAGCAAATGGAAACAACTTCGTTTATTTCCTTCAAGCCGAAGCAAAAAACTTCAATGACCATGGAGGAAATCCTCGACGAGCTTGAAAAAAAACACAGGGCTGAACGTGTATCGCAGGAAAAGCTGCCGATGACATTCGCGCGTACTCACATTCGCGACGAGGAAAGGGCATCGCCGCAGGTCTTCACGGTTGCCGTAAAGGCGGGGGAGATGATGCAGGTCAATGATACATACCTGATTATCAACCGCGGCGATTTTGTTTTCGTGGCAGATCAGCATAACCTTCACGAGACAATTCTGTACAGGGAAATGAAAAATGCAGGCGAGAAGGGGATTGTTTCTCAGAAGCTGCTTTTCCCGCTTACTGTTGAATTTACTCCTGAAATAAGCGCCATAATTTCCGAAAAGAGCGGCTTTTTAGGGAGGATGGGCTACGAACTCGAGGACTTCGGGGGCGGCACATTCCTGGTTCGCGCCCTGCCGCATTTCCTTAGCCTTGATAATCCCAAGGAGCACCTGCTTGAGTTATTCGACGAGGTCTGCGATGTAAGAGGGGATGAATTCTACGAAAAATTCATCATCTACGCTGCTTGCCACGCGGCGATAAAAGCAGGGAAAAGATTGTCACCGGATGAGATGCGCACATTGGCTCTCCATATCACCGGGAATCGCGGTTTCAACTGCCCGCATGGACGTCCCGCGGTAGTCGTGCTCGACGATGAGTGGTTCGCCAGGATATTCAAAAGACCCGTCAGGTGAATTGAGATAAACCAGGGTTAAGCTGATGCTGATGAACCACCCCTTTGAAGACAAAGGGGTGCCACCCGGGATAGGAGAGCTGTAAATGTCCAAGCAGTGCTGTAGGGGCGAAGCATTTGGTCCGCCAAATGCATCGCCCCTGCTACCGGGCTCTACATTATACAAAGACCACGGCCGGGTCTCGAAGATTCAACCAGACCGAGCCATCCAATGCGGTGGCTAAATATGGCTAATATTGCTTATATATTAGCAATAGTTGAATCTGATGAGCGCCCCGAACGCCACGGGGGTTGATAATATTTGAGGCATGTATATAATGAGAGACTGCTTTACATGTTATGGGAATACTGAATGAATGGAAAATCAACCCGGATGATTACTCCGGGTTTCTTGAAAGAGCCAAAGGTCGCAAGGTAGTTGTGCTTCTATCCAGCGGGGGGCTGCGCATAGTATGCCACCTTCCGCTCCTGCGGATTATCGAATCCCTCGGACTGCATATCGACGAACTCTGGGGAGTTTCGGCCGGAAGCATCGCCGGCGGCCTCTGGGCGTCGGGACGTACCGCTGCCGAGTTAGAGGACGAAATCCTGTCGGTGAAGAAAGACCAGATTTACGAGTTTTTCATTCTTACCGGACTTCGCGGGATGTTCCCATCCAAAAATGCCGAGAAGGCGGGGCTTATTACGGGAAGGAAGCTCGAGAATTACATCGCTAATCTTGTCGGGCCGTGCGACAATCCTTTGCTCGATATTCATGATTTCCATGTACTTGCCTACAACCGTTCGCTTAATTGCAAATCCGTTATTAAGGTTGGCAGCAAACCAGGGACGATTGTTATCAGTGAGGAAAAGGGCGGCATAGTGAAGGTCGAGAAGGGTACTCTCGCGAATATGCTTCGCGCATCTTTCTCGACCCCTGTTATGTTCCGCCCCAAGCGGCTTAATGGGCAATATTATATCGATGGCGGCATCGCTGAAAATTACCCCATCTTCACCGCCTTTCGTCATTATGAGGATGATGTCCTTTCAGGAAGGGAAAGCAGGGGTCTATTGATTATGGGGGTGAACATAGGATATTCGGGCAAGTTTGCCGAAAAGGCTTCTAATATCATAAGCTCCGTCACGCAATGCTATGATATTGTCGGCAATGAATTGTCGCGCCTCCAGATTGCCCTTGTCGAGGAAAGGATAAAAAATATAGGGGTCAATTGTGAGGTTATCACAATCGACCCCGGCATCTATGACCTCCCGCTGACTGATTTCAAGCGGGTGCGGTCGACACTTGAGACCGCGTTGTTTAAAACCGTCGAAAGGCTCTCAAATCCCCATACCGCCGGTAAGGCGCTTCATTGAATTGCGAGTGGTGTGTTACGGCGAATTGCAGGGCGCCCCATCCTGGACTTTTCATTTGCATAATCATCGTTTTTATGTATAAGTCACTTTGGAGCGCGTCTATGCTCGACCGCATGCGGGCGTTCAGCGCCTGTTGAAAAAGTCTTGATATCTGGTAGCCCGGGGTTGGAGCCATCCTTATGCATAAAATAAATTGGCTCCTACCCCGGGTAGGCCGCAATTTATTAATAATTAAATGGATGCGGCCAACCCGGGGCTACCAAGGTTGTGACTGTTTTTACCGCTATATGCTCATATCAGCTTCTTCAACAGGCCGTTTAAGCCCCCGCTCCAAGAGAAGAAGGGCCGGTTACTTTGAGGAAATTTTTTGTATGGATAGACCCGAAATATTTGGCGATTCTTCTCGCCGTCGTGGCCATATTCATTTACGACTCCCAGCAAGCCCAAGCCCCGGAAAGGCTTTTGAAGAAGGTAGCATCGAGCAAAGACGCTTCGCTGGTTGTGGCGCATCTCGCCGACCCTGATGTCCGCATAGCTGACGCCGCGAAGGAGAATATTTCCCGCAACCCCAACGCTTTCCTTGATGCTCTCATCAGCGCATTGATGAATGATGACAAGAATATTAAAGCCGCAGCTTTGAAGAGCATCATCGATTACGGTCTCAAGGTTGATGAAGACATCGTTCGTCCGCTTCTCGACTCCGAATCGCCGCCCCTGCGCGTTCAGGCACTGCGTTATCTGGCCCAATCCGGCGAAAAAATAGAACTCGAGAAGGTTGAAAAAATATTCACCGGCGCAATGGAATCAACAGATAAAGTGGCTGTTATACAGGCTGCGGAGAAAGTCCTTTCCGGCGATGACGCCGCGGTATTTCTCATAACCGCCCTTGCCGATCCCGATAAAGATGTGAAGCTTGCTGTATTCGATACTGCACGGAAAACGCAGGGGGATACCGGCGTCATGGTGTTGATTGAGTGTCTGTATTACGATGACATCACAGCCCCATTAGCCGAGATTGAGCTCAAGCGTCGCGGCAGGGAAGCTTCGGAACTTCTGATAAATGCGCTCGAAGACAACCGCAACGCCGTCAGGGCCAGAGCCGCCGGGTTGTTGGGTGATATCGGCGACAAACGCGCCCTTCAATCTTTAATAGATTTATTTACTAACACTTCGTACGATGTCAGAAAAGCGGCTGGACGGTCGGCAGGCAAATTGGCTGACGAAGCGCATCTCCAGGGATTTCTCGGCGGGATACAGACGGCATTCCCGGACAGCATTATAAGCGTAGCGGAAATATATGCCCTCGGGTCCGCGCAATGGCTTCCATCGGCTCAAAGGGTCATGCAAATCGCCCTCGACCCGGGGTTTCAGAAAATCCTCAGGTACTCCGCATTTGACGCCCTTGGCGAGATGGGTTACACCCCCGCTGAATCATTCCTGTTAGCTCGGGCGTCGGATGAGATGGAGGAAGAAGATATAAGGCGTGAGGCCATTGAAGCGCTTGGATGGTTTACGTCGGATGAATCCCTTGATTTCCTTGGTGAGATGCTGAGGTATCCGGCCAATTTCGATTTTAAAATCGCTGCGGCTCATGCACTTGGTATCATGAAGAGAAAGGAAGCGCTCGAAACTCTTATGAGTGCAGTGGAAACCGAAAAGACAGGTATTGTCATTACCGAGTTAGTACATGCCATGGCTGCCCACGGTGACCCCGCGGCTATCCCTGCGATAAAGGCCGCTTGCGCGAAATTCGTCCGGGAGATTGATTGCGATGTGGCTCTGAGACAGATTGAATTTTTATCCGGTGAAACTGAAGTGACGATGCATTGAAGAACGAATTCATACATCTCCACGTACATTCGGAATACAGCCTCCTTGACGGCATCATCAAGCTGAAGGACCTGGTGAATACTACTGTTGAATATGGCATGCCGGCGGTAGCGCTTACCGACCACGGGGTGATGTACGGGGCCATAGAGTTCATCGAGCTTTGCCAGAACGCAATGGTGAAACCCATTGTCGGTTGTGAAGTCTATGTCACCGATTCGCGTTTCGACCGGACTGAGCAGAGCAAGGGAAATAACAACCATCTCGTCCTGCTATGCAAGAACGAAAAAGGTTACAGCAATCTCCTTCGATTGGTCACGCTCTCATATTTGGAGGGCTTTCATTATAAACCCCGCGTTGATAAAGAACTCCTCAGCCGTCACAGCGATGGGTTGATTGCATTGACGGCCTGCCTTCATGGCGAGGTTCCCAAGAAATTCCTGATGGGCAGGCGTGATGAAGCCCTGCATATTGCGGCGGAATACAGGGATATTTTCGGCAAGGAGAATTTTTTCATCGAGATTCAGGATCACGGGATAGCGGAAGAAAAGAGGGTTATTCCACTTCTCCTTAAAACCGCGGAAAATTTGGGGGTTGGTGTTGTTGCCACGAACGATGCCCATTACCTTAACCGTGAGGACGCCCATTACCAGGATGTCATGTTATGCATCCAAACCGGCAAGAAGCTTAACGACCCGGAAAGGCTTCGATTCGAGGGCATGGACCTCTATTTCAAAACCGCCGATGAAATGGCGCGCCTATTCAAGGATGTGCCATCGGCTTTGCAGAATACCCTGCTAATTGCGGAGATGGTGGAAGTCCTGCCGGGTTCCGGGGAGCTCGACTTCCCCAAATTCCCGTTACCAAAGGGCAAGACGGCGGATGAATATTTGTCGGACCTTGCATGGTGTGGATTAAAGGAGAGATTCGGCGGGCATAAGATTCCGGCAACTTATGAGGACAGGTTGGGCTACGAGCTTTCCGTCATCGTGTCAATGGATTTCGCGCCCATCTTTCTCATCGTCGGGGATTATGTCAACCACGCAAAGGAAACCGGCATAGCGGTGGGCCCCGGACGCGGAAGCGCCGTAAGCGGCCTCGTATCCTGGGCTTTGGGTATTACCGAGGTGGACCCGATAAAATATGACCTTCTCTTCGAACGCTTCCTCAATCCCGCCCGTAAAAGCCTTCCCGATATCGACATCGATTTCTGCCCGCGTCGTCGCGGTGAATTGATGAAATACATCCAGGATAAGTATGGCGCCGAGCACATTTGCCAGATTATCACTTTCAACCGCCTGAAGGCCAGGGGGGCGGTGCGGGATACGGCAAGGGTGCTCGATGTGCCCCTCTCTGAGGCCGACCGTATTGCCAAGATGGTCCCCTTTGCCGCTGACCTACATACCGCCCTCGAAAATTCACCGGAGTTGGCGAATGAGTATGACAACAACCCCCGTACCCGCGAGTGGCTCGATACCGCCATGGCCATCGAGGGTATCGCGAAAAATGTCTCGGTACATCCCGCAGGACTTATATTGTGCGGAAGCCCCGTCTATGAACGGGCCCCATTGCAGACCATGGAAAGTACCGACCAGCTTGTCGCCCAGTATTCCATGGACTTCATCGAGAGGATAGGCCTTATAAAAGTTGACCTACTCGGCTTACGCACCTTGACCTACATTGAGGATACCTGCAGATTTGTCGAGGGACGCCAGGGAATAAAGTTGGATATCAACAACTTACCCCTCGATGATAAAGCGACATTTAAAATGCTGGGCAAGGGTGATACGGTCGGCGTATTTCAGATGGAAGGGCCGGGGATGAAAGAACTCCTCATGGATATCCGGCCCGACCGTATCGATGACATAATCGCCTGCATCGCCCTCTACCGCCCCGGGCCTATGGGCAGCGGCTTGCATACCAAATATGCAAGGCGCAAAAACAACATTGAAGCCATCGAATATGACCATCCCCTTCAGGAGCCGGTGTTGTCGCCTACCTATGGCGTCCTGACATACCAGGAGCAGGTGGGACAACTGCTGCAGAATATCGCGGGTTTTGATATGGGCAACGCAATGCTGGTTATCAAGGCCATAAGCAAGAAACGAAGCCGCGGCGAGATTCAGAAATACATCGATGATTTCCTCAAGGGAGCCATATCAAACGGCGTCCCGGAGGATGTGGCACGGCATATGTTCGCCCAGATAGAGGAGTTCGCAGGGTATGGCTTCAATAAAGCCCATTCGGCGGCTTATGGAATTGTGGCATATCAGACCGCGTACCTTAAAGCGAATTTCCCCCTTGAATTTTATTGCGCGTATCTTTCAAGCGAAATGAACGACAGCAATAAAATCTGCCAGATAATCGGGGAGATGCATGTAAAAAAGATCGAAATCCTTCCGCCGGATGTAAACGCGTCCGGGGTATATTTCACAATAGAGGGAAAAAAGATTCGTTTTGCCCTCGGCGCGATAAAAAATGTCGGTGTAGTAAGCGTGGAAGTCATTGTGAAGGCACGCGAAGAAGGCGGGCCGTTTAACTCCCTTTTCGATTTTGCCGCCAGGGTTGATCCTTTTTCGGTCAACCGTGGCGTAATTGAGAGCTTGGTTTTCTCCGGCGCCATGGACCCCCTTTGCGGAAGCCGGAGCCGGAAATTCGGGAGCATCGAATTCGCCATGGAATACGGCCGAGCCAAGCAGGATGATACCCGCCGTGGCCAGACTGATTTATTCGGGGTCGATTCACTCGCACCGGCTGCAGGGCCTGAATTAAAGGAGAATGTCCCTGAAATCCCCAAGAAACATCTGCTTAAGCGCGAGAAGGAACTGATCGGGATTTATCTATCCGAGAACCCCCTCAGGGAAGCCGCCGGGGCGCTTAAAAAACTTGCCAGGAAGCAAATAAGCGATATCACAGAAGAGATGGAAGGAAGGAAAGTCACTTTAGGCGGCATGGTTTCATCGATGTCGCGGCGCATCTCTAAGAAGCTGCAAAGCTATGCCGTCATAGAACTTGAGGATTTGACCGGCAAGATTGAGGGGATTGTATTTCCGAATACATATGAAGAATGTCGTGACTACTTAGTTGAGGATGCGATTGTCATCGTCGAGGGTCGTGTCCAGTCGGAAGAGCGCGAAGTACCCGGGCCGGCAGGGGAATTGGTGCCGCAATTTCAAATCAGGTTGCTTATTGGGGATGTAAGGCCGTTCGAAACCACGGGGAAGCCTTCCCAAACCGTCGAACGTATAGAAGCTGAGCAAACCCTCGCGAGTACTATCGAAATGACTGATGATTTACCTCGCAAGCGCCAGGTGACGGCATTCCGTCCGCGCCAGGGTGAGATGTTGATTGAAGTGGATATTGATGAAGCAGGGCAGGACGGCCTTGAGCGCGTCCTTGATTTTTTAGCCCTCAACCCTGGGCCGGACCAGGTTCGCCTGCTAATCAAACACGGAGCCGCGAGGGCTGCCGTGGAGCTTGGGAAGAATATGACGGTTGGCCTTTCAGGTAAGGCAAAGGATGAGCTCTCAACTTTTAAAGGGGTACAGGGGATACGTCCATGAGTCAAGAAAAAATAATATTCCGAACCGCGACCGCCAGGGAGCGGACCGGGTATCGCAGGTCTTTGACCTGCCGCGACTCTGTTATTGTTCTGTCTAATGGTATATAATCACCTCGAATTCTTATTATATTAACAATACAAAATACACCATGAAGCTGATTTTCAAGGAGTGATAATGGGCATCGATGCTGAATTAAAGGAATTAGGTATTGTCATACCCGATGCACCCGCCCCTTTAGGCGCTTATGTCCCTGTAAAAATCACCGGGGGATTCGCGTTTTGCTCCGGGGTACTGCCGATGAAAGATGGCAAGATGGCCTTCAAAGGTAAATTGGGCGCCGGACTCTCAATCGACGAAGGAAAGGAAGCCGCCAAGCTATGCGCCATAAATGTCCTTGCAAATCTGAAAGCCGCCCTCGGTAGTCTTGATAAGGTGAAGGGGGTCGTCAGGGTTGAGGGTTATATCAATTCCGCACCAGGTTTCAATGTACAGCCGCAGGTGCTTAATGGGGCGAGCGAGCTCTTCGCCGCTGTATTCGGCGATGCCGGCAAGCACTCGCGCATGGTCGTCGGCGTGAATGAGCTCCCCCTTGACGCCGCCATGGAATTGGTCTGTGTGTTTAGTGTTTGACCTTTGATTAGAATATTTGCCTTATGACAGGTTTGCTTTTCATATTAGGTCTGGTCGTGGTTTCCGGCCTTGTTGCATATGCCGGGGACCATCTTGGCCGCCGTATCGGCAAGGCCAAGATGATGATATTCGGCTTGCGCCCCAAGTACACATCCATCTTGGTGGCTATCATCACCGGTATGGTTATTACCGCCATAACAATAACAACCTTAGCT
>Ga0315277_10000095_pt1 | contig 143901 bp, 113 predicted proteins | sample YL17G05_15_MG_FD_203695 | JGI IMG/M metagenome (GOLD analysis project Ga0315277, IMG submission 203695) | Sediment microbial communities from Yellowstone Lake, YNP, Wyoming, USA - YL17G05_15 | ecosystem: Environmental > Aquatic > Freshwater > Lake > Sediment | place: USA: Wyoming | collected...
AAAAGACCTCACGCAGGTATCTATAAAATGACCCCCATCCGAAAATTAACCTTGAAACTAAACTCCTCTTAATCTACATTCCTAATCGCCATCTTGGGGGTCCGATTTGTATTTGGTCATTACAAAACTAAAGATTTTCTTGATGGTCGGCAATATCTTGAGCTAACCAAGAAATGACCCTCAACCCCACGTTCGTACGGGGTTGAGGGCCATTTTATTCCAAACCGATTTCACTTTCTATTTCATATTAACAAGGCGGCGGATCTCCACCCTTGTACAGGTAGTTGATCAGGTAGACAACGTCCGCCACGTCCACCGTTCCATCACAATCGGCATCTCCCATTTCCAATGGATTCGGCGGATTGCCTGCCTTATACAGATAGTTGATTACCCAGACCACATCCGCTATGTCGATCGTTTGATCTCCGTTGGCATCCCCGTGCATATATTGAGAAGAACTCCGGCCTAATCCAAACCAGCCGATGATCCTCCTCATCAGCGTATAACTGTTGTCCGGATAATCTCCGCTTTGAGGAACACCTTCAAACGGGAAGGCCAAAAAGACCACCTTGTAGGTGGATGAACCGGACTCCGGATAGCGCAATGCCCCGTAATCCACAAAACCCTTACCCGCTTGCAAGTAGCTGTCTCGCTGAACGCCTTCCCGGGGAACGGTCGAACCCTTGACGGTTGCCGAGAATATACCAATAGCTCCGCTTCCCGGTACAATGTAATCGGAGAAATTGTAAAAAGGCGGGGTCAGGCCAAAGCCCATCCCGTCCGAGATGGTGTCTCCACCTACTCCCGCTACCGCCGTCTCCCCCACATCGTCCGTATGCCCGGCCACGTGCAGGTAATCGGTGATGAAGGTGTTGGGATTGTTGTCCAATAGAACATCCTGGCTGGAGAGGAACAGGTTCCCTCCGTTGTTCAGATAGGTCATCAGCCGGGATTGGTCCGTGGCAGTCAGGGTCTTGGGATTCGAGATGGTCCCGTAATCCGGACCTGTGCTCCATATCACCGCAGTGTATTGCTCCAGTACCGAATCAGGGGGTGACCCCAGGGTGGCGTAAGTCCAGATGTCGTACATCAATCCGGTTGAATCCAACGCCGGCAGGAAATAATTCTGGTAGGTACCTCCGCCGTCGTCGTCCACAAATAGAATGGGGGTTTGACCTATCAGAATGTCAAACGTATCCACAGCCGAATACCCATCTCCACCGGTTATATTCAATATCATGTTGGCCCGATAGCCCATGGGACAACTGCTGGTCACCGTGAAACGATAAGGGGTAAGGGTGCTTCCCGTGCCGCCGGATGGGATGTTCTGGTAGGACGCGCTGGAAACGGTGACGGTAACGTATGGACCGGAACAGGAAAGCGTGCCTGATATAGTCGTGGCACCCGCACTCCCGTCATTTCTCAGGGTCACGTTCAAATTACAGGTTTCACCCGGATCCGGCTTGTTGTTCCCGTTTCCTCCGATGTCATCCGTCTGCTTGGAATTATAAACCAAAAGCGGAGCATGAGCCACCAGAGTGATGTCTCCGAAATCCCAATCCCCGTTGGTAGCGTGGATATCCAGATTGAATGGAATCACCGTCAGATCCGGTATCTGCCCGGAAACCGAAAAGACAAAAGGATTCAAACAGAGGGCGGTATCCTGAGCCATAATCTCACCCCAGAAAGCGGAGTCACCGGTGATGCTAACCAGTGGCTTGGTGGTGGAGAGAATCCCGTAGGTATTATGGGAGGCGGAATCTCCCATGTTTCTCAACTCAAACGACATCTCGATGGTTTCGCCAAAATCCACCAATCCATCGTTATCCCCGTGACTTTCTCCCAGGTTATCGTCATCCACCGCCAGTCCCTGATAGAGAAGATAGGGACCGGAAGGTGAGATCACCTGAACCGTGGTTTCGTAAGGATATCCGTTATGAGCAGTGACGGTTAAATACATCGTACCCGGAGTTACGGGACTGGGATAAAGCGTCACCTGACCATTGCTACCCGTTCGGGCACTTTCGTAAACCTCGGTATCCTTCATCAAACAAACCATGGCATCTGCTGCCGGCTGACCACCCTTGGTAACCGTGACCGTGAAGGCAAATCCACCAATGAATGCAACGTTGGGATGGGATACCACAAGACTTTCCGGCACCGCGGTCCAGGGGTCCAACTCGGGATCCCCGAAGGTCATATACATCTGCGTCTCCCTTTCTGTGGTACCGCCGGCTCCCTCCGGGAAGTACTGGTACATGAACATCTTCCCCGAATTAACCGCGGGGGTGAAATGATACAGACTGTCAGCGAAATACGCTTTGTAGAACCCCCTCCCCAGGGTATCCGAATAGAAGAAAGCGGAACTCTCGGTGGAAGCCACGATGATCACCGCTCCCTTCTCATTTCCCACCGAACCCACCTTCAGCCAGTGCTCCGCAAAACAATCGCCGCCAGAGTAATTGAACTCTGCATTGTTACATGCTATACTTAAGATAGCCGGAAGCTTCTCCCCGTTGCTCAAAGCGTCGATATGGGCATTGGTGAAATAAGGGTTGGTGGAAGCCCACAGCTGGATGTCACCGTGACCGAAATAAGCGATCCAGCTGCGTCCGTCATTCAGCCGGTTGGTTACATTGGTGACAGTGTTGGTCCCCCGCGATTGCCAGAGGGAATCGAAATAGGTGAAGTTGCCGAAATCGACCATGAAGCGGCCGCATCGCAAAGCATTATAATCGTCCTGGTACTGGCTGCTGGAGATGGTCATCCCCCGCCTGAACCAGCCGGTTTGACCGACATACGGGGTCTTCCGGTAGTTTAAGGTTTTGCTGACGATGTGCGAACATTCCGCCGAGGTCTGGACCGAAATCCGGGCGATGGATAAATCGGCAAAATAATCGGTGCCGTCCACGGTGGCATATTTATGATCGGTGATGCATCCGCCCACTCCGTCGGTGTATGTGGGAATCTGCGCCGCATCCCCTACCAAAATCACGTACTCCGGTGGATTAGTCCAGGTATGATAAGCATTAGAGATATAAGTGCGAATCTGTGTGGTGGTAGTTCCTACCGTGGATTTGTTCACCAGGAAAGTTTCGTAACCCATCTTCTGTTTCCAGTCCGCAAAGGGTTGCATCGCAGAACGGAAATCGTCGTAGGTGATGATCAGTATGGAGCCGTCCACCACGTCCCGGTCCCCTTTGATCTGATCGAAATTCATCACGAAATCCTCATATATCTTCAAATATGACCGGGTTAATAGGTTTCGGGGATTAACTTGCGGATTCTCTCCGGTCCCTTCGAAGTAGATATCCACCACCATCCGCTTGTAAACGGAAACCTCTCCGGTTTGCGGATTGTACTGAACCGGGAAAAACTTGATCGGTGCCAGTCTTAAATCCCGAAGTATCGTTATATCACCTTTTTCCACCAAGTTCCCGGGGAAAGCCTGGTTTTGCGCATAAGTCTGTTGGTTAAGCTGGAATGGTACCGGTGTGTAATCGTCTTTACGGAGAGGAGCGGGCTGATAGGGATAGAGCAGGTATGTTCCGGAGAGCGTCTCCTTTTCCTGCTCCACCACATCTATCCTCACTCCGGAAGCTGGGGGGAGTGCCAAAAATCGGCAGACCAAGGGGATCTGGGGGTCTCCCACCCGGGTAAGCCATCCGCCTCCGGGAATGGTGATCTGTTGATATGTCTGACCCTCGACCGTTTTGTCTTCCACCTGGAGGTCGGGGATTTTGATCTCCACCCGAACCTTGGAGGCATCAGCGGAGAGCAGCTTCACCTGCAGCTCGTCGGCTGCTCCCGAATTGATCTGATACGCCCAGACGAAAGAGAAAACACTCAGGTCCAAAAGCAAAGAGAACAGAATCACTTTTTTCATTTGATTCTCCTTTGCGGTTATAAAATGGTTAAAAGCTTTTTGTTTTCTTCAAACGATTTTGATTTCGTGGGGGGGAAATTCAGACTTCCCTTAACTATTTTTCGTTAAAACACCTCCTTATGGCTTTTGTTTTTGTTCTAAGAGTGAACAGATTCCTGACTGAAGGATACCCTAAACCAAATGAGACATATGTAAGCTTCATTGATTTCTTCTTTGTATTAAGATCAAAGTAAAACAACCTCTCTTATTAATATAGCTTACTTAATCAAATTGTCAACAATACTTTTGAGTTACAGGGCAACTTTTCTGTTTTCTAAAGCTCATGCAGCTACAAGCTTGAATTTGCATTACTTCATATCGGATATAAAATAGAGCATATCAAATGCTTTACCGAAATACGTCTGAACCTATCTTCCTGCTCATAACATATTTAAAATCAAACTAATACAAACTTCAAGGTGAGGATAGGGGATGGTTGAAGAAGCCAAGTAACATGTAGATTTTGAGGAGGTGGTTTCCTATAGTCAAATCTCATTCCATCTCCTTCAAAATCATCCGGATAATCCTAGGTATGGATAGTTTCAACTCATCGGTTGGCTCGGTGCCAAGGCTCTGGTAATCTTTCGGCACTATGCCCAGAATCACCACCTCGGGATTGAACCCTAAATGCTTAGCCGAGGATATGGCTTCAACTATTCCGAATTGATGGAGGGAGGCGGAGAATTTATCTTGAGTGGACTTCACCATATCAAGAGTAAGTTTATACATGGTTCCGGGTGATTGATCCGAAATCATTGCATCCACAATCACCACTTTGTCTTTTCCTTCCATAAATCTGGTGAGTTCGAAGGTGGCTGTTCCGATGTCGGCTAATTCCACCCCTTCGGGTAACTTTATTTTGGAAAGCTCCCGGATTATATGAACTCCGATCCCCTCGTCGGTGAACAGCAGGTTTCCGATCCCGGCAATTAAGATTCTCTTTTTCATGTTTATACCAGTTACGAAAAAAATAGGGAATCTGCCGGATCAGATTCCCTATTTTCAAAAATCCCTTGCGTTACTTTAAACCACGACGAATTTCTTTACATTTTTTCCCGGTTCTATCATATGTATAGCGCAAGCCAGGCAGGGGTCGAATGAACGTACCACTCTCAACGGCTCAATAGGGTTGTCCGGATCTGCTACCGGAGTTCCAATCAGCGCCTGTTCCACGGGTCCGGGCTGGTTTTTATCGTCTCTGGGTCCGAAATTCCAGGTGCTAGGAACCACCGCCTGGTATCTTTCAATCTTCTTATTCTTGATGCTAATGAAGTGACCCAAAGCACCGCGCGGGGCATCGGTTAAACCCATTCCCGTGCCCTGATCCGGTATCTCAAATTTGGTGTGGACCGGATCGCCCGGCTTCAGCTGCATCACCCATTCAGCACTGCGATCAGCAATCACCTTTATCTCCAAAGCCCGGGCTGCATGCCTTCCCATAACGGAGAAGAGCGACGGAACTCCGAGATTTAATTGTTGCAAAGTGTTCCCCACCAGATCGGATGCCGCCTTGTTTTTCCCCTGAACGTGATTCACCACCATCCGGGCAAGCGGGCCCACCTCGCAGACCTTATTTTCGTAACGAGGAGCCTTCACCCAGCTGTACGCGCTCTTTTTATCGGGCTGGGGAATGGTCTCTCCCATGGATGGGTGCAATCCGCTCTTGGAGGAGTATTTGGAATACTTCACGTATTCGGCTATCTTGGAGGGATCCAAAGGCTGGATCGTACCGCTCATGTACACTCCACCGGGAAGTAGTTTGTCGGTGCCCGCATTGTTCTCCTCAAATACCCCGTAAGCCAGGAGGTTGCCGCTTCCTTTTCCGATCCCGAAATATTGAGGATAAGCCTTTGCTACCGCGACCACGTCCGGGATGTAAACGTTGTCGATGAAGGACTGCAGCTCCTTCAGCCGGTAGAGATAATCAGTGATCTTGTCCACCGTGGGTCTTTCGCAAGCTCCACCTGGCATGATGGCTATCTCGTGCGGGATTCTTCCACCGAAGATACAGAGCATCTCATGAGCCTTCTTCCTCATCTCCAGGGCTTGAAGGTAGTGGGCAATGCAGGTGATGTTGGTGTCGGTATCGGTGATGTAATCGCCTTTCAGTCGGGGTAAAAACGGGGCTACTGCACTCGGTCTGCCGCTGTCTACTTCCGTTTTAGCCCACGCTTTTACGTTGTTTAGCCCGGGATCGTTGCCGGTATACTTCAGAATTGCGGTTATGTCCACGTAATCCAGTGCGGTCAGGTGATAGAAATGAAGTATATGTGAGTGGATGTAATCCCCTGCGAAGATTAGATTTCGGAGCAATCGCCCGTTATTCGGAGGCTGGACGCCAAAAGCCTGGTCCAGACATAGGGTGGAAGCCTGGGCATGAGGGGAGGGACAAACGCCGCAGATGCGTTGAGTGATCATCTGGGCATCCTTCGGGTCCCTTCCCTGAAGGATGATCTCCCACCCCCGGAACATCTCTCCGGAGCTTCGGGCATCGGAGATCTTGCCGTTTTCGATCTCCACCTCTATCTTCAGATGACCCTCGATCCGGCTGACCGGATCGATTGTGATTTTCTTTTTTGCCATAGGATAATACCTTCCTTTCCTAAGTCAGTTTGACCAGATTCTTGGGTTGGTCTACCTCAGCTTTTCTCCAGGGGATTCCCAGGATGGACGGTTTGTCCAGCATGCCGTAAAGTCCCTGTCCCCCGTGGTCCGGGTAGGTTGGCTCGGTGCATCCGATACAAGGACCGCCGCTGCGGCAGCACCAATTCACCCCTCTGTTCCAGCCGCGGATGGAGACATCGCAATGAGATATGGGTCCTTTACAACCCAGCTCGAAAAGGCATCCCTCATCCCCAAAATCCTGGGCAAACTTCCCGTTCTCGAAGTAATATCTTCTTTCGCAATTTTCGTGAATCAAACCACTGTAGAATACCTTGGGGCGAAGCTGGTCATCCAGCTCCGGCAAACCATATAATAGCACATGAGCGATGGTACCTATAACCCAGTCAGGATGCGGTGGGCATCCGGGGAGGTTGATCATGGTGACCTGGGGCAGTATCTCTTTGACTGCCTTGGCGCCTGTGGGATTTGGCTTTGCTGCCGGGATACCTCCGAATGCAGAACAGGTCCCCACATTGATCACGGCTTTGGCCGAGTTACCCAGCTGGGTCACCCAATCCAGAGCTGTTACCGGTTTCCCCAATTTCTCCCCCATGGTGTTGTAAGCGCCAGCGGCGGCAGTGGGAATTGAGCCCTCCACCACCAGAATGAATTTGCCCTTTTGGTTCTGCAGAGCATCATCAAGAACCTTCAGTACCGGGTCACCCGCAGCTGCCATAACCGTAGCATGAAATTCCAGACTGATGATCTCGGTCAAAACCTGGGCAATCCCGGGATAGGCGGCATTCAAAGTGGACACCGAACAGCCGGTGCAACCCTGTCCCTGAAACCAGATAACCGGTGGATGACCAGGGCTTTCCGTAATGGCTTTGGCGATCTTGGTAAGCCAGAGATCGGAAAGGCTTACTGCCGCAGCTGATCCACCAACCAACTGGAGGAACTTTCTTCGCGATAATGCCATAGAAACCTCCTACGGATTATTATGTTATAGATCCTCATAAACATTGTGAACAATTTCACAAAAAAGATTATATATTCTGTATTTTCCTTTGTCAAGTTAAATCTTGAAAGGCCAAGTCCAAATGCAGTTTTGTTATGAAGATATAAGATATTAAAGGTAATTTATATCTTAAATATCTCATTCATGCTATCCGTATTTGTGAAAAGAATAACAAAGTAATGGGTGAAGTCGGATTTTTGATTATATTTACTGGCGGTAAGAAAACTGATTCTAAAAGTAACTTTATTTTCTACTAAATGCCCGGTATCAGAGTCGAAATCAAAGGAATCGTCCAGGGGGTCGGGTTCAGGCCTTTTGTCCATAAGTTGGCCCGAAGGTGCCATCTGCGGGGTTATGTTTTGAACGATACCGCAGGAGTCCGGATCGAGGTGGAAGGGGCGAAATCCGACCTGGACCGATTCCTCTCCCGGATAAAAGCCTCCCCTCCTCCCCTTTCCCGCATCGAACGGATAAAAATCACCAGAATACCTTTGCGAAATTTCCCCCGATTCGTCATTCGGGAAAGTGAAAAAAAGAAAGATAGGACAGTGATGATCTCACCCGACTTAGCCACCTGTGACGATTGCTTATCCGAGCTTTTCGATCCGGAGGACCGGCGGTATGGTTACCCTTTTTTGAACTGCACCAACTGCGGACCCCGATTGAGCATCATCCAGGACGTACCCTATGACCGGGACAAAACCACCATGGAAAAGTTTCGGATGTGCCCGGACTGCGAAACGGAATATCACGATCCGGAAAACAGAAGATTCCATGCCCAGCCCAACGCCTGTCCGGTTTGCGGTCCGAAGCTGACCCTTTTGGATAATAAAGGCAGAAAACTGAATACCTCCGCTCCGGTGGCTCATACCATTGGTCTCCTTAAGCAGGGGAGCATTGTAGCCGTCAAGGGGATCGGAGGTTATCATTTGGCTGTGGACGCCACTAACTCTCAGGCGGTCTCCAAATTGAGAAAGAGGAAATACCGGGAGGACAAACCTTTTGCCCTGATGGCTAAAGACTTAAAGACAGTCCGGATGTTTTGCCATTTGAATCCGCTGGAGAAAAAGTTGTTGCAAGCGGTTTCCCGCCCCATTCTCCTGTTGAGTAAAAAAAACTCCCCGTTGATCACTCCGGAGGTTGCCCCCCTTCAAAAAAGCTGGGGGGTGATGCTCCCTTATACCCCTTTGCACCATCTTTTACTTGACCCATCGCACCTGATTTTGGTCATGACCTCAGCCAACCAGTCGGATGAGCCCATAGCTTATCAGGATGACGATGCCCTCAAGCGATTGAGTCGGATAGCGGATTATTTTCTCATGCATGACCGGGAGATTTTCCGGCGCTGCGACGATTCGGTCAGCCGGGTATGGAATGGCCAGGAGATGATCCTAAGAAGAGGGAGAGGTTACGTCCCCTTACCGGTGAAAGTGAACCTGAGATTTCGCCAGCATATTTTAGCGGTGGGAACTCAGCTCAAGAACACCTTCTGCTTGACCCGGGACGGTTTTGCCTTCTTAAGCACCCATATAGGTGATCTGGAGAATTTCGAGGTTTTGGGTTTCTACGAAAAAGAGATAGAACGGGCCAAGAGATTATGCTCGGTTCAACCCCGGGTGGTGGCTTACGATCTTCATCCGGAGTATCTATCTACCAAATATGCCCAGGCTTTGCCCGGGGTGAAGAAGATTCCGGTACAACATCATCACGCCCACATTGCCAGCTGCATGGCGGAAAATAAAATCAGCCGGAAGGTGATCGGGGTGGCGTTCGATGGAACCGGGTACGGAGAGGATAAAGCCGTCTGGGGCGGGGAATTTCTCATTGCAGATTTGAAAGAATTCAAAAGGGCGGCACATCTCGAATATGTCCCCATGCCCGGAGGGGAGATGGCCATTCATCATCCCTGGAGGATGGCAGCCGCCTATCTTTACACCTGTTACGGTGAGGATTTCCTGAATCTCGATTTGGAATTCGTCAGAAAGCTGGATCGGGACAAATGGTACGCCATCCATAAGATGTTGAACCGGAAGATCAACCTCTTTTCCACCTCCAGTATAGGACGTTTATTCGACGGGATATCGGTTTTGTTGAACTGGAGAGAGACCACCCACTACGAGGGCCAGCCCGCCATCGAGCTGGAAACCTGGGCCGACGAAAACGAAAAAGGTAAATATGCCTTTGAGATCACCGGGGAAAATGGTATATTGATCCTCCGCCCGGAACGGATCATCAACGGCGTGGTGGCGGATCTGTGCGGGAAAAAGAGCAAAGCGGAGATTGCGGCAAAGTTTCACAACAGCATAGCCCAAATGACCCATGAGGTTTGCCTAAGGTTAAGAAAAGAGTATGACTTGAATTCTGTCTGTCTTTCCGGAGGCGTTTTCCAGAATGTTTTTCTTCTGGATCGAATCCACCGGCTTTTGATTAAAAGTAAATTTCAGGTCTACACCCATCACCAGGTGCCTCCCAACGACGGTGGCATCTCCCTGGGGCAGGCGGCCGTAGCCAATCAGAGGATTTGACATGTGTCTGGGAGTTCCGGTAAAGGTTACCCGAAAAGAAGGCCAGGAGGGGGTAGGGGAGTTCAAGGGGGTGAAAAGGAATATCAGCTTTGCCCTCTTGGATAATGCCCGGGTGGGGGACTATGTGATTCTGCATGCCGGATTTGCCATTCAAAAGCTGGACCCAAAAGAGGCAAAAAAGACTTTGGAGCTTTTTGAAGAGCTGACCAGGCTGGAAGATGAGTAAAAACTTTTTCGATGAGTTTTCCGATTCGAGGAAAACCGGGATATTGACGCAAAAGATCAAACAGGTCGCCCGGGAGATCAAAGAAGATGTGAACCTGATGGAGGTATGCGGGACTCACACCGTGGCGATATGTAAATCCGGGATCAAAAACATATTGCCGAATAACGTCAAATTGATCTCGGGGCCTGGCTGCCCGGTCTGCGTCACCCCCAATCCATATCTGGACCGAGCTATCGCGCTATCCCGTATGGACGATACCATCATCGCCACCTTCGGTGACATGATGAAGGTTCCCGGCTCCTCCTCATCGTTGGAAAAGGAGAAGACTAAGGGGAAAGACGTCCGGATGGTCTATTCCACTCTGGATGCTTTAAAGATCGCGCGGGACCATCCCGACAAGAAGGTGATCTTCCTAGGAGTGGGATTCGAGACCACCGCCCCTACTGTGGCTTTTATTGTAAGGGAAGCCCAGCAAAGGAAAAACAAAAATTTCCTGGTCCTCTCCGCTCATAAACTGATCCCCCCCGCTTTAAAGCTATTAGCCCAATCGAAGGATCTGAAAATCCAGGGATTCATCTGCCCGGGTCATGTGAGCACCATCATCGGAACCAAACCGTATGAGTTCCTAGCCAGGGAGTTTAACCTCCCCTGTGTGATCTCCGGATTTGAGCCGGTGGACATATTCCAATCTCTCTATTTACTTTTGACCCAGATAAGGAACAAAACCGCGAGTGTGGAGAATCAATATTTCCGGGCAGTCAAACCGGAGGGAAATCCGAGCGCCCTGAATTTGATAAACCGGGTATTCCAAACCGACGACTCACTCTGGCGGGGAATAGGCATAATCCCTCAATCGGGGATGTCTCTTAGGGAAGAATACCGGGAATTCGATGCCGAAAAGAAAATACCGGTAGAGGTGGAGAAGAGTCGGGAGCCTAAAGGGTGTATCTGCGGTCTGGTGATTCAGGGGAGGAGTTCCCCGTTGGAATGCCCCTATTATGCCAACCAATGCACCCCCCAGTCTCCGATCGGTCCGTGTATGGTCTCTTCCGAGGGCTCCTGTCAGGCGTATTTTAAGTATGGAAATATTGAAAGGATCAAGGGTCAAGAAATCAAGGAAGAAGGAAAATGGAAAAAGGAAAATAAAAGAAATGACGGATGACGAATTACGAATCAACACGAAAATTCGCAGGTCCGAAATGTCCGGTAGGACTTTCGGACAAATCAACTCTAAGAATGACCCGGGTTATTCGCCATTACCTATGTACTTGTTTTTGATCGGTTAGAAGATGCGGAAGATGACCCATCGCTATAAACTCGATGAAAAGCTCAGCCTCGCTCACGGGGCTGGGGGAAAGCTCTCTTTCGAGCTGATCACCGGACTATTTCAGAAAAACTTCGACAACCAGTTCTTGAACCGGTTGGAGGATTCCGCCCTCCTCGATCTGAATGGGCAGAAGGTGGCTTTTACCACCGATTCTTATGTCATCCACCCCATCTTCTTCCCCGGAGGAGACATCGGCAAACTGGCGGTCTGCGGAACCGTAAACGATCTGGCGGTGATGGGAGCTCAGCCGGAGGCACTCTCCTGCGCCCTGATCATCGAGGAGGGTTTGGATAAATCTATCCTTGAGAAAATCGTCCTCTCCATGAAAAAAACCGCCCAAGCTGCCGGGGTACAGATCGTGACCGGGGATACCAAAATGGTGGAAAAAGGGGGCGCAGACCAGATCTTCATCAACACCTCGGGAATCGGTCTGGTCAACCCGGGGATGGATTTGGGGAGGGAGAAGATAAAGGTGGGGGACAGAATTATAATCAGCGGTACCATCGGCGACCACGCCACTGCAGTTCTGTCCAAAAGAGCCGGTTTGGAATTCAAAACCAAAGTCAAAAGCGACTGCGCTTTCCTTTCGGATCTGATCGGCTCCATCTTGAGATTCAAAGATAAGATCAGATTCATGCGGGATCCCACCCGCGGCGGTTTGGCGTCGGTTTTAAACGAGATGTCGGTGGGAGGTGCTTGGGGAGCGCTCCTGGACGAGGAGAGGATTCCGGTAAAGGAAGAGGTGAAAGGATTCTGCGAACTTCTGGGTTACGATCCGCTCTATCTGGCGAATGAGGGAAAGGTGATAATCGTGACCGCTCCCCGGGTAGCGGAGAAGGTTGTGGCTATCCTGCGGAAAAATCCCAAAGGAAAGGATGCGGAGATCATCGGGGAGATAACGGACAGATTCAAAGGGAGGGTAGGCTTGAAAACCAAGTTCGGCGGGACCCGGGTGGTAGACATGCTGGCCGGGGAGCAGTTTCCCCGAATTTGTTGAAAGGGACGATCATGCACGAGATGGCGGTTGCCGACGGGATCATTAAGGTAATTGAGGAAAAGCTCAAAGGGGAAGACCCCCAGGCAGAGGTGAGCCAGGTGAATCTGAAGATCGGCAAGCTCACCTGCGTGGAGCCGGAGGCTTTAAGCTTATCGTTTGAAATTCTCACCCGGGAAACTCCCCTCCGGAATGCATTGCTTCATATAGAAACCATTCCCATCACCGGGAAATGCAAGGATTGCCGGAGGAATCTGGAATTGAATAAGCTGGATTTCGCCTGCCCTTTTTGCGGTTCGTTCAGGATTGACATTAAAACCGGAAGGGAGCTTTCCATCGAGTCGATCGAAATCGAATAGAGACTAAAAGACCAAGGAGGTAAAATGAGGAAAATAACGATGTTGACCGATCTTTTGGAAGCCAATGACGTCATAGCTATGGAGAACCGGAAGGTGTTCGACCGGAATAGAATCCTGGCTTTGAATCTGATGAGCTCGCCGGGAGCAGGAAAGACCACCGTTCTGGAGAAGACCATCGATAAGCTGGGGAAGAGGTTTCACTTTGCCGTGATCGAGGGGGACGTTGCCACCTCCAATGACGCCAAAAGACTGGCTAAATATAAGATCCCGGTGGTGCAGATAACCACGGAGACCTTTGGCGGTGCCTGTCATCTGGATGCCAACATGGTCCAGAGAGCCATGCAGAAGATAGACCTGTCTAAAGTGGATATTTTGTTCATTGAGAACATCGGCAATCTGATTTGCCCGGCAGAATTCGATCTGGGGGAACACAAGAAGGTGATCGTTTTGAGCCTGACCGAGGGGGAGGACAAGCCCAGCAAATATCCGGTGGTCTTCAGAAACTCCGATCTGCTGCTGGTAAACAAAATGGACCTCTGGTCTTACTTAGGCATAAATTTGAACCTGCTTCTGCGAAATACCAAGAAGATCAATCCAAAGCTTCCCATCATTAAACTCTCCGCCAAAACGGAAGAGGGCTTTAAAAGCTGGCTGGAATGGCTGAGAAAACAGTATCAGAAAAAGAGCGGAAGTTAACCGAAACATCGACAGACAAGGTTAGGGTATTTAATTGGGACGATGAGTACGCTGCATTATGGAGAGGAGTTGGAAAAAGCGGAGATTACACCCGCCAATGTTGAATAGATGAAACGTCAACTTATCAAAAAAACGAAAAGAAAATGATGATAACACCGGAAGTATTTATCCTATCCGCTACCGCTGCTTCTTTAGGTTTCTTTCATACCCTGTTTGGACCGGATCACTATCTGCCCTTCATCGTGATGTCCCGGGCAAGGAAATGGTCATTGCTTAAGACCATGGGGATAACCGGTCTATGTGGTTTGGGGCACATAGGAAGCTCAGTCCTGCTGGGCACCATCGGCATCGCTTTGGGCGCTGCCGTTTTTAAGCTGGAAGCATTGGAATCGTTTCGGGGCAACATTGCCGCCTGGGCACTTATCGTCTTCGGGCTGGTTTATTTCGCCTGGGGAATGCGCCGTGCCGTCAGGAACCGTACGCACCGGCATTTACACGCTCACCTCGACGGCACCGCCCACCAGCACACCCATGTTCATGCGGAGGAACATCTCCATGTTCACGATCAGGAGAATAGAATCAACATCACCCCCTGGATACTTTTTACCATTTTCGTTTTGGGACCGTGCGAGCCTTTGATTCCCCTGTTGATGTATCCCGCTGCACAAAAAAGCCTGGGTGGTTTGGTGCTGGTGACCACTGTCTTCGGAGGGGTTACCATTGCAACCATGACCAGCATTGTTCTGCTCTCCACCCTGGGGATAAACCTTATCCCGATGAAAAAAGTGGAACGCTATACCCATGCTTTGGCCGGGGGAGCTATTTTCCTGTGCGGTATATCCATAGTCTTCCTTGGTCTGTAGAAACTATTCCCGATCAAACCCGCTTTCAACAAGGACATCTTTGAGGAACGCGTCCCAATGATTTTGTTTTAAATTCAGGTTCTTAATTCTGCATTTTTATTTTCTATTTAACTTTATTTTCCCTTTTACCCTGCCCTCTCACCTGGACCTGGATGTAGGCTCGTTTATAAAGAATACTAAAAAAATCAATCCCAAACTACCCTCGGTAAGGCTCTCCGCTAAAACGGGAGAGGGGTTGGCAGAGTGGACCGGCTGGCTGGTAAAACAGTACCGGACCAAAACAAAACAGAGGATTTCCTCCGGCAGAAACAAATAACGAAATGGAAATCCCCTTTCTCTCTTTTTCCAAAATGAAGTCCACACCCAAGATTCTTGCAACTGGGGGAAGGGGAAACTAATGATTTTGCCCCTGCAATGGCGTTATTGATAAAATAACTAACCCACGTTAGTGTAACGTGGGTTAGTTTTTTGACGGGAACAAAAACCTAATATACGATTGTTCCTGACCGAACCACCAGAGTTTTGATTCCGCTCGGTCGATCAGGTGGTCTGTTGGACCTCAAGGATATTGATATTCCTCTTTTTCAACTCCTGCATGAACTCCGCATACAGGTCTCCTTTGATGCAATCCTCCGGGGGAACGATACCTTTTTCTTTGATCTTATTGGCCAAAATCATCTTGGCGGTGATAGCCACCGGGAATCCGGTCACCCGGGCCATAGAGGAGATTCCGTTTTTGGTATCCGCCTCATCCCACATGAAGTACTCGATCTTCACGTTCTTACCGTCCTTTTTGCCGGTGAGGGTGTTGTACATGACACAAACGTCTGTGTCCCCCTCCTGCGGCTTGAGTCTGGGGGTGATGAGAGACAACAGGAATTCCCTCGGGACGATCTTGGTCCCTTTCAACTCGGTTGGCTCAAGATCAAGCAGCCCGCACTCCTTTAAGGTTTGCACCCCTTGCCAATGCCCGGGCCAGCGTACGGTCTTCTCCGCAAATTCCTTTAATCCGGTTCGGGTATAGATGAAGCTGGGCATGCCCGGAGTGATGGCGCACTGCAGCTCCTCATCCTTCCCGAGTTGATTGAACCTGAATGTCTCCAGGTCGGTGGTGGCATCCACCTCCACCACCTTGCCCTGCTTGATCACCTTTACTTTGATCATGTACTCTCTCAGCACATGATCGAACGCCCAGGTGATCATATATCTTAAAGGATGTTTCTTTGCGGCTTCTTTGTTCGGGATGCCACCTACTCGAGCGATGGCCACCTCGGCTGTGTCTATCTTCCTGATCCCTTCTCCTAAGGTTACATTGCTTAAGCCGGGAGCAAATCCCATTCCATCCACAAAGGTAACACCGTTCTTTAAGGCGGTGTTGTGAATCCAGTCGCCGTACTCATCCAAGGTCATCCCTCGGGGCAATTCCAATCCCTCGGTCTCGTACGCATCCGGTCGACGGTGATATTCTTCCAGCATATCCACGACATGCAGTCCGGCTTCGACAGCCTCGGAAACGAGCTTATAGCTGGTTCTTCGATCCGGCAGGGCGATGGCACCTACTCCATATTGTTTCATCAGCTCTTTGGTCTCTTTTTCTTTGCAGATGTCGAGAACGTGTATGACCACCTTGTCGCTCCCGATCCACTTTCGGGTTCTCTCCAATGCCTCCTTGTTCCGCCCCACGATCCCCACCGTTTTGATGTCCTTATCTTGGGCAAAATCCAGTGCTACCGCAGCTCCCACCTTTCCTGTCCCTCCGAAAACCAATGCTTTCATAAAATCCTCCTTATGTTTTCCACAAAGCTATGAATTATCCATCGGCTTGTCAATCAAAAAACGACCATCTGGTAATGCGGATTTGGGCATTGAGAATCGAGTCTGGGGATTTTGGTTTTAAGTAATTAACTTCGAGGTATTTCTCTATGTTCCATAAAAGGCACGCTGGACTGGACCTTTAGATTTCAACAAAATCGTCAAGCCTATTCGAACATTGCTTTCATTTTCCTTTATCTATACCTCTTCAAAGAGAATATAAAAAATTCTCGACAAGGGACAGTTTTTTGTATATTTTCTCTTTGGATTTCGGTAGAATTAATTTAAACCAATAAACCGGAGGAAAACATGGGTTGGATTAAAATCAGAATCATCATTCTTGTCATACTAATATTATCATCTCAGATTGTTTTTGGCCAAACTCCGCCGGTGGAGATAACCTCCTACGACATCAAAGCCAGCTTGAATCTGATGAGGGGCGAACTGCAGGTGGCGGCTGAATTAGCATTAAATAAAATCGATACAGTGACGGAATTCAATTTGATCTTTAATTCCAACGTCAAAATAGGAGCAATTAAATCAAAAACCTCGGTCGGTTCTATAGATCTGCCTTATAGATTCGCCGGGAAGGATACCCTGAATATCACCGTCCCCTCTCCCCTCTCAGCCAGTTCCAATCTGACGGTGGATTTTTTCTATACCCTGTCCTTAGGTGAATCAACCGGCAACCTGATCATGCTGGATCGGGGGAATCGCTGGTATCCGCTCATCATGAACCAGATCGTCCCCTTCAAACTGACCGCCACCGTCCCCCCGGGATATACCGTTTTTTCCGCAGGTGACCTGGTCGAAGAAAAGGATATGAGGAAGCAATCGCAGTTCGTCTGGGAGAGCAAAATTCCCGTATTCAAACTGCCGTTGATTATGGTTGAATCCGAATTCTACCACAAATCTGCCATGGATGTCACTGGTAAGGACATCATTCTGTACTCTTCCACTTTGGATCAGGAGACACAAAAGAAGATCCTTTCCGAAGCCGGCAATGCCTTCAAATTTTACAGCAAGCTTATCGGTATATATCCTCAATCCCAACTGACTCTGCTTGAGATTCCGGGGATGGAGGGAACGGATATTGCCAGCGGAATCCTGATGATCGGGTCGATGTCTCTGGATGGGTTTAAGCAAGGTTATTATGACGAGTTACTTCTCTCCGTCGCTTGCCAGTGGATGGCAGCGGGAGTGTTTTTTAAATTTCAGGGAAAAGGATTCTGGTTTCTTCAGTTGTCGTTACCCCATTATCTGCGGCTCATGTACCTGAATAATTACAAGGGAATGCTTGCCTTCGATCAGGGATTAAAGGAAGGTCTGGAGGCGTATAAGAAAATTGCCGGAACGGAAAATGAGGTTTCCATCCTGGACGTGGATTTCCCGAATACCAAGGAAAAGGCAACTGCCATTTATGGAAAAGGACCGTGTGTGATCGATTTGGTGAGAAAACAGCTGGGGGATGAGAACTGGGACAAATTCATAAAGGATATCTACAAGAATTTCCTGGGAAATATCCTCACATATAATGAGTTCGTCAGCTATCTTTCCAAATATGATCAGAGCGGAGCGGCGGTGGCTAAGTTGAATAAATTGGTATCGGAAAAAGGGATGCCGGAGGAAAAGTAATAAAGACGTCCGCGGACCGTCGCCCTTCGGCTTCGCCTCAGGACAAGTCCGCCGACCGCAGCGAAATCAAAGGCAAAAACCAAAAATACAAATAAGGGCTGGGAGAGGAACCGGCGCATATGGTGCATATGGTGTACATTTTTATTTTTTTCTCACTTTTCCTCCAAGCCATTAAAGTTTATTGGCTTACGTATAAATTTCGATGCACAGTTGCTGTAAATTATCCACCAGATGATGATTTACCTTCAGTTGAAAAATTCAAAATTTAAGATTCAAAATTCAAAATCAAATTCAAAGTTATGCATTCTTGGAATGCGGTAAGGGGGCAGGTATAATACACTGCCTCTCCCAGACGGGAGCGCTGCGCGGGCACCGTCCGCTCATAAATACCGGTGCCATCCTTTTCACCATCGAAGTTGTAGTAAATTTGTATGTGGCAGTAAGGAAGACTACAGCCTAATAATGCAGGGAATTATCTTAGTGTCAGGTGCTCATGACACAAGACCTAATAAGTATTTATAGAATATCTTCTCTTAATAAATATCCTGTTATTGAACCTCTCTCAACTAGGAAATTTAGAATAATAATAATTCGGTCTTTAATATGTTTGGATGTTCTTATTGTATGACGATTTGTTAAAATATATCGTCTCATAATATTCTCTAAATAATAGATTGTGTTCGTCTGCAATTCCTCTGAAATCAAATTCTCATTTTTTTCTAAGATATTACTTATCCAAATTATACCTTCATCAATAAATTTACTTCCTATATCATTTAGGATTTTTGAGATGGAGTATAAGACAGAAGGATGATATCCCATATCTTCAGCGACTTTATTATAAAATGATTTCTCTCTATCTTTTAATGAATGCCATTCTCTTGCATCTTCCTTCCAATAAGGCCATGCTAAAAGATAATTGTTTAGAATTTGATTTGTATAATGATTATGGCTTCTTCTCTTTGATATCTCAACTATCTTTCCATAAAAGGCATTCCATACTATCCAAAATTCTTCATACTGATTTAATCTGTCCTCAGCAGAAACGAACACCTGGAAAAAGTAAGCCGTATATTGCGAACCTCGGAAATTATCTACAAAAGGTTTTAAGTATATTTCGATTTCATCCTTTTTTGAATTTAAAACGAAGTATGCGAATTTCTCAAGAAATCTATGTTTTATAGAATAGTCAACTCTTTCATCATCTGTGAAAAGTTTTTCAGAAAATATTGGTAGAATGACATAGAAGAATTTTTTATGATCAGGATTTTCTGTTCTAAAAGGTAAAAGCTCGAATGCTGTTTTTAAGGTTTCTAAATCTAACTTTGCCAAATCACCCAGTTCATTATATGTAATTCTATTCGAAACAATTTTCTCTATTTCATTTTCATATTTCTTTAGAAAACTTTCAAGAAGCTGTGTCTCTGAAACTTCGTATACCTTCCTTTGATAATTTTGTTTTCTGATTTCGTCTCTTAAGTCATCATGTTTTGGTTTCAATAAGAGATAACCCAAAAAGATAGAATGCGCATCTTCAAAATTAGTTTTCCATAAACTATATAAAATACCACGAGTGGCAAAGGTTGATATTTGTCTGTATGGATTAAATAGTAATAGAAGCAATAAGAATTTTACTTCTCCTTTATCTTTTGGGAAATGCTTTATGAGTTCCGGCAAAATAATTATAGATGGCTCTGTACCGTCGCTTACTTGATAATAATAAGATTTTACTTTAAGAGGAAGAGATGCATATTCAAGAATTACTTCCTTGCAGAATTCTTTTTCTTCCGAATTTAACTTATCGAAAAAATCACGCATTAAAACAGAACAAGAATAAGCAGGAATTGAACGATTGAGTGAGAGAAAACGATCCTTAGTTTTCTTCTTTAATCCGTTAATAATCTTTCTTGTTTCTGAAATTACCAATTGATGATTGTTTTCGAATTGTTCATATTGATTGCATTTGTCTTCTTCTTTCTTGAATCTATAATGAGACCATAATTGCAGTGGTACATATTTCATAGCAGCAGAGGATTTACTTAATGAATATTCACTGAACTTTCTCAATTTAGGATCAATTTCAGGATTGAATTTTATCAACACTTTTCCATTTGCTTTTTCAATTTCTGGTTTCATTTTTCTACTATCCATCCTTGCCAAATACAGTCTCCAAGTCTTATCAGAATCGGTTTCTATTGAGTTATCAGGAAGCTTTTCATAATATTTATCTAATATTCCCCACATGGTATTTTGTCTTTCTTTAACCTCATCTTCGCTTTCACCTTCCGATCTAAAGACTTGATAATAAAGCGCTAGATGCTCTAAAGAATTCCTCCTGTGACTATGATCGCATGCCTCAATCCTTTCATTTTGATATATTTCATCTAGGTAGTTGCTACTTGGAAAATTATTTTTTAATGCTAAAAGTTGGCTTTTTTGATCTTGATCAAGCATCATTCTGCTTGTGTCATAGAGGAAATATTCTTTTGTCTTAAAAAGGATTTTTGCGATATTGAAAAGCTTGGAAGGATGAGCAAGGACTATACTTGCGACTACGGCAGTTATCGAAGCTGACTTAGAATTGGTAATAAGATTTAGACACAAACTTTCCAGATTTGCTTTAGACGTTGATTTTGCATCTTCGAGCAACCATTTTTCAAGTGCCATATGTATAGATTCAAGAAGATGGGTAGAGCCTTGTGTCCCTCTATACATATTCCAAAGCCTATTGCTTATATATTGCTTTTGAAGCTCCTTTTCATTTATAAATACTTCTACTTCTTCTACTTCATCTTTAAATTCGGATTTCACATAACATTCAACACATTTATTAGTGAATGATAAAATAAAATCAATTGCATTTGTAGGAGCATATTTTAAAAGTTGAAATATCGGTGTTTGAAATGCGCTTGATGGGTGATAATCAAGAAGGCCTGTTGAAATGCAAAAATAGTCTTCAATATCCATCCTTTCTGAATGTCCAAATTCTTCTTCAGATTGTTCATCTGGATTCTTAAACCAACAAAGATCTGCAAGTTGTATAACATATTCAGGAAGGCACCGAACAACTTCAAAGTTATCTGTCATTGATGTTATTATAGTTTGAATTAACTCACGACATTTACATCTATGACTTATTTGTTTTTGTGAGATAACCTCATCAAAAATAGATTTCAGGACATCCTTAATTTCTGATGCACCTTGTAAAATTACTCTTATTAATTGACTTTGTTGGTCCTTGTGCACACCGTACCAAAAATCTCCATTTGTAATTTCATCATAGTAATACAATCCTATTTGACTTGCTTTTTTTGTTGTATCGCCGCTTTTATTTTTGTTATTCCAATCATCAAGCAGAGGAAGAATGATATTAATATTTTGCAATCCAATCTCCCTTCTGTGTTTGTGTATAAAATCTATTACACAATTCCATCCACTGCCCTTTGGTTTTGTAAAAAGAGTCTTTAATGCAAAGCTGAATCTTTTTGGTATCCCAAGTAGATTCAGTAAGCCCTCATCAATTTCTTTACAGGCTATTCTAAGCAGAAAAACAATCCTCAGCAAGAGCTTTTGATTGTTCTCCAAAAGTTTATTCTCAAGTAATTGGAAAAATATCTCTGAGTAATCAGATAGCAGCACTGATATATTGGTTTCATCTTTCCAGTAGCTTTCAATTTCATCATCGCAGATCGTGGTTTCTATTAAAGATTTTACTTTGTCTTTGTTGTCTCGTAAATTTTCTGAAAGCCAATTTCTGAAGGCTCTGCGAATGGGCAAAGAGCTTCCAATGTCTTGAAAAAAGTCCTTATGGTTTGCTGATTTACAAAAACTTCTTTCTATTATTTTGTCTAGTGCCCACTCTTCATAAATATCATGTGTGATAAAATACCCACCTGAATTGAAGTCATATTTAATAATTTCATCAACTTCGAGTTTTTGAAGTATTCCATCATCACAATCATCAGCTTTGACAAAAAAATGTCCATCATTAGCTCTCCTCTGTGCGATTCTCAAAAAACATTCTTCTCTTTTTATATGGATATTATCCTTATGATAGGAGGTTTTTGATATTTGTTTGTTCCAAAGGATATTTTTGAAATGAAAAGAACTTGTGGTATTGTCTATACTTCCATAATTCCGTAAATATTCGTTGAGATAAAAAGGGTTTTGTAAAAGCTCAAGTAATCTTTCATTATCCGGGAGATTGAAACTATACTTTCTTGAAAGCTTTATGAGCTCTTCAATTTTGAGCTTATCAATATTCAATATCTGAAAGTTAAGTTGATAAATTTCTACAAATTGAAATTTGAGATCACTTAGATAATTATATCTTGTTGTAAATATAATTTTCCAATTGCTACCAAGAAGAGCAGACAGGAATTCTTGAAAAACTTCTTGATATTCAATATCAGATAATTTCTCAGCAGAATCAATAACTATATATTTCTCATCAATGTCTTGGTGCTCTTTAATGAAATCTGACAATGTGAAATTTCCATAAATTGTAAAAACCTGATTTATGTTTAGTTTATTAAATTCTATAGCTTTGAAAACAAAAAATGGTGTTTTCTCTTTAATCAAATCATGAAAATCTTTTATCACTGCCGTTTTTCCAACCCCACCTTCTCCACTTATAATCACCATCGGAAATTTGTTCAAAACGGTTTTAAGATTTTCTATAACCGATAACCTATCAATTTTGATTTCATTATTATTAAATACTATTTTTGAATGTATCGGTGTGAGGATTGATTCTGTGTGTTGAGTTAATTCACCAATAAAATCAAATAGCCCTTTTTCGAGACTGAAAAAATATTGCGCTATAGTGGCATTATCTTTACAAACAAATGGGGACTCAAAATAGCTCTTACATCTCCAATCTATTTCTACTTTGAGAGATTGAGCATGTTTTGTAATTTCTGTTTTGTATGTTGGTTCCTTTTTATTCTTGCCCTCGGAAAACTCTTGGTTTATATAGAACACGATTTTGTTAAGGTTTGGATTCTTTTTTTTCGCTTTTTTTATTGAATCTATTATTTCCTCTTTGTTATCACTAATTTTTGTTTCATAGAACTTTGCTTGAAAACCGATTAATATACCATCATATTCAATGGGTTCAGTTTCTATTCCAGCTTGATTTTTATACCGGGGTATCCCTGTCTTTTTATTGAATTCATTGCAAAACAGAAGATAGCAAAGCCATTCAAAAGACTTTTGCTCTCTCCCATTGAATTTTGCTCTGAAGTTATTCCAGTTTATCTCTTGCATTAGTGTCAACGTTTATTCGGTTTTACATTAATAACAAATCGTTCTTACATTATGTAAAAACCTAAGTATGACGCATTTGGTTTTTAATGCGTCAGTAATAATATTTCAACTTTGAACCTTAAACTTTAAACGCTTTTTATCTTTCCTTTATCCTCTCAGCTCTCTGCTGTTTAAAATAACGTTCTTCTCGCCGATCAGATTCTTTAAATCCTGCAATAATCCCTTGGACAGCTCCACCGAATTATTCAGCTTCATTTTCAGCTCCTGATCATCTGCCCGCACGTGCAAAATCACCGCGGAATTTCCCGGGTGTTTGGAAAGGGTCTCCTTCAGCTCGGAGACGATGTTGTCCTGGCTGGCGCCGGTGGAGAATAAAAGCAGGTGCAGCGGCGGTTTCAGCTCCTGATAGGCTTTGCTTAAGCTCAAGATATCGGATGCCACCACCTTGGCTTTCTCCCCCTCCTTGGTGGAAGCGCGTCCCTTGACCAGTACCATGGATTCGGACCGGATGATGCGGCGATTCTTCTCGTAGCAGTCGGAGAAGACCACCACCTCCACCGTCCCCACGAAATCCTCTAAGGTGATAAAAGCCATCTGCTTTTTCTTCCGATCGATGCTGGTCTTCACGTTGGTGATCACCCCCCCGATATACACCTCCTCCCCGTCCCTGGCTTCTTCTAAGCTCTGGGTGTTCCGGGTGCCGAAAGTGTTCAACTCCTCCTCGTATTTGGTCAGGGGATGACCCGAAACGTAGAACCCCAGCATCTCCTTCTCCTTGGACAATATCTCGCTTATGGGCCACTCCGGCACCTCGAACATTTTGGGAACGGGAAGGGATTTAGTCTCTCCGCCCACATCGAACAATGACGTTTGACCTCTCTTCCTATCCTCCTGCAGAGCCTGTCCGTAATTTATGGCCAAGTCCAAGGAAGCCATGAGCTGGGAGCGGTGCTTGGAGACTGAGTCGAAAGCTCCGGCTTGAATCAGGCTCTCGATCATCCGCTTGTTCAAAGCTCCCATTTCCACCTCGGCACAAAATTGGAACAGGGTTTTGAACTTCCCCACCTTTTCCCGTGCTTGGACTATTGCTTCGATACCCCCATGTCCCACGTTCTTCACCGCCTCCAATCCGAATCTGATTTTATTGCCTACCACCTTGAACTTCCCCACGCTGTGGTTTACGTCGGGCGGTGAGACCTCGATCCCCATCCTCTTGCACTCGTCCATCAGAATCACGATCCTGTCGGTGTTTCCGATCTCGGAGGTCATGGTGGCTGCCATGAACTGCACCGGGTAATGAACCTTGAGATAAGCGGTCTGATAAGCCAAGTAAGCGTAACCTGCCGAGTGAGCCTTGTTGAAACCGTATCTGCCGAAGGTGGCCATCAGATCGAAGAGTTTGTTCGCCACCTCCGGTTTTATCCCCTGGGCTTTGGCCCCTTTTTTGAACTCCTCCCTCTGCTGATCCATCAGCTCTGCCTTCTTCTTTCCCATCGCCTTTCTTAAGATGTCCGCCTTTCCCAGACTGTAGCCGGCCAGATCGCTGGATATCTTTAAGACCTGCTCCTGGTATACAATCACCCCGTGGGTCCCTTTGAGGATCGGTTCTAAGAGGGGATGCTCGTAGGCGATCTGCTTTAAACCCCTTTTCCGGTCGATGTATTCGTCTATCATCTTGCTGTCTAAGGGACCGGGACGATAGAGGGCGTTCATAGCAATCAGCTCCTCCAAAACTTCCGGCTTGAGCTTGGTGAGATAATCCCTCATACCGGAGCTCTCGAACTGAAAGATCCCCACCGTCTCCCCGTTGGAGAAGAGCTGGTAGGTCTTCGGGTCGTCCAGCGGAATCGAATCGATATCCAATAGGATATTGTTGTCCTCTCTTAACATCTGCAGGGTATCGTCGATCACCGTCAGCGTGCGCAAGCCCAGAAAATCCATCTTCAAAAGCCCGATCTCCTCGATCCCCTGCATGTCGTACTGGGTGGTGATCTCCCCCTTGCTTCCTTTGTACAGGGGAACGTATTCGGTCAATGCCTTGGGCGCGATCACCACACCGGCGGCATGGGTGGAGGCGTGCCGGCACAACCCCTCCAGCACCTCGGAATAGGAGAAGAGCCTCTCCAGCCGGGGATCGCTTTGGATCATGGTGCGCAGCTCGGAGTTCTGCTGAATGGCAGTTTTCAGGTTCATATCGGGCAGCCAGGGGATCATTTTGGCGATCCGGTCCACCTCCGAATAAGCCAGATCGAGCACCCGGCCCACATCTCTTATCACCGCCCGGGCTGCCATGGTCCCGAAGGTGATGATCTGGGTGACGTTGTTCTCCCCGTATTTGTTGATCACGTAGTGGATGATTTTATCCCTCTCCCTATCGGAGAAATCTATGTCGATATCCGGAAGGGAGATCCTCTCCGGGTTGAGAAATCTTTCGAACAGAAGCCCGTATTTGATCGGATCCATGTTGGTGATCCCCAGACAATAAGCCACCAGGCTCCCGCCGACCGAGCCCCTTCCCGGGCCCACCCGGATCCCCTTGTTCTTGGCATAGTCGATGAAATCTTTGACGATGAGGAAATAGCCGGCAAATCCCATCTGCTTGATCACCTTCAGCTCGTATTCCAGTCTCTCCTCCAGACCCGGGGTGACCTTGGAGTATCTTTGCGCCAGACCCTTACGGGAAATAAACCCGAGATAAGCATCCAGATCGTCGAAGCCGGGGGGGAGGGGGAATTCGGGGAGATGGGTTTTGCCGAATTCCAAATCCAAATTACATTGCTCGGCAATTCGCAAAGTGTTTTCTATGGCCGAGGGGAGATCGGCAAAAAGCGCTTTCATCTCCTCCGGTGATTTGAAATACATCTGGTCGTTGGCAAACTTCAGCCGGTCCGAATCGGTCAATTTCTTTCCGGTTTGTATGCACAGAAGCGCATCGTGCGCCGGGGCGTGTTCTTTTTTCAGGTAATGGCAGTCGTTGGTCGCCACCAACCCCACCTTCATTTCCGCCGATAGTTTCACCAAAAGGGGCAGGACTTTTTTCTCTTCCTCGATCTGATGATTCTGTACTTCAAAGAAAAAATTTCCCTCCCCCAAGATGCTTTTGTACTCCTCGGTCACCTCTTTGGCTTTCTGGTATTTCCCCTCCAAAAGCAGACTGGGAATCTCCCCATGTAGACAACTGGATAGTCCGAGCAATCCCTCGCTGTGTTCTTTCAAGACCTCCTTATCTATGCGCGGCTTGTGGTAGAAGCCTTCCAGGTATCCGATGCTGGAGAGCTTCATCAGGTTTTTGTATCCGTCGTGGTTTTTGACTAAAAGCAGGAGGTGATATCCCGCATCCGGAAGCCCTTTGACCGGCTCCTTCTTTCTGCGGTCCAGCGGAGCCACGTACATCTCGCAGCCCACTATGGGTTTGATTCCGGAGGCCATGCATTTCTTGTAGAAGTCGATCACCCCGAACATGTTCCCGTGATCGGTGATGGCCAAGGCGGGGAGTTTGAATTCCTGCGCCGCCGCCATCATTTCGTCTAACTTGATGGCTCCGTCCAGAAGGCTATACTGGGTATGAACGTGAAGATGAACGAAATCCGCGTGTTTCATATGAGTTATCTCACAGCTGATTATTAAGATTAAGCAGATGAATCCTTCATAACAATCCGTTTAATCTGATTAATCAGCTGTGAATAGCCTCCATGTTCGTCATGGACGCCTTCGTCCGTGACGTTTCATGGTAAAGGACAGAGTGCCCGTTACCAACGAAAGGCTTCTCATCCATAATAATGTCTTTTTTTCGAAAACAGAGCGAAAATCTTGAACAAAACCATCCCCGCCAGAAATCCGCCAACATGGGCGAAGAAAGCCACCCCACCGGTGGTGGAGCCGATGGACGGTAAGGCGTAAAGCAGCTGAAATAAAAACCAGAATCCCAGGACCAAAAGAGCCGGAATCGGTGTTATCCGGATGAAAAATCCAAAAAATATCAATGTCATGATTCTGGCTCTGGGGAAGGTGATCATATACGCTCCCAGAACCCCGGCTATGGCGCCGGAAGCTCCCACCATAGGGACCTGGGACTGGGGACTGGTTAGTATATGCAAAAGGGAGGCGGCTACTCCCGAAAGCAGGTAGAAAAAAAGATATTTCACATGTCCCAACCGGTCCTCCACGTTGTCACCGAAGATCCAGAGATAAAGCATGTTCCCCCCCAGATGGAATAAACCCCCGTGCAGAAACATGGCGGTAAACAGGGTAAGGGGGATCGGAAATGCCATACTCGAAGAGAGCTCCACTCCATGGGTTATCTCGTAGGGAATGGTTCCCCACCGGAACAATGCCTTTTCATATCCCTCTCCCCCCAACGACCAAAGAAAAAAATAGACCAGACAGTTGATGACAATCAGAGCAATGTTGACCACAGGCGCTCGGGAAGCTGGTATGTCGTCTCTTAACGGTATCATATTATTCTGTTTGGGACCTTAAGTCAGTGGATTATATATTATAACCTTCGAAATAATAATTAAATGGGATTTTATATGCTTGGCAAGTGAATTTTGTCCGGTGTTTTTCTTAAAACATTCCCTCCGGCTAATAAAAACCGCCAGGTCAGGGGACCTGGCGGGTAGATAATCATTGTTAGCCTAAATGTGAACACTCCAAATTGGTGTTACCAAAGTCGGTAACTAAAACAGTTCTTCCTTTTTTCTCTCTTCTCGAATTAATTTATAGAAATCCTTTGCTTCCTGTTTTCGCACGTTGCCTGAAGGAATAACCACTACCTCCGCTTCCACGGTTCTGCTGGCGAAATTTATGGTGATGATCTGCCCAGCTTTAACCTCTTTTCCCGCTTTTGCTACCTTTCCATCCAGCAAAACCAATCCCCTGTCACAAGCCTCTTTGGCTTGCGTGCGCCTTTTTATGAGTCGCACCTCCGACAGATAGCTGTCTAAACGCATATATTTGTGCTCTCAAGATGAGCAGTGCCACACACCGCCTGGTACATGGCGGCGGACGGCGGTATGTACCGTCTGGTGCATACCGGCGGACGACGGTCGGCGGACATTTCACAGTCTCACATCCACGTAGTAATCCTGGCGCAGCTTATCCGCCCATTTGGCGATCATCTCGTTGGTCTTCTTCTGACGAACCATCTCTTTGATGGCGTCCCAATCCTCATCCAAAGTCAGTTTCCTTTGCGTTTTTCTGTCCAGAACCTTGAGAATATGAACGCCATACTGGCTTGCCACCGGGGGGCTGATCTCACCGATCTTCAAATCCTTTATCGCCTCTTTGAATTCCGGTGTCATCGTAGCCACCGGATACCACCCCAGCTCCCCCCCCAATTTTTTCGAGTCCTCGTCAGCAGAATATGCCTTGGCCGTCTCCCCGAAATCTGCCCCCTGCTCTAGCTGCAGGTAAAGGCTGTCCGCCAAATGCATCGCCCTGGCGGTATCCTCGGGGGAGGGGCGGACCATAATGAGTATGTGACGGGCATGCACCCGATCGTCCTTTCTTTCGTCCACCTTGATGATATGATAGCCGAACTCGGTCTGTACCACGTCACTCACCTCACCCGGCTTCAAGGTGAAAGCTACGTCCTCGAACTGGGGAATCATGTCCCCTTTTTTGAAAAATCCTAAATCCCCCCCTTCCTTTCCGCTTGGATCGTCCGAATACATAGCCGCCAACTGGGCGAAATCCTGACCATTTCTTACCAACTGTAATATGCCCTCGGCTTTTCTTTTCAACGAATCCAGGGTGGCAGGCGAGGTGTCTATCTCCAGAAGGATATGGCTCAACTTCACCGCCTCGGGCTGATCGGGGATGCTGTCTTCATATGATTGGTAAAAATCCTTGACCTCTTTGGTGGAGACCGAAACCTTGGAAAGTTTGGCCGATACCAGCCGGTCGACCATCATCTGGTTTCTTATCTGCTCCCGGTATTTTTTCTTAAGCTCGTTTTCGGTCAAACCCTCCGCCTGCAGCTGGGCCTGGAAGGCATCCTCCGAAAATTGCGCCTTTACTTTTTTCATCTGCTCCGCTACCGCCGCATCCACCTCCTTGGAGGTCACCTGGATGGTGGTGTCCTTCTGGGCGGCCAAAAGCAAGAGTTTATTGTTGATCATCTGCCCCAGAAAATCTCTCTGGAGTTTATTCTGTTCCTCGGCGTTTTTGAACGTAATCCCCGCCTGGCTGATATACTGGCTCAAATCAAACTTAAGCTCCGACTCCAGGATGATGTCGTTACCCACCACCGCCACGATCCGGTCCAAAACCTCCTGGGCTGAAGACCAGCCCAGCGGAAGAAGGACGATCCAGATGAAAAAAATGCACCCCACCACCTTACGCTTAACCGACTCTAGTAGGGGGTATTCCTCTTTAATATGATAATTCTCATGGTTTTTCGATCTGCTCATGATACCTTTCCGGAAATAGTAAACTTTATGCCAGCATTCATCTGCTGGAGATTGATTTATCGTTAGGAATCCTCACCGGTTACCGTATTTATTTTCACCGGGAACAACATTTCACTATTCTTGACGACTCCATTTCGATTTCACTCAGATTACGCAGTTGGATCAAGAGAAATTCGGTGATTGATCTCCCCCATTGATCCCCAAGATACGGTAATTAAGAATGTTCCATATTCAGTTTACGAACGGCTTTTAGGCAAGATTTGATTCAGTTCAGTTAATTGGAAATGATGTAAAAAAGGGAGGGACAAGAATCCGGATTCGCATTATCACCTGACCTGATCCAGTTTGACGTCCGATGCCCAATCAAAGGTTTCGATTCTGGTTTTCTCGGAAAGCTGTTTCAGCATTCGGTCAATCTCCCTTTGCCGGTATTCCGAAGCCAGCCGGTCCATGATCTGATCTTTAACCCATTCGAACTCCTGGGGACTCCCCTTCTGTTTCCAATCGGTGACCTTAAATATCTCATATCCATACGAGGTGTGGATGGGAAGGGAGGTCTCGTTTAATTTTAGTTTCAGCACGTATTCCGAAATCTCCGGCGACAGATCTTCGATCTTGATCATGCCCAAATCCCCCCCCGTCTTTTTGGTCTTCTCGTCTTCGCTTATTTTAGCCGCTACGTCTTCGAACCCTTCTCCCTGCTTCAGCATGAGGTTGGCGAGGCTTATCCCCGACATCCCCTTGGTGAAGATGTGACTGATCCGAAGGTAATCGGCAGGCCATACAAACATGGAATTGTTTTGTTGATAAAACTTAAGAGCATCCTCCGGGGTCACCTGGATTTTACCTTTCAATTCGCTGTCGATGAACTCCTTGGCCACCAGGTCCTTGACCGCCTGTTTGGTTAAGGATTGGATTCTTTTATCTTCGTCGAATTTTTCCCTCTGGGCTTCCTGATAGAAAATCTCGTTTCTTATCCAGATTTTAACGTATTCCTTTTTTTCCTCGGGTGTCACCATCCCCCGGTAAGCCTCCGGTATCTGATGCTCGATGTCTCTTTCGGTCAGGCAGTCGTTTCCCACACAAGCCACTGAGTCTTTGGGGCGGCTGACATCCTCCCCACCGCATCCCTCAATTGCTATAATGAGGAACAAAGGTAGAATGAGCTGAAAGAGAATCCGCTTGGTCATTTTGATTGTCAATTCAAGGGAGGGTGTGATCCCCCGGATGATAACTTTGATATTTTTGTGGTAATGACTGCCGGGTCACCAAACCTGGCAGTCATCCATTTTATACATCAATAGACTTAAATTCCTCGATAGGAAGGGTGGTTTTAGGATAACCCCGCTGACCGATAATTAACCTCGCTTGGTGGAGTCGGTTTTGGTTTCAGGTATGGTGGATTTTATAACGTCGTCGAAGACCTCTATTTTATATCGGGCTTTGGCATTCTCCACCCACTGGTTGTAAATATTGTTGTCCTTCTCCGCCCTGGCCATCTGGGTTACCCGGTCTTTTACCTCTTCCACAGGTTGGACTGTCGCCTCGGTCTTGTCCTCCAGCTTGATCACGGAATACCCTATACCTAATTGGCGGTCCTGAATTTTTATCGGACCGGCCAAATCACCTTTCTTGAGTCCGATGGCTGCATCGAATATCTCCGGATATCGGGTTCGGGGAAAACTGCCTAAATCCCCCCCCGAACTTTTGACGTATTCCCTGACGGTTTTCTCGGAAGCCAACTTGGAGAAATCCGATCCCTTCTTCAACTGTTTGAGAATGGCCTCAGCCTCCTCCGGTGTCTTGACCATGATCTCCCGCACTTTGACCTGAGCCGGAACCGTGAATCGGTCTTTGAACCGGTCGTAGTAGCTTTGAATCTCCTCATCCGAGATGCCCACCCCTTTCAGGATGACCTCGCCTCTCATCCTCTTGATCATCTCCTTTTCTTTCAAAACGTTCCATTCCTTGGCAAACTCCTCGCTTTTCTCGAGGTTTTCCTTTTTTGACACGTCCAAAAGCAGTTCCCGGATCAGGGTTTGAAAGGCGATCTCACCGATCTTTTGTTTTTCCGATAAACGAGGTCGATAGGGTTGGGGCATCTGATTGAACTGCTGGATGAAAGTCCCCACGCTGACCTCCCCCCCTTGGTAGGTAAAGAGGGGCATACTCAGTTCCTGGGAAGTAAACTTGCTGACATCAACCGTTTCGCCGGTTTTCCTCAATCCCTGGCTGTCTGGAGGGACCTCCACTTTTCTCGACAGGATCAAATCCAAGGCTTCATCGTTGACCTTGAATCCCACCTTCTTCTTCAACTCCTCAAAGTATTCTTTCACCCTTTGCTCCCTTTTGGATTGCTCCAAGCGGGATTGGATATTCTTTTTGGCCTCCTCATAAGGAGTAGTCTGCTCCACCGATCTTTTCTCTATCAGTTTGATGACATGCCATCCGTACTGGGTCTGAACCGGTCGCGAGATCTCACCTGCCTTCAATTTGAAAGCTGCATCCTGAAATTCGGGAACCATCTTCCCCCGTTTAAAGAATCCTAAGTCTCCTCCATTGTTTTTGGCCGAGGGATCGATGCTTTTCTCCTTGGCTAGCTGGGTGAAATCCGCTCCGTTCTTCAATTGCTGGTATACGTTTTCTGCCTCCTCCTTGGTCTCCACCAGGATGTGGGCAGCGTGAATCTCCTCCTTCTGTTTGTCATACTCATCCTTGATCTCCGCTTCGGGGGCTTTGGCTTTATCGACGATCTCCTTTTTGTACAATACGTTTAAAAGTATCGTCTCCTTCTGTTTGGCAAAAGCGGTATCCTGCTCCACCTCGTTATCGATGCCCTCCTTATACGCCTCCAGCACCACCACCTTGTCTCCGATCAGCTTCTTTACCAGATCTTGTTTTCGCTCATACTCGGAAACCCCCTGAATGATCATGCGGGAGGCATTGCTCCATTCCTGATTCAAATCGTCCGTGCTGATCGTCATGTTCCCTACCTGGGCCACCACCCCACCACCCTCCTTTTTGGTTCCACAGGCAGAAAGTACAATCAGAACCAGCATCCCCACAAACAGCAGTAAACCTGACTTTTTCACTTCACTCCTCCTTACCGTTAAATTGATTTTTTTCTTCACCGCAAAAGAACGTCTCACTTTTGCAAAAAAGTTAAATTTTAATATAAGAGTTTCTCATAAACTTAGCAAGAGATTTTTAACAAAAAGACTTCTTTTCTGGTCTGTCATATTTAAACCAACGAAAACTTTAAAAGTTCCATTCACTGCGAATTCCAAAGGCAATTTGATCTTCTCTCGCAAATTCTCGATCTGTTTTTTCTCTATCTTCTTTTCCTTGGAGAACTCCAGGGTCAGGCGGTCTTTTTTCATGGAAATCCTGAATATTCCCTGGTGAGAAGCCTTTATCCGGATAATGGTCAAATTCAGAAGGTCCTCCACCTCCGCAGGGGGATTCCCGAAACGGTCGATGACTTCCGCCTCCACCTCCCCCACCTCTTCTGGCGATTTGGCTTCGGATAGTTTGCGGTAGATCTCCACCCTCTGCTGGCTGTCGGGTATGTATGATTCCGGGATGTAAACATCCAGGTCAAACTGAAGTTTCACCTCCGGAAGCACCTCCATCTTCTCCCCCTTCAGCTCCTTTACCGCTTCATCCAGAAGCCGGCAATACAGGTCGAATCCTACCTCCTCGATGAAACCGTGCTGCTGGGGTCCCAAAAGGTTTCCCGCCCCCCGTATCTCCAGATCCCTCAGCGCCAGATGAAAACCGGAGCCGAGCTGGGTGAACTGCTCCAAGGCTTTCAATCTCTTCCGGGCACTGGCGCTCAGCGTTTTGACCTTTGGTATCAGCAGGTAAGCGTACGCCCTTACGTTGGACCTTCCCACCCGACCCCGCAGTTGATAAAGCTGAGCCAGCCCAAACCGGTCGGCCCGGTCCAGGATGATGGTGTTGACATTGGGCATGTCTATTCCGGATTCAATGATGGAGGTGACCAACAGCAGGTCGTACTGGCGATTCAAGAAATCCAGCATCACTTTTTCCAAAAGCTTCTCCTCCATCTGCCCGTGAGCCACTGCTATCCTGATCTGGGGGACTAACCCAGAGAGAAACCGATACATCGCTTCGATGGTCTGAACCCGGTTGTGCACGAAATATACCTGTCCGCCCCGATCCACCTCGCGCAGGACGGCATCGGTGATCAGCTTCTTGTCGAATAGAGCTATCTCCGTCTGGATGGGAAGCCGGTCCTTGGGGGGGGTGTTGATGATGGACATGTCTCTGGCGCCAAAGAGAGAAAGCTGCAAGGTACGGGGGATGGGGGTGGCGGTCAAGGTGATGACATCCACCAACCGGCGCAGTTTCTTTATCTTCTCCTTCTGCGCCACCCCGAACCTCTGCTCCTCGTCGATGATCAGAAGCCCCAGATCCTTGAATTGAACGTCCCGCTGGATGAGCCGGTGGGTGCCGATGACGATGTCCACCTTCCCCTCTTTCAGCTCCCCGATGATCTTCTTCTGTTCGCCTGGGCTTTTGAACCGGGAGAGCATCTCCACTCTCACCGGAAAGCTCTTCAGCCTTTCGGAAAAGGTAAAATGATGCTGGAAAGCCAGAATGGTGGTGGGAACCAGGACCGCCACCTGTTTTCCGTCCATCACCGCCTTGAATGCGGCTCTCACCGCCACCTCGGTCTTACCGTATCCCACGTCCCCGCAGATCAGGCGATCGGTGGGGATGCTCATTTCCATATCCTTTTTCACCGCATCGATGGCACTGAGCTGGTCCGGGGTCTCCTCGTAAATGAAGGACGCCTCCAGTTCCTTCTGCCAGACCGTATCCGGAGAGAAGGTCGATCCCGGAACGGCTTTCCTTTCAGCATAAAGCCCGATCAGCTCCTGGGCCATATCCTGGATGGCTTTCTTGGTCCTTTTCTTTAAGTTTTCCCAGGCGGTCCCGCCCAGTTTGGACAGACCGGGAGCACCCTCCTTACCCACGAACTTATGTACCCGGTTGAACTCCTCGATGGGGACATACAGCTTGTCCTCCCCCTCGTAGACTAACTTCAGACACTCCCGTTTTCTCTCATCCACCTCCAGGGTTTCCAAACCTGCATACCTGCCGATCCCATGATCGATGTGCACCGCAAAGTCGCCGATCTGAAGGGCGGAATAGGAGGAGAGCGTCATCCCTTCATTGAATCTTCTCTTGCGGCGACGCCAGAAATAGCGGGAGAATATCTGATGATCGGTTAAAACCGCCAAACCTGTTTCCGGAAGAGCAAATCCTCCCGAAAGATTTTTCACCTCCCAGGTTATTCTCTCCGCATATAAACCGAGAAGTTCGATTAACCTGTCCCTTTGCCCGGTGTTATCGCAAAAGACGAATATCTTCTGGTTATCACTCAGGTAGTTCTTGACCGCTCCTTTAAGCAGATCTACGTTCCCCCCAAACACCTCCGGTTCTCTCATCCCCAGATTTATGGAAGTTTTTTTATCCCCAAAGGAAAGATGCTCAATGGTTCGGAATGAAGCGAGTTTTTGGAAGAATCCATCCTCGACTTCCCATAACTTTTGAGGATCTGGTAATGCCCCTCCTTCCCCCCCTGACTGATTAAAAAGCCTTTCCGTTTCTTCCTTGATTAAATCTAATTCCCCCTCCATGACCGAAGGCTCGTCCCAAAAGACGATGGAATCTGGGGAGAGATAATCCCCGATGTGAGCCTGGGGAAGACCAAACAGGGTCGCCAGCCACTCCAATCCCGGCACCTCGTCGGTGAACTGCAGCTTCTCTCTTAAACTTTCCGCCTCCCCCTTTTTCAACCGGGAGAGGCATCTCTCCAAATCCTCATCCCCCAGCAAAACCTCTCTTTTGGGCAAAATCAGGGCGGAGTCTATTTTTTGTAAGGACCTTTGATCCGAAACGGCAAAGGTACGGATGGACTCGATTAAGTCTCCTAAGAACTCGATCCTGATCGGATCGGAGGAGGAATTGGGGAAAACATCCAATATCCCGCCGCGGATGCTGAAAGTCCCGATCTCCTCCACCTGGGGAAAGCGTTTGAATCCAAGGGAGTGGAGCTTCCTGACCAGATGTTCAATATCTTCAGTTTCTCCCACCTTCAGGGTGATGCTTCTGTTCTTCAGTTCGTCCGGTGTGGTCGTTTTTTCCAAGCATGCCCGGATGGTGGTTACGATGATCGGCTTCTTTTTGGTAATCAGATCGTATAAGCATTCCAGCCGTCTTCCGATCACCTCGCTGTGCGGTATTTTGAACTCGTAGGGAAGGATCTCCCAGCCGGGGAAAAGCCTGACCTCCTCCTCGCTCAGAAACGAGACTAAATCCTCATATATCTTCCAGCTCTCGTCCGGATGGGAGGTGATGACCAGAAAAGGGGAATCGAGCTTTTTCTTCAGATAAGCCAAAAGCAGGGATTTGCCCGATCCGACCAGTCCGGAGACTTCCATTTTCTTCTGGCCGGATTGTATCTGTTTTTTTAGCTTCAGAAAATTATCGGAAGCTTCCGCTTTCTTTAATATCTCAGCTATCGCCATACCGATTATTGCTTTCCTCAAGAATTAGAATGGCAGGGGAGTCTGTCTCTTCTTCAAATCGGAAAAGATCAATCCCGCTCCTGCGCTTTTTTTATTTTACGTAAATACGATATGAGTTTTCTGGATTTATAAAAAAGTCGGCTCTCTTTAAGCAGATGCAGGCTCCTCCCAGGAGATATTGAAGACCTTCATCTGATCGAACTTAAGTCCCAAGAGAAGATTCTAACTTAAAGGTAAGCGCTCAACGGAAGAATATTATCGGGATCAATCGTAAAAAGGAATGAATATATCTTTAGGTCTTTCGGGAGATCAAAATCATGCGGGGGGAGTCGATGGAATATTCTCCGAAAGCGAAATCTCCGTATACCGCTTCCAGCATGAGGCCGGCTTTTTTCAACAGATCCAGAATCTCGGTGAAGGTATACAATCTCAAGGAGAAGGAATATTCTCTTTTCTGTCCGTTCTCAAAAATGAGGGTGCGGGTGCTCTCCCACCGGCAGGTGAACAGGTCGAAGAAGTTGTCCTCCAGCATGATGAAATCTTTCTCCGGTCGCCAGCGTCTTCTCTGGAAGTTTCTGATCAAATGTTCCCGGTTCTTCAGGTCCAATAGGAAAAGCCCCTTGGGTTTTAATGCCTGGCTCACCCCTTTTAACACCTTCAGGTCGTCTTTCTCCTGGTTGAAAAACCCGAAGGAGGTGAACAGGTTCACCACCGCATCGAACTTCCCCTCGAAGGGGAGCTTTCGCATGTCCCCCTTAATGAAGTCTATCTTCAGGCTCAGGGTGGTAGAATCTTTCTGGGCTTTCTCCAAAAAGAAATCGGAGAGATCGTAACCGGTAACCTCAAAGCCCCGCTGAGCCAGCTCGATGGAATGCCGGCCGTAACCGCAGCATAGATCCAGGACCTTGGCTTTGGGCTTGAGTGCCATCATCTTGACGATGGACTCCACCTCCCGGGAGGACTGGTTCTCCAGATCCTTGTAGACTTTCAGATAGTGATTATCGAAAAACCTCTGCCACCAATACATGCGCTTCGCTTAATTCAAAATTTAAGATTCAATATTGAGAAACACAACTATTCAAATCATCATAAATATTGCATTTGCTAGGATGGGTTAGTTCTTTTAACTTCGAATCTTGAATTTTGAACCTTGAATTTTACCTCTCTTGTTATTTTTGTTCTTTGCTTACCATATATCCTATGATTTTGTAAATCAGCTTGGCTGCCAAAAAATCGGGCGCTACCATACCCGGTATGGGGCAAAGCTCCACCACATCGAATCCGACCAGATTTCTCTTTTGGACCAGTTCCTTTAAAAAATCCAAAGTCTCATACCATAGAAGCCCTCCCGGCTCCGGCGTCCCTACTGCGGGCATGATGGACGGATCCAAAACGTCTAAATCCAAAGTCAGATAGACGTCCGATCCCAATTGCTCCATCACTTGTTCTTTCCATCGGCGGTTGTCCTTCATCTCTTGAGAGTAAAAAAGAGTAAGTTTGTTTTCCTCTACGAACGCATGCTCCTCGGCGCTTAAATTTCTCACTCCCACTCCCGCAAAAGGGCAGATCTCCGCAATCCGGCGCATCACGCAGGCATGGCTGAATTTATTCTCCTGATAACTGTCCCGCAGGTCCGCATGCGCATCCATCTGCAGGACTGAAAGATGGGGATATTTTTCTTTTAATGCCTTAACCGCCCCGATGCTGATGGTATGTTCCCCTCCCAACATCACCGTTTTTTTCCCCGCGCCGATCAACTGCTTGGTGGTTTGGTGAATTCTCTCCAGCATGGCGGAAGGTCCAACCGAACTTACCTCCATCAGATTCAAGGTACAGATCCCCGCCTGGTACGGTTCGAATTTCAATTCCTCGTCAAAGGTCTCCACCTCATGGGAGGCCTTGATGATGGCTTGGGGAGCGTGCTTGGTGCCCGCCTGATAGGTGGTGGTCTGCTCGTAGGGAACCGGAAGGATCACGAATTCCGATTTTTCAAATTCCGAAAACTCGGAGGGGATACCCAGAAAGTTATAGTTGATAGATTTAAGATTCAAAATTTTAAATTTTAAAGGTTGATTCTAAATAAACTTCTTTTGTTTTGGCATGATAAGATTTTATTCGTCATTCATCATCCGTTATCAGTTTTAGTTTTCCTTTTTTCATTCGGTTATAAAGATAGCTGCTGCCACCGCCGAGGTCCACAAGCCATTCTTATCCCCTTCCGCCGACTGGGTGCAGTTCATGGTGCGCACGATCTCGCCGGAGATCTTCCAGATCTCTTTTCTCTCGTCATAGCTGGTGTCGATGTTGAAGTCGATCCCCAAAGTGGAGGCCAACATGATGGCGGCCAAATCCTCGGCATAGTCTCCGGCTTTCCTTTCGGTTTCACCAAATGCTTTATGTTCCGCCAGATATCCATATTTGGTCCGGTCGTTGGGAATGGCAATTCCCACCGAGGCGGAGACCAAGCGGTTAGGTTCGTTGGTGGCGTTGTTGCTCATCACGGTGAAGACCACCTGACCGGGCTGAAGGTATTTAAGCCCGTTCTTGGGCGGGATCAGCTTGCATCCCGGGGGAAAGATGCTGGAAACCCGAACCAGATTGAAGCTGGCGATCTTGGCGTTTCTTAAAGCCAGCTCAAAGCTGGAGAGCTGTTCTTTGTGTTTCCCCACCCCTTTTGTCAAGAAAACCTTTTTCGGCATTATCGCCATCTCTTTCCTCCTTCATAAAAAAAGGATGACCCTGATCGAATTTAAGTTCGGGAAAAAATAAATAATCAAAAATTAAAAAGCAATAGTTAAAATGAAATATTTTCAGCGGAGGGTTTAAGAAAAGTAGTCGGGGGATCAAGGGATTGATGAAGCGGAGCCAAGACTTCTAAGGGCGAGTTGAAAAGTTAAATTTCGGGGCGGGATTAATTCCCGCCCCTATGAGCCATTATTATCTATCAATCATAGAGCAGGGCATTTAGCCCTGCGAATTGGTTTTTTCAACAGTCTCCAAAGATTCACCCCTACATCTGACAGGGTGCTGTGCCTGCTTTAAACAGGTAATTTATCAGGTAAACCACGTCCCCCACGTCCACGTTGCTGTCCTTGCTACAATCCCCCGATTCAATGGGCCATGGAGCAGATCCGCTTTTGTACAGGTAGTTGGTTAAATAAACTACATCGCCTATATCGATGGTTAGATCTCGATTTGGATCTCCGCACCTGTAGGTACAAAGGCTGACGGTTTGCGTATCGGCGTGGAACGGATCGGCTGCAATCACGGTGAAGCTTTCCAACGTTGCTGAATCCGGAACCTCCCCCCAAAGCGAATCGCTTTGAATAGTACACCATTTGGGGATATCCAGATAGGTGATGGTGTGAACGGAATCATCCGGGTCGTAGATTTCGGGATGATATCTGAAAGTGTCTAAGCCGGCACAGACGAAAGAGTCGGCGGAGACGATGTGGGGCGGAGTATTACCCGCAGTATAGAAAACATGGGCTCCGGGGGCTCCAATGGGAGGATGGGTTTCCACCCTTCCCGAGTTATCCGCAGCTTCTATAAAATAAGTGATCTTGGATCCCGGTGGTTGGGACGGGATGTAAGCATAAAACGAATCCCCTTTGGAAGTGGGCTGAAGGTGAACGAAATCGTATGGTTCCGAATTTACCTTATAATACACCAAAAGAGATTCCGGGATCAAACCCATGTTGCTATGATCTTTGATCTTCAGAGAAGTCAGATAATCCTGATCCCACTCCAGCGTGTCATAAAGAGGAGTATGATCGAGGGAAAGCATGTAACGATCAGTGATCCCCATTATCCGGCAGTGGATGGCATCATCGGCTAACCACGAACCGGTAAATCCCAAGACCTCATAACCCGGCATAGCCTCTCGGTAAACTCTAAGTGCAGTGGTATCATAATAGGTGTTGCTGATTATGGGCACGAAAACTTTGTTATTGAGTATGATGGAATTGGTATAAGCGGCAGTTGAGGGGCAAAAAACCCGCACCACGGTATAGGGTCTCCCCCAGGCGCTGGTCTGGGTGGCAAGAAATGCCGCTTTCTGGTTCAAAGCCGCATAGCTGGGGGTGCTGGAGGATACACTTTTGACCAGAATGGTGGTGGGATTCAGAAGCTTTGCCCAGCAATCGATGTGGTGAATTCCGCTCGATTCCACGTCATCCATCACCAGATAGTCATTCCCGAGGTAAGCTTTCATGATCGAGTCGACTTGGGCGTGGGTCTTGGTCGGATTTTCGTCATAGACCAAATCGGTGGACATGGAGGTCCCCAGACCGTCCGACATGTGATTGCCTCCGGTGGTATTCAAATCCATTCCGTAAACCGGGATGCTCCAAAGACCGCCAATAACCATGGGAATGGAGTCATCCTGGGGCCGGGGGCGATTGTAGATATGGTCCACGATCCCCTGATTTCCGTTCCCGTCGAAGATAAACCAGGGGCCGTAATCCCTGGTCCAGTAGCTGTTGGTGCGGGCTCTGATAAAGTGGACATTTGACATATTCACTCCACCGCTTTGATAAGCGGAAGTGGCATTAGCCTGTGCAGCTGAATCAACCAAGATGGTCCAGACTTCATGGTCCTCCGACATCTCTTTTATCAGAGGAACGGTAATTCCCAAAGGCCATCTGATCAGAGCGCCGGTCATCGGCTCCCATTCGGCCGGATTTCGAGGTGGACCCACAGGCGGAGCGGTCTGTTTAAAACCGATCCCGATCTCGTCCAAACGGGTCATCTCCTCCGGGGTCAGCTCAATGGGAAGGGAATTCGATTCCTGGTAGAAATCGATTTTTGCCTCAATGTCCTCAGGTGGACTCGAAGTCGGCGGATTCTGTGCACTTCCCTCAATGGAGAGGATAAAAACAAGACCTAACAGCACTAAAACTTTTATGACATGATGGTTCATATAACCTCCGAAGACTGAATATATCTTTCCTTCTTGGTCGCAGAAAGAGGACTCGAAGGAGGCAGTTCTCATGCCAGCGTCATCGAGACCCGAGAATTTTATCTACTAATCAATATAAGTAAAATATGGTTTTTGGCAAGCAGAAAAGAGGGGAATAATATACCTGATTAGAGAAATGTCCCGAACCAGGTGGTGTAGGGCAAGCTCGAAAACCATCTCTCTCAAATTCAGAAGCGGATGGTATGTCCCAGCCAGAACATGAAAGAAATAGCCAGCACATGTAAAATCCACCAGCCTTTTCTTCCGCGAATAAAATACTTCAACATATTTACCTCCACAAAAAGTGTCCTGCGGCAAAAATGATACTCAAGTAGCAAAAATGTCTTACCCACCAAAAAGGTGTGAACAGTCGGCCCAAGCCGGTGGGATAATAATAGGATAATATCAATTGCCCGATGAAAAGTTTGGAAAGCAGAATGAAAATGTCCGACAATATGGTTTTGAATAATATGCTACTTAAGGTCACCGGCTCGGCTAACCGGTATATAGAAAAAACCGCCATGGCGATGGAGCCGATTATCACCCCTATGCCGTTGATCAGGTAGGCAACGATGACTGTTTTCCGATAGTTGAACAAGACCGGCGTGATGACTATGTCGACCAGACCCAGAAGAAAGGGGAGAAAATTGACCGTATGGGCGGTGATGGAATGAACCCGAAAATGAAGCATCCATCCGCCCAAAGAGATAAATATTAGTGCCAGGATCGGCTTTCGGATTTCTTTATGGAATAGCATATGTCCCCTTTGGTGGTTAGTTTAGTATTACCGTTTTATTTATAATCAAAATATCCGAAAGATATTGAATCCTAACCTAAATTCGCTATCACTCATTTTTAGATCTCCACCGGGAAGAAATTGGTCTGAAGTCAAGCCGTAACAATTGGTGACGAATACCTGAAAAACATGACCTCCGATTTTGTATTCCAAGCCAGATCCCCAACCCGAAGAATTAGCTTCATAGCCGGAAAGAACGGGTGTCCATTCGGCTATAATGGAGAAATTACCCACCGGTGTAAATCTTCCGCCGGTTCCCAACGCCCAGGTCCCCTTGGCTGGTTCCGAATGATAAGGATATCGGTTAGTGTTCGAAGAATAGGCCGGCACCAGCAGAAAAGACAATGAATTGATCATCTGCCGCGAAAGGCTCGCCTGCAGATTAAGCTTGGCATTTTCCGAACGAAAAACCTTCTTACCCTCCGGTTTTTGAGTGATTAAACTACCACCCCCGCCAAGTGTCAACGAAACCGGATGGGTCCAACCTGCTTCTTGGCTGAAAGCCAGCCACTGGATCGAAAGCTCAAATTCGTGGAACAGGTTGCTGTGTCCTAAGGTGACGTCAAGATTATCGGCTATCCCATAACCCAGGCTCAAAAGAACATAAGCCCCCACGTCAGGTCCATAATAGAAATCGTAACCTTTCTTGGTAGGCGCATAAAAACGATGAGAGACTTTGAACAGGACTTTACCTTTCCCGATGGTCTTAGTCGTAGGCAGATTGATCAGACGGTTAGCCCAAAAGGGCGGGTTTTCCGGATCATCTATTAGTCCCTGGACTTTTTTTTTACTGTCCGGGACGGGAGCAGTTTTTTCCTCCGGGTTTTTGGCGGGAGTCTCTTTTAAACTGTAGATCCAATCCTGGATGGTTTTGATGTCCTCTTTTTTGAGCGGGGGTTCTTCATCCGGCATGCGGGAACCTTTGATCCCTTTATCCCCTCTGATCTTCATTAAAAGATAGCTTTTCTCCGGGTTTGTAGTATCGACCCGTTTAAGGGTTTTGTTTTCCTGGCTGTTCACATTGACAATCGACGACAAGAATTTGTCCGGCTCCAGGTTCAAGTTCTTTTTGGGATGGTTTCCCCGGTGACAACCAGCAGTGGCGCATTCCGCTTTGAAAATGGCAGCCACTCGAAGCTGCATGGTTACTTGGATGGAATCAGCCGTCGAATCCGGAGTAACGGATTGGGCGTTTGGACTATCATTGAAAAAGACAAAAAGGATTCCTGTAATGGAAATAAGAAGAAATACAAAGATTTTCAACTGCATCGGTTACCTCCTTAAAGGATTAATGCTGTGTTCGTTATTTCAAAATTATTTGTCGTCTAGCTTCTCATGAATGGATATTTTCATCTCCTTTTGATTAAGAGGAAACTCTCATTGAAAAGTGATTTTACTCGCTGATTTCTCCACCCAACCTATGATCTATTAAACAAAACCAATCGATGATAATCATATCTTTTCGGGAACAAGATGTCAATGATAATTTGAAAACGAGCCTGTTGAATTCTGCTACGTATTTTAATTGCGTAAATTTTACGCCACATTTTCGCATTGGCAACCAACTGGAGGATAGTATATTGAGTATAAAATATAGACAGTTTGTTTGACATGAAGAAAAATGAAATAGAATCTTATTGCTCTTAAAGGAATAAATTTGTAAGTTATATTATGTCTTAAAGATTGGATGTCTCGGAGATACTTTTTGAGAAGTAAGATTTAATCAAGAGAAAAATAGGAAAGGAGGTTCAGAATGTTGAATTTTAGAAGATTTATGTATTTCTTTTGTTTGGTGTTCTTGCAGGTTATGCTTCTCTCTCAGTTCGCGACAGGGACCATTCATCAAATCTTTATTATCGATTTTGCGTTTGTTCCCCAGAATGATACTATAGCAGTCGGAGACAGCGTCCGTTGGACCAACAATGGTCATTTTGACCATACGTCAACCAGCAATACCGCTGTATGGAGTTCACCCGTTCTTGTTACTGGTCAATCTTTTGCCTTCGCATTCAACTTAGTAAGCCCCGGCACGTACCCTTATCACTGTAATGTCCATCCGAGTATGATCGGAACGATTGTGATTCTGGTTTCCGATGTCAAAGACCAGACGGGAAGCAGAGAAGCACCCTCAGAATTTACTCTTTCCCAGAACTACCCGAATCCTTTTAACTTAAGCACGCAGATAGATTTTACTCTGGCACATTCGGGTTTTGTCAGCTTGAACATTTATGACATCCTGGGAAGAAAGGTAAAAACATTGGTTTCCGAGAATTTATCTGCAGGTTATAAGTCCGTGCTTTGGGACGGGAGGAACGATTCCGGAGAGAACATCAGCTCGGGAGTTTACTTCTACCGCTTGAAAGTGATCAGCTCTCCCTCCACCGGGACGGGAGATTTCAGCGAAACCAGAAAGCTGCTCTTGTTGAAGTAAAGGTCAGGAAATACATGATAACTGACCTGTGATAATCTGGTTGGGTATGAAAAGGAGCTAAGCCTTATTTTGATCCAGTCTGTGTTTGCTTTATTTCAAAGAGCTGAAACTATTTTCGATTTTCACTTCCCATCTCTCCTGCGGTTCTAAAAAGAGCTTCCAGTTAGGAAAGAATACTAAGCTCTGCTGCACTTTTTCAAATCCGGCTTCGGATAGGGAGACGGTGTATATCGGAAAACGCCAGAGCGGGGCGGGGCGATCCAGCTTGAAGTTTATGTCCAGTTTCAGATAATCGTCGTTGATGCCAAATTCCGAACACTTGGCGGCATTACCCATCATCACCGCTTCTTTGTTTTTGGTTTCGGAAGTTTTGATGTAACAGAAGTTTTTTTCATCCTCTCTCCAGGCGATTCCCAAGCCCAGCTCTATCCCGAACCACAGGCTGACTCGCTCCGAATGGTTGTTGATCAGAGTATAGGCAATATCCAGGCTTGAGCGGTTTGGACTTACCGTGATCCTTTTTGCCACGGTTATCGGCACCCGTTTCTCGCCGAACCAGACGAAACCGTCCCGGTACAAGGTGAGGATCAAATCTCCTCCCCTGTTTTCAATCTTGTGCCGATAAGGCTGGTTAACGAAATCCCCTTGTTCCGGATATAGGCAGCGGGAGAGATCATCCAGTTTGGTCGAATCACCCAGGAAATGATCGATCAGAGAGCCACGCCGGTACCAGTCGTAGGTTAAATATCTCTCCAGCCCCTCCTCTTTGGTCAGAACCAGATCGTGGATGGAGGCAACCTCTTCTTTTTGCGGATTCGACTGTTTTTTATGCTTCTCCAAGAGCTGCCGGTGATAGCCCTCCTCTCTTCGGGTCAAAAGATCCAAAAGGTTTACGTTTTTGGGTTTGAAATCCAGCTCATATAGATTTCCACCAAAAGAGGGGGAGAAATATAAACCAAAGATCGGGGTATGGACCACTAGCTCATCCTGACCATCCCGGTCGAAATCAAAAAGCTGGTGATCAATCCAGGTTTTTTCGGTATGGAGCAGCTCATCCGCCAGTTTTTCCGCTTGAATCAAATTCCGGTAAACCGCAGAACGGAGGTGAGGCAGATATAACCCGCCAAATACCCCATGCCAGTAAGGGCAGTTGCACTGCCCCTTCCATAATGAGTCCTGGGCAAAAGCCAACTTGGTCTTGTTTACCTTTTTCTTTTTCTCGATCTGGCTTATCTTTTGGCTGACTTCCAGCATCTTTTTGTGCATGTGGTTGGCTTCGGGATATTTTGCCAGAAAATTCCGCCAGAAGCCGCCCCGGACGAATATGCCGAAGCGGTCGTAGAGTTTTTGCTCTTTAAGAATATGTTCAAACTCCTCATATTCGTTAAAAGCATGCGGGGGCAAAGCCCACTGCATCATCTCCTGGTAGGAGGCGGTGGGGAGATAAACCCTCCCCTTGGCCGGGAGGAGATTCAAGGCATCCCGGGGATGGATCATCTCGATCCAGTCGGCGTTCTTTTCGATGACCTCCAGGAATCTCTCGATCCACCGATCCTTGAAGCAGTGTTCATAGGTATGGGGCCAGACTCCGAATTTTTCCCCGTCGTCCCCGTACAGGATCAGATTGTTCCCCTCATCGGAGGCGATCTTTTTGAAGTATTTTATGGTCTCCTCCGGCTCCTGAAATGGTATGGAATAACGCAGGAATTTGGAGGAGGAGAAGACCGCCAGAACGTATCCGTCCTCTTCGGTCAGATAATGGCCCAATAGCTGCTCGTCGGAAAGCCCGGAATATTTGAAATGGGAATCGTCCACAATGGTATATTTTACCCCGGCTTGCGATATGGGCTTGGGAAGATGGGGCTCCCAGATCCTTTCTGCCAGCCACATCCCCGTCGGCTCGGTGTCGAGTTCTTTTTTTAGAAAATCGGTCAATTTTTTGATCTGGCCCAGCTTATCCTCGTCCGGGATGACCGCCAGGATCGGCTCGTAATACCCGCCGGTGAGCATCTCTATCTGACCCCGCTTGACCATGGCTTTCAGCTTGTGCATGGTCTCGGGATGATTTCTCTGCACCCATTCGATCAGTATCCCGGAGAAATGCAAACCGATCTTGAACCGGGGGTGTCGTTCCAGTATCTCCAAAAAAGGAAGATAGCTGTGGGTGAAGGCATATTCGAACACGTGCTCAAAATTGCCGATGGGCTGATGGTTGTGAATGACGAAAGCGAATTTGATTTTCTTCATGGGATCCTTCCCTGGTTAAATTGTCCCTTTTGTTTCCGGATGATGGGATTAGATTGAAGCTAGTTGTTGGTTTAACAGATTACGCTTTCGGCTGCGTCTCGGTTTCGTAAGTCGGCTTCGAGTTTCGCTTTGTTCGCTCCACCCTAGACGATGATCGACAGACCATAAACGATGCGTAACCGCTCAGACGTGTAAACGTCTTACCGAATCCAGTTAAAAAATACTTATCTTCAGATACTTCTTCGGGTGTCTCTTGATATCCAATATCAACGAGTCGACGTTCTGGGTGGTTCTCTTCATCTGCTCATAAAGAGTGGTGTCATTGAGAAGCTGACCTAAAGTCCCGTTCCCGCTTTCGATCCGGGAGGTGATGTTCTTAAGGTAGATGGAGAGGGAATCCAAGGTGGTGGTGATGTTGTCCAGCTTTCCGGAAGCAGAGCCGAAGTTGTCCACGGTTTTCTGGATTTTGTCTTTATTGGACATCAAAATCTCTTTAAGTTCGGTGGAGGTCTGTGACAGATCGCTTACGGTCTGGTTGAACTTCGCCTGATTATGTGCCAACAGGGTGTCGATTCTCTGGGAGATCGTTTTGATGTTCTCAATGGTCTGGATCAGGGCTTCCTGGGACGATTCGGTACCGATCACCTTCTCCAGATGCCCGGCCAGTCTTCTGACCGCATCGATCAGCTCGCTCATCCGCCCCATTACCTCCGGGATGCCGACGTCGTAATATCCCCGAGCCGGCTGGGAAAGGTCCAGCAGGCTGTCGGAATGTCCGGTCTCTACCGCGATGAATCTCTCCCCCATCAGGCCTATGTTCATCACGGTGAATTTGGCATCTTTTTTCAAAACCACGTCCTGGCTCAAATTGATGTCGACCAGAACGTCACCCTGGTACAGGCTGATCTTTTCCACCTTTCCCTTCCGCACGCCCGAGACGGAAACCGGATCTCCCACCTCCAAAGAGCCGATATTTGGAAAAATCACGGCATATTTATATCGGTGCTGTTGGAAGCTAAAACCTTTAAACCAGATGAATCCCAGGATGAGGATGGCACACCCGACTAATACCACCAAGCCCACTTTAAGCTCCGTGCTCTTGCTGTTCAATTTGCTCCTTGGTTTACCTCTCCCCCTCTCCTCAAATGAGGAGTTGGTCATTAAAGAAGGTAAGGTTCCAACTGTTTGATTTTCTGTTTATCGCAAAAAGTAATTCATAATCCTAACTTGGTGAACAGTGTTGCTAAATCATATTTCTCCGCCAGGGGCACGTCCTGACATTCGCACCGGATGCCCGAGGCTATGATTTTTTTGAAGGCGGAGATCTCCTCGGCCGACAAGTACAGGTAGGAGAGAATCTTATTTCGACCGGATTTGAAATGAACTCCGCCTACGTTTACTAAACTTATCTTCACTCCCTTCTCCAGTATTCTCAATATGTCAAAGGGGGAGTCGACCAAGATCAAAGTCTTTTCCCCTTCATATCCGTTTTCCAAAATCCTGGTAGCAACATCATTCACTGAAAAAATGGTGGTTTTGATCTCCGGGGGCAGGCAGGCTAAGTAAAGCTCCCTTTCCCAAGGATTGGCTGCCACCTGATCGTTGGCCAAAACGATCCGCTCGATCTTCAAACTCTTGCCCCATCCTACCACCACCTGGCCATGTATCAATCTCTCGTCCACTCGATATAGTATGATCGGCATTAATTTTCGGTAACTATCCCTTTCTCCCCCTCCTGCCGGACCAGTGGGACCAGCTGGTCCAGGGGCACATCGTTTCTTAAAGAAAAGAATTTAACCAGCATGGGCAGATTCACCCCGCAGATAATGGCGATTGGGGGCGGCTGGTTCGATTTCGAACTCAGCTCGTCCCGCATGGCGGCTGTGATTTTTTTAGCCATGTTCCAACAGCTGCCCCCCGCCATGTCCACGAAGACCGCCACACCGGCTGAATAATCCTGTCCGGTGATCTCCTTCTGCAGAGCCGAGATCATCTCCTCCCTTCCCATTCCGGCATTGGATATGACCGAGAAAGCTTCCTGTTTTCCCATCATTCCCTCTACGGCATTTTTCAAGCCGGAACCTAAATCGGCATGAGTGAAAATTATGCAGCTTATCATTTAAATCATATTATTTTCTGGTTTTCGATCTCCGATTCACCGGATTGGGGAAGCTCCGCTAACTATGCACTCAGTCTCAGTCCAAAAGCTATTCTAAGTCGCTCTCCAGAAATTCCCCCACCGCTCTTTTTCGATAGATCTCATCGGATAGCCGTTTGGAAAACTCTCTGGCGCTGTCGCGCCCATAAATCTTCAGCATATGGTTCATGGCGATAACCTCGGAGATGACCGAAATATCCTTGCCCGGGGTCACCGGCAGCTTTACCAGCGGTATCTCCACCCCCAGAATGGTGGTGTATTTATTTTCAATTCCCAGTCTCTCGAATTCCTGTTTGTCATCCCAGTGCACTAAATTGACCTGCACCTCGATTCTCTTTTGCATGCGGATGGCACGAATGCCGAAGAGTTTCTCTATGTCGATGATACCGATGCCCCTAACCTCCATATGGTGTCTTAAAAGCTCGTTTCCGGTTCCGACCAGAACCTGGGGTGCTTTCTTGACTATGGTCACCATATCGTCCGCCACCAGCCGGTGTCCCCTGGCCACCAGATCCAAAGCGCATTCGCTTTTCCCCACCCCGCTTTTGCCGATATACATAAGCCCCACCCCGTAGACGTCCACCAGGGTTCCGTGTTGGGTGGTATGGGGGGCAAACAAACCATCCAGATAGACCCCCAGGCGGTTGATGAAATCCGTGGTGGATAACCGGGTGGAAAAAACCGGCACCCCCTTCCGGTTGGCTACCTCCAGAAGCTCGGGAAGGGGAACAATCCCTTTGGTTATAACCACGCAGGGAAGGTCGAACTTGAAAATGTTCTCCACCGCTCTTCTTCGACCCAACTCGTCCTGGCCGGATAAGAACGTCATCTCGGTCTCTCCCAGCACCTGCGTTCTCTGGCTGGCAAATCTCTCCACAAATCCGGCTAAAGCCAATCCCGGCCGATGAATCTCGCTGGTGGGGATTCTCTTCTTTAGACCGGATTCATTGGTTAAAAGAGTGAGCTCTAAAGCTTCTTTCCTCTCCCGGTACATCTTCTCTACTGGGATAAGTTCCAATGAAAAGACTCCTTTCTTCTCAAATGCAATCGGTTTACTGTTTTATCATTTGAATCCCTTGGCTGTAATGTTCTTGGGACCGTCTGGTGCAAATCGGTTCAGGCTAAGGTAAGATATCGGCCTGCGATTAGGTTTGATGTCTTTACCACAGAGCATCTAAGAGTAAACTCAACTCCTGCGGTCTGTTCGCCACGAGGTGATTGATTATTAAATCATGCAAATTCAGTCTTTTAACTAAACCTGGTTTCGATTACCCTATTCCGAGTTCCCAATAACAATACTTAATCGCATAGATGAATGCGGTTTGCCCAAAACCTCTTTTCAAGGAAAGCAGTCGAATCAGCCGGTAATCAACCTTCCGGCTTACAGCATCTCCTCTTCCTCCATCTCCTCCGGCATAGTCGACGTTTCCAATCGTCTTATTCGGGGTGACGCTTTTTGCACCGTTTTGGCCTTCTTGTCTTTAAGCCTTTCTTTATATCTTTTGAGCTGTTGTTCCATCTTGTTTATCACCTTTTCCACCGACTCATACATGTCGAAAGATCTGACCTTGCTGGTCAGAACTGTACCATGCACCTTCACCTTCAACTCCGCTGTCATTCGGGATTTCTCCGCATCCAGAATCAAATGGGTATCAATGATGTTGTTAAAATATTTCTCTAATTTGTCGATCTCCTTGGCGGTAAAACTCTTGAGCTCTTCGGTCAAGTCAAAATGACGGGCGGTAGTTCTGCTCTGCATGAGTGCTCCTTTCAGTTTATTCATACTGAAAAAAATCTGACAGTTTAAAACTCAGCCTGGATCCGAATTCCCCCCGTTTATCAATCCCCTAATTCTCACCTCCTTTTAAAAGCGTCTGAATGGACCAAACTGTCTTGGAGAATCTTCTACGACTTCCATCTTTTGGTTTCATAAGATTCAGTTGATCGGATATCTCACTGATCCGCAGGAAATACGACCGCTAATTGATCTTCCTCTTCTGCGGATCGGGTGACCTCGATTTTGATGCGATTCACCCGTGGGCGAAAATTAAATAAGACGAAAATCCCCGCCAGGGGGGAATAAGAAAAAACGTTATACTTTGCTTTTTTAAGATTTATCGGAAAATGGACGTGTATGGTCAAATTATGATCGGTTAGATTCCTTTGTTTATTCCTGTGCTTCATCCCATGAAATGACGAAAATCTCCAGCTAAACCGAAGGTGGAGAGATCGTCTGCTCTTCCGGTGAATGGCTAAATCCCCCTTTAACCACCCTCTTGCGCATGCGGGCGGGCATGATCTTCAGCTCCTCCCGGTATTTGCTCACCGTCCGGCGGGCAATGTTAAAACCTTGCTTTTTCAGCAAGGCGAATATCTGCTGATCGGACAAGGGGGAGGAGGGGTCCTCTTCTTTGATGAAATCGGAGATCAGCTGTTTCACATGTCTTTTGGAAAGCTCCTCGCCGTTATCCATGGTAACGCCGGTGTTGAAGAAATATTTGATCTCGAAAACCCCCTGGGGGGTTTGAACGTACTTGCCGTTCGACACCCGGGAGATGGTGGCCACGTTCATCCCCACTTTATCCGCGATCGACTCCATGATGAGGGGTTTAAGATGGGAGGCGCCGTGCTCGAAGAACTCCCTCTGCTCCTCCACGATCTTCTCCATCACCTTGATCATGGTGGACCGCCTCTGATTTATGGCATTCATCAGCCAGCGGGCTTTCTCCAGTTTTTCCTCCAGGTAGGATTTGGTCTCTCCGGTTTGAAGTGCTCCTTTTTTGAGAAGCTGCCGGTAGGTTTGATTGACCCTCAGGTGAGGGACGTTTTTGTCGTTATGAAATACCACAAACTCGTCCCCGATCTGCTCCACAACCAGATCCGGCACAACCGGGCTGGCCGCCGGAGTGAACCTACCAATAGCCGGCCTGGGGTTCAACGTTTTGATAAAATCCATGGCTGCCTGAACCTCTTCAAAACTGACTCCCAGGGTTTTGGACAACTGGGTGAAGCTTTTCTTCTCCAGGTCGGTTAAGTGGTCCTTGACGATGCGGTAAGCCAAACTATCCTCAAATCCCCTCTCTTTCAGCTGAATCATAAGGGATTCCCTTAAGTCCCTCGCCCCTACCCCGGTGGGATCAAAGGTCTGAATCAAAGTTAAAATCTGCGTGACCTTCTCCGGGGTGACACCGATGGCGCTGGCTATCTCCTCCACCGAGCAGACCAAAAATCCGTTATCGTCTATGTTGCCGATAATATACTCACCGATGTCGGTGTCCTCCGGGTTTAACCGGCTCAGATGAAGCTGATCTAAGAGGTGTCCGTATAAAGTTTCCTCCGAAATGGGTGTTTTCTCTAATTTTTCTTCTTCATTCTGTCGCTCCCGCCTGATGTAATAATCCCCTTCATCTCTACAGTAATCCTCCCAATTGATCTTGTCCAGTTCGGAATCTGACTCCTCTTTGGTTTCTTCAGTGGAAGTGCTCGAAAGATCTTCCACTTCCTCATCCGGCTCCACCTCTTCCAAAAGGGGATTGGTGGAAAGCTCGAGCCGGATCAGCTGCTCCAGCTTAAGGATGGGCATCTGCAGAAGCTTCAGCGATTGAATGAGTTGCGGAGCCAGCATCTGCTTCAGCCGCATTTGCATGTCCATCTTCATGGTTGCCTCTAAAGAATTGCTCTCGCTTAATTAATACCGCAATATAATTTCTGAATTCTTATCTAAAATCAGCTCTCCCCTGAACCTATTCCACATTATAAATATAACATCAATTTCGATTTTTTCAAGTCCTTTTTATATGTATCGGGATATCGCAGCCGTTAGTTTAACTTGAACTTCTCTCCTAAGTAGATCTTCCTGGCTTCCGGATCGGATGCCAAAAACTCCGCCGACCCCGATTTCAGGATCTCCCCGTCGCTGATGATATAAGCCCGGTCGGTGATGGAGAGGGTCTCCCGCACGTTGTGGTCGGTGATCAGTATCCCTAACTTCTTCTCTTTCAAACTATAAATTATCTTCTGGATATCCTCCACCACTATGGGGTCTATCCCGGAGAAAGGCTCGTCTAAGAGCATGAATTTGGGCTGGGTGGCCAGTGCCCGGGTTATCTCCACCCTTCTCCTCTCCCCTCCGGAGAGAGTGTAAGCCTTATTCTTTGCCAGATGAGTGATGTCCAATTCCTTCAGCAGACCCTCCAGCCTCTCCTCCTTCTCCCCTTTGTTCAGTTTCTGCATTTCCAGGATCGCCATGATATTCTGCTCTACACTTAATCTACGAAAAACGGACGGCTCCTGCGAGAGGTAACCGATTCCCCGTCTTGCTCTTTTGTACATGGGAAGACGGGTGATCTCCTCGCTATCCAAAAGGACTTTCCCACCGTCCGGTTTGATGAATCCGATGATCATGTAGAAAGTGGTGGTTTTCCCCGCTCCGTTGGGACCCAAAAGCCCCACCACCTCCCCCTGCTTCACCTCGATGGAGACGCCGTCAACCACCCTTCTTCTCTTGTAGATTTTGACCAGACTCTCCGATCTCAATGTTACCAGATTATCATTCATCCGTTTTCCTCTTTGGGATAATTCGTAGCCGAGACTTCAAGCCTCGGCTTGACACCCTGCCTAGCCTACGAGTTTTTTGATCCTTTGCCCTCTGATGGAAGTCAGACTAAGTCCATCTTCGATCAACGATTTACGAGCTTCGATACGAGCATCGCTTCCGATAAACGTAATTACGAAAGACGAATATCACAAGCTGTCCTTCAATCCTTCCTCCGAGATATCCGTTATCTTCCCCTTCACCTGTTTTTTGATGATGATATGCTTAAGCTGCTGATCCGCTTCCAGTCCGTATCCGGTGATCACGTTCTGGCTTTTGGTGATGGTGACGAAATCGTCGGTGACTATCTTGTTTATGTCCGGATCCCATCGTAAGCTTTGTGTCGAAAGTTTAATCCCCTCATCCGTGGTCACCACCACATGCCCTAAAGCTTCGAATTTGTGTTTCCTCTCCTGAATCCTCCCGCTGTCCGCCACCAGAACCGAGGTATGCACTCCGTCCTTGTCGTAAAAATCGATCCTCACCTGCTTGGCTTTTTTCAAATCGAGCTTCTCGTACACCTCGATGTATTTGGCCCAGATTACGGCTGAATTTATCCCCTTATCGGAAAAGGTGATGGTGGAATTTTCCATGACCTGATCCGGAGCGTTCACCTGGGGGGCGGGAGATTTTGATTCCTCCTTGCCGCAGGCAGAAAAAAACAACAGGAGAAAAATCAAAATGAACTTGATTTGATTTCGTTTCATAAGTTTTCCATCCTAAGATACTAATACAATTATTTGCGTCAAGAGATTTCGATCTTTTCGAATGATGGCTGATTGATAATATTTTAACCCAAATCCACCCTTGGTGATTTCCCTTGACAATTTCCTCGAATTCGAATTATATACTCAGCGTTTAATTGGAAATGTCTCCCTTCATGCGTATGAATTCTATAACAGGAGAGAGCGTTGATAATTTCAAATAACAATCATTTTCTCCGGCCCGCATATCTGGAGATCGATCCGGGTGCCATCGCCTTTAATATACGCCGGATTAAAAAGAGATTAGGAAAAAAAGTGGAGCTGATGGCGATTGCCAAAGCTGATGGTTACGGTCACGGCGCTCACCCGGTGGCAAAGGTGGCTTTGGAGAATGGTGCCGGTTCATTGGGGGTGGCAATTTTGGAGGAGGGGATCGAGCTTCGCCAAAAAGGGATCAAATCCACCATCGTAAATTTGTATCCCGAGCCTCCAAGCCGTGCCGGGTTTATAGTAAAATATAATCTGGAGCAGGTAGTCACCGATCTGGAGTTAGTTAAAAACCTTTCCCATGAAGCCAAGCAGAGAAAACGATTTTGTAATCTCTATATAGAAATCGATACCGGCTTAGGTCGTTACGGCGTTCTGCCGAAGGATACGGTCAAGCTGGTGAAGGGAATAAACAAACTGCCCCATGTGCGGCTTAAGGGGATTTTATCCCAGTTCTCCACCTCCGATCAAAAGGAAAAGGATTTTGCTTTTCAACAATTGTCGGTTTTCAAGAAAACCTTAGACGAACTTGAATCCTTCTCCAATCACATCCCCATAAAATCAATCGCCAACTCCGGTGCGGTGCTCGACATCCCGGCAAGTTATTTTAATCAAGTCCGGGTGGGGCATCTTTTGTATGGTCTTTATCCCTCTTTGGAGACGACCGAATCCATCCGGGTGAAACCGGCGATGAGTTTAAAAAGCCGGGTGATGTTCCTCAAAGTTGTGGGTGGAGGAACCCCCATCAGCTATGGCAAGACCTTCATCACCGTGAAGAAGACCAAAATCGCCACCATACCTTTGGGATATGCGGACGGCTACAGCCGGCTTCTCTCCAACAAGGGGGAAGTATTGATTCATGGAAAAAGAGCCAGAGTGGTAGGGCGGGTGTGCATGGATGCATTCATGGTGGACGTGACCCATATCCCAGGTGTGAAAGTGGGAGACGAAGTGGTGTTGATGGGAAAACAGGGAAAAGATCAGATTACCGCGCATGATCTGGGCGAATGGACCGGAACATTTGCTTACGAGATCATGACACGGATGGGGAAAAGATTGCCGATAGTTTATAAAGGTAGATAGAAGCAAAAATCACTTGACTTATGGGGCTCTTGCTTTATCTTTTCTCATGAACGTTTCTATCAGAACAGGGAAGCATCGTGGGCTCGCGCATAACAAAACTGGTTTTAGCCGGAACCGCGAGTAGAATGTTGTTTGGAAGCAAAACCCGGAAACGGGTTTATCTGGAAACCATATAAACAGGAGTCCAGCTAAGGAAAGGAGAGTCCAACATGAGCGCAGCGGTTTGAAATGAGGCACGCAAATTGGCATCTCAGCTCATCGGGATGATCAAGCGTAGGGACATGTCCCCAGCCAAACTACAAGAACTTCCCCAAATGGCAAATGCCCAACTCGAGCGTTATGAGAAAGCGAAGACGCTCCAGTGTGTGTCACACTGGCAGTGGGACAACATGTTGAGGAATCATCAACTGCAGTTACGCACCGACTACATTGCTATTGTGGAGGAAGGGCAACATGCCTTCACAGAGGTAAAACAGGTGTTGGTATCTCAGATTGATGGGAAGAAATGATGGCAGCTCTGGGAATAGGATCGCCGAAAAATAGGGTGGAGGGCGGACGCGGACAAGCTGCGTGCCTCACCTTGAGCGTTAGGCTAACCCAAGAGAGGGTCTATGAACCTGCATCCGTGGAGGTTTTGACTTATGATTGCAAGAATGTGGCATGGCATGGCACTTGAGGCTTTAGCCGACGAATATCAAGACTATATCTATGCAACGGGGCTTCCTGGATTGAAATCCACTCCCGGTAACCTCGGGGTTATAATCCTTCGTCGAACCGAAAATGGGAGAGTGCACTTCCTCCTCACTTCCTTTTGGGAATCTTTTGAGGCAATTTCAAGGTTCACTGGACCTGATATCGAAAAGGCCAAGTATTATCCTGACGATGAGAAATACCTTATCGAATTGGAGCCTAAGGTAACACACTACGAAGTTATTGTCGGCCAAGAGATGATTTTATGGTAACTGAGAATACAGTTATGGATCAATTTTGGGGGAAGTTGGCGCCCTGGCGTTACCAGGGGCGCATTGTTTCGGTACAACGCCTTAGGGACTTGCAAGAGGAGATCGAAACGCACTGCCGCGAGGGACGGCTCAATGATGAGTTCTACCGAGAACGCCTGGCCTGGTTTCACTTTAGCCCTCCAGAGGCGCTTCCAGATGCCCGGTCCATCATTATCGTCGCAGTCCCGCGACCGCAGACCGAGGCCATTTTCAACTGGCGCGGCAAGTCGTTGTCCCTGATCCTCCCGCCGACCTACACAGACTACAGAAAGATAGCCCAGCAAGTGGCAAACCTGCTGACGGGAGCCCTGCAATCATCCGGTTACAGCGTGGCCGCCTCTGAATTGCCCCTGAAGCTTCTAGCGGTGCGTAGTGGGCTGGGCGCATACGGCAGGAACAACATTTGCTATGTTCCCGGGATGGGGAGCTTTCTGGAGTTGGTAGGCCTTTACTCTGACATCCCCTGCCCCGAGGACCATTGGAAGGAAGCCCGGATGATGGAGACCTGCCAGAGCTGTCGTGCTTGCCTACAGCATTGCCCCGCCAGCGCGATTAGTGAGGATAGATTTCTCCTGCGTGCCGAGCGTTGTATTGTTTTCCATAATGAGCGGCCGAGCAGCATCCCTTTTCCTTCATGGATTGATCCTTCATGGCACAATTGTCTGGAAGGATGCATGCACTGCCAACGGGTGTGCCCCGAGAATAGGAATTTTTGGGGATGGATCGAGGGTAGAGAAGAATTCTCTGAGGAAGAAACATCTCTCCTCTTGAAAGGCGATCCTCAAGACTGCCTTCCAAAAGAAACGATTGACAAGCTGGAGCGACTCGACATCCTCGGCGATCTCGAACTCTTCCCCCGCAACCTTGGAGTGTTTCTGAGAGCGTAGAGGTATCGCTAGTGGGCGGGGCACCGCCTAACATTGGTTGCAGCCGACGCCCACCCTTGCGCTTTTATCTAACACGTTTTGCCAGCGACGGACCCGGTTATTCAAGCGTGTCATGCTCGCGGTGGCGGGTGGGTGAGGCTGAACCGGGCCGTTATGCGCATTGTACCAATGAACCAAACATGGAGGAAATAAACTGTGAAGAAATGGATCGCTTTCGTCTTGGCGGTGGTAGTCCTTGCTGGCATACACGAAAGTACACATGCACTTTTTGCAGTAATATACAATGATTACGAAACTTTGCACATTAGACCACTTGGAGCGGAGGTCACATACAAAACACCCGTAAATGAGAGAAGTGGTTTCCAATGGGCTCTCATCTCTGGAGCAAGTAATCTGGTGACGGTGTTGATGGGCTACTTGCTGTTTATACTGGGTAAGAGGTTTGTGCGTTCACATAATATGTTTGTGAAAACGGCAATTTACTACCTCACGATACTGTCGTTGCTCTTTGATCCTTTCAACCTCTCTATTGGGCCATTTATCTACGGTGGGGACATCAATGGGATTGTCATAGGCTTGGGTATCAACCGGTATGTAATCCAGGTTGTCTTCTTCTTGATATTGCTTGTGAACCGAGAAATCATAGCAAGGAAGCTACTTCCCATGTATGGGGTACAGACGAGACACCCTCTGTTTCGACCTTTGTTATAGTGGCAAATCGCAATCAAAAAAGCAATGGTGCGTGGAACCACCATTTCGAAATAGGTCAAAAACCTCAGGATCCCGACACCGCCTGTTTGAGTCTGTAAGAAGCTTACAGTTCCTGTTCTACACTTTCCCAGTTCATTTTTCTCTTACCACAACAAGCAAATTCGCTATTTATAGTGAGCTTCGAACTACAACTTCAATGGTGAAAAGGATGGCAGCGGAATTTATGGGAGGCAGTGTATTATACCTGCCCCCTTAACCGCATACCTAGAATGCATAACTTTGAATTGTGAATTTAATTTTGAATATTGAATCTTTAACCTTGAATCTTGAACTTCTGAACTCTTATATGCACAAACTATGCATCGAAAATCATATGCAAGTCACAAACCTTGAATGTCTTGGTGGAAAAGTGAGAAAAAAAATAAAACAAGCACCAGATACACCAGATGCGCCAGTTCCACCAGGGCTTTGAAAAATCAAAAAATCGCCATCCCCAAGCCCCCCAAGTCCGGACGCGAGCTTCGGTGAAACGAGGTGTATTAAAAAGTTCCCCCTTTAGCAAAGGGGGAATTTAAGGGGGGATTTCGATCTCGCTCTCCCCTCTTTAGAAAAGAGGTAAGAAAGCTGTAGGTCCAAAATGTCCTTCAGGGCTTTCGGACAAAAATCTTTTAACCGGGGTAGTTGATTTCTCTATTGCATTTTACTTGACCCCTCGAGCCTTTGAACTTTGAACGCTTTTGCCTTTATTGAACCCTTGAACTTTTATTCTCGAATCCTTTTCTACAAAAGTCTCATTTATTCCTTAACCAACAGCACGTTCACCGCTTTTGCTACCGCTTTAACCTTATCGCCCTTTTTGATCCCCAAATCCTCAAGCGAGTCCACCGTCATCACCGAGCTGACCGATGAATCCGCCTCTATCTTCAGCCGGACCTGACACATTATTTTCCCTTGCTTGATCTCGATCACCTTTCCCACCAGCTGGTTTCTGGCTCCGTACTTCATGACGCTTTCTCCTTTCAGGGATAAATAAGTTACAACCTTCGTCCGTATGGACGGCTACTGATCATCCACTATTTGGATTCAATCACCGTGGCAAAGTAAACTGAGACTGCGTGTATGTCAAGGCAAAAAGGTTTTGGATAATTTATTGAGAATTCAATAAACTTTGTTGGTCCCCAGAAAAGGCAACCCCTTTCAATTCTCCCTTTCTTTCTCTTTTCAAAAATTTCACTTGTTTTTTTCCTGTATTCATTCATTTTATAATCAGCTTCAAAAATGAAATTCGGGAATTTGTCTATTGTTTTGAATTTTGAACCTTAAACCTTTAACCATTCACCTGTTTTGAAAGGAGTTGCTTTATGTATAAACCCATTTTAATAATTTTCATCATCGCTATCTCGGCTGTGCCGGGTTTAGCTCAAACGGGAAAAGTCAGTTCCGACTCGATCTCTTTTGCCCCGGCAGTCTATTATGAGGGAGGAAAGGAACCTTATTCGGTTTATTGTGCGGATTTGGATGGGGATTCGGCTTTGGACTTGGTCGTGGCAAGTTATGCCAGCGACAGCGTCTCCATCTTAAAGAATAACGGGAATGGGACTTTTCAGACCAGAGTGAGTTATGCCACAGGAATTGCTCTTGCAAGTGTTTTTTGTGCGGACTTGGATGGAGATTTGGATTTGGACGTAGTTACTGCAAATTATTTAGGCATGACCGTATCCGTCTTGAAAAACAATGGGGACGGGACTTTACAACCTAAAGTGGACTATGCTGCAGGAGATCATCCTTTTTCGGTCTATTGTGCGGACTTGGATGGGGACTCGTCTTTGGATTTAGCTGTGGCAAATCACCTGAGCAACGATGTTTCCATCTTGATGAACAATGGGGATGGGACTTTTCAAGCCAAAGTTGACTATGCGGCTGGGAAATATCCTTGGTCGGTTTTTTGTGCGGATTTAAATGGGGATTCAGCTTTGGACTTAGCCGTGACAAACTCGGATACAAACCTGGTTTCCATCTTGATGAACAATGGGAATGGAACTTTTCAAACTAAGGTAGACTACGTGGTAGGAAATAGTCCTCGTAATCTCTTTTGCGCGGATTTAGATGGGGATGGTGATTTGGACTTGGCTGTTCCGAATTTTTATGACGAGAATGTCTCCATCTTAAAGAACAACGGGGATGGGACTTTTGATGCTCAAGTGAACTATGGCGCAGGAGGCACCCCTGAAGCTGTTTTTTGTGCAGATTTTGATGGGGATTCTGCTTTGGACTTAGCCGCGGCAATTTGGGGCACCAACAAGGTTTCTATCTTAAGGAACAACGGTGATGGAACCTTTCAAACTAATAAGGACTTTGCTGCAGGAAAAGGTGAACGTTCTGTTTTTTGTGCAGATTTAGACGGGGATTTAGATTTGGACATAGCTACAGCAAATAGTATTGACACCACCGTTTCTATTCTGATTAACCAAGGGACTAGTGACGTTGAAGATGATGGACACATTGATCAGATTCCGCAAGGGTTTTCACTGTCCCAAAACTACCCCAATCCCTTTAACCCAACCACTGCAATTCAGTTCACGGTTCATGGTTCACAGTTCACGGTTAAAAGCCCCATCCACACAACCCTGAAAATCTATAATGTATTAGGGAGAGCAGTCAGAGTCTTAGTAGATGAGGAAAAATTGCCCGGAAACTATACTATTCAATGGGATGGGAAGAATGATACGGGAGAACAATTAGCCAGCGGGATTTATTTTTACGAACTTAAAGTAGGAGAGAACACCTCGTCAAAGAAGATGTTGCTTTTGAAATAAACTCACCCTCTAACCCCCTCTCTTTGAAAGAGAGGGGGATAAAAGGGGGTGAGTTCAAAAACTATGCACCTAACCTACCACACTATAGATTTAAAGCTCAAGCACCCTTTCCGCATCTCCCGATCAGTAACCGAATCGAGAAAGAATGTTATTGTTGAAATCGATGGGGGAATAGGCGAAGCTGCACCATCTCCTTATTATGGGGAGAATGCCGAGACGGTGATCGCATGCCTGGAAAGGATCAAAGACCAAATCGGCGATGATCCCTTTCAGATAGAAACTATCCTATCTGGCTTGAATGACAAAATCTCCGGAAATTATTCAGCCAAAGCAGCCATCGACATAGCGCTCTATGATTGGATGGGAAAGAAATTGAATGTTCCCGTTTACCAGCTTCTGGGATTGGATGGAAAAAAACCTTTGGTAACCTCATTCACCATTGGAATCGACACCCCCGAGAAGATGAAGGAGAAAACCAGAGAGGCAAAAGGATTTCAAGTATATAAAGTCAAGGTGGGGGTGGAGAACGACATCGAGATGGTCAAGGCAGTAAGAGAAGTAACGGATGCCAAAATCAGAGTGGACGCCAACGCCGGATGGAAAGATGCAGAAGAGGCATTATCCAAGATAAACCAGTTGAAAAAATACAAAATCGAGTTTGTCGAACAGCCAATCGATCCGGATGACAAGAAGGGACTGGAGAAGATTAAAAGGGAATCGGAAATACCAATAATAATCGACGAGCACTTGATGACCTCGAAGGATATTCCAGATTTCGTCGGGCTATGCGATGGGATAAATATCAAATTAGCCAAATGCGGGGGTATCCGCGAAGCTCTTAGCATGATCCACACCGCCAGAGCACACGGGTTGAGGGTGATGATCGGTTGCATGATCGAAAGCTCGGTGGGGATTGCTGCAGCAGCCCAGATCGGCTCTTTAGTCGATTTTCTGGATTTGGATTCCAATCTTTTGATCACCAACGATCCGTATGAAGGGATGAAAGTCACAGACGGGATGATTTACCTGTCGGATCGACCCGGTTTAGGGATCGTTCCGAGAAACAAGATTACTAACTCGAAATTAAAGCGTTAAGATTTGTAATCTTTTTTAATGAAACCATAAACTAATGGTGTGTAATATAAATCGTTACCTCTTGTAGTTGCCTGATTTATCAGGCTTACTGTTAACAATGCTCAATAAATTGAGCAACTACATTTACCCTGAACTTGTACACAGTCTACTAGTTTGATTTTGAATTTTATCCTAAAGGGGAAACCATGAAGCTAAAGATAAAAACGTTTCTATTTTATACAATACTTTTCTCTTTGATATTCACTTCTCTCCAAACTAAGGCAAAAGAGAATCCATCTCCCGAAATCTCAGTGATTTATCCATTGGAAGGTGCAAAAATCGGCGCCTCCGATTCGACCTTCATCTTCGGGTCGTTAACGCCGAAATCAGACCTTAAGATCAACGGTTATAACGTACCGGTCTACACCAACGGGGCTTTTTTGGCTTTCCTGCCTTTAAAACCGGGGGATTTCACCTTCGAGCTGGTGGCAAAAAACAAAGCCGGTTCTTCAACTAAAAAAGTTAAGGTCAAAGTCCCTCGACCCATAACTTCCATTCCTCCGGATAGTTTCACCATCGTCAAAGGGAGCATCCTGCCAAAAGAAGATATGATGCTAACCGCCGGAGACGTTCTGGAGACCAAATTCCGGGGCACGCCCAATTGCAAGGCGAGCTTTTCCATCGAGGGATTGGTTCAGAATGTCCCCATGGTGGAGACGATCAATGCCGGTGAGGAAATCGGAGAAGAAGAGGGGGAAAGACTATCCACGTCCACGCTCAAGGGGGTATACACCGGCGCATATATAATAAAGCCCGGAGATAAAGCAACACAAAAGAAGATCGTCTTCAAATTGACGAAAAGGACTGCCAAGGAGAGTGTGCCGAAAACAGAGGCCTCCTCCGGAAGGATCACCGTGACGGATGAGCAGACTCCCCAGGTGGTGGAGTTCGTCGGATCGACAATAACCGCCCGGTCCGGTCCCCGCATGGGATATACCCTTCTCTATCAGCCGCCGGGAGTGCGGGCAGTGGCAACGGGAAGGATAGGCGAGTGGGTGAGGTTGAAACTGGCATACGGAGAGAATGCCTGGGTTCAGCAGGATAGCATAAAGTATCTCCCCCCCGGCACTCCCCTCCCACGGAGCAGTGTCAATACCATTCAGACTAAAAAGCTGGAGGGAAAAACCAGAGTGGAGCTTTTGCTTTACTCCAGCACCGGAAAATTGCCCTTCAAGATGGAACAACAAACCGATCCCTCTGCATTGTTTTTGACGGTTTATGGATTAACCTCCAATACTGATCGGATTAGATACGATTCGCAGGACAGTTTGATCCGGGAGATCAAATGGGAGCAACCCGCAGATGGCGTATTTCTGCTGAAGATATTTTTGAACCAGAAGCAGCAGTGGGGATACGATGTCTTCTATGATGGGGATAATCTGGTGATGGAGATTAAACACGCTCCTGACCTAGCAAGAAAACTGCAAGCTTTGAAAATATGTTTGGATCCGGGGCACTATCCCGAAACCGGGGCGGTTGGTCCCACTAGCTTGCGGGAGGACGAGGTCAATATGAAGATCGCCCTGGAACTCAAAAAGCTGTTGGAGGATAATGGCGCAAGAGTGGTGATGACCCATACTGGAACGGAGATCGTCGGTTTATATGACCGACCCAAGATCGCCGTCAAGGACAGCTGTAATATTTTAATCTCCATCCACAACAATGCTCTGCCGGATGGGGTGAATCCGTTTTATAACAACGGCTCCGCCACCTATTACTATCATCCGCAGGCATTGGCTTTAGCCCGGTCGATTCAATCCGAGCTTTTGAAGACTCTTAAGCTACCGGATTACGGTACTTATTACGGAAACCTGGCACTCACCCGCCCCTCCCAGCTTCTTTCGGTGCTGGTGGAATGCGCCTTCATGATGATACCGGAGCAGGAGGAGCTTTTGGGAACGGAGAAATTCCAAAGACAATGCGCGGAAGCGATATATCAAGGGTTGGTTAATTTTTTGGAGAAAGTGAGGGAGTGGTAATTATTTCTTGACTTCTGACTACAAAATGTATACAATTGACTACAAAATGTATACATAAAGGAACCGACTAGTGATAAATAAACTCTTTTCTTCAAAAGCACGGGTAGAGATTTTAAAGTTGTTTCTGTTCAATCCCGAGAGTAGTTTCTACCAAAGACAAATCTCGATCCTTGCCCGTCAGCCACTCCAAAGTGTTCAAAGGGAGCTATTGAAACTCGAAAGCATCGGTTTGATTGAAAAATCGGTTCAGGGTAGTCGCATTTATTATAAGGTGAACAAGAGCTGTCCCATATTCGAGGATTTAAAGCGGATTTTCTTCAAGAGTGTGGGAATTGCCGAGGTTCTCAAAGAGAATTTTAAAAATACGGAGAAAATAAACTTTGCTTTCATTTATGGTTCATATGCCAAGGGAGAAGAGAATCTATCAAGCGATATTGATTTATTCATTATCGGTTCCATCACCTCAAAAGAACTTTCCACCCTTATTTCCAAACCCAAAAGGGAATTAGGGCGAGAAATAAACTACGCAGTTTTTCCACTTAATGAGATCAAAAGTAGGATAAAGCGAAAAGACCACTTTTTGAATGATGTTATGAAAGGCAAAAAGATATTTATCATTGGTAGCGAAAATGAGCTTAAAAGAGCTGTTAAATCAGGGTAAAATTAAACCTCACAAGACATCAAAAGAAGAAATCTCAAATCTTCTCAAACTGGTAAAGCGAGACATAAAAGACGCCAGAGTAAGCGGTCTTTCGTCTGATCGGAAATTTGCAACTGCTTACAACGCCGTTCTGCAATCGGCTACTATCCTGCTTTACTGCAAAGGATATAAAACTTCCGGTATGGGGCACCACTTTGTCGTGTTTGAGGCGATGAAAGAGATTTTAGGCAAAGATTATTTTGAATTGGCGGACTATTTTGATTCCTGTAGATCCCAAAGAAATGTAACCGATTATAGTTATCCGGGCGAACTCTCCGAAGCAGAAGCAAATGAATTAATTCAAGAATCAGAAAAATTTCTAAAGATGGTTCTGCATTGGCTTAAAACCAATTATCCTAATCTCTCGGCAAGTGATTATACCAACACATGACATATAGAATGATGATAAGCAATGCGCGGAGGCGATCTACCAGGGGTTGGTTAATTTCTTGGAGAATGTGAAGGAGTAGTAGTCGTAGGGCCGAATTGCCATTCACCCGTGACGGGCTGCGCTTTTTGTTCCTATCGGGTACTTAAGATTGTTAAGTTAAGACACAACACGAAAACAAGAAAAATTCCTTGACTTACGGGGGATTCTATCTATCTTCTGATATGAAAGCCTCTATCAGAAGAGGAGCATTATCATATCTATGTGGGGTCTTGTCGATGAATTCTGATCCGGTTTATACATCCTGTATAAATCGGAGTTGCCAGATGCCATCTAAGGAGGTAAGTCCTTGAAATGAAAAGTGATTTGTGTACAAATAAGAAGACGCAAGAGTTTCTAACACAGAAACAAACAGTCTATGTTTACCATACTTTAGGGACTGCATTATAATTGTAATACCGCTTGAGCTTTTTGAAATCTATGCGTCTTACCATTTTGCAAAGAGGATTAAGAATTTGAGATACCTGAAATTCATCATAAATAATTACAGGGCGATAACTGGTCCGCTGGAGATAGATTTGGACCGAAAGTCACTTATTCCAATTATTGGAATTAATGAATCTGGCAAGACTACTATCCTTCAGGCAATTTTTGCTTTTGACTACTATAATGATGAACAGAATGAAAATGGTCGGCATCTAGAGGATACCACGAACCTTTATCGAACATCATCTCCTCCAGCCACAATTGAAGCCCAAATTGAAGCAACCAAATCAGATATGGCTTCCGCTTTTGAGAATGACGACAACCAACACGTTCAATCATATGCGAAATTACTGAAAAGATGGCGCAACTTCCCTGACCCAATTAGAATATCCAGAAATCTTAAGACAATGACTTATTCAATTCCTAGCTTTTCTTTCTTAGATCCAACTGTTGCAGATTCATTATCAAAGGCGATAATAAAAAATCTTCCTTATATACTCTACTTCGATGACTTCCGCGATAAAGTAGACGAAAAATTCGAGATCATAGATTCAAATAAGTCGTCTCCGACTGGGTGGCTTGCAATACTCGAACAACTATTCAAGCAAACAGGGAGAGGGTTATCTCTGTTTTCCTTGCCAGAAATGGATGATCGACAACGAAAGGGTGTTCTGGCAAAAGTCGAGCGACATCTAAATGACACCTTGACTAGAGAATGGCAACATTTTCGCCTAGATGACACGGAAGCTCTGCGGATTGCTATTAGCTTTGTTCCAGAGAATCTCCCTAACAATCTCAAGCGAAACTACCTTACAATTGACGTAGTTGAGACTGATACTTCTGGAGACAAGCACTTCTTCCACGTTAGCGACAGAAGTAAAGGCTTCTTTTGGTTTTTCAATTTTGTCATGAAGCTAGAATTTAATCCTAAGATAGTTTCACAAGATGATCGAAACACCATTTACCTTTTAGATGAGCCAGGATCTTACTTGCATGCTTCCGCTCAAACGAAACTATGTGCTAAGCTGAAGAATCTTTCAGAAAAAAATCGTGTCGTTTATTGTACCCATTCCCACTATTTACTTGATCCTGAGAAAATACCTTTAAGCAATATTTTCGTTGCGGATAAGGATGGTTCTGGAAACATAAATCTCATTTCGATTTACAATTACAAAGGCAACATTACAGAAACAAGATCAGCTTTTCAGCCTGTTTTAGATGCATTGAGGATTCGACCCTTTGTTCTTGAGACTCTAGATAGTCCTGTTCTAATCACTGAAGGTATTTTCGAATATTACTGCCTTGAGCTTTTCAAAGGATCAAGATCAATTAAGATACTTCCAACTGTTGGCGCAGATTCTATTAAATATTATATTTCTCTTATGATATGTTGGTCTGTACCATTTAAAGCATTATGGGATAACGATACAATTGGTAGAAAACACAAAATAGATGCACAAAAAATATTTGGGGAAGAATTTGCTCGGGATCGTCTATATCTTTTACCTTTGATGGGTTGTCAGAAAAACTGTATTCTCCAAGGTCTCTTTGAAGGATCAGACCTTAGAATGTTAAGGCAAGAGCTAGGTATATCAGAAAAATCTTCTTTCGAAAAGACTATTCTTATGGTTTTCTACTCTTCGCGCAGGTCAGAACTAATGGCAAAAGTGTCTCAGAAGACACATGACAATTTTACTCTTGTCTTTCAATCGTTATCTCTTTAGTTTTCATTGATAATGACATATAGCGTTTAGGGCACCCCGCAATAATGATGATAATTCCTTCCACTGAATTAAGTATATGGTGTGAACCATCTGCTTGATACTTGAGGGTCATCCCTTCCACTCAAAAAACTCTTTGATTATCTGCCTATGTGCTAAGAAAGCAATGTTTGGGGGAATTTCGTCTTTGGCAAAATATCTTATCTCTTCCGCATCGTCACCGGGTTTCAGCTCACCGCCGATTATCGTTGCCCAGTACATTATCAATACCGCATGAGTGCGGGGATCGTCTTTTCCGGAGTAAACGCCGTATAATCCTTCCAGCTTCACGTCTACATTCAGTTCCTCTTTGGTCTCTCTTACGGCGCATTGCGCAGGCGATTCGTCATATTCGGTGAACCCGGCAGGGAGACACCAATCCCCCTTATATGGCTCGTATTTTCTTTTGACTAGTAGTATCTTTCCATCCTGTTTTATCACCACCCCGGCAGCCGGGACCGGATTGTGATAGAAAACGTATTTACACAACGGACAGATTTTTCTTTTATGATGATCGACCATTTTTTCCACCATCTCGGTGCCACAGCGAGGGCAATAGCGGTATGTTTTCTCTATCCCTCTGGTCAAATCGATTTCACCCGTTTGATCCGTTGACCATATCCCTGACCTTCCCCGCTTATATATTTTCCCGCTCTCCTTGACCTTGGTCATGGGATTTCTGGTCCAGCTCCGGCGGGGCTTGGGCTTTTCGATCTTTATGGTTCGGTTATCTTTCTTCATGTTTTCCTTGTTACCTCTCCCCCCTCTCTCCAAATGAGACGGTGTCATAATTGTGTTTTGGGTTTGTAGCCGTCCATATGGACGTAAGTCTATGGAATTCAACATATCGATTTCGCAGACTAAAGTCTGCGGCTACATAAATCGAAATTATGACACACCCCCCAAATGTGCAGAGGGGAAAAAGGGAGTAAGGTTTCTTGCCCCTTGACCCAATGGGCTTGGGATTTGGGGCTAGTGTATTTTCAGCACCACCATGGTGAAATCGTCAAAAGGTGGGGCGTCCTGTGAAAAATCGGCTACTTCCTCCACTATTTTATCTTTTAAATCGTCGGCGGAAAGCGAGCGGTTTTGAATCAACAAATCCAAAAGCTTGGCTTCTCCGAACTCCTCATCCTGGGGATTGTGATTATCGGTCAATCCATCGGAATAGAAAAACAGGGTATCGTTTTTTCGCAAGGAAATCTCCGCTCCTTCATAAGTTGCCTCTGCAAAAGCTCCCAGAATCATCCCGCCGGCTTCCAGAAACTCCACCTTCCCGTCCTCATGCACTAAAATGGGATAGTTATGTCCGGCATTGCAGTAAGAAAGCCGTCTCTCCTCCGGGAAAAGCTCGGCGTAAAACATGGTGGCAAACTTCTCCGAGCTGGTGGAGGTGAAGATCAGCTGGTTGATGTTGGATAAAACCAAGGACGGGGATAATTTGTTTTTCACCTCCGCCCTTAGCGAGGCATGCACCAGCGAGATGAGCAGAGCCGCGGGTATCCCCTTGCCCGAAGCGTCCGCGATGGCGATTCCGATAGATTTCGAGTCGGGGTACAGAAAATCGTAATAATCGCCCCCCACCGCGGTAGCAGGATGGATATGAGCGGAAAGCTCAAAAAACTCGGTCTGGGGACAGAGCTTGGGCAAAAGACCCAGCTGGATCTGCCGGGCTAAATTCAGCTCCTCCTCCAGCCTCTGCTTTTCCAAGGATTCCTGATAGAGCCGGGCGTTGCTCATGGCGATCACCATCTGGTTGGCCAGGATATCCAACAGGGTTATGTCTTCATAGCTGTAGCGGAAATGGGTGGTCTTCTTGGTCAAGCCGATGAACCCGCCCAGCTCGTTCTGATTGATGAGAGGTACCAGCAGAAATACCCCCAGCTCGGACAATTTCCCAAAAAGCGGGCTGGTCTCCTCCACTACTCTGAAATCCGCCATGGGGGTAGGCCGGGTTTTTTCTCTCAAGGTCTCGATCAGGGGATCGTTTATGTCACAGGTATAGATTTGTTCCATAGCCGGATCATCCGAGGTTAAAACATATTCGCTCGTCTTTGTTCTCCCCTCTGTTTTGACGTGTGGGACACAGATATAAACGTTTTCCACCATCATCTCTTTTTTCAAAGTCTCTATCACCATCTCCTTCAGAGTTTTGAAATCGAAGATGGTAACCAACCTCCGGCTGAAGGTTTCCATCATCCCCCGGTAATCCGACTTATCCCGGATGAAGAACTTCTTTATCAGATCGTCCATCTGCCCCATGACTGGCTGGAAGAAGATTATAGCCAAGACCACCACCCCCACGTCCAAAGCTGGTATCTCCTTTCCTATCATGTTTTGCACCAAGCGACCGAACTGCTTTAGGATCAGAAAATATATACCCACCACGATAGCAGTGGTGAGAAAGTAAACCAGGCTCTGCCTGACGATCAGCTTAACGTCCAGGAAATGATGTTTGATGATGGCCCAGGCAATGGAGCCGCTGCCGACCATCAATGCCACGATGGTTATGAAATACCGCACGTTTTCGCTGAACTTCAAAGGGGTGAGGGCTGGCACGATAAAGGCAATGGCATAGAGACCCACCGACGACCTTATCCCCCACATCAGAAGCCCCATCTGCTTTTTCAGCGTGTAGACTGTGATCTTTTTGTAACCCTGATGCAAAAACCAGACCGCCAAAATCAGAAAGATGAGATTGATCAGGGAGAACGATTCCACGTGAAACTTGTACAGGATGCCGAAGATCACCGCCACGTATTTTAATACCAAAGAGATCGGATCCAAAAAGAACCGGGTCAGTGAGCCCATCTGCTCCACGTTCAGCGAGCGAATGATCTTCTCCGGCTGGTAGAAGATCAAAACCAGAATAGCATGAAAAATATGGGGAAGAAATATTAGGTATTTTATCCGTGGAAACCTCTTTAAGTAGATGTTCTGCTCGGGAAAAACCAAAGAGAAAAGCAAAAGCGAGGGGAAGAAGAACTCCCATACGTAAAATATGTTATGGGTGAATGGGGAAGAGGCAACAAAGGTCTCCGCTCCACCCCCGTAAGTTAAAAAGATCCCCAGCGAAGCTAAAAGCGGTCCCAGTCCGCCAAAGAAGAGCATAAGGCTGGTGGCGCGGTTGACCCGGTTTCGGGAATCTTCCTTCAAAATCACCCCGCTCAAAAAAAGGAGTATGGCGCCGCAGGCGATATATACCGAAACCACCAATATCTGCAGATTCAAAGGTAACTCTCCACCAATTCAGATAGAACTGACTCTCGTTTATTAGAAAAAGATAAAAGACAAAAGTTACACCGGTTGCATCAAATAAGTCAACTTTCGGAGTGCTTGCCTTCAGGTGAACCAAAGAACCTTCGAAGGATTTGAATCCGACTGAAGGTAAAGTTTCCGCCCAGTTGTTTATTTTATATACTTGATCATCTTCAATTTGGTTCCCCGCTCGGGATCGCAATCGTATTCCAGCACATCCATCAGAGCTTTCAATATCAAGATTCCCCTCCCCGTACGTTTCAATAGATTCTCATTCTCCAGGCAGGATGCTACCCCGGTGGGATCAAAACCCGCCCCTTCATCTTCCACCCATATCTCCACCGCGGCAGGTTCCATTATCAGGCTCACCCGGACCTTTTTGTTGACATCGTTTTTATTCCCGTGTGTTACCGCATTGGTCACCGCCTCGGAGACCGAGATGGCGATATCAACCAGCTGGTCTTTCGGTATTTTCAGTTTTTTAAGTTTTTTCTCGATGAATTGATCCACCTTCGGCAGAAAATCAAGAGTGCTGGGAATCTCAATGCTGTTGTCTTTTTTTACTATTTTAGAAGAAAGGTTCGAACGGGTGAGTCCATCGGTTGATTGGTTCATATAGAATTTCTCCTGGGATAATTAATCTTCTTACCCTCCATGGTTCAAAAACATCATCCAATAAAAAAGGTAGGTTCGCCAACCTACCTTTCCCTAAAGTCTATCCGCCGTTTGAGAAAACCGCATAGCTGAAGCCAGTGATTATCTTAAATCACTTTTTTTCAAAACTTGCCACTGCCGTATCCACGGTGTCGAAACATTCGAAGACGGTTATGAGCCTGGTGATGGTCAGAAGGCTTTGAATTTTCTCCGTTACATTTGCCAGCTTAAGCTCACCGCCGTTGTTTCTCATGGTGGTTAAACTAGAAATCAAGATTCCCAAACCGGTACTGTTCATCCAATCCACTTTGGCTAAGTCGATCACTACCTTTTTCTTGTTTTGATCGATGAAATCATGGAGCTGGTCATGCAATAAAGTAGCGTCCGGTCCTCCCATGATCTTGCCCTTTGGCTCCAGTATCACTACGTCTTTTACCTCACGGCTGGTCAATTTCATGCTTTCTCCTTTTGGCGTTGGCAATTAAGATTTACGAGCAATTTCTGTCTTTGTTTCCAGAATAATCAATTACATATAAAGTGGATATGCGCTTGAAACTCCTTTTACTTGAAGAGTGCCTTTATCTTACCCCAGGTGGTTAGCTTTACGTCCAGCGAAGAGAGATACAGATCGATTTTCTTCGATCCGGAAAAAGCTTGGAATTCCGGCATGGCATCATACCCCCCCACCCGGATGGTGATGGTATCCCCTTCGGCCCAACCCTCCTTATGGGAAGAGACCGGATCATCTTTGGGGATGGTCAAGTCGTACTGACCGTTTTGGGTGAAGCAGGTATCGAACTCCGTTCCCTGAATGACCGCCACCACTCTAATGCCGTCCGGGGGCGGTTCCCCCCGGTAATTGATCGGCCCGTAGGGATGGCAGTACCAGGCGAATTCCTGAGCCAACAACCATCCGCCTAGAATCAAAACCAAGGCCAATCCGGTCAATATCAATTTGATTTTCTTCTTCGACAATCTTCTCCCTGCCATTTTTATAAAATTACGAAGCATTTTGCTAAATAGTATAAGACTTCCCCCACATTTGTCAAGAGAAAAATCATACTTTATTGCAAAAGGTTTGCCTGCGGGATTATTTTTCTACTGAAGATTTTCAGGATGCCACTGAAAAGTCTTGATTGGAAAGACAAAAAGAGAGGTGCTCCAGTTCCATGGCCATGTTGACGAAGCGTACCGTCACTTCTTTGGGGACTTTTATCCGGGTGGGGGCGAAATTTAGGATCATCTTCACTCCCGCGGCTACCACCAGGTCGGCAACCGGCTGCGCTGCCGGAGTGGGAACAGCAAGGATCACGATTTCGATCTTATGTTCCTTGAGCTGATCTACCAAATCCTTAACGTCCAGAACCGGAAGACCCTTATGATTTTTATTGATCTTCCTCTGGTCGTTATCAAACAGGAGCTTTATATTAAATCCTTGTTTCTGAAATTCCTTGTACGAAACCAGAGCCGAGCCGACGTTTCCCACCCCCACCAAGGCTACGTTCCAGGTACGGTCCAATCCCAGGATCTTGCCGATCCGCTCCTTCAATTCTTTGGTTTTATATCCTAATCCTCTGGTTCCAAAACTACCGAAGAAGGATAGGTCTTTCCGTACCTGAGCCGGGGTTAATCTCTCCGTTTTGGCCAAATGCTCGGATGAGACAGTCTTGTATCCCTTGCTCTCGAATTCCGAGAGGGAGCGGTAATACATGGAAAGGCGTCTTATGGTGGAATCGGATATTTTACGCATGACTGGTTTTACCTTTTACCGTCACCATATATTCTACCAAATCCTTCTGAATTTTATTTGTGAATAATTTCACAAACATTTTATAAAAAACAAACGGGTTTTGTCAAGTGAAAAAGCTCCCTTCCGGGTGGCTGGAGGTTGCTTTGTTTATTTCTTCTTTTTGAAATAAGGAATACCTTGGATTATAACAGATAGAAGGGTAAAATCAAACACCCCCGGGGCGACTCGAACGCCCGACCCTCTGCTTAGAAGGCAGATGCTCTATCCACCTGAGCTACGGGGGCAGGTTTAAGGCAGTTGGTGGTTCGTAGTTCATGGTTCGTGGAAAAACACTTAAAAGGTTTTTACTACGAACCACAAACCACCAACTATGAACAGATTTAAATCGGGGTGAGAGGATTTGAACCTCCGACGGCATGGTCCCAAACCATGTGCGCTACCAGGCTGCGCTACACCCCGGACATATCTTGTTTCGGCGTCGAAATAAACGTTCTACATCCGCCTTTTGCTCCCCTTGGAGAAAAAACAAGAGGAAAGAAGTATCGGCAGACTGAAATAATTACGCAGGGAATATAAATTAAATGAATGGACTGTCAAGAAAATTGTCAACTTCGGATGACGAATGACGGATCAAAAACTAAGACAAAAAGGAAAGTGGAAAAAGGAAGATAAAAACGATCACTGAATACAATTAACGGATGTGTCCGGGTGATATTCTAAGATTGCATGGAATTTGGACTTTACAATTGCATCTCTTTCTTTTAAATTCATATAGTTATGCTGAAGAGAATAGTTTTGATCGTGCTCGATTCTTGTGGGGTGGGGGAACTGCCGGATGCTAAACTGTACGGGGATGAGGGGTCTAATACCTTGGTTAATACCGCCAATGCAGTGGGTGGACTCAAACTGCCGCATATGCAAAAGCTGGGATTGGGTAACATTGCTCCCCTCTTGGGGGTGAAGCCGAATCCTTCAGCCCAAGCCAGCTTCGGCAAGATGGCTGAAGTCTCCCCGGGCAAAGATTCCACCACCGGACACTGGGAGATGATGGGCCTGATTCTGCAAAAACCCTTCCCGGTATATCCTCACGGCTTTCCCAAGGAGATAATTGAGCAATTCGAAAAATCAGTCGGCAGAAAGAGCCTGGGTAACAAACCGGCATCCGGGACAGAGATAATTCAAGAACTGGGTGAGGAGCATGTCTCAACCGGCAAGCCGATCGTCTACACCTCAGCCGATAGCGTTTTTCAGATTGCCGCCCATGAAGAGGTGATACCGGTGGATGAACTGTATCGGATTTGCGAGATCGCCCGGAAGATAATGACCGGTGAACGCGGGGTGGCGCGGGTGATCGCCAGACCGTTTTTGGGAAAACCGGGATCGTTCAAAAGGACCGAAAGGAGAAAAGACTTCTCCCTCCCCCCCCCTTCAAAAACGGTCTTGGATTTACTCCACGAGAACAATATCCCGGTGATCGGCATAGGAAAGATCGAGGATCTCTTCGTCGGTCGGGGTATAAGCACCAGTATTCATACCGGAAACAACTCCGATGGGATGGATAAATTAGAAGTTTCGGTAAAGAGATTCAAACCGGGGTTGATTTTCATAAACTTAGTTGATTTCGATATGCTTTGGGGTCATCGCAACGATGCACCGGGATTTGCCGCCGGACTGGAGGATTTTGACCGGAGGCTGCCCGAAATTCTGGATCTATTGACCGATGAGGATATCCTAATCATCACTGCCGACCATGGATGCGATCCCACCACAGCCAGCACGGATCATTCAAGAGAATATGTACCCTTATTAGTATATGGCAAATCTTTGAAGAGCAATGTAAACTTGGGTATAAGAGATGGCTTCTCGGACGTGGGTGCTACAGTGGCGGAGATTTTTCAAATAGAGGGAACCGGAAAAGGTAAAAGCTTTTTAAAAGACATAAAAATGTAGCATCCTTTGAAACTGCAACCTTCAGAGTACGGAATAAAGGTTTTCTTATGAAAGAGACCGAGCTGATCAAAAAAGCGAAAGAAGCCAGACAGAAAGCATATGCCCCCTATTCCAAATTCAGAGTGGGAGCTGCCCTTTTGACCGAAAGCGGGAAGGTTTACACTGGTGCTAATGTGGAGAATTCCACCTATGGCTTGACCGTCTGCGCGGAAAGAGTGGCAGTATTTAAGGCAGTGAATAATGGGGATAAGGATTTTGTCAAGATCGTGGTGGCGGCTGATAAGAATCCGCCCATCACCCCGTGCGGAGCCTGCCGGCAGGTGCTATCGGAATTCGCCAAGGATATGGAAGTGGTCTGCGTGAATTTAAAGGGAAAGATAGACAGATACAGTTTAAAGGAGCTTCTGCCGGAAGCGTTTTCAAAAGGGTCAACGGATAAAACGAAGAAAAGAGTAAAATGGAAGATAAAACCAAAAACAAACACCGAATGGCTAAGGAAAGATAAAAACACAGATTGATTGAGGTAGAATGGATATAGCCAGGATGATCGATCATACCTTATTGAAGCCGGATGCCACGCTCAAGCAGATTGAACAACTGTGTTTTGAAGGAAGAAAATATAATTTCGCCAGCGTGTGCATGAATCCGGTGTGGGTGAAATTCTGCAAAGAAATTCTCACCGGTTCCGGGATCAAAATTTGCACCGTCTCTGGTTTTCCGTTGGGGGCAAGCACCACGGCGGTTAAAGCCAAGGAAGCGGAGACAGGAATAGAAGATGGTGTGGATGAAATCGACATGGTGATGAACGTCGGGGCTTTTAAAAGCGGGGATCTCAAGTTGGTGGAGGAAGATATCAGAGCCGTTAGAAATGCCATAGGAAAAAATAAGATCCTTAAGGTGATTATCGAGTGCGGTCTTCTAACCACAGGCGAGAAAACAAGAGCCACCGAGATAGTCAAATCGTGCGGGGCGGATTTCGTCAAGACCAATACCGGCTTCGGTTATGGGGGTGCCACCGTCGAGGACGTGAAACATCTGCGGGAAATAGCCGGTAAGGATATGGGAGTGAAAGCTTCTGGAGGAATTAGAGACTTTCAGACAGCAAAGAGTCTGATCGAGGCAGGCGCCAATCGGATTGGCACTTCCTCCGGAGTTAAGATAGTGGAGGAAGCCAGAAACCAGATGGCTGGGACCTGATGAGCTGATTCAAAGGAATGATGGTAGCGGACAAGAGATTGATTGCAGATTGAAGATTGCAGAGTGAAGAATAAAAACGTCCGCCGACCGTCGTCGGCCGTCCGCAGCTAAGTCAAAGGCGAAAACCAAAAAAACAAATAAGGACTGGGAGAGGAACTGGTGCTTCTGGTGCATCTGGTACATCTGGTGCTTATTTTATTTTTTTTCTCACTTTTCCTCCAACTGATTCAAGGTTATTGACTTGTGTATGATTTTCGATGCGTTGTTCGTGCAAATTATCCACCAGAGGTGAATCCGCCTTCGGCGGAAAGATTCAAGATTCAAGGTTCGAAATTCAAGGGTCATGGGTCTAGATTCAAGGGTCAAGATTCAAAATGCAAGGGTCAAGAGACAAAACTCAAGACTCAAAACTATGCATTCTATGAATGCGGTAAGGGGGCAGGTATAATACACTGCCTCTCCCAGACGGGAGCCCGTACGGGGGCACCGTCCGCTCATAAATACCGGCGCCATCCTTCTCACCATCGAAGCTGTATCGATTTTGATTTTTGTGGTAAGAGAGACTGCGGGTTAGATCGTCGGTTTTGAACCCCCTGAATCCCCTTCAGGGTGAACCCCTTATCAGGGGGACAAACCAATTTTTTTCCCCCTGACAAGGGGGAAATACAAAGGGGGCGTTAAGAGGATGAGTGTCAGGAGCGCAGGGCTCCTGGCTTACGAACTGTCCAATCATCTTCTATGGGCAAGTCTGTTGATGGCTTTAACGTAAACCACCTCAATACTCCCAAATTTCGTATAGTCTCAGCAACTTCTTTTTCTTCTAAGGGGGGGCGACGTTTTTGTTTCCATTTCATAACTTCCTGAAGAACATTGTCCTCTGATATATTGTCTTTATTAATCGTCCGTTCTGCAAAAAGTACTGTTGCAACAATTTCAGCTTTGTTGGTATCCAACCGCAGGAAGAGGTCGACTGTTTTGTCGATTAACTTGTCCCATTTTTGGAAGTTATCCTGATATTTCGAACGATTTTTCTCATAAGCCAATCCCGGCACAACCTGAAACATGGGTCCAAGTCTTTCTTCCTGCAATAATCCAGCGTTAGATAATCGTTTCTTAACATCATCCAACTCCCGACAATAAGGACCGTATGATCCGCGCACATGCACCATGCCAGTAGGAATACCCAAAGCTGTTGCGACATACGCTATCTTTTGGAAAATAGTCCGACCAACTGCCACATGATAAACCTGTTTTTCTAAACGATAAATTATCTCGATCAAGGCAACCCAAGCTGGTTCTATCTTTTGCAGAATAGGCTCACCCGATCTTGCTTGCCTTAAATCAGGCTCGAGAGCAAGGAAGTTTTTTGTCAATTGCACAGGCGGGGTGCCATACGGGGCATACAATTCAACCGGGACATCCAATTTGGAGAGATATTTGTAAATCAAAGGCCCAACCGTTTCCCATAGCAATTGCCCACTACCACACCCTAAAGGAGGAACCGCTATAGATTTCACGCCCCATTCCCTGTAATTTGCCACAAGTATCCTCAATCCTTTTTCAATATCCTCAATCCGAGAAGCCGCACGCCAGTGACTTTTCGTGGGAAAATTTATAATCTGCGGGGAGAAAAGCGACGATCTGAATAAATAGGGAATCCCGGGTTTAATTTCACCCTTTTTACATCGCATGATGTAATCCTCATACATTTCGGTATAACGCTTCTTAAACTCAGCCGCAATCCCTTTCCCCATAATCCCAACACAATTGACAGTATTTACCAATGTTTGCACTTTGGAATTGAAAATGTCGCCAATTAGTACTTTCATAACAATCTCCTTTTAGAAAAATAAATCTCTCTTGATCTTTACGGGCAAGCTGCAAACCCTCCTAAAGCTATTCAGTGCTGTGTCGTTGGCCACGTATGCCGAAAAAACATAAGAAGAATCAACAAGCTTGGGTACTAATACCTCAGCGCACTTTATTCCTTTCAACCTGTATTCTTCTACAGGGTCGTCTGCTTTGATCCAGAATTTAGTAAAAATCTCTTCATGCTTCAATAAAGGCAACCCTTCGCTGGCTGTCTTAAACCAACAATCACGACTTGCGTTTTGATCCGTGACAATGACGCCTGTCAAAGATAAAACATCCTTCTTGATTCTCAAAACACAAATTGAATCATTCATGTCTCTTCTGGCGCTTAACATAGGATTGTGAGCATCAAAATATAAGTTCGCGTAGTCATGCAAGTATTTATTAGTTCCGGGAATTCTTTTGTTTTGTCTGCGTTCTTGAACACCTTCCTCTGCAATGGAGCGATGAAGAATTCCACGAGCTTTGTTATGCGAAAGAATACCATTGAGCATGATCGAAGCGACATTCTTTATGTCAGTAATATAGTATAGTTCTTGAATATCTTGTATGTTCATTTTTACTCAACCGAGTTCTCCACTATTTCAATTTCCTCAATTATGATGTAGTAGAGTTGTGAGTGTTAGGAGGGAGCACTCCTCATCTGTCTGCTTACGGCAAAATTTCAGTATTCTCAAGGAGATTCATTGCCAAGCTGCTCAACCGTAAATATTCATAAGCACGTATTGGGTCATCTATTCGCGCATCAGAAGTGTGGCTCTTTTCATTTCTAAATTGGTCAATGGCCATCGTAAGGAATTTGACAGCATTATTGAAATCCTGATCCACATATGGAGCTGCTGCTCCCTTTATATGTAATTTACCTTTCCCGAAAGCCTCTGAACCTTTTTCATATCCTGTCAATTTTCGTAAACGATCTTTGACAACCTTGAAACTTTTTTCGACGGCTTCTGCATAAGCTCCCTTTTCGTATAATCCGCAACACTTACTGTAGATTTCATTATGCAGATTCGCTAGATAGCACTGTTTGGAGGAAGATTGGTTTACGAATTCTGTTTTCATCTCTAACTGTCTTATTAACCTATCTGATAAATCAAGAAAGTTAGCAATTGCTTCGCTAATACTTTTTCCTTCCAACGCCACACCCTCGTGATACAGCCAAGACGGAACACAAGTTCCCTGTCTTAGAGCCTCGATATCCCTCGACATCAAAGTCTTAGGAAGTCGCTCGGATATAAACTTATTTTTTGTTTTCACAAATTTAAAGTTCTCTATTTGTGAAAATAATTCTTTTTCCTTCGCTGTATTGCTGTCAAAATTGAAAGAAGAGAAGGCAATCGTAACTTCTGTTCGGAGTTTTTCTGCATTATCCCGAAATTGTTTCGAATTGTCCTCAAATTTTTCTGCAGAAAAATTGCTTCCGACCAGTTCTTCGATTTTGACGCGAACTTCTTCTGGTTGTTTTTCTTCCCATCCATCAGGTATTCCGTTTATACCTCCCCATTCTCCGCTAAATCTTTTATAAATTGAAGGGGCTTGGAAATCTCGAAAATACATTTTTGCATGCCAGCCAGCAAAAGAACCGCTCCAAGAGTTCTCAATCTTTTCACAAACTTCGAGCAGCTTTTCGCTTAACTTGAGCATCTCCTCCAGGTCTTTGGTATACCTCCCCCTGAATTCTCGTACTAAATTCTTCGTGTTTTCAATTGAATTCATAATTTTTCGGATGTTTAGTTAGTTGATCTAACTGGAGAAGCCGGGATTCGCCATCAGTTCCTGAGTAAACCGAAGGAAACCCGGGGTAGAGCTTTTGACCATACAAATGATTATCCCGCCCCGCCATCTATGGGAGACTTAAACCCTTCGACTTCGCTCAGGGCCATTGTCCTTCGGACAATGGCGGAGCCATAAACCATACGATTTATGGTGAAACCATGAACCATTCGGTTCATGGCGGAGAGGCCGGGATTCGAACCCGGGGTAAGGTTTTATCCCTACAACTGCTTATCCCGCCAGGGCGGGACTTCAGCCGACTCAGCCATTGATTCTTTTTGCTCTGCGAAACATGCCAATAATCGCTTGAACGCTTCGCCACCTTTATAACTTTTTATCTCCTTCTCTCGTTTCATCGCTTCCGCCCGAGAAGGAAGATTTTCCACATAAACTATATCAAATTCCCCACGATTCTTTACTGATTTAGTCTTGCCCTGGGTGTGCTTCTGTAAACGTTTGGTTAGATTCTGTGTTTGTCCTATATAATGTTTCCCCGTTTCTCTTAACCTTAGAACATAAACACAATACATATTTTATTCTAATCAAGCGGAGAGGCCGGGATTCGAACCCGGGGTAAGGTTTTATCCCTACAACTGCTTAGCAGGCAGCTGCCTTCAGCCATCTCGGCCACCTCTCCGGAAAAAATCAGTCAATAGTCATCAGTAAAAAGAAAACTCTACAACTGCTTATCCCGCCATAGGCGGGACTTCAGCCAACTCGGCCACCTCTCCGGGTAAATTCAGTCAATAGTCATCAGTCATTAGTCATTAGTAAAAACAAAAATCTACAACTGCTTATCCCGCCATAGGCGGGACTTCAGTCCATTTGGACCAACCTCTCCGGGAAAAAACGTCCGCCGTCTGCAGACCGCCGCTATGCACCGTACGGTACATAGCGCCGCAAAACCTAACATCTTAAACCTTAAACCTAAAACCTTAAACTTAAAACCTATCGCCTAATTTCGGCTTGGGTTTGCGTCCTTTGGTCGCTTGCAATTTAAGACTGATGATCCTCCCTTTTATCTTCTCACTCATCCCTTCCTCTAAATATACGGTCTCGTCCAAAATCTTCGTCGAGCTGAACCCGGCTTGTTTTATCTTATCCAAATAATCTTTCCTCAAAAGCGCCCCGCCGATACATTCCGCCCAGGCGGGAAACGACTTTCTGATATCGTCCGGCAGTTCCTTGTCGGTCACGATGTCGGAGATCACCATCCTCCCCCTGGGCTTGAGCACCCGGTACGCCTCGCGGAAGACCCTGTCCTTGTCCGTGGAGAGATTGATCACGCAGTTGCTGATGATCACGTCCACTGATTCGTCCTCCACCGGCAGATTTTCGATCTCCCCCAAGCGGAATTCCACATTATTATACCCGCCCTTTTTGGCATTCAGCTTCGCTTTCCGAATCATCTCCGGGGTCATATCCACCCCGATCACCCATCCCGTCTCCCCTACCTTGTTTGCCGCTAAGAAAACGTCGATTCCCCCGCCGGAGCCAAGGTCCAGAACCGTCTCCCCTTTTTTCAAGGTGGTCAAACCTACAGGATTTCCGCATCCCAAACCGAGGATGGCGGAATCGGGGACGTTCTTCAGCTCCTTCAGCGAATAGCCGATGGCTTCCGCTTGCTTTAAAGCCGTCACCCCGTTGCAACAACAACTGGAAGATCCCTTCTTGGCGATCTGGCCATACCGGTCCTTGACATAATCCTTGATCTTCCTTTCCTGAACTTTTTGAGCAGCCATTTTTTCTTTCCTTCTTTTGAATTATATTTACGTTTACTACTACTCCTTTCCATTTTTAGTATACTAAAAATTTTGACAAATGCAAGATTTATTTACAAAGTCAGCTCGAGCGGATCGTCGAATCTTTTGTTGACTGCATGTGAAACAAGAAACTTTTCTTGGGTAAACTCGTAAAGAAATTTGTATGAGTAGAGCTTGAAATTATCTTTTCTTACCTCACCCCTAAGGGAACTAAAGGGGAGAGGTTTCGCCATTATGAAATAGAAACAAAATTCCACACTGGAGGAGCGGCATGAATACCAAGTATCGTTTTATGATTCCTTTATTTCTGATTTTTTTCTTTCTTATTGCTCCCGCATTATTTGCCCAATCCGGAAGGATCTGCGGGGTGATTCATACCAGAGACGGGGAGATTTTCGAGGGTCCCATCCGCTGGGACAAAAACGAAGCTTGCTGGGACGACGTCTTGAACGCCACCAAGGAGCGGGAGAATGCCCGCCGAAGCGAAGGACGCCGGGAACGGCACATTCAGATTTTTGGACTGCACATCAGCTGGGATGAAGATAACACGGAAGGCCGGTCCAGCTCGGGCATCCAGTTCGGCTACTTGAAATCCCTGGAGAGGAAAACCGGAAGCCGGGCAACTCTGGAGCTTAAAAACGGTGACCGGGTGACCTTCTATGGGGACGGGTCTGATATCGGCTCCGGCATAAGAGAGATCATGGTGGATGATCCGGTGCAGGGCGAAGTCTGGATGGATTGGGAAGATCTGGATTTGGTGGAGTTCAAGGAGTGCGATCCCGACATGATGAAGAAGCCGGAGACCAGACTTTATGGAACGGTGGAGACCAGAAGGGGAGAGGTCTTCGAAGGCTTTATCACCTGGGACGTAGACGAGCTTTTCTACTCCGACGTTCTGGACGGGGAGGAGAATGATCATACCCGAAAGATTCAGTTCGGGAAGATCAAATCCATCGAACGACGTTCGTCCAGCTCCGCCTGGGTAACCTTGCGAAACGGTGACAGGATGAAACTGTCCGGCACCAACGACATCGATTCGGGCAACCGGGGGATAGTAGTGCACGACCCCGACTACGGATGGGTGACGGTCGACTGGGACGATTTTGACCGGATGGAGATTTTGGATGAGGGGGATAAGCATGCGGTAAGATATGACCAGTTCCCGGAGATCAAACCGCTCTACGGGGTGGTCTATGACGAAGACGGGAAAAGATACGAGGGAAAGATCAGGTGGGACAATGACGAGACCGAAAGTTGGGAGATTCTGGACGGGCAGTACAAGGATCTGGACATAGACATCGAATTTTCTCAAGTAGCGCAGATCGAAAAAGTATCCTCCCGTTCCGCCAAAGTCACTTTGAAGAACGGAAACAGCTTTAAACTCTCCGGCTCCAACGACGTGAACGATGAGAACAAGGGGATCTATGTAACCACCAAGGACGGAGACGAGATTCAAATGGATTGGGAGGATTTCGACCGGGCGGAGTTTAGGTAAAATCGACCGCCGACCGTCGTCCATCGTCGATTGCTAAAACAAACCCAAAATTCAAACAAGCCTGTATTTAACGAAGCGAATTTATGTGCGGTGAGTAAAATGAATCTATAGAACGGATAGTTTATATTCATTATTAAACTCACCCCCTGTTTTCCACTCTCTTAAAAAGAGAGGGGTTCACCCTGAAGGGATTCACCCTGAAGGGGACTAAGGGGGTGAGTTTTTTTATCCACAGACAGGCAACCGCCCCAAGACGGGAGCGTCCGCACGTCTGGGGGTCGATTTTCCCTTGACTTATCCGGAAATTGTATTAATTTGAAGTGAAGAGCAAAATGCTCCGGATTTTGCGGAGCGGGCTGTTAGCGGTAATCGTAATTTCAACGTAATATCAAAAGAGCATTATTATGCATTAACTTATCCGAGGAGTCGATCATGCCCGTAAATAATCTTTTCTGGAGAAATTTAAAAATCATCGCCGGCTTTTCGCTGTTTTTTCTTCTCATCTTCTTTATATCCGGTTTTGCATTTTCCAAGGACAAGGTGGACCAGGAGGTTGAAGCGGTGCAGAAGATGATCGAGGAGAAGGGGTATCATTGGACCGCGGGGAGGACTTCGGTTGCGGAACTCTCCCCCGAAGAAAGACAGCATCTTTTGGGCTTGAAGGTGCCGGAATGGTACGATGAGTGGTTCAAAAATGCAAAAAAACTGACCGCTCCGCTGAAAGCGAGCTTTCCTGCAGTTTTTGACTGGCGGCAGATGGGAGGCGTTACCGGAGTTAGAAACCAGCAAAGCTGCGGAAGCTGCTGGGCATTTGGCGCCTTGGGCGCTTTGGAGTCGATGGCCAAAATCTACGGGGGAAGAGATATGGATCTTTCGGAACAGCAGATCCTCTCGTGCAAAAGTTATGGCTGGGGCTGCGACGGGGGGTGGATGGAGTCTGCTTACGAGTTGTTCCGGGATTTCGGCTCGATAAGCGAGGAGTGTATGCCGTATCACGCCAACGATATCGATCCTTGCATCCAGACGTCCTGCGAGGTGCTGGCCAAGCTCACCGGCTGGGTCCCGGTGAACAATAACGTGAACGCCATCAAAACCGCACTGCAAACCGGACCGGTATCCTGTGCCATGACCGTCTATAACGATTTCAATTATTATTCCGGAGGATGCTACGAACACGATGGCTTCGATCCGATAAACCATGCGGTTTTGATTGTGGGATGGGACGACACCCTGTGTGACGGCACCGGAGCGTGGATCGTTAAAAACAGCTGGGGTCCCGGATGGGGGATGGGCGGCTTTTTCTATATTAGATATAACAGCTGTTATATCGGATACGCCACCGCCCTGGTGAATTACGTCCCCCCCGGACCTTACGTTACCCTGGAAGATTTCTCGGTGAACGATTCTGCCGGAGGAAACGGCAACGGCAGGCCTGAGCCCGAAGAGACGGTAAACATCTATCTGACCTTCTCCAATATCTGGTTGCCCATCAATGAAGTTTCGGTCACCGCCTCTGCCGATACCGGAGGTTTGGTTTTCATCCACGGTCAATCCCAGCTGGGTGATATCTTGGCGAATGATACGGTGAGCAATTACTCCGATCCAATTCAGTTCGGAGTGCCGGCGGATTTCCCCCCGAAAAAGGTGAATTTCACTTTTTATCTGTCGGGAAACGGCGGCGCCTATACCAAAAGCTGGACTAAAGAAATCTGGATCGGCCGCTCCAGCATCCTGATTGTGGACGATGATAACGGGGGAAACTTAGAACAGTACTACACCGAAGCGATGGATTCTTTGGGTCCCTTATACGACGTGTGGGACAAAACCAACCAGGCGGATGCCTCTTATGATTTCTCCGATTATAACGTGGTGATCTGGTTTACCGGAGACCATCGCGATTCGGTCTTCTCCGATTCCGACATTCAGAGTTTGACGAGTTATCTGGATAATGGCGGCAGGCTGTTTTTAACCAGTCAGGATGCCGCCCAAGCTTTGTCCAACTCCGGCGATACTCAGCATACCTTATTTTTGAGAGATTACCTGCATGTAAGCTACAATGGCGACAACTTTAGACATTTCTCCGCGGGGATGCCCGGGGATGAGGTGGGAGATACCCTTTGGCTCTATCCGGAGAACACACCGGGAGCAAACAACCAGACCTCCAAGGACAATCTGACCCCCGACTCACTGGCAGAGACGGTTCTGGTATATGCGGACAATGATTTTGAGCCTACCGATTCGGTGGCGGGGATAAAGTTTCAGGGGGACTACAAGCTGGTCTTTTTTGGATTCGGATTCGAGGGGATAAACTCAGGCGGTGGTTATTTTCACGGGCAATGGTTGAGCAAGCCCGAGCTGGTGATGCAAAGGGTTTTGGATTGGCTGAACCAGCCGTGGAAATATAAGGCGGGTGATGCTAACGGGGACCAGGTCGTGGACGTGGGGGATATCGTTTTCATGATCAACTACCTGTTCAAGGTAGGGGTATCGCCGACTCCTTTGGCTTCCGGAGACGTGAACGGAGACTGCAAGGTAGATGTGGGAGACGTGGTTTATCTGATCAATTATCTGTTTAAAGGAGGACCTCCTCCTGCTTTGGGGTGTGCCTAAGAAGAAGAAAACCAAGAAAGATGGTTTTTCCAAGTCGGCATTAAATCGTCTTGAATTGACTCAGATTAATACAACGCAGGTTCGAAAGAACCTGCGTTTTTGCTTAAAGCGAAAAGACTGGACAGGCGTCTGATTTTCTTATGTCCTTTCTAAGGTTAACATACAAGATTTGCTCCTATTTCGCATGTGGAACTAAAATGGTTTTACTCGCCTAAAAAGAGCATTATATTCGCTGTAAGATTAAAGATAGATTGGTCGATTTTGAAATTTATGAGAATTTTTGAAAAAAAAGAAGTCAATCTCCAGACCATCGCCTTGAGCACCTTCTCCCTCTACTTCGGTTTCACCGTGTGGAGCGTGATGTTTAACAACTTCGCCAAGGAGGTTTTCAACATCACTCCGGCGCAGCTGGGGATCATACAATCCGTGCGGGAGCTTCCGGGGCTTTTGGGCTTTACGGTGGGGACAATGGTTTTGTATATGGCCGAGGTCAAGATCGCCACCTTGAGCATCGCCATCTCCGGTTTGGGCTTGATCCTTATGGGTTATGCCAACTCGATCTGGGCTCTGGGAGTGGGGACCTTCGTGATGAGCGTCGGTTTTCATAACTTCCTCTCCTCCAATGATGCCCTTCTGCTTCATCATATCAAGACTAAGGAATCCGCAAAAGCCCAGGGGAAGATAAGAAGCACCGAATCCGCAGCCGGAGTGATCGCCACCGCCTGTGTTTTTGTAGCCACCTTGTGGCTGGGTTACCGCCAGATTCTGCCTTTGTTCGGAGCCATAGTGCTTCTGGCCGGTATCTATCTCTCTTTTACCTTAAAATCCAACCGGGTGGAGGGGGAGGAAAGGAAGGTCTGTTTCAAAAGGGAATACTCTCTTTATTACCTGTTGAGTTTCTTAAGGGGATGCCGGCGGCACATCTTCAGCACCTTCGCTATTTTCCTTCTGGTGGCAAATCATCACCTGCATATATCCGCCGTTTCCATCCTCTTCTTTGTTTCCAGTCTGGTCACCACCTATACCTATAGAGCCATGGGACATGTAGTAGAAAAATGGGGGGAGCGGACGGTTCTGGCAGGCAGCTCCTTTCTTTTGATATTTATCTTCTCGGGATACGCATTTATCGGCTGGCTTCCTCTGCTGATCGTCTTCTATGTGATAGACAACGTTCTCTTCGGCTCCTCCATTGCCCTCGACTCGTACATGAGAAAGATAGCCCTTCGGGCGGATCTGACCAACTGCCTCTCCTTCAGCCAGACCGCCAACCACATCTCCGCAGTGATCATACCGGTTCTGGGGGGCGTGATCTGGGAGATTTTCGGATACCAGAGCACCTTTCTGTTCGGCGCCGGTATCGTTTTGATCGATGCGCTCTTTTCCCTGAAAGTAAAAATAAAACCGTAGGGACAGCCCTCGTGGCTGTCCTTCCTATATATAGGACAGGGTCAAGCCCTGTCCCTACGACTGAGAGTGAAAATAAAGCAGTAGGTCGGTTTGCGCCAGTTCCCCGACTGATTCCTTTTTCCTTATTCCTTTTTCTATTTTTTCTTTTGCGTCGGTCGGCGGACAGCGGTCGGCGGACGTCTTTATTCTGCATTTTGCATTTTGCAATCTGCAATCTTCACTGATTCTTCTTCTACCGTCGAGTTGCGCTAGCCCCCCGACATATAATAACTCCCCCTTTATCAAAGGGGTTTATCCTGAAGGATTTATCCTGAAGGGTTTATCCTGAAGGAGATCAAGGGGGATTTTTCAAATTCCAAATTCCTCCGTTGGTAACGGACACCCTGTCCGTTCACGGTGAATCCGTTCAGGATGAATCCGTTTCCCTATAGACATGTAGGTCGGGTTGCGTAAGCTACCCGACAAATTCCTGCCTACGGAGGACTGCGGACGTTCTGGTTTTGCCTTTGCTTTTGCGGCGGTCGACGGTCGGCGGTCGGCGGACATGGTATTTTTCTACCCGACAGAAATACTTGACAAGGTTGGATAAATGATTATAATGAGTCATGCCAAAGAAAGAACTTAACTCTTAATTTAATTAAGATGGTATCGCTCTCATTATGGAACTTTGGAATAAAGATATTGAAAGAAGATTTTTCACAGAATCCATGAAGTTTGCCACCCCCGAACAGTTATTCTATGTAACTGGTAAAAACAAATATCTTGCCTATTGGCCTAAAGGTTATGATGGCAAGAAAAGCACACTTCAAAGCAGAAATTCATTAATTGGCAGCTTTACCGAGAAATGGACAACGAACTTGATCCAAGAAGTTGTTAAGGATAAGGGATTATTTGCTGTTCAGGGCGCAATCTGTGACGAAATTGCCTTGATAAATATGTCCCCTTCAGAGGAGGGAATATGAAATTCATTGTAATAAAATATTATTCTGGTTTTTGTTCTTATCAAGTCGATGAAACAGATGAAGAATCTGCATACGAAAAAACTAGATGCTTGCCAATAAATGAGAACGAAATACTTAGCTCTTTAGAAGCATGGAAAGATTGTGATGAGGTAGTACCTTATAATGATTGAGATAATAAGTCCGTAATTTAAGTGCCCTTTGCACTTAACACCAAAATAAGTCAGGAGAACGAGACTTCTTACTTGCAAACCGGAAGCGAAACTCGGCGTAGATTTGTCTAAAACCATATAAACATAAGTTTACCAACATAAAAAAGGATAATGAGATATGCCATATGATTCAGTCGATGCCTTACAGCGAGCACTAACAAGAGATGTTTTTCACTATGCAAAGGACGCTAAGAAAGCTGCTGGGCGTTCTCTGGGGACACTAGTTGAAATCATCACATTCTACTTGATCAAGACTTGGCATTTCGAGAAACATATCGCAATTGAAAGACGACTGCCTGAGTATGCAAATCCAGACATAACTCACAATGTTGAATTCACTCTCCATCCCTCAATGCCGCTCCATACAATTCGTCTACCTAATACATCTCTACCAATTACCTCACGGAAGATTACGAATGAGATCGACGAACAAGAGTGGACTTCACATGTCAAATCGGTTCAGCTTCTTTCATCTGATAGACTTCTACGTAATGCTTGCACTCTATTTGAAGATGAGTCCCAACTCATCGTTGTTTATCTACGCACGGTCGCTCCAAAATACTTCACGATCTCGATTCGCGAACTTAATCCACACCCGTTTGCGGTATTTGAGTGCAAGCGAGTCGGGGTAGAAGAAGGAGTGAAAAAGGGTCCTCAAACCATTGAAAAGGCTAAGCAGGGAGCGTATGTCGCCAGAACTGTCTCTTCGCTCCAAAAGATCAGAATGGCTGACGGAACTATAAATGGGATTCTAGAATTAAAGTCAGGAAAGTTGCGTTGCGAACCATACAATAAGTTCCTTCAATTATTGATCCAGTCCAACGACGCTGACATGCTCCGCCATTTCACCCTTACAGTTGGTGTAGTAAGTAACCATGGAAACTGGTTTACCTCTAACGATCACAATAAGGAACTCAAAGTTCTCGCACAATCATATGATTGGCTCCTTTTCCTATCCGATCAGGGTCTATCAGAGTTCGTCCAGTCTTTGCTCGTAAGTCCTTCAAAAAAATACAAACCAATAAAGACCGCCTTCAAAAAGAGCTACACTGGACAGAGAGGGATAAACAGATTTACAAAGGTACAAATCGACCTCGCTGCTGATTTATTACTTCAGGATTATTTCACCAAGAACCTTTCTGCAGTGAAGCAGTGGTTCAATGTCATCTCTCCTGCTGGAAGAAGTATTCCTGAATTGAAGCAAGAACTTTCTAACCTTGCTTCCAAAAAATGGAATGAGATACTAAAATGACCGCAGGAAGAACAGTCAACTCCCTTAGCCACGACTGGGGCACTCCCCAGAAGTATGTTGATGCCGTTAGAAGGGTTTTTGGCGGGCAGATTTACCTTGATCCTTGCGCTAATCATTACTCTATCGTCAATGCGAAGACTGAATATTGCCTACCGAAGAAAGACGGGTTGAGAGAATCGTGGAATTTCCCAACGATCTATGTTAACCCACCTTATGGGGCGGATAGGGAGAGGCGCACAACAATTAAGCACTGGCTTTTTCGTTGCGCACAAGCGCATAAAAAGCACGGCGCTGAGGTTCTTGCGCTAGTTCCTGTAGCAACAAACACCCGACATTGGAAAGACTATGTTTGGGGCCGAGCAACCGCAGTCTGTTTCTTATATGACACTCGTCTACGATTTCTCATAATGGGTAATGATATAGGAAAAGGTGCTCCCATGTCTTGTGCCATGGTATACTGGGGTAAGAACTATGATCGTTTCCTTGAGGTATTCCTTGAGTTTGGCGCTGTTTTGGACCTCCGACCATTGCAGGGAAAAAGAATTGGCAGAACCGACCGATTAGTACAACCTGCGTTGTTCGAGGAAATATAAAAGCATACCAGTTATTATACCTGATCGATATTCCGCTGTGATTTTATAATCAGTATTGCTTAATAATCATCACGCAAAATAGGTAGGTGTAATATGGCAATATCAGAAATAACACCTTCTGCAGTTAAAATCGATAAATTAATTAATCGTATCGAAGAAGGTGATATAAAAATCCCTGCTTTTCAACGCGGTTTCGTCTGGAATCAAGAACAAGTTATTGATCTCTTGGATAGTATTTATAATGATTATCCGATAGGAAGTATATTATTGTGGAATTCACTTGAACGTCTAAAATCAACAAGGAATATCGCTGGTTTTAAAATTCAAGAACGTGAACCTCAATATCCTGTAAATTATGTCTTAGATGGTCAACAAAGATTATCTGCAATCTTTGCGGTATTTTGTAAAGACAGATCAATAATTGATGAGAGTGACGAATATTCTATTGATCCAGAAACCTTTGAAATTTATTTCAACTTAGACGATAATTCTTTTGTTACAAAAGAAGAACAAAAAAAAGAAATTTCTTATGTCAAGATGAGCACTTTATTTGATATAGAAAACTTTTTTGTTGAATTAGAAAAATTAGATGAAGAAAAAAGAAAAATAGCACGTTCTTTACAATCAAAATTTCAAAACTATGAGATACCCGTTGTCACAACTAATAAGCGATCAAAAGAAGAAGTTGGAGTTATTTTTGAACGAATTAATAACACTGGTACAAAGCTTTCAACTTTGGATCTTATGGTCGCTTGGACATGGAGTGAAGATTTTCATCTTAAACAGGAAATTAACGAATTACTAGATTTATTAGCAAATAAAAGATTTGGTGATACTCCTGATAAAATTATCTTACAATGTCTTAGTGGAATCACTGATGAAACTACCAAGACTAAGGACATTTTATCATTGGATCCTGAAAAAGTAAGAAGTAACTTTCCTTTATTAAAATCAAGTCTAGAAAAGTCAATAGATTTTCTTTCAACAGAATTCAATATTTTATCAAGAGATTTTCTTCCACATTCTCATCAAATTGTTCCATTGACATTTTTCTTTTCAAAAATAAACTCGCCAACAATAGAACAAAGCAGAATACTAAAACAATGGTTTTGGAAAACTTCTTTCTCGAGAAGATATTCTGGTTCTACAGACATGAAAATGAACGAAGACATAGAATTTTTCAAGAATGTTCTTGAAAGCAATTATGATGGAATCAATAAATATTCATATTCAATTGATGGAAAAAGTATAATTAAACAAATATTTAGTAGAAGTAATTCTTTTGCAAGAGCGATGTTACTGTTATTAGCGCAAAGAGCTCCTCTTAATTTAGTGAATGCAAATAAAATAGATTTAGGTGAAGCATTATCTCAATATAATCTTAAGGAATATCACCACGTTTTTCCACGGGCATTTCTTAAAAATAAATATGAGAACAAAAAAATAAATTCTATTTGTAACTTTTGTTTTCTTCCAGCGGATTCAAATAAAAAGATCTTAAACAAACCTCCTTCTGATTACATTTTTAATATTGTTCCGAAAGATAAATATTCTGAAATACTGAATTCTAATCTTTTGCCATTGAAACAGGAAATATATTCCAAAGATGACTATGATGAGTTTTTGAATCAACGTGCTCAGATTCTATTACAATTTTTAGATAGTTTACTCGTATGAGTCCGTAGATCAGTTGCTTATAACACCTGACACCAAGATAAGTCAGGAGCACTAAAATCCTATCCCCCTGTTACTAATACGAAGTCTCTTTTTCCACAAAAAGCAAATTCGGTAGTACTTCGGTGGTGAAAAGGATGGCGCCGGAATATATGGGGGGAGTAGTGAAAAAAAGTAAAGAGGAACTAATTCAGAAGGTTTGTTCTTTTCCTTTCCCCCCTGATAAGGGGGGAAATTCGAAAGGGGGGTTGTTAGGAATCTATGTTGCGTCAGGAGCTACTCCTGAGACAAATAAACAGAAAGAATGAAAAAATGAAAAATCATCGTCAGAACCACCAGAGACACAAATCAGCTATGTCCAAAGATATGAACGCCTTATCTCATTTCGAAGAGTGGTTATGAAAACTCAAAAACGACCATCCTTATCATCAGAAACACCAGATGAAATGTTTCTGTAGTTGCTCGATTTATCGAGCCCAATAAATTGGGCGACTACAGTTGGGGAAAAGAAAAACCCTCTCCCCAATGGGGAGAGGGCGAGGTTCAAAATGCCCGACAATAAGCTTTTGTCATCCCTCGATCTCTACAATCGATTCTATTTCAGAGGTCAAGAGGGGTTTCTCTTGATGGACAGGGAACTTTATCACCAGCAGGGTATAGCTTCCCTGATCGCTTTCCACCTCGATGGTTCCACCGTGATTCTTAACTATCCGGGCAGCGGAAAGCAATCCCAAACCCAAGCCGTCTTTCCGGGTGGTGAAACGATCCTTAAAGACCCGGGGAAGATTGGCGGGATTTATCCCCATCCCGTTGTCCAAAATCTGAATCTGCACCTGCTGTTTTCTGTTTATGCTCCCCACCTCTATGGTGATGGCTTTTTTGCGATGGCTGATCGGTTGTAAGGCTGAGGCGGAATTCTCCAGAATGACGTAAAGCAATTTTCGCAGCTGGGTTTTGTCCCCTTCGATTTGAGGCATCCCTACCTCAAAGTGGGTGGTGAAGGTTATATCGCGAAATCTCTCCCGGGATTTAAATAATAGCAACTCCTCCTCGAAGAGGTTTATCAGATCAATGGGCGCCCTTGGGGTATGAAACGAAGGAGCAAAAGTTAAATCCGAAATCATCCTTTTGATCCCGTTTATGGCATTGCGCATGGCGGCAAACGTTTTCATGGAGTGGTTCAGATTTGCTTCGTCCAGCTCATAGGGAAGAGCTTCAAAGGCATCCGCAAGGGTCTTGATCTCTTTTTCCAGGATACCGGCTATCTCTCCGGCTATATACTGTCTTTCCGAGGATAGCTCTCCGATCCACGCTTCTCTCTCTTGGCTTTTTCTTTCAGTCACGTTCCAGCACAAATAGAGCTTACCCCGATTTTCACCCGAGGAATCGTAAATTACGGAGATGGCGGTAAAGCAGATAAAACTTTCACCGTTTCGCTTTTTGGCGATGATCTCGCCGTCCCAGAAGTTCTTCTCTTTCATTTTCTGCTGGATTCCGGAGGATATGCTTGTCCAAGAATTTTCATCCCAGAGTATGTTCACCGATTTGCCGATTATATCTTCACCGGAATAACCGAATTCTTTTTCCGCTGCTTGATTGAAATTTGTGATAATATCATTCCCGTCGGTAAGGATAATGGCATAGGGAATGGAGGAAAATAACCGTTCCGAAATGTTCTCCTTATCACCCGTAACGTTAGGGGATTCCTCTCCAGCAGCTTTATTTGAATCCGGCCACTCCTGGTCATCTGTATCCTTGATCCCTTCCAACAGACAGCGGTTGGCTTTCTGCAGTTGTTCGTTTTTCTCCTTCAAATCGTCGATGATCCGCAGATCTGATTGTTTCAAACGCGCGCTTAGAGCTTTGACTATTTGATAGGAGATAAGAGGATGTTGGTTGAGGATGGTGAGGAAATTCGACCGGGAGAGCTGGAGAACTTTGGTCGCTTTGTCGGCAGAAGCCGTAACCGGACGGGGAACTTCGTCCAAAAAACCCGCCTCTCCGAATACCTCTCCCACCCTTCGCAGAACCTGACTGGTCTCCTCCTCCCCCTCTTTAGCTTCTTTGCTGATCCGAATTGCCCCTTCCTTAATTATGTACAGCTTATCTCCCAATGTCCCCTCTTTGAACAGGACATCTCCGGTTGAATAAGTTTTCTCCTTTAAATAAACGTAAATCTTCTTTAAACTGGCAGAATCGAGTGTGGAAAAGATGGGCGTTTTGCGCAATAATTTGATTATATCCAGTGACATACCTCCCCCTTTGAATTAATAGGGAAAATCCTCCATCTTTTATATCGACAGGGTTTGAGATAAGATAAGGAAAATTTCGGATGACGAAGTAAAAACGTCCATCGTCCGTCGACCGCCGCAAAAACCAATAAAAACATCCGCAGGCCGCAGTCCGCCGCAAAAACCAAAGGAAAAGAAAGATAAAGGTAATAATGGATGATGGAGGGAAAACCTAACCCCCTGTTTCCCCCTTGTCAGGGGGACAGAATACTTTCCCCCCTGATAAGGGGGGAAATAAAAAGGGGGTTAAAATAACTGAATTGGAGAAAGGAAAATGGAAGATAAAAGAAGGAAGACATAGCATGATGAAATGCCGAAGGCATTAAACGTTTATAGCAACGAATATCCAGTCTCTTCTTCGTCCGTAGGACGCACATTATTAAGCAAGCACATTTGCTATAAACGTCAAGCCCCAACGGGGTATAGCCATGAAAAAAATACAAGAAACGAAAGAGGTGGTCTAATTTGATATATGTCATCCGTCATTATTTTCAAACATTTCTCTTGACTTTTTTCAAGTTTATCTTACAATAATAGTAGATAAACACTTACAATAGGGCTGAAGGTTATCAATCTATAATCCTAAGGAGGAGACAAAAATGACTAAGTCGAAGATCCCGCTGAAAGCGGGAAAGCTATTCATTTTTGTGATTCTGGTTTTGGCGGTGCTCCAAACCGTATGGTTTGGATTTGCTGTGCCAGCTTTTGCGGAGACGATAGTTGACACCGCCTGGGTGAGAAGATACGACGGACCAGGGAATTGGGGCGATGAGGCTACTGCCATAGCGGTAGATGGTTCTGGCAATGTCTATGTGACGGGAAATAGCTACGGGAGCGGGACATACCGCGACTACGCCACCATAAAGTATTATCCTGATGGAGACACCGCCTGGGTGAGAAGATACAACGGACCAGGGAGTGGGGTCGATCAGGCTGATGCCATAGCCGTAGATGGTTCAGGCAATGTCTACGTGACGGGAGGAAGCATGGCGAGTGGGACATACTGGGACTACACCACCATAAAGTATGTTCAGTATCTGTGCGGAGATGTCAATAAAGATGGTGTCGTGGATATTGGAGATGTAGTCTACTTGATTAATTACCTGTTTAAAAGCGGTCCCGCTCCTGTTCCCATTTTGAAATCAGGAGATACCAATTGTGATGGTGTCGTCGATGTTGGGGATGTAGTATACCTTATCAACTATCTATTCAAGAATGGAACGGAGCCTTGTTGTTGATAATGTTTCACAGCTGATTAATCGGACTTGTAGTGAGCGGAGTCCGCCAGAGGCGGGCGAGGCTAATCTATTAAGCTGATTATTAATGGAAGAGATCAGTTTTTTATCTGCTTAATCTTATGCATCAGCTGTGAATAATACCCCAAACAAAAAAGCGGAGGGAGCTGAACCTCTCCGCTTTTCCGATTAGACTTCACGGGTCGCATAAATGCCCAGACGCCCAGGCGGGCCCGTCTGGGGGCACGTCCGTGCGATCCCTACATTCCTCACTATAAATTACATTCCTTTTTTCCCTCTTCGGTAGGAGGATAGGTACAGGCTTTGGATTCGGAACCAGTCTCCGTTTTTTCCTTTTCCTGCTCCTCTTTTGCTTTCTCCTCCATCTCCCGTCTTTCCTCCTCCTCCTCGGTTTCGGTCTTTCTCTCCAACAGATCGTCGTCGTCTTTCTTCTTTCGTAGGATGATATAGGTGATCGTCTGTCCGGTGCTGATTATCGCCAGGCCGTAGGAGAAAACCATGAAGATGACGAATATAAAGGAGATGCCGATCAAAAAGGAGGAGAGCTCACCCGACCAGTTGAGATAGATCCCCGGTCCGATCTCCGGTAGATTGTAGTGGAATTTTATCCCGTAGAAGACGTTGGAGAAATAATTCAGAACGTGCTGGGGGATGGTGATATAAGACAGAGCCTCCTCCGTGATGTCGGAGAGCTTGTCCCCCATGAAAACTTTAGCGGAAAGATGGATAAACTGACCCGCCCGCAGCGAGAAGTAGCCGAAGATGAACATCCCCACCTTCGCCATGACACCGATTAAACCCAGGTAGGCAAAATAGCGCCAGGCTTGATTCCATACCGTGGTGAATACCTGCACGATGGTCTCGAAGGTATCCTCTTTGAGCGTTGCCACGATGGCGGGGGATAATAAAAGTGAGATGACGAAGATGAAGACGACGTATGCCAAAAACAAAGCCGCAACAAACAGGGGAACCAGATAGAATATGCTGAAACCCAGCTCGCCCACGAAGGGGATCTTTCCGATGAGTCCGACGATTATTCCGCAGACAAACAGAAAAACTATGAAAGCCAACATGAAGAGAGGGGTCAAAAGAACCGGTCCCCAGTGACTCTTCAAGAACCGGAGAGATTCTTTGGTGGAATAGAAATCGTCCCCTTTGATCTGCTCAAAGGTAACTTTTCCCACCGCGGTGCTGGTTAGAATCCAGCAGATCAAAGCCCAAAGACACCCGACGGCGAAGATCGCCCACTGATACCACCGGGCGAAAGGAAAATCCCGCATGGGAAACAAACCCTGATATCTCCACACCTCGGAAATGCTCGTCCCGCTGGCGACAAAGGCAAGATAGGTGAAGATCAGGTATCCGATATAACCAAGAAGCACTCCCAGAAACTGGAGCAATATCTTTTTACCGGAGAGCGCCAAACGGGGAGCCCGGAAAACGTCCCGGATATCGTAATAGAATTTGGTCATCTTTTACCTCCTGCTTTGAGTTCGCGAAAATGTTGAAGTATTTATAATTCCGCTGGGCTGGTTTGTCAAGGAAAATTTGGTTGACGAACAGACAATGGGACTCTAAATTGGTGCCTGAGAAACGAGAAATGAGATTTGAGAAATGAGAAGTGAGAATTGAGATCTGAGTTAAACGCTAAGAAACTCAAAATTCAAACCTTAACTCCTGTTTCTCAACATCGAGGTAAACTGGGCATGGAGTGAAAATAATGTTCAATTTCCAAAACTTGAGAGTATGGCAAAAGAGTGTGAACTTGATCGCTGAGTTAGACTCTCTGTTGAACGATTTACCTAGAAAAGAGCAATATTCTTTAGGGGAACAATTAAGGCGAGCCAGTTTATCTATTTCGTGTAATATCGCGGAAGGTTCAGGAAGAAAATCCAAGAAAGAAGCGGGATATTTCTACAATGTTGCTAAGGGTTCTGTATACGAGACGGTCAGTCTAATGGAAGTTATTAAGAATAAAGGATACATAAATATTACCGAACATAAGCGAATATATGATACATGTGAGGAAATTGCAAGAATGCTCAGTGGTCTTATGAAATAACAGATGTCAGTTTACAAGCTACATGATCTATTTGAATTGAAAAACGATTTTAACTCAAGACGCAATTCTCATTTCTCAGTGCTAACCTTTATTGACTTATTAAGGTGACAACTTAGGTTTAGAATAGAAACAATAACAATACCAAAGGGAAAAAAGAAAGTGTAAGACTCCATATGAGATTATCCGTCATTGTTCCGGTTTATAATGAGGGTGAAACGGTTTTGGGGGTGGTGGACAAACTGTTAGGCCTGCCTTGGGTAAGTGAAGTCATAATAGTGGATGACGGATCAAGGGATGCGACAGAGCACATTTTAGACCGGAAACCAGTTTCTTCTCTGGACAACAAAGGATGGGAGAAAGTTAAAATAGTCAGGCATTCAAAAAATATGGGAAAGGGAATGGCGGTGAGGTCGGGCGTGAATGTATGCACCGGAGATTGGATGATCGTTCAGGATGCGGATTTGGAACTTGATCCACATGACATAGCCAAGCTGGTAGAGGAGGCAAAGGAAGGGAATGTGGTTTTCGGCAAGAGGACGAATATTAAGTGGGGGGCTGGTGTGATAAATTGGATTGCCGGGGTCTTGTATGGCCGCAAAATAGGGGACGTAACCTGTGCTTATAAGCTGATGCCAACTCAGCTATTCAAGGATATCGGCATCAGCTCGAAAGGATTCGGGCTGGAGGCGGAATTGACCGCTAAAATTCTCAGATTAAAGATTCCCATAAAAGAAGTGCCGGTGTCTTACCACAGAAGGAGAGAAGGAAAGAAATTGGGATGGTGGGATGCCTTCGGCATATTATTAATTTTATTCAAAAACAGAAGATTCACTACCCGGAGTGAAAATGTCGTTATCCCCAAAGCATAGGTGGTTACTACTCTACTTGGTTCTTGCCGCCATTATCTCAGTAATCTTAACCTGGAGCGGCGTAAAAATCACGTCGGACTCGAGGCTATATTTAATGGGAGCCGATCTTTTGTCGCAGGGTGATCTGTCACAAGCAAAAAAGATATTGACCTGGCGTCCGTGTCCGATCGGGTACCCTATCATTTTGACGTGCATGGAGAAGCTGGTTGGGGGTCAAATGGGGATAACCGGTGTGGTAATCGAGAGTGACCGCTCTCATGTCAGCGTGTTCGTTAATAACCCCAAAGACCAATTGTGGGACGTCCAGGGTCCTGACATAATCAGAAACATAGTATGGGCCAGGGCAGTATCTATTATCGGATTTATTTTGACTATCGCGGGCATGTTCCTGTGGGGATACAAGCTCGGTGGAACAAAGATAGCACATTTTTCGACCTGGGCATTGTTAGTCTGCCTTCCCGTAATTCATCTTTTCACCGGTGCCTGGACGGAAGGGATGTTCGTTCCCATGTCTTTGTTTTCGTTGTACTTTGTTCACAACTATAGCCAGGACGGAAGCAGGAAGAATTTGATTTTATCGGCAATATTCACGCTGGCAACGTTTTCCATCAGGCACATAGGGATAGTTTTTGTCTTAGTCGGATTTTGGTATGTTCTGCAGACGGACAGAAAAATGAAAAGTTGGTGGAGTTTACCGTGGCTGATCTTGGTGCTTTTGCCATTGGCATGGTATTGGCAGCTGTCCGCGGAGAGATCGTGGGCAACAGCAGGTTTAAAACAGGCAGGGGAGTTTGTCCGGGTACTTGCCACCGAGATGGGAGTTGTGATAGTGGTATTGATCTTTCTATGGCGTCAAGTAAGAGCCAAGATATGGTCCGGACTGTGGCTGACCATTATTCTGCAGATGTCCTTTTTGCTGGCTTTGTCATGGTATAACTGGGTCAGTCCGGCAGATACGAACAGATACTTAGCCTCCGTCTATCCGTTTATAATCATAACCTTAGCCAGCGTTTTAAGCAAGGCGGGTCAGAAAGGAGTATTGAGTATAGAGTTTTGAGTGTAGAGGGAAAAACTTTTAAACCCATCAGGGGGTAGTTTGGAGTTTAGAGTGGAGAGGGAAAAACCCTCAAAACTCTAAACTCAAAACTTAAGTTAAGGGGATAATAAATGTTTAGTTTTGAGAAACTTGAGGTTTGGAAGAAAAGCGTGAATTTATGTGAGGAGTTACTCATTCTGGCTGACCAGGTAAGTAAAAGTGATCGCTATTCAGTAGGTGAGCAACTTAGGAGAGCTGCCATTTCAGTTTCCAACAATATTGCAGAAGGAGGCGGTCGGAATTACAAAAAAGAGAAGGTTTATTTTTACAATATCGCGAGAGGATCTATATACGAAATTGTGAACCTGTTGGAAATTTGTAAAAGGCGAAAACATTTAGGTGAAGACGTACATACGAGTTTATACCAAAAAGCAGAAGAGATAGCAAAAATGTTGAGTGGACTAATCGGATCCTCAAGATTTTCCACATGACAGAAGAAATCGAGTTTCGAGTATTGAGTGTAGAGTAGAGAGGGAAAAACCCTCAAAACTCAAAACTCGAAACTCAATACTCATCACTCAAAACTTATTGACTTCATCCGATCGAATTGCTATGTTGGATCAAAATGAATTTTAGAAGGAGAAGACGATAATATGAAGGCTTTAATCACCGGAATCACCGGACAGGATGGTTCTTACCTGGCGGAACTGCTTTTGGAAAAAGGTTACCAGGTTTTTGGAATGGTCAGGCGGTCATCCACGGAGAATTTCGACCGGATAAACCATTTCAGGGACAAAGTTCATCTCCGGCAGGCGGATCTTTTGGATCAGCTTTCCATTATCCGCTTGATCGAGGAGTGCCAGCCGGACGAAATCTACAACTTGGCAGCGCAATCTTTCGTTCCCACCTCCTGGCAGCAGCCGCTTTTGACGGGTGAGTTTAATGCATTAGGCGTGACCAGAATGCTGGAGGCGATAAGACTGATCAACAGTAAGATCAAGTTCTACCAAGCCTCCTCCTCGGAGATGTTTGGGAAGGTGCATGAGGTGCCGCAGAGCGAGAAGACCCCTTTCTATCCCCGCAGCCCGTATGGTGTGGCAAAAGTTTATGCTCACTGGATCACGGTCAATTACCGCGAAAGCTACGACATCTTTGCGGTGAGCGGAATCCTTTTCAACCACGAATCGCCCCGCCGGGGTTTGGAATTCGTCTCGCGGAAGATCACCGATGGGGCTGCCCGGATTAAGCTGGGGCTGGCGAAAAAGCTCTATCTGGGAAATCTGGAGGCGAAAAGGGACTGGGGATACGCCGGAGACTATGTTGAAGCCATGTGGCTGATGCTGCAGAACAAAAAGGCGGAGGATTTTGTCATCGCCACGGGAAGGAATCACTCGGTGAAGCAACTGGTCAAAATAGCGTTCGAACACGTGGGATTAGACTACAAAAAATACGTGAAGATCGACCCGCGGTTGATCCGGCCAGCGGAGGTAGAACATCTTTTGGGTAATCCCGCCAAAGCCCGCAAGGTTTTGGGCTGGAAGCCGGAGGTCTCGTTCGAACAATTGGTGGAGATGATGGTGGATGCGGACCTGAAAAGAATTAAAAATTTAAAGTGAAAAATTTAAAATTGAAGTAGAGACAGGGCTTGTCCTGTCGTTGATTTGAATCTATGATGACAGACATTAGAGCAAATGAAAGAGAATTCATGGGTCAGGTTATATCATGGCTCAATGAGGTTTTTGACAAGGGTAACTATCCTTTTGAAGTTGCTTCCTCTGATCCTTCCATTAAAGTCTCAGATAAGAAAACTAAATTCCCCGATGTTCAAATCTGGTTAAATAGAAAAGCGGGGCAAGGATTCTGCGGATGGGAACTTAAGACTCCAGTAACTCCAGTGGATGATCCTAAGCTGTTGGAGGAAGCTTCGGAAAAAGCTCAAGCGATGAAGGCTGACTACTTTGTGACCTGGAATATGAGAGATGCTGTTCTCTGGAGAACTCCTGCCGTTGGGGCAAAGGTTACTCAAGAATATAGATCATACAATTATCCCTCGCTTGATTCTGTAAGAACAATCGAAGACCTTTGGGTGGAATCAAAAAAAATACTCCTCAAAGAACGAGCAAAACATATTGTAGACGACCTTTCTATTCTTCATCGGGATGGACACCTTCATCAGGTTGATGTCGATGCGGTATTCTTCGTTAAATGCCTGAATGATGCAGTCGATATCTTAGGACCGCATATTCATCAAGCCCTTACCCAGAAAGTGGGCAAAAACACAAAATTCCGAGACGGACTGTTTGATTGGGCAGTGAAACAGGGTATTCCAAATTACGGGGATGAAGCTTTTTACGAAACAGTTTCCCGACAGATAGTCTACCGACTATTGGGGAAAATTCTGTTCTATATGACTTTAAGAAGATTTAGAGCGGACATTCCCAAAATGAACTTGACAGGAATTAACCCAACACAAGCAGACCAAAAACTGAAAGAATTTTTCGAGGAAGCTCGACAGGTCGATTATCAAGCCATATTTGAGTTGCATTTTCTTGATCAGATAGCTATTCCCCCTTCGAGTGTGGATGCTTTGGCAAAGTTAATAAACGATTTGAACCGATTCAATTTTTCTCAGATACATCAAGATGTAGTAGGGCAAGTTTTTGAAAAGCTTATTCCACAGGGAGAGAGGCATAAATTAGGACAATATTTCACCCGTGAAGAATTGGTCGATTTAATCAATGCTTTCTGTGTGAGAACCAAAGATGATAAAGTTCTTGATCCTACGTGTGGAACTGGAACCTTTTTGATTCGAGCGTATGATCGAAAAAAGATTTTGGGAGAAAGAAATCACAAGAATCTTATCTCAGCTTTATGGGGAATAGACGTAGCTGAGTTTCCTGCGGAGTTAGCCACAATCAACCTTTATCGCCATGATCTTAGTGATTATGCTAATTTCCCTCGAATTGTACGTAAGGATTTTTTTGAGGTAAAACCAGATCAATGTTTTGATTTCCCTCCTCCCAAGCCGTCCTTAGAGCCGCAGCCCTCTATCCCCTATCAACTCCCTCAATTTGATGGAATTGTGGGAAACTTTCCTTACATACGGCAGGAGTTAATAGAAAAACGAGATAAGGGATACAAGAAGAAAATCGAAAAAGCAATCTTTGATGATTGGAAGGACGATTACCATGAGCTTTTTGATAACGGAGACACAAAACTCTCGGGGCAGGCAGACATTTATGCTTATCTTTTCTTCCACACTGCCCGCTTTTTGAAAGATGACGGACGAATGGGAATAGTAACTTCCAATGCCTGGCTGGATGTGGCTTATGGTTATGAGCTTCAGAAGTTCTTTTTGAAAAACTTCAAGATTATTGCCATAATGGAATCTCGTTGCGAACCCTGGTTTGAAGACCCTGCAGTGAATACCATTGTCACTATTTTAGAAAGATGCAAAAACAAAGAGGAAAGAGAAAACCATTTAGTCAAATTTGTTAAGCTGAAGAAGAAACTAAAAGAGCTAATACCATGGGATATTAAGGTTCATGCCATGGATCGTTGGGGAGGGTTAGATAGACTGATTCATACCATTGAGTTCACTGGAAGGGAAAACTTAAAGCTCCAAAAAAATAGATTCATTAACTCACTCAAGGGGATAGCAAGCTACGAGACCGATGAATTTCGCATACGAGTAGCCAAACAAAGTGAACTACTAAATGACTTAGAAAAGGCAGGAAAAACTGTAAAGTGGGGACAGTATTTACGAGCACCCCAAGTCTATTTTGAGATATTAGAAGAATGCAAAGATAAATTAGTTTCTTTGAAGGATGTGGCAGAGATAAGGCGAGGATACACGACAGGCATTAATGAATTCTTTTATCTAACAGAGAAAAAAATAGAATACTGGGGAATTGAAGAAGAATTTCTAGCGCCTGTCTTGAAGTCTCCCAAAGAATCTCAGTCCATATTGATTGGAAAAGAAGATTTAAAAAATTATGTGTTCTTGTGTAACTTATCTAAAGCAGAACTTCGTAAACGAGGTAAAAGAGGTGCACTAAAATATATTATATGGGGGGAACAACAGGTTAGCAAAGAACGCAAGGGTAAAGGTGGTGGAATTAAGTATCTTGAAGTCCCAACTGTTCAAAATCGGGAATTGTGGTATAACCTTCCTCAATATGAGTTAGGACAAATCTATTGGACAAAATCTTATGATGACACCTTCCTTCAAAGGTTTAGCCACGAGCGGCTTTTCGCAGATCAACGTGTATACCAGATAATCGAAAAGAAGAAGGTAAACCCCTCAAAGCTTGCTGCCATCTTAAACTCGACCTTCTTTTTCTTATTTATTGAACTAATGGGAAGGTCAACTTTGGGAGAAGGTGCTCTTGATACGACCGTAGAAGAAGTGCAAGACTACGTTCTTTGTCCTGATATTAAGCTATTCGGAGGGAAAAAGGGTGAAGAGCTTTTGAAAGCGTTTAATAATATTTTGCAGCGTCCTATCAAACCGATTTCAGATGAAATTAAGTTGAAAGACAGACAAAAACTGGACCGGCTGGTTTTAGAGGCGTTGGGTCTGGATCCAAAGAATTTTCTAAAGCCAATTTACGATGGTCTTTGTGAATTGGTGGAAGAGCGAATTGCACTTGCCAAAATGCGTAAGAATTCTAAGAACGCTCGACTGAAAAACAATATTGAGAAACTCAAAGAAGAAGTTCTCGATTCGGTAATTCCGTATGGTGTTAAAAAATTCCCTGACGAGTTTATTGATTCAAGTTATTTGAAAAACTCAACAGAGATTTCAGTTCCAAAAGAGAAAATGAAACTGGGACATTTCTTCATGGGATTGCAAGAAGTAATTGCTGATGATGGATATAAGTATGAAGCACCAAGTTTGGATGAAGCCAAGTTTATCGTCTATTCACAGAAGCAAGATACATTCATTGCGAAAATACCTAAGAAAAAATCAGCTATTAACAAGGCAATTAAAGACTACGAAAGATACGTGAGAAATCTCAAAGATAAATTCTATGAGACTTTCGCTAATCGAGTTATGGATCATCACTTGGCTGAGCGATTAACCCAAACCATTATGGAAGAGCTGGGATTGCCACAAGTGGCAGATAAGTAGGCGTAATTATTATGTCTTAAGTTTAACTTCGCGCCAGCCCCGCAAAGCGGGATTTCCGCTGCGCTACAACAAGCTGGCGCACTCCGTTCAAAAACACCATATGAAGGTTCTGATTACAGGCATAGCCGGATTTGCCGGATCGTATCTGGCAGAAGAGGTACTAAAAAAAGGGGACGAGATTTTCGGACTCTGCCTTGCCTGTGAGAGCTTAAAGAACGTTGAGAAGATCAGAAAGAATCTCACCATCTTCCATGGCGACCTCACCGAATTCGACCGGTTGCTGAAAACAATAAAGAAGATAAAGCCCGACCAGATTTATCATCTGGCAGCTTTAAGCTCGGTGGGAGAATCGTTTTCCCGGCCGCTGGCTATGATCGAGAATAACATCCGCGGTACTTTGTATCTTTTGGAGATAATCCGGCTGCTCGACCGGCCAATCAAGATTTTGGTGGTCGGCTCCAGCGATGTGTACGGTATAGTGAAACCAAAGGAAACCCCCATAACGGAAGATAGACCGCTTCTACCGGTCAGCCCCTATGGAGTAAGCAAAGCAGCAGGCGATCTTTTGGCCTATCAATATTTCAAATCTTACGGGATATATGCAATACGTGTTAGGTCTTTCAACCATACCGGTCCCCGGCAGAGAACCGGATTCGTTATACCCGACTTCGCATCACAGATAGCCAAAATAGAGAAAGGTCTCATTCCCCCGGTTCTGAAAACGGGTAACCTCTCCAGCCAAAGGGACCTCTCCGACGTAAGGGACGTGGTAAAAGCTTACGTTTCCCTGATGGGAAAGGGAAAAGCGGGCGAGGCATACAATATATGCTCGCAAAAAGCGTATAGCATAGAGCGTCTGCTCAATATCTTATGCTCTTTGTCGAAAAAGAGAATAAGAACGGAGAAAGACCGGAAAAGGAACCGGCCGGCGGAGATCCCGATCCTTTTGGGAAGCAACGCCAAGATCCGAAACACCACCGGCTGGAAGCCGAAGATTCCTATTGAAAAGACGCTGGAGGATACACTCGAATATTGGAGAAGAAAATTCAATCAATAATGGAAATAATGAATATAATTTTCCTTTACGTTCAGGAGGAATAGCATTGTATAAGACCTTAGAGAAGAAGATAAAAGACAAAACAGCAGTTGTGGGAATTATTGGAATGGGCTATGTGGGTCTCCCCCTGGCAGTGGAGCTGGGGAGGGAGGGATTTTCGGTCATCGGAATCGACATAAACCCTAATAAGAGCAAGCTGATTAATGCAGGCAAATCCGACATAGACGACATCTCGGATAATGATTTAAGCCCCCTGGTCAAGGCGGGGAAGATCAAAGCCACTGCCGACTTTTCCGTCCTTAAAAAGGCGGATTGCGTTCCCATCTGCGTCCCCACTCCTTTGAGCAAGACCAAGGACCCGGACGTCTCCTACATCCTGGCAGCGGTCGAGGAGGTGCAGAAATATCTCCATCCCGGAGAACTGGTGATTCTGGAGAGCACCACCTATCCCGGTACCACCGAAGAGCTGATCCTCCCTATGCTGGAGAAGACCGGACTTAAAGCGGGCAAGGACTTCTTTTTGGCTTTCTCCCCGGAGCGGGTCGATCCGGGAAATCCCAAATATGGCACCAAGAACACCCCCCGGGTGGTGGGCGGCATCACCCCCCTGTGCACGCAAATAACCAAGCTTTTCTACGAGCAGACCATAACCAAAGCGGTGGCGGTATCCTCCACCAAGAGCGCTGAGATGGTCAAGTTATTGGAAAACACCTTCCGCTCGGTCAACATCGGACTGGTGAACGAGGTGGCTTTGATGTGCGACCGGCTGAAGATCGACGTCTGGGAGATCATCGACGCTGCCAACACCAAACCGTTCGGATTCATGCCCTTCTATCCCGGACCGGGATTGGGAGGACACTGCATCCCCATAGATCCTCATTATCTCTCCTGGAAATTAAAATCGCTGAATTACTACGCCCGCTTTATCGAGCTGGCTGGTGAGATAAATTCCCACATGCCGGAATACGTGGTGGAGCGGATCGGACGGATTCTAAACGATCGTAAGAAGAGCCTTAAAGGTTCAAAGATATTGGTTTTGGGGGTGGCATATAAAAGAGATATCCGGGATGTGAGAGAATCCCCTGCTTTGGACGTGATCAAACTGTTGCAGAATGCGGGAGCGGAGGTAAAATATACCGATCCGCACGTCCCCTCCATCCGGATGGACGATTCGGTGATTAAGTCGGTGCAGCTGACCAAGGAGATTCTGCAATCTTCCGATTGCGTGGCCATCATCACCGATCACGCCAAATTCGATTACGATATAGTGGTTCAAAATGCCCCTCTGGTAATGGATACGCGCAACGCCACCAGGAACGTGAAGAAGGGCCGGGAAAAGATAGTTAAGTTATAAAAGCAATGACGGAGGTAAAAAAACGTCCGCCGACCGTTGTCCGCCGTCCGCCGGTATGCACCATATGGTGCATACCACCACAAAAAAAGAAAAAGGATGTGTTGCATCCGAGCTTGCCGTGAACCATACGGTTCAGGGCTTATCTGAGACGAATAACAGATAAGAGACTTAACCTGGATAATTCCAGATCAATGATACATCTTCCCTTGTTTCACCACTCCTAAAAGGTGAAGGGTGGGATTGAGCAGGGAGGTTTCTTCAAGCGGGATTGAAAGAATTTGAAGAAAAGAAATTTAGGTATCATTATTTTAGGTTTTCTGTTCTCATCGGTATTCCCTTCGGTTTCAAACGCTACCCTTCTGGAAAACATTCCTCTGGATAGCTGGGTTTACTCTGTTGTGGAGGAGCTATACACCCAAGGTCTATTCCCCAATCTGCATAAAGATGTGAAGCCTTATACCCGCGGGGAGATAGCCTCTTTGATCCTCCAGATAAACTTAAGACAACGGGATGGCGGGCTGAATCTGACCGATTCTCAACTCTGGCTGGTTTCCAAGTTAAATGGGGAGTTTAAATATGAGCTGGAAGAACTGTATCATGCAGACCAGACAGATCGGAACAAAATTAATGTTATAAAATACGGAACCAGCCCGGATGTTTCCTTTAACTTAGCCGAAGGGGACAGCTCCTATGGGCGTTTGCAGGCGAAATTCAACCTGGGAATAGAATTCAATAAGAAATTGGTTTTATATGATCGGGTGGTGATCGATAACCAGGCACAGAAGGAGAGAAGTTACCAAACCAGAGAGTGGAAACATCATTTAGCCGGAACTTTCGATGAAGCTTATGCCAACTTGGACTTAAGATATTTCAATCTCCTTCTGGGCAGAGACCATATCCAATGGGGTCCCGGAAACAGGGACGTGCTTTTGCTTTCCGGGCAGATTCCTCCCTTCAATATGATAAAAGCGGAAAGTAAATTCGGCTCATTCAAGCTAATCTGGTTTGCCACAGTTTTGGATCAGATATATATTCCTCCTGAACTTTATCGTATATCAGGTTACTGGGCAAAGAGATACCTTTCGGGACACCGGTTAAACTTGAAGCTCAAAGCAGGCTTGGAGATGGGACTATCCGAAATGGTTTTGTACGGAGGAAATAATCGGAATCTTGAGCCTTACTATATAAATCCCCTTCTCCCCTATTACGGAGAGCAGTATAACCGGGATATAGACGACAATGTTCTATGGAGCTGGGATCTTTCGATCACCTGGTTTAAAAACAAGGAATTTTATTTCGAGCTTTTGGTGGACGATTTCCAGTACGATTTTGAGTCTGAGCCGCACCAGACCGGTTATCAGTTCGGTTTGAATTATGCAGACCCCTTTGGTTTCAAAAGAAGCTATCTTAGCTTGGAATATACCAAAATCAACAACTGGGTGTACGGGCAGAACAAACCATGGAACGTTTATACCTATGACGGAAGAGGGATAGGCAGCATCCTGGGCCCGGATGCGGATCGGTGGTCCTTCGGGCTTGCCTATCACTGGACCAAAGATATCGATTTCACCATACTGGAGGAATACCGAAGAAGGGGGGAGGGGCGCATAGAAACCCCGCAAGCCGGTGTTGTCCCCGCATCCACGAAATTCCCCTCCGGAGTAGTAGAGTGTACCAATCGGCTGCAACTTGCCGTTTCGTATCAACCCAATGCCAACTTAAAGCTGGATCTGGTTGCTGAGTATGATAAAGTGAGAAATCCGGGTAACCAAAGCGGGGAAAAAGAAGACGCCTTAATCTTCTGGATTAAATTGAGTCTGAATTTGTGGAAGGAGAAAAGGTTTTAACTTGAACCATCTGATTTTAAAATCCCCCGCCAAGATCAATCTTTTCCTGAATATATTGAGAAAAAGGAAGGATGGTTACCACGAGATTTACACCTTGATGCAAGCCATCGATCTTCAGGATGAGATAGTTTTGGAAAAAAGGGGAAAAGGGATAGCCATAAGCACTGATCATCCGGATTGCCCGACGGATGAGAGCAACCTGGCTTTTAAAGCTGCAGCATTGCTTTTGGAGGATCAAAAAAAAAGCGATGGGGTGAGCATTCAGATCAGTAAGAGAATACCCATCGCTGCCGGTTTGGGCGGAGGCAGTTCCAATGCCGCCACCACCCTTAAAGGTTTGAATCGGCTCTTTGAGCTCAAAATCCCGAAACGGAGGTTATATCAACTAGCCGCTCAGCTCGGATCGGATGTCCCCTTTTTTCTCGGTTCCGGTCAGGCGCTGGCAAAAGGGAGAGGGGAAAAACTCGAGCCGGTGGTCCTGTTTAGCGGCTATTGGCTGGTTTTGGTATATCCGGGTTTTGGGATTTCAACCCGGTGGGCTTATCAGAATTTCAAAATTTCCTTGACAAAGATAAATAAAGAGTTTAATTTACAAAAGATAGAGAACCGAAAAGGGTTTTTTAAGGCGCTCCTTGGTTTTGACAACGATTTGGAAAAGGCGGTACAGGAGAGATATCCGACTATTGGTCGAATCAAGGATATCTTGACAAGTTCAGGCGCGATAAAATCATCCATGTCGGGAAGTGGACCGACCGTCTATGGTGTTTTTGAACATAAACTTAAAGCAGAGGAGGTGGCAAGAAAAATCAGGCGGGGCAATTGGGAAGTTTTTCTGACACAACCAATCCCTGTTTAAATCTAGGTCCGTCGAAGACGGTGAAGGAGTTGAACCGTCAGGATGATTCTCTCCCTCAGGGGAGGAGTTATGACTTCACGCCTCCCACGGAGCGGATGCATCCCTAAGGAAATTCAAAATTCAAAGTTGAAAATTCAAAAATGTAAAAACTGAGAATCCTTAATTTTACTCTTTGAATTTTGAATTGCTTTTGTCCACAATTGTTTCAACCAGGAGGAAAATAAAGTGGAAATCACCGAGGTACGGGTCTCATTAAGGGATGAGCCGAAGCTGAAAGCATTTGTCAACGTTACCTTCGACAACGCCTTTGTGATCAGAGGGCTGAAGGTGATAAACGGCACCAAGGGGTATTTTGTATCCATGCCCAGCCGGAAAAGAAACAACGGCACCCATCAGGATATCGCGCACCCCATCAACAACGAGATGCGCCGGATGATCGAGGATAAGGTTCTGGCTGCCTACGAAAACGAGCTGAAAATCAAGGGTCCGGGCGGCGAACAAGAAGAGCGAAGCCCCGATTAATCCGTCTTCACCGCCGGCATGAGTTAAATTGTTCGTTCTGAAAAATCGAAACCATATCAGCCGTTTCGATCGCGCCGCTGGTCCGATCCATACGGTTTACGCGAAAGGGAAAGACCGTCTGGTACCTGTTCGGGGCGTGTATCGTTTTTTGAGTTTTTGAAAAATTCGAAGCCTTTCTATTCTCTTTGGGGCGTCGTCAAGCGGTAAGACACAAGACTTTGGATCTTGCATTCCCAGGTTCGAATCCTGGCGCCCCAGCCATTAAGGCGGTTAACAGTTCACGGTTCGCAGTTGATGGACCCAGCCACACCGTCCCGGTGAAGACGGTTTATGATTCACGGTTTGTACTTGACCATACCAAGTTAACACATTAACATTTCTGGTTAATTTACGATGAACGAAAAGATAAAAATAATAAGCGGGAACTCCAATCTCCCCCTCTCCCGGAAGATAAGCGAATATATGGAAGTACCATTATGTGATGCGGAGTTCAAGAAATTCTCCGACGGGGAGATCTCGGTCAAGATCAATGAGAACATCCGGGGCAAGGATGTCTTCATCATCCAATCGACCAATCCCCCGGCAGAAAACCTGCTGGAGCTTCTGGTGATCATGGATGCTGCCAAAAGAGCTTCCGCCGACAGGATAACCGCGGTGATTCCTTATTATGGCTATGCCCGGCAGGACCGAAAGGATCAGCCGCGCGTCCCCATCACCTCCAAGCTGATGGCCAATCTGATAACCGTGGCGGGCGCCAACCGGGTTCTGACCATGGATCTGCACTCCGCTCAGATTCAGGGCTTCTTCGATATCCCTTCGGATCACCTTTTCTCCAATCCGGTCTTTTATGATTACTTTTCCGGCAGGAAGCCGGATGAATGGGTGGTGGTGGCCGATCTGGGCAGCATCAAGATGGTGCGAAACTTCGCCAAGAAGCTCTCCATGCCCTTTGCCGTTCTGGACAAAAAACGGCATGTGGCCAACCAGGTGGAGATTTTGAATGTGATCGGGGAGGTGGAGGGAAAAAACATCATCATCCGGGACGATATCGTGGACACGGCCGGGACCCTGACCCAGGCGGCGGAATTCATCGTCAAACAGGGCGCCCGGGAGATTTATGCCTGCTGTACGCATGCGGTGCTGTCCGGGAGGTCCCTGGAGCTGATCGAGCAATCCCCGATCAAAAAGGTGATCATTTCGGATACAATTAACGTGGAATTCAAGAAGCTATCAAACAAATTCGAGATCGTATCGGTAGGAAAGATATTTGGGGAGGCGATGGAGCGGATCCACAAAGGTGAATCGGTAAGCTCCCTATTCGAATATTGATTGACCAAGGAGTCGAATAATATGAAAGAGGTTGTGCTGAAAGCGAAGCCCAGGGAGATGCTGGGAAAAGAGAAAGCCAAAAAACTGAGAAAAAACGGCATTATTCCTGCAGTGGTATATGGCTTGGAAACCAAAACCCTTCCGCTGGAGATTCAATCCAAAACGTTCAACGCCTTAGTGCGGGGCGGGCTGGGGGAAAACGTAATCATCACCCTGGTATTGGACGACCAGAAGGACGGCAAGAAGCAGGTGCTGATCCGGGAAGTGCAGCGCGATCCGGTCCGGGGCGACATCGTTCACGTGGACTTTCACCAGATATCCCTCACCCAGAAGATCACCATCGAGGTGCCCATCCATCTGCTCGGGATGCCGGAGGGGGTGAAGGAAGGGGGCATTCTCCAGCATGCTTTGAGGGAGATCAAGGTAGAATGTCTGCCCACCGCCATTCCCGAAAAATTCGAGGTGGACGTCAGCCATCTGAAGATCGGCGATTCCATTCACGTGGCGGATCTCAAGGCGGAAAACGTAACCATACTTTCCGATCTGCAGGGTTCCATTGCCAGCGTGGTCCCGCCCACCATATTCAAGGAGGCGGAGGTTGCTCCAGCTGCTGCCGAAGCCGAGCCGGAGGTGATCACCGAGAAGAAAGAGGAGAAAGCGGAGGGGGAGGAGGAGGAGAAAGGAAAGGAAGCCAAGGGGGAGAAGAAACCGGCAGAGGGAGCCAAAGCTGAAAAGAAACCGGCCGAAGGGACGAAGGACGAGAAGAAGAAAGAGGGTAAGTGATATTCCGGCCAGATTAAAAAATTGCGCCCCTCCTGCTTTTCTCTATATTCGGTTTCCGGGGGAGTGGAATATTACCGGAATATACCGCTGATTTTATGCTGAAATCAGAGGACAAAACCTGATGAAAAACATATTGATTTTTGTTTTGATACCCCTGCTCTTTTTAAGCTGTTACACCAAGAGGAACAAGACCGAGGCCAGAGCCAAAGAGCGGGTAACCCAGTTTGTGATGCTCATGATCAAAGACCAGGTGGGGGAGGCGGAGAATATGTTGAGCAGCTCCCTGGTGGACAGCGGCAATAAGGAGTTCTTCTTGCAGAGTTTCGACGATTACCGGCTGAAGGATTCCGCCAGTGTGGTGATCGAGATCAACGAGATACTCATCCCCCCCCGGGATAAGAAGAACCGGGCTTTGCTATCGATGAACATTCGCAGCACCAAGTACGATCTAACCAAAATCGTCTCCATTCCCTTAATGTACGAGAAAGGAGACTGGTACCTAGGATCATGAAGGGTGTCATACTCGCAGGTGGCTTGGGAACAAGGCTTCATCCCTTGACCAAGATCACCAACAAACATCTTCTTCCCGTCTACGACAAGCCCATGATCTATTACCCCTTGCAGACCCTGATCCAGGCGGGGATCGAAGACATTCTTATCGTCACCGGCGGAAATCATGCCGGTGATTTTTTGCGGCTTCTGGGAAACGGCAGAGAATTCGGTCTGAAACACCTGAACTATACCTACCAGGAGGGGGAAAACGGAATCGCGGGGGCTTTGGCATTGGCGGAGCATTTTTCCGATTACGGGAAGATGGCGGTCATACTGGGGGACAATATCATTGAAGGGGACATCACCCCGGCGGTTAGGGATTTTGAGAAACAGAAGGAGGGGGCAAAGATCTTGTTGAAGGAGGTGCCCGATCCGCACCGGTTCGGGGTGGCGGAGATCAAAGACGGGAAGATCGTGGGGATAGAGGAAAAACCCCAAACTCCTAAATCAAAATACGCGGTGATCGGGATCTACATGTATGACGGGAAGGTATTTGACATCATCCGAACGCTTAAGCCCTCAGGTAGGGGGGAACTGGAGATCACCGACGTGAGCAACGCCTATATCCGGGAGGGGACCATGACCCATGATTTTCTTAAAGGATGGTGGTCGGATGCCGGCACCTTTGAGTCGCTTCACCGGGTTTCCAACCTGGTAGCCCAGGGAGGGGTGAATAAAAAGGATTTGTCATAGAATAGGCATTTTTACCAACATCCTTGGAATAAAAAGAGCTAAAATTAGAAAGTTGGGTTTCAGTTATCGGATTTTGGGTTTCGATGAGTGGTTGCGGTTAAGTATCGTTTATCGCAGTTCGAAATCGGTTGCGGGGGAAAGACTGGAGACGAAAATCGAATACGCAAACGATACATAACCTAAACCGACAACGACCAACGAACAAATAACATACCCCACTTCCCTAAAATCCCGCAAGCTGTTTAGCATCTAAATTTCTCCTCAACATGGTGAGACATAGAGACCAAAACCAAAACCTTAAAGTTAAGTTTAAAAGTGAAAGGAGTGGGACTTCTTTTACTTTTTTTTGTTTCCTCTTGACATAATCGTTCCGATAGATATCATATGAACAAAAGATAAAATTATGAGGTCATCGGAGATGATACAAGGAGTGTTAACCAAGATACTGAAGGTGATTCCGGACGAGCGGGGTCGTCTGATGGAGATCCTCCGCGCAGACGACGAGCTTTTCAGCAAATTCGGGCAAGTCTACATAACCACCGCTTACCCGGGTGTGGTTAAGGGTTGGCATTACCACAAAAAACAGACCGACCATTTCTCAGTGGTGAAAGGGATGATTAAATTGGTGTTGTATGACAGCAGAGTCGATTCGTCCACCAAAGGAGAGATTAATGAATTCTTTCTGGGCGAACATTATCCGATGCTGGTAAAGATACCTCCTTTGGTCATGCATGGATTCAAGTGCATCAGCCAGGAGGAAGCCATCTGCATCAATGTCCCAACCGAACCGTATGATTACACCCAGCCAGATGAATTCAGGATAGATCCTCACCAGAATGACATTCCTTACGATTGGGGAAGGATGGATGGATAAATGAAGATTTTGGTCACCGGTGGGGCAGGATTCATCGGGTCGAATTTCATCCGTTATTTTCTTCAGAAGCACCCTCAATATCACATCGTCAATCTAGACAAGCTCACTTACGCGGGAAATTTAGACAACCTTTCGGAAATTGAAGATCATTCTCACTATCGATTTGTCAAAGGGGACATCTGCGATATGGATCTGGTGGATAGTCTATTAAAAGAGGGGGTGGATGCCATCCTTCACTTTGCCGCCGAAAGCCATGTGGACCGGTCCATCTACGATCCGGGCATATTTGTCCGAACCAACGTCATGGGAACCCAGGTATTGCTCGAATCGACAAGAAAATTTAAAATCGGCAGATTCATTCAGGTTTCCACCGACGAGGTGTACGGAAGCTGGGGAAAAGAAGGCTCCGCCGACGAGACTTCCCCCCTTTTGCCCAACAGCCCCTATGCTGCCAGCAAAGCTTCGGCTGACCTTCTGATACGCTCCTATTTCGAAACCTATGGCCTGCCGGCCATAATCTGTCGCTGCACCAACAATTACGGTCCTTACCAGTTTCCGGAAAAACTGATCCCCCTGTTTATCACCAATGCCTTACTCGATCAAAGCTTACCCCTGTATGGGGACGGGCTATACGTGCGGGATTGGATCCATGTGGAGGATCACTGCCGGGCTCTGGACTTGCTCCTGCATCGGGGAAAGGTGGGGGAGATTTACAACATCAGCGGGGGGAATGAAACCACCAACCTCCAGATCACCGATCTGATCCTGAGGAAGATGGAAAAGCTCAAATCCCTGGTGAAACACGTTGAGGACCGGCCCGCTCACGATCGGCGGTATTCCCTTGACTGTTCCAAGATAAAAACCGAGCTGGGCTGGAAGCCGGAGATACCTTTCGAGGAAGGAATTTTCGGTATAGTGGAGTGGTACTCCTCCAATCAAAGCTGGTGGCAGAAGGTAAAAAGCGGGGAGTATCTGGAATATTACCAGAAACATTATTTGCACAGAGAAGCGCATCCTCGATAAAATAGACGCCCGAAGCTCGTTTGACGTCAGCGAAACTCGTTTCGAAATTCGTACTTCGCTAGTCGAAACTGGAAATCATTCATAATACACAAAATCCTTAAGAAGCCATGGGAAAGGTTTTGATCACCGGGGCAAACGGTCTTTTGGGGCAGAAGCTCTGCTGTGATTTTTCCACCGATTTTCAAGTAACGGCCATAGATCTTCATCCGCAAAGTCATGTTTCCCTCCCGGATTTATCCTACCGGAGTTTAAATTTAACCGACAAAGAAAAATTGTTTCCTTTGATCCGGCAGCATTGCCCGGATGTTATCCTAAATACTGCGGCTTATTCCGACGTGGATGGATGTGAGAGGTGGAGAATCATAGCCCGGATTATGCATGTGGATGCGGTCGAAAACCTGGTGACCATTAGCCAGGAACAGAAAATCAAACTGGTTCAACTCTCCACCGATTACGTTTTTGACGGTGAAAATGGGCCTTACTCCGAGGATGATCCTCCTCATCCGGTGAGCTACTACGGTGAGACAAAACTGGAAGGAGAGAAGATAATACAAGGGGGTGATATCGATTTTCTTATCGTGCGGACTAATGTGCTTTACGGATTGGGCAAAAATGTGAAGAAAAATTTCCTGCTCTGGCTTTTGGATAAACTCTCCGCAGGTGAAAAGATCAGAATCGTCACCGATCAGTTCAACAATCCCACTTTGGCGGAAAATCTCTCTCTGTGTATATTAGAGATGGTGGAGAGAAATCTATCGGGAATTTATCACATCGGAGGAACAGAATACCTCTCTCGTTACGATTTTGCTTTGAAGGTGGCAGACAAATTCAACTTCGACAAATCGTTAATTTCTCCTGTTCAGACGATCCATTTAGCTCAACCCGCCCAAAGACCACACCGGGGCGGTCTGAAAATAGAAAAGGCGCAAGAATTTCTCAAGACCAAGCTTCTAAATGTAGAAGAAGGATTGGAACTGGTGAAAAAGGAACTGGGGTTTGGGGGCTAAAGACTGGCAGGTACAAAGGGATTCCATTATCCAAAAACAGAAGTCTTTCCCGGCATAGATTGACCGGGAAAGACTTCGTTTGGGCAATTCAGTAATATTAACGCCCTATTATGGAAAGATTCCACGTTCTTTGATGACTTTTTCCAAACTCGAAAGGGCGACGATATAGGCGGCTGTGCGCCAATCGGTCTGGAATTCCATGGCCTTATCCCGAACCCGCTGGTAAGCGCTCACCATCTTCTTATGCAACTTCCGATCCACTTCTTCCAACTCCCAAAACTCGCTTCGTTTGTTCTGAAGCCATTCGAAGTAGCTGACGATAACCCCACCGGCATTGCAAAGGATATCGGGAATCACATCCACACCGTTCCGCTGCAGAATCCGGTCACCGTCCGGGTCGGTGGGACCATTGGCTCCTTCCGCCACCAATCTTACCTTAAACATTGATGCAGTTTCTGCGGTGATCTGATTTTCCAATGCCGAAGGGATAAATATATCCGCCTCCGTCTGTAGGAATGTTTTGTGATCTACCGGCTCGGCTTGGGGATATCCGGCGATAAGACCTTTGTTTTTCTTGGCATAATTGGTCAGATCATCGGGATCGATCCCTTCGGGATTGGAAATCGCACCGCTGGCATCCTCCACCGCCACCAATTTAGAACCATGCGGTTTTAGCAGACGGGCCGTCCAGGAACCGACATTGCCAAATCCCTGGACAAAATAGGTGGCTTCCTTCAAATTAAAATCGTTGTCCTTAGCCCATTCTTCGATGGTGAAAACCACTCCCTGGCCGGTGGCTTTGTCCCGTCCCAAGCTTCCTCCCGATTCAATCGGTTTACCGGTGACTACATGGGTACAGCGCTGCCGCTCATGCGGGGGCATGGTCGACAAGTAAGTATCCAAAATCCATGCCATAATTTGCGGAGTGGTGTTCACATCTGGTGCCGGAATATCATATTCGGGTCCTATATTATTTCCCAAAGCGAAGGTGAACCGGCGAGTGATCCGCTCCAACTCGCTGGTCGAATACTTGAACGGATCCAGCTGGATGCCTCCTTTGGCGCCACCGAAGGGGATATTGGCAATGGCGGACTTCCAGGTCATCCAGGTGGCAAGCGCGCGGACCTCATCGATGTCCACCGCTGGGTGGAAGCGAAGTCCGCCCTTGTACGGTCCCAGCGCATTATTGTGCTGAACCCGGTAGCCGGTGAACATCTCGATCCTGCCATTGTCCATCCTCACCGGGAAATGAACCACCACCTCATTGGTGGTAGTCGACAGTATCTTGCGGACACTTTGGCTAAGCTTCATCAGGTCCGCAGCCTGATTGAACTGCCAGGTTACGTTATCATACACCGTACTAGCTTTTCTGGCAGTTCTTTCCGAGATAACTGCTGTGCGGTCTTTTTCTGTAGTAAGCGTTTTCATGTTTACCTCCATTGCATTCCGTTCCGCCCACATCAGAGGGCGTCTGTCACCAAAAATTGTTAATCGTTCAAATTCCCTGCCACCCGCTCCCTGAAGGTCGAGAAGGTCCTCTGACTGGATTTTCCGGGAAGAGACGGGTGAACGGTGTTCTCCTTATTCATAATCCTCGCACCGCCAAATACCCCCGTCCGGTTTTGGAACTGTGCAGTCCTGGCGTTTTTTACAGTTCCGGCATAGACCCTTGTATCTGGCCGAATCCCTTGGCTCATCAGAAAAACCAACCCGGTTAGACCCTTTAGATATGTTGCCTGGTTTTGCAGCTCCAAGTGGACATGAGGCATAGAGCAACTTCCAATGTTTTGATTTTGAAATGGATACCGGTTCCTCCGACGGTTCATGTCTCGGAGGGATTTCCGGGACAGTCGGTTTTTTTTGATGTTTTGTCTTCTGAGTCACTTCGGTAATGTCTGCCTTCTTCATTTTCTTGGTTTGCGGGATCGAAACCATATAACCAACCTCCTTTCCAGTTTTTTGATTTTACTCCATGTTCACCGGAAAGGATTAAGCGAAGTCCGTGCCAACTGTAATCAAAGCTTTTTCACTTGAGTGAAGGGGAGCACACTAATAGGAGAGCTATTGTCCAAGTCAAAGATAACCAAAGGAATCCAGGACAGCATGAACCTCCGGTAAAAATTGAATTTAACTTGGAGGTGAATGGGAAGGTTGAGTTAGATTGAGGATATTTGAATCAATGGGGAGATTTTACCCAATCGAGGTAATGCTAAGATGGGGTTGATCTCTTGATTTTTCCCAGCTTGTCCCGGAGTGTTTTTCGATCAATGCCCAGGATCTCTGCGGCTTTGGTCTTGTTGCCGTTCACGCTCGCCAGAACGTTGCGAATATATTCGGCTTCCACTTCCGCAAGAGTTCGATTGAGCCCGGTTTCCCGAAGAGCAGAAAAACGCATAAGCGAAGGGAGATCCGAGACCTCGATTAAATCCCCTTCGGTCATCAGCACCAGACGCTGGATCACGTTTTCCAATTCCCTTACATTGCCGGGCCAATGGTAATTCCGCAGGACTTGCAGTGCGTTATCGGAGAATTTGGGGATAGGTTTGTCGAATTCCTCCGCAAATTTAGAGACGAAATGATTGGTCAAGAGTAAAATATCATCCCCTCTCTCCCGCAGGGGGGGCATGACGATGTTTAAAACATTAAGGCGAAAGAACAGGTCTTCGCGGAACATCTCTTTTTTTACCAAGCCGGCTAAATCCTTGTTGGTGGCGGCTATAATTCTTACATCCACTTTTCGCGAACGGGAGGCGCCGACCATATATACCTCACGGTCCTGAAGCACCCGGAGAAGTTTTATTTGCATGGATATGCTGGTGTCGCTTATTTCGTCCAGAAAGATGGTTCCCCCATCCGCAGTTTGAAAGAAGCCCGCCCGGGATTCAGTGGCTCCGGTGAAAGCGCCTTTAACGTGTCCGAAAAGCTCGCTTTCCAAAAGCCCCTCCGGAATACCTCCGCAATTTACCGGCACGAAGGGAGCCGAAGATCGGGAACTGCTGTAATGAATGGCTCGGGCCGCCAACTCTTTTCCGGTTCCGCTTTCCCCGGTGATAAGTACGGTGGCTGAAGTGGATGCGGTTTTAGCGATGACGCTGAAAACCTTCTGCATGGCTTCGGATTTGCCGATAAGCCCGTAGGTGGTCAGCGGTGTCTTTTTCCATTGAGTTTCACCGATCCGGCGGAGATAAAGTTTATCCAATGTTCTTCTCACCGCGGAAAAGAGTTCTTCATCGGTAAAGGGTTTGATCAAATACTCTTCAGCTCCGGTTTTTATGGCTTTGACCGCCCCTTCGATCGAAGGATAACCAGTAATGGTCATCACCTCGGTATCTTTATAATTCTCCTGGATGTGTCGGATCAAATCGATTCCGCTGACCTGGGGCATTTTCAAGTCGGTTATAACCAGGTCCACTGCGGTATATTCTAAAATCCGGATGGCCTCACTTACGCTTCTTGCGGTAAAGACTTTATATCCTTGAGCGGATAGATTCCTTTGGAGGACTTCCAAAGTCGGCAGGGAGTCATCCACCACCAGGATGCTTTCTTTTTCTCCGGGGATAGTCATATTATTCATTCTCCTCCACATCCGGTGCACCGGTTAAGGGGAGTTTGACCTCGAAACGGGAACCGGATCCAAGTTGACTTTCGACCTTGATGGATCCCCCATGCGAGCTCACGATCCCGTGGACCACGGGTAGACCTAAACCGGTTCCCTGATGGACATCTTTGGTGGTAAAGAAGGGGATAAAGATATTCTTTTTGACCTCTTCGCTCATACCGGTGCCATTGTCTTCCACCACCAGAGAAATGTATCCCTCTTTAACATAAGTGCTCACGGTCAACTTGCCCCCTTGGGGCATCGCCTGCACCGCGTTGACCGTCAGATTAACCAAAACTTGAGTCAGCTGGGCGGGATCGGCGATGATTTCCGGCAGGTCGGGCGAAAGCGCTTGCACCAATTCTATCCCCTCCTTGGTACAGCGGGACTCCAGGAAGTAGAGTCCCTCTTCCACTAACTGGTTCAAATTGACCTGAATCTTATGAGGGGGCATACGCCGGGCGAATAGCATTAGCTTTTTGACGATTTCCCGGGCATGGAGGGAGGCGATTATCGTTTTCTCAATGTCCTGTTGCGCCTGGTCCGGTAGACCGGGGCACTTCTTTATCAGCTGAGAGAAACCTAGGATATTACTTAAGGGCTCATTTAATTCATGGGCAACGCCGGCGGCGAGCTGTCCGATGGTAGCTAACCGGTCAGCATGCATCAATTGATCCTGGAGGATCGATTTTTCCTCCTCCATCTGTTTCCGTTCGATAATATTCGCCACCTCCCGAGCCACATTATCTATCAGATTTCGTTCCTCCTTCAAGAATGGACCCTCGTCCAGCTTCGGCTTTTCCTCCGCATAAACCACCTCGAGTGAACCACGTTTTTGCCCATTAACGGTAATATCCGCAGTTTGCATCTGACCTCCCGTTCGATAGCCCGCGGTGGTGTAAGGTTGTCCATCCAGGATTATCCGGGCAGAGGCGATCTCGGGAAATAACCAGGCGGGAGGAAGAGATTCCACCACCCCCTGCATGATCTCTGTTAAGGATATACCGGGCCGTACAGACAGTTGGGCAATACGGTAAAGGCAGGTCAGCTCCTTAATTCTCTCCCGCAGAGCCACCTGGGCGTGCCGATGTACCAGCGCCACCCCCAGGGTTTGCGCCAAACCTTCGTAAAGCAAAATCTCATCCTGGGTGAAATATTTCCGTCGCTTGTTCTTTAGCAGTAAGGTTCCAATGTTATCCTCGTCGATTATCAGTGGGAAGACGGCTAACGACTGAAACCCACCGGACAATAAAACATCATAAGCCGGAGATTTACTTTTTGTTTTCCGTTCCCCGGGAGTAGAATCAGTCGATCCGTTCAGCCAAAAACTTCCGGTCGGGGTAAAGAAGGGGGAGGAGGGATCAAATTGATGGAGGATGATGTCGCGGCAGAGCTTCTCGACCGGCGAATCTTCCGGAGAACAGGGAATCATTAACCCCTTGTCGGTTTGCAGGCAGGGGAGGTATTCGAAATGAAAGGAGGGGTGAGAATCCCGATCCCACTCACAACGATAATATTTCTGGCGTCTTTTCAACCGCAGTTCCACCGCATCACAACCGGAGAATTGGATCAGCATCTTTGAGATCTCACGGACAAAGTCGATTCTGGGGAGCCCACTGGTGGCCAAGAGCAATATTCGATGGGAGAGTGCCAAAAAGTCTGCGGCCAGATTGCGACTAAGGCTATGGTTTTTGACCTTTTTTGATCTTAGGTTCTTCATCCGTCTGATTCATTCTAAGAAATTTGGGTTACCGTGTCAAAAACATTTCTCAGGTGTTATCTATATACGATATTTTACTTGACAATGCATACACTCTCTGTTTAATAAAGTCGGTGTGCTGAAAAAATACAACTTTTGAAGCTTTAAACTATGTTGGTCTAATGCGAAACGAAACAAGCGTAGGAAAAGTCGATCGGGTCCGGCGATGTGGTTCTCCCGTCTGAACATTGCAGAAAGGAAATCGATGATGAGGAAATCGGACAATTCACCCTCAAAGTCTTGCGGACTCGAACTGGAAAACGAACTGTGGGAAAAAGGATACAAAATCGTGGCGGGGGTGGACGAAGTGGGCAGAGGTCCTTTGGCCGGTCCGGTGGTGGCGGCATGTGTGGTCTTTCCCCCGTCGGTAAACGGAAAACAGTTTACCGCAGACCGAATTATCGGGGTGAACGATTCCAAGAAGCTGACCTCTAATAAAAGAGAAGAATTATTTGATCTTATCCTGGCAAATGCCCAACAGGTGGGAATCGGTATAGTGAAGGAAAAGGATATCGACCGGCTGAACATCCTTAATGCATCTTTGACCGCCATGGAAAAAGCGGTCAAGCAACTGAAAACTTCGCCGGATTTCATCCTGGTGGACGGAAACATAAGAATTCCACAGCTCCCTGTAGCTCAAATGCCGATAGTCAAAGGAGATTCCTTGAGTTTCTCCATAGCCGCCGCATCCATCATCGCCAAAGTAACCCGCGACAGGATCATGCTCAAGCACCACCGGAAATACCCGGAGTTCTGTTTTGCGGAGAACAAAGGTTACGGAACCAAAGCACATCTGGATGCTCTGAAGGCATTCGGCCCCTGCAAGATACACCGGCAGTCGTTTAAAGTGGTCCAGCTGTGTCGAAGCAATCAGATCGATCTGGAAATGAAATAAAACCGCGGCTTGAGGTTAGGGACTTGTGGCTGGATTGAATTAATGGAAAAGTATAAACAGAAATTGGGGAAAAAGGGTGAGGATCGAGCAGAAGAGTATTTGAGGTCCAAGGGATTTACTATTCTGGCAAAACACTACCATTACGGACATAAGGAGATAGATCTGGTCGGAAAAGACGGTAATACCATAGTTTTCGTAGAAGTTAAAACCGGGAAATCAAGAAAATTCGGAACTCCAGAAGAATGGGTGAGTTCCAAAAAGCAGAAAAATCTAATCCAGGCGGCTTTATATTTCATTCAAAACGAGAAAATAGAGGGGTGTGATTTTCGGTTTGATGTCCTGGCGATCAGCTATCCGCAGGGGAAAGAAGAAATTAATCATATAAGAAACGCATTCATGGTGACTTAGGTACCTTGGAGCTGCTTTCCAGTTTTTCCATTATCTTCTTCCATATCCTTGTCCACTGTTCCGGTTTTTGTTTGCGTTCCTTCACAAAATTATCCATCTCCTTTGGGGTAAGTTGAGCCTGCCTGTAGATTTTCTCCTTCTCCTCTCTTAATTGCAGACTGTCCGAGGCAAAAAGCTCATTAGCCAATGAAAGCTGAACATACACGTCGACGAATTTGTTTTCGGAAATCTCGGAAGATGACCGGTGGGACCAAATAATCACCAAAGCTGCCACAACACAGATGAACAGAACCCCGAATAAGATCCATTTTCTCATAGGATTTACCTTCAAACCATATGGTGAATACATCCGGTTTAAGTTTACCTAAACAATGTTCTATTCTTCATTCTTTAATTAAACTCTTTTTACCATTGTTATCATGATTTCATCTTAAAGTCAAGTGATTTTGTTAAGTTATGAGTAACGGGTATCGAGTTGTGAGTTCTTCCACCCTGCTCCCCCAGGAAATTCTACAGACTACTTTGGAGGTAGATGAATTCAACCCTTGACCTGGAGTGATATGTATTCTCAAAGAACCCGGCATTCAGCCCGGTGGTAGAGTTAATCTGTTCATAGATAACCGATAATAGGATTGGGCTATGTACCCAAACAAAAAAGTCTTGCCAAGATCAGCGCTTGGGTTAAATTGGTAATAGAAGATCCATCGGATAATGGGTATCTGGATAAATCTGTTTATTGGTACGAAAGGAGTACGGTCATGCTCAGCCGGAAGGAAAAATTAGGCATTTTGGTTTTTTCGCTTTGTTTTACGTTTGCAATCATCTGGGCATTTTCTCAAAATCACAGCCTCCATTCAAAGGGATTGATCCCCTCTTTAAAGATGGGTGACGAGGAAGAGGAGGAGAAGATACGGGCAGACGAGAAGCCCAATGACTGGTTCTTTCTGCAGAGGGCTTTTCCGATCGGCGATATACCCATCGATCAGCGCCGGGCTTCTTTGGAACAAGCCCGGATCATGCGGGAAAAAACGGGGGATAAAAGCGGGGTGGTCTGGTCCCAAGCCGGACCGACTAACATCCCGGGTCGGATCACCGATCTGGCCATTCATCCCAGCTATCCCAACACCATTTACGCCGGAGCGGCAGCAGGTGGGGTATTCAAATCGACGAATAACGGCGTCTCCTGGACCCCCATCTTCGACATAACCGGAACCCCCTCCATCGGTGCTCTGGCCATTCATCCGACCGATCCTCAGATCATCTATGTGGGAACCGGCGAAGCCAACAGCAGCGGGGATTCTTACCCCGGAAATGGAATTTACAAATCAACGGATGGAGGATCCAATTGGACACATCTGGGACTGGACAGCAGTTACCATATTGGTCGGATAGCCATAAATCCGTTGAATCCGCAGATCATCTATGTGGCGGCATGCGGAAAACTATTTGGCACCAATCCGGACAGAGGAGTTTACAAAAGCACCGACGGTGGCACCAGTTGGGAGCGAAAGCTCTTCATCAGCGATTCCACCGCCTGTGTGGATGTGGCCATCAACCCGGCCAGCCCGGAGACGGTTTATGCCGCCATGTGGGAGAGACTACGGTTAGCCCAGCGAAGAAAGGTGGGAGGTTTGACCAGCGGAATATATCGGTCCACCAACGGCGGCAGCAGCTGGACCCAGCTTACCACCGGTCTTCCGGCCAATGCGGATACGGTGGGGCGGATCGGGTTTTCAGTCTCCGCCTCCTCCCCGAACATCGTTTATGCTATATATTCCGATCATCCCGGAGATTTTATGGGGGTTTACAAATCCACCAATTACGGGACCAGCTGGACCCGGGTAAACGATGGAGCCTTATCCAGTTTCCTGGGGGGATTCGGGTGGTATTTCGGAAACATCCGGGTGGATCCCACGGATCCCAACCGGGTGTTCGCTCTGGGGGTCGATTTGTTTCGAAGCACTAACGGGGGAAGCTCCTGGTCGAACGTGGGATATTCGATACACGTGGACCATCATGCCCTGTTCATCTCCCCGGTCGATCACAACCGGGTCTATTCGGGATGCGACGGGGGGGTGAATCTATCCACCAACGGCGGGACCGCCTGGAGCCTCTGCACCAGCCAGCCCTCCACCCAGTTTTATGCCATCACCCTGGACCAGCTGAACCCGCAGAGACTTTACGGGGGCACCCAGGACAACGGCACCCTGCGCACCTTGAGCGGGGCGCCCAACGGCTGGGAACAGATCTTCGGCGGGGACGGTTTCTACTGCATTGTAGACTTTACCAACTCCAATATCATCTATGCGGAATATCAATGGGGGAATCTGCTGAAATCGACCGACCTGGGATATTCCTGGAATTACGTGATGGACGGGATCAATTATTCCGCGGACAGGCACAACTGGTGCACGCCGGTGGTCATGGACCCGGTGAATCATAATATCCTCTACTATGGCTCGAACCGGCTTTACCGGACCACCAATGGGGGAACGCTGTGGACAGCGGTAAGCGGAGATCTGACCAATGGACCGGGGAGCGGAAATCTGACCTATGGAACCATCACCACCATAGATGTGGCTCCCTCGAACCATAACGTGGTGTATGTGGGAACGGACGACGCCTACGTCTGGGTGACCACCAACAGCGGGGGGAACTGGACCAAGATAAATACGGGACTCCCCAATCGCTGGATCACCCGGGTGACCGCTGATCCCTATGCCGATTCGATCGTCTATGTCACCCTTTCGGGATACAAAGAGGGCTCGCCACTGCCCCACATCTACCGCACCACCAACCGCGGCAGCACCTGGCAGTCCATATCCTCCAATCTCCCCGAGGCGCCGATCAACGATGTGCTGGTCGATTCGATAAATCCATCCGTCCTTTATATCGGTTCCGACGTGGGGGTATATTTTAGCGAGAATACAGGGGGAAGCTGGGCTCCTTTAGGCACGAATCTGCCCATCACCACGGTTCACGATCTGGTGCTGCACCAGACCTCGCGCAAGTTGGTGGCGGGGACGCACGGTCGATCCATGTTTACCTGCCAGGTTTCTTCCGCCGACACTTTGCACGGAGTGGCGGTCTCTGCCGGACCGAACGTATACACGGTCAATGCCATCCAGGTGAAGGTGAATTTCTTTCTGCAGAACACGGGGAAGGTTTCCGACACCTTTGAGGTGACCGTAACCGGACAGATGGGGTGGGATCTTGACCCTGATTCCCTCTCGGTAAATTTGAGCTCAGGAGAGATGGATACCCTGCCCGTCACCGTTGATGTCCCTTATACCGCCGCGGTAAATGACCTGGACCGGATCATTTTAAAAGCGGTATCCCAAGCCAATCCCTATTTCGAGGACCAGGACACCGTCTGGGTGGTGGTGGTGGCAGAAAGAGGGGATGCCAACAACGATCGATCGATCGACGTGGCGGACGTGGTGATATTGATCAATTATCTTTTCAAGGACGGACCCCCTCCCTCGATTTTCGATGCGGGGGACGTCAACTGCGATGAGAAGATAGACGTGGCGGACGTGGTCTACCTGATAAACTATCTCTTCCGGGGTGGACCAGCCCCCTGCGCACCGTGAGCAAATTTCTCCTCTTTATGTTCCCCTTCAGGGTGGACCCTCTCCTTAAATGAGGATGTGTCATAATAGTGTTTTGCCCTTGTAGCCGCAATCTTTAGATTGCGCAAGTTATTGGAATTCAACAAGCGATTTTCGCAGACTAAAGTCTGCGGCTACAAAAAACCGCATTACCACACAGTCTCAAATGAGGAGAGGGGGACACAAGCAGAGTCAGAGAAAATGAAAAATTCTAAAATCCCCTGATCTTGTTATGGTGGAGAGGAGAATAATTTTGAAATTCGCATAATAATTTTAAATCCAGATATCAAGCTTCAAGATTCAGTCAGTCAGTTTAGCATCCTAAAATCCAAGGCAGTATACCTTTATATCTTCCAAAGATTTCTTGAGTTGATTTGGGGGCTAAAGAAATCCAAGCACTTTGCCGATAATTCCGATGTACGTTTGGAATATGCCATACATAAACTTAGGCATGGATTTGAAGCCTGTGCAAAATTTGAGATCAAAAGAACGGTGAGATGAAAGAGAATCCTGTTTCCTCCCCACATACCTATCAACACAGGGCTACTGCGGGACTGCCCGGGTGGTTCTCCCAGCCATACTTTAAATTCACTCGATGATTCCCTGCCGGCTGCAAAGATAGGACAAATTCAAATTTGAGCGTTTGGATGATCTGGATGAAAAAAACTAAATTTTGATAAAATCAAAAACCGAAACTGGGGAATGCAAAAAAAGTGTAAGTTTAAATTTTTCAAAATCTTGAAGTTTTTTCTTGACAAAGATTTGGGGGGTATTTATATTGGACACCAATTTAACAACTTGGATGGTTTTACTTTAGCTTTTTTAAAATAGGAGTTTGGTTTTCACTAGGTTCGGAAAAATTGGATTTCACCTTTCCGGGTGAGCCTCTTTTTTCACAGGGGAACAAGCAACCGGCATAAGCGGAGAAAGAGCTGCCCATATAGAAAGTTATGAATTTCAGGAGGGGAGAATTTTAACTTTTAGCCATATACAAACGAATTTATCCATTTGATCTCGCATTACGGAAACGACATTAAAACTAAGGGTGAAGTGTATGTTTTCTTTGTGTGAGGATGAAAGGGGTGATGTGTGAGGATAGACTAAAAAAGCTTCCGATTGATAAGAAAAGGAGTTTTTCTCAAGAACGATAAGAACAAAACTCTGAAAGGTAGAAAGCGAAAATCTATTTTAGACGAAGGAGGTGAGCCAAAGGGGATTTTAAACTCGAATTTGAAGAAAAAATGCATGAATTTAGGGCGATAACTAAAGAAAACCAAATCGTCCTAAAGAACAAAGAAACAATATTAATTTAAGGAAGGAGGGGATGGTAATAAGATGCCAAAAGAAAAATCAAAAAACCTTTTGAAAAATTATTTCAATCCATTTTACAAAGGAGTTTGTAAAATGAAACCTTTAAGAATCACCATGTTTTTGGTGGCATTTCTGGTCTTGCCTCTGCTAGTGAGCCAAGCCCTGGCGGCAACTTTCACCGTGCTGGACAGCAGCTGGGTTCCGTTTGCCAAGATCAGCAAAAATACCACCACCCCCAAAGCTCTTTTAGGGATTCAGATAACCGGTGTAACCGGATGCCCCACCAATTGTCTTGAATCGATTACCCTGAAAAGCTTTATCACCAAAGCTTTCTCGGTGGCATCGGTGCAACTCTATCTTGAAACTAATGGCACCAAAGGACTTCAGGTTGGAAGCGGTGTCGGTTACGACCGGTTGGTCGCCAGCTATGACACCAGAAACCTGCAGTTCGACAGCAACGACACCCTGAAGATAGGTGGCATCCACGACTGCGGGTTGGTTTGTGATCCCGATACCAACCGCTTCTATGTGGCTGTCACGGCACATCACGACAGCGTGGCAGCGTATCCATCCGGTTATAACGGACAGTGTCTGGAAGTTATAATTCTTCCGACGCGGTTGGCTCTGACCAACGACGTCAATCCGGACACGCTTTATAACCGCTATACCGGACTGACCCCGGCCGGCTACTGTTCGACCAGCTTCAATCCCGGACTTCCGGGCTGCAGATACAAGCTCTGCTTCGACACTCAGGGACCGCAGTATGACATCCATCTCTGCGTTCTCGAAAAGGCAGATTGTTATGGCGATAACACCATTAGTCAAGAAGATACCGTCACGATCTGCGCCACCAGCATATCCCCGGACATATTCACTCCCATCACCGTCATAGACTCCAAGAAGATATTCCTTCTGGATCTGATTCAGCTGAAGAAGAACGATAGTAACTCCGGTGGAGATTCATTGGGATGCTGGGGAGGCGAGAAAGCCACTCCCTGTGCCGACAGCTTTAACACGGTGTTCATCATACCGGATAAGAAGAATGATGGAACCTATCCGGGAATCGATGCGGATACCGGGCAGTGGAAGCTGTGTTTCTGGGCTGAAGACACAGCCGGAAACAGGGACACCATCTGCATCGAACATGCTCCGGACCTTACCTGGAGAATCGACACCCGCAAACCGAACATCGACTCGGTGCAGGTATTTCTATCAGACGACAAGAATCATGATGGCAAAATCGGTCTTCATGACTGCATTACAGTGGTCGGTTGGGGTCTTTCCAATCCATGGGAACCAGAATTTGAGGTAGACAGCATGAAGGTGGATCTTAGCAGATTCGGACTTAATCTTCCCAATGATCCTCAGTATTTCTTACAATTAGATGATGTTCTTGAGCACAACCGGGTCTTTAGGGGTACATTCTGCCTTGATACTCTGGTATGTATAGATACGGCTGACTGCATTCTAAATCAGATAACGGTGTGGGCTTGGGATAATGCTTGCAACTATGATACCTTGAGGAAAGGGATATGTGATACAATAGACTTATGGCCTCCCACTGCATCTTGCACCTATGATTATTATTTTGACTATGATACCACATTCAATTGCATTGGCATAGGTGATAAGGTCAAAATAACAGCCAACACTCAAGGCAACGATATTGTTTCGGTAACCGCAGATATGAAGGATGCGGGTATTGATGCTTCGGACCGACAAGCTATGCTTCTCCCGCACCGAACTGGTGGTATCTATGATACCATCTGGACGGTAACCGAACCACCCATATTGGATGGTAAAGATGCAGACAATAGCATCTATCCATTACATGATAGTGTATACACTATCACCATCAAAATTAAAGATGATGTGGGGAATGAAGTTACTGCTACCGATACGCTGAATCGTACCTTGGATACCCGCGTTCCAAGACCAATCGGATCCTTCTGCCCTGATTCTGTACCTTGTGCTTTGCATGCCAAATCCTTACCAGGTGGCATCATAGAGCTATATTGGTATAGATACTGTCAGGAGGCGGACGGCTTCTATTTCTACGTTTGGTCGGATGACGGTACAGGATATGATTCAATTGGCGCCACCTATGATAAGGAATGGGATTTACTGAACCCGCCAATACATGATCTGGACACTCTCATCAATGCTTGGCATTCTGAACCTCTGGCTGATGGTTACTACAAATTCAAGATTAAAACCGAGGATAATTGCAGTAACATGGGACTGTTCAGCTGCGAGGTGGGTGCTTTGGCGGATGCCACCCCCCCGAACGCCTGTATCATCTTCCCGGATTCCGGCGGCACCTACGGTTACCAGTTCCCGATCAAAGTCCGGTCCGAAGATCCGGACATAGATAGGGTAGGTTTATGGTACCGGCTGTGGCCCAACTATCCGTCGGATGCGGGTAGAAGCGAATGGAAGCAGTACGGCGGGGACATGGACCGGTATGACGACGGGTTCGTCTTCCTGGAGGAATATTTCTTCCTGCACGGCTACATGGGCTGGGTGGAGGTTCTCCCCTTGTCCTGCGACGTGATCGGCAACTGCCAAGATACTACCGAAGCCTATGCCGATGCCTGTCTGGACGACGACCTGGGGAATCTGGTAGACGGACACTTCCTGTTCTATCTGGATACCACCCGCTGCGTGGTCACGGTGGTCAGCGTGAACGACACCATCTCGCCGCAGACCTCCTGCGGATACAACGTCAATGCTGACATCATGAACCAGGTGATCATCAACGTACCGGGCGCCGCAACCGGCGATACCTTCACCATCGACGTGAGAGCCATAAATGACGACTCCGACAACCGGATCGAATACCGCAATCACGTCACCATGCCCTGCACCTTGATGGTATCGGTGGATAACTGGGATCAGGGAACTCAGCGTTTATACGTTTATGTAACCAATGAGAGCAACGAATGGAACTGCATACCCGATCCGCTGGTTATCGAGCTGTGCGTGCCCCCACAAAAGGGTCCGTGCATGCGCATAGTTGACCCGGTGGAGTGGCAGAGAGTTCCCTGCTCCAAGACCGACAAGACCGAGGTGTGCATCACCGCCGAGACCATACCGGGCTGCGGCAACGAAACCGTAACCCAGGTTGAATTCCGCGTCTCTCCTACCGGAGAACCCCCCTGGTATTACATCGGCGAAGACATCACCCCGATTCCAAAGGGTGAGCCTGTGATGGATTACTGGGAGGTCTGCTGGAATAACAAGGAATTCATCGAGCAGAACGATCTCCAGGACGGTGATCCGGTATACTTAATCGCCATAGGTTACGACCAGTATCACGTGGCGGATACATCGCATATGGTCAGGGTTTTCTTAGACTGCACCTCGCCCAACATTCAGCTCTTTATGGAGCCGATGTATTACACCTGCCAGGATACCACACCCAAGATCTCCTGCGAGCCCTTGACCTTCAAAGCCATAGTGCTGGATACGACGGTCGATTATAAGGAAGTCCATTTCTTTGCCAAGAAGCATTCCGATCCGGACATATACTCTTACTGGCATGATGTCTGCTCAACTGTAACACCTTGGAGTGACAATCTCTGGCAGAGTACCTGGAGTGATCCGTGTACCTGCGTAGTTGACGACTTGCAGGATTTGAACGGTAGATTCGGATTGTGCTCCGGTCAGTTGTACGACTTCCGTATCGGCGCCGAAGATCAGGCGGACAATGAATTCTTAGATTACGACGAGGATGGCCGCTTCGACGACAACACCTTCAATATGGCAGTCGCTTTAGGAGCCGGAAAGACCTTGATGGTCGACGGCGAGGCGCCGCAGGTGGCTATTGCCATGGTGGCGGATTCGCTGGCTCCGATATACAACGTTAACCCGAGCGAAATCTTGGGTGGCAGCGGAAAAGCCTATGTAAAGGCGCACGATCCGATCACCATCTGGATTGTACCCGAGCCTTCCGAGGACACCTGCGAAGTCTACAAGGTGGAATACTGGTTGGGATTCGTTGACACAACGCATAATCCTTTTGATACCACCTATCATCATGTGAGCACCGGAACAGTTCCCAATCACTTCCCCATAACCTTCAATCCATGGGAGCTTCCGGAGATCATTCCTCATTATGAGTTTGAGGATGGATGGTGGCAGGGTCCACTCAAAGCAGTTCTATATGACAGTCTGGAGAACTCCAGTGAGGACATAATCACCTTGTATATCTTAGACGTAGATCCTTCGCAGGCGCTCATAGTTGAGCCCTTGAACGATTCCTATGTTTGGGGAGATGTGACGCTTAAGGTGAAGGCTCTAAATGCTTATGAGATATGTAAGGTGGTTTATGAATATAGACCATTGGGAGATAGCGTATGGTATCCTATTCTCAACGGAGTAAGCGAGAGTCCTGATAGCTTCATGGTAAGCTGGCATACTCCTTTGGTTACGGATGGCATATATTGCCTGAGAGCACGGGCTATGGATTGTTCCAATAACTGGGACGAGGATCCTCCCACCATTTGCGTACACGTAGCTAATGCACAACCGACGGTGGTTTTGGACGCTCCGGAAACCGGCTGCCAAAGAACCTGTCCGGACGACACCGTTGACATCTTAAACTACGTGGGTGGCACTGTTGCGCTGTATGCCACTGCCACTTCGAGTTCTGCTCCGGTGACGAAGGTTTCCTTCTACTACAAGAGCATCTTTGGTTATCCAGATACCTGGGCCTTGATCGGCACGGATGACTTCCCCACCGCTGATAAGTATTCGGTGTTGTGGGATGCTGGAGCTAGGAACGATGGCAGATACCATCTGATGGCAAGAGTCTACAACGCTGCCGGAAGATACAACGATTCCGATCCCGTGACCGTGAGTGTGGACAACAGTGGACCGTTCGCCCAGATCATCTCCATCGACGGGAATCCCTTCCCGGATGGTATGGACATCACCAAGGGTGATGTGCTCGACATCGAGCTGGTAGCGATCGACTCCACCTCCAATGAAGGTTGGACCAGGTGTTACAACTCTGGCTTGACTGACATTCAGATGTGCATTGAGAATTGTGACACGGTACAGGAGCTCACCAAGTGCTTCGATGTCACTCCAGTTGAGGACGGAATACATCACGTTCAGTGGAACACTTCCGGACTGGAATTCTCTGGATGCGAAGGTTGCTATTATTTCTATGTGAAAGCCACCGATTGCCTGGGGAATCAAACCATCTCTAGCAAGATAACCGTTTACGTTTCCGATATCACCGCTCCGGTGACCACCATCGGCGGATTCGACGGAAACACCATCTTAGGTTACAGCGACGAGAAGGTTTCCTCCCTGTTGTTTGAATATACACTTCAGGGAACCGACAGTTGGATCCCCATCGGCTGGTCGGAATATCTTGCCGATTGCGGCGGTTACTACCTTTATGCTACCACCTGGGATCCGACAGTCTTAGCTGATGGAGACTACTGGGTGAGAGTGATCTCTCACGATACCTGCTCCAACCAGGACGACAGCTTGGCTCCCATTGCCATCATCAAGGTATTGGGCGGTGAGATCACCCCGTACAATCCGGAAGTCTTGGGCGAGATGACCTTCGAGAAGAACTGGTGCGTGGGCGGCATGCAAGGAATAGTCCGGGAGACATGTTCCGACGGAACACCGGTTATGATCGCTTATTATGGCGGCACTGATGGAGAGTGCGTGGACATGCAGTATCACCTGCAGAACACCACAGAGTATGCCGGCTCCTTCTTTGCTGACGAGATCGATCATGGCGGTACCGCCAAGTTCTTCAGCTCGATAACGGTCCCCTACTCAGCCCCGCCTTCAACCGGCGAGCCGAAATACGTCACCTATCTCAATACCGGATCCTTCACTGTGGTCCAGGTAAAGAGAGACCTGGGCACTCACGGAATCTACAAACAAGGTGATTGTCCCATCGAGGTGACAATACCTCAAGGTGCAGTGGGCAGCACGTTCCAATACGACCGTTATATCTGGGTAGCTCCCACCATGTTGGAATGGGCACCGGTCACCCAACCAAATATCAAGCCGATTGGAGACAATAACGGATTTGCTACCTATGTTTCTTTCACGGATTGTTATTACGGCTGCGGTTACCACTGTGGATGGTACTCAACCCATTTTAAATGGGAAGAGGCGACCCCACCACAGCAAGCACCAGGCGATAATCATGATGATTGCTGCTTCAACCCAGGACGCTACGCCAAGATCAAGATGTGTTACGATAATACAATCACAACCGACGCGGCGCACCTGGCAGTAATGTGGTGGGATTGTGAAGACGGCGAGTTTAAGTCCGACAACATCTTCTATCCTGCCACGGTGGAAGGATTCGACACCGAGAATCATACGGTCGAGTTCGCCACCACCTGCCTGAACGGTCCGTTCGCGGTAGTGGAGCTGATCGAGCGTCATTGCGATGGGAGCATCGTGGTGAACATGCTGGACGTGGAGCCATATTGCAAGGGTTACACCAACGCTACCCCGCAGTTCAAGGCGCTCATCACCGACAACGTGCAGGGAACTTCTGCCATCGACCAGACTTCCATTCAGTTCAGCGTGGATCTGTTCAATCCGGGTCAACTCATCCGCATTTATGACGGTTCCAAGGATGATTATAGCGAGCCAGGAACTAACTGTGAGGCGTGGTTAACTGGATTTGGTTCGTTCAAGGGAGCAGCTTACGATGAGGTAGGGGGAATCTTCAGAGCTGGATGGAACGATTCGACATACCTGCACGAGTCTGAAGACGAGGACTACCAGGACTGGAACGATTGCGACGGGTGCTATTACGGGATTTTTGGAAGCCATTACCATACCTGGTGCAGACCGATGTATCCTATGGCAGAAGGCGATCATATCGCCGTAGTGACTGCCATGAACGATCAGATCCAGACCTGCACCGATACCGCGCGCATTATGGTGGACGCAACCAAACCGTGGATGGCGTTTGTCGACACTATCGGCGCCTATGTGGGCAAAAACCCGCACTTCTGCATCTACTTCACCGACGCCAAGTCGGGAATAGACAAGAACTCCATCTGGATCGATGTATTTGGAGCTTCAAGCTACTACACGACCCCGGACCCCACCTCTCATTACTATGATGCTACTATACATCCGGATCAGCTCCACTGGGTAAACGATACCACAGTCTGTGTGGACTTGACCTATGAATTTAGCCAAGGTGGTTATCTGCACATCTTCGTCTATGGTGGACCGCAGTGGAAGTGTAATCAGGATTGTCCTAACACCCAATATTATGGTTACACCGGTGGAGTGGCGGACTGCGTGGGCAACCGGCTGGGTAGTTTCTGGCAATACTACTCCATCGATGCTAAAGGTCCGGTTGTCACCAAAGGATACACATCCATTTGCGAAAGCCCGTTGAAGTTCCAGATTGTTGATGCCATGTCGGCTGTGCTTTCTGTATCAGTATATGAGGATAACACCTTGATGAATAACATCGTGCAGGATACAACGAACTCAAGCATCTGGTGGTATACCCCAACTGTTGGAGCTGAGAAAGTTACCATAAAAGCCATTGATAAACTTGGTAACGTATCAGATTCCAGCTTCGTGTTGAAAGCCGACTGCGCTGAGCCGACGGTGAAGTTCGCCGACCAGTACGTTTGCAAGACCCCAACCATCAAGTTCTGGGTTACTGATCCGAACGGAGTGGATTGGAGTAAGGTGAACGTGTTAGTGACCGGATGCAGTGAGGAGTGCTACTTCTACGCATCAGATTTGACCACAAACATAGACAAAACCACTGGTCTGGTTACCATAGATGACTGTCATCTTAATTGCACCGACAATCAGACCGTCACGGCCTACGTCTACTCTGGTACCTTGTCGCCTGTTAATTACAATCCAGGCTCAAGTGTTCCGGGACCGTGTGACCTAGACGGGAACTGTGGAACTTACCGCAAGTGCACCTTCGTGGTGGATGCGGTTGCTCCATATATCAGCGTGGGTAGTACTGATGATAGACCCATCTTAATCACCATCACTGACGAGAAGTCGGGTGTGGATTGGTCCTCAATCGAGTTCTATGAGGATGGTGTCCTGCTTTGCGACGGATTTGATTGCACGGATGAATCGGTAGTGTTCGATACCAGCAACGGTTTGATCCTGTACACTCCAACCACATCCGGAAAGGACGTGGAGATTAAGGTGACGGATAAGACCGGCTGCAACGTGGCAACTGCATACTTCACTACCGAAGAGGATTTCCTGGCCTTCGGCAAGCAGTACAACACTCCTAATCCGTTCGATCCGAGAAACGAGCTGACCTACATCTGTCCCGATCTCTCTAAGGGTGCATACGTCACCATCAAGATATATGACTTTGCTGGTGATTACGTTGTGTCACTCTGTAAAGAGAAATGGTTCAATGTCGACGAATGCATCAGCTGGGATGGTAGAACAGAGGGCGGAGCCGAAGTCGGCAACGGAACCTATCTGTGCTACATCCATGCCAGGGACGCTAAAGGCGATCCAAAGACAGCAGTAGTAAAGATTACTGTTCTTAAGAAGGATCAATAAAGTTTCGAGAGGGTGGGTCCTCTTAGAAGGGGACCCGCCCTCCCAGAGGCAGGGAAACTTTGTTAATTCCTAATAAAGGAAAGGAGAAGATTTAAATGGTAAGAAAAACAGCTAAATTCCTAGTGGTCTTTTGCCTGCTGTCGGTGGTGTGCCTTACCAGTGCCTGGGCGGACGATAACCATCTGCTCCCCATGTTGAGAATGGGAGTGGGTGCCAGAGCCCTGGCGATGGGAGGAGCCTACACGGCTGAAGCGCATGACGCTACCGCCGGGTATTGGAACCCGGCCGGTTTGGCGGATATCAAATGTGTCAGCTTCGCTTCCATGTATGCGGCAGGAATGGCTCAAGACCGAACCTTCAACTACATCGGTGTGGGCTGGACACCCTCACAGGTGACCAATTACGGAACCTTCGGTATCTCCTGGTTGAATTCAGGAACAAAAGACATCAATAAGTATACCGGTGGTGAGTTTATGGGAACCTTCAACGACATGAACAATGTGTTCATCGTCTCCTGGGCGTTCAAGAACGAATTCAAGGCGAAGACTTTCGCTTTTGGATTGAGCCTGAAGGTGGCTCAGCAGAAGATCGACGACTACAGCAAAACCGGTATCGGCGGTGACGCGGGAATCAAATTCGTCGTGGATCCGAGAGTTGCGCTGGGCCTGATGGTTCGGGATCTGGGCACCAAGATCGATGGATGGTCCGTTCCTACCAGCATAGCGGTGGGAATGGCGATCTATCCTCTGGGTGAGGATCATTCGTTCTCCATCCCCATCGACTACGGCAAGACGGTCAACCGCAAGGATGAGACCTTCCATTTCGGCGCCGAGTACATGTGGGAGTTTGCCACCAACTATTCCGCCGGCTTGATGGCGGGCTTGAACGATGGCAACTTCTCCATCGGCGTGGGCTTGATGATCTCCAAGATCAGACTGGATTACGCCTACGTGACCGAAAAGGTCGAATTCCTAAACGAGAACCACAGGATTTCACTGTCAGCAGAGTTTTAAATAAAATCCTCCCAGGGATGGGGGGAAAACACTAGGAAAAGATTGAAAGCCCCTGCTTAGCGGCGGGGGCTTTTAATTTATCATCCACGGTCCACCCTCTATAGTCCATGGCAGAATAAAAGCCTAACCCCCTGTATCCCCTTTCCTTCGACACTGAGTCTCAGGACGAAGTGCAGGGTGAACCCCTTGTCAGGGGGACAGAATCGTTTCCTCCCTTGATAAGGGGGAGAATGAAAAGGGGGATTAAAGCCATAGCAAAAAAGAGCGCCTAAACACCCTATATCTCTCGTGTCATCGGGAAAAAGCGTTTCCCCCCTGATAAGGGGGGAAATAAAAAGGGGGGTTGAACCAGAGGAAATTGGGAAACAGAACGTCAATCTATGCTGAATAACCAATAATATATAACGATAAACAGAAACATTTTGTGGATGAGAGTGAGGTTAAGGATGGGTATTGTTAACAGTGTCATATTTAAATAAAAAATGCGCAAACCAGCTATCGGCTTACGCATTACAAGAGAATTTAAGTGTATGCTTTTTATATCAAATAGAAGAACCAGAATTATTATTTCGACCCTCCAAGGGGAGTATGTTGTACCTTTTTATCTTATATCTAAGCAGTGCCTCATCCATGTTCAAGAGTCTGGCAGCCCTGGTCTTAACCCCACTGCACTTGACTAATGCTTTCTCTATCATTTCCTTTTCCATCTGATCTATCTGCTCGGTAAAGAGTGGGGTAGGACAGGGTTTGGAGTGGTTAAATTTCTCGAAATAGCGGGATATCCTTTCCAAGGAAATCTCACCTTCACAGTGGTAAACGATGATCAGCCGTTTCACCTCGTTTTCCAGCTCTCTTGCGTTCCCGGGCCAATCGTAATTGATAAATAGATCCACTACCCGGGGATTCAGATCGGACATGCTCAAAGGTTGGTGGTCATCCACTCCGGAGGTGATATTCATTCCGGAGACCGAATGTTTCTTAAGGAAATGCTCCATCAAAGAGGGGATATCCTCCTTTTTCTCACGCAGAGGAGGAAGCTTGATACTGATAGCGCTCAGACGATAGAACAGGTCGCTGCGGAATTTCCCTTCCTTGACCATTTCGTTCAAGTCTTTGTTGGTTGCAGCGATAACCCGGAAATCGACCTTTCGGGGTTTGACCTCCCCTATGCGGACAAACTCCTTTTCCTCAATGGCCCGCAGGAGCTTCACCTGAATGGGAAGGGGAACTTCGCCGATCTCATCCAAATATAATGTACCGCCTGCCGCCTCGTCCAAAAGCCCGTTTTTATCGGCAACTGCTCCGGTAAAGGACCCCTTCTTATGCCCGAATAGCTCGCTTTCAAACAGGGTTTCCGTAATGGCAGAACAGCTGACCACCACCAACCGGTTGCCTCTACGATTGCTGGTGTTGTGGATTAACTGAGCCAACAGATCTTTACCGGTACCGGTCTCTCCCTCTAAAAGTATCGCAATGTCGTGATCCTTGGCTTGTCTAACGTTTTCCAGTATATCCAAAGTGTTCTGGTCCTGAGTTACGAAGTGTACAAAGCACCAATCCGATGTGGTTGAGTCTCTTATGGTGGAAGCGTCATCCAGAATCACCGCTGATCCCGCCGGTTTATGTGACAGAATCTTCTTCTCCAAATCCGAAATCACTTCGAGGCTGGTCTTCTCGTTCAACTGCTCAAAATAGGGTTTGGCTCCCTGGAGATAACTCAATGCCTCCTCGCTTTCATCGTTCTGCATGAACAACTCGCCCAGGGTGACTTTAACACAAGCCAGATAATAGGGGGAATCCAGTTGAGAAGCCAAATCCTCCGCCCTGCCCAAAAATTTAGTCCTCTCCCAAAAACTGAATTTTGGACATTTCCCCATCTCCCAGTAGGTCTTGGTCAGCTCGAATTTTGCTCCTATCTCCTCCAGCCTCTCGGTAGCAGCGGTGAAGCTCTCCTTGACCTTTTGGGGATGATCATTAAGGCTGTACAGTCGACCCAGTATGCGATATCCCACAGCTTCCTCTAATCTCTCCCCAATATCTTTCGAAGCCTGAAGGGATCTCTCGCATGATTGGAGGGCTTCCGTAAGTTCGCCTTTTTCCGCTTGCAGTTCTGCCAAAAGTCGGTAAGCCTGGCTGATGATGGCACTTTGGGGGGCGATTTGCTCTCCGATTTTGATCGCCTCCTGGAAATGACACTCTGCTTCCGGATGATTTCCCAAAGCAAACTTCAAACTGCCCTGATATTCATGATAGATTGCCAGTTCCCGAACGTAATTGTTCTCGGAAATCAGCTGGAATGCCTGTTGAAGGTACCTATCCGCTTTTTGGAATTTTCTCAAAAGACAACTGATATTTCCCAAAGTGAGTAGAGATTTGCAGACATTGTGCTCATCCTGTAACGTTTCGTTGATCTGGAGGCTTATGTTCAGGTTCTTCTCCGCCTCCTGCCACTGGTCTTTAAGCATCTGAATGGTACCCAGATTTCCATGCAGACGCGCTACCATTTTCTGATCGTTGGTTTTCTGACAATAATCCAGGGCATCGGTTATATATTCCGCTGCCTGGTCGAACTTGGAACGGATAAAGCAGATTCGGGCCAGTTCGTTATAAGTCTCGGCGATCCCTTTCTGGTCATTTATCCGCCGGTAGGTGGAGGCCGTGTCGGTGAATTGGATTTCAGCCTCTTTCAGCATTCCCAAGTGAGCATATATTATCCCCAGGATGTGCTGGACCTGGGCTAAGCGCTTGTTCTTCTCGGTATCCCTTAAGATATTGTAAGCTTTTTTGGCTTTGTTTAAAGCTTCGTTCAGCTTCCCCAGCTTATCCAATGCCAAGGCGCCGAAATAGAAAAGCTCACCCTCCTCGACCGAGAAGTGATCAATCACCTTCTGGTTTTCCAAATCTCTTATTTCGGCTAAAGCCTGCTGGAAATCCCCTGCCTGCAGTAACGATTCCACCAGGTTCAGCTTGATATCTAAACTCTGAATATAGCCTTCTACATTACGGGACATAAAGTTTTTATCTGGGAGTTCTTCCATATGATCGATCATCTGCCGTTTGGGTGTTGCTGGGACCCAGTTTAACCTTGATTACTGGTTTAATAATCATGATCTCAAGCGGGCCTATCACCACCGGAATGGGGCAAACTGTCTCCGCTTGCACTGTATCCTTGACCAGCGGTGAGCCAGAATCCTGCCAAGGATGCTCATTGGGGGGAGCCATGAAGTGAATGTTGTTCGCGTTGCTCAATGCTCCTTGGCTGGATTGGATTGTGCAAAAAATGAGCACCAGCAAACCCAATCCTGCGATTGCAGTTTTGAATTTCATCTAACCTACCTCCTTTGCTGCCAGAAACCAACTTCAGGCTTTTTTCAACTTAGGGTATAAGGGGACGGTGTAAGTCAATTAATATAGATTGGTGAAGTTATGTACTTTATAGGAAGTTGAAATCAAAAGATAAGAATCGCTTTTCTCAACCTCCATGGTTAGCTAAACAGCTCCCTTCATTATACATAAACCATACATTACATAAGAAGGAGAATATAAAAGGTGCATCCCTACCTTCTCCTTCTTCCGCTCCCTCATTTACAAAATAATACAGGAAATTATAATGTCAAGTAAATTTTTCCATTTTTTTAGTTGCCGATAAAAAATCCGTATATTGCCTTGCTTATATAAACTGGGTCAGGAAAAAAGACTTGTAGACAGCGGGTATATCAAGATTTATCCCGATACAATCAAATGTGATGCTTAACTCCAAAATTTATCCGGTCGATAGGTTGCCAACCATGGAGAAAATGATAAAGAAAACAAAAAGGCAAATGTCATTTATCACCCCTCGTGAAAATCAGACAGCTCAAAGCTGCATTGACTACCATAAACAAAGTAATAACTTAGACTTGCTCAAATATGACTATCATGATTTGACTAAAAATAAACTTGCTAAAATAGACTTAAATAATATATAATATAAAGGAAATGAGGTTTTACTGAGAATTATATGATATTATGACTTATAGGAACCGTCTCTCAGGGGACAACCTTTCATTAACTGTAAATTATTGATAAAATTTACCTTACCCATATGAACAAAAATAACCCAAAGGTAATAAAACCCGTCCCGTCAAAATTAAAATCATATAAACCCATAATCAGATTCTGTATTCTTTTCTTTGGGCTTTTGATCCTTCTTACCACTACCTTTCCCTTTTTAAGCGATAAATTCAATTCTCAAATCACCTGGTTAATGGTAGCTACCTCGGATATCACCGGCTTTTTGCTTAAAGCGTTTGGGCTGTCGGTGCAAACTCATGGAAACATTTTATCGCTTCCCAACTTCTCGGTGGAGATCGTGGGGGAATGTACCGGTCTTTATGAGATGCTTATCTTCATGGCAGCTGTAATAGCTTATCCCTCCGGCTGGAGAAAGAAGTTGATCGGGGCGGGTTTGGGAATCCCGCTGCTTTACCTGATCAATATAATCCGGATGATATTCATCACCATAATGGGCAACTGGTCCCCCCGGACATTCGACTTTATGCACATGTATTTCTGGCAGGTGGCGATGATCCTGATCATCGTCTCAACTTGGGTTTTATGGATAGAGAAAATTGTACATTGTGAAAAACAGCCTGTCGGTATTCATTTTATTGTGAAGTTCATTTGGGTTTCTGGACCTTTATTCGTGCTTTGGTATTGGAAGGGCCAGGATCAATATCTTGTCCTTTTCAATTATGCCCTCACTTTTCTTCTAATCAAAATGGCTGGTTTCAACCTACAATATTTTCCAGCCCCCAAAGACATATTCAATAACCTGATTCCGTTTATCTCCTTGATGTTGATCACCCGCGGCATCCCCAGCCGGAAAAGAGTCATCTGGCTGGTGGAGGGACTTTTGATTTTGATCGGCTGGCATATGGTTTTGACCGAGGTGGTATACTTTTTGGGGGTAGATTCACCCACCTACGATAAGTTTAGTGTTCCGATATATCTTTTCAGTGAAACCTTACCTTTCATTCTATGGATACTTTTTGCTCGAAGACAAGTGGCGGGGTTGTTCCTGCGACAGAAAAAGTAAAATTAAATATGCTTAATGTGCTGCCTGACCGAATGGTTCAATAGTTCAAGGGTTCAAAGGTTCAATCAAAAGCATAGCTGACCCTTTATGGTTCAGCGGAAGTAAAATAACATTTCCATTTAGAGGGAAAAATGGCTGAAAAAATCGTTGATCAGAACGAATTCTATGTTACCGCTTCCAATATCGGAGCCAAAGCCGAGGAGTGGAAGAAAGAGATATCAGCTTACAATGTTCATCGGATGAAGCCGGATTTCAAAAGATCGTGTCTTTTGGTGGTCGACATGCAGAATTTCTTTCTTGATCCTAAAAGCCCGACTTTCACCGCCGGAGGATTAGCCATATTACCCCATATAACCGAATTGATCAAAGCTTTTCGGAAGAAAAAGCTGCCGGTGATCTACACAGCTCATATGCATAAAAGCAAGGAGATGGACGGAGGGATACTCGGCTGGTGGTGGGAAGGGATGATCATAGAAAATACCAAGGAGGCGGAGATTCACCGGGATTTAACTCCATTGCCGGAAGAAAAAGTGATACATAAACATCGCTATAGTGCCTTTTACAATACCGACCTGGAAATAGTCCTGCGGTGTTTGGGAATAACCGATCTGATCATAACCGGGGTGATGACCAACCTGTGCTGCGAGTCGACTGCCCGGGACGCTTACTTTCGCGACCTGCGGGTTTTCTTTCTTTTGGATGCCACTGGAACGGTGAACGAGGAGCTGCATCTGGCGACGCTCAAGAATATGGCATATGGGTTTGCTTATGTGATTGATTCAAAGGATATACTGCAAAGACTACTGAGCTATAAATAAGGAAGAGAATATCGAGGTACACTGTAACTGGAGTTTTTTTGTCTCCGGCATAACTCACCTTGGCGATACGTTAGATTTGGCAAGGTAGGTGCCCAGTCTACAGTTTTTCTCTATTCGATGAGGATTTATCCGCTTCCTGATCATATTGTATCAAGACAATGAAAGATAAAAGATACATCTTCTTACTTTCATTTATTCCCCTGATAACTTTGCTATTCGTCTTATTACACGAAATTAAAGTAGCATCGTATTTGGGTTTCCCCCTAGATGATGCATGGATTTTTTGGGACTTTGCCAGAAATTTGGCTACAGGTCAAGGGTTTTCGTTTAATCCGGGTCAACCGGTTTTGGGGACAACCAGCATTCTATGGGTTTTATTGCTTGCAGGCTCATACCTGATAATCCATAATGTTGTTTTCATCAGCAAGTTCTGGGGGGTGATGTCTTAAATTGTCTGGAAAAAGATGATGGCATGAAGTATCCTTAGGGTTAGCAATAGAAACCAGTCCTCGGCTGAGGACGAAACCCCAGGAGGTACATCATGCCAGCGGTAAGGATACC
>Ga0315277_10000096_pt1 | contig 143891 bp, 165 predicted proteins | sample YL17G05_15_MG_FD_203695 | JGI IMG/M metagenome (GOLD analysis project Ga0315277, IMG submission 203695) | Sediment microbial communities from Yellowstone Lake, YNP, Wyoming, USA - YL17G05_15 | ecosystem: Environmental > Aquatic > Freshwater > Lake > Sediment | place: USA: Wyoming | collected...
AGGTTCATTCATTTCGGGGCTGAGCTTAATGAAGGTATAAAGTCCACACTAGAAATGGGAAAAAAACTCGATCAGTATTTTGACCAGACAACAGATGAAATTTATCCCATCGACGTCCAGATATTACTCTTTGTCCTAATATGGTCAGGGGTATTGAAGGAAGAAACACAGGGTAAGATTCTATTTTATAAATCCCAAGCAAAGAAAATGTATGACAAAAGCCCAGCCTTTAAAGATAAAGTAAAAAAATTGATTGCTTCTTGCGACGATTTTAATCAACTTCTTGGGAAGGTGAGTGCACAACATAAGGAGTTGTTAGATCAGATAGAGAGAGCAAAGGTATGAAAAGAATAAAATTTTTAAAAACAGAGTTAGTATCCATGACAGATTTTTTAAGTATGATTGGGGCATACGAAGAAATTTCTGCGATAAGTATGAGAAAAGTTAAGAAAACAATTTTGGAAAGAAGAGAATTTATGCAGGGATTAAATGAGGCTTTTGCTTATATTGCATATGCATACAGACTTTATAGAGCATCCTTGAAGGGGAAAGCGAGGACAAATATTATAAACACTAATAATAAAACGATATCGATACTATTATCCTCCAATACAGGACTTTATGGAGATATCATTAGGGAAACTTTTGAACTATTCGAAGCTGATGTAAGGAAAATCGATACAGATGTAGCCATAGTTGGAAGGGTAGGTAAGAAATATTACGATTTGTCAACGCTTAAAAAACCCTACGAATATTTTGATATGCCAGATACCGGAATTGATGAGGCTATGATAAAAAAACTTTTGGATTACGTTGTGAACTATGCTGAAGTTATGGTTTACCACGGCGTTTTCAAAAGTATTTTGATACAACAAGCAACAACAACAGCAGTAAGTGGAGAGGTCATGAAAATAGAAAAAAGTTTGGATGTATCAAGTACAAGGTTTTTGTTTGAGCCGTCGATAGAAGATGTGGCAGAACACTTTGAGAAACAGATTGCGTCATTGATACTTGAACAAACGCTGTTTGAATCTGGATTAAGTAAATTTGCTTCTAGAATGATAAGCCTCGATAAGGCTGCAGAAAATATAGGAATGAAATTGCATTATTTGGATTTTAATCTTAGAAAGTCTAAGCACAGAAAAATAAATGAAAATATTCAAGCGGGGATTTTCGGGGGTATTCTATGGAGATAATAGACAATAATCTAAAAAGAAAAGGAATTGAAATGAAAGAGGCAAAAGGTAAAGTACTTGACGTAAAGAGTGTTGTTGTAGAGGTTGAGTTTAATGCTGATCCAAAACCTGAGATTTATGATGTCTTGACTTTGGAAGAAAATTCGAATGTAAGACTTCAAGTGGTAGAGTCGTCAGGGCGGTCAAGGTTTTACTGTTATAACCTCACAAATCCTGATTTTGTTTATAGGGGTGCTGTGGTAATAAATACACACGAACAACTCAAAGTTCCAGTAGGAGAGAAGGTACTGGGTAGGGTAATGGATCTTTTTGGAAATCCTCTGGATAACTTAGGTCCTATAAAATTTGATAGGAAGACAAATATTTTCGTGGAACCCCCAATGTATTCAGAAACCACTGCAGATGTAGGTTTTATGGAAACTGGAATAAAGATAATCGATTTGTTCGCACCACTTCTGAAAGGAGGGAAGGTGGGGTTATTTGGTGGTTCTGGTGTAGGGAAAACCGTTTTATTGACTGAAATTCTTCATAACATTATTAACAAGGATTTGGGTAGTAATGTGTCAGTTTTTTGTGGAGTAGGCGAAAGATCTAGAGAGGGACAAGAGCTTTATGAGGAGTTGAAAAATAGCAAGGTTATTCCTTATGTGTCATTGATTTTTGGCCAGATGGGAGAAAATGCATCTGTTAGGTTTCTTACTGCACATTCAGCAATAGCGGTCGCAGAGTATTTACGCGACGATTTAGGAAAAAACGTGCTATTTTTTATGGACAACATTTTTAGATTTGCCCAAGCAGGTAATGAGCTTAGTTTGCTAATGAACAATATTCCCTCTGAGGACGGCTATCAGGCTACTTTGACATCCGAGGTTGCTCATATACATGAAAGACTGGTTTCCAAGGGAAGTAACTCAATTACAACAATAGAGGCCATTTATTTACCTGAAGATGATTTATTTGATCAAGCAGCTCAATCAGTTTTCGGTTATTTAGACTCCTCAATAGTACTCTCAAGAGATGCTTATAGGGATGGTAGATTACCCGCAGTTGACATAATAAACTCTGACTCCGATGCACTAACACCTAAAAACGTTTCATCGAAACACTATTATGTAGTAAATAACGCTAAGAGCCTTTTAAAGAAATCGGAACTTCTTGAAAGGATCGTATCTCTCGTTGGCGAATCAGAGCTGTCAGAGGAAGACAGAATACTTTACCAGCGAGCAAACAAAATCAAAAACTATATGACACAAAATTTCTTTGTTACGGAAGCTCAAACTGGAAGGAAGGGTGTGTACGTATCAGTCGAAGATGCAATTAATGATGTAAGGGATATACTTGACGGGAAATTTGACAACTTATCTGAAGATAAGTTCCTGTTTATAGGAAATACTTCTGACATAAAATAGAACATGAAAAATATACCAGATAATCAGTTAACTTTAAAATTTATGCTGAAATCACCTATAAAGAATGTTTTTGAGGGTGATGTTCATACTCTAACATCCATTAATCTACGTGGTATTTTTGACATACTCCCTCTTCACACAAATTTTATCACCCTTATAAGTGATTATGTGATAGTGGACAAAGGATTACCTTCAGAGAAGAGATTTAACATGAAAAAAGGAATTTTATATGTCCTTTCAAATAAGGTTTCTGTTTACGAAGGAATTTAATCTATAAGCACTTTAACTGACGGTCCCATTGATGTGGCTAGGTAAACACTTTTGATCCACACCGGATTTGTTTTGGCCGGTTTATTTTGTTTTAACGTATTAATAACTTCCTTAAAGTTTTCTTCCAAAGCTTTATTTTCAAAACTAATTTTTCCTATAGAGGTGTGTATGATGGGGAAGTCCTTTTCGTTTTTTATATCTACTTTCCCTTTCTTAACTAGCTCCACAGATTTTTCAATATCTTCCACCACTGTTCCATTTTTGGGATTTGGCATAACACCTGCTGGACCGAGTATTTTTGCGTACTTCGCGATAATGGGCATGAATTTTGGTTCCGTTATGAAAACTTCAAAATCGATTTTAGGTTTGAGTTCACCGCTTTCGATTTTTGTTAGGTCAGACTCAGTAAGAACAAGATCTGCATTTGTAACTTTTCTGGAAGATAGAACTGCCACCTTTTTATTTTTTCCTGTACCGTACGGCAAGTTAACCGGAAATCTTACAGTTTGTTTGAGCGGATCAATGTCTAGGTTTATATGAAGTTCAACTGTGCTATCAAACTTAGGTTTAGGACCTGATTTTAGCTTATTTATAGCCTCAGTTATTGGATATGATTGTGCGTCTCTTTGTCTTTTCATTTTTCGACCTCAACTCCCATAGACCTCGCAGTACCCTCAATTATTTTTACTGCATCTTCAACCTTTTTAGTATTTAAGTCTGGCATTTTCTGCCTAGCGATTTCCTCAATCTGTTTTTTTGTCAGCTTCCCGACCTTATCTTTATTGGGGACGGATGATCCTTTTTGTAGTTTCAAAGCCTTTTTTATTAAATGGGACGATACCGGGGTTTTAGTAATGAATGTGAATGACCTGTCCTCGTATACAGTTAGAACTACGGGGATTATATTTCCCTCCATCTTTGTGGTTTTGGCGTTAAACTCTTTGCAAAAATCCATAATAGGTACCCCATGTTGTCCTAATGCAGGGCCTATCGGGGGAGCTGGGGTTGCTTTTCCAGCTTCAACCGCAAGTTTTACTATTGCTTTTATTTTTTTATTTTTCTTAGCTACCGGCATAGATTAACTAAATTTATAGTTGGGAGACTTGTGCAAAGTCCAATTCCAACGGTGTCTCCCTTCCAAAAACTGAAACCAGAACTCTGACTTTTCCTTGTTCTTCGTTTACCTCATCAACTTTCCCCAAAAAATCCTTAAACGGTCCATCGTTGATTTTGACCGAATCTCCTGCTCTGAATTTAGCTTCAAATTTTGGAGCCTCCATTTTAGCGAATTTCATCAAGGTTCTCACCTCAGATTCGGGAAGAGGGGTAGGTTCGGATCCCATGCCAACGAAGCCTGTAACTCCAGGAGTGGATCTTACTATATACCAGCTTTCGTCATTCATTTCCATTAAGATCATTAAATATCCCGGAAAAAGTTTCTCATCAACAGATCTTTTTTTACCTTCAGCAACGACTATCTTTTGCTGATGGGGAACAAATATTTTAAATACCTTATCGGAATGCCCTGAAGCTTCAACTCTTTCTTTAAGGGTCAGAGCGACCTTGCTTTCATGTCCGGAGTAAGTATGAACTACGTACCAATGGGCATTTTTAGAAACATCTTTGTTTATCACAATAACAGTTTCTTCATCAGCTTCCTCCTCTATTTTTTGGTCGGCCGCTTGCGTCTGATCGGCTTGATCTGTCGGCTGATCATTCTTATCGGTATTTTTATTTGTGTCTTTAATATCTTTGTCTTCCATATTTATTTTGTGAGTAAATAGGTTAAAAACTTTTTAAACACGTAGTCAAACATCATAACCAAAAGACCCGCTACTGCACTTACTCCAATGACAAACCCTGTCAAGCGTAAGGTCTCTTTTTTGCTGGGCCACTGAATTTTCTTCAATTCATCTAGTGACTGATTTAAGAACTTTGTGACCTTGTTCACGCCGCACATTCTAGCACGATTCTTTTTTTAGCTCAATGGTATAATATCTGGGTAATATGCTAGACCAAATACTGCAAGATCCAGCTCAAAGAATACCATTGACCGTAGCCGCTTTCATATTGTCTTTTTGCGTGCATGAATTCTTTCATGCTTTTGTTGCAAATAAACTTGGGGATCCTACTGCCAAAAATTTAGGAAGGGTAACATTGAACCCTATTGCCCATATGGATCCGATAGGCACGGTTCTGCCTATTTTGTTACTGGTTTTTGGGTCACCATTCGTTTTTGGTTGGGGGAAACCCGTTCCTTTTAACCCAATGTATTTCAAAAAACCCAAGAGAGACACAGCGCTGGTATCGTTAGCAGGTCCTGGATCAAATATTTTACTTGCGATAATTGCCTCTTTATTTATAAGAATTGTGGGAATTGATAGTTTACCTGGCGCATTTTTATATTTTTTGACTGTGTATAGTTTGATTTTAGGGTTTTTTAACTTTATTCCTCTGGGTCCGCTTGATGGAAATAAAATTGTTTATGGATTTCTTCCTATGAATTTGGCTATACAGTGGCAAGAAATACAGAGATATGGAATGTTCATTTTACTGTTTCTGATTTTTACAAATATAACCTCAAGCATTCTGTCACCTTTGCTTGTTATATCAATGAAATTACTAGGGCTATAATTCCCCTTTATATAGGCAAATACAGAGACGGTAAAATTGACAGACACCTTAGGTGTTGCTAATATTTTATTAATGCTCAAACGAGCTGACCTGATGTGCTCGGGTAGACCGAAGGTCGCGTAGTATCTTCCATCGTTCGATCTTCGATGGAACCAAAAGTTATCAGTGCGAAAGCCCTGGTACTTCGGATCCACTTAAACTCAAACGGAGATCCGACCACGGTGATCGACACATCGGGAGATTTCATTACCTCGCAATTGCGAGGTATTGTTTTTAATTAGCCTTTTGTTTCTTGCAGCATCTTTATATTTATATCTTGATTAAGTTTTTTGCTAACAATTTGGTAGAATAGGCCGTGCAAATATTTAATGGTAAAGAACACGCCCAGATATTAGAAAATAAGATAGTGGAGCACTTAAAAAGCAATCCGGCTAAGGGGATTTTAGCTATAATTCAGATAGGTAATAATCCTTCTTCCTCGAAATATGTCCAGATTAAGAAAACCTTTTGTCGTAAAGTAGGAGTTCCCGTAAGTTCTTATCAGATAGATGAGGATTTGGACGACGAGAGCATATTTTCGGAAGTAATAAAAATATTTAAAGATCGGAATATATCAGGTGGGATAGTTCAAATCCCTCTGCCCAGAAAAAGCTTGAACAAAGTTCTAAAGTTTATTCCGGTTAGTAAAGATGTCGACTTAATTTCTGAAGAAGGCACTAATGAGTTTTATAATGGGGACTTAGGTAGAGTCTCTCCTGTAATAAGAGCAATAAAATATTTTCTAGAAGTCAACAAAATATCACTAAGAGGGTTAAGAGTTACTATTATTGGGGATGGAGAGCTGGTTGGACGCCCTGTTGCATTTTTCTTGTCTCGAAATGGAGCAAAAGTAGATGTTTTAGCAAACTATGATGGAGAACGCAAAATTAATTGTCAACTTCTTGTACTAAGTGCTGGTGTTCCAAATTTGGTTAAGGGAGAAAGTATTTGTGAAAAAGCTAACGTTATAGACTTTGGCTCCTCCATAGTGGAGGGGAAATATGTGGGGGATCTTGATCTACATTCCGATGTTCATAAGTTTGGCATTTTGTCGCCATCTCCAGGAGGGTTGGGTCCTTTAGTCGTAAGGTTTCTTGTTATGAACCACTTAGGTATTTGAGGTGTAATCACGAGTCCTATAGTCTTTGACAAATCAGTTTTGGTAGTTTACAATATACCAAGATAGCAAAATAACCAAAAAAGGAGAGATAAAATGATAAGTTGTAGTCCTTACAATCTTTTTTGTAATTTTGTTAGTTGGTTATCTTTAACGCTTCCTCCTTTACTCGTATTCATCGTGGCGTTCATATTAGGTCGTCGGATTGGAAGAATCATACCTAATGCACTTTTGCGGTGGGTGTTCTTCTTTCTTGCCTTATCACTATCGTGTGCACTTTCGGCATCGTGGTGGCGTGGGCTTGATTCAATAGATCTGCAAAATGTAAACATTTTGGAGAAGATGTCTATCGGGGTTGGTTGGTTCGTGCAAATGGCGATCGGAGGAATCTCGTTTGGGGTACTTTTTGGTGGGCGCTCGAAGGTTAACCTGAGAAAGGCGACTGTAGAGGAGAGCAGGGGCAAAGAAAAAGAGAAAGAAAAAGAAAAAGGAGGGGAGAGTAAAAAGGTAGAAAAAGTTAAGGAAAAAGATGAGGAAAACGAGGAAGATCAAGAAGGCGACGATGAAGAGGAGGAAGAGAACGAAGAAAAATAATAAGGTAAATGGTTACTTGTCCGGCTGTTGAAATAAACTTTTCAAGAGCCGGATTTTTTTGTGTTTTCGAATTCGCGGTGGAACAAATAACGAGCTTGATGAAAAATGGAGCCTGGGGAGGGGATTGAACCCTCGACCTCTTCCTTACCATGGAAGCGTTCTACCACTGAACTACCCAGGCATTTATGATTCTAATTGGTTAATCTTTCTTATCGAGCTTTTCTAACCCCAATTTTTGTACACCGAAGTAAACAACGAGTGCGACGACAATAAAGTTAATTAGTGTGCTTATAAAGTCTCCTACCAATAATTCTGCTGGTCCTATATTTATCACAGCGGCTTGAAAACTTCCTGCTAAGCCAAGAACTATCCCAAGTAGTGGGCTTACCAAATCTTTGACAATTGATGTAACTAGAGTTGATATTGCACCTCCAAGGACAAAAGCTACTGCGAATCCGACTACCCCTTGTTTTCTAATGAAATCCATAAAATCATTCATGATTTTCACCTTCTTCCCTTAAAACTGGTGCCGAGAGAAGGATTCGAACCTTCGAAGGCGTAAGCCAACGGTTTTACAGACCGCTCCGTTTGTCCACTTCGGGTATCTCGGCGTATTTTTATTATAGCAATAAGAGGGTAACAAGGGTAAAAATGGAGCCGTCTGTGAGATTTGAACTCACAACCTGGCGCTTACAAAGCGTCTGCTCTACCGTTGAGCTAAGACGGCCAACTTTAATGCTTGATTTTTCAAGGTGGTTACTGCCTTAAGATTTTATCATAAGCGATGAGTTTTGTATTTTTTCTAATTTAGTAAATTTATATTTAGTTGATTTGACAACATTCTAGTGCTATATTATTCGCGCTATCCAAATTCTAAGATTCTGATCAAAAAAAGGAGAGTGCACAATGGTTAGTATGAGTGGGCGAAAGAGTAATCAAAAGGAAGAAATTTCTGCAAGTAGTTTGATGAGAAGGAAATACCATAGATGGGATGGGCTGAGGGAAGAAATGTATGACAGAGGTATGATTTCCCCTCCGGATCAAGGTATGCCGTTTCTTATTGAGAGTGCTCCAGCCATATTGCCCACACAAGAAGAGGCAACACCTCCTTGCAGTCTTAACTGTGTTCAGGCTTTAAGAGATGCAGGGTTTTTTGGAGGTTGCCCCAGTACTGAAACATGTGTTTTGTACATAAAGTGGGTGGAAGAAAGTCAAGTAAAAGGATAGCTATCTTTTTTTCAACCACAAAAGGGGTCGGATGATACTTTGTTTTTGCCATCCGGCCCCTTTAATTGACTTTTAAACCTTGAGTATGCTTTAATTCACAATGCTATGTCAAGAGTGTGTGAAATCTGCGGAAAAACTTATCAAAGGGGGAATTTAATCAAAAGAGGGATTGGTAACCGTGTTGCTAGAAGAACTCTAAGCAAAAAATCAGCTAATCTTAGGGTAAAAAGGTTTTTAATTAATGGGGTGAGGGTAAAGCTTAGGATTTGTTCTTCTTGCCTAAAGAGGATAGCGAAAGAAGAAAAGGGGTTACTTACCGCATCTGTGGGTGTACAAGAACGAAATCAGGAGTTTTCCGCTTAATTAATAATCAAATAACCGTTTCTGAAATCTTCCCATTTGGTTTTGTTTTTTCCTTCGACCTGTACTTCTTCTATTACCAGCTTGTTCTCAATAATCGATGAGCTATAGATTTTTATTTTTAACTTTTTGTTAACAGTTTTTTTCAGCTTGATTTTCTCAGCTAAGTATTTAGGTTTTTCTAGCTCTCCAAGGAAACTCCAAGCAATGGGCCAGGGATTGAAAGCTCTTATTAGCCTCTCTGTTTTTTGAGGTTTATTGTTCCAATTAATTAGGGCATCTTCTTTATAAACAAAAGTGCTTTGGGGGTGGGTTTTTGAAAATGTAAAAGTAGCTGATTCCTTGTCTTGTGGAAGGGGCGAGATACGTCCAAGGGAATATTCTTTTAATATTTTGGGTAATTTTTCTGCAGCAATTTTGAAGAGTGTGTCGTAAAGTTCTCCTGAGGTTTCTTTTCCATACATTTTGTACCCAATCTGAGATATTATGTCGCCACTATCCATCTTATCTTCTACAATGTGAAAAGTGATCCCAGTGGTTTCGTCACCATCTAATATAGCAAACTGAACTGGGCTTGCGCCGCGGTATTTAGGCAAAAGAGAGAAGTGAATGTTAATTAAATGTGTAACGAATAGTTTTATGATGTCTGAAGGTATTATGAAACTAAAATCTGCGACTATTCCATAGTCCGGTTTGGCTTTCTCGATTTTTTTTAAAACTTTTTGAAGATCTTCTTCTTTTAACGAGCTGATAGCTAAAAAGGCGATATTATTTTTCTTTGCCCACGTTTTCACCGCAGTCTCCTTTAAAATCTGCTTCCTACCTAATTTTCTATCTGTTTTTGTTATGCATAAACGTAAATCAAAGCTCCTTTTTAGGGTTCTTAATATGGGTATAGATCTGTCCGAGGTACCGAAAAAAACAATCTTAAGTTTTGTAGATTTTTTTGTTGTCATTGATTTGCCTTTTCTACAATTTTGTCAAACTCTTTCTGAGTAAGGGTTTTTCCGACAACTTTGGATGTGAATAATACCCCGTCAAGATGGTCCGTTTCGTGCTGAATAGTTCGCGCAAAAAAACCTTCAGCTTTTATTTTCAATTTATTTCCATTCAAGTCCTTTGCTGTGATCTTTATTTTTTTATACCTCTCGACTAAACCGTATTTGTCGGGAACACTTAAACAACCTTCCCAATCTAGTTCAGTCTCGCTTGATTTTTGTATGATTTTGGGGTTGATTAAAATAGTATCATCGGACTGTATTTTTTCGGGGTTCACAGGGTCCTCGTAGAAACGTCTAATAATACACATTCTTTTTGACGAGCCGATTTGTGGAGCAGCAAGGCCTGCTCCCTCTGGGTCCTTTGCGACCTTCACTGTGTCTAAAAGATCTTGTGCAGTATTCCTTATTTCTTCATCGATGATACCGCTTACTTTAGCGGTTTTAGTAATAAGTATTTTATCTGGTGTTACGATGACTTTTCTGACTGACATGCGGTTATTTTAGCATTTTTTATAGGTATTTTGGAAATTCTACCTATAACTGCCTGCTTTATATGACAAATAATGACTAATGTAGGATATCTATTGATCCAAGTAGTAATTCCGACTAGGTTACTTTCCTTGTGTTTTATAAAGTGTGCATCGCTGAAACGTATAATAAAATAACAAAACAAACTGAGAATGGAATAAGAATATGTTGATAAATATCATTATGTTACACTTACTCTCATGATAATCAGCTTATTTAAATTGAAATGTTTACCTTATGGTAATATTGATCGGATTAAAAAACTATGAAACTGGTAATTGTAGAATCGCCGACTAAGGCTAGGACCTTATCATCGATCCTGCCAAAGGATTACAAAATAGAAGCGTCAATGGGGCATATAAGAGATCTTCCTAAAGCCTTAGGTGTTGATGTTGAACATAACTTTGAACCCACTTATGTTGTTCCTGAGAAGGCAAAAAAAACTCTTTCCAAATTAAAGAAAGAATCAAAAAACGTTGAAGAAATAATTCTCGCTACAGACCCCGATAGAGAAGGTGAAGCTATCGCATGGCATTTGGAAGAGGTTTTGAAAGAAAAAAGAAACGGGCCAAAATTTGGACGTGTGATTTTTCATGAGCTTACGGATTCAGCGATAAAAGAGGCATTTTCAAAAATAGGAGAGATAAATATGGATTTGGTAGATGCTCAACAAGCAAGAAGAGTTTTAGATAGACTTGTCGGGTACAAGCTTTCACATGTGTTATGGCTTACAGTTATGCGCGGGTTATCTGCAGGTCGCGTACAAAGTATTGCGGTGAGACTTGTTGTTGAAAGGGAGAGGGAAAGACAAGCCTTTAAGTCAGAAGAATATTGGACGATGAGAGGCGTTTTTGAGAATGAGGACAAAGAGAAGTTTGAGGCTTCTTTGCTGGAAAAAAATGATAAAAGGATTAATATTGCTGATAAAACCGAGGCTAAAAAGCTTGAAGATGATTTGAGAGGTGATTCTTTTGTCGTTTCGTCAATACAAAAATCTAAGAGAGAAAGCAAACCATACGCCCCTTTAAGTACATCAACTCTTCAGCAAACTATGTCAAATGTTTTCGGTTTTACAGCTAAGAGGACAATGTCAGCTGCCCAAAGACTTTTTGAGGAGGGTTACATAACTTATCACAGAACCGACTCACTTAGTTTGTCTGGTGCATTCGTAAGTAGCGCTAGAGATTTTATAGGAAACCAATTTGGATCCAATTATTTACCTGCGAAGCCAATTTTTTATAAGACAAAATCAAAAAACGCACAAGAAGCTCACGAAGCGATAAGACCCACGAATGTGCTTAATATACCAAGAAAAGATAACCTTAAGCTGAGAGACGATGAGTTAAAAGTGTACTCGATAATTTGGAAAAGAGCTGTTGAGTGTCAGGTAGAGAATGCTATATACGAACAGACAGTTATAAATGTTAAGTCCAAGAAAGGGTACTTATTTAGAGCAATAGGATCACAGGTAAAATTTGATGGGTGGCATGCAGTTGGGAACTTTATAGGGATTAGCAATAATGGGGATGCAGAAATTATTAATCTTCCTAAATTGTCAGAGAATGACAATCTTGTTTTAAAGTCCTTGACCTCAGAGCAGCATTTTACCCAACCGCCAGCTAGGTACACCGATGCGAGCCTTATTAAAAAAATGGAGGAGTTAGGAGTGGGAAGACCTTCTACGTATGCTCCTACTTTATCAAACATACAAGCTAAGGGGTATGTTGAGAAAGATGGAAGGGTTTTTGTACCAACGGATGTAGCCTATGTAGTCACTGATTTGTTGGTTACTCATTTTCCCGATGTAGTGGATTACGGGTTTACCGCAGACATGGAGGAAAATTTAGATGAAGTTGCGAATGGAAAGAAAAAATGGGTGCCACTTATTAGAAGTTTTTACGTCCCCTTTGAAAAGTTGATAAATGAGAAGGAAAAAGTTTTGTCTAAAAAGGATATAACGAATTTGGGTGAAAGCGATGAAAAATGCCCAGAATGTGGGAGAGTTTTGGTGTATAAACTTAGTAGGTATGGCAAATTCTTGAGCTGTTCAGGTTTTCCGGATTGTAAATATGCGAAACCTTTGCCTAGCGAAAACAAAGAGGAAAAACCTAAAGAGGACTATGGAAAGTGTCCAGAGTGCAAGGATGGCGTTTTAGTATTGAAGCAGAGTAGGTTTGGACAGTTTTTGGGTTGCAGTAACTACCCGAAGTGTAAAGGAAAGAAAAGTCTTTTGAAAAAGATTGGTATGGAATGTCCAAAATGTGAAAACGGAGAAGTTGTTGTTAAAACGGCAAAGGGGAGAAAGTTCTATGGATGTAGCAGGTACCCGGATTGTGATTATAGTAGTTGGAAAAATCCGATGGTTGATGATAAAGAGGTAAAAAAGAAGGCGAAAAAAGGGGAAACAGTAACATCTCTTATTTGATTTTAATAGTTAAAAAACGGGTGTCGTAAAAGATAAAAAATGTCCTTTTGCGACACCCATGAAGTGTTTTGTCCTGGAGAGAGTGCGGTAGAAGATTAACTTGCACACCCGATCAAAAAGGCGTTTGATATAGTGCTTAATTCTTATCCCCGGGACTTTGGAGGGAGAAGGATACGCTCCTACACCACACGCCAATCACCGTTAAGACTCAGTACTAAGCCCTCCAGCCAGACTGAGTGTGGAATCGAAACTCCGCTAATTTTCAAATTGATAACGCACGATCTCCAGGACGCAGGTATTGTAGTAAATTTTTATAGGTTATGCAAATTGGATTTTTTAAGACGCTCTTGCCAAAAAACAAGCGTTGTGTTAACTTACCCTTGTCCTGAAGCTCTCTCCCGTTTACGGGCTCAGGTGAGAAATAAACAGAAAGTTAATTTCAAAAGAAAAAGAGGGGAATCTAATCGGTTAATAAAACCTTTTTTGCAATTTCCCTCAAGAACAAAAAATGCCTAAATATAAACTACCAAAAATACAAGAAATGCTTGATGCTGGCGTGCATTTTGGTCATCAAGTGAGACGTTGGCATCCGAAAATGGAGCCTTATATATACTCTGTCAATAAAAATACGCATATCATCGATCTTGAAAAGACGGAACAAATGCTTGAGAAAGCATGCGAGTTTCTCTTTCAACAATCATCCCTTGGTAAATCGATCGTTTTTGTGGGTACAAAAAGACAGTCGAAAGATATCGTAGAAAACGAAGCAAAAAGATGTGGGGCAATGTACGTAAATGAGAGATGGATAGGGGGGACTATTACGAACTTCGAAACAATACGAAAAAACCTAACAAAATTGTTGGACATGATGAAGAACCGCGAGGAAGGGAAATATGAGATTTATACTAAAAAAGAGAGACTTTTAATAGATAAGGAAATTGAAAAGCTTTTATCTTCCTATGGTGGAATAATAAATCTAAAAGCTGCTCCTGAGGTATTGTTTGTCATAGATCCTAAAAGAGAAAAGACGGCTGTGAGGGAGGCAAAAATATCAGATGTCCCGGTCGTTGCAATTGTTGATACAAACGCAGATCCTACCGAAGTAAATTATCCTGTGCCTGCAAACGATGATGCTATAAAATCTGTCGCTTTAATTGTTAAAGCTATCTCTAGTGCTATAGAAGAGGGTTATAAAGAATATGGGAAAGCCGCTGAGAAGATGGAGAGGCAAAGGGAGAAAGAAGCTCAGATTGCAGCTGAGGAAGCGGCCAAAGAAGTCGAAAGGTTGGCGAGGGAAGCTGAGAAGAAGTTTAAAGAAATTGTGAAAGTTGAAGATGAAGTTATAAAGCCAGAAAAAGTTGAAGATGCTGAGAAATCCGAAGAGAAACCTCTTAAAAAAGTTAGAGAAAAGAAACCTACCAAGAAATAATTAATTCACTTATACTTTAAAATATGGCAATCGACGCGAAGAAAATAAAAAAACTCAGAGAGGAAACCGGAGCTGGTGTTCTTGAGATAAAGAATATTCTTGAAGAAACCGACGGTGATTTTGATAAAGCGAAAAAAGAGCTTATGAAAAAAGTGGCATCGAAAGCGGCTAAAAAAGCAGATAGAACTGCAGCTGACGGCTTAGTTTATTCCTATGTCCATAACGGAGGGAAAATCGGAAGCATGGTTTTAGTTGGCTGTGAAACCGACTTTGTAGCCAGGACGGATGATTTTAAGAAATTGTGTCAGGAGATTGCAATGCAAGTGTGCACGGAAGAATATGAAACCAAAGAAAAACTCCTTGAGGCGGAATATATTAGGGACCCTTCGAAAAAGATTCAGGATTTGATAAATGAGACCTCTGCAAAAACCGGCGAAAAGATAGAACTTCAGAAATTTGTGAAGTTTTCCGTTGGTGAGTAACCTCCCTTTTTGGTATTATCAGTTATATGAATACTTCCGATTTAAAATCCAAGCTTGAGAAGTCTGTGGAATTTCTAAGGTCAGAATTAAGCCAAATTCGAACAGGTAGAGTCTCTCCGCAAACTATCGCTGATATAAAAGTTGAGGCGTACAGCGGAGCCACCATGACTATAAAAGAACTTGGGTCAATTACAGTTATGGACCCTCATAATCTTGCTGTTATACCCTGGGATAAAAGCACGACAGACGCAATTATAAATGGTGTGAGAGACAGTAACCAAGGACTTGGTGCGGCAAAAGAGGCTGATAGGGTCCGAGTTACAGTCCCAGCTTTGACCGAGGAAAGAAGGAAGGAGCTAACTAAGGAAGTCTCCGAAAAAGTCGAAAATTGTAAAAACTCTCTAAGAAGCATTAGGCAAGAAGTTATGAAGGAAATTGATAAGGATTTCACGGATAAAATAATTGGAGAAGATGAGAAATTTAAGCAAAAAGACGACGTAGAAAAAATTGTTAGAGAATTCGTTTACCAATGTGACGATCTCGGAGAAGAAAAAAAAGAGGAGCTGATGACAATTTAGCTTTAGTTTATGTCTATTCTTACATTTATATTAATCATTTTAATGCTTTCTTTCCTTATTCTTATCCATGAGTTTGGACATTTTTTAGCTGCAAGGAAAAGTGGAGTTAGAGTTGATGAATTCGGGCTTGGTTATCCGCCGAAAATATGGGGAAAAAGGTTTGGGGAGACACTTTATTCCATAAATGTATTGCCTTTAGGTGGTTTTGTAAAGATAGCTGGGGAAGAGATTGAGGATGAAAGTCAGGAGAAAGAATACATCAAAGATCCTGAGAGTTTTGTTTCAAAACCGCCAAAGATTCAGGCGCTAATACTAGTAGCAGGTATTGTCATGAATACCCTTGTTGCTATCATTTTGTTTTACATTTTCTTCTTTATGAACAGTTTTAAAAGTTTCTATATCCCTATGATTTTTGATTATAAATTTAAGTTTGGGACAGAACATACATTGAATACCGTTGTATTCGGAATGTCCGATGACTCAGCAGCAAAGGAAGCAGGTATTAAGATTGGAGATGTAGTTGTAAGTATTGACGGGCAGAAAGTTAATTCAGTTTATGATATGAGAAACGTGTTGGCAGGTAAAGCAGGAAAACCTTTAAGGGTCGATGTGATTGATATTAAAGATAGAAGTTACAGTAAAATTATCACGTATACAGTAACCCCCAAGCCAAACGTAAATCCTAACAATGCGGGGGAAGGAGACAGTATTATAGGGGTGTATACGGGTAGTGCAGTTTCAATATCTTACGATACGCCTGTAGACAGAATCCTCTCAGGTCCGATGCATGCTTATAATCTTATGACTTACTCGTTAGTTACTTTTGCGAAGATCATCGGTTTTTCAGTTGAAACTAAAAGTATTGAACCTGTTTCCGGAACATTGGTCGGTCCCGTTGGTGTGTTTAATATTATGGGAAGTGTTTTCAAAGAGAGTGGTCCTAAACTGGGTTTGAGTGTAATAGATACATTAGCCATTATCTCTTTAGGTTTTGCTTTCAGTAATATACTTCCTATTCCGGCCTTAGATGGTGGAAGAATCGCGTTTAAGGTATACGAAATGGTTACAAAAAGAAGAGTGCGTCCAAGTCTTGAAGCAAAAGTCCATCAAATTGGTATGTGGGTTTTGCTTGGTTTAATGCTTCTTATAACTCTCAAAGACCTGTCGCTGTAGGATTTTATTCACAAAATCTTTTCGTAGCAACAAAATAGAAGATACAGTTATTAATTGTTGTTATAACTGAATCTTTATGATATAAATTTTGCGTTTCAAAAGTATATGTGATTATACTTAAGTGTATATTGAAAATTTAATTTTCTGAAATTTTTCTTGTGGTGAAAAATATTTCTACTCAACAGAAAAAAGAACCAAATGCTTATCAATTATGTAGAGAGAGTGATAGGTAAATGTTAACGGACAGAGAGAAATAAAAGATCTAGTTTTGTTGTAACAATAAGTTAAACTAAATGTTTGGAGGTGTTTTTATCAGCCCTACAAAAACGGCTGTATCAAGTAGTCGAGTTGAATGCTAAAATTCAATTACGCTTTTGATGATATACTATGACAAAAGTTAAAGTCAGGCACGGAGAAAGTTTAGATCAAGCGTTAAGAAGATTTAACAAAGAAGTTCTCAGAGCAGGGATACTTCAAGAGTTAAAAGATAGAGAACATTATATAAAACCTAGCGAAGCGAAGAGACAAAAATATAAAGAACTAAAAAGAAGGCTTCATTTTGAAAGGAATAAATAATGGTATTGGATGATTTAAGATCTAGACTTGTGGGATACCAAAAAGCCAACGATACTTTAAGAGTTGGTGTTTTGAGGTTTTTCCTCTCACAGGTTAAGAACAAAGAAATAGAACTAAGAGGGCAAAAGAAAGAGATGGCCGATGAGGATGTATTTAAGGTTTTGAAGAAAGAAATAAAAAACAGAAAGGAAAACATCGAAATTTACGAGAAAGTGAACAGACCAGAGCTTTTAGAGCAAGAAAAGGCGGAACTTAGTGTTTATATGGAGTTTGCTAAACTTTTTCCGTTTGACCTTGAAACTCCCAACCCAATGGCGAACAGAGGTAAGTAATTTGTATGAGTCCAACTAAGAAAGATCTCCTCAAAAGAAAAAAATTATATATTTCTGTAACTATAGTTGGTGATGAGGAGATAGAAAAGCTGAATAAAAAATATTTGGGTAGGGACTTTACAACCGATGTTTTGTCTTTTGAGATGGGCGAGGAGGAGAAAGATGGTACTTATTACCTGGGGGATGTGATTGTGAATAAAAAACAAGCCGAAAGACAGGCAGAAAAGTATGGGAATAACATTGAACAGGAGGTTTCAGATCTCGTGGCCCATGGCGTTTTGCATCTTTTAGGTGTTGATCATAAAGAGGAGGAGAAATGAGACTGGTTATTGGGCTTGGAAATCCAAATGAGGAGTATTCAAAAAGTAGACACAATGTCGGTTTCATTTTAGTAGATGAGCTTGTCTCAAAAGAGGGTTTGGGTTGGGAATACTCCAAAAAATTTGGAGCTGATATGGCTGTCTCTTCGGATACAATATTCGCAAAACCCCAGACGTTTATGAATAATTCTGGGAAAGCTGTTTCAAAAATTTTGAGCTTTTATAAAATTCCGCTTGAGAATTTGATAGTTATACACGATGATATCGACTTACCTTTCGGTGAGGTAAAAAAACAACTTGGTGTTGGGGCAGCTGGCCATCATGGAGTAGAAAGCATTATTGCAAATGTAAAATCGCAAGATTTTTTGAGAATTAGATTTGGGATAGGAAGACCAACTGACAACTCACCAGTTGAGGACTGGGTTTTGAAGGATTTTAGTGAGAAAGAGCTGGAGAATGTGAAAAATAAAGCTTTAAAACTGTCACTTTGATTTAGACCAAGTAATTTTTGGGCTAATTATTTCAACCGTCGTTAGTGGTTTGATATTTTAGTAGATTTATACTAGACCTTAGGCAGTTATGTTTTATACCAAGTATCGCCCACAAAAATTCAGCGAAATTTGTCGACCGTGTGATGCTGCAGACGTATTATCAAAACAGGTACAGACTGGGAAGACCGTCCATGCATATCTGTTCGTAGGGCCTCGCGGCACCGGAAAAACAACAGTTGCCAGAATACTTGCTAAGTCTCTTAATTGTTCAAAATTAAAGGCGAATGGAGATCCATGTGATAAATGTTCTAGTTGTGTTTCTATAAGGGATGGGTCTTACGTTGACCTGATAGAAATAGATGCGGCGAGCAACCGTGGAATAGATGATATAAGGGAGCTTAAAGATAAAATAAAACTTGCTCCTACAATGGGCAAGAAAAAGGTCTACATAATTGACGAGGTCCACATGCTTACAACTGAAGCTTTTAACGCGCTACTCAAAACACTTGAGGAGCCCCCCAAAAACACAAACTTTATACTTTGTACGACCGAAGATCATAAGGTTCCAGCGACCATAAAATCAAGATGTCATGTTTTCAGATTCAAAAGGGCTACTGTTTCTCAGATTGTTAGCAAACTAAAACAAATCGTAAGAAGCGAGGATTTAAAAATAACCGAACCCGAACTCAAAAAGATAGCTGAAGCTTCTCTTGGGGGCTTTAGAGATGCAGAAACACTACTTCAGCAGGTTACCGAGGGTGAGATAAATGTAGATTCTCTATTGAGTGCCAGTTCGAAAGAGAAATACATTGAGTGTGTAGACTATTTGATAGATAAAAAACCAGCTAAGGCTCTGGACATTGTAAATGACGTATATGGGGAAGGGATTGATCTTTATGTTTGGGTAGGGGAGCTTTTGAAGTATCTTAGAACGCTAATTTTTATCAAATCTGGAGTACCTGAGGACACCACTGAGGTAACGGAAGAATTAATTGAAGATACGAAGGTCCAGGCGAGAAAAGTTGACGTTAAATGGCTGGTAAAATCTGTCGGAGTGTTGCTTGAAGCGCACAAAAATATTAGAAGTTCTTTTATTCCGCAGCTTCCTGTTGAGTTGGCAATAGTTGAAATATGTGGAGAGGGAGGAGCTAATCAGGATGATGAAGATGAACCTGCAGTAAACCCAAGAATTGAGAAAGAAAAGGAAGCAAAGGTGAGTAGCGAGGGGAAGGTTTCCAATAAATTAGCGGAGGACCCTGAAGACGATGATCCTGAGCCGAAAAAAATAAGAGCAGCAATTTCTCTCAAGAAAGTTAAGACAAAGTGGAATCTTTTTATAAAGAAAAGCAAAGACCTGAACCACTCCTTGACGGCTCTTTTAACTTCTAGCAAACCTGTTGGTGTGGAAGGAAAACTCTTGGTATTAGAAGTTTTTTATCCTTTTCATAAAGAAAGATTGGAAAGTAACAGAACAAGAAGGATAATCGAAACTTTGAGCGAATCCGTTTTTGGCGTCTGCCTTGGAGTTAAATGTGTAATAAGTGCTGAAAAACCTAAGAGTCTTAAGAAAGGTGAATCAGGAGTGCTAACAGATATGAACGTTTCTGTTCCCGCAAATATGGATAAAAAGTCTATTTTAGAAGCCTTCGATGGTGGGCTACCAATGGTCGCAAAAAATTGATTGTGTATCTATAAAGTATCTCTTTTAGTATCCATGACAGTTAGTTTTGTATGGTAGAATACTAACGTGAAATTACCCAAGCCTGTATCTAGTTTAATAGATTATTTCGAAAGACTTCCTGGCATTGGTCCAAAGACTGCTCAGAGGCTAACATTTTTTTTACTTCATTTTCCTCAAGAAGAGCTCGAAAAATTTGCAGATGCTCTAGTCGGGTTGAAAAAAGGAACAAAGCTGTGTTCAGTATGTAAAAATGTGACAGAGTTTGATATTTGTGCTGTTTGCGATGATTCCACGAGAGAAAAAAGAATAATAGCAGTGGTAGCAAACCCTCTTGATGCCTTTGCATTAGAGAAGACAAATTACAAAGGTGTTTACCATGTGTTGCATGGAATAATCGACCCTTTAAATAACATTGGGCCGGATGAGATTTTTTTAAAGGAACTTATCGAGAGGGTAGAAAAGTTACTCGGTGAGTCTTCTTTTGATGTTATTGATAGTATGAAACCAATCGAGATAATTTTAGCTACGAATACGAGTATGGAAGGCGAGTCAACTGCGATGTACATTTCGAAAATGTTTAGAGAAAAAGGACTAGGTTCAGATAAGGTTAAGATTACAAGAATTGCAAGAGGACTTCCAGTCGGGGGAGATATTGAATACGCTGATGACATTACGTTAAGTCGAGCACTTGATGGAAGACTAGAAATGTAGTATCGCCATTATGGCGGAATAAAAAGCCATTTTGTGATAAAATTTTACTCGACATGAGAATCTACAACTCACTTTCGAACCAAGTCGAAGATATAAAAACTATAGAACCCAATAAGGTGAAGATGTATAGCTGTGGTCCTACCGTTTACTTTTATCCCACAATTGGAAACTGGAGAACTTTTGTCTTGGCCGATTTTCTTCATAGGGCTTTAAAATTTAACGGTTATGATGTTGACTTTATTATGAATATGACAGATGTTGGCCACCTTTTTGAGGAAGGTGGGAATGCTGAAGCAGGAGAAGATAAGGTTGAAGAGCAGGCTTTTTTAGAGGGTAAAACGGCGAAGGAAATAACCAGCTACTATACTGAAAACTTTCTGAATAGTTATAAGGATATGAACCTTTTACCTCCTCGAAAGTTTACGAAAGCATCGGAATATGTTGATGATCAGATATCTTTGATAGCGACCCTTGAAGAAAAAGGATACATATATAAAACCTCCGATGGAATATATTTTGATACTTCAAAATTTGAAAAATACGGGGAACTTTCTGGTCTGACTGCACAAAACGTCAAGGAAAGCACACCGAATTCAGAGAAGAAAAGTCCTACGGATTTTTCGTTGTGGAAATTTTCCCCGAAGGATAAAAAAAGGCAGCAAGAGTGGCAATCTCCATGGGGAATTGGGTTCCCTGGGTGGCATCTAGAATGCTCTGCAATGATTTTAGCCGAGCTTGGGGATACTATAGACATCCACGTTGGTGGCGAGGATTTAAGAATGATCCATCATCAAAATGAAATCGCTCAGAGTGAGAGCGCAACTGGGAAGAAATTCGTAAACTACTGGGTTCACGGAGCTTTTTTGACTATTGATGGTGGAAAGATGAGTAAAAGTTTGGGGAATGTTTATACCCTTGAGGATATAAAACAAAGAGGCTACTCAGCGATGGATCTAAGATATCTTTTCATGACTGCGAACTACAGAACACAGTTGAACTTTACATGGAATGCTATACAAAACGCTCAGAACTCATTGCGAAGGATTTATGAAATCATAGCAAGCTATGAGCAAGATTCGAAAGCTGAGGTTTCAGAGAAATATATTAAAAAGTTTAAAGACGCTTTGGATGATGATTTGAACGTTCCAGAAGCGTTAGCAGTTGTTTGGGAACTGTTAAAAAGCAATATAATTGAAACTTCCAAACTTAATACTATCTTAAAACTTGACGAATTTTTGGGCTTGAGGCTCGATGAGCATATAGGATATGAAATACCAGAAAATATCGAGAATATGGGAAAAATGAGAAGGGAGTACAGAAAAAGTGGGATATGGGATAAAGCTGATGTGTTAAGAAGAGAAGTAGCTGATTTAGGCTATATAATTGAAGACCTTCCAGACGGAAGTTATAAAATTAAGAAAAAGTTTTAATCAGAATAAACCCACTTTACTGCGTTCTTCCCAAGGTACTCCCCAAGCTTCACCACATATTTTGGTTCATAAGTGAAATCCTCCGAAGGATAGTACTCATTCTGTGTTCCTTGTAGTGTGCGCTGGAACACGAACTTGTTACATATGAAAACCCCCTTTAGTATTAGAGTTGAGCTGTGTTCCCCTTCAGTTATATTGTAAGCAGTGTATATCCTACCGTCTGCGATAAGACCTATCTCCATATCCGTTACATTTTTTTGTATTTCCACCTTTCCTTTAACTATGAATAGGGCTGTGGAGCCGGAAGCGACCTTGATGTCTGACGAGATTTTCAAATCACCATTGATAAATACGATCTGATTGAAAGACGCTTCGTCATAGTTACCAGGTATTTTATGGGAGGTAATTTCGTAATTGCCGTCTACTTTGTACACCCCTGAAGATGAAACAAGGTCTCCTGAGGTAGAAATCGTAATTTTTGACCCTGTTGACAAAGCAGATAAGTTATCGTAGTTATAATCTGGTGGCGCAGGAGATTCTCGGAAGTGAAGATGGGCGGAAGAATCGAAAAAGTTTGATGAATCACCTCCCGTTTCGATCAATCCATCGGTATTATAATCAACAGCTTCGGAAACCATATCTATTATGTTACTTGTACCTACAATCCCTTTTCCTCTAACCTTGATCCAGGGACCATTTATACATATGTCTTTTGAGGCATTATTACCAGCCATGTCTTCTGCATAAAATCTTACGTATTTGCATATTTTCCACTCACTGTCGCAGAAGTCCACTTTAGGTGTAACCAAATACGCAGTGTGATCTCCTGGTAGTGGGGGAATTGTAGCTGTAGTGGCCCAATCGTCAGGCTGCCAGGTGCTTGCGCAGCCGGTAAGATCTTCAAACGTGCCAAAACCTGGGTTATGCTTTGTGGTGTATTGAAACTTATCTGTTTCAGGTGAAAAACCCGCTGTAACGTCATCAACGTGAGTCCAAAGGTACAATTCGTGATCGTTTCCCGAAAGTGCTCTGACAGCCCCAGCATCTCTCCAGTTTCCGGGCGGGGTCTGATCTATTTTAAATGTTACGTTTTTAACACCTTCTTCATTTCCAGCTCTGTCAACAGCGTAGTATTGAACTACGTGCGCAGCGGAATCCGTTGCTACGGTAAATGTTACTTTTGGGAGTATAGAAGCTGCAATATTTACTGCATCTACCCACATAGTTCCCACTCCGTTTAGTCCTACGTCCATATAAACTCCGATTACATCTTGGGCGTTTACAACAAAATTTAGAGAAACTTTAGTCCAATCGTTTTGTCCTGAAATTGATGGACTCTCAGCCACCGGAGATATAGTTTTTACTCCATTAACGTCTTCAGAAATAGCGTATATCTTAAAATACGCATTCCCAGTAGTTGCGCTACTGGATTTGATCCAAGCATAAGCACTCATGCTGATGTAAGAGGAAGAATAAGCAGGGCTGTCAATATTATTAACTGAATGCCAGGACCCACCAGTTGACTCGATTTTCACTGATGTTGATTCAAAACCAGGCATATACTCTGACGTATCCTTTGAGTAGGTGGCAAAACTATCTGTTGTACCCACATCCCAATCCTTTACATCTAAGGGGGGAGAATAATCAGAAATTTCGAAAGAAGGATTTGGCGCAAGGTTTAAAGTGTCTGTGAGGTCAAATTTTTTCCAGGATGCCAAATCTATTTTATAGTTTATTTCTTTTACACCACTTTCTGTGTCTGTGGATTCAAGAGTGATAGTAACTGGTTTTTTGTACCATCCATTATTGCCATCTGGCTCCGCGGGATCTTTCGCGGCTGTTGTATAAGGAGCCGTGGTATCCGCTGCGAAAACTTTTAGTGACAAAATGATGCATAGGATCGGTAACAGCACAAATGTCAGAATTCTACTTAAAGTGGATTTTTTGCTGGGCATTGGTTTAATAATAGTAGATTTGATAGGTATTTCAAATAACCTAAATAAGTAGTATATATAATTTATGGACAAGCAAGAAGACTTAGATGAGAAAAAATTGGAGGGTTTACCAGAAGAGGAAAAAAAGGAAATAGAACACATAGAGGAAAGTAATTTAGATGTGTATGCAAAAGAACACACCCCTGTTGAAATTAGTTCTTTATCTATTAGTGGGGCTACGAACAAAGTAGAAAAAGAAAAGCGTATTACGGGTACAGCCCAAGTTATACCTCAAGTTTCTAATACAGGAATTCGTGGGGGGCGTAATCCGGAATCAGAGTTTTTTAAGAATAGACTTGATCGGGAAGATGTAAAGAGCATCATCTCTGCGGGATTTTTCAATACCGTTATAGAAACAGAGAACGGAAGAGTAATTACTATTCCAACAAGCGTTCTAAGAGATATTGGTTATGATATAGATAGATATATAAAGAAACGTGCGAACTAGTAAGTTCTAATTGTTATTATTTTCCACCAGCTTGCATTTATAACCTATAGGTAGTAGAATAGCGTTATAAAAGAATGAGAAAGGAGAAAAAATGGTAACGGATCTAGTGTACACGCTGTTGTTTTGTAAAGAAATTCATGTCACATCTTTTTTTATAGATCCAGAATTTAATGTGATTTTGATCGAAGGTAAGCATGGCGGAAAGACAGTAGTATATGGTTGTTACCAGAATGATTTGGAGACGGTCCTTAAATCCTTTGGGCTAGTGGGTGTTAGGGGTATAAATCTGCTCATAGCTGACCCAGTAAGATTTACAACCGTGAACGAGTTTGAAGGTTACGCCAGACAGGAAAATATTTTATGTAATTACAGATTCCATTGGCACGTATGAGCGCGGAAAAAAGATAATATTCTTGACCGCGCTTTTTTATTTTCAATTGTCGTGTTAATTGCTGATATAATTTCCATATGCCAAAAATATTCACTATTTCTGATTCAGACTCAGACCTGGAAGCTTTAGGAGAAAAAATTGAGGAGGAGTTTAATAAGGTAGAGAGTGGTGGCGGGGGAGGAAAAAGGAGTAAAGGGGAGAGAGGTAAAAAAACTTTTAAGGCAATAACTAGAATAAGTGTGGAAAACGCTACGGGAAAAAGGAGGGAAAACTCTGAGAATTTTGTTAAAAAAACATTAATTCATTTTCCTTTGTCGGATAATAAGGAAGTGACTCATCAGAAGGTCGAGGAATACGCTGATTGGTTAATAGAGTCGCTTAAAATGAAAGAGCCTTTTATAAAAACAAGTGATTTGGAATATAGTCAATTTAAAGCGGGAGGTCCAGGCGGGCAAAACGTTAACAAAGTTGCGAACGCGGTTTTGTATAGGCATAAACCCACCGGTTTATTTGCAAATTCCAAGGATAGCCGAAATACTATTGAAAACCGAAACCATGCTGCCGAAGTTTTATATGATAATCTTCAAGATCTTGTGGGCAATTGGACGGTTGTACTTAATGGAATAGAAGAAAAGGATTGGAAGGAAGCAATAACCACTTTTGTTGAAAAGTTTCAAGAAAAGTAACTATTCCTATCCTAAAATTGAGTTTTACCTCGCTTTGTGTAATATTTCCCTGTGATGGAAAAAAAGATCGTGAAAAGGAAAATTAAAAGATTCAAGACCAAGAATGGTCCCCTTGAGTTACCTGTGTTTTTTCCGGACGCGACCAGAGCAGCTCTAAGAACTTTGGACTCCTCGGATATAAAGAATACAAAAACCCCAGGTATTTTGGTCAATACTTATCACCTCTACAAAGATCTGGGACAGAAATTGATAGCAAAACAGAAAGGAATAAGACAATTTATGTCATGGGATGGAGGTATTATATCTGATTCAGGGGGATTTCAGGTTATGACTTTGGCGAAGTCAGGGGCAATTAAAGGCACAATAACAGATGACGGGGTTACATTTAAGTCACGAGGAGGTGAAAAAATGAAGTTGACACCTGAGAAATCCATTCAGTTTCAGATGCTCTTAGATCCTGATATGTGTGTTGTTCTTGACGATTTCACTAACCCCAAGGATGACTATGAGAATGCTAAGGAATCTGTTGAAAGGACATTAATCTGGGCGAGAAGATCAAAGGAGGAGTTCTTAAAAATATGCAAAGAAAAAAAAATATCCGCAAAAGAAAGACCTTACTTATTAGGAGTTGTTCAAGGCGGTGATTATTTGGATTTACGTGAGTATTGTACAAGAAAGCTGGTGGAAATTGGTTTTGATGGTTTAGGGTACGGAGGGTGGCCATTAATGGATACTGGAAAGTTCAATTTTGACGTACCCCGTGTTATAGCTGAGAATTCCCCTGCTGAGTATATGCTTTATGGTTTAGGAGTAGGGAAACCAGATGAAATAGTTAAGTGTTTTGACTTGGGTTTTTATATTTTTGATTGTGTCCTACCAACGCGGGATGCAAGGCATGGGAGACTGTATATTTATGAAGCTAAGTCAATTGAGGATATAAACGTAAGAGAAAGTACATTTTATAGCTATTTTACCCCTGATAAGGAGAAATATAGAAGTGACCTGGAACCTGTTAGCAGAGCTTGTGACTGTTTATTATGTAGGAAGTATACCCGTTCGTACTTGAGACATCTTTTTAAAATAGAGGAAACTACCGCTTACAGATTATCTACTATTCATAATTTAAGGTTTTACTCTATACTTATGGAGAAACTACAGGGAGAATTACATTAATGCCGAGTTTATCTGTAGGAATTGTTGGGCTACCCAACGTTGGAAAATCTACTTTGTTTAACGCCTTGCTAAAAAGGCAGGTGGCTTTTGTTGCCAACTATCCCTTTGCGACTATTGAACCGAACGTAGGGATTGTAGATGTTCCAGACGAAAGAATAGAACTTTTGTGCCAATACGTAAGAACTGATAACCCAAGAACCGACAAACAAATTCCCGAAAAGGTGGTTCCCTCGATGATCAAGTTTTTTGATATTGCAGGTTTGGTTAGAGGAGCCTCAAAAGGCGAGGGGTTAGGTAATGAGTTCTTAGGTCATATTAGAGACGTGAGCGCAATCGCGCATGTTATAAGAGAGTTTAAAGATGAAAACGTCGTGAGATCTGGTTCAGTAGATCCAAAAAGCGACGTAGAGGTTGTAAATACTGAATTGATCCTTTCAGATCTTCAAATTTTAGATAAATTTCTTCAAAGAGTGGAAAAGGATGCCAAAGTTACCAAATCCAAAGAATTGTTGAAAAAGCTAGAGGTCGGGAAAAAAATACGAGAACACCTCGAAAAAGGAGAGTTAGCTTCCAAGTTTTTATTTACAGAAGATGAAAAAGAATCAATTAAAGACTTTAATTTAATCACCCTAAAACCTATAATTTACGTTCTGAACGAAGGTGAGGAGGAATTGAAGGATAAAATTGTTCAGAAGGGTATTTTGGACAGTGGTGACAGTATAGTTATATGTGCAAAGATTGAGGCTGAACTTGCAGAATTCGATGAAATCGAGAGAAAAAAATATTTACAGGAGCTCGGGGTAACTGAAACTGGGCTTGATAAGCTTATTAAGAAATGCTACGACCTTTTGGATTTACAGTCTTACTTCACTATGGGTCCAAAAGAGGTCCATTCATGGACGATAAAAAAAGGTTGGAAGGCCCCTCAAGCTGCAGGAGAAATTCATACTGACTTCGAACGTGGCTTCATATCAGCTGAGGTAGTGGGATTTAATGATCTGAAATCTGTAGAAAGCCTAAAGAAAGCCAAAGAAAAAGGTTTAGTTCGTTTAGAAGGAAAGAATTATACTATGAAAGACGGCGACATTGTGGAATTCAATTTCAGTGTTTAATTTAAATCTATAACTCTGTTATTGAAAGTGTATTGCCTTTTTATATTTTTTTATGTAGTATCTCAAAGTATTTAAATAAGAGGTAAAACGCCTCTATTGCTACTAGAATTTAAGTGTGGACACGACTGCTTTGTAATATATAATGTAGTCGTTGAGACGAGAAATATGAAGTATGAGATGATGACAATTTATAAAAATGATCTTGGGGACCAGGGAGCCGCGGACTTATCCAAGAAAATTCAGGACATTGTTGAATCTGTGGGAGGAAAAGTGTTGGAGACCAACTTTTGGGGAAGAAGAAAGTTTGCATATGAGATAAAACACGATATAGAAGGGTTTTACGATATAATTAAATTTGAAGCAGAATCTTCTATAATTACAAAATTAAAGTCAAAACTAAACCTTATTAATGGTTTGGTGAGGTATCTAATTACGGCTCATAAATGAGCTGAGGAGGCAAGGAGACACTATGGCATCAAGAAATCTAAACAAAGTAATGCTGATAGGGAACCTTACTAGAGACCCAGAGTTGAGATACACTCCTCAGGGTAATGGTGTAGCAAGTTTCGTAATCGCAACTAATAGAGAGTGGGTTACGCAGGGAGAAAAGAAACAGTCGGTTGACTTCCACAACGTAGTCGCCTGGAATAAACTGGCAGAAATATGTGGTCAACTCCTGAAAAAAGGCACAAAAGTCTATGTTGAAGGAAGGCTCCAAACCAGAGATTGGGTTGGTGAAGACGGTGTTAAAAGGTACAAAACTGAAACTGTAATTGATGATATGATAATCCTTACTCCTAAAAAAGTTGATGAAGGAGTTGGGGAAGAAGAGCCGGCGGGTGCTGAAGATGTGACCCCTGAACCTGAAGAAGCTGTTCCAGAGGAAGAAGTAAATCTTGATGATCTTGGAGATTTGGATTTCGGGGATCTGGATACGGCCGAAGATAAAGAAAAGACGAAGAAAGCAAAGAAATAATTTGATTTATAGCTCGTGCCTCGCGTTTTTTCGCGGGGCACAATTTTAAAAATGAGAAAAGAAAAGATAGTAAGAAGACGAAGAGAAATATTTAAACCAAAAACCTGTTACTTTACAGAAACTGGTACTAAACCTGATTATAAAGAAGTTTTAGTTTTAAGAAGGTTTATAAACGAGAGAGGAAAGATTTTACCTCAGAAGTATAGTGGTCTCACTGCCAAAAATCAAAGGCTATTGGCAAAAGAAATAAAAAAAGCTAGGTATATGGGACTTTTAGCCTATACTGATAGACACGCTTTGTAACCCTTGTTATCATATACTCATGCCAACGTTAGCTGCCTATTTTGATACATCTGGTGTTAGTTTTCTCCTAAAAAAAGATGAAAAAAACATTGAATTTTTTAAGTTTCCCTATGTTTATTCAAAAGGTACTCTAGGAAATCAGTGCTCGGAGCAAGATTTTTATCAAGGTATAATTGAGAAATTTTTGGCAGAAAATAATGTTAAAAAAAGCTGTGATGTGGTTGTTTCGGGTTTCCCTAAACCACCCCAAATCGGTTTGGAGCCTAAGTTTTCAGCTGGGATGGAGGATCTTGTTGATAACTCTGAAAGTCACTATCCAGTAATTACGGATGGTAACTCACTTGTTGCTCCGGGAGTGGGTAATTATTTCTCAATTGCTGATGAAGAAGTTTTTCGTAAGGATATAAACTCAGGGAGTAATTTTATTAATAATCTTTCGATATTTCCTCAGATAATCTCTAATGATATCGCGGTACAAGGTGAGATAGATAAGGAGCTGGTTGAGAAAGCCCCGTCTGATTTGGTAATTGATTCAAAAAAACCGGTCCTTTTTGGAGGGGGAAGATTTTCAAAGGATAGAGGAGATGATGAACTCATTCCTATATTAATCTTAAGTATGCTCAAAAAAGCGGGTATCTACAATGTGGCACTTGATAGAAATAACACCTTCCCATTAGCGCAGTCCATGAAAATGTATGACAAAAGTTTCCTAATAGGCATTGACGAATATTTAGAAAGCTTAGGAACTTTCATTTGCCCAGGCGGGTCTGTGGAATGTTTAGTGAAGTCTGACGTAGGTGAAGATCAGTTTATAGAGCTAGAGAAAGAACGAATATGTGCATTTCCACTTAAAACGGAAATTCCAACTAAAATACAAATTAAAAGTCGTGCCTTAGGAACGGTGAATGTCCAAACGTGTGGAGGAGAACTGGGCCTAGTGTTTGATACGAGGGTTGTAAGACAAGATATATATTCTAACGTAAAGCTTTTTAACGAATGTGTAAAACAGTTTGGAAAGGGAATAAAGGCAGAATAACATGATGGTGCCAATTATTAGAAAATTAATCGATAACAAAAAGTGCTTCATTGAAAGAGTCCTTCCAGTTGAGGGAGTATTATCTGTTGAAACAGGTATTTCAGTTGAGCCCTTTGATCGCCTTGGGGAATGCAAATTTTCACAAAATAGAATTGTTTTTCCAAAAGGTTTTAAACCTAGCAATTTTAAAACCAAAAAGAGATTCTATTATACAGGTTCTTTGCTTGGTAAAGCGGGAAAGCAAAAGTTTATTGCACCTTGTGATGGAAGTTTAGAGGTTGGTAATGATAAGAAATATATATTTCAGGAGGCCGAGAAAAGATACCCCCTTCTTGCAGGTCTATGGGGGATTGTTAAATCGATACAGAAAAACAAGTCAGTTTTAATAGAAACTCAAACAAAGGATCTTCTAATGGCTGCTTGTACCGAGGAATTTGTTTCTGGAGAGCTGGTTGTTTTCCCAAATCCGACGGATATCCTTAAGAAATATTATCTGGAAAATTTTGCGAAGGGTATAAAGGGAAAAATTATATACATCGGAGACTGCGTTGGAACAGATGTTGTAAAAAAAGCTTTTGAGATGGAAGCGAGTGCAGTTTTGGCTGGCAGCACCGATGTGGAAACGTTTAATTTTGCCAAATCGAACAATTTTGCATTTGGACTTATATCAGGTTTTGGGAATATTAAAACTCCGGATTTCGTATACAAATATCTAAGCGCAGTTTCTTATAGATACGTGTTTTTTGAGGGGGAGAAAAACATTCTTAGAGTTCCTGTTAGGCCGGAGGATATAAAACCGTCCAAAGAGGTTTTACCGCTAGTTAAGGAAGTAAGTGTAGGAATGAGTGTTTTGGTTCTTCAGGAACCGCATTTCGGATTAGTTACTGCTGTTGACAGCGTTTCTAAATCTAGTATATTTGTAAGGTTCGGAGCAGAGAAGAATTCCATTGAGATAAAAAGGCCCAATTTTTTCTTAATTGAGTAAGTTTATGAAATTTCAGAAATTATTAAAAGCGGTTTTAATCTTTATATTATCATTGGGTATTTTTGGAGAAGGTTACTTGTATGGGGAGAGCAAATTTGCTTATTATTTCAGGAAGAATCCCCCTGTTGTTACAATTTTGAACAAAAATTCCGATAAATCTTATGGTGACTTCAGTCTTTTTTGGCAAGTTTGGGATACGGTGAGCACGGAATTTCTTTTTGGGCCAACAGATCCCAGGAAGATGCTTGATGGAGCTATAAACGGCGTTGAAAACCTTTCAACTATTGGTAAAGGGACTGAAAGTTCAGGGAGTACACCGAATGCAAAATAAAAATACATTAAATTACTTGAAACTTCAGAAACTATTCTCAGTGATACTACTGTTTATATCGGTTTTCTATCTAGGTTACTATTTAGGTGTAAGTGGGATTGACATTAGAATAGGTCTGAAACCTGTGTCTGTAGCCGTTAATAACAAAATACCAACCAAAAAAATCGATTTTCAGAAATTTTGGAATGCATGGGATGCTACGACAAAGGGGAAAGATACAGCGACTGTCAGTAAAATTTATTATACGTCCATCCTTGGTATGGTGCAGTCATTAGGGGATCCCTATACTTCATTTTTGACTCCGGATGTCAATAAAAGTTTCGGGGATGCGCTTGGAGGAAAATACGAAGGTATCGGTGCAGAGTTAGGTTTGAAAGATAATAAGTTAATAATAGTGGCTCCGCTTGATGGCTCTCCGGCCAAGGCTGCTGGTGTTAGGTCAGGGGATCTTATTATTAAAATAGATGGCGTAAGCACAACTGGCATTTCCGTTAGTGATGCTGTAGTAAAAATAAAAGGCCCGGCAGGAACGAATGTAACTTTAACTTTACAGACAGGGTCTGAGATACCCAGAGATGTGACAATAACCCGAAGTGTGATTTCGGTACCTAGCGTAACATGGGAAGATAAGGGAAATGGGATTGTCTACATAAGAATTAGTAGATTTGGCACAGAAACAAATAAGGAGTGGGATAACGCCGTAATCGAGATAAATAATAAAATGAAAGAGTTGAATTCGATAATTATTGATGTAAGAGGAAACCCGGGAGGGTACCTTGAATCTGCAGTTCATGTTTCAGAAGAATTTTTCACTGGGAAGCCTGTTGTTTATGAAGAGAATGCAACAGGAGAACAAATTCCACTGGTAGCAAAAAGAATAGGGTCTTTTGATAAAATACCCGCAGTGTTTGTGCTGGTTGATGAAGGAAGTGCATCAGCATCTGAGATTTTGGCAGCAGCCTTAAGAGACAATTTTGGGGCTAAACTTATCGGTACCAAAACCTTTGGGAAAGGTACTATTCAAGATGCTAAGGATTTTAGCGATGGTTCTGGACTTCATATCACAATCGCTAAATGGCTCACACCTAAAAAGCAGTGGATTAATAAAGTGGGTTTACAACCAGATGTGCAAGTGAGCATAACAGAAGGTGATATAACAGCAGATAAAGACCCTCAACTTGATAAAGCAATCGAACTTGCAAAAAAGATCTAAAGAAAATATAATTTCTCATTAGTCTTAGGATATTTTAAGGAGTCTCTATGAATAAAAGGAAAAAGGCTATTATTATCATAATCGCAGTTGTCGTAGTTTTAATTCTTTTTTATCCAGTTTTAAAGTTTAATGTTGATTACTATAAGAGTACTTGGGGTGACGTTTTCTCTTCTATGCAGAGTAATATTGCTGATTTAATTGACAAGATAAAAGGTAGCAAATACGCAGGACCCAAGAATATCTCCGGGCAGAGAATTGTCCAAGAGGAATCCGTTATTATTGACGTAGCGAATAAAGTATCGCCCGCTGTTGTTTCTATTGTCGAAAAGACGACGTATATAGATTTCTTTTCCGGAGTCGCAACTTCTGCTGAATCAGGTATAGGGACCGGATTTATCGTGGATACAAATGGTTTGGTCATGACAAATGCCCATGTTGTTGACAATTCCAATGCTCAATATTCTGTGGTTCTTAATGATGGAACAGTTTATCAGGTGAATAAAGTGCACTTGGACGCCTCCAATGACGTTGCAATCCTTGAAATAACGGCGAGAAATCTCCCTGTTGTCGAGTTTGGAAATTCGGATTCACTGCAAATCGGTCAGACTGCGATTGCAATAGGGAATGCGTTAGGGAGATTTTCTAATACAGTGACAGTCGGTGTTATTTCAGGAAAGGCAAGGCAGGTTCAAGCTTCGTCTCCTTCGGGTGGGCAGTCAAAGGTTTATGATGATGTTATACAAACAGATGCTGCTCTGAACCCAGGAAATTCCGGAGGACCCCTTCTTAATTCGTCAGGGCAAGTTGTTGGTATTAATGTTGCAACTACGTTGGGCGCGGAAAATGTTGGGTTTGCGATCCCGATTGATGATGTGAAGCCATTGTTAGCAGCTTTTATTAAAGAGGGGAAGATTGTTCAGGCATTTTTAGGAGTTTCGCATACATTAATAACTAAGGAGTTAGCTCGATTAAGAAACATGCCGATAGGTGCCTACATAACTTCAGTTGTCCAAGGTTCACCAGCCGATAAAGCAGGTCTAAAAAGAGGAGATATTATAAAATCAGTTGACGGAGTAGCTATTAATAGTCAAAATTCTCTATCCAGCACCATTGTAAGGCATAGCGTGGGTGATCGGGTAAAATTGGTCATTGACCGAAATGGAACAGAGATGGTTTTGTATGCAGTTTTGGCTGCTGCACCAGGAAACTCTTAATTTATTTTTACTTTTGGGTGTTTAGATTAATCGTAGAACAATCTTGAACGATTTGTTCTATATCACCGTTCATAACTCTTTCGATACCGTGCCACGATTTGTTTATTCTGTGATCAGTTATTCTATCCTGCGGAAAATTATATGTTCTTATTTTTTCACTTCTTTCTGCTGTTCCAACCTGCGAGGATCTTAGATCCGTGATGCTTTTTACATGTTGTTCTTGCATTTGGGTGTAAAGCTTTGACTGAAGCATTTCTAAAGCCTTTTGCCTATTTCTCCCCTGAAATCTTTCTTCTTGACACTCAACAACAGTTCCTGTTGGAATGTGCGTCAGACGGACTGCAGTTGATACTTTGTTCACATTTTGTCCTCCCTTTCCTCCCGATCTGAAAAAATCCCATTGTAAGTCGTCGGGTTTGATATCTATTACTATCTTTTTTAACTTTGGAAGTAGTGCTACAGTTGCGGTTGATGTATGAATTCTTCCTGCCGCCTCCGTCACTGGAACTCTTTGTACTCTATGCACCCCAGACTCATTTTTTAATAGGTCGTACACATTTTGTCCTTTAATGTCACATATTAATGTTTTTATACCTCCAGCTTCATTTAACGTGATAAAGTTCTCTTCAAATTTCCATTTTTTCATTTCACCGTATCTGGAATACATTCTGTAAAGGTCTTTTGCAAATAACCCTGCTTCGTCTCCGCCTGTTCCAGATCTTATTTCCAGAGTTGCAACGTTTGGATTCAGTTGGAAACTTCCATCGCTGTTTTTTGACACCCCTTTTTCTCCAGGTGTTGCAGAGTTTAAAGATTTTTCTAAGTCTACCCTCTGATTTTGCAGATTAGAAATTTCTTCCAAAACCATTTTTTTCATTTGAGGGTCAGTTTCACTCTCCAATACCTTATTATTGGCCTTTATCTCATCATCTATCTTTTTTATTTCGTTTTCTAAGAAAATATTTTGATCCATAGAATATATTCTACTTCAATTAAACACATTGGAAAATTCAATAGGGTAATAGGTCTACTTTTCTTCCGTTTCTTCTTTGTTTTTAGTGACAGCTTCCTCGGCTTTTGCTTTTTGTAGCATTTCTTTTAATGACACCCCTTTAGTACTTTTGATGCTCCTTTTCTTTTCGCTTTTAGCTTTCTTTGCTGCTTCTGCTGTTTTTTTCTTTTCTTCTGAAAGTTTCAACCTTTTAGAAAATTTGTCTATCCTTCCCTCGGTATCAACGAATTTACTTTGTCCTGTATAGAAAGGATGGCATGCACTGCAAATTTCCACACTTATTGAAGGAAGTGTGGATGCAGTAACAAAAGTATTGCCACATGCACATGTGACAACAACATTTTTATTCAACTTTGGATGAATACCCTTTTTCATGACGAAAGGAGTATACCAGGATTTTATGTGGTGGACAAGTGAAGAAGATAGGGATTTTTGCCTTAACTTCGCAAATTTTTTTCAGCGATGATTACGCCTAGGGCAATTACTAATACCCCTACTAACATCGGCCAGCTCAGACTTTCTCCAAGCAAAATATATGAAACGGGGAGTGTAAATATAGGGGCCATATAACCAAAAAAAGCAGTATCAGAAACTGTAACGTACTCTAGGGACCATTGATAAATAGAGTAGGCAACAACAGATGAGAGTACAGACATGTACAAAAGCCCGAGTATCCCAACTGGTTTGATGGCCAATATATCAAAAGGTATAACCACTCTTCCTAGCAAACCCATGTTTTCAAGTAGTGCCAACGGCATGACTGTTATCAGCCCAACAAGTAAGGCTGTTGCCGTTAAAAGAGTTGCTGAGTAGTTTTTTTTCATTGGTTTAAGATGAACGAAACTTAGGGTCTTTTTAAGTATCGAGGAGCTTTCGTTACCAATGCTGAATTTTGACCAAATGATATAAATGACCCACGTAATGTTATATAAAAGTATGAGCAAGTTCCCAAAAAGCCTTTCTACCATCTTTACATTATGGAAATTTCCAAATATTACAGGTTCTACGACTACCATTAATGTGCCTATTACTGAAATAACAAGGCCGAGCTTTACTTTTGAGTTAAATTTTTCATTGTAGAAATAATGTCCGGCGGATATAGCCAGTATTGAGCCTAAGACCCCAATGATTACACTTTCCAGAACTGTTGTGTATTCAAGTCCAACAAATATGAGAACTAGAGCGGTTTGTTCAAATAACCCGAACAAGAAAAGATTTAGGTAGTCTCTTTTGTCGATTTCCACTTTATATAATTCATAAACTAAAAAGGGCAGCAGAATTATGCTGGATATAAGAAATCTCAGGAACAAAAATGTAAGTGGGGGAATATAGCCAAGGGTAACTTTGATTACTGGGCTTGCGGAACCCCAAATTACTGTAGCAACGGCCAGGGCTATATAAGCCAAAAGTTGGTTTTTGGGCAGTTTTTTTCTCCAAGGCATTGAAATTATTTTATATCGGAAAGGAATTTATCTAAAGGTTCTGTTTTTTGTGAGTTATTTTTGAGATCTTTTATAGTAATCTCATTCTTAGAAATCTCATTGTCTCCAAGGATCAATGCATATCTGATTCCTTTTTTGTCAGCGTATTTAAGTTGCTTATCAAGTTTGGAATTTTTTTCGAGCCAGGTTTGGACGTTCTTGCCTTTTTCTCTAAGAAGTTTCGCAATTTCAAAAGTTTTTTTAAGGAATTTTGGATCTTCAGACGGCCACAGTGTTAGTAGAAATTCGCAGTCAGTTTCAACTTTTGGAGTCAGATTCCAGCTTTCCATGAAATCTATTAGTGTGATATCGCCCATTGCATACCCAGTACCTGTTAGTTTTTCGCCTTTGAATATTTCTACTAGATCATCATACCTTCCGCCTCCGGCCATGGATCTGTTGTTTTTGGGATTTAAATCGTAAACCTCAAAGACGTTTCCTGTGTAATAATCCAGCCCTCTTATTACCTCAGGAGAGTATTTAACGAATTTTTCCAAATCCTGCTGTTTTATTAGCTCAAACAGGTCTAAAAGTTCTTTCGCCCCTTGAGACTCTTTTGCCATCTGTTCCACAGTAGGCATCGGATCACTTAAAAACTTGCTAAGAGAATTTAGTTGATCCTCATTCAGATTTGCGTCATCTTTTAACCAGTCTTCAAAATCTTTTTGGGACATTTTTGACTTTTTGTCGAGAGCCTTATTCACAATTTTCTTTTGATTCTCATCAAAACCCAGTTTTTTGTAAAAATCATCAACCAACCTTCTGTTATTCACTCTTATTTCAAACATGTCCTCTTTCGCCCCGAACTCTTTTAGGATGTCTACTATTGTGCTAATAACCTCCAGATCTGCTTCCACACCCTCAATGCCGAAAACATCTACATTTAGTTGATAAAACTCCCTGGTTCTTCCTTTTTGCGGCTTTTCGTACCTCCATAGATTTGGGATTGAGAACCACCTGATGGGGCGGGGAAGTTCATTAAATTTTTGCGCAACCATTCTAGCTAAAGTTGGAGTCATCTCTGGTCTTATTGCTACTTTTCTTTTTGCCCTGTCCTCAAAACTATATAGTTGTTCGTTGACCAATTCTTCTCCGGACTTTGCCGCATAAATGTCGAAACTTTCAAGAAGTGGACCGTCATACTCCTCGTAACCATAAGATTTACAGACCCTTTTCCAGATATCAAATATGAAGTTCCTAATCTTCATATCTTCCGGGTAAATGTCTCTTGAGCCTTTATATGGTTGTGTCGTAAGTAGTAGCTTCATAGCATAGCGGTTTTAACTTGATAAATCTTACTTTTACAATTGTATCACTAGTGACGTTAGTTACAACTTGGTATAACGGCAAAATTTTAACTATATCAATAACTATCGCTTTATATAACCATGGTTATTAGGGCAGTGTAGAGGTTATTTTAGTATGAAAATATATGATAACGTGTTTACCTATTGGAAATTAGGCTAATAAAAAGATAAGATAGGGGTTTTGCGATGGCTTGCTGTGTAGTAATATGTTCCTATGTCACCAGCAGCTCTGTGGTATCTAACAATCTTTTTTATCGGTTTAGGAACATTTAACTTAACCTCTAAGATATTTTCAAACTTTCCTGACAAAGGTTATTCGTTTTCTAAGATATTTGGATTATTGATACTGTCTTATATTTCCTGGGTGTCTATTTTTTTGTTTAAGGGACCCATCAGCATTCCGTTTTTGTGGACAGCAATTATTATTTTAAGTTTTTTATCCCTTCTTGGGCTAGGTAGTTTGAAATCAATAGAAAAGACTACCTTAAAGCTAATAGTAGTTGAGGAGATACTATTTATATTACTTTTTTCGGCAATGCTTTGGTTTAGGTCATCCAACCCTGTAATAGAGGGAATAGAGAAGTTTATGGATTATGCCATACTAAATGGTATTCACAGAAGTACGGTTGTGCCTCCTCAAGATGTATGGTACAGCGGAAACAGTATAAATTACTACTATTTCGGCCACTTCAGTGTTAATACCATTATCGATCTGTCAGGAGTTTCTCCTGCGGTTGCGTTTAATTTGGCTGTGGCAACGATTTTCTCTCTTGCAGGATGTTTAGCTTTCTCAATCGGTTATGCTCTAACAAAAAAATTGTTTTTTTCTTTTTTCGGATCATTCCTTTTGATCGCAGCGGGGAATCTAAATTACTTTTACGAGCACGTGTTTTTACACAATTCTAACTATTTTTATGCTGATGCGAGGAGTCTGATCCCTTTTACCATTAACGAGTTCCCAACCTACAGTTTTTTGATAAGTGATCTGCACGCACACATTTTGAATATACCTTATGTTTTGTTGTTCATAGGATTTATGTTAGTCGTTTATTTTGATAATAAAGTATTGAAATCCAAAATGTTCCTGGCCTTTTTAATGCTATCTCTTGGTGCCTTAGGGGTTACCAACAGTTGGGACCTTTTTATATATATCCCACTTCTTGGTCTGATTATTTGGGCTTCTACTAGGAAGTTTTTTTATAGTTTTTTCGTTACCGCCGTAACTCTCGTCGGGGCTACCGTCCTTTATATGCCTTTTTATTTAAACTTTAAACCCCCTATTGGGGGTATAGGATTTTTTGTCCCGAACTTAAGAGCAGATATAGGACCGATTATGCAGATGTTCGGGTTCTTTTTGCTGTTAGTAATGCCTTTTTACCTCACATTATCAAGAAAAAAACCACTGGCAACTTTTGAAAGGTTAGTGTTGATACTGTCAGTTTATGGGTTGTTCCTAATCTGTGTTCCAGAATTTGTATTTGTAAAAGATATATATTATAAGCTAAATCCCCCTTATTTTAGAGCTAATTCCATATTTAAAATTTGGTATCAAGCTTGGATAATTTTGAGCCTTTGTTCGGGATTTTGTCTATACAAGGTTTTGACTGATTTTAAACTTTTTAACCTTAAAGTATTAAAATTCTTAGTTTTGTTTATAATAATCTTCTTTTCGTTCTACGTTTTTAAATACACCGTAGTAGGAACAAAGTATATCGTAGGCCCGGTTTATATTTCCAAAGGATTAGATGGTGCCGCTTATCTGAAAAATTCTGTTCCTGGGGATCTGGCTTTAATAGATTGGATTAATGAAAATATAAAGGGACAACCTGTTTTGTTAGAAGCTGTAGGGGATTCTTATACTACTGGATCCCTTATCTCTTCCTATACAGGCCTTCCTACAATCGTCGGTTGGTCCAGCCACGAGCTTGGATGGCGTGGATTCTGGGATCCGATTGCTTTTAGAATGGGAGATGTGGAAAAGATGTATAAGAGTCTTTCTGTTGAAGAAGTTAAGAGTCTTATTAGCAAATATGATGTTAAATATGCGGTTATAACAGATAAAGAAACGCAACAATATGGGGAAAATGCAGGACAGATATTGAAATCTATTTCCAGCACTGTTGCTAAATCAGACAATTCCGAGTTGTTGAAGATAAATTGATTCCTTTCTTTATGGGGTGGCTAATAACTGCTAACTTGAACCAAATAATAGGGGAGTTAGTTATGTTTGATAAGTTAGTTCAATCCTCCGTATATAAGTATGATTAAAAAAGACCCAGGTTGCACAAAGAAATGTGTAACAAGGGTCCAGCGACAAATCAACCTATCATTTTAGATAACTTCGAAGTTATGCTGTGTAGCAAACGTTTTAGCAGCAGACCAACGTTTCCACCACCATCCCCAGAATTCTTCTGCGGTCGCTATCATGTGAGTCAGTTCCCCATAAGGTCCAATATACTGCCCACTTGATGAAACCATCAGTACAGAATATTTACAAGGAAACAAACGTCTCTCTCGTATAACCATATCAACGATTTTTACTTTAATCATGTCGCTCTCCTTTTATTTTGTTTGGATTATAGGCATCTTATAAGAAATATGCAAACCGGTTCAATTTGAAGTTAGGGATACCAAAACAATATTGAAATAGCAACCTTAAATAATGGGGTGGCCGACGGGAGTTGAACCCGCAACATCTGCTTCCACAGAGCAGCACTCTAACCATTGAGCTACGGCCACCATACCAACCCACATTATAACATCTTACAGATAGTCGAATAAGTAATAATTTCTCATTCTGAAGCGAATAATTTCATCTTCCAAAAAATACCTCGACCTGCTAATATAATGCCATGGAAATTACGTACGTAGGGCATGCATGCTTTAAAATAAAAGGGAAGACTATAACCATAGTAATCGATCCCTATGATTCGAAGATTGGATACAAACTTCCGAAGCTCAGTGCCGATGTTGTTCTTGTTACCCACAACCATTTCGATCATAACAATGTTGCGGGAGTATCTGATTACCGTCTGCTTGTAGACGGTCCTGGGGAATATGAGATCGGCGGGGTCTTTATATATGGAAGATCTGTTTATCATGATAAAAAGCAGGGGGCGGAAAGAGGGAAAGTAACAATGTATCTGATCACGATTGACGGGATCGATATTTTGCACGTTGGGGATTTGGGACATGAGCTTTCGCAGGAAGATCTTGAGAAAATACCGAATGTTGATGTGCTGATGGTTCCCGTTGGTGGAGGATACACAATAAATGCCGAAGAGGCAGCAAAACTTGTTACAGACCTTGAACCTGCTTATGTTTTACCGATGCACTACAAAACAGATGATCTTAGCTCAGATGTCAAAATCGATAAACTTGATAAGTTTTTGGATGTTATGGGAGTTGAAAATGGGATAAAAAAGGATCTGGACAAGCTTACTATCAGCTCGGTAAAAGAAGAGTCCGAAGAAACGGAAGTTGTAGTATTAAAGCCTACCCACTAATTTTAAATGGCAGCAAGGAAAAGTAATTCAACAATTGAAGGTGTTGGGGTAAAAGTTCCTCCACACGACCAGGAAGCGGAGAAATCCGTGCTTGGAGCTCTCCTTATTGATAAGGACGCAATAGTAAAAGTTGTTGAGTTTTTAAAGCCTAAGCACTTTTATAAACCCGCACACGAAAAGATATATGAGGCAATTCTTACACTTTATGAAAAGAGGGAACCTGCTGATCTTGTAACTGTTCCAAACCAGCTCAAAAAGATGAAAGAACTTGAGGACATTGGGGGAGTGACTTATTTGACTGAGTTAGTGAATTCAGTTCCTACTGCTGCTAATGTAGAAGCTTACGCGCGTCTTATAAAAAGCGATGCAATCAAAAGGTTTTTGATTACGACGGCGGCAGATATAGGAGAAATAGCTTTTGGAGAAGGTGAGATAGAAAATATTTTAGATAAGTCCGAACAGCTTTTATACTCAATCTCCCAAGATATGACCTATCAGGATTTTGTACCTATAAAAGATACGCTTGAAATTACTTTTGAGAGGCTTGACGAACTATCGAAAAAGAAAGGTGCGTTAAGAGGTGTCCCCACAGGTGTTAAGGGTTTGGATAGGTTACTTTCTGGTTTACAAAAGGAAAACCTGATTGTCTTAGCAGCACGTCCTTCGGTTGGTAAGACTTCTTTAGCTTTAAATATAGCGCAACACGCCGCTGTCGAAGGGAGCTTTGGAATCGCTATTTTTTCACTTGAAATGGGAAGGGAGATGCTTGTAGACAGAATGATCTCATCCCAAGCCGGTATTGATAACTGGAGAATTTCAACTGGTAATCTTGATGAGGAAGATTTTGAAAAGTACGGAGTTGCGGCTGGAGAGCTTGCGGAAGCCCCGATTTTTATTGACGACACGGCTGGAATAAGTGTTATGGAAATGAGAACAAAAGCAAGAAGACTAATGCTTGAAAACAAAATTGATTTGATAATTGTTGATTATATGCAACTTGTAAAAGCCCCTCAGGCTGAAAGTAGGGTTCAGGAAGTATCGAAGATATCCCAAGGTTTGAAAAATCTTGCAAGGGAACTTAAAGTTCCGGTTTTGGCGGTCTCACAACTTTCAAGAGCTGTTGAACAAAGGGGTGGAGATAAGAAACCTCAGCTTTCTGACCTTAGGGATTCGGGTTCTATTGAGCAGGATGCAGATATCGTTATGTTTTTATACAGGCCCGACGAGGAAGATAAAACAGGAGCAAAACTCATTATTGCAAAGCACAGAAACGGGCCTACGGGAGAGCTTGATCTGTTCTTTAGAACAGAATTCACGAAGTTTTACGAGGTGGAACAAAGGAAAGAGTAATTTTTTGGTGCCGTGGGAGGGAGTTGAACCCTCACGGGCGATAAAGCCCAGAGGTTTTTGAGACCTCCGCGTATGCCATTCCGCCACCACGGCTAAATCAGCCACTCTATTTTACCATAAGGAAAAACTTCATAATCTCTTTATTGTCCGCTCGTGCTAAAATATCGGAAGAATGCAAGTAACAGATTTAAAAAATGGAACGGTATTTCAGGAGAATGGGCAACCATTTATCGTTGTTAAATACCAGCATATAAACGTTAGCCGAGGAAGTGCACATGTTAGAGTGACAGCTAAGAACCTGATTACAGGACAGGTTCTTGATAAATCGTATCAATCAAATGCCAGGGTTGAAGATGCAGATGTTGAAAATAGAAGCGCCCAGTATCTTTATAGGGACAGGGGTTACATCTTTATGAACCCGGAAAACTATAATCAGATAACTGTACCTGAGGATGTTGTCGGAGAATCATCTAAGTTTTTAAAAGAGGGTGAGAAAGTTTTAATAAAGTATTTCGACGGAAAACCCATAAGTATTGACCTTCCTGTTTCTATGATTTTTGAAATAAAATATACTGAGCCAGGATTTAAGGGAAATACGGTTACAAATGTTTATAAAGAAGCTGAACTTGATAACGGTAGCAAAATAAAAGTTCCTATGTTTATCAAGATAGGTGATAAAGTAAAAGTTGATACTAGGACTAGTGAGTACGTATCAAAAGCTTAAAGACATATGATTCCAGTAAACGTGAGTTTCGGTTCAAAAACGGTCAGCACGATGCTATTAATCTCTTTAGCTGGAATTTCCTGTTGGTGTTTTGTGCTTTGGTATGAGGCAAAAAAAGACGGTTTTAATACCGACAAGTTTTTTGATTTGATATTTTCATCGATCTTGGTTTCTGGCACTGTTTACTACTTACTAAATCGTTTAATTGGTTGGCTTGAAATATATAAACCCTCTAATTTTCTCCTTACAATGGATAAGGAAATATTACTTAGCATGTCAGTTTTTTTGTCGACTCTTTTTCCCATACATTTTTTTTCCAGAAAATGGAAATGGTCGGTTTTTAGGATCTTAGATATCTACTCGTTAGGTTTTAGCGTTTTGACCATGTTTCTTTCATTGGGGTATTTTCTAATTGGAGGGCGCAAAGAGTATCTAATACTGTTTCTCTTTTCTCTTGCGCTTTATTTGTTTGTCCTTAGATATAGGGGCTACAGATTTTTATCTGGTGTTATGTTTTCTATATTTCTGCTTTTTATTTCGGTTATCGGTTTTGCGTTTTTTAAGAGAGGAGGTTATTTGCTCTTTTATCCAGCTTTGATTACAATAAGTATGTTTAACTTGTATTTGAGAGGTAAAAAGGCTATGACGAAACCATCACTTCCTAAGGGCCTAGTGGCCAATTTAAAGCAAAGATTAATAAAGAAAGAGAGAAGCCTTGATAAGGAGCAGCAGCAACTCATAAGGGAGGATCCTTATTTGCAACAGGGTAGAGATACCGATAACGCTGAGTCAATGGATGAGGTTGCAGAAGATACAGGAAAAAGCATTACAGATGCAAGGTTAGGCATGGTAAGAACTATACGAATCCAAGTTAAAAAGGCTCTTGCGGCGATAAAACTTGGTAGATATGGAAAATGTATAGTATGCGGAAAACCTATTGATGCAGCAAGACTTAAAGCGTACCCCGAGGCTACGACCTGCATAGAATGTGCAACTAAAGCTTCAGAAGTCGAGGAAATTCAAGAAGAGGTTTAGTGATTGGAATAGTAACAAACTGTAGCTACCCATTATCTAGCATTTTTACATTGAGGCAATTCGTTTTTCTAGCTTTTTTTGTTCTTACAGCGGCTATTTTTTTGCTATACCCTGTTTTGGTTAGACATAACAGACTAGGACTTGTCTCATTGTCCTTGATAGCTGTAGGTGGAATAATAAACATTGCTGAAAGAATAATTACGGGATGCATCAGGGATTATTTTAGTTTTTTCGGACTTTTTAACTTTAATGTTGCAGATTTGGTAATGGATATCGGTATAGTTCTAACGTTTTATATAATATGGAAAAAGAAATAGAAAAAATATATGAAGATGAAGATATTATCGTTGTGAACAAACCTAGCGGGCTTGTCGTAAATAGGTCCAATACTAACTTTAGCAGAACATTGCAAGATATTATTGATGAGGAGTACATTTCAAAATTAGACAAATCTGGCAACGATTTGGATAAGGAGTTTTTTGATAGGTCGGGAATAGTGCACAGACTTGACAAGGCTACATCGGGTGTTTTGTTAATTGCCAAAACCCCAGAAGTATTTAGGTTTCTCCAGAAAGAATTTAAAGAAAGAAATATTTATAAGGAGTATGTCGCTGTTGTTCATGGAAGGGTAGAGAATGAAGAGATAGAAATAGACGCACCGTTAGGCAGAAGTCCAAATAGCCCATTGAAAATTGCAGTCATTTCATCTGGAAAACGAGCACTTACTAAAATAGAGAAGATAAAGGAGATAGAAATAGAATCTGCATCTGAAAAATTGATCTACACTTTTCTGAAAGTTATACCAAAAACAGGACGAACCCATCAAATTAGAATACATTTAGCAGCGATAGGGCACCCAATTGCAGGGGATGTTATTTATTGTTCAAAAAATTTACTCGTTAATGACCAAAAGGCCTTCAGTAGAATGATGCTCCATGCTAGATATTTAGGTTTCACGAACCCAAAAACAGAAAAATTTCAGCGTTTTGAATCCCCCTTGCCTAAAGAGTTCCTTTTATAATATGATATATTAGTTAATATCATGAAAAGGAAACCTGCTCGAAGGAAAAATAAACGTATTCTTAACCGTTCCCAGAAGAAGTATTTTTTTCGTATAGGTGTATTTGTTCTTCTATTCAGCATTTCCCTGATTTTTCTTTTTATGTATACCTTTGAGAAATACCTTAATCAGAATTTTGTGTCCGCCTTGTCAACCAGTAGCTATTCAATACTTGATGATAACATTCCTACTGTTTCTTACATTGTGGTTGAGGATCTTTCTGTAAGACCAATTGTGATAAAAAAAGTAAATTACATTATTTTCGATAAGTTGAACCAAAAGGCTTCAATCTACAACATCCCGCTTTACGTTAATTATGAAATACCGGGAAGGTTCGGAAATGAAGAGTTTTCAAAATTATTTGCTTTAGGAGCAATGAACGCGAAAGATCCATTAAAGGCAGGAACGGAGCTTATTAATAGGTCTATTTTTAAGCTTTTCGGGTTCAAAGTTGACAAGTATGTGCTTACTGACGTATCCCAAGAAGAGTTTTTCGATAGAATGTGGCGCGAAGGTGGCCATATTAATATTTTTAATCTCAAAAACGTAACTAATTTTGAAAATTCGTTAAAGACAGATTTAAGCCTTGCTGAGCTGAATTCTTTACTAACATTTTTAGACTCTCTACCTTCGGATCGTATAACGGATAGTGCTATGACTCCTCAATGCTTTTGTGATACGGAACCTTTTGATAATAAGATAAAAGAAGAAACTATAGAATCAGCTATAGCAAAGGAGAACAAAAATATAGCCATTCTAAATGGAACGGATTACAACGGTTTAGCTTCCTTTGGGGCAAGGGTAGTGAAAAATATTGGAGGAAGAATAGTAGCTGTTGGTAATACAGAAAAAAAATATAATACTAGTGTTGTTATTGCTGACGATCCAAATTCCAAAACAGCAGCGTTTTTGTCTAGGGTTTTCATGATCCCTCAGGTTATCTCTAAAACTGAGTCCTATAGTTTTATGGAAAATGAGATAGATAGATCGGACGTTGTAGTAATTTTTGGGTTTGACACTTCAGGTGATTTGTACTAGTATATCAACAGTACTCTCTCCTTTCTATCCCCCGTCCCAAATTTAGGGCGGGGGTAATTTTGATAGGAAGGTTGTTGTTACAGCAAAAACAGCGATAGGGAGTCGTGATTGTTTGGCCTAATGGCTAAAAGGAAGGAAGATAAACATGCCTCTAAATCAAAATTTAATACTCATAATTTCGGTTGCCTTGATTGTACTGGGAGTTTTCTTACGCGCTAGAAGAAAGGACAAAAGCACAAGTTCTGGGTCTGATAGTATTGAGATTATCGAAGTTCAGCTTAGCAAAAACGAAGAACCGGCTAAGGACATACAAGCGTCATCGTTAAGTGCTGAAAACATGTTTTCAGCTATTCATGGTCTACTTAAAAGCGAACCTGCTCTTCAAGAGACAGTTTCTTTTGAGATGGTCTCCTCTGGGGATAGGGGAATTAGGTTTTATGTAGCAGTTCCCTCAAATATTTTAAAATTCGTCGAGAATCAGATATACGCTCAATACCCCTCTGCTCATATTAACGCCGTATCCGATTATACAGAGGCATTGAATAAGCAACACACAAATTACAAAATAACCAGCCTATCCCTTTCAAAACCCAACTATTATCCTATTAAGAGTTTTAGAGATTTGGAAATAGATCCAATCTCTTCTGTAACATCAGCTGTATCTTCTTTGCTCAGTGCAGAGGAAGTGTGGTTGCAGGTAATAGTACGACCTATTCCAGACGTTTGGCAGCAAGAAGGTTCTACCTATGTAGGTAGGGTAAGAGAAGGTGTTGACCCCGATAAAAGGGGGACAATATTTGGTGTTATGGCTGATGTTTTCAAAAAGGAAACTGTTGAAATAGCAACCGGAGTTGCAACCGGATTGTTCTCATATAGGGAGTCAAAAGCTGAGGCTGGCAAACCAGCTGTTTTGCAAACTCCCAGAATTGGAGCTGCTAAGGAAGCTGAACTTAAATCGATAGAAAATAAACTTACAAGAATGGGGTTTGAGACGAATATTAGAATTGTATCGGCAGCTCTAAAAGAAGACAGGGTTGATACAAATCTGAGGTCAATAACCGCGGCTTTGGAGCAGTTTTGCACCGCAAATTTAAACAGCTTCAAAGAGGAAATTGAAGTTAATAAAGAAAAAGCTTTGGATAATTACGTTTCAAGGTCTTTTGATGGGGATAAATCTTTCATATTAAACACAGAGGAACTTGCAACTTTCTTTCATTTTCCACTTTCACATATTGATACCCCAAATATTTCATGGGTTTATTCAAGAAAATCAGAACCCCCAGCAAATCTGCCTACGAAAGATTGTGTTTATATTGGTGAAACCTTGTACAGAAATAAGACAGTAAGATTTGGTCTCAAAAATGATGATGACAGACTTAGGCACTTGTATGTGATAGGGAAATCAGGTACAGGTAAGTCGTCTTTGTTTGTTAGCATGATCTCGCAGGATATTGCAAACGGACAAGGAGTTGCTGTTTTGGATCCACACGGAGAGACTATAGAAAGAGTTTTGGAAAGGATCCCTGATAATAGGATTGAGGATGTTATATACTTTGATCCTTCGGATGTAGACAGACCTATTGGGCTAAATCTTTTGGAAATTGATGACCCTTCCCAGAAAAACAAAATGGCATCGGGTTTAGTAGCAGCCATTAAGCAACATTTTGATTTTTCATGGGGGCCAAGACTTGAGTATCTTTTAAACTACGCAATTTTAACCTTGCTTGAAGTTCCTGGTACAACGATGCTTGGTATTACGCGTCTGCTGGAAGATGACAATTACAGAAAGTATATTTTGCACAGCGTAAAAGACCCTGTCGTCCTTAGATTTTGGGAAGAAGAGTTTAGGCAAATGAAAGGAAATCAAAAACTTGTAACCGAGGCTATATCACCTATCCAAAACAAGGTAAATAGATTTTTAGCTTCTACAACAATGAGAAATATCCTCGGTCAGAGAAAATCCACGATAGATTTTTGGGATGCAATGAACTCAGGGAAGATAATTTTAATGAACCTTGCGAAGGGAAAGATCGGAAGTGATAATGCAAATCTGCTTGGTGCACTTTTAGTGTCTAGAATTCAATTTTATGCCCTTCAAAGGGTTGAAATAGCGTATGAGCAGAGAAACCCGTTTTACCTTTATGTTGACGAATTTCAGAACTTTGCGACAGGAAGTTTTGAAGAGATTTTATCGGAATCTAGAAAATACAAACTCGGGCTTTATTTAACACATCAATTTACTGGTCAGCTTCCAGAGGAGTTACTTGAGGCAGTTTTTGGCAATGTGGGCACTATTATGGCCTTTTCTTTAGGTGCTCCTGATGCCACTGCTCTTGCAAAGGAATTTGCCCCTTACTTTAATGAAGAAGATTTGATTTCTCTTGAAAGGTTTCAGGTTTACACAAAGCTTATGATTGATGGCATGACCTCGCATCCGTTTTCTGCAAAAATACTACTTCCATGGGAAGATGATTTTGTTGTTCCGAAAACTAGAAATAGGGATAAAGTAATTCAGAGAAGTAGAGAAAAGTACGGTGTTCCCAGAGAACACATTGAAGAGAAAATAAATAAATGGGTTACTACAAAGTTTGATAAAGGTATGGCTATAGCTCAACAACTTGCATCTCCCGCACCAAAGAATGTTCAAGACAACACGGCCAATATGAACCTTAGTGGGCTTAGTGGGGAGGTAAGTTTAAATAGTTATAAAAAGGAGAAATAAAACTATGCAGGAGGAAAAAACTAACAAAAAACAGGAGGAAGAGACACATCTTCAGCTACCATATCAAAAGAAATATGACAACATTAAAATGCTAATAAGATCAGCTTTTAAACAACTTGACAAGATTCAGGATGTTATTGAGAGCATGGAGCAGGAAGATAAAAAGGCTTACTATCAAGGTATTCCAGGCACAGAGGGTTATTTTGATGGTCAAAATCTAATAGCTGATGATGGAAGAAAAACTGAAGTGCCCGGAAATTATGCTGCAAAGTCAAGACTTGTGTATGGGGATAGGTTAAAGGTGTTCTCTGAATCTGGAAAACAGATATTTAAGCAGATTACAAAGGTTGAAAGAAAGAAAATAGAAGGGGTCTTAGGTAAAAAGGAAGGTTCGTGGTACATCCTTTCTAAGGAAGGAACATACAAAATTGCTGATTTAGCCGCTGAATTTAACAAGGCGGATCTAAATGATAAGGCTACAGCTTTTATCCCTTTAAGTAACCAGAATGTTCCATATGCCGCTTTGGATAAGGTTTTAAAAGCAGGGGAAACAGGGGAGGGGAATCGAAAGATTACAGCCCATCCAATAGCTAGTAAAGTGCTACACCCGAAACCAACAGAGGTTAAAATAGAAGTTAAAAAAGAGACAAAAACCGTAAAACCGAAAGAGAAAAATAGTGTGAAAAAGCCAAGCAAACAAAAAGAAGAAGAAAAAAAAGAAAATGATCAGGAAAAACCGCGAAAAGAATTTATTGACAATATAATGGAAGATGACGATTTGAGGTAAGAATTTATTCTATCTCTTCTTCGGAGTCAGATTCTATATCTATTTCCGGTTCGTCTATAGTTCCCTTCTTCAAATACGGTCTGATATCAATTTTGTCAGGTTTGAAAATTGGTATCGAAGCCTTTAAAAGTATCCAGATTTCGTTGTCTCTTCCGTGTGTAAATACAGCTTGGATTTTTCCCTTCCTATCCTGCACAGAGTTTATTTTCGTTACTGCATAGTTATCGTCAATAAACCCTACCAAGATGTTTTTATTTTTTTTACTCTTATAAAGATCTACGCTTCTCTTCTTAGCCCTAATTATAAGCTCCTCACCTGATGAAAAATCATCCGATGTGAGTCCTTTGGCCTTAAGTGTTAACTTTATTTCGTGTGTAGTACCAGGCTCTTTGAGAAGAGATTTTGTGCTCAGAGGAATGATGTTTACGCATTCCGATCTACCTATTTTTGCGAGTTCCAAATTTTTTAAAGCAATCGGGTTAATAGGGTCATCTTTTAGCACTTCTTTGAATATCTTTTTGGCCTCGGTAAAGTTTTTAGTTTGAATGTATGCCCTTCCCAGTCTTATTTTGGAGTCAATATCGTTAGGATATTGTTCAAGGATTTCTAAGTTTAGTTTGATAGCAAGTTTCCAGTTTTGTTTGAGAGCTGCTTCTATCGCCTGTTTAGTTAATACTGCTAGGCTTAAACGCATAAGTGATAGCATATTAAAAATTAATCTTTTGTCAATAAGGGGTTTAACAAAAAGTGACCAAGTTATTTCATAGACCTGGTCACTTTAAAAGTGAAGATGCTTTAACAAGGCCATATTGCGTTATATTCAACGTGTAAAGCATTTGCAATGGCCTTTCGTTTTGCTTCGCATGGAAAGAGAGTACTGTTTTGTATATTTCTTATTTCCTTTTCTGGTATGCCTGATTGTTCAGATAGCTCTTTTGCGTCCCAAGAGATTTGTCTCATAAAGTGATAAATTTTCAGTGAAATTTCTTTCATCATTAATTTTTGGATAGTTTTCTCGTCTTGTCGGAGTTCATGTAGTCGAAATTCGAGCCTTTTTATTTTTCCTCTCACCGCAGCTAATCTCTTTGCGTTAGTCATTTTGCTCTCCTTTCTCATTGACTTGTTAACCAACAGAGTATCAAAAATGCTAAATTTATTCAAATGCTTCTCTAAGATGTCTATGCACGTTCCCTTTAGAATTGCTATACTTTTCATATGTTAGAAAACATAGATCCTATTGGACCGGAAGACGTTGCGAAAACCCAACCACCTGTTGAAGGGGTGTCCTACAATTCTGAAGGTATACCTGTTTTGGTTAGAAAGATTGAACTTGCAAGAACTTCAAATGAAGAATATGTTAAACGCCGAGAGGAGATTAAGGACGCTATTAGTAAAATTAGGGTATTAGGAGAAGGGGAGATAAAACCTTTCCTCTTTGCGATATCCGAAGGTGTTAGGACTTTGATAACTGACGCTGGTGATATCGACAACTCCGTTGAAACCACATTTGGTATTAAAAACATAAACCCTAAAGCAATACTAGACGGCAAAAATGATAACTTTATGGCAACGGCTATTCCAGCTTATGGCTTGGTATCAATAAAATGTTCGGATGGTGGTTTTAATGAAAATGGTAGACCTCTAAACGGTATTGAAATATACTTGCCTATAGAACCAAAGGATAGCAACTACACTAAGTATTCCCTAACACTTTCTCAACTCGACTCCAATGGCAACTTTCTAAAAGGGGTGCATATAGACAAAATGAGCCCAAGTGACGCTGAATTTTTTAAGGAATGTTTAAGCAAATCTCTTAATAGATTGATTGAAGAAACACCAGAGAAAATAGAGTAGTATTTTACAAACGTTGTACTAGACACAGAGTTAATTCAAATACCCGTTCAAAAGTGCTAATATAAGTCATCATGTCAGGGCATTCCAAGTGGGCGAATATTAAAAGAAAAAAAGAAGTTACAGACGCTAAAAAAAGTAAAGTATTTTCCAAGATGAGTAAACTATTAGCTGTTGCTGCTCGTGATGGAGGTGGGGATCCTGACTCAAACCCTAAGCTTCGAATGATTGTCGAGAAAGCCAAAGAAGCAAGAATGCCTAAAGAAAACATCGAAAGGGCGATAGCTAGAGGTTCTGGTGCCGGCGGAGCAAACGAATTTAGTGAAGTAGTGTACGAAGGATTTGGGCCCAACGGTGAAGCTTTTTATATCAGGGGTCTAACGGATAACGTAAATAGGACAGTTTCGGAAATCAGAAATATATTTAACAAGTATGGTGGGACCTTAGGTGGACAGGGGAGTACCGCATACATTTTTTCTCCAGACCCGGAGAATCCGCTTTTTTCAACAAAAATAGACGATGCGGTTCTTGCTTCTAAACTTATGGCGCTTTTAGAAGATCTTGATGACCATGATGATATTCAGGATGTATTTGTAAATTTTGAATTACCAGAACAATGATAATACTTGGAATAGACCCAGGAACCGCGCGAATGGGCTATGGAATTGTTGAGGTAAAAAATAAAAACAAGTTTAAACTCCACAAGACAGATGTTTTAGTTACACATCCGAATTTGGAGCCCGAAAACAGGCTTAAATTTCTTTATAATGAACTCGTGGGTATCATAAAAGAATATTCTCCAGAAGTTATGGTTATAGAACAGTTGTTTTTTAATACTAACGCTAAAACTGCTATAGCTGTTGGGCAGGCGCGTGGTATCTGCATGCTTGCTGCGGCGAACCACAAGGTCAAAATACACAACCATACAGCTTTAGAGGCAAAACTTGCTCTCACGGGGTACGGGAGAGCTGACAAGAAGGAAATGCAAGCTTGTGTAATGAAACTTTTAGGTCTTTCGCAAATTATTAAATCAGATGATGCAAATGATGCAGTAGCTATGGCACTTTGTTACGTAAAAAAGCATGTTAACGGTGAGAAAAGCCCAGAAAGGAAAAAGAGATGAGTATTTCAGAAAGTATTAGAAGAATCGGAGTAGAAAAGAAGAATAGATACCTCATTTTGTCTTTTTTAGCCACATTGTTTGTATACGTGGTTACTCAAAAACAGATACATATGAGTTTTTGGCAGGTGTGTGTGATTTTAGTTTTGCTCGTAGTTTCCGGAGACTGGATAGCTAACTACCCTGGAATCAATCGAAAGAATTTTTTGGTTAGTATTTTAATGCCTCTTGGTGTATTGACTGGAGCACTTTCTTCTCTTCATTTTTTTCCAAATCTTGGATTGATGTTCAAGCTTTTTGTTATAGCATTTTTCGGCGGTTTGTATTATCTGGTTTTGCTTGTAGACAACATATACTTAGTGGTTCACGATAGGGCAGAGATAATACCCCTTTACAGAGTTGCAGTGACATGGAGTCAGATAATCCAGATTGTAGTTGCTATACCTTTGTTTGCAGGAATTTTTAAAACGAACACAAATGCGTTTTTTCAATCTTTTTTGGTTGCTTTGGTTTCCTTTTTATTTACTTATTATCAGTTCTGGATATATCAGTTTGATTCAGATGCTAAAAGAACCAAAATAGGGGAGGTATTGTACCTAAGTACATTTTCCGCATTTGTAACTTACGCCATATCATTTTCGGTGTCGTTTTTTTCCACAAAAGCTTTCTTAAGATCGTTGTTCGTTTCATCAGTGCTTTTGTTTCTTTTATCTTATATATCTGGTTATCTTAAAAACGAAATTTCCCGTAAAATGATTTTGGGCTATCTAATTATTATTCTAGTTTTTTTGGCTATTTTGTTATTTTTTCTGCTTTAGAACTTAAAATTAAGGCTTTATTTATCCTGAATTAAATATTCAATAGATTAGTATCAAAAAGGACAGGGGAGCAAAAAAGGGGAGTGATCTGAGTTATTGACGCGATTTGTTCGGTTCCCTTATCAAACTATAGGGTTATCTGCTAAGCTTGTCTTGTCCTGTAGTGTGTAGGGCAGTAATCTGATAAGTAAGGTAGGTTTGTCATATCTCCCCATTTATCGAATTCTGTACGTTTGTCATAGTTACTTTTCTGTAAGATTGTCATATATTCCTGGAGTGGGGAATGTGGATAACTGTAACTGCGGGAATGCTGGGATATTGGTTGAGAAATAAAGGAGAAGAGTTAAACTACGGATTATTATTTTAATTTAATTTTATTTAACTTAATTAATATGATTTGGATCTAAATAAAAATTTTCCGTACTTTTATTTACTCTCCCCTTTAAAAGGATTGTCTTGTTTTGTATTTCCATATCTAACATATGTATTATTCCTATAACGTCGTTAAACATACATTATACGACGTATGACCTGTAACTAAATTTCACCCCCTACCTCATTTTTCCGTTAGGGATTTTGATTAGCGTAAAAAAATTATTTATTTCTTATTTATTTCCTACGTATAATAGATTTTTAATTTCATTTCCCTATTTATTTTTCAAATCCCTCTTTATGTTTACTATTTTTTAGTCTCTTTTATTTTCAAAATCCGTTTTGCCACTACCCAACCCTTCTGGACGTGTCTTTTAGTGTATTGACAGGAAAAGCGTATGTCATTTTTTGTTGTTATATCAACTAAATACACACATGACGCTCTACAATCGATTTTTAGACAATTTAGTGTGTAAGACGATTGTGGAATCGTCAAAACATTACTAGTCGATGAAAGTAATGTCCAAATTGCAAATCTCATATGTCTAGGTTACATTTAGTGTACAGATGTTTTCAAAATCATATGAATAGGAGAGGAGGAGAAAATGGGAGTACAAAAAAGTTCAGGGGATGTGAAAGAAAAGGTTTTGAAGAATGCAGTTTGCTGTCCCATGTGTGGTTATCCTGTTCAGCGAAATCATATTTACTGTGAACATTGCGGGGAGTTTCAGATTCAGTCGGATGGCAGACAAAATACAAAACGCAGAAAACATTTGGAAAGCGATCATTGGAAATGGTGCGATAAATGTAAGTCCTACCGCAAAGCTCCGTTACGAGTTAACTTTTGCTTCAGGTGCGGAAGCGCTCTGACTCACTTGGTGGTAATCATAAAATAGCTTGCCAGTATTCACATCGCTTATGCCCCCAGACCGGGAAGTATTAATATTTTCCGGTCTTTTCTTTACCTGTGTAAAAGATGTCGTATAATATAAATATGCCTAAGTTAACTTTAAGCGCCTCTTTCGACGATACAATTCTTAAATATTTAGAATACTGTGAAATAGAACGAAACCTCTCACAAAATACGATTAAAATGTACCACTTTTATCTTAATGACTTCTCTACTTGGGCAAAAGAATACTTAAAAAAGGATACATTTGCACTCAAAGACATAGATGATGAGTTAGTTAAGAAATATCGCGTAAATCTTAATCGAAGAATAAGTTCGAAATCTAATATGGAATTTAAGAGATCTACTCAAAAGACTTTTTTAGTAGCTTTGAGAGCACTTTTGAAATACCTGGTTGTTGAAGAAGGCGTTGAAATTATGTCCCCCGAGCAGATTATTCTTGGTAAGGCAGAAGACAGAGTTCCTAAAGTTTTGAATCCTGGGCAAATGAAAAAATTATTCGAGATGCAAAATCTAGACAGAAAGTCTGGTGTAAGGGACAGAGCCATACTGGAAACTTTCTTTAGCACAGGGCTTAGGGTCTCGGAACTGGTCGCTTTAAACCGAGATGCCATAAACCTCAATACTGGTGAGTTTACAGTTATTGGTAAAGGTAGAAGAGCTCGTGTAGTTTACCTTTCACCAGGGGCTATTAAGTGGCTTAGAAGATATTTGGGAACCAGAGCAGATCCTTTCGTACCGCTATTTATTAGGTATTCGGGTAAAAAAATGACAGAGAACGATTTTGATGGCGAGTCTTTAAGATTAACCCCAAGAAGTGTTCAAAGACTAGTGAAAAAATATGTTCAAAGAGCAGGGATTTCGGTTGAAGCTACTCCGCATACATTAAGACATACCTTTGCGACTGGGTTGTTATCAGAAGGAGCTGATTTAAGGAGTGTTCAGGAACTTTTGGGTCACTCGAATGTATCTACGACCCAGATTTACACTCATGTTACGAATAAACAGCTTAGGGATGTGCATAAGAAATACCATAAGGATATAGAGGCTAGCCAGGGTTATGTTTCAAGCTTAAGATAATCTTTGGCAAACAAAAAAATAGAAAGGAGAAACTCATGCATTTCAGAATAAGAAAGTATCCCTTAGCGGGTGATGTAGGGAAAGCTGTTAAGCTTGTTAAAGTTTTTCCCTCCTATAAGCCGACAGTATTTTTTATGGTGGTATTTGAAGTACTGGATGAAAAGTCATTTGACTGGATGGTAAGATGCACAGAGGGTCTAAGGGCGCTTATTGATTATGTACTCTGCATAGCAAGTTCTGGTGAGAAAGGAAACAAGCCTTTTGATAAAGATGGCTGGCATTTCGCTCATTTATATCTTGAAAGCAGGATTTTGGTTTTTAGGAACAGAAGTAAAGTTCTAAACAAGGACAATTCTCTATAAGGTTTTGTCCTTTTTTTATTTGCTAGATAGCATTTCTTTTAGAGGATTAAAGCTTTTTCTGTGGATTTCACAAGGACCGTGTTTAAGTAAAGCTTCTATGTGTGCTTTAGTCCCATACCCCTTATGCCTATCAAACCCATAAAGTGGGTATTTGCGGTGCATTTCAACCATTATGTTATCTCGGTAAACCTTAGCCACGATTGATGCTGCTGCGATAGAGATGCTTTTAGTATCACCACCCGAGATATTTATTTGGCAGTTTTTTACAAGTTTCTTTACTTCAAAAGTATCCGTTAGAACGATTTGTGGCTTTGTTTTGAGACTTTTTACTGCATTGTAGAAAGAAAGTTGTGTGACCTGGGAAATTCCCAGTTCATCTATCTTCTCTGGAGGAAAAAGCTCTATGGAGTAAGAAATTGCCTCTTTCTTGATAAATTCCGAAAGTATCTCGCGGTTTTTGGGTGATACTAGCTTAGAATCGTTTATTTTTGTGTATAAAAGTACATCCAGAGTATTTTTCCCTATGTTCTCGTTGTTAATCAAAGATTCTAGTTCTTCGCTGAAAATTTTGTCCAAGTCCAACACAACTGCTGAAACGACAAAAGGCCCAGCGAGCGGTCCCCTGCCCACTTCATCAATTCCGGCTATATACTTTATGCCCTTGTTATAAAGTTTTCGCTCATATTGAGTAATTTTTTGAAAATGCATTTACAAGATTATTTTACTCTTTAGATTTGGGAAAATTACTCTTCCTCTACCTCTTGTGCCTGTTCCATTATATCAACTGATGCCACTTTGTCCCGTTCGTTAAGTTTTATTAATCTTACTCCTTGTGTTGCTCTCTTTAGTGTAGGTACCTGTCCGACAGCGAGTCTTATAATCTTTCCGGAAGTTGTAGCTATGAGCAAATCACACCCTCTGTCATGTTTTGTTACCGACATCGCTGAAATAAGTTGTCCTGTCTTTTCTTTTACCTTGTAAGTTAATATGCCTGAACCAGCTCTTTTTTGAGTTTTGTATTCATCCGTCGGTGTTTTTTTACCGTACCCAAGGTCTGAAACTACTAAAAGTTCAATATTTTTGTTCTTCTTGGGAACAATCACTGTCCCTACAACCCTATCCTTTTGTTTTGATAGTTTTATACCCGTTACCCCTTTTGCGGACCTTCCCATAGATCTAACATCCTTTTCGCTAAATCTGATGGACTGCCCCATTGATGTTGTTAGTAAAACATCGTCTTCCCCGGAAGTTGAGTCAACAAAAATTAAGTTATCATCTTTTTCCAGCGTTATTGCAATAATTCCAGCCGTTCTGATATTTGAGAAATCCTCCATAGCTGTCTTTTTAACTACGCCGCGCTCCGTTGTAAAGAAAATAAAGCCTTCTTTGCTCTCAAGTTCTTCATTAGTCTTTGTCAGAAATGCTTGGACTTTCTCATCTTGTTTCATACTCAAAAAGTTGATTAATGGCGTCCCTTTAGCATTTCTGGTCGTTTCAGGTATTTCCCAAATCCTTAATTTGTATACTTTTCCCGTATTTGTGAAGAAAAAGCACCAGTCGTGTGTATTGCAGATTCTTATTGTCACAACTCTATCCTCTTCCCTAAGTTCCTGACCTTTTACACCCTTACCACCGCGTCCCTGCTTCTTGTAGGAGGTTTCCTTTAATCGTTTGATATAACCACCTTCGGATATCGTAACTATGCATGGTTCATTAACTATCAAATCTTCATCGCTCAGTTCCCCCACTTTCCCTTTTATTACCCTGGTTTTTCGTTCATCTGAGTACTTCTTTTTTAGTTCATTTAGTTCACTTTGCACAAGCGTAATAATTCTTATAGGTGAAGCCAAAAGGTCGTGGTAATCTTCAATAGTTGCAAGTATAGATTTAAGTTCATCTTCTATTTTTTGCCTCTCAAGAGCGGCTAACCTTCTGAGCTGCATATCCAAAATCGCCTGAGCCTGAATTTCTGATAATTCAAACTTATTCATAAGACCGATTTTTGCGGTATCGGCATCTTTGCTTGATTTGATAAGCTTTATAACTGCATCTAGATTATCAAGTGCTATTTTTAAGCCTCTTAGAATATGTGCACGTTCTTCAGCCTTTTTGAGTAAATAAATGGTTCGTTTTGTTATTACTTGTTGTCTGTGCTTAATGAATTCTTCAAGTATTATTTTTAGAGTCATCAGCTTTGGTTCGTTATCCAAAAGCGCTACGAAATTAGAGTTAAAGGTGTTTTGGAGTTGAGTGTACTTATACAACTGATTTTTGATCTTATTGACAACCGCATCTCTTTTTAGCTCAATAACCACTCTTATGCCGTCTTTATTGGATTCGTCCCTTAGATCGGCAATTCCTATAATTTTTTTATCTCTTACTAGATCCGCGATTTTTGAAATAAGTGTAGCTTTGTTGACCATGTAGGGAATTTCAGTCACCACCAGTTTAATTTTTCCGCCTTTTGTTTCTTCTACATCCATCTTTGCCCTTGTTACAACCCTTCCCCTGCCTGTTGCGTACATCTGTATCATTTCTTTTTGGTCATAAATGATTCCCCCTGTTGGGAAATCTGGTCCCTGTATCGCTCTTGTCAAATCTTCGACGTTCGCTGACGAAGAAAATGATGTTTTGGCAATTGCCATCTGTGGTAAAGCTTCATTTACCGCTTCTTTTTTGGATTTCGTACCTTTTTTAGCTACAGATTCCTCTTTTTTGCCGGGGGTTCCAACATCATCTGCTTTATCTATTAAGATATTTATTCCGTCAATTATTTCCCCAAGGTTATGAGGAGGAATATTTGTTGCCATACCTACAGCAATCCCAGTTGCGCCATTAAGCAGCAGATTAGGTAAAAGAGATGGTAGATAGTCTGGCTCCAAGTTTTGAAGGTCATTTATCGAAAAATTAACGGTTTCCTTGTCAATATCGTTAAAAAGCTCCTCTGATATCTTTTCCAGTTTACATTCTGTATATCTCATTGCTGCTGGTGGATCTCCGTCTATACTTCCGAAGTTTCCCTGTGGTCTTATAAGTGGGTATCTTAGGCTAAAGTCCTGCCCCATTCTTACTAGAGCATCGTAAATGGAGATGTCTCCGTGCGGATGGTACTTGCTCATAACGCCACCAATAACAGTTGCGCACTTGTGGAGTTTTCCTGAAAAATTCATTCCAGATTCCTGCATTGAATGGATAATCCTTCGTTGCACGGGTTTGAGGCCATCCCTAACGTCAGGCAAAGCGCGGGATACTATAACGCTCATTGCATAATCAAGATACCCGCTCTGCATTTCTTTTCCAATGTCAGTTTTTGAGATGCCCATGTCATTGATAGTTGGTTTCTTGTTTATGTTTTTTGTTGTTTCTTCGGCCATAACCTAATAATTTTAACAAATTTTTTGCACCTTTTAAATAGTTTTTAGGCAGGAAAAAACAAGGATTTTAGTGAGAAATATCCCAATTTATAAGCTTTGCAAGTCTCTGACGATTTCCTTTCTTAGAATAAGCTCTTTTGTTTCTCCGATTCCGTCCATAAATTTGATTCCAAAGTTTTTCTCCAGGATTTTTCTGATATCCTCATTTTCTGAATACACGTAATTCTTGCCCTTTGATATGCATGGAGAGTTAAAAAACCACTGATTATGATCAAACTCATCAAGCACCTCTTTTATGAGGTGTCTATAATCCGTGACAAATTTTTTTGCGTCCCAGAGTTCCATCTGTCCTATCGTTATTTTCATTTTTAAATTTGGGAATTCAATTATTTTAATATCGTTGATGATTGCCTCCCTTGGGTTTTTGTAAATAGTATCTTCTTGGTCGATAAAGTACTTTTCAACCCATGTTTTAGGAAGATCTACAAGCGGAGAAAGTTCTTTAAATGCGGCCACATCCCTTGGAGACGTTATTTTAGCTTTGAAATTAAGCGTATTTGAGATTATCGCCGCGTACAAAAGCCTCGCATCTGTTTGTGAAATTTTGTCCGCGTAACCTCTTTTTTTGTACTCTTCCCAAATAAGGGTTGCGCATGCACCGATAAGCTCTATTTTTGACCCATCTCCTATTTGTTCTTTCCAGTATTTTTCAAAACCGCTGTGGTGATCATAAATTTCCACAATTTTTTCCGTTTTTACAAAATCCGGAAACTGCTCTGGATAAGACGCATCCACAACCACGTAAAAGATATCTTCTGAGATAGGTTTGCTTTCACATGTAAAGCCCCAGCCTTTTATTTCTTCAGTTACACTGCTATTTGGTTCTTCCTGGATATAGGATGTTGCGTCCTTTCCCTCAAGTTTAAGAAGGTTTGTGTAGGCGATGGTGCAAGCTAAAGCGTCTACATCGTTTGTGTATGTTGAGCAAGTGACACATATTTTTTTCATCGTGCTTTAGGATACCAAAAATTTTTATGGGTGTGTATGGGATAAGTTCAAAGCCATTTATGGGGACTGTAGTCCCCTCTCACCTTTTCTGAGTTTGCTGGCCTTTTGTGCGTTGATTTTGGAGATTTATCCTTTTTGGAAAGGTCATGAATCATTTCTCTGACACGCGCTATTCGCCCTGTTACTTGGCACTCCTTTTCAAACCAATAATCATATGCGAAATTTTCCCTCAGGTCTTTGTTTTCTCCTGCGGCCATGCCTTTCTCAAAAATTATTTTTGACCTTTCTTCCCTCAGTTTAATAAGTTCATTTCTTAATTTATCTATTTTAGTTTCTTCCATATTGATATTTTTATCAGAATATTTGACCTTGCGGCAAGGAGGTAGTAAGATGCTAGTATTAAAAAGTCTTGAGATAGACTTTATGGAGCCCTAGAAAGGACTCTTTTTTTATACTCTAAAAGAAGGAGAGAAAAATGGGTACTAAAAATGTAGATCTCACGAAAGGCAAGCTGCGGATAAACACTACAGTTAATTTTCGAATGAGCATCAGGGCGATACGTGCGATACGAGTGGAGGGATCTGCTATCCGTTACTTTGGTCCCGAATCCGAGTTGGATATTCCCAGAGAATTCGAAAATGAGGTAAGAAAAATAATCATCAAGTGTGATTTTGAACCTCGACGACCCAGTCAGCCATACCTAACTGAGTGTTTGCTGAAAGTTCTTAAGCCTAACTTTCTTCGTCTTGTCGAATACTTTGTGGAGGATTTCGTTAAAAGCAGAAGGAAAGAAATTGGTTATAACTTTTCCTTGTCTGATTTGCATACCCGCGCAATTTGGGATGATGTTGACCCATATTTAAAAGTGGAGTGGAGTCGGAGCGGTTTTAATATAAAGTCGATTTGTGTGGAGGTAACTAACAACGCTTTTGTTCCGCACCCACCTGATGATGATTTTGAAGGGTAAAACGTTATTGAACTTTAAAGCCAGACTTAGCCCTCTGGCTTTTCTTTTATGTGATGTCTAAATTTGCCTGTCTTGCATGGGTTGTTATAAATCTTTTTCTTGGAGCAACCTCCTCCCCCATTAACATTTCAAAGATCTCATCTGCCAATTCAGCATCCTCAACAGTTATTTGTTTTAATCTCCTGGTTTCTGGATTCATAGTTGTTTCCCAAAGCTCTTCCGCATTCATTTCTCCAAGACCCTTAAACCTTTGGACAATTGCCTTTTGCCCTTCTGGGGTTTTTAAAAACTGCTCTCTGTCCTTATCTGTAAAAAGATATTTCTTCTCCTTACCCCAAGTTGCCTTATATAAAGGAGGAACAGCAACGTATACATGTCCCTGAGTGATAAGTTCTGGCATATGTCTATAAAAGAAAGTTAGGTGTAGTGAGTTTATATGCATTCCATCTGCATCAGCATCAGCCATAATAATGATCTTGTTGTATCTTATCTTTGAGATATCAAATTGCTCGCCTATCCCGCATCCGATTGCTATAATCATCGCTTTAAATTTGTCTGAATCGACTATTTTATCTAGTCTCGCCCTTTCTGTATTTAAAACCTTGCCGAATATTGGGAGTATTGCCTGAAAGTTTCTGTTCCTGCCTTGTTTTGCTGAACCTCCTGCAGAATCACCCTCAACGATGAAAAGTTCGCTTCTCTCAGCATTTTTTTCAGCACAGTCAGCAAGTTTCCCGGGTAGCACTCCCCCACCCTCAAGAGCGGTCTTTCTTATAACCGTGTCCCTTGCAGCCTTGGCAGCCATTCTTGCTTTAAAAGAAAGTATATTTTTACTAATAATTGCGTTTGCATCCTTAGGATTTTCATCTAAAAACTGCTCTAGTGCCTCTTTTACGACCGTTTCCACAGCCACTCGGACATTTGTATTTCCAAGCTTAGCCTTCGTTTGGCCTTCGAACTGCAGGGTTGATGAGTCTAAAGACACTGAAATTATTGCTGTCAGACCTTCTCTGAGGTCATCTCCAGTTAGATTTTGGTCTTTATCCTTCAGCGCTCCGCTTTTTCGGGCATAATCGTTTACACAGCGCGTTAAGGCGCTTCTAAATCCCGTTAAATGGGTTCCTCCCTCGATGTTTTTTAAATGGTTGGCGAAACAAATTACGTTTTCCCTGAACGTGTCGTTATACTGCATTGCTACCTCTACATTTACATTGTCATATTCCTTTTGACAGTAAAACGGTGTGGGGTTTAAAACATCGTGGTTTCTATTTAGGGCTTCCAGATATGCTTTTATCCCGCCTTCAAAGTAAAAACTATACTTTCGATCAATTCTATGGTCCAATATCTCGAATTCTATTCCAGCTGTAAGGTATGCGTATTCTCTTAACTGCTGAACAAAGAATTTGTAGTCGAACTCGGTGGTTTCGAAAATAGTTGAATCAGGCTTGAACTGAATTATAGTTACTGGGTCATAGGACCAGCCCTCAATATCTATGTTCCACGCTGCATTTTTAAGCTTTGTGGGGTTTTTTAAGTCAAGTTTTTCAACAGGTCTTACTTTCTTGCCGCCCTTTTCATATTCTTGGATCATTGCTATACCGTCTCTTTTTGTAACCACCCTAAACCACTCCGAAAGAGCGTTAACAACTGATGCTCCAACACCGTGAAGTCCTGAGGAAACTTTGTAACCTCCCCCGCCGAACTTCCCTCCCGCATGAAGTTTTGTAAAAGCAAGCTCCAAAGCACTAACACCGTATCCCTTTTTAATATCTGTTGGAACACCTCTTCCATTGTCGTAAACCGTAGCCGAGCCATCTTTGTTGAATTCCAGCTCAATGTGGTTAGCAAATCCTGCAATAGCCTCATCCATCGAGTTATTAACTATTTCGGTTACTAGGTGGTGGAGACCTTCCTGACTGGTTGAACCAATGTACATTCCGGGCCTTTTTCTTACCGGTTCTAGTCCCTCAAGCACTTGAATCTGTTCAGCACCATATTCACTTTGTTTTTTGTTCGGTTTGGCTACCATTTGTGTGATTTCAATAAAATGATATGCAAATATTTAATTTGACTTATATATTTTACTTGGCGGGAGGGCTTTTAACAAGGGTTTTTTAGCTTTCAGTATCCCCTAAAAAGCTTATAACCAAGGCCTCCAGGGATAGTCTTTGGTTTACATTTGTATTTTCTAAGTCACGTTTCACCTCTATTATTTTTTTGATGTTTTTAAGCCGATTTTTATTGTTTGGTTTTATCAAAAGTAACTCCCTCGCCTCATTAATCCAGCATTCCAAAAGTTCTAAAACTGTTTCTTTTTCTTCTTTTGATATTTCAGTAGCAATGTCCAATCTTTTCCCAAGGCTCATTTTTAAGATTTTCTGCAAAGAATTGCTGTTTTCGATTTGTGTACACTCCTTACCCTTTCCGACCATGATCATTCTGCACCTTGATGTAACGGTCTCAAGTAGTGAGTTTCTAGTTTTTGAAGAAAGAAGGATTAATGAGTATGAGGGAGGTTCTTCCAAAGTTTTGAGAAGGGAGTTTTGTGCTTGAACAGTCGATTTTTCGGCATCAAAAATGATAAGAAACTTTTTTTGGTAGGAGAAAGGACGTTCCTGAAGAAATTTCGTCCCCTCTCTTGTTTGTCCAATACCGATTGTTTTTTCATCATCTTTTAATTCGAGAATTTTAATGTCAGCTTTTTCATAAAGATCTGTTACTTTTTCAAAATCCTTGTTTGCCTCGCTATTCACGATTTCAAGGATTTTTTCTTCACGAAGTTTTTTTGTTGCGCCAAATACTAATGCCGAGCCGTTCATGTTTGGATTATATTCTTATAAAGAAGAAAAAAAAGGTCAAGCTTAAGATATTAAGTTGACCTTTTGGTACTACGGAGCTTCTTGGATATTTAGTTTTTGACCAAGAAGTCGAAGGGAAATTGGTCTGAAAAACTAACGGGAATTGAGATATAACGTGGCTCTGCTACATTCATAATTGTGCCAGCTGAGAGCAGGTACTCGATAGCTCTTTCGACTTCCGTAAACGTGGTCTCTGTATTCGAGTCGGATAATCTTTCGATTATTTCTTGTTTACTGAGATCTTTTTGTGTGCTGTCAAGTAAAGCTAAGATTTTAGATCTAAGCAAAGCGGTGTCCATATGCACTCTCCTTATTCGGTGGAATTTTTTGCAGTATAGCAATTTCTATTGCGTATTTCTACCATAAGGAGGATTTTCATATTGTTGAACTTTATAATCAATATTGCTAACATTTAATAAACGGATTACCTGCCCTATGAACAAACGCGAAAAGAACAATACAGTAGCTGACGTTTTATACAATAAAAAGCTCATCAGCTCAGACCAACTATCGGCAATTAAATTTGAGAATGTTAACACCGGAAAAAGCACAGAGGCCATACTCAAAGAAAGAGGATACGTAAACAGTGAAGATTATGCCGAAGCTTTTGGCGAAGTGTATGGGATTCCATACATTACTCTTGCACCCGGTCAGTTGGAGCTTGCTTTGCTGGATGTTATTCCTTTGGATGTTGCAAGGAAATATCGAGTTGTTCCTTTTAAACTTGAAGAAAATAAACTTTACCTTGCGATGGTTGATCCGCTGGATCTTCAGACCATTGATTTTATAGAAAGAAAAACAGGTCACAAAGTAATCCCATATATAGTAACCGAAAAAACAGTAGATAAGGTTTTGGAAGAGCAGAAAGGTAAGGAGCTTGGTGAAGAGATTTCAGCTGCGATGGAGGAAATTTCCCAGACAACTCTTAAGATTGAGGAAACTCACGGCGAGCTTACCGATGCCACGATCAGGGATGCTCCTATTGCAAGAATTGTGGGAATGATTTTGGAGACCGCGGTAAAATCCGGTGCCTCCGATGTTCATATAGAACCAGGGGAACTCTCCTGCAGATTAAGATACAGAATTGATGGAATATTATCAGAAAAAAGAACTCTCCCGAAGGAAATGGCAGATTCTATTGTTGCTAGGATAAAAATTCTTTCGAAGATGAAAATTGATGAAAAAAGAATTCCTCAAGACGGAAGGTTTAAGGTTCAGGTCGGAAAAACAGAAACTGATTTAAGAGTTTCCACCCTACCTACAATTTTTGGTGAAAAAGTAGTTATCAGACTTTTGAAGGAAGAAGGAACAGTGTTTTCATATAAAGATCTTGGAATGAGAGGTTATACTTTAAAAAGATTTGAAGAAATGACTCTAAAGCCTAACGGAATGATTTTGGTTACAGGTCCTACTTCCTCCGGTAAAACTGTTACACTGGCTTCAGCGTTAAGCAGACTGAATACGGTCAGAGTAAATATCATTACCCTTGAAGATCCAGTTGAAATCAGAGTTGCAGGTGTAAATCAAGTTCAAGTTAATCCTCAGGCAGGTCTTACTTTTGCCTCGGGACTCCGATCATTTTTAAGACAAGACCCAAATATCATCATGGTAGGAGAAATTCGTGACGACGAAACCGCGGAGCTTGCAACACACGCGGCTTTAACTGGACACTTAGTTTTATCTACTCTTCACACAAATTCAGCTTCAGGAGCTCTTCCTAGGCTTTTGGATATGGGAGTCGAGGACTTCTTTTTGGTGTCTACTATAATAGGTGTTTTAGCCCAAAGACTTGTTAGAAAAATATGTGAAGATTGTAAACAGGAATATGACCCGCCAAAGGAAATGTTAGATCAAGTAGGTGTAACACTGGATGAACTGTCAAAGAATATGGTAATTATGAGTAAAGATCCTGAAACGGCAAAGCTCGTAAAAACTATGCTGGGCAAAAAGGGGCTGAAACTTTTCAGGGGGAAGGGATGCCCGAAATGCGGAAATTCAGGTTACAGAGGGAGAGTTGGAATTTTTGAACTTTTGATGATGTCAGAAAAAATAGGTCAAGCAACTCTAGAGAAAGCACCTTCGAGTAAGATAGAAGCGATCGCAAAGGCTGAGGGTATGGTGACATTGCTTCAGGATGGTCATTTACGATCGCTAGAAGGGACAACAACGCTCGAGGAGGTTATGAGGGTTACAAAATGAAAATAAGTGTAACGCAAATGCTCGAAAAAGTAGTGGATCTAAATGCATCTGATTTGCATATTTCTGTTGGATTAAAACCGTACGTAAGAATAAATACTAAGCTGCAGCCGATGGAGGACTACCCTGTTTTCACTGAGGATGACGTAGAGTATGTTCTTTCCCAAGTTTTGGAAACGAAACAAAGAGATCTTTTAGAAGTGAATAAAGAGCTGGATTTTTCTATTGCTTTGGGGAAAAAAGCAAGGTTTAGGGTTAATGCCTACTTCCAGAAAGGGTACCCCGCTATTGCTTTAAGGCTTATATCAATTGATATTCCCACCTTTACGCAGTTGCACCTTCCCGAGAATTTTGACTCACTCTGTAGTCTCAAACAGGGAATGTTTATAGTGGTCGGCCCTGCGGGGCAAGGAAAGTCGACTACTATCGCTTCAATGATAGAAAGGATAAACCAAACGCGTGCCGAACATATCGTCACTATTGAAGACCCGATCGAGTATATTTTCGTGAGCAAAAAGTCAGTGGTTGAACAAAGAGAAATGTATCTTGATACTCACTCGTGGGATACTTCCTTGAAATCAGTCCTAAGGCAAGATCCGAATGTTGTGTTTATCGGGGAGATGAGAGATATAGAAACAATAAGATCTGCTATCTCAATTGCAGAGACAGGTCACTTAGTATTTACGACTCTGCATACAAGCTCTGCTGCTCAAACAATAGACAGAATTATCACCTCATTTCCTATGGAGAGGCAAAGCGAAATAAAAGCCCAGTTGTCCTCGGTCATAGATGTTGTAATTTCGGAAAGACTTATCCCTTCAGCGCAGTACGGTATGATTCCTGCATTTGAAGTAATGATAAACAACGATGCTGTCTCAAATCTGATAAGAGAGGGTAAACCTCATATGATCGACAATGTTATTAGTACTAGTGCTCAATCTGGAATGATAAGCTTGGAGAAAAGTCTGGCGAACCTAGCAAGAAGCGGAGCCGTTACCGTGGAAGAAGCTATTAAATACGCAGTAAGACCCGCCGAGTTTAAAAGGTTCTTAGACAGAGGATAATTTTATGGCGATGTATTCATACACAGCAAAAAATGTTTACGGGAAAGGTATCTCGGGCAATGTTGATGCGAGAACAAAAGAAATTGCAGTTAATCTGCTAAAAAGTCAGGGATTTACTGTTGTTGATATACACGAAAAAAAAGGAAGTATTTTCAGCCAAATGCTGGATTTCCGAGGGGTTCCCAAGGGCGAGGTTGTAACATTCACCCGACAGCTTTCAACTATGATCTCAGCAGGGTTGCCTATAGCTAGAGCTTTGGAAGTGCTGGGAAGCCAATCATTAAATAAGGGTTTTAGGAAGATGGTTACTGAGATTTTAAGAGCGGTTGAAGGTGGAGTTTCCCTGTCCCTTGCCCTGTCGAAATACCCTAGAGCGTTTGATGATACTTATGTTTCTCTAGTTAGAGCCGGAGAATCTTCTGGAAAGCTTGATATTATTTTAAAAAGACTTGCGGATAACATGGAAGCGGAGAGAGATTTGGATTCAAAATTTAAAGCAGCGATGATTTACCCTGTCATCGTATTGTTTGCTATGGTTGCGGTTTTTGTTATTCTCATGGTATTTGTCATTCCAAAACTTGCAGACATGTACAAGAGTATGAGTATAGAACTTCCTACGATAACAAAAGTAATGATTGCGGTATCTGATTTTATGGTGAAATACATTTTTATAATAGCTATCGTCGCGGGTGGGATAATTTTGTTTATCAGGTCTTACCTTAGATCAAAAGAGGGTAAGGTACTTTTATCAGAAATTGCTATTAGGGCGCCTGTCTTTGGAAGAATCACCCTTCAAAAAGATTATGCTCGATTTTCAAGAACACTTTCCCTTCTTATAAGTTCAGCTGTTCCAATTGTAGAGTCGTTGAACATTGTGTCTACCGTTATGACTAGCCAATCTCTGAAGAATGCGGTGCTGGACGCCTCTGATCAGGTCGAAAAAGGTCAATCCCTTTCAAATTTTTTCAAAAGCACAACAAAGTTCCCTCCCCTCTTGGGGCAGATGGCTGGAGTTGGTGAGGAAACTGGAAGAATGGACGAGGTTTTGGAAAGGGTCGCAGTATACTATGAAGGAGAAGTTGATAATCTAGTGAAAAGTTTATCGGCAGCTTTGGAACCTTTGATATTAGTGGCGCTTGGTATTATGGTAGGGTTTATGATCCTTTCGATCATAACTCCTATATACAAGCTGACAAGTTCGATTTAGACTTAAGAGTATATAGATTTCACTTTGGGACTTAACCTGAAGGGGGGTGAAAGAAAAATGAGAAAAGAAAAAGGCTTTACGTTAGTAGAGCTTCTGGTGGTCATCGCTATTGTCGCTGTTTTGGCGGGTGCTGTTTTGATTGCTATTAACCCGGCAACAATGATGATGAAAGCGAGGGACTCCCGAAGACTTTCAGACATGGACTCACTTGTAAAAGCAGTAAACTTAGCTTTGACGGATGGAGAAATCACCCTTCAAGCTATGAATGCACCAACGACCAGTGCAGGCCCAGCAGCAAATACGCAGAAAGTTGATGGTACCGGTTGGATTCAATATACCCTACCATTAAATAAGACAGGGCTCTCAAGATTCTTGGCCGCCCTACCGCTTGATCCGGTGAATTCAGGGATCTATCTTTATTCCTTCGAATCAACTCTAACGGATTTTGAGATAGATTGTAGTTTGGAGTTTACGGATAATATAATAAAAATGACTACAGATGGTGGTAATAACCCAGGTGCGTACGAAGCTGGAACAAACTTGGCAATTATTGGCGGAGCTGCGGTAACACCAACACCGATCGAGTAAAAACGTGAACAGAGCTCTGTTTAACGTATAACAAAGGGACCCATATTACTGGGTTCCTTTTGTTCCTGTTGACAATTTTTTTTAAATTACCTTGAATTATCTTTTCCGTAGAGCTGCTCCTTCACATCATCTAGCATTTTTTCCGAAATGATATCAAGTCCTAATGATTTGAATTTTTCTTTGAGGGTTTCATTTATAGAAAAGGAATTTTTCAATACACTTAAAATCTCTGTTGCGTCATCGTCGGCAGCGATCCGATTAAAGTTTATTTTGTTACATCTCTCACATACATGGACCAGCATAATTTCGCCTTGTTTTTTACGACCCCAGCGATCCGCCCTTTCTTTTTTAAAAGTCAGTGCTTCTGGTTTCATGTTCCCCAAGCATGTTGAACGTCTGTCGCCGGGAATTTCTTCATCAACATGTTTGGACCACAAGCAGAAAGGACAGTGATTTCTGTTTTTAGTTCCAATATTATTGTTGTTTATAACTTCCCTTTGACAATGGGAACAAATGAAATTTTCATTTAATTTTTCGTTCACGTTTCCAATTATAAGCTTAATTCCTGTACAATGATTTTATGGAAATAGTTTATTATATTTTAATATTCGTAGCAGGGACATTCATAGGGTCTTTTTTGAACTTAGTTTCTGATCGTCTTCCAAGAGGAAAAAAAATAATTACCGGACGTTCTCAATGCGACTTTTGTAAGAAGCCTTTAGGACCAAAAAATTTGGTACCTATTTTTTCTTTTGTTTTTCAGAAAGGAAGGTGTTCCTTTTGTAAGAAGAAATTATCTTTGTATTATCCAGCTTCGGAAATATTGAGCGGGCTTCTTTTTATATTGGCAGCATACTTTTCCCGTTTCACTTTTGTGCCTGTAGCAATTTCCTTACTTGCTTTTATTTTTTACGCAGTTGTCTTCAGTTTCTATCTAATAATATTTTTAACCGATTTAAAGGAATCTATTATTCCAAATAAAGTTGTTATTCCGGCGATAATATTTACCGCTTTGTATCTTGTATTTAATCAGGCCTACCAGCTTTATAACAGCTCAAAAATAATTTTTGGCGGGGTCTTAAATGAATATCTAAGTAAAGCTGGGTATTGGCATAATCAAATAATATATTCTCTGAAAGATCTTGGGCTTACACTCTTAGGCGCTGTAATAATCAGTTTATTTTTCCTCTTTCTTGTGTGGGCGACCAAGGGAAGAGGTATGGGTGTTGGGGATGTTAAATTAGGGTTTTTAATAGGACTGGTAAATGGATTTCCTTATGGTTTTGAGGCTATATTTTTTGGATTCGTAATAGGTGCAATTTGCAGTTTGATTTTAGTTTTAATGAAAAGAAAAAAGATTACAGATACCATTGCCTTTGGACCATTTCTCATCTCGGGAAGTGTACTAACGCTTCTTTATGGTGTCGGGATATGGAGCTGGTATGTGGCCTTGGGCGGAAGATAGATTGGTAAAAATTAATTTAGGCTTGTAATTTGCTGTATCGGGACCTCAAGAATTTTTGGACGCCAAATAGTTTTAGTTTCTGATTTTTGAATACCGCTTTTTGGTAGAGTTATCCAAAATGTAGCTCCCTTCCCCACTCCGTCAGAGACTGCCCACACTTTGCCCCCCATACCTTCTACGTAAAGTTTAACTATATAAAGCCCAAGTCCGGTTCCTCCAGTGTCAGAAGTAACTGTATAAGAGCTATCTAGCCTTCCGAATTTATGAAATAATTTGGGGAGGTTAAGAGGGCTAATCCCAGACCCAGTATCTTTGATTCTTATAACAATTTTGTCTTCCTCGCTTTCTATATAAATAGTAACTCCTCCCTGATCTGTAAATTTCACTGCATTGTCGACGAGATTCGTAAGCACATCTCGCATTTTCTCTTTATCGATATCCACGAACATATCAGCACAATCATCACCCATTTTCAGGTAAATTCCTTTGCTGTTAATTTTTATTTCAAAGCTTGTTATTATTTCCTTGATTAATTCACAGATATTAACCTGTCCCATGTTGAAGGTGACTTTATCTTGTTCGAATCTGGATATATTAAGCATGTCGTTAATCAAATTGATCATTCTTTGTGTGCCTTTTATCGCTTTCTCAAGGTAGTCGATTTGTTTTTTATTTAGCCTTCCGGTTTTGTGTTGTCCAAGCATCCAAAGATAACTTTTAACAATTGTCATAGGAGTTCTAAGTTCGTGAGAGGCCACCGTCAAAAACTCATCCTTCATTTTATTTAGAACCATTAGGTTTTCGTATGCTTCACCGAGTTCATCTTTTGCTTCTTTTAGATTTTTGTAGAGTCGTGAGTTTTCTAGCGCAATTCCTGCGTTTTCAGAAAAATTTCGAAGCATTTCTTTTTCAAAATCAGAAATCTGATCCACAGTTTTTGACATGCTTACAATCAGCACACCAATTACCTTGTCTCTTACCGTTAAAGGAGTCGCTATATTTAGCTTTGTGTTTAGCAGAGTCTGCAGGTTTTGTGCGTCGTACATACTGACGGAAGGGCCTAAGAGATCAAAAAGGTTTGGAGATATATATTGCTTTCTATCTTTTATGGCTCTTATGCAAAGATTGTCCTCATACCCTAAAGCGATGCTTGTACTTTTTAAGGAGTCTTTGAGTTTTTTCATTACCGCTTCATCCTTTATAGAGTGGGAAATAGCGGTTTTTACTAGTTTTTGCTTTTGCTCATCTACAAGCCACAGAATGGAAAGTTCGTATCCCAAAGCAAGTGGGATAATATCCGCGATTTTTTGGGTCATTTCGTCAAAGTCGTTTGTTCCAAGGATTATTTCAACAAGTTTATAAGTGGCATCAAGCGCTCTGGTCTTATCTACCAGAGCTAATAGCTCATCTTCTTTAAGTTCAACCGTTGGTTTGTTCATGGCAGTGGATTAATTATATACGAGGTTTGAAAGATAGTGGATAGTTAGTGGGAAGGATGCTCTTTTTTTGTTTTTTAAGTTCATAGTATAGAATCACTTTGTGTTGAGAAAGTTTCAAAAAAAGATAGAAAATTTTAAATGTGAAAATTGCGGATTTGAAGTTATTGGTTCGGGGTATACTAACCATTGTCCGAAATGTTTATGGAGCAAACATGTAGATGTATTCCCGGGTGACAGAGAATATGAATGTTGCGGAATGATGAAACCAATTGGGATCGTAAAGGAAAGTGACGGATTTGTGATAGTCCATAAATGTCAAAAATGCGGAATTGAAAAAAAGAACAAAGTATCAAAAGATGATATTTTTGAAGAGATCGTAAAAATTAGTCAGTTTAGTTAACCTTGAAAAATTAGTCTTTAAATCAAACATATAATAATTACTTGTTTCATTTGTTTTTTGGTGATATATAATTTAAACATTATGGCGGAAAAAACAAAAAATAGAATATTAATAATAGAAGATGAGATTGATGTTATAGGGGTTTATAAAGAGGTTTTGGTGGAGGCAGGATACAATGTTGATGAGGCTAAAGATGGGGATAGTGGAATGCAAAAAATAAAGGAAGGAAATTGGGATATTCTTCTTCTTGATATAATGCTTCCTGGAAAAGACGGATTGAAAATCTTGAAGGAAATGAAGGAAGATCCCAGCCTTAAGAAAGGTCCAATTGTTGCTCTTACAAACCTAAATAGCGACAGTATTATTCAGGATGCATATGGCTATGGTGTTGAAGGATACTTAGTGAAATCCGAATTTACTCCAGATAAGGTTGTGGATGAGGTTGCCAAAGTTTTAGGAAAAGAAGAAACTCAATAGAATCTATAGAATTTTTAACGAAATTTTTTTGATTTATCCTCGATCACTTATACTTGTTACGTTTAGTTCCTGGTGATATAAATTATATATCATGCTTCAAAAGACAAAGAACAGGATACTGATAGTCGAGGACGAGAATGACATAAGGGAAATATATGTTGAAGTCCTGACACAAGCTGGTTACAAGCTTGATGAGGCCGCAGATGGAGAAACAGGGATGCAAAAAATCAAGGAAGGTAATTGGGACATACTGCTTTTGGATATTATGCTTCCAGGAAGAGACGGTTTAAAAATTCTAAAAGACATGAAAGACTCCCCTGCCCTCAAGAAGGGTCCGATCATTGCGTTAACTAACTTAAACAGTGAAAACATAATCCAGGATGCTTTTAGCTCAGGTTCTGACGGCTATCTGATAAAAAGTGAGATTACACCCGATAAGATAGTAGATGAGGTTGCCAAAGTTTTAGGAAAAGAACAAAAAGAATAGTGATTTGGTTGAATCTTTTGGAATTGAAAATCTGGCAAAGTTTTGCATTTATAGAAAAACATGGAAGAAAATATTTTTAAAATTCCCAGCCAAGTTACAGATAAAGTTTCTAATGTATCAGCATCGAATAAACCTGAAAATGAACAAATTGAGAGAAGGAAAACCTCTAAGAAAATTTTTTTCATTGAGATTGTTATCACGCTTGTTTTGTTAGGGATTTTAGGTTCATTTATCTTTAAATTAAGTACTCCTGAATATGGGGGGATTCTTAAGGACCTTGTTTCATATGCAATTTCGTCCTCGACTAGTTTTTTTAGTAAGTTACGTTTCCCAATATTAAATAGAAATCCCAAAGATTCTTCAGGTCAAGAAGTCATTTCTGGTGGTAGCGAGACCGCATTCTCTAATGTGTTGGAAAACCCTGGACAGAGGGCTAGCAGTGCGGGCAAAGTTGAACCCTATAAGGTGGATTTTGATAAATTAGACCCCGTGTTTAGAAAAGAAATAACCCCGTTTTTGTTATCCGGTGATTTTTGGCCGAACGGTACTGAAAAGTGGGGCTGGCAGACGTCATGGATTTGTGGTCGTGTGATTGCTATTAATGAGTATGAGATAACAATTGATACGATAGTACCTGACGACAAGGGGGCATTTGTAGCTCAATATAACTGTGAGCGAAACAAAACGATTTTACTGGGTTCAGAGAATTTTAATGTTATAGCAACTAACATCAATTTTTATTATGAAGTTGCTAAAGGAAATTTCTTATATACCCACTGCCTTAATGAAGAATGCACTAGGGTTGGTAATGGGTGCATTTTGGAGAGGATTAGTTACTGAGAAAATGTTAAATGACAATTCACACTTGCTACACTTGATTTTTTTGTTGTGAGTATTTTTTTATTGACAAAACTAATGTATTATTATTTTGCATGTCGTTTAGAGCCGCGACCATTAAAAGTGTAATACTCGTATTGCCTGTTTTTTTTATTGCTATTTTTATTTCAAATCATCATTTTGCCAAAGCCGCTGATTGTACCAGTTGCAGCTCTGGATGGTTCTCATGTAATAGTGGTTCTATGTGTTGCTATCAAGGAACCGGTTGCCCCTCTCTATATTGTGGTAATTGTACTTGTTCAGCAAGGGGCCTTCCGTCAAATGAATGTTGGGGTTGTGAGGGTTGGTCATGGGATCCCAGTGGCTCAGGCTCATTATGTACTTGCTACCGACAAAACCCTACGGGTTCTGGCATAAGAGGTGATGTGTATAACATTTTGGTCTGTGGAGCTCACGGTTGTGTTCCGTGCGGTGGTGTAACTCCTCCTTCGGGATGCTATATTAATTGTAATGGTATGACATTGACGAGTGGTGTAACTCAAGGTGGAAACTTGGTTGTAGGGAATGCTTACCAGTTCAGAGTTTCCTACCATGAATGTGATTTTAACTCCGGCGTAAATTATAAAATCTTCAGAGTACGTCCTTGGAACAGTGGCACTAGCTTACCCAGTTGCTCTCTGGTAAACGAGCAAAGTATAATACAAGAAGCACACGAGGGAGAAAGTAACTTTAACTACTGGAATTGGACACCCACTACTGCTGGTAATTTTGCGGTCTACTGTGCGGATATCAATGTTGGTTATGGTGCCTGCAGCCCGTTCAAGGCTTCGTGTGACACCACATACGATTCCGCTTGTCCTGGACCAAGTGCCTATATGATATGGACTGTAGTAACCAAAGACAACACACCAACAGGATGGTTTGACGGAGCAAGTTGCACTAATGGAATTGTGAATGTTACAGGATGGTCTTGCGACGGGGACAATTGGTCTCAAGCCCTAAATATTTATGTTTACTCTGATGGTAACTCAATCGGTTCTGGTGTAGCCAGTATTCCAGCAGAACAGGCAGTAGCTGATCTGTGTGGGGGTACTTACAATCACAGATTTAATTTCAATGCTACAACCACTGTAACGCCAGGTACACACACCATAAATGTCTACACGCAAAATATTTCAAGTGGAACTGTGTTATTGGGTGGTTCTCCAAAAACTGTTACATGTCCTGGGTATGCTTGTTCTTCTAATGCCAATTGCGATGATGGTAATTATTGTACGTGGAATGTTTGTGTAAATCCTGGAACCTACTCGTCTTATTGTTCTTACCCTGCTATCACATGTGACGACGGAAATTCTTGTACAACAAATAACTGTGATGGTAGCAGTGCACGAACTACCTGTACTGGTGGTCCTGACGGTTACTCCTCTGGTAGTTATTCATGCGGTTGCTACTATACCAATGTTCCAGTTAATGGTAGTTGGACTTGTAACACATGGGGTGCTTGTGGAGGAGCCTCTTGCGGCGGTACTGGTACTCAGACTTGCACTGCTGGTACCTGTCCTGCTACCTGCGGGGGGACGTGTGGGGCAATGCCTACTAGGTCCTGTTCCATGCCAGCCTGTGTCTGTTACAATAATTCTGGTTGTAATGATAGTAATTCCTGCACAACTGATGTCTGCGTAAATCCTGGTACAAATAATGCGTTTTGTACAAATACTAATGTTCCAGTTAATGGTACTTGGACATATACTGCCTGGGGTGCCTGTGGAGGAGCTTCTTGCGGAGGTACAGGTACTCAGACTCGTTCTACTGTTTCATGTTCGGCAACATGTGGTGGGACATGCGGAACTCCTGTTACTTCTCAATCTTGCACTATGCCAGCCTGTACTTGTTACAACAACTCTGGTTGTAATGATAATAATTCCTGCACAACCGATGTCTGCGTAAATCCTGGTACAAATAATGCGTTTTGTACAAATACTAATGTTCCAGTTAATGGTACTTGGACATATGGTGTGTGGGGTGCCTGCAGCGGTGGTCCTTGTGGTGGAACAGGTACTCAGACTCGTTCTACCATTTCATGTTCCGCAACATGTGGTGGGACATGCGGAACTCCTGTTACTTCTCAATCTTGCACTATGCCTTCCTGCGCTAAAGGCACATTAACAGTTATTAAGAGCGTTGTTAATAATAATGGCGGAACAAAAATAGCCAGTAACTTTACGATCACTGTTACTGGTAGTGGTCCTTCTCCCTCCTCATTTGCGGGTGCTGCCTCCCCTGGAACTGCGGTCACGATGGATGCGGGTACTTACAGTGCTAACGAGATAGCCCTTTCTGGTTATACAAAATCTCTAAGTATAGATTGTTCAGGTACTATGGCATCAGGAGCAGCAAAGACTTGCACCATTACAAATGATGACCAAGCTGCAACATTAAAAGTTATTAAAAGCGTTGTTAATAATAATGGCGGAACAAAAATAGCCAGTAACTTTACAATAAACGTTACAGCTACTAGCGCTTCTCCCTCCTCATTTGCGGGTGCTGCCTCCCCTGGAACTACAGTTACCTTAAGTGCAGGTGCATATAGTGTCGATGAAACGGCTGTTGCAGGATATACAAAGACCTTAAGTTCAGGTTGTTCAGGAACAATAGCTAACGGCTCAACGGTAACATGCACTATTACAAATGATGACACAGCTCCATCAACTGGTATGGTAACGGTTATTAAGAGCGTTATTAACAACAACGGTGGAACAAAAATAGCCAGCAACTTTACAATTAATGTTACTGGTAGTAGTCCCTCTCCCGCCTCATTCGTAGGTGCCGCGTCTCCTGGGACCACAGTTACCTTAAATCCAGGCGTATACAGTGTTGATGAAACTGCTGTTGCAGGATATACAAAGACCCTAAGTTCAGGTTGTTCAGGGACTATGACTGCAGGATCAGCGCTTACATGTACCATTACAAACGATGATATAGCCCCATTGACTGGTACCTTGACGGTCATCAAGAATGTAATTAACAACAACGGTGGAATAAAAGTGGCCAACAACTTTGCGATTACTGTTACTGGTAGTAGTCCCTCTCCCGCCTCATTCGTAGGTGCCGCGTCTCCTGGGACCACAGTTACCTTAAATCCAGGCGTATACAGTGTTGATGAAACTGCTGTTGCAGGATATACAAAGACCCTAAGTTCAGGTTGTTCAGGGACTATGACTGCAGGATCAGCGCTTACATGTACCATTACAAACGATGATATAGCCCCATTGACTGGTACCTTGACGGTCATCAAGAATGTAATTAACAACAACGGTGGAATAAAAGTGGCCAACAACTTTGCGATTACTGTTACTGGTAGTAGTCCCTCTCCCGCCTCATTCGTAGGTGCCGCGTCTCCTGGGACCACAGTTACCTTAAATCCAGGCGTATACAGTGTTGATGAAACTGCTGTTTCCGGTTATGCGAAGACTCTGAGCGCAGGTTGCTCAGGTACTATAGCTGCGGGCTCAACAAACACTTGCACCATTACGAATGATGATATCGCTACAGCTTATAAAGTTAATGTTACTGTTTATAATGCGGATGGAGCGGATGCCTCGTGTTCTTCCCTATCGCAAAAAGAAGATGGAGTTGCCGTCAGAATAAATGCAAGATCATCTCCCGCAAATAGCTACGTATTACTTTCATCGGGGGTAACGGTTAGCGGAACCTATCTTTCTCCAGATATGGATACGGCTTATAACGACCTTTTGTTTGATGTGTCAAAGACATCATTCCAAGGTGCGTGCACAACCGTGGCCTCTTACATGTGGCAAAGAAATGTAACACCATCAGGAGGTGGGACAATATCAATATCTCTTGCCATTCAGCACACACCTGTTGATCCTTGGACTACAGTTGTTAATGCTGACGTATTTGCACCAGGGATACCAATACCTGTACCTGCATCCCCATCAACACCTGCAGATAATTTTAGTTATTACCTAATTGATTCGATATCGGGTTCCGCTATAGGTGGGTTTGCGCTTTCAAACGGTTTCCCAATCACAACTTCACTTTCAAGGATAAACAAGCCAGGGCTTGGAGGTTATGCGAAACTTCCCTCAAGTCCCTCACATAATGATGTTGCCCTCTCTAGTTTCACCTTTGATCCACCATCAAGCGCAGTCAGTAAGTCGGATAATTTAACTTCGTTTACTGCAGGAAGTGTTTACAAAATGTCTGTTACTACTTTCAATAGTCTTGCAACAGGAGCAAGTTATACTGTTAGCGGTAACGGGGTTGCGATTCTTTACATAACAGGAAGCACTCCGGATGTAACCATTGGTAAAAATCTCCAAACTTCTAGTACGAACGGTAGAGTTCTGATAATATCGAAACCTCCAGTTAAAGTAGCAAAGGGTTTTGGAACGGCATCTCCGACCATAACTACAAACCCAAACGTAATGGCAGGAATAATCGCTTATGGGAATATAACAGTCGAGAACGACACAGCCGCTTATGATAACCCAATTATTCTATCAACGCCCTTTGTTTCTAAAGGATCAATAGTTCTGAATAGGGATCTTGGTTCACTAAACCTTACCTACCCGGCTCAGATAATCGTTAACAATTACTCAAAGTACTTATACGACATAACCAACCTTGAAAGGTCCAAGAAAGATTCTATGAACTACACAGGTTTAAGGACATTCGATGTCCAGTTCGTGTATCAAGATTGATTGGGTCAAAGGATTAATTTATAGTTTTACTTGTTAAATGACTAAAACAAAGCAAAAAAGACACAATGAATATGGTCAAGCCCTGCTTTTTGTAGTGGTTGCAGTGACGATTGCTTTGGCAGTCGGCGTTTCAGTTTCTACAAGGACCCTCAACTCCTCAAGAAGGGTAGCCAGGACCGACACATCAACAAGGGTAAATGCAGCCGCAGAAGGTGGAATAGAAGAACTTCTTGTTAAGACAGATTCAGCCCTTGAGGCTTTGATAACAAGCCCAACCTCAATAACCTTTGCCCCGGTTTCTGGAGATAATATTACTGCAAGGGCGTTGCTTTCGGTAGAAAAGTTTAAGTACAACGGCAACGTCAATGGACAGAATTATTATTGGTTTAATCTTGATCCAGGATACGTAAAGGAGGTAGCTCTCTCAGATGGGAGCACAAGCTACACTCCTACAACCATAGATGTCTGCTGGACAAATAAGAAGGACTCAGTAGTCTATTATGTTGTTTATAACAATCTTGGGAATATATACAAAGGGGGATTTGTTTCAGCTGATACGAATATAAGCAGTGCTAATATCAGTGGATTTTCTACGACTTCTGGTACTCATTCAGGTTATGATGGGTGGTGCGGGACTGTGGATCTAAGTAAAGTTCCTGCAACACGATACGGTTTAAGATTGAGAGTTTTGTTTAACCCATCACAAGTGGCTGTTTTTCCGCTTTCTTCAGGGATTCTTCCAGACCAGGGGTATAAGCTTACATCAAAAGGAGAGTTGCTTTTGGGCGGCGATATTAAAGAAACAAAAACTATAGTTGTTTACAAATCACTCCCCTATGCATCTTCAATACTTGACCAGGGATTGTATTCAGATAGTACTTTATATTCAAGTGTAGGTACATTACCAACACCAACACCGACACCAACTCCAACGCCTACACCAACTCCAACTCCAACGCCTACTCCAACTCCAACTCCAACTCCAACACCAACCCCCTCAGGATACGCACTTGTTGATAACTTTGACGATAATTCTATTAATAGTTCAAAATGGGTAGTCCATGCTGATGGAGGCACGACTGCTGAAACGGGTGGGCAACTTGCTGCTACAACTCCAACAGGTGTTACAGGTGGGGCAGGATTAGAATCTGTTACATATTATAATTTAACGGGAAAAGAGGCGATTGTGAATGTAAAGCAAGTCGCGAGTGGCTCGGTTTCCACCTATCTTTATCTTCAAGCGAGTAACGGTGACTATGTAATAATTAGCTCCTCTACGAGTACTATAAAGGCAAGATATGGAACTAGTGGCGGTACAGTAAATACAGACTTGGTTTCGAGAGCCTACAATGCGAGTACGATGGCTTGGTGGAGGATCAGGGAATCAGGTGGAACCACTTATTTTGAGTACTCCGCAAATGGGTCGAGTTGGATCGAACTCGCACATGTAGCTAATCCCATTAATATGACTTCTTTGCAAGTTCTAATCATTGACTATGCATGGAGTTCTAATAGTACAGCGGGTGTTGCAATTTTTGATAACTTCAGTGGCTTTTAACCCTTTAAATCATGAAGATTTGTCGACTCTTTCCCTTGACTTTGATTTTGATAAATTTCATACTTAATAAAGTAAGCAACGATTAAAGTTTGTTGCTGCCTAAAACTATGTTTTGCAAACTTGTGAAAAAAGTTACGACGATGAGGGGAGGTGAGTTTTAGTGAAAAAATTATTGAAATCTAAGTCTAGTCCAGGTTTCACACTTATCGAGCTTATGATTGTTATCGTTATCATAGGTTTGCTATCCGGAATTTTAATCGCCCTTATCAATCCAACAAAAACTCAGAATAGAGCAAGAGACGCAACTATCAAAGCTGCAATAAACAAGATTGCATTAGCTGCTGGAGCCTTTACTAGCGCTACGGGAGCTGTTCCGCAGGGAATTGAATTGCCCGGTGAGCTTACAACCAATGTTATAGTTGGAACGACCGCAGCAAGTTCGGCATTATTTACGGTAAATGGGAATCCTCTTCCTTTGGCTTGCACTGCAGGTACATGGAATACTACTGGTTCAGCAGAGTGTAGTTATTACTACTGTGCAGGTGACAACGGTACCAATTCAGCTTTACCGACAACTTGTGCTTGGTCCGCAGGTCTTCAAGACTACAAGATTATGGCAAAGTCTTACGCAGGTAATCCATCAGTTTATATGTTCCGAGCCAACGACTCGAGACTTTACATTTGTGCAGCCGCAGGAAGTCCTTGTAGCCTTGCTAATTAATTGATTATTTAGACAGTACCCCGTCTTTTGATGGGGTACGCTCTAGCTAGAAAGTCTTGTGTAAAATGTTTAAAGTATTGAAAAAGAAAAAGAAATTAAGACTCGCATCAGGTTTCACACTTATCGAGCTTATGATTGTTATCGTTATCATTGGTTTGCTATCCGGAATTTTAATCGCCCTTATCAATCCAACAAAAACTCAGAATAGAGCAAGAGACGCAACTATCAAAGCTGCAATAAACAAGATTGCATTAGCTGCTGGAGCCTTTAATAGCGCTACGGGAGCTGTTCCGCAGGGAATTGAATTGCCCGGTGAGCTTACAACCAATGTTATAGTTGGAACGACCGCAGCAAGTTCGGCATTATTTACGGTAAATGGGAATCCTCTTCCTTTGGCTTGCACTGCAGGTACATGGAATACTACTGGTTCAGCTGCATGTAGTTATTACTACTGTGCAGGTGACAACGGTACCAATTCAGCTTTACCGACAACTTGTGCTTGGTCCGCAGGTCTTCAAGACTACAAGATTATGGCAAAGTCTTACGCAGGTAATCCATCGGTTTTTATGTTCCGAAGCAATGATTCAAACCTGTATATTTGCGCATCCACAGGAAGTCCTTGTAGTGAAGCTAACTAATACATGTTGGTCAGTGTAACGCAATAGGGCCTAGAGATTTATAGGAAGATTTTGTTATGGTTTCTAGGTGCTTCTGTAGTGTTTAGGTTTGAGTCTAAATGGATCAAAAAATATCTTTTTTAAAAAGCAAAAATGGTTTCACAATTATAGAGCTCATGATTGTTGTGTCTCTTATAAGTTTGTTAAGCGGTATTGTCCTGTCAGTTGTTAATAGTGGTAAGCAACAAAAACGTGCGCAAGATGCTACTAATCTTTCTAGTTTAACTAAACTGGCTTCTGCCATTGAATCTTATTATTATGGTGAAGGTCAATATCCAGCAAAATCAACCTCAGACCCAAATGGGAACCCGCTTAATAACTCTGCTAATACATCCTTAAATCAATATATCAAAACGTGGCCGGGAACTACTTTCTATTATATAACTGATGGATCTTCCCCACCCAGCAAATTTGACGTGTACGTGCAAAAACTTGTAGATGGGCGTTACTATAAATATAGATCGTCACAGGCTGCGGTGTGCGACTGCTCTGCAACCTCAGTAACGACAATTGATACTTGTAATGACCCTATTTGTAAATGATAATAGATAATAATTATATGACTTCACAATTCGGAAGAAGTAGAAATAAACAGAAAGGTTTTACTCTGGTTGAGTTGATGCTTGTTGTGTTAATAATCGGAATTTTAAGTGGGGTTATGCTTGGGGTCATAAACATTGCCGGTTTACAGAAAAAATCGCGAGATGCAAGAAGGATCGGAGATATTAAAAAGATACAAACTGCATTAGAGCTTTATTTTTCTGATTATAGAGGTTACCCAAGTCAAACTTCGTTCTTGTCTCCGCCTTCTACTTTAACTTCAGGTTATATAACTAAAATACCTACTGATCCTACCGGTGCAACAGGCTCAGCTTCTTGCTATGGTAAAACGACTTATGGTTATTACTACATCTCAACCACCTGCTCTGGATCTCCATGTGTCTCTGGTAGATATGTTCTTGGTGCCATACTTGAGATTCCGTTAACTTCTTCAGATCCTAACTTATGCAGCTCTTTAAACAATTGTTCTGGTGGTACTCCCCCAATCAGTTGTAGTTGTTCAACTAATTATTGCTATGCTGTTGAGAACCCACTTTAAAAATAAATATAATCATCTAAACGGTAAAGGTTTTACTTACGTTGAGTTGATGGTTGGAGTAGCGATTATTCTGCTACTTATTGCTTTTGTTCTTATTTCATATAGACCTGTAGAGAGGCAAAAGAAGGCAAGAGACGAAAAAAGAATATCTGATATAGCGCTAATTGACAGGGCCGTCAGCGAATATATGCTTGATCATAAGGCATATCCCGATTCAAAAGATGTTACTAGAAAAAGTAACATTCTACCACTAGGTGGGACTCAGCTTAATAGTTCCGTCACGGGCTGGATCATGGGCAACCTGTCATCGTATACCTCAATGCTTCCTACAGACCCGATAAATGATTCTGTATATTATTATTCTTACCGACACACAAGCAACGCGTTTGAGCTGAATGCGAAACTAGAGGTTGTAACGGAAGAAATGACAAGTGACGGTGGTGACGATCCGAATATATACGAGGTAGGCAACGATTTAACCCTCATTTCTCCTTAATTTTTGTGATAATATAAATCTATGAATCTGCCCAGATCAAAAGGTCATTTGGGATTCACTCTTATTGAGTTAATGATCGTTGTAGTGATTATTTCTATCATTGCTGTCTCAATTCTACCTTCTTTTGCAACTTATATTAGAAACCAAAACCTAAGACAAGCTCAGGAACAACTAAGAAGTGATTTAAGAACTGCCCAGAACAAGGCCCTAAGCGGTACTTTATCGGATGCAACGGTTCCAGGAGGTGCTCTTATGCAATTTTGGGGAATCCAGTTCACAATAAGCTCAGGTAGTTATCCTTATTTTATTTCTGCAGTGGATGATGCTTGCCCCCCTGCTAACCACACCGATGAAGGAATTTCTAAATTGCCGGCGAATATAACCGTTAGAAGTGTTTCGGGATGTATGTTTTTTTCTGTCAAAGACGGAGGTATCACAACAATAGGCATCTCCTCTCCGATAAATGTTGGTTTGACTGCATCAAGTACAGCGCCTACTACCTTTAACCCTGCAGGCTTGATTTTTTGAAATAGATGGAATGAAAAAAATACTGGTAAAAAAATCTGAAAAAGGAATAGCTCTGGTCGAGGTGATAGCAGCAATCGGTGTTGCTATTGTCGTTATTACATCTCTCGTGTCCTTGGCGATTACCACAATGAGGACGTCTTTAAAAAGTAAACTTTTGCTTGAAGGGTCAAATATGGCCAGCCGTGAGCTTGAGCTTGTAAGGGCGTATAGAGATGGTGTGCCTTGGGCGAATTTTATTTCAGCCATGCAGTCCTGTTCGGTCTCATGTCATATGGATGGATCAACTGTTTCTTCTGGTTCTTCGGTGGAAGGCAGCGGAACTGAACAGGTAACCAGGTCATTTAAAGCAACAAAGGTAGATGGGGTTACTGTAGTTGGATCTACTGATAATTTGGTTAGAGTTGCTGTAACTGTTGGCTGGCAGGTTGGAGGCACCCCTGAGTATGCTAACCTTTATACTGATTATTCCAACTGGAGGGGACAGTAAATGAAAAGGAAGATAACGAAAGAATCGCAAAGGGGATTCACTTTAGTAGAGCTTTTACTAGCTGTTTCCCTACTTACAATTTCTATTGGTGTTACTAGTGATATTTTGATGTCACTTATACGAGCTAATAATAAATCCCAAGTGATGAATGAAATTGAGCAACAATCTAATTTTGTTGCTTCGAAAATTGAAAAGGAGCTTAGGAATGCCCAATCGGCTACTATCGCTTCAGGGCCAACTTTGACTTTTACGACAAGAGATGGTGTTGAGGTTATATACAATCTAAATACATCAACTGGTGTTCTGACAAGAAAAGAAGGATCGGACACTTATAACTTGACCTCGAACGCAAGCCCGGGAGGAGTAATAGTCAGTACTAGCTCAAATTGCTTCACAGTTACTGGTAACAATCCAACAATTGTTAGCTTGGACATGACCTTTACTCAGGCTCAGGCAGGTCCAGGTAGCTCATATACTGGTAAAACAACTATAAGAAGCACAGTTGTTGTAAGAAATACTTACTAATAAATTTTAAAAAATCGTGAACACAGCATATAGGCTTAAATCAAGGGAAAAAGGACAAACTCTAGTAGTTGTAATCATAATAATGGTTTTGGCTCTTATGGTTGGTGTGATGGTTTCCAATAGGTTTATCAGAACGCTGAGAAACTTGTCCGAAACTGATAATTCATCAAGAGCCCGTGCCACTGCTGAAGCGCTTGTCGAAAGACTTCTTCTGGAAACGAACGGTACACTTGAGGGTTATATAAATTTTAACAATTGCGGTTCGAATTGTACCTTAGAAATCTCGGGGTTTTTAGGCCCGCCTGTTACTGCAAAAGCTGACCTTTCTTTCTCTGGGGCAAGCACTGAGCCATTTCAAATAAGCGGTAGAGATGGTGAAATGTCACAAGTGCTTTTAGGTGGGTATGAAAGCGGAAGTTCAGTTGATGTTTGTTGGTCGGGAGATGCTTCGATATATGCATCTTATATTTACGATCAAAGCGGAGTGATCGGATCAAAGCCGTATGCTTACAATCCTGTGAATTATATGGGTTTGCCAAACGGGTTTTCCGATGCAACTGTAGGTATTTATCCGAACTGTTTTACTGTAACTACCTCTCATACTCCTAAAGTTCTGAGAATTAAGCCCTTAAATTCTGATGCTTACATCTTTGTCGTTCCTATTGGAGGAAGAACAATACCAAGCCAAGGGATAGTTATTACATCCACGGGAAAAGCTGGAAATACAACCAAGACTGTACAGGTGCTAAAATCTACAGCTTTCGCTGTAGACTACCTGGACTATGTAATCTATCAGAAATCAGCCTTAGACCCGTTGTCCAACAGGCCAAACTAATGTAATATTTTATTATGCCCGTTATAGGACTTACCATTGGGAAGAAAAGTTTTAGGGCGGTAGAGCTCGATTTCAAGAAAGACATAGTGATTGTCAATAATTTTGGGAGTTTCGCAAATCCGAAAATTACAACCGAGCCCACGTCGCCTGACGATCTTAAGCTGATTTCAGCAGCTATTTCCCAATTTTTTTCTGAAGTAGGATTCTCAACATCGGATGTTGTCATGAGTTTGGATGAAACGTATGTCTTTATGAGAATTATTAAACTTCCAATAATGAGTGATAAAGAGTTAAAAAGTTCTATTAAGTATGAGGCTGAGCAGTACATTCCCCTACCCATCGATCAGGTGACAATTTCATATCAGAAATTAGATCAGGATTTTAATGAGAAAGGAAAGATGAGTGTTCAGATAGTAGCAGCGAAAAAAGATATCGTAGATAAATATGTTGAGATCTTAAGAGGGGCCAAACTTGTTCCCCGTGCTATAGAACCAGAAACTATCGCGTTGGGAAGGGTTTTGGGAGATACAAGAGAAGCGCCCTCAGGAACAATGATTTTGGATATGGGATTTTCCACTACTTTGATTGTCGTCTGCTACGGCGGTTTCGTAAGGTTTACGAGAACGATACCAATTGGGGGAGATGTAATAACCAAAACTATTATGCAAACTTTATCTTTGGACCAAGAACAGGCGGAAGAATATAAGAAAACCTACGGTCTTGATGAACTTCAAGGGGAGGGAAAAGTAGCTGAGGTCGTGAGGCCGATAATAGATAATCTTATTATGGAAGTCCAAAGAGCTGCGGTATTCTTCACAAACCACAATCCTTCTGCTAATATTAGAAGAGTAGTTTTGTCCGGAGGAACTGCCCTAATGCCAAACTTACTGTCCTACGTCGCAGATAAACTTGACCTTGAGGTCATGCTTGCTAATCCCTTAAATAATATTGATATTTCTCCAAAGATAGCAAAACAACAGCAACAGTTGATCGATGATGCGCCTTTATACTCATCAGCAATTGGTTTGGCAATGAGGAAATTTTAATAGATGATACCAGATATTAATCTAATACCTCAAAAGGAGGTTGTAGAGCAGAAAAAAACAAAGGCTGTAAAAACCAGTACGGTCTTGTCTATATTGTTTATGATAGTGACTGTTGCAGTGTGTTCCTATTTCTTTATTAAAACAGATGGGATAAAAAGCCAGATTAAATCGTTAAACTCGGATATCGATAATCAAAGAAAGCAAATAAAGCAACTCTCTCAGATCGAAATATCAGGTAGGAATTTAGATAAAAAATATAGGGTTCTTTCTAGTCTCTTTGCTAATAGACCAAAGTACTCATTGTTTTTTGAGGAATTTAAGGCTAGGAAGCCCGAAGAGGTGTCGGCTGATAGTGTGGATATAAAGGGAGGGAGTGTATCGATTGGTGGTACAGCGGAAAGCTATATCGCCATTGCTAATTTTATAAATAATCTTCTTAACAAAGACTTTGAAGGTGGGAACCCTAATCTTAAGGGATTGTTTACAGCTGTCTCTCTAAATTCTGTAAATCTGGAAAAAGCTACAAATGAGGTTAGGTTTTTTATAATGGTTAGCTACGATGAGGCGAAATTAAAGCAATAATATGAAAGTAGAAGAAAAAAAACAACCAGCAATAAGCGAAAGCCTTATGAGAATAAGGGAGGTTATTGTCAATTTTATCGTTCCACTTATTGCACTCGCTGTAAGCTTTGTGCTTATAATCTTTTTTATCTATCCGATGTATAAAAGTCTTCCTGGACTAAAGGAAGATTTGGCTGCCCAACAGCAGTTGAAGAGTGTATTGTCGAATAAATTGACCAACCTCAATAAAATGGTTGACTTTGCAGACATTGTAAGTACCGATTCCGACCTTGTAAACAAGGTATTGGTCGGAGAGGACCAGGTACCAAGGCTTTTGGATCAAGTAAATCAAATTGCTGACAATTCGGGAATGGATGTTACAAGGTTAAGTTATTCTTATGGTGCCACAACTTCGGAACAGGATGTTGCTACAAAAGCTCAGTACAATTCAGTTTCTGTCTCACTTGGTGGAGATATGGGGTACGAACAACTTATTGTGTTCATGAAGGACATTGAAAACGCCGCAAGATTTGTGAGCATCCCTAATATGAGATACTCCCAAGCTAGAACAAAAGAGAGTGAGAGCAAGCTTTCGTGTACATTTGCAGTTGATTCACCTTATCTGATGGTTCAATCAAGCGCAGTAACAGATGAGCCTGTAAATATTGATATATCGGATCAGAAATTTGTTGATTTTATTAATATGCTTAAAAATTTGAAATACTACGAATTCTTGAACCCTGAGATAGCTGTTGTAAAAACCGAAGCTCCAACACCGACTCCGACACCGACTCCTACCCCCACGCCAACACCCGCTTTATAGATTTTTACCGCGTAATTCTTTTTGAGTTTTGCCTTCTCCACTTTTCGATTTCTTTGTGGTTTCCTTTCAAAAGTACCTCTGGGACTTTTATTCCCATGAAATTTTCCGGTCTTGTATATTGTGGATATTCCGGTTGGTCAGCATTTAAAATTCCATCTTCAAATGATTCGATCTTTGAGGCGTTTTCCTTTTCTAATATCCCGGGCATGAGTCTAGTAACGCTTTCCATAACAACTAAAGCTGGTATCTCCCCTCCGCTTAGAATGTAATTTCCGATAGAGATTACTTCTGTAGCGATGTTTTCCTCAACCCTGGCATCGATTCCTTCGTAGCGGCCGCATATAAGCGTAATTTGGACACATTTTGAAAGCTCCCGCGCCTTTTTTTGAGTATAAACTTCTCCCCTTGGGGAGAGAACTACGATTTTGTGCCCTTTAGGCAACGAGGATCTTTTAGGGTCCGAGATTTGTTTTTCCATAACCTCTTTTGTGTAGATATCGCAAAGGGCGTTATACATTGGCTCTACTGATAAAATCATTCCTACTCCCCCGCCGTATGTTTCATCGTCTACTGAGCCGTAACTGTTTACGGAGTAGCTTCTTAAGTTGTGAATATGGTACACGGCAAGACTTTTTTCCTTAGCCTTTTTGAATGGAAGGTTGTTTAAGTGTTCTGTAAAGAGTTGCGGAAAAACTGTAATGACATTAAACTTCATCATTTTTTCTTGGAAGATTATCTTCTAATATTATTGAAATTCTGATGTTATCCTTTATTGCTTTGGCTTTTGCCATATTTCTGATGCTTTTAATGGTTCTGCCTTCTTTGCCGATTATCAAACCCATGTCTTCATCTGCTGCATGTATCTTATAAACATAGAGACTATCATCTTGAGTTTCCTCAATTTCTATGGATTCGGGTTTTGTGCTGATTTCTTTTAAAATAAATTCAAGAAATTCTTTCATTGTTCTTCTTTAGAAGTTTCCTTTTTAGGTTCTTCTGTTTTTTCGTTCTTGGTTTCTTCTTTCGTGCCTCCCTCTGCTTTTTTTTCCATATGGATGGGTGCATATTTTTTATATTCGTACTTTCCTTTAATTAAATTTGTTAATGCTTGTGAAACCATAGCTCCCTTTTTCACCCATTCATCAAATTTAGTTTTGTCATAATCAAAAAGCTGAGGTTTTGCCGAAGGGTTAAAGTGTCCGAGGATATCAACGAACCTCCCATTTCTTTTATCACGGGTATTGCTGACAACTATTTTATAAGTTGGTAGGTTTTTTCTTCCTGTTCTAGCTAATCTAATTGTGACTGACATAACTTGTTGATTGTAGCAGAAGGGTTTTTGCCTGTCTACTCGTTCTTTTTTCCACCTTTGCCATCTTGGGAGTGCATTTTCTCAAGAGCGTATTCTGCGGCATCCTGCTCTGCTTTTTGTTTGCTTTTACCCTCACCCTCACCCCACAATTCATCGTTTAAATAAACTCCAACTTTAAAGCTCTTTTCGTGATCTGGTCCCCACGAGCTAAGAATCTTATATAATGGTGTTACTCCGAATTTTTCTTGAGCAGCTTCTTGGAAAAGTGATTTCGCGTCTTTATACTTCTCTTCTTCAATGACATTGCCGACTTTGTATAAAAGTTCTCTTTCAACAAAAGCTCTACAGGCATCCAAACCCTGGTCTAGATACAGCGCTCCAAGAACAGCCTCAAACGTGTTTGCAAGTATATATTCCCTTTCCCTTCCGCCTGTTGCTTCTTCTCCGTTTGATAACAGCAAAAACTCACCATAGCCGAGCCTTTTTGCTTCTGCTCCGATTGAAGGGGTACAAACAACAGATGACCTGAAGTTTGTAAGGTCACCTTCTGGGGAATTTTTATATTGTTCGAACAAGTACTCGGAAGATAAAAGCTGTAAAACGGAATCGCCCAGAAATTCCAGACGTTCATTTGATTCGTTTTTATATTCTGGATGCTCGTTTAGATACGATCTGTGCGTAAAAGCGATTTTAAACAGATTTTCGTTATTTAATTTAGTTCCCAAAACCTTTTCTATTTTCTTAAAGTTAAAAGACATTTTCTACTGGGATAAAGGCGGAGGATCCTTGCAAAAAAGAATACTTCGTTTTTATCTCAGCCCAATTTATTACTGAATATGCTCCTCCAGGGCATCTACTACATCCTGGACAGTTGCAAAATTACCGATATCATCCACCAAGTTTACATGATAAATCTCTTCAAGTTCTGACAAAATTTCTATGACTTCCATCTCTCCGAGATTTAAGTCTTCTTCAAAGAAACAATCACCGTTTATCTCTGAGGTCTCAAGACCTGTTTTATCGGCTATTAGTTTTTTTATCCTAGATAAATATTCTGACATTTTTACTCCTTTTCTTAATCATTTATTAATTTTTTTCTTCTGGTACGTACTTTTCAACTACAGTACCCAAAACGCCATTTATGAATTTATGAGAGGTATCGTTTCCAAACTCTTTTGCTATCTCTACCGCCTCGTCAATCGCTACTTTAACAGGTGTCTTTTTACCAAATATTATCTCAAAAATTGCGATTCTTAGTATTACTAAATCAATCTTGGCTATTTTGTCAACAGGCCACTCCGGCGCGCATTCCTCGATTATTTTATCTATTTCTTTGAAGTGTTTACAGACCCCGTCTACTATGAACCTGGTTAGCTCGTTGTCGTATTCTACACCTTCAGACTCAAGTATTTCCTTTGAGGTCGAGACACACTCCTCAAGATTTGGTTCAGTGAACGACCATGAAAATATAGATGATAATGCCAATTTGCGAGATGTGTGTCTTGGATCTGTATCTGATTTCATTTCAAACTTATAATTCTATGTACTCCTCCACATGGGGTCTTTTAAAGGCCTTTTTGTCTTTTGTTCTTACTACGTTCACTATCTCTCTATGATAATGAGTGTTTCTCTTTCTTCGGACGCGGCCTTTTGATGATCTTCTTTTTGGTACTGCCATAAGTGCATTTATTTTAACAACTATTCACGCGTAGTGGAATATACAAGATAGAGTACATATGTGTCAAACGGAATTCTACTGTTATAAAAAAGAAATCTGCCGGCAAATTTTTTTTTAATTCAACCGGCAGACAGGGTTGGGGGTAAGATGTGATCTACTTCCTACGGACGTTTTTACCCAATTCAATCACTCCGTCTTCCAGAATTTTCACGATCACAAACTTACTATCATAAATAGAATTCCCGCTTGGACACCTAATTACTACTTCATCACCAACTTGCGGGTTTGTTCCTTTTTGACCAACCAGACTGATCTTGAGACCATGAAATTTTACATCGACCTCGCGACCTTTTATCAAAGCTTTACATGTATTCTCCATTGTGCTCTCTCCTTAAATAGAATTGGGAGCTTAGTATAGCACGAAAGTCAATAGCAGTCAATAACTATAGGGTTAAAAACAGATGCTAACTTCGTCTATTTTCGCGCGATTAGTGTGAAAAAGCTCTTTCCGAATCTTCTTTCATCGAGAATTTTTAATGGAGTATCAAATAGTAGTGTAGGTATATCAGTATCTTCTCCATGAAAAAATACTGCAACCCCTTTTTCTGTTAAAACGTTGATTAGGTTAGATATTAGATGTTTGTGTGAGGTTGTTTGGTAGAACGGGTCAATAAATACAACGTCGTAATTTCTATTAGAATTAGCAATAAACTTTACAGTATCTTTACGATAAACGCTTGATTTTTCGACAAATCCGCACTTCACTATGTTTTCCTCTATCGCCTGAATACTTTTTGGATTTTCATCGACGAAATCACACAAAGCAGCTCCTCGACTTAAAGCCTCTATTCCTAAGTTTCCGCTTCCGGCATATAAATCTAGACATTCTGCCTCGTCTATTTTTGAGCCAAGTATTGAAAATAGTGAAGACTTCGCAACCTCCTGCACTGCCCTAAAACCCTCAATATCAGGAGCTTTCAATTTTCTGTTTTTTGCGCTTCCAGTTATTACTCGAATCTCCTTAACTTTATCCTTGTGTTCATCTTTTGTTTTCATATTAATTTGCGTTTATATACCTGCCCTTCCTCTGTGTCAATTTTTCGTTCAATAGCGGATATTTATCTAGTTTTGGGTAATATTTTTGGGCTTCTATCTTTGCTTCTTCTATCATTTTAATATCGTTTAAGTTAGCGATTTTTAGTTTTTTAAAGCCATGTTGCATCGTCCCGAATATATCCCCCTGTCCCCTTATTTCCAGGTCTTTTTCGGCAAGGTCAATACCACTGTCTAATTGTTCCAGATATTTTAGTCTTTTATAAGCATCTCTTGAGTTATTGCTCATAAAAGCAAAGCAATAGCCTTCCTTTTCTGCTCTTCCAACTCTTCCTCTTAGCTGGTGAAGACTTGCTAAACCGTATCTTTCGGCGCTTTCGATGACAATTGTTGTAGCATCCGGAACATCAATTCCAACTTCAATAACGGGTGTTGATACAAGTACTTTTATCTCACCGTTTTTAAACTTTTGCACCACCTCTTCTTTTTCCTTGGATTTCATTTTCCCGTGAAGAAGACCCATTTTTACTCCTTTAAATACTCCGTTTGAAAGATTCTCGAATTCAACTTTTGCAGATTTAACATTTTCCAATACATCACTTTCCGATTCCCCAATCAGTGGGCATACTATAAATGTCGGCTCGTTTTTGTTTTTTATCCACTCGTATGCAATGTTTCTTTGTCTCTCCGGTATTACTTTAGTTAGAATTTTTCTTTGTTTAAAAGGAAAGTCCCTCAATACCGAAAGTGTTAGATCACCATAAAGTGTAAGAGCCAAGGTTCTAGGAATGGGGGTTGCTGTCATGGTTAGGAGATGTGGTTTTTCTTTTCCTTGTATGAGATCTACGATTTTTCCTCGTTGTTCTACCCCGAATCTGTGTTGTTCGTCTATTATAATCAATCCGACATCACTATACTTCTTCGAAGTAAATAATAGAGAGTGCGTCCCAATCAATATGTCCCACCCGTCTGAGTCTTTTCTTCTCCCTCCCGTTTCCAGGTCAACTTTTAAACTCGTGTTCTTAAGTAATTTTTTAAAAGTTTCGAAATGCTGACTGGCAAGAATTTCTGTTGGTGCCATGTATAGGACTTTCTTGTTGTTTAGGTGTGCAAGATATGATGCAATTATGGCCAGAACGGTTTTCCCTGTTCCAACATCCCCTTCTAAAAGTCTATTCATGGGAGTTGTACTTTGAAGGTCGGACAATATCTCATTAAGAGCGTTTTTTTGAGAATCAGTAAGTTTAAAAGGAAGGGAATTTATCATATCATCGATTTCTTTTTTAAAACTTTTGAATTCGTGGGCTTTATAGTTTTTTTCCCACTCGCCCTTCCTTTTTTCAACATTCAAAAGTTCAATAAAAAGTTCTTCAAATGCGAACCTTTGTTTGCATTTGCTAGCTTGAATCTCACTATCCGGAAAATGTACTTCTTGAAGTGCCTCATCTACCTCTTTAAAATTTTTAGTTTCAATTATTTCCTTGGGTAAAAATTCTTTCAAATCTAGATTGGAATTAAGTAAGAAGAATATTTTGCCCCTGATCCATTTTGATGAGACTCCGTAGGTTTCGGGGTAAATAGGCACAAGCCTCCCTGTGTTAATGGTCTGAATTTTTTGCTCTTTGTCATCGTATAGTTGCTCCATTTCTGGAGAGATAAAACATAGTTTGTTGTTAGACACCCCTACCTTGCCGCTTACCGCATAATTTTTTCCGGTATTTAGGTTTTTTTTGATCCATTGCTGGTTGAACCAAACAATATCCAGCTCACCGGTATGGTCTAAGATTTTCCCTTTGGTGAGTCTTTTTCCGTATTTAGTGTATATATTTTCAACTGGACCTAAAACTCCCTTTACGGTAACTACATCCCCTTCTGCGAGTTCAGAAATACTTTTAACGTTTGAGTAATCTTCATATCTAAAGGGAAGGTGGTATAGGAGGTCCTCGATTGTGAATATGTCAAGCTTTTCAAGCAGTTTCTGATATTTTGGTCCGATCATCGGCACCACCGAGGTAGGTGAATCAGTTTTTAACATGCCATTATTCTACCAATTTTTAGGTTTATGTTTTTTATTCAAATGAGAACGTAAGGCAAAATAGCAGTGAGAATCAACGCAAGGGTTGCGACGATAATAATTAGTTTAAAGAGATTCTCGCCTCTAAGAGCCTTTTTTATGGTCTTTTTGAGACTTTTTTTCTGTTTTTTTTCTGTTCCTGGAAACATTTAAACAACCTCAAAAAATTTTCTTTTTCCAAACTTAACAATTGCCCCCTTTTCAAAATTGATTGGAAGATACGGATCCGTAATTTTATTACCATTAACCTCTACTCCACCCTGTTCTACAACTCTTTTTATCTCGTTTGAAGATGCGTCGCTGTTAACTTCTTTCAAGAACTCAATAAGCTGCATTGTTCCATGGACTTTGGTTTTTGTTGCTGTCCCCTCAGTAATTTCTTTGTTTTGAACGGTTTTTTCAAAGAACTTTTCTGCCCGTTTGGCCTCTTTATCTCCCTTGATCATTCTTGTTATCTCAAAGGCCATTATCTTTTTGAATTTCATGGGATTTTCACCTGCCTTTAATGACTGTTCCATTTCCCAGATCTCCTGAAGAGGAATTTCTGTTAAAAGTCTCAACCCTTTAAGGACAAGTTCATCTGGGTATGACATAGCCTTGCCGTAGATATCCTCGGCAGTGTCGCTTAGGTTTATGCCATTTCCCTCAGTTTTACTCATAGTCGTGGTGTTAGGAGCTTCCATCAATTCATGGGCTCTCACGAACTTTTCTTTATTATTGTAAATTTTGGACAGTTGCCTGCCCATGATCATATTAAAGATCTGGTCATTTCCTCCGATTTCAAGATCGACTACCATCGCAACTGAGTCGTATCCTTGCATTAATGGGTATATGAATTCCTGGAGCCCTATGGGAGATCTTTCCTTTAGCTTTTTTTGAAAAAGTTCCCTTTCGATCATCTGTTGGACAGTGGTCTTTGACATTAAATCGATGAGATTTTTCAGATTTAGCTTTGAAAGCCACTGGGAATTTCTCATGAATTTCGCGGGGTTGCTACCTTCAAAATCTATTAAAAGGGAGGCTTGTTTTTTCCACCCGTCCATGTTTTTCTGGATTTCTTCCTCGCTCATTATTTCCCTGCTTTTTCCGCTGCTTGGGTCTCCGCAAATAACTGTAAAGTCCCCCACCAAAAAGATTGCTTCGTGCCCTAGTTCCTGAAGTTTCCTCAATGCCCTGATACCTATAGCGTGGCCAATATGGAGATTGGGTCCTGACGGGTCAAAGCCGCTGTATGCTTTTATTCTGTCTCCCGATAGTAATTTCTCACGCAACGCTTCGGGTGATGGGACAATAGTTTCAACTCCCCTTGTTAGGAATGTTTCGATGGCTTTTTCATCTTTTAAAACTCTGACCATGGTAAAAGTATATCAAAGTTATTGAGATATAGGGAACAAAAAATGCCGATGTAGTTTTTTTGATTTACATCGGCATTAAATTCCGTGGAAGAATTCTTAGTTTATTTTATTTTTCCCTTGTAGCAATCCTTGTGAGCGCAAAAAGAATTGATTTTTACGATTATAACTTGCTGGGGAGGTGGGTTGATCACCATGGGTTGCCTGTCAGCCGAGTTGGTCAATGTATATGTGTTTCCCACGATCAAGCTGGATAAAGTTGTTATTTTAACAATACCCTTGCTCATAAACTCGACTGAAGCTTTACCTTTGGGATAAACATTTTCAATTATAAGCTCTAACACTCTATGTTCATCCTGCTTGTTTTTTCTTACCATATCCTTACCTGCAATTGCGCCTCTTCCCAACCCATTCTTTCTATTGTTCATACATTTTCTCTCCTTATAATGTAGGTTGAATCGGAATTTAGTTGCCCTATTATACTATAAGATTATGAGATAAATCAAGGGCTATTTTGATATAATAAGTCAATGTTCGTTAATCCTACATTACAAGATAACAAGTGGGAGAACTATGCTCCGAGGGTATCTTTTAGAATCAGACAGCGTTCCTTTCTCGAAAGGTTTAAGAGTAAAATATTAGAAGTCGCAAAATGGGCAAATAACTTGATATCGGGCATTTCGGAGAAACTTCACTTGCGTAGAAAACCAAAAAAACTATCAACAATACAAAGAAAGAAGAAACTCTACCTCATGACTTACCTATCCTCAATTGTGCTAATAGGATTGGCGATTTTGTTTTTTCTGGTAATTGGTGTTTTTGCTTACTTTTCCAGAGATCTCCCGAATCCTAATTTATTGCTAGAAAGAACGTACGAACTCTCCACCCGTTTTTATGATAAAAACGATGTGTTTTTGTACGAGGTTTACGGGGATAAAAATAGAACACTAGTTAAAATAGGAGATGTTTCACCAGATGTGGTAAACGCAACACTAGCAGCTGAAGATGCTGAGTTTTATCTTCACAAAGGTTACTCTTTAAGAGGTATTTTTAGAGCTTTAAAAAGCATAATAACTGGAAGTGGTCTTCAGGGAGGTTCCACCTTAACGCAACAGGCTATCAAAAACTCTCTTTTAACCCAGGAAAGAACCGTAACAAGGAAAATAAAAGAGTTAATACTATCTTTGCAGCTAGAAAATAAATACACAAAGGAAGAGATACTGCAGATGTATCTGAACGAGAGCCCCTATGGAGGCCAGAATTATGGTATTTACAGTGCAGCAAAAGCTTATTTCAATAAGACTCCTAAGGACCTTGATCTTTCGGAATCGGCATATCTTGCCGGTCTTACTCAAAGCCCCTCTTTTTATTCCCAGTTTGGAACAAACCCCGAAGCAGGTGTTGAAAGAAGAAATTATGTTTTGTATCTGATGAGAAACACTGGTTGGATTGGTCCAAACGGCAAAAGGTTCTATATAAGTCAGGAACAGTATGATCAAGCCAAGAACGAAGTACTGAAATTTGATATGGAAAAAGTTCCGGTTGAGGCTCCGCACTTTGTATATTACGTTAAGCAATATTTGATAGATTTATTGGGAGCGCAGGATGTTGAAACAGGCGGATTGCATGTTAAAACCTCACTTGATCTTGAGACTCAGCGTCTTGCTCAGGATATTGTTACCAAGGAAGTAGAAACTAATGAGAAAAGTCTGAATATGTACAACGGCGCAATGGTTGTTATAGACCCCAAAACAGGAGGGATACTTGCAATGGTAGGATCGAAAGGATACAACCTTGATCCCGAGCCCTCTGGCTGTGTTTCTGGTTCAACAGGGGAAAACAGCTGCAAATTTGACCCCTACGTTAACGTTACGTTGGCAAAAAGACAACCAGGTTCCTCTATTAAGCCTATAACTTACGCCACCATGCTTTCACAAGGTTACACCGCTGCCTTTCCTTTGGTGGATGTTCAGACGAAGTTTGAAGGGTCAGCGCCTGATAAACCATATATCCCTGTAGATTATGATGGAAAGTATCGTGGTCCCATGTCTTTAAGAAAAAGCCTTGGAAACTCACTGAACATACCTGCTGTTAAGGCATTAAAGATTGTTGGTATTAACGCGATGATTGATCAGGCGGAAAAAATGGGAATTACAACGTTTACAGATAGAAGCAGGTATGGTTTGGCATTGACCTTGGGTGGTGGTGAAACAAAACTGTTGGAGCTCACGGACGCCTTCGCAGTTTTTGCTAACAAGGGAATATATAAGCAGCCTAATCCGATTCTAGAGGTAACCGATTCCAAAGGGAATGTTATTTATAAAGCTCCGGATGCCAACAAAAGGGTTTTGGGCGAAGATGTCGCATTTCTCATTTCGGATATCCTAGCAGATAATGGTGCAAGGTCAGAGGTTTTTGGCACTGGAAGTTTATTGAATATTCCTGGTAAGCAGATAGCTGTAAAAACAGGAACCACAGATGATAAAAGAGATAATTATGCAATAGGTTATACCCCATCTGTTGTTGCGGGTGTGTGGGTGGGAAACAGTAATAATGATGCAATGAACCCGTATGTTGCCTCTGGTATTTCAGGGGCGACCCCAATTTGGAATAAATTTATGACCGCATATCTAAAAGACAAAGAGAGCGAAAAATTTTCTCCTCCAAGCAATGTTAAAAAAATGGAAATTGATAAATTGACGGGGGGACTTCCATACAAAAATAATGACACAAGAAATGAGTGGTTCATTCAGGGGACTGAACCTACAGCTGTAAGTGATTGGTACCAAAGGCTTGAAGTTTGCAAGCAGGATGGAAGGATCGCAAATCAGGCCTGTATCGATGCTGGACAAAGCAAGGAAGTCGAGTTTACAAAAATAACTGCGGAGTTTCCTTATTGGCAGTACGCTGTTGATGCATGGGTCAAGAGTAACTTAGGAAGCGATAGCAAATATTTCCCCCCTCTTATGGTTTCTAAACTTGAGTTTGAAGGCGATAATATTACAAATTTAGATGAAGTTCATACGCAAATTGTAGGTGTAAAAAACAACGACCAGGTTTTCCTAACCTTCAGGCTTACAGCCGAAGTTTCGTGTAAAAATGATGTTGACAGGGTGACTTTTTACATGAACGGGGACAAGGTTTCCGAGGACAAATCCTCTCCCTATGCGTATACTTTTGAACTTAAGACGTCAGATATGGGGAAACACGAGTTTAAAGTTGTAGCCAAGGACGACAAAGGAAACAAGGGAGAAGATACGGTCACGCTAAATGTAGTCGGATATTCGGAGTAAATTAGGTTTTATTGTTGGCTCTTTTTCCCATAACTGATATATTTGTAGTGTCTTATGAATATGGATGAGGTCAAAAGCGCTTTAGATGAAAAGCTAAAAAGTATAAAAACAACCAAGGAGCTGGAAGCTTTAAAGCTTGAGTATCTTGGAAAAAAGGGAGTACTAAACCAAATATTTTCCAAGATGACAGGTCTTTCTCCTGATGAGCGCAAGGAATACGGCGCGAAAGCCAATTTATTAAAAAGAGAACTCGAAGAGATGATTTCTGAATATGCAGAAAGAATAAACAATTACAGACCCTCCGAGTACGAGGATCTATATAAGTCTCTGCCGGGAAAAAAGCCCGATATAGGACATATACACATAATTACTCAGGCAATCAGAGAAATAGTTGACATTTTTGTACCTCTTGGATTCACGCGCGTGAGATATCCCGAAGTTGAGTGGGAATACTTCGCCTTTGAAGCCTTGAACATGCCGGAGACCCATCCTGCAAGAGATGATTGGGAAACATTTTTTATTGACGTTCCAGCAGACAAAAAATTGGGAAAAATGGTCCTTACCCCTCATACATCAAGTGGACAAGTTAGGGAAATGTTAAAAGGAAAACCTCCAATAAGAATGTTGAATATTTCAAGATGCGGAAGGAGACAGATGGATGTTAGCCATGCCCCATCATTTTATCAGTTTGAAGGTCTTGTTGTGGATGAAGGGATAAATACAACGCATTTGATAGGGGTTTTGGACTACTTTGCAAAAAATTTCTTTGGCCCTGATAGGAAAATAAGAATAAGACCTTATGATTTCAGATTTACCGAGCCAAGTTTTGAGGTGGATATTGATTGTGGAATATGTCATGGCAAGGGATGCAAAGTATGCAAGGGAGGGTGGCTTGAGCTTGGTGGCGCGGGAATGGTTCATCCGTATGTTCTTACATCAGGCGGAGTTGACTCGGAAAAGTATTCCGGATTTGCCTTTGGATGGGGTGTTGAAAGAACATACATGATGAAAACAGGAACGCAGATAGATGACATCAGATATCTTTTTGCAAATGATTTGAGATTTCTGGAGCAGTTTTAATATGAATGTATTAATACCCTACTCTTGGGTAAGAGATTATATAAAAACAAATGCTAATGCTGAAGAAGCTGCAAAAGCGCTTTCCCTGCACTCATTTAACGTTGAAAGAATAAATAAAGTAGATGGGGACGATATCTTTGAGGTTGAAGTGACACCAAATAGAGGCGATGCCCTTTCGGTTTTAGGTGTTGCGAGAGAACTTAATGTTGTACTGCCCAAAATGGGGTTTAAGAGCGAGTGGATCAATAAGGAGCCAAAGATAATCAAAAGTGACGTCGCAAAAGATAAGCTTGAGGTCGTGATCAAAGATAAAACTTTAGTTCCAAGATTTTCCGCAATTGTTTTGGATAATGTGAAAGTAGGAAAGTCTCCTAAAAAGATCGAGGAAAGGTTGGAAAGTGTAGGGATAAGAGCTCTAGGGAATGTTATTGACGTTACAAACTACCTGATGATAGACAAAGGCCAGCCTATGCATTCTTTTGACTACGATAAGATTCGCAAGCATAAAATGATTGTTCGGGAATCGCAAAGTGGTGAGGTAGTAGTTACTCTTGATGGGGTTGAGAGGAAATTGCCTGCAGGGGTTATTGTTATTGAAGATGGGGATGGCAGATTAATAGATCTTTGCGGAATAATGGGAGCGAAAAACAGCGAGGTCGACGAAAACACCAAGAAAGTACTACTTTTTGTTCAGGTTTATGATCCTGTAAGGATAAGAAAAGCTTCTATGAGTCTGGGACACAGGACCGAAGCTGCACTGAGATTTGAAAAAGGAATAGATTATGATGGAGTTATACCAGCATTGTGGGAATCTGTGGATATGATTAATGAATTGGTAGGGGCTAACGTTTCCTCAGAATTGATTGATATCAAAAATATGGAGAGAGAACAAAAAAGTATTCAAATAAACTACGAGAAAATAAATAAAATAGCCGGAGTGGACATAAGTATTGAGGATGTGGATAGGACGCTAAAAGATTTGGGTTTTAAGATTATGGAAGGAAAGGCGGTTGTTCCTTCATGGAGATACGAGGATATGAATATTATCGAAGATCTTGCCGAGGAGGTAATTAGGATTTACGGTTACTACAATTTGCCCTGTAACCTTCCCGCAGGGCATATCCCAGTAGTTGAAAAAAATGAGAGTTTTTACTGGGAGGATGTTGCTAAAGATTTTCTCAAGCACCTAGGTTTTTTTGAGTGCTATTCATATTCTGCAACTAAAAAGGAGAATGTTTCTGAAGATGCTTTAAAAATTGCTAATCCTTTGAGCGAGGATCTTTTGTATCTGAGGACTTCTCTTCTTCCGCAGCTTTTGGAAGTATTAGATAAGAATCAATCCTACGGCGAAAAAATTAAATTGTTTGAATTAGCGAGTATATATACTCCATACGGAAAACAACTACCATACCAACCTGTAATGCTGGGAATGGTTACCAAAGGCTTCGATGAGATGGAGGTTAAGGGGTTAATAGAAGCCCTGTTTGATGAGATAGGAGTTGATGATGTTGCTAACTACGATATAAAAGATTTTGGGAACGAAAGATTTGGAATAGAACTTAATTTTATGATGCTTTCCGAAAAGGCCACGAGAAATAAAACTTATACTCCCCTCACAGGATTTAATTCTATTAAAGAAGATCTTACGTTTGTTATACCAAAAGGCATTTTATACGGTCAGGTGGAAAGAACTATTTTTGAAAGTGATGAAAGAATCAAGAAACTTGAATTCAAAGATGTTTACAAAAATGCACTTACCTTTTCCATTGAGTATTTGGATAGGAATAAACAAATTTCTTCTGAGGAAACGCAAGAAATAAGAAAAAAGATTTTCGGAAGGCTTGAAAAAATCGGTGTTAGTTTAAAGGTTTAATCCTATTATGTTTTCACTTAAAGATTTCGGGGTCACAAAAGAAGTTGGAAAATTAAAAAATGGCACTAGATTAGCCCTTTTTAATAAACCGGGTGCTCCGATTTCTACTATTGTTGCTTTCAATGCAGGATCAAGATTCGATCCTGTGGGAAAAGAGGGTTTAGCGCATTTTACAGAGCACATGCTTTTTCAAAAGACGGAAAAGTTTAAATCGGCAACTGAGCTTGCTGAGTATATAGAAAAGATAGGAGGGCATGTAAACGCAGGAACAGGAAGCGATCATATAGAATTTACGGCTGATATTTCAGATAAAGCAGACTTTAGCGTTGTCGTGACAATCATAAATGAAGTATTTAACCACATGATTATCGATAAAAAAATGTTTGAGAACGAAAGAAACGTCATTTTAAAGGAGATAGCGGATGGAAAGGCCAATCCGGGGCGTTATGTGTTTGACCTGGCCGATATATTGTTTTTTCAGGAATCCTCCTTGGGAAGATCGGGGATTGGCAGTATCGAAACTGTGTCCGCAATAAAAGAAGAGGATATTAAAAACTACTACAAGAAAATGCTAAACACAGGCAAGATGACGGTAGTCGTCTGTGGAGACATGAAATTAGACGATCTGATAGGTGAATTTGATAAGGGTATGGAATATTTGGGAGAAGAAACGGCACTGCAGTCTGAGTTTGGTACATTGCCGGTTATTAGAAAGAGAATGTTTCTTTCTGAAAATTATAAGGATACGGAAAACAATCAGATAGTTTTTGGGTTCAGAACTTGTTCCATGTTTGATGAGGATAGATATGCCCTTCGTATGCTTGCATACATTTGTGGTAGTGGATTTACATGTTCGTTATATAAAAAACTTCGGGAAGAAAATGGACTCGTTTACAGTGTACATGTGCATTCAGGAACGGGTCCCGATGCAGGTGCCTGGATGGTTATTACTTCAACACAAAAGGAGAACCTACAAAAATTATTTGACTTGGTATGCGAGGAGTTTAAAAGGATTTTTGATGGTGGTATTTCTGATGCTGAATTGCTTCTAGCTAAGGCTAAATACCTAAAGTCCAAGAAACAAAGTATGCAGACAGCTGGTTCATGGGCCGACTTTCACGCTGTTGGAGAGCTTTATGACCCGCAAAAGACACTTAATCTTGCCGAGTATATGAACAGGGTTAATAAAGTAACACTTAGCGACCTGGAAAGGGTTGGAAAAAAGTATTTTAAGAAGGATTCTTGGTATTTGGCTATGTGCGGGGATGCAAACGAAAAAGATTTTAAGATAAACTATTAAAGAAATTTTTTAACTCTCTCAACAACGGTTTCAAAACCCTTAGGGTCATTAATAGCAACCTCAGCTAGCATTTTCTTGTTGAGTTCGATTTTGGCTTTCTTAAGGCCTGCCATAAATCTGCTGTAATTTACCCCGAAGCTGGATAAGGCTCCATTTATCCTTACTATCCATAAAGTTCTCATATTTCTTCTTCTGTTTCTTCTTCCTTCGAAAGCATGCTCTCCCGCTCTTAGGACTGCCTCATGAGACCTTTTTACAAGTTTGCTTCTGGTTCCCCTGTAGCCTTTTGCTAACCTTAGGATTTTATTATGTTTTCTTCTGGTTCTAAAACCACCTTTTACTCTTGGCATTATCTTCTCCCTGTACGTCCGGCCAGCAACTTTATAAACATCTTCCTGTTGCCTCGATCTAATTGCTGAGTGATTTTACCCTTTCTCAGTTTTCTATCAACACTTTTAGTGGCCTTGAGATGTGCCATACCCACTAATTTTCTCATTAGTTTCCCGTTTTTAGTGACCTTCACTCTTTTCTTTAGGGTTTTTTTTGTTTTTATTTTTTGTTTTGCCATATTTATTTTCCTGAAAATATCGCCCAGATCATGTTCCCCATCCTTTTAGGTTCGACCTCCGTCTTTGCTATATCGGAAAGGCTTTTCCCGACCTTCACTATCTGATCGATAGCTACTTCCGGAAACATTGCCTCACGGCCGCGCATCTTGACAGTAATTTTTACTTTGTTTCCTTCTTCTATAAATCCTCTTGCACGTGTCACGAACCTTTGGATGTCCCCTTCACCGGTTGTGGGTGTCATCCTAAACTCTTTCATCTCGGTCTTTTTGCTTTTTGCCTTGGCTATACTTTGTTTTTTTCTTTCTTCGTACAAAAACTTCGTGAATTCTACAATCTTGGCTACAGGTGGGTCTGCGTTTGGAACTACCAAAATCAGATCCAAATCCTGACTTTTAGCCAAAGCTAAAGCCTCTCTTGTTCCCATCACCCCAAGGTTCCCACCTTTGTCTGATATCACTCTTACTTTTTCTGCTTTTATCTGTTCGTTTTTTATGTACCAGTTTGGTATACGAATTCCTCCTTGAGACTTAAGTAAATTACCACAGATTGAGAGACTTGGTCAAATATGTTTGCTCGATCTTGGTAATTACCTCATCAATATCCTTAGCACCAAGGTTCTCTTCGGTTCTTAATCTGACACTTACCTGATTGTTTTGCACTTCCTTGTCACCAACGATTAGCATATATGGAATCTTTTTTAATTGTGCGTCTCTTATTTTGGCCTGCATGGTTTCCGCTCTATCATCAACATGTGCCCTGAGGTGTTTTTTCCTCAATTGCTCTGCAATTTTATCTGAATGCTCAACATGTTTATCACCTATGGGAATTATCTCTACCTGCACTGGGCATAGCCAGACAGGCATTGCTCCTGCGAAGTGCTCCATTAAAAAGCCCACAAATCTTTCGCTTGAGCCAAGAGGGGCTCTGTGCTGGACGATTACGGGCTTTTCCTTACCGTCTTTGTCAACGTATTTAAGCCCAAATCTTTCGGGCATATAAAGATCTATTTGGTTTGTGGATATACCGTATTCGGTTCCTATTGCAGATTTGACCTTAAAGTCCATTTTTGGTCCGTAGTGAGCTGCTCCCTCATTGACAACAGTGTATTCAACGCCCGATTTATTTAATGCCTCTCTTGTTATCTTTTCCGCTTTTTGCCACATTTCCTCATTTCCGTGGTATTTGTCCATCTTTGTCGGGTCTCTAAGGTCAAGTTCTATATGGTAATTTTTAAGGCCCAATGTATCGTAGTAGTATTGGTGAAGTTTTACTATTTCGCAGAATACATCAACGGCTTGTTCTTCTGAGCAGTAAACGTGCGCATCATTTTGGCAAAAGATTCTCGGTCTTAAAATACCATTTATTGACCCCCTATTTTCATATCTTGCAACGGTGCCGTATTCAGCTATTTTTAAAGGAAGGTCCTTGTATGTCCTTGTTTTTGATCTGAAGACAAGATGATGGAATGGGCAATTCATAGGTTTTATGAAATACTCTTCCTCTTCTTCTCCTGGAACGCTTACTTTGTACATCTCGTCCCCGAAGTAGTCTACATGTCCCGAAAGCTCAAAAAGCCTCTTTTTCGTCATAAATGGTGTGGAAACGCGGACGTACCCCCATTTTTCCTCGGTCTCTTTGCCCCATCTTTCGAGCTCCTCCCTTATAATCATTCCGTTTGGAAGCCAAACGGGAAGCCCCGGGCCAATTTCTTCGTAAATATCAAAAACCTCTAAATATTTGTTTATGTTTCTATGATCTCTTTTTCTCTGTTCCTCAAGTAGTTTTAGGTATTTATCAAGTTCTTCCTTGGAATCAAAAGCTGTAGCGTAAATGCGGGTCAGCATCTTGTTTTTCTCATCCCCATGCCAATATGCTCCGGCAACGCTTAAAAGTTTGAAAGCCTTTATTTTTCCAGTTCTATCCATGTGTTTTCCAGCGCAAAGGTCAGCATCGTGGAATTTACTTTTCTCATCGCCGATTTCACACACCAATGGAGTTTCCCCTGCCTTTTCTAGTTCTTCCATCATCTCAAGTTTAAATGGGTTATCCTTGAATATTTTTCTCAGCTCCTCAAACGTAGACTTTCTTGTCTTTATGGGAAGATCAGCATCTATTATTTCCTGCATCCTTTTTGAGATCTTTTCAAAGTCCTCTTCTGAGATCTTTCCGGCAACATCAAAATCCCCGTAAAACCCATCCTCGATCGGAGGCCCCATCACCTTTTTGGTCCCGGGAAATAGAGATTCTACACTCATATGCAAAACGTGTTCCGCTGAGTGTCTTAAAGAAAAGAGCGGATCGTCTTTTATTTTTTCTATTACTTTTTGTTTTTTCATTTTAGTTTTTCTTTGGAATGCTTTTAGCGTTCCATGGTTAATTATATATTAATTTTTGTTTTACTAATAAAGGAAAATATGAGTTTAATCACTAAAGTATGTCCCCCGAGGGGGTTGTTGTAAGTTGTTTAAATGTGAGTGACCACCCAAATGCCATTTATATACGTTTTACTGCATTATAAGGGGTGTGTCAACGATAAAAGGCTCCTTTTGTTTCGGTCAATGGTATGATTCAAGTTATATGATTTTGAATGTTTATAAGGAAAAAGGTTGGACAAGTTTTGATGTTGTAGCAAAGATACGTGGGATGATTGGAAAAAAAGTAAGAGTTGGGCATGCCGGAACTCTTGACCCTCTGGCTGAGGGTGTGCTGATTGTTTTGACTGGTGAGGATACAAAAAAGCAAAGGGATTTTACTGGTATGGATAAGGAATATATAGCTGAAATTGCTTTCGGTGCAACCACACCTACGTATGACCTGGAGGTGTTGCCGGATTTGAGTGAAAAACAAATGAGTTTAAAAAAAGTTGGACAGGGTTTAAAAGAGATTCTGCCTAGGTACCAAGGAGAAATAAATCAAAAAGTTCCTGCATACTCTGCTGTAAAAGTTGGTGGTAAAGCATTGTACAAAGAAGCAAGAAAAGGGAAAACTGGAAAGATAAATCTTCCCGTTAAGAGAATAAAAATCTATGAAATAGAAATTTTAGATAGCGGTAACGAAGAGATCGAAACAAAAATTGGGAATAGGAAAATTCCAGTTATTAGGTTAAAGGTCAGTTGCTCGTCCGGAAGTTATATAAGGTCTTTGGCTCATGACTTGGGGGAGGAACTTGGTTGCGGCGCTGTTCTTGTTAGTTTATTGAGAACAAGAGTTGGTAATTTTTCGTTTGATAGTGCCAAAAAAGTCACAAATTTGTTTTAAGTATATAGTATTTAACAAAATTGCAGGTGAAGAGTAGAATAGGCAAATGGTGCGAAAAGAGAGGAGGAGAAAGATGTGTAGTTACAGGATCCGTAATAGTTCTTTTGCTAAATCTTTCTTGACCTTGAGGGATTTGGCAAAGAATCCTGGAACAAAAGACAGGCCCATATATGTTCATGCCAGTTATATCAGATTCAAGGAAAACATAGTAACGCTGACAGCAAACGGTGAAACATTTACTTGTGAGAGAGAAATAAAATGTGACAATCCAAATTTATTCAACAGTAATTCAGGATTCGCGCAGAATAGTCGGATAAATTACTGTTTTTTCGACGTCAAAGATAAAAACGGGAAATACTTGAAGATTTGGGTTACTTGTGAGGAGATGTATAACTCCCACCACAAAGAATAAAAAAGCCAGGAAATCACACACTCTCGATTACCTGGCTTTTCATTTTCCGCTTATTATTTAGTTAATCCCCGGCTTTTATCGCGTCTTCTTTTGTAGCGTGTAGAGTACCGTCAGGGTGGTTTGCTGGGCTGTATATCGTGTATACCTTCAAATAATCAGTATCGCTCGTATTTATGATGTTATGCTCTGTTCCGGCTGGTATAACAATCCCAAATCCATCGGAGAACGGAAATTCGGTGCCGTTCAAAATTGCTTTTCCTACGCCCTTTTCTATCCTAAAGAACTGATCCACTTCATCATGAGTTTCCATCCCTATTTCTTCCAAAGGTTTTAAACTCATCAAAACCAGCTGACTGTGGTTGTTTGTGGAAATTACCTGCCTGAAGTTCATGTTTTCTTCAGCCATTTTTTCTAAGTTATCTACAAACGATGCCATAATTACTCCTTTTTTATTAATTTTGTACTTTATAAATTATTATTCTTTGCAGCAATCAACTGCTTTTTTAATAATCTGAGAAAGTTTTTCAAAAAAACTTGCGTTACCACTAACCTTGGGTTTTTCATCCTCACTTACAAACGAAATTTTTTCACTGCTGTTGGCTTCTATGTCTGCAAGCTTAACCACCCCGAGGTTTATTCCCCAAAATAAATTGTAAAGTTCATAGGATTTTTTGAACATGTCTTCGGCTCTAGCCTTATCCCCTTCGTTTAAAGCTTTGGTTCCGACCTCCATTAACCTCATCGATGCCGACAGAAAGTGCTTGCTGGTGCACCAGATCTCACCTTCAGGATTTTTCACAATCTTTTTCATCAACTCTTTTCTCATTTCCCTGACTTTATTAAGCAGATCGTAGTAATCGGTTTTTCCGGTCTTTCCCCCTGTAAAAAACAAATGTTCTTCTATTCCGATAAGATTCATTATGGCAACTGATAAATCTTCACCTGAGGATAAATCCACCTTCTCATTTTTCTCAACCTCTTTTACTTTGTCTATTAGTTTTCTTATTTCTTCCTGTTCGTTCATATCAATAGCTTATCAGGTTATGAGGTAAAATGTAAAACTTGCAACGGTTAAAAGGAGAAGTGGGAGAATCACTTTTTGATAATAGATAAAAACCTGGCCGTTATTTCTCTTTCTTAAAGTCTGATCTAACCAAACCGATACTATAAAAGCGATAGATCCGGCAATGACTCCAAGTAAGATCTTATCTATTCCCCAAAGCGTGTTTTTCGGATGTCCGATTGTTTTTGCAATCCAAAGAGGAACTATCGTAAAAACATATAAAAATATTACGGAAAGAAGTTTCGGGTAAGGAACTTTCCATTTTTTGGAAATTATCCAGTTTCCCATCCAGAGCCCGCTTGAAACAATTAAGCCTCCTACCCAGACCCCCGTTACTGTATCATCAATCCCAAGCCACCTGCTTATACCCAACCCTACCCCAACAGCAATAGTGCAAACAGGGCAAACGGCCAGCGCTTGTTTTGAAGTCAGAGCTAAAAGAGTAAAAAAGGTAGTTAAAGAAATAAGTTTTTTCATATTACTGAGTTGCAGGAGAAAAAGACGAAGTCGACTCCACAACACCTGCTTTCTCTGATAGATATTTTATAACATCAACCCTTCCCTCGTAACACTTACCGTCAGCATAAAGAAGTGGTACACCTAGGTTTTCGGGATTTATTCCACAAGATTTTCCTACCGCTAAAAGTGTTTGGGAGTTTTCCGGGCTGGAAACCTCAATTTTTGTCATTGTAATTTTTTCATCAATTTTATTGTCGGTTATGAATTGCTCAACGATTAGGCAGTTTGGACAGGTTGTTTCATAAAATAATACAGGGTTCTTGGAGTTTAGAATTTCGTTGACAGAGGTGTTACTGTTCTTATTTTTTGAGCTGTCAAGAATAATAATTCCTATAAGAAGGCCGATGGTTATAACTGTAAATAATGTAATTACCTTTTTGCTCATAGATTGATTACAAATAATTACACGAAATCGGGAGAAAAATCAAATTTTAATCGATTTCTTAAAGAATCTTAAATGTCTTTATTATTTCTGCTCCTTCTTTACATCTGGCGATTTGGAATTCATCAAACTGGCCCCCACCTGTGAAGTTATTGTCCGTGCCACAGCACATCTCACACGTTAAAACTGAGTCTCCCGATACGTACAATACACTGGGGTCATCATAGGGTTTGCCTAGTTTTTTCCATTGGGAGAGAGTACGTTTTATGATCTGGATCATAGAAAAAGGCTGGTGTGGACTTTGGAAGCTAAACGCGACATAACTGTATTCTGGAAATTCGCTTTCTGAAACTTTATATCCTTCCCAAGTTTTTGGGAACTTTATCTCAAAACCGAATTTACTATTTGTATAGGTAAACCAGCTGGAGTAGTCAACAGCAGGAGTGTTTTCACAAGGCTCCTCCCAAGATCGTAGGCATTTTTGTTTTGTTTCACACCATGAGTAACCGGCTGGTATTAGACACCCGTGCTCATCTTTTTGACCACCTATTAAATTAGCCGTTTGGGTAGATGAGGTTTTTTTCTGTAAGTACTCTTTATAAACCAAATTTCCAACAGCGTAAATGATAAGGAGGCAGATGAAAGATAGGGTTAATTTTTTCATATATCCATTTTAACAACAATCGAATATTTATATCAAACAATTTTCTTGTAGGATTTGGTGGGCGGTAAAGGAGTTGAACCTATGACCTCTACAATGTCAATGTAGCGCTCTAACCAACTGAGCTAACCGCCCCTACGTTCCAAGTCCCTACTTATCAGAATTACTTTTTCTTCGGGTACATCACGTTATCTACAATTCCGTATTTGATCGACTCTTCCGCATCCATCCAGTAATCCCTGTCCATATCAGCCTTAACCTTTTCCAGTTTTTGCTTTGTTTCCTTAGAGATGATCTCAGCGTATTGATCTCTGAGTTTTAGCATATGCTTGGCTGTTATTTCAACATCAGTTGCCTGTCCCTCGATTCCGCCAACGACCTGGTGGATCATTGTGTGAGCTCCGGGAAGGATGTACCTTTTTCCTTTTGTGCCGGCAGCCAAAAGCAAAGCTCCCGCGGAAGCTGCGAGTCCAACGTTTATCGTAACTATCGGGTTTTTAACATGTTTCATCGTGTCGTACATCGCCGTTCCCGCATAAACTTCGCCACCGGGTGAGTTTATATAAACACTAATATCACGGTCAGGATTTTGACTTTCAAGAAATAAAAGCTGTGCGATGAAAGTATTTGCTACCCCCATATCGATGGGGCCAGTCACAAAAACCACGAAATCCTTCAATAGTCTGGAATAGATATCGTAGGATCTTTCCATGCCGTTTTGGTCTTTTTCTATTACTATTGGTACTAATGTGTTATTCATGTTTTCCTCCTTCTGCGTCCTCAATTAATTTACTTATTATTTTGTTTTTTTGGAGGATAGTCTTGACGTAAAGCCTTTCCATGGGTGTATTTAGCTTTTCAGCTAAGGCACTATCCCCTACTGCTGCTATCATATCATCAATTTCTTCTTCCGTAACATCAATATTTTCCTCCTTTATAAGTTGTGATAAGACGAATTCAGCCTTAATGTTTTTTTCAGATGTTGTGTTGTAATCTTTTCTTAAGCTTTCTGCAGTTTTGTTTTGCGCAACAAGGTATTTCTCGACAGGAAGGTTTATTGCTCTTAGCTGATCTGTAAGCCTTGCCATCATTCTGTCAGTTTCCTCTTCTATTAGCATATCGGATAATTCAACATCAGATTCTTTTAAAAGTACATCAATGACCTCGTTTGCGCCTAAATGAACATGGTCGGCATCTGGATTTTTCTCTTCTTCCGCATTTTCTTGTTTTTTATCAGTTCCTTTTTGATCTTTTATCCCAACCCTGGCCTTTGCTTTCTTGTCCGCGCAGTACTTTTTTAGAGCAGTTTTATAATCACTCATTTTGACCTCAGGCCTTTGGGCAAAGGTAGCACTGAATTCAAGGTCCTTGTTTATATCAAAACCCTTAACATCCACTTTTGGATTTGATACAGGTAAAAGGTGATTTTCTTTCAGAGCCTGAGGGTAATAAGTCTGCAAAAGGTCATTTAGAGTATCCCCATAAAGATTTGTTATGCCAACTTTTTCTTTTATCATTTCCCTTGGAGCGGCTCCTTTCCTGAAACCTTCGATTTCAGTGTTGTTCACGGCTTCGGTAAGGATTTTTTCATATGCCTCTTTTACCTTGTCGTTCTCAACTGTAACGGTCAATTTAATTGTTGATTTTGGTAGCCTTTCAATATTAGTTTTCATAGCGTAGATATTTTAACATATGAGAGGGAATCTTGACTGCTGATTTATCTAGGTACAATTATTGGGTTTTTACTGACCGATTTCAAAAGGACCTTTTATGTTCGCTCCAAGTTTTTTGTAATTTTCTATAATATCGGGGTATCTTCTTTTTAATATATCGACGCCGGTTATTGTTGTTTCAACATCATCGGCTAGTGCAGCCAAAAACACGGATTTACAGGCCTGTATTATTGCCTCAGGGGTGATTTGTCCGCCTTTGAATGCAACGGGACCATTAACTATTACTTTTTGGGAATCCAACATTGATATGTTTGCGCCTATTTGGTTTAGGTCTTTAACAAATTCCAAACCTGTTTCATACATCCAGTTGTGGACCAAAAGTTTCCCCTTTGTTTTGCAGGCTAATGTTATGAGAACTGGGAGAAGGTCAACTGGAAACCCTGGCCAGGGACGTGGAGCCATTTTTGGAAGATCATCGGCGGCAAGAGGAAAGCCCGTTGTTTTTGGATCGATGAACAGATCAATGTCACCATCTACCACCAGGTCTTTCCCTGCCCTATCTATTTTTAGGTTGAATTTTTCAAAGCAGCCAATTATCCCGTCTACGATTTCGGGAATGTTCGCTCCTTTTATCCTTATCTTTCCTTTAGTTACGGCAGCAGCGACCATAAGGCCTCCGATATCTACGGGATCTGGCTGGGGTTCAAATGTGCAACTTCTTATCTTTTTTGTTCCCTTTCCTTTGACCTCAATTTTGTTCGAGCCTATCCCGTTTATGTGAGCTCCCATATTCATAAGCATTTTTGTAAGCTCTATAACATGGGGTTCGGAGGCGGCTTCGGTTATTTCAAATTTTGAGTCGGTTCCCGCTGCGTACATCAGGAGGTTTTCTGTTGCGGTAACGCTTGCTTCGAATTGCCATATTTTATATTTTTTTTGTATTTTTTCTGGTGTTGTGAACCGTACATAACCAGTGTCGTCGTTATTTCTATTTTTCCCCCCGTCTATAAATTCTGTCTTTATCCCTGCTTTTGTAAAGCTATCGATATGAGCAGCTATTGATCTTTTTCCAAGCACACAACCACCAGGGACTGGAATTTCCGCTATCCCAAATCTTGCAAGAAGGGGGCCCGCAAACATTATTGATGCGCGGATTAAACATCCAAGGTCTTTATCTACTCTGCATGATCTTATTCTTTTGCATGAGATTTTTATCTTGTTAAAGTCGGAATCATTAACGTCTGCGCCTAGAAGTTTTAACATCTCAAGCATCTTTAGTACATCGGTAGATTGCGGAACACCTTTGTATGTAATTTCTTTATCTGTCAAAAGACAGGCACAGAGAGCTGGAAGTATAGAGTTTTTATTGGGGACAGGTTTTACAGTGCCTTTTAGTTTTTTTCCGCCTTTGATAATTACGTATTGACTCATAGAATTATAGTTTTTATTAATATACCCTTTCTAATATTATACACGTTGGAGAATTGACTTCTCGCGGCACTTATGGTACTATAGGCTTAATTAGTCGCCCTAGCTCGAAATATAGCATAGGTTTTTTGCGACAGAACTTTGACATACCAAGAGATTTGGCGAAACCTTAGTTTGAGTTCGGAACATATCCTAATTCCTAATCCTAATTCTCATAAACACTTTCATTTATATGAGCCCAAAGGAGGGGCAGGAAAATGAAAAAGATATTCATACTCTTCTTTACCGTTGTATTAGTTGTTATGGTACTAGCAGCGTGTAGAAATTCTACACCAATCCCACAGACGGAGGTATCTGTAAAACCAGTTATCCAAAACGCAACACTTATTCCTACTGAAACAGCTACTTCTACAGCAACGGTTGCTCCTACTTCAACAATAACCGCTACCTCTGTGCCCACAAAGGTTCCGGATTTACCTAGCGGGGAAATCATTTATAGGACGAGCAGCAATATTTTTGGGGAGTTACCTGGGGAGTTCGGAGGACAATATTATTCCTTGCTCTTTACCAAAGGAAAGATAGATTCAGACTTAGAGATAGTCTCGGTTAGAATAGCCCCGGATGGTTCGGAATCAAGGGAACCTTTAGATTTTCAGTCTTTTTCTGATGGCAAAAGTGTTACGTTCATGACTTTTGACAAGATCAAATCTGTCGGCGTACAAGAAGGGATGACAATGATCACATATGATCGTGAGAAAGGGTACAGCATCCCAACATCCTATGTTTCACTTGGCGAAAGCTGGCTTCAGCTTTACACATCTCAATATCCGGGTCCTGTTGTTCTGTTAGATAATACTGGTTATTACCAAGAATCCGTGAAGATATATCAGGTACTATCACCTGGGAGCCTACCAACTCTCACATGGGATATCAGCAACCCATTCCCGACTGACAAGAAATGCGGAAATTGGGACATTGTAACCCCATCACCCGATGGAAATAACGTTATATGGTACTCTGTGAGGTTTACGGGAGAGTGTGAAGGACTATCTAGGGTTGACTCCACAGGCTACACTACCTCTAAGTATGCAGTGATATCTAAAACTGATGGTTTGCTTTACACCTTTACAGAGTTTATCGAGAAAGATCATGGTAAAGATGTATACTACCCAGTTTTGGTATGGTCCTCGGATAGCACGAAAATAATGTATGAAGAGCAAAATTGGGGAGCCCGTACTGACTGTTATTACCTTCTCAATATCCCTCTGAAATCCACCGTACCTACGGAGCTATTTTGCCGAAACTACACAAGTTACCGAGCTCAATTTGCAACATGGTCCCCAGATGGCACCAAAGTAGCGATGTTATTAAGCGTGGAGGATCCACATTTCAATTTAGAAATTGTGGTTCTGGATGCTCTAAAACCTGGTGTCGCTTACAATGTTCTTGAAAATCAAGATGTACCTAGTTGGGTCGAAACAACAATAGCTTGGTCGCCCGATTCTGAATGGCTCACATTTGCTCTTGATAATATGAGTGAGGGAAGATCAGGAATATATGCTATAAGAAGCAACGGAACTGACCTTACACCACTGCTAATCAAGCCTGAATGGAACGAACCCTCGTATCTTAAACCGTACCCTTACGTTTGGTGGACTAAATAAAATCTCTTGGAATGTCATTTGGCCAGTCCCCTGGATAACAAACATTATTCAGGGGATTTTTTTTATGTTCTTAGTGTTATATGTTATTGAGGGAATGCTGTCTTTCTAAAAAAAGAAAGACCGTATTTTGGTTGCATTGCTGCTTCATAAATACGGTCTTTGATCGCTTTAAGTATCTTTTAAATGCTTTCGGCGCATATCTTGCAAATTCCTTTGTAAATGTGTTCGGAGCAAGTCCATTTCTCACATATTTTGCATCTGAACAGATCTCCAGGAGTAGACAAATCAATATTCTCCTGCGGAAGGCTTTCGCCTTTTGTCTTCTCGGAAGGTTTGCCACAAACGTGACATATAAATGTATACCCGACAACGCTAAGTTTGTTGATTTTCCTTTCCTCAGTGCGCTTTTTGGATATTAGTCTTCGCTGTTTCCATATCCTGTCAACCTTCTTTTTCCAGTCTAGCAAAGTACACCTCCTTTATCTCTACGAATGTCCATAGCCATTTAGTTAATTCGTTCCACTACAACACAGTGATGGGCGCTTGAAAAGTAGATTCGCGTTGTACCCCTCTCCCCAATCAGAACATAAGCTTTTTCTGGCACTTGAACGGCTTTTCCTCTGTGTATCAGTATGGTGATTTCTTCAGACATCGGTAAGTTATCAAACCAAACTTCTACAAGATTTTTGACAAAAGTTTTCTCCTCTTTTGAGTATCCAGTTTTTCTCAAAGCCTTTTCCATGGCTCCTCTTTCGGCAAAATCTTCTGGACATATCTTTATCTTTACTGTGTTCTCATCAACAACTACGAGATCGTACGGTTCAAGATGCTTTGTCATTGAAACACTCTCCTTTTTTGGCGATACAATCGGATATTGTGTTGACAGCGTAACCTAAATCGATGTTAATGTCAACCTATAGGTCCTGGATAAAAAGATAAAGGACGGGCTTTATGGGCTTGTCCTTGTTGGGCTTATTGGTACATTCGTTGATCATCGTATACAAAGTTGCATAAAGATGAAATAAGGCTGGGAACTTCGTAGAAAAGTCCTTTCGGCAGATCTTTAGCTAGAAGTTTATCTTTGCCGTTCGGTGTTAAGGGCCTTAATGATTTGATTACAATGTAAAGCTGGGGAAAAACTAAAGGTATACCCATCAGTACATAATTTTCTTCACGTGTGATGAGTAATTTGTACTGCCTGTGTTGCGATGTTCTACCGCTTATTCCTATAAACCTTATCGGGCCAAAGAGTCTAGCGATCCGAAGAAAAGCGCTCAAAAGCAGCTCAGCGCTTAATTTTGACACGTTGTACCACGTCATCGTATCCATATCTCTCTCCTTTTTTTTTAGTTATCTTATCAAGATTTATTTAAACATTGAGATTTTAGCATTTCTAGACTTTTTTCGCTGGGGAAGGTTCGAATTGTCTTTTAGTCTAGCAGACTGAAACTAGTAAGCATTTGTTTTTCAATGGTTTTGGTGATTTCCGATGGGGTTTTATCCATATAACAACCGCCAGCAAAGTTAAATATCAAAACCTTGCCGTTAAGGTTGTAGAAATATTGGTCTGGGTAGCACACTCCCCCACCACCCGCACCGTAGTAGTGAAACGTATTAACTCCAAAGACTTTAGCTTCTGGGCGTATTCCTTCGTAACCTGTCGGTTCGTATTTTTCTAAATAGTCCAGTGAAAAAGCTGAACTATCTAATGACACCCTTAACTTAATGTCGACAGGGTTAAAATCTGCAGAGATTTTGTTGCCTACATTTTGTGTAGTAAGATCCACAAGGATTTTATTACCAGTGTAATCTTCTAGTTTGTCACGTATAGTTTCCTTGTTAATAAAGATGCTGGGGTATTGGAATTCAAATTCATATTCTTTGTTTTCATAATTTAGTAATTTTCTAAGATCTGCACTGGTGTATCCAGAATTTGTTGATCCTGTGGGCACGGTTTCATTGACATTAGTTTCGCTTTTGGCAACCTCTTCTCTCTTTATCACTTTAGATATAATCTTTTGGCAATCTTTTGTCTCATCGTTTATTAATTTGCTTTCCCGGATACTAGAAAAGAAAGATGCGTATTTTACACCAGCTGCGAAACCGATAAAGGGAAGGAGTATAAAAAGAAATAGCGCTAGTGTTTTTGATAGTTTTGTGATCTGAGTTAGCTTATTAGGTAGTTTCATCTACAAAAGTATATCACTGCGTTAACTGCTCCTTAGCAGTTTCGCACCTGCCTTTACTATTCCGTTCATGTTTTTCCATTTTCTTGATAAGTATAGTTTTCTAAGCCTATCTTCGTCAGGGTATCCTGGCTGTTCGGGGTTCGTGAAAAAGGTAAGGCTTTCTTTTAGTAATTGGTATCTGTTATGGCCAAGCTTGTTTTCAAGTTTTGGGAAATAGTAAAGGAACATAAAATGATTAAGCTCGTGCTTTATGGTGTCTACCTGGTCTCTGGGGTAGGATTTTCTGACAAAAAAATTTCTTCTTTCGAAATCATACGGGCAAGCGAAACTAGTTGTTATAAATGCAGTGGTTGCCTCAAAAGGAAATTTTTTATCATATAAAATCTCAAGCTGATATATTACCTGATCTCCTACGTCTCTCCACAAGTTGTTGAGGCAGCTGATGTTATCGAAAAACTCCTTTTTTTTCAGTTCATAGTGACTTCTTAGATAATCAGATAATCTTAATGTTTTTTCCACGACCGTTTCATGCGCGTTGAAGATATACTGGATCTCAGGAGGGAGTTTATTTATTAATTGCTTCTCCCTGTCAATTTGGCCGTATGAATAGCCTGTACTTCCAAATAGTCTTGTGTGGTTCCAAAGGTCTTTTTCTAAAGAGTACTCAACATTTAATTTCATGTTTTTAGGTATTGCATCTAGATTATATGTTATTAAGAAAGAGTTGTCTTTCGGGTAGTAGCGCTGACAGCGCTTTTTGTTTGTTTCTTAATTTTATTTCTGAAAATCATTTTTTTCTATTTTTTCGAGGTTTGTATTTAAAAGCAGAAAGCCCCACCATCTTCACGTAATTGCAATATTCACAATCAGGGGAAGAAACAGGAGGTGTGTCTGATGCAAGGCATTTTTGGATATCAAAAAGTGTTGGTTCTACCCACGAATCGTCTCCTTTGTGCTCAATAATGCTCATTTCAAACTCAAGTTTCCCGTCAAACATGTCCCCTTCTTTTATGGCATTGGCAAATACGAAGTAAGCAGTATCAGAGACTTTGAAATCGTTTTTTCTGAAGATCCATTGATATATTTCTACTTGTTTTTTGTAGCCTTGTTTATATTCGTCTTCCAGGCTTATCGGTTTTGTAGTTGATGTTGATTTGTAATCAACTATATAAAACTCCCCTTTTGGGTTTACCCAGATATCATCAGGTACGCCTGTTACAAGGAAGTTTGTATCTTTGTGAAGGAATTGGATTCCAAATCTGTTGTTTGTCCATTTATCAAAAAGTTCAGTATTGTTATAAGGTACCGCGTCTATTCCGTATTTCTTCATTAGTTCGTGTGGTTCTTGTCTTTTGCGCAGGATGTTGAATTCGTTTTTTAAAAGTTGATCAACAGCAAGATTTAAAGAAAAAGAAGGACCAAAAGGATGCTGTATCCCGTATTTCATATCAAGGTAAAAACACCTTGAGCATCTCAGAAAATCTTCTATTTTATAACGTGGTAGTTTTATAGGTTGTACCAGATCGTATTTTTGTTGCGCCATGAGGCTATTTTACCCTATCGAAATTCAAATTGACACTCGCGGCGAGATATGTAATAGTGAAATACACCTACACCATAGGTACTGGTATATAATTTCAATAATAGTATATTTATGAATAAAGAAATAAATAAAAAAGAAATGGCGCTCATAAATTTTAAAAAAGCTCAGACCCACTTAGGTCGGGTCATCAAAATGACCGAAGAGAACTCATACTGCATAGACATAATGCAGCAAAACTCCGCAGTGATAGGTCTTTTGAAATCAGCTCATCAGATGCTCATGGAAAACCACCTCAACAGTTGCTTCATAGAGGCTTTTTCAACAAGCAACAAAGCTAAAAAAGGCAGAATGGTAAATGAAATTTTGAAAGTCTCAAAGCTTTCTAACAAATAAGGAAAAAAACCTATGCCCAAACAAACATTTTACGTTAAAGGAATGCATTGTGCTTCATGTGAACTTTTAATTGAAAGAAAATTAAAAGAGATCATCGGTGTTTCTGACGTTAACGTCTCCTTAAAAACAAAAGCCTTGGAAATAAGCTGTGATGAAAACCAACAATTCAGCGCCAGAAAACTAAACAGGCTTTTCAATGACACCGAATACTCATTCGCAACCGAAAAACCAATCGAAAATGAAACTTCCAGTCTCACATTCACCATTGTTACAGCTGCTGTCTTGCTTGGAGTTATATTTTTTGCTTCAAAGATAGGACTTTTGAATTCAGTTAGGATCACATCCGAAAGCTCCCTTCCCCTGATATTTACATTTGGCCTTATTGCAGGATTCTCCAGCTGCGCAGCCTTAATCGGAGGTCTTGTTATTTCCTTATCTGAAAAATGGAATGAGGCTTACACAAGATATGACTCTTTTTCCTCAAAAATAACTCCTCACCTTCTTTTCAATTCCGGAAGGCTAATTTCTTTTGCTCTTTTGGGCGCTGTTTTAGGGGTCATCGGTTCAAAATTTAAGTTATCAGGCCCTTTCACAGTAGGTTTAATTGTTTTTGTTTCAGTTATCATGATCCTTTTGGCTTTGCAGATGCTAGGTGTCAGGGCTCTTGATGGATTTAAGATAGCTTTACCCAAAAAACTTACCAGTCACGCAGCGGATGATAAGAAATTCTCAGGTGCTTATGCCCCCTTCTTTACAGGTTTTATTACATTCTTGCTTCCCTGTGGTTTTACTCTTATTGCCGAAGGGGTTGCAATACTTGCTGGCAGCGCTTTAAGGTCTTCTCTCATTATGCTTTCGTTTGTTTTGGGAACGACTATTCCCCTGCTTCTTATAGGTGTGTTCAGTGTAAAGCTTGTGAACAGCAAGGCAGCTTCCGAGAAGTTTTTGAAGGTAGCAGGTCTTGTTGTTATCTTTTTTGCTTTGTATAATATCAACGTTCAATTGGGAATTACTGCAAGGGCCTTTTCAGGCAATAACACTACCCGATCATCCGTATACACTAATGCTTATGAGAGCCAAAGTCAAAGTACAGCTCAGGTAATAAAAACAATATATACAAGCGCAAATGATATATCCCCAAGCACATTTACTGTTTCAGTCGGAAAGCCTGTCAGATTTGAGGTTTACTCAGAAGATAACGGGTACGGATGTATGAGCACGATCATGGTACGTGGGCTTTACAATCAGCCTCAGCTTTTGAGGCAAGGTCAAACCATTGTAATGGAGTTTACCCCCACAGAAACAGGGTCGTATCAAATTACGTGTGCAATGGGCGTTCCAAGAGGAGTTATAAACGTAGAATGATCATGAAACTGACTTTAAAAATAGGAGGAATGAGCTGTGCTTCCTGTGCAGCTAATATTGAATACGATCTGAAAAAACTTGAAGGTGTAATTTCCGTAAATGTTAATTTTGCAGTCGAAAAGGCGTTTGTTGAATATGAAATGGAAAAAACCGATGAAGGTAAGATAAAAAAAGCCATAGAAAAACTCGGCTATAAAGTTGTAAGCGAAGTTGAAAATGGAGAAAACCACATGCAACACGGAAGTGGAATGCACGAAACTATTCGTTTAAAAAGGGTTTTTATCTTTTCATTGGTTTTGGGTCTTCCCATCATTTATCTTACGATGGGAAAAATGACAGGACTTCCGACCCCCAATCTTTCTTACGGCACTAACGCTTTGTTTCAGCTTGTCATAACGGCTGCCATCATGGCAATAAACATCCGACTCTACACATCAGGTTTTAAAAAACTGATCGCTTTAAAACCTAATATGGATTCTTTGATATTTATCGGAACTTTATCCGCTTTTTTGTACAGTCTTTTATACTCCATTGTGTATTTTGTGAATCCAAGAAGCGAAGAAATGCACCTGTACTTTGAAAGTGCTTCATTGATTCTGGTTTTCATTTCTCTTGGGAAGTATCTTGAAGCTTCTACTAAAGGAAAAACAGGAGAAGCTATTAAAAAACTCATGGGACTTGCTCCGAAAGAAGCTTTGGTTATAAGAGACGGCCTTGAAGTTAAAATTCCCATTTCAGAAGTGTTGGTTGGGGAGATAGTTTTGGTAAAACCAGGTGAAAAGATTCCTGTTGATGGTGTGGTCATTGACGGTTATTCGGGTGTCGATCAAAAAGCGATAACTGGCGAAAGCCTTCCTGTTGAAAAAAATGTTGGGGATGATGTTTATGGAGCAACTATTAACAAAACGGGAGTTCTAAAGGTTAAAGCGACGCGTGTCGGAAGCGACACTGTTTTGGCTCAGATTATTAAAGTTGTGGAAGAGGCAATGGGATCAAAGGCTCCTATTCAGCTTTTAGCTGATAAGGTTTCTTTTTATTTTGTTCCCACGGTCATTGCTATTGCCTCACTTGGTTTGATCGGCTGGCTTTTGGCCGGCCAATCCTTTTCTTTTGCTTTAACCATTTTTGTCGCGGTACTTATTATCGCCTGCCCTTGCGCATTGGGGCTGGCAACACCGGCAGCTGTGATGGTGGGAACGGGACTTGGCGCTCAAAACGGTATTCTTATTAAGAACGGTAAGGCTTTGGAGGTTGCAAGAAAGGTAAACATTGTCGTTTTTGATAAAACTGGGACCTTGACCAAAGGAGAGCCCGTCGTAACTGATGTAGTTTCTTTGAATAAGGGTTTTGATGAGAAGGAGATTATAAAAATGGCGGCTTCAATTGAAAAAAATTCCGAGCATCCCCTTGCCCAGGCTGTTGTGAACAAGGCAAAAGAGGAAAATATCGAGATCGGAAACGTTGAGAACTTTGAAGCCATACCCGGAATGGGTGTAAAAGCAAAATTTTTGGGCGGGATATTGGTTTTTGGGACCAGAAAAATAATGAATGAAGAAAATATAGATCTTAAGAATGAGGAAAATGAGAAGGAGATCAGCGAGGTTGAATCCCAAGGAAAAACAGTAATGATTCTTTCTTATAAAGATAAAATTATTGGGTTCGTTGCAGTTGCTGATACTTTAAAAGATTATTCTAAGGAAGCTGTAAAAAAGCTTCAGGAAATGGGGAAAGAAGTTGCGATTATAAGCGGGGATAACAAAAAAGTTGCACAAGCAATCGCCAAACAACTTGGAATTAATAGAGTTTTAGCAGAAGTTTTACCTCAGGAGAAATCAAGCGAAATAGAAAAAATTCAAAAAGAAGGAAAAGTTGTCGCGATGGTCGGTGACGGAATAAATGATGCTCCGGCGCTTGCCCAAGCTGATCTTGGAATAGCATTGGGTTCAGGAACCGACATCGCAATAGAAACTGGGGACATCGTTCTTATAAAAGATGACTTAAGGGATGTTGTGACAGCAATCGATCTGAGTAGCTATACGTTGGGTAAGATAAAACAGAATTTGTTTTGGGCGTTTTTCTACAATACTATTGGGATTCCTGTTGCTGCAGGAGTTTTATTTCCATTCACGGGATGGCTTTTAAACCCTGCGATTGCCGCAATGGCTATGGCTTTTTCTTCTGTAAGTGTGCTTTTGAATTCTTTGTCTATGAGAAGGTACTCCCCTAGGATTTCATAATTTGTTGCGTATGGATTTTCAAATATAAAAAAAGCCCCCGGAAGATTTATTTTTCTTCAAGGGGCGTTAGCATTTACGCTTATCTAGGTTTTTAAGCTCTCTGCAAGATCGCAGTCCCAATAGGCTCCCGGATCCTTCCATCGTGGTAAGTTCTCGTCGAGCCAACTAATTGCAGTGGTCATTACAATGTTAACTATTTCACTGCGATTGTGGCATTTGGAACTTAAGTGTATCGGTTTTGTTTTTCGGATGATTCTTCCGCAGTCCTTTAAATATGCCATTGCTACACCATCTTTCGAACGGTTGAAGTCAAAGTCCACGGTATACCGGTGTTTCAGTATCATGTGAGCACGCCGGTTACGCAGTGAAGCTTCAAAGCAAATATCTGCGCGCGTTCGGCCTTTTTCGTCAACTAGTTTGTACCAATTGGTTCCATCAGTGGCAATTTTTTTCCAGCCGCAAGGAAGTGTAACATATTGCAAAATTATGTCTCCGGGCACTAAACCATGGAATCTCACTCCGAATGATTCAAGGATCGCCTTTTCGTCATACTTGCTATATCTTCCAATATCCCTTGGAAGAGTACCACTTTCTGCGAAGGATGCCTGATTCTCGAGTTCCTGAAGACGAAATGCGTTACAGTTGGCCAAGTCCTGCTCACTTAATAGAAATGCCAGGTCTTGATCGGTATTAACCAATACTTTTTTAGCATTCATGTTATTCTCTCCTTTTGTTGTTATCTTTCATTTGAAACGTTGACCTAGTCCCAATAAGCTCCTGGGTTCTGCCATTTAGGGAAGTTTTCATTGAGCCATCTGTAAATAAGCTCCTCTATCTGGGTGGTTATTTCGATCCGTCCGTGGTCATTGAGAGGGATTGGATCGTTTGTGTGGATGACCTTTCCGCAATCAACTACGGTTGACACCAAAGCGCCCTCCTTGATTGAGCGGTCATAGTCAATGACAACTTCGTATCTTTTAACGAGTGTCATAGCGGCTTTACGGCCAAAGAGCGAAGACCTTAGAAATATATTTCCCCGTTCACGGCCATATTCATCAAGAAGTTTGAACCACATTGTGTGATCGGTGCTAACTTTCTGCCAACCTGCGGGCAATTCCACACATTGGAAGATCGGATTCCCAGGAACGGTCCCAAGGAATTTCACACCTGCAGCCTCAAGAATTTCTTTCGCGTTGTAATTTCCACAACAACCAATAAATGTTGGAAGAGTGTTGTCTTTAACAAAGCTCTTCTGGTCTTCCATATCCTGATAGGAAATCTCTTCCGCACAGCCATTGATCCATGTGCTGTCGATTACACCGGTAAAATCAGTTGCAGTTAGTGACTTTTTACTTTTCATAATCCCGTCTCCTTTGTTGTTATTTTTTTGGAAATGTGCAATTTAAGCTTAATCTCTTAGTTTTCGCATTCTATCATGCTATAGGTTCATAGTCAATTATATAGAATGAAAGAACTGCCGTTTTAGTCATTTAAGGTTATAATAACAATGTGAACCAGAATTGTCCTTTCTGTAATAAAGAGATAAGCCCAACTGACGTATTTTGCCCCCACTGCGGGAACAAACTTCCCGACAAAAAACTCCCTTTCTCATCAGTTCAGAGGATAAAGATTTATCTTGTGAGTATCATCCTTGCACCAGTAGGGCTTTATTGGTTTTTTAAGTATTTCAAAAACGAAGATCTGGAAAAGAGGAAAGTTGCCTATGTGGCTTTATACTTAACTATTTTTATGATAATCGTTCTTATTGTCGTTAACTTTCTCTTTGTAGATTCCTGGATGAAGTACATTAACATTTATTCGCAGAACAATTACAACTTTTAACTACCTATAACTTTTTTTGGGAAATTTAAGCTGTTAACAAAAAACACTCACTTTTTAAGTGCAAATCAAAGATCTATTAGGATGTCTACCAGAATCAATCAGCTTTATTCTTGTTTGGTCTTGGTGTAGGCAGTGAAGTAATCGGCAGTTATTGGATCCTTTGCACGTAGTGAGTCTACAACCTTAGTTTTGATTTCAAGGTATGAAACCGAATCGGTATCAGTTTTGCCTGAAAATGCCGTTTCTACATCAGCGGCTACAGCTTCAGCGATTTCAGCTGTCGCACCGCTTTTCATTACCCCATTTACAATTTTATTCCTGTCAAAATCCTGAGTACTCCCATCTTTTTTAATTACCTTAAACATCTGCATCACCTCCTTAATTAATATTATTCCAAAAAAGACCTTTTGTCTTTTTTGGATTATCTTGCGAACTGGTTAATAACCGGTGCTACCGTATTTACGAGCCATTCATCAAGCTCTTCAGCCCAGTGTTTGAAAACGGAAAATTCGCTGCATGAGATATCTAGTTGCTCTTTATCTTCTTTTGTAGGGACCGTAAATGAAGACGTTACAGGGTTCATTATTGCGTTGGGATCGTTTACATGTTGCATTCCTAATACGTGCCCGAACTCGTGAGCTATGGTGTGAATAAGTTCATCGTAATTGTCGGCAAAGTAAATCGTTACTGTGCTGTTGTTTGGATCATATAAGCCTTCCTCAGGTTTGACCTTGATATCTGCATTAAATTTAGTAATATCCTGATTTAATTTTTCAACCTCAATGTTGTAATTTTTGGTGGCAAGATTAAGCTGGTTAGCTTGAGCATTTAGTGAATTGGCTTCCGCTTGTAGTTGTTTTTGCTCCGAAACCAACTCATTGTATACATTGGGAGGCGCCCCTCCTTTTTGGTTCCACATTTCAACTGTGGCATTATACGCAGTCAGTTTTTGGTTGAAAGTTTCAACTTCAGCTTTGTACTCATCTACCTGCTGTTGATAGGTCTGATTTTTTTGGCTAAGCTGATTTTGAAGTTGACTTATTGTTGTGTTAAGTGAGGTTCTTTGGTCATACACAAAATTAATCGTTAATTTGGCTGATTTATCATATACAAAAAGACTCTTCCCGTAGACACTGCTCCAGATCTCCGTGGCTGTTTTAATATCCGCCAAAACCTGGGTCTGTGTAAGACCAAATTTAGGATCTATTGTGCCGATTTTGTATGGTGCAGGGGTGTTACATTGGCTGTAAGAGAAACTTTTGATGACCTTCTGCTTATATGAAGGGTCCGTATATATAACAGTCCCAACTACGGCAAGGGTAACTATAAATAAAGCTAAAAGCCGTTTCATATATAAATTTTATAACATCAATGCAATAAAAGTATTTCTTATCAACAAAATCTAATATTAACAAGCCCTTAAAATAGTAAATCATACCCTTTTTGACACGTATTTTTTTGGGCAGCGCTTAAGTGAACGAATTTAGTGGTTTCGGATGTATTATTAATTAGGAGGTGATTAAAATGGCGGAAGAAAAAGAAAATAAAGAATATATCAAGGTTAAGGGCGAAGATCTGCTTAAAAAGGTAAAAGAATTGATACACGAAGGAAATATAAGAAGAATAGTAATTCAGGATAAAGATGGAAAAAGTATTGTGGAGTTTCCACTTACGCTTGGGGTGGTTGGAGCTGTATTGGTCCCTGTGTTGGCTGCAGTTGGCACAGTTGCCGCTCTTGTAACTGAGTGCACGATTGTGGTTGAGAGAAAATGATAACGTAAATCGTCCGAGAACTGCCTGTAATAGAGTATGAGTTATTTTACTGGGTAAATGACATTTGGTTCTGCTTTGAGAACGTCTTCTATACGGGCGTTATATTTGTTTTTAGTCAACCCCAAGATTGTTTCTATATACTCTTTTCCGTTCCAGGTGTATTTAAAAAATTGATATCTGTGGGGATCGAAGCGCGCTTCATTTGTATCCCACAAAGCCCTCATCACTAGTATTTCCTGACCTTTGGTATTGGAGTTGGGAAACATATACGAGGAACGGTCATCTAGTAGAGGTCCTGTGATGATTTGGTATTTTCCCTCTAAATAAACGGCGAACTGCATATTTGAGGAAAACCCAGATCCGTAACCGGTAGATTCGGGAATAAATAGTAATGCATCACGCTCGTCGCCCCAAAAACCGTGAATTAATTGAGATTCCTGTAGCTCGTTGGCTGGAAAAGAAGAAGAAAGGGTCTCATTGTAGCATCCTTCGTTAGTTGTGTGAGTAAATAGTCTGAAGATAACAGGGGGAATATGCGTAGGGTAAAAAGCGCTCGAGGGACGTAAATATATACGGACTAACTCCTGATAACTACTTACTTGTAGGTTTGTGTAGTACTCAGCGGTAAGGTCATAGTTAGGAACGACTAAGTTAGAGCAAGTAGAATTATAAGAAAAATCAACTTTATCTGGTCTTGCTTGAGAACTGTTGAATAATTTTTGGTATTGAATTCCAAAGTAAAATCCTAGAAATGGGAAAAGGATAAAAAAAATCATAGCTACAATTTTAGAAAGAGGTGTGACTGTAACCCATGATGATGGTAGTTTTATCACATTTCTATCGTGCTACTTTTAAACATTTAGGTCAAGAGCTCGCTATGAAAATATCATTTTTCAATCTACCAGTTCTTACTCTCTAGACTTGTAAATTATTTTTTGTTCTATAGAATGGCTTATTATCAGTCGTAAACCTAAATAAAGTATGAGAGGAGGAGAAAATGTGGAAGCAAATAGAGGGTGGGTTCTGCGGACCTGCTGTACTTCAGCACCTTATACATTCGCATGGATTTTACATCTCACAAGAGGAAATAGTCTCTGTTATAGGAGGGCGTGAGAAGGTAATGCGAGATGGTACAACACCAAGACAGCTTAGTTGCGCTCTAAATAAGCTTGTGCCAGATCTTGTGTTGTGGTCAAAGTCTCAAGCAACCTGGCAGGACGCAGTAGCAATGGTAGAAAGATATGGAAATAACCCATTGGGTAACGGTATCGCCTTGGACATACAATGTGTATATATAGATTTAGATATTCTGGTGCCAGGCGCAATACAAAATCGCAAAGTTGTATTAGCTAAAGACAAAACTAAGCTTGTTCGCAGAAGGAAGGCAACGATCTTAAAAGAGGCATTGAAGGAAGATAACGGTCATTACATTGTGGTGACAGATATCTACAAAAACGGGTACGTGAAGTTTTTGGACCCTTCGTATAAATACCCTCGATTTTTACCAACCAGCGTAATAATAAATAGATGGTGGGACGTAAATGATGGCAAGGTTGATGAGAGGATACTAATGTTAGTAACAAGAAGAGACGACAGGTATCCCGAACAATTCGGACTGGTGAATTTAGCAGTAAGAGGCTGTTAAAAAAATTTAGCAGCCTTTTTTTTATTCTTATAGGTGTTGGATTTTTTTATTATGGAAAGTTGATCGAGTATCAGTAATCTATTCAACCCTCAGCTCTTTTTGTTTGACCCATTTTGGTCCACTTGGTGTTAAGACCAATACATCAATAGGTCCGCCAACGCCAGGCATATCACCCGGGTCTGATTGTATACCATCTGAAAACCTTTGAATCGCTGAGGTGGTTTGTATCACCAAAACGGTGAAATCGATAGCATCTTGTAAGGGCATAGCTCCCCAGTTGATAGCGTACTCTAAACCGTTTAGTTGGCTTTCAATTTCTGTTCGCCCGTTCCTCTTGATGATTTCGCTAGCAAAAGAAGTATTTAATATTCTCGGATCCCAGCCCTTTATAATCCTTGAAACAACGTCAGTTTGGCCAATCCAGTTAGCGCCGTATTCCATGCCTTTTTGGTTGCTATCACGCCTTTTTACAGTTTTCCCCGGAATGTAAACATTGTATACCTCATATGACCCGTCTACATTATAACCAGCAACAAACAAAACTAATCCCTCTATTCCACCAACACCCTCTTTGACATTTCCCGCTTTGTCTTTAATTTTGAATTTGACATTGTATTGTTCTTTTATGATCTCTACAACCTCAAAACCCTGTTTTACATAATCCTTTTTTATTTGTTCTGGCAATTTATCCAATTGTGTTTGCCAGTTTAATTTTTTATCGAAAAGATCATGGAGTTTGTCGGCTACTTCTTTTACGGATAATTTCTCAACTTCCACCTCTCTTTTAAATTGCTCAATAAACTTGCTTATATTTTTGGGGATTCCATTTTCTAGCAAAAAAGCAAGTCCGGTAACAGCTACCCCAACCCTATTATTAATTAGAAACAATTTAGAAGCTGAGTCAGAGCCAATCCTTGATACTCCCTTTTGGTTTCTATAAGACTGACGGCTGTCGGCTGCTAAAACTATTCCTTCTGGTGTTGTTGTATTTATTGCTAGGCTCATGCGTCCATTCTACTTATTTTAAGGCGCCATTTCAAATAAATGGGTTTTTTTGGTGGGCCATCTGCCAGGATGCGCGAACTGTGTTCATAGGAATTTTAAATTAGAAATTATACTTGTAAGTATTACTTTCTCATTTCTTTCAGGAAACCCTATATCCTCAGTTGCTGTTATTTTGTAGATCTTGTTTTCATTGTATACAAAATAGTAGTGGTCCCAAAGATTTTCAGGTGCAGCATCACAATCTCCCGTTCTGGCGGAATGGTTACCTATAGATAGCGTTTTCAAGTTAGTTTTATTTAATTCAATATCTCCGGAACAATACCCTAAATATTCCTGGTCGAGTTTTTCTAAAAATGTTATTTCTGTAAATTCATTAGGGTAGTATTTCACCTCGATACGTAATCCAGCTAAGTTGCCCCCGTTTTTAGGGTCTGTAGATACAATTCCAACTTCTTTATCTGTCTCGTATGCTAAAAACCATGTTGTTGGAAATCTGAATTGAATACCAAGAACCTTATTTTGGTAATCTTGCCATTGTAGGTTCTCAATTGTAGTTGATGTTACGGATCCATCACTAGACACATTACTTTTTTGCATGAGTTGTTCAGTAATCTCTAAATCTTTTTTTGTATCAACAGTTAATTTGTTTTTTGTTATAAAAACAAAACCAGCAAGTATTATGAAAGGCACTATAAAAACAATAATTATTTTACTCATACAGTATAAGTATCTTCTATTTTAAGAAATTGTTCTAGGTTTGTCGATTTATGTAATAATAACGTTGATACCACAGCCCTAACGGGTTTTTGGTGGGCCATCTGTCAGGAAGAGCGAACTTATGCACTAAACAGTTTTTAAGATTAGAAAAATGTCATAATAATATAATGGCAATCGATTTAGAAACTAATACTTCTACAATAACACCGGAACTGGAACATCAAAGAAAGGTAGAGATTCAAGTTTCATCATTAGATAAATCTAAACAAACTGAGTTACAAGAATCTATACTGTCACCGGAAATAAAACAGAATACGCTTAACTATTGGGCTGGCGTAAACATTATGGGAGGTGTGGTAAATCCTATGCTTGTTGCCAGTAAGGAAGATGTTCTTGAAATGGCCCGACGCGATATGCATGAGGTTACAAATGCTTTGGACAGCGCGGGTATAAATTATCTTGATAATCCGATGTTGACCGTGGAGTCGTTATTTAAAGACAAGAGTATAAAGGAGAAAGAAATACGGTCAATAGAACGGGAAACTATAGATAAAATCGGAGCTAAACGTGTCAGGATGCATTTTGACGAAGTACTTACACATCTTTCTACAGTAGAGGGTTTGTTCGATGATTCCGGAGACATAAAAGAAAGCGAGAAAAACTCGGAGTTATATACCGGATTTACTCAACTTGTAGAATATGTTAAGGACTTAGAAAAGCAAGGAATAAAGGTAGAGATTGCTTTAGGACCAGGAGTAAAACACACTGAGCGTACAGCGGATAAACGTCACGTCTATTCTGTAACCGAATATGAATTACCCTCTGAGAAAGAAGACATAAAAGTATGGGAAAGATATTGTAAGGGAATTGCACGTAATTTCCCAAATTCCGATCTTACTGTATGGGTAGAACCAAACTTCGATGAGTTTGTAAAAAGTGGGAGAGACTCGGCTAAATATGCAAAAGCCGTCGTCTCAGCAGCTAATGCTGTTCAAGAAATAGACCCAGAGAAGAAAGTCGGTATAAGTATGTTATTTTTAGACCAGGGTTTCGCTTTAGACACTCTACAACAGATTAAAGAATCGGGTTCGAACCCAGACGATCTTGTCGGATATGTAACTTTTAATCCATATCGTTTTCGTTCCCCGGAAGCGCCTACCTGGACTGAGAGTGCAAGGAAAATGATTTATCGCGATAAACCGTTAAGTGCCCTATCCTCTGAATTACCAGATACTTATGAGAATGAAGTAATGGCGTTCTATAAACGACTTTCAGAATATGGAATAAATGATATACGTGTAGGTGAGTCAGGCTATCAAGGTGACGGGTATAGTGACCACCAAAATGCTGTCTGTAATGTTCGTAGCTGGGTATTGGATAGATATCTTTGGGTACGGGAAACCCCGTGGCGTGCTATACAAAAAGAGGATTCCAAAAATAAATATGGTCTTGTGTCTGAGAAAGGCATTCCCACCGAAAATTTTAACGCATATAAACATTTTAATGAAATCTTTACACCGGATGTAGTACCAGTCGGGGAAATTGCTGACCCAAATGATAGGCGTGTTTATAGCAAAGTATTTAAGAACAATCGTACAGGGGAAGACATAATTGTTTTATGGACTGCTCAAACATATGAACCCTCTGAAGAAATATACAAAAGAACCTTTGTTTTGGATACACCTGAACAATCTAATTTTAGGAAAATTTCCTGTCTTTGGAAGGAAAACGTTGAAGAGCAAGCTGTTACGGGTGCATCTTTATGTAAAGAAGGGGTCGAGGTCGGAGATGACCCAGTTATTTTGATTGGTAATTTGGAATACTCAAAGTAAGTTTGATACTACAACCATAAACTGTGGCGACCTAATTGCCAGTATGAGAGTACTATCTCAAAAAATAGAATTCATTTAACATCTTTATGGTTTGATATATCTTATGCGGTAACTCCTGTTTGACACTAATTTGCGATCTATATAATTTCAAAGCTTTTAGTTTTTTAATATATTCGGTGAATGTTAATTTGAGCTGAAAGTTAGGTTCCATGGGTTTAACTCCGTGAGGGTTGTTGGCCATTTTTAATGAAGATTCAGAAGATTTATAATTTCTATCGACTGTCGAATAAATTAGCGTAAAAGGTATTGTTTTTGCTATTTCAGTGACTATTTTACTAATAACAATATGGTCAGGATGTCCGTATATACCAGACGGCTCATATGTAACAACATAATCCGGCTTTAATGTATAAATCTGTTCTTTTATAATCTCGTAAACGAGATTTTTATCAGTCGTTAATTCCCCATCGACCAAATTAAGCATTTCATAATTGATTACTCCTAAAAACTGCATAACTTTTTCGAATTCATTTTTACGTACATCCGTTAACTGCCCTCTTTGTTTTAATGAAAATGCAAGAGTACTTGCTCCCCCTTTTGTTAAACATAATACAAATGGATTTATACATTTCCGCACGAGTTTTTGTATCAAACCAGCATTGCAGCAAGTCTCATCATCCGGATGTGGATATACTAATAGAACTTTTGAATTGTTTTTTATCCCTAGGAAATCTATTGATGTACTTTTGTTCATCACTTTTATTCTAACAGAAAGTTCGACTCCTTCTTGGGTTTGGCAAATAATAAATTGCTATGACAATGAAAAACCGTGGTGAGTCATCTGCCAGGATGTGCGAACTGTTATTGATTATTAATCAAGAGCTAATGGTTACAGTTCTGCCTATATAATTTGGATCTTTGATTATTTTCAAAAGAAAATCTGCTACATCAGCACGAGAAATTTTTGAGAACAGATGTATTGGCAAAGTATTACCAATTTTATACTTGCCCGTTCTTCTAGAATCTACTAAACGGGCGGGACGTACAATCGTCCATTCTAGTCCGCTATGTCTAACTAACTCTTCTTGTTTTGGAATTTCAGCAAAAATATTTTTTAACACAGTCCGTATAACTAGCTTTTCTGGTAGAAATATCTCTTCAACTACACCGAATGACGAAACAAATAAAAACCTTTTTACACTTTGTATTTTCATCGCAGAGATAATATTTCTAACACCATCAGAAATAACTGTATTTGATTTCCATAGCGCACTTGAGGTTTTATTTCCTAATACACATATCACTACGTCTTGTCCTACCATTGCTTCTTGGATGTCTTTTGAATTTAAGATGCTTCCCTGTAAAAGCAACAAATTATTGTCTTTTATGGCCAATCCATTGATATTACGTATAAAAGCTGTAATGTGATATCCTTCTTTCAACCCTTCCGATATCAGAAATCTTCCTGTTTTTCCCGTTGCTCCAAAGATAAGGACATTCATAGGATAAAGTATAACAAAGAATATGTGGTTAAAAACGTGGTGGGAAATCTGTTAGAATGTGCGAACTTCCGCTTGTTTAATTAAAATTTAATCTTGAAGCAATAGTGAGCAATTTCTCTCCCCACCTTATTCTTTTCAGTGGGTCTGATTTTATTTCTCCTATCTGATTTTGATAAATATTAATTTCTAATAGTAGTTTTTTGTCCGAATCATCTACGAGTGCAAATTCCTCTTTTGCTTTATTTAAGAACGTCTCGGAGATTTCTCGGTCGAACTCTTTGTTAATTTCTAAGGCGCTTTTTGCAGCTCTGAGCAAATCCATTTTTATATTTAGCTTATTTCTGTTCATAGTCGAATACCTTTCTAATAATTTCCTCAACTTGTTTTCTTATATCTGGGAAGGTTATTTCATATGAGAAATGATCAATGTTAGGTTTGTAATTTGTAAGTGCAATAAAATCCACCTCGTTATTTCTAAATCGGTATCCCCCACCCCATAGATCGCTTTGGGCACTCCCATCTGCTAATAGCACTTGTTCACAATCAATATGATATTCACCACCGGCTGCTAGAATTTTTCTATTTATATCAACCACGATTTTAGTATATCCTTCGTACATCTTTGTAACTTCTGTAATTTGTTCTGGAGTTGACCTTGAATTAAAAGTAATTATCATTATAGCCATTTTACCATCTCGACATATTTTGTGTAAAAACGTAGTGGGCCATCTGTCAAGATGTGCGAACTATTTGGATATATTAAGTTTGGAAAAAGCACCAAATAAAAGTATTATTTTCACTCTCTCTAGATATAAGGATTAACAACAGGATATAATCTAATAGTGCTGCCATCAGGAATATCATCCAAAGAAGTATCGGAATTGAAGAAAAGATATGGCGACAACGTCCTGCCCTATAAAGAAAAAAATCTTTGGTACGACATTCTTTTTTCTCAGATCAAAAATCCATTAGTTGTTTTGTTTCTCGTTGTTGCCTTGCTTTCCCTGTATTTTGGAGAGTCCTTAGACGCTTTGTTAATCGTATCGGTTATGATTTTTAATATCTCCACCGGCTTTGCTCAGGAATATTCCGTTCAAAAAACACTTAAAGCCCTCAAAAAGCTAATTAAATCAAAATCTCTCGTAATCAGAGACGGGAAAAGGATTGAAATTGAAGCTAAAGATCTAGTACCCGGTGACATAGTAGTTTTGGGATCGGGAGAAAGGGTCCCAGCCGACGGGAAAATAATTAAAGGAATTAATATTTTGGTAAATGAATCAATACTCACTGGTGAAGAAGAAGCTGTTGTAAAGAGTAATAAGGAAGAAAGTAACCTACTTTATATGGGAACGACCATTGTTATAGGACAGGGATTGATGCTTGTTGAAAGAATCGGAAAAGAAACTCAGATGGGTAAAATCGGACAAAGCTTATCTGAGATCAAAGAAGAAGACACCCCCCTGCAGAAGAAGCTTGCACAGTTAACAAAATCTCTTGTTATGGTTGTAATAGCTATCTGTTCGGTGATTTATCTAGTCGGTGTGATCAGGGGAGGCGATCTTTGGCAAACCTTGAGAATATCTGTTGTTTTATCTATCGCGGCAATTCCTGAAGGGTTGCCCATTGCTATAACGGTGATTTTAGCCATAGGGATGAGAAAAATATTAAATAAAAAAGGTTTGGTTAAAAGACTACTTTCGATTGAGACATTGGGTTCAACATCGGTAATATGCCTTGATAAAACGGGCACTATAACTGAAGGAAAAATGCAAGTTGTAAATGTGTCTTTTCAGGATAAAGAAAATGCTTTGTTAGCTCTTACATTGCTAAATAACAGAAGAACCGCCATTGAAGTGGCAATTTGGAATTATTTGGAAAAAGAATGTGTAGGAGACCCCGTTTTTCCTTACGATACTTTTGAAAGGATCTTTGATGAGCCTTTTGATAGTGCTAAGAAGTACAGCAGGGTCATAAATAAAATAAATATTAGAGAAGTGGCTTATATAATGGGAGCTCCGGATGTGCTGGTTACAATGTGCACAATTGGTGCTAGCGAAAAGAAAGCCTTAACAGATAGGATTGAAAAATGGGCAAACTCCGGTTTACGTGTTATCGGGGTAGCCAGCAAAGAGGATGGAAACTTGAGGGAAAAAGGCGGTTTTACCTGGTTAGGTTTAGTGGGAATAGAGGATCCTGTTAGAAAAGAAGCTAAATCGGCTTTGGAGAAGGCTCAGAAGGCCGGAATTAAAATTAAGATCGTCACGGGCGATTATATTCTTACAGCTAAACAAGTAGCCAAGAAAATTGGGATGTCGGTCAGCTCGGAATGCGTTATGGACTTTGAGGAGTTAGAAAAGATCTCTGATTATGAACTTTCCGAAAGAATCGACAAAATAAATTTGTTTTCAAGAGTCACACCCCTTCAGAAACTCAGAATCATAAAAGTCCTGCAGGATAAAGGAGAAATAGTTGCTATGACAGGAGACGGAGTAAATGATGCCCCCGCACTTAAGAAAGCAAATATAGGAATAGTGATGGAAAACGGTACAGATGTTGCAAAGGAAGCTGGTGATCTGATACTTTTGGACAGCAACTTTCAGACAATTGTGAGTGCGTGTGAGGAAGGGAGATTAATACTATCGAATATTAAAAAAGTTATCGGGTATGTGCTTTCAAATGCTTTTGCTGAGATTGTATTGATCGCGGGATCAATTTTTTTAAGATTGCCCCTTCCGCTGACTGTTGCTCAAATACTTGTGATTAACATCATTTGTGACGGACCAGCAGATATAGTACTTGGCTTTGAGCCTAAAGAAAAAGGAATTATGGATGTAGACCCAATGGAGCTGGCCAAAGAAAAGATACTTTCCGCAAGAATCAGAACTATCGTTTTGACTGTCAGTTTATATTTGGGTTTGATGTGTCTTTTTGTATTTAGGTATTTTTATAAAATCGACGGAAGTGTCTCATTAGCGCAAACTATAACCTTCGCTACCTTATCAACTGTGAGTTTGGTATACATTTTCTCATTTAAGAATCTAAAAAAGTTAGTTGTTAAAACGGATAATTTTTTTGAAAATAAGTATTTAATTATGACTGTTTTCGCAGGTTTCGCGCTCGTCATTTTAGCAATTTACACTCCCCTACTAAACAAAATATTGGGGACGGTACCATTGAGTGTTAACCATTGGATTATTGTTGGTTTTATATCGTTTTCAATCACAATAATCATTGAGTTATCAAAACTGATCAAACCAGTTTCTAGAAAAAACTTGTTGCGTTAGTTTAGGAATAATCTTCCTCGCTAGTGTAAAATCTACTAATGAAAAAATACGGTGTACTCGGTGTGATGTTGATATTGTCGTTACTAGTTGTTCTACTTTTTTCGTTTTTTGGGAAAAAAGTTAAATCTACGGCTATCCAAGTAGAATCACCCAGCATGAAAGACATCTCAACAGGAACCTACGTGTCCCCGATCAGTATTGATTATCTCAGAACATTAAATATTCAGTCTGATGGAGTGAAAATTGAGCAGGAGTTGCCAAACGGCAGTAACTATAAAAGGTATATCGCGAGTTACACAAGTGAGGGTAATAAAGTTTACGGTCTTTTGACTATTCCGTCAGCGAGCGCACCTGACGGCGGTTTTCCAGCAATAGTTTTTTGCCATGGTTATATTCCTCCCACCCAATATGTAACCACAGAAAGTTATGTTGCATACGTTGACTACCTGGCTAGAAACGGTTTTGTAGTGTTTAAAATCGATTATAGGGGTAACGGACTATCGGAAGGCGATGCATCAGGGTCATATTTTTCCTCGGCTTACACAATTGACGCGATAAGTGCATTAAAAAGCTTACAAAAGTTTGAAATGGTAAATCCTGAAAGGATCGGAATGTGGGGGCACAGCATGGCTGGTAACGTAGTATTGAGAGCCATGGAGGTTTCTGGAGAAATAAAGGCAGGTGTCATCTGGTCAGGTGCTGTTTATAGCTATAAAGATTTCGCAACTTATGGAATACACGACACCAGTTATACCCACAAACCGGATACTACGAAGGAAGGGATAGCACAAAAAGATAGAGAGATATCTCCGGAAATTCAAAAAATAAGAACAGATCCCCAATCGATAGATTTCAATGATCCATTCTGGACATCGATATCGCTTACCAAAAACATTAAGTATTTGGTGAGCCCTTTGCAAATCAATCAGGCCACTAGCGATCCAGTTGTAAATATCAGCTACTCCAGGGACTTGGCACAGGTACTAAAGGATAGTGGAAAAAAGTATGAGTTTTATGAGTACGCTGGTGGAGGTCATAATATTTCATCACCATATTTCGAGATAGCTATGGAAAGAACGGCAAAGTTTTTCAAAGATAATCTTTAGTAAAAGACCAATGGTAGGTCATCTGCCAGGATGTGCGAACTGTTTTAGCACACATAACCTTTATGGCTGTCTATTAGGGAACAAGCTCGAACTGTTTGTTGCTAGGACAACAAAAACCTTGGCCGGGGGCGTAGTTGGAAACTATTCATTACTAAGACTGATATGGAAACGTTTAGTTAAGGTGGATTTCTTTTCTATTTACCCAAGATGCTTTTTCAGGAGTCAGCATTAGAATGTCGATGGGTCCCCCAACATTTTTATTTCTTGCCTGAAATCTTATGGTATCAATAGTAGTTTTTATCGCAAATATAGAAAAATCAACAGCATCCTGAAGGGTCATTGCTTGCCAAACAATAGGAGGTTTGAGTATATCCAGGTACGTACCGTTTGGCTGTTTTATAGAATATGGGCTTAGTATTCCACTAAGAATATCTGTCTGACCACCCCAAGTAGAACCATAAAGGATTTGGTTATTCGCTGAATCTAGATTCTTTCTTTCAATCTTGTTGTCTTTAATAAAGATGAAATAGACGTAAGGAGTACTTATTCCATTCTCTACCTTATAACCGGCAATATGAAAACCGGTGCCGGCGTTGGAAAACTTCTCAAAAAAATATTGAAGTAATTTAGTGGCTACCGTTGTGACATCATCGCTACTATCTAGCTTTGATTCTTCAAAATTCTTAATATGACCGCCCATAGGTATTCCACTTAGTAAATCCTGACCAAAGCAGGACACACCAATATTTGCTACCTTTTTCAATAAGAAAGTTTTATATATACTATCTGAATTTACAGTTTCTACTTTTAATGGGCTGCCGTCAGGATTTGTACCCTCCAAAGTAATTGATTGTCGACTATCCGATGACATTATAATACCTTCGGGTACGTATGTTGTGACAACTAAACTCATGGGTTCATATTAACAGAGAACAGTAAATATAATCAAATAATCCTCTTGGAAGTGGGGGTTTTATTTATTGGGTAAACCTATCCTAGACAAGTAGTTAGCGAATCTTTGGGAAATATCCTCCCTATATAACTCAGACACCTTGCATATGAAATTTGCTTTTTTCAATTTCCTTAAGTATTCCACATTTACAGAAAAATAGTGTTTAAAATCGATTATTGAAGGCGCTAAAGGTATTTCCTCGGGAAAATCTAAATAGTGATATCTTGGTATTTCGTTATTCTCAAGGTAATCCTTAGCTGTCCCAGACTCAGTAAACGGCGAGCTAGTAATACCCAATTCATTTAAGTGTTCTCCTAATAATACATGTTCCTCATTATAAATTGGAGCTACCAGAACAGAAAGTAACATCTTATTTTGAAATTCTTTACCACGCTTAAACGTTTTGCGATGGTTGTAATCTTGTTGTAATTCACAATCTTGAGTTAGTACGACAACGTATGGAAATACTATTTTTGATACTTCAATGTTCCCTTTTTTTTCAACGATATATTCAACAAAATCGATATTCTTAAATATATCTCCCTGGCAAATTCTTAAGCTTTTTACAGTTTTAACCTTTATCATTGATGATCCTCGCTCTAATAACTACCCTTCTGGGTTTTGAGGTGCTGTATTTATCCAGTTCTATTTGTAAATCTGAAGCCGAGGTTTCTTTAGATCCCACAGATTTGGTATCACTAGCGTTCTTAATGTACTCAGGTGTGAAAATCTCGTTATTACTCATTATCCATCTTCCTACGAAGGCCATCTTTTATAGAACCTTCAAATTTAGAGACAATAAAATCATGATAAGTGTCTATATTCTGTTTTATATCACTTTCGCCCTGCGCCCCTTGCACATACACATCGTAGTCCAAGATAAATTCTTTTTTCTTTACCGCTGCTGGATAATCTGCATTGTGCATTCCATACTGAAATGTAAGATTAAAACCGTTTTTTCTCGAAGCAAATATATGAAATGCTCTTGCAATCTCCTCACCTTCTTCTTTTAGCTTGAAAATTGATAATAAATTCCCAGAAATATAATTAGTCCAATCTGTCGGATTAGTCTCACTTATATTAATATTATTAATGTAGCGCATGCCAAATCTACTTATTTGACTGTTTGTGTAAAAACTAAAGAAAGCGCTTACTGCCTTTAGAAATTCATCTTTCGCGGCTTCGTAACCTTTGTATATATAATATTCAACGTATAAATGTTTTTCTCCCACTGACAATACTTTTTCTCTTTCTTTACCATAGAAATTCCATACAATAGATTGTTTTGTAGGAGCACTTTTAATTTCATTAGGTTTAAACTGTAAATTTCCTTCTATTACCGTTTGAGGCTCCGTAATGGGAAAGGACTATAATATTGTTTTTGTAAAACTATTGGACAATCCCTTTTCTATATTAACTATAGTTGTAGTTAAATCTATACGTATGACTACGTTCGTTAAATAATTCTTTTTATATTTTTTATTCATATTGCAATTATAACTCCTAACCCCGCTTATAAGCCAAACACCACAGCGGAGCTGTGGTAAAACCAGCATAAACGGCGAGTAACATCGCTACGCATTACTATGCAATTTGGAGATATAACCATACTAAGTTCGATATCTCATGTCCAAATAATGGGACTTAGTTGGAATTTTTTATATTACCCTGGAAGGGTATTTTAGACAACCTTCTCTGAACCACTTAGCTTGTTAGGTTTTTTTATTTGAGGAAGTCTTTATATCCAACGACTCGCTTTGACTTAGCAGAAATCCTGCTAACCTTCTCATCCATTCATCTGTTTTTGACATTTCTTTTATTTTGAAACCCTCCTAATTATGACTTTCCTTTGTGGTCTCGTTTTCAACATTCTTAGGTGATGTGTTCTTATTAATATCTTCTAATAACTGCACAGTTTTTTTAGTTTTCCAAACCCTTTCGTGGTTACGTCTGTATAACCACGCATTGACATAACCCGTGGCCAACAATATTAAAACCATAATTAGAACGTATGGCCAAAGGTTTTTGAAAAGTTCAGGAATAGCTTGAAACATAGCCTGTTTTAATTCCCCAGCTAAATCTATCTCCATAAACTAATTGTACATCAAGGATAGTGAGAGTTCATAAAATTTGACCTAGTATTCGCTCAATCTCTAACTCCCATATCGGTTTGGGTGGTTTTTCGTTAGTCTCCTCTTGTCTGACATTCTTAATACTACCCGTCCGTTTTGTGAAAACCGCGGGGGAAATCTTATTTTGGCTGTACTGGAATGCCATATGTCCTATATTTATATCCTTTGAAAAAACACTCCCTTTGCCTGGGTAAACTACAGTAGTTCGTGCAATTGTGTCCCCTTTTTCATTTTTTGCTGGCTTGACCGCTATTATCGGGAACTGACTTTTCGTTCTTTTCAGAAAATCATAAATACAATCAAAATCTACTTTACTATCTGTTCGTAAGTCCACTAAAATAATGTCCTTTTCGTCTAATAAAGGCTGTTCTAAAAGTTTTTTCGTCCTGACTAGCTGTTCATATAGAGTTTCAGGTGTTTCTCCATTAAAACCAGTTATCTCCACATTCAGTATACCTATATGCCCCCTTTTTTCAGGTAGCTGTCTCAATATAAACCCATCAGGGGGGTCGTTAGGATTGAGCTGGATGTATGTTGGGTTAAAAGTCTCCTGCAGTGAAGCCAACACTAGAGCACCTACACCTAATACCCTCGCCTCTTTGAGTTTTTTAAATCTTTTGTCGATAACTTCAACAGCCATACCGTATTTATTCTGAAGCACTTCAACGGTATTAAAAGGTCTTAGTGGTGAGTACCAAGTATTATTCTCATGAATTATCATTTTTTTAAACTCCTCTGGGCTGTGTTTAAAAATTATTTTGTGACTAGAATGGAAATCGCTGTAACCAATATAAGGAGCAGGCCCAGAACAAGCAGGTTAGCTTCAATAATTAGGGCAAGGTGTCCCGATGAGGGCTTCGTAGAACCTAATTTACTTATTTCTCCTCTTATCAAGTCCTCTCTTTTTTCGCTTTGGCTCCAGATTCTCACGCGGCTGTTTTCATCATCTGATAGATATTTAAAGTACTTTGTGTCCAACATAATCTGGATTAAGCCTAATACAATAGAAAAAAACATTAAAACCCAGGCACAAACTATTAACCACTTATTTAATGGTGTAAACAGGATGGCAAAATCTTTTGAACTCAGTGCTACTACTCCCGCTGTAACAGATACTATAAAGGTTGCCAAGTTTATAAGCGTGACTACAAGCTTCTTCTCACGGTCGTTGGCTAACGAGTTCCAATAAAAAGCTGCTTTTTGGTGTGTTTCTTTATTATGACTTCTGAAATCATCCATATTTTCCATTGCTATTTTTTGGGCTTTGTTCCTGGAACCCCGCTTCCTTGAGGCTTTTCATCAACAGTAGGAAACCCAAAACCTTTTTTAGTTTCTTTTACCTCTTTGCTCGTACCCTGATTTTATCACTAACTCGCTAAGTGAGTTTGAGGCCGACTATATTAACTACAGGATGTAAGGCATTTTCTATGAAACAGTAACCTTTTTACGACCTATGAGTTATGTTATCTCGATTTTAGAAGCATTTTGGGGTATTCCTCGTCGTATAACGTATATTATGCGACTTGGCTTTACGTTATTATTTGCGATGAGGATACGAAAGAGCCCCATTTCTTATATGACGGCGGGTTCCGCGACTTTTAGCAGCCAGTCTATATTAAATCCCATGTTTTCTTTCTTCAGATTTTCATCTAATTCTCTGACCGAGTCGTAGGAAATAAATTTGACGATTTGATCCAAAGAAAGGTAATCGTTGGAAAAAGTCGGTCTTCTTAACTGTTCAAACACTTTGTTTTTTCTTTCTCGGTTTGCAACAATAAACAAAGGATATGTAGAATTTGGAGTAAGGGCTCTTAAATCTGACAGTCTTAGTATCCCTGAATATATGCTTGTTGAGTGCTCTATTTCAAACGCTGATTTAATGGAGTTACCGAGTTTCCAGACAGTATCGATATTTTTAATATAAATAGGTATATCAATCGTTTCCTGGAATTCTTTTAGTACGGAGTCTCTAAATACATTGCCATCAAACTCTTTTGACTGATCCGCCTCTGGTACCCAGACATCGAAGTTGGATCTATTGCCTAACCTAATAAGTCTCCATTGCATCTCGGTATGTTCTGTTGGTGCTCTTTCTATTCGTTCCTCTACTATATCCTCAACTATCTTCTTTTTCTCAAACTCAATCTCTTCGAGTTCTTTTCCCCCAGTAAGTTTTTGCAAGAGTGAGATCAAATCACCATATACTGAGAGCAGTCGATCGGTTTTGTCTTGTTTGATTGCCATAAAACCCTGTGGGTGGTAGTTATTTTCATATCCCAGGTACTTGTTTAGCTTGGACATTTCTAGGTTAAAGGGAACATCGTTAATCATGAAGTAAATTAACTCCCAGGTCTTTCCATCTTTATCTGTTTGCCAAAAATATTTTGCTAAGTCTACGTTTTTGATTTTTAAAGCTATCTCTGCGGCAAGAATAATCTTTCCCTGCCTGTACACCAACACGTAATCTCCCGCTTCCATGGTTTCCCAATTTCTAGTATTACTTGTTCCTGGGATAGCACCCCAAACAGCGTACGGCCTTCCGTGGGAATACTGATTTAGCTTATCAATAGTTTCGTAGTCAAGGTATTTTCCGAACTCTCCAACAGACCTTCTGTTTTTTATTGTGTCAAAGTAATGGCGATCGGTTTCATGACCACCCCCGGCCATCACAAAAAATATCTTTCTCTTTTTAACAGTATTCATCTGTGAATTAATTATAGTATTATTTTGACCTCAGAGTACGTATTAATCATTTTTGGTGGGCGAGAGAGGACTCGAACCTCCAACCTTTCGGATACGGTCCTAAGCCGTACGCGTATGCCAGTTCCGCCACTCGCCCAAATTCAAAACAATTATAGCAAACAAAAAGGCCCGCCGATGCGA